>Ga0268266_10000013_pt1 | contig 649715 bp, 552 predicted proteins | sample KBSS13metaG_FD_190356 | JGI IMG/M metagenome (GOLD analysis project Ga0268266, IMG submission 190356) | Switchgrass rhizosphere microbial communities from Kellogg Biological Station, Michigan, USA - KBS S1-3 metaG (SPAdes) (version 2) | ecosystem: Host-associated > Plants > Roots >... | reverse complement strand
TCATTTCTCGGTATTCAAACTCGCCGGGCGGATCAGCGGAGACTCCGAGGGACAACTCACCGAAGCACCGATGAACCTGAAAGCGAACCGCCTCCCGGCGCCACAAGTCCACCACGGCGACATCCCCTCGAAAACGAACTCGTGGACTTCGAGCCATAGGCTCGGCGTGAGCCGAATAGCATGAACAAAAGGGGTCAGGTTCATTTCCTGCTAGCGGCCGCCGACGGAAAATGACCCTGACCCCTTTTTCTCCCAGCGAGGCTGCCAGCCGCTGAACCCGCCTGCCAGTCTGGCCAACAAGACCTCCAATCCGCGCGGAAATCCAACTGTTCCGGGCGCGCTCACGCATTCTTCTTCGCGCTTCGAAGAACAGATTTCTTTTCATCCGCAAGGCAGCCCTGCATCACACCTACGAACGAATCGTCGTCTGTCAACCCAAAAAGATTCAACTCGTTACGTTCTTGTTCCGCGAGGTAGCCAAGGAAGGCTTCGGTTTTCTCCAACCGCTTTTCAACGCGCGCGAATCGCTTTTTCTCGTTGAGCAGTTGCACTTCATCATTTGAAAGCCTCACCAAATCATTACAAGCAGACTCGCTCCTTACTCCACAATCAGTCGAAACCAAATCCAAGTATGTAAAGATTTTATGCAGCTCTTCTAAGAAAAATTGCCCGAACGCAGTTATCCTAATCGAGTCGATTTCCTCACTGAAATAGTCTTGCCGAGTAGACGCTTCGATTAGATTCGTCGCCAAGAGTCGATCCATCCAGACCCGCATGTCCTCCATTCCGCCAAACTTGCTCGCTAACGAAGACCTCACTTCGCTCAAAGCAACATAAGCGGGGGAAAGCGAATCCTGTCCTTTCGCAAGCGCTCGAAGAATACGCAGGCCCGTGAAATGCGATCCTCCCTCAACATGACGGATCTGAAACAAATTTGGCACTCTACTCAGCTTCTCATCATAAAAAAGCCGCGTCGGCGCCATCAGCGGCTTGAGAACCTGATGGATGAGAATTGTCCAATACGCATCGATTTCCAGCATCTCTTTGGAGTTTGTATATCCAGAGAGAATGAGATCGCTAAATAAATCAAGAGCCAGCCTTATGTTTCCGTGCGCGCAAGCTGAAATAAATCGGTTTAGTGGCGACGTCGGTTCCCGCGCAAAGTCCGCTTGGAATATCCTGAAAAACTTGACAACGTCGTATCGCAAGCTGGGGTCGACGGCGATGCGTCCAGCACCGATCAAATCGACAACGTATGAGATTCTTTTCGTGAACACCTCGGCCGAACTCGGCGAGCTGATGTGGAAACCGCTATTTTGATATGCATCCATCATTCCACGCATTTTTGAAGCATAGAATCGCTCTTCGCGCATCGAAATTAGTACTACACACTTAAGATCACGGCTTATTTCCTCTGCAATGGAGAAAGAATAGTCTTGCAGCTCGTTGTCTAGCTGATCGGTGTTGTCAATTACCACTAAAGCCATTCTATGGCGAGTTTTATGCCAGATCACTAAGCGGCCCGCGACATACCTCAGGTCGTCCTTCCACGTCGCAACAAGTGCGTTTAAGCGTTCATTGAAAATTTCGGAGTTCTCGTCGAATCCAAATAAGTCTTGACGCCTAGCCGTGTCCCACCTGTCGGCGAAAAGTTCGAGCAGACCTGCTCTATCGCCCTTCAGAAGATTTGTGGAGTCAAGCCCAGCCACCAACTGCTGCCAGATGTAATCATGTATGCGTGCTCTTTCCTTCGCTACGCCTAGCAGGTCTACCAATGCAAGATGGGAATGCTTCTTGATGTACTGAGGCGGCTGATGCTTCAGAACGCGGCGAATAAATGTGGACTTACCAGATCCCTTGCCGCCGAACAAGACGATCACATCTCCTCGATCAAGCGGGCGAGCTTTGACGCTTTTGACAAGTCTCTTCGAGAACGCGCCACCGGTCTTACTGTCTTCTGTCTCAGCAATGCCGTATGTCTTCATGAACGGCGACACTGAATCATGTATTAGAGATCTAATTCCACGAAGATTTTTGTCATACGCACGCATATTCACGTAACATTTTTCAATAATGTCGATATCTTCCGCGTCGAGTGGCCCAAAAAAGCGTCGGACTATCGGCCTCAATGTGTCAGCCAAATTGTTTGCGTTTACAATCTGATTAAACGAATTTATTTTTTCTTTTGGGAAAAAAGTCTCGCTAGAGGCAATTGCAACCCCCTGAAATTTCCGCTGAAAACTGTTGTGTTCGACAACAGATGAATACCCAAGCAAGTTGATAGCGTCGGTATAGTTGTCGACGAACCAAGCCAGATCCGAAACGACAAAGGCAGCAGTATTAGTCCAAGAGCGATCTCGATCGAACGCTTTGAATAATATTAATGATTGACCGTTGCAAATCGCCGCATACTCACTCCCCTCATCAGTCGCGTAGCGCTGGGCTTGTTTTATGACGAGGGCCAACGGCGCTGATGTCATTAAAGCCTTGAGTTGAATCTGGCGCGCGCTATTCTTGGAATTAAAATTCTGCGGAATATCGAAATAGTACCCCGTTCTCTTTGCTTCTACTATCAACGCGACTCGATCATTGGGGCGGAGCAGGTGATAGTCGGAGAACCCGCTATTCGTATTGTGCTCCAGTCGAAACGCGCTTTTTGGCCACCCCAAAACCTCTATAAGAATTCGATCAATGATCTGAAATCTGGTATCGGCCTCATTGAAATCAATGTTTTTTGAGGCGTTAGCTATTTCTTGAGCCGCTTCGAAAGTCACGAATAACCCCCTTTTTTGCACTCAATATTTGTACAGCTCTACATATTCCGCCGATACTCCCCACCCACATCATAAAGGGCATGACTGATCTGCCCTTCCGAGTTGTACTTCACCGCCTCCATCAACTGCGCAAACACATTCTCGCGATCCCGCGCAGCCTGCTGTAGGCGCTTCAAGCTTTCCGGCGCCAGCACATTGCGATTCGCGCGATAAGCCTCGACATTCGCGATCTGCTGCCCCTTCTCCTCTTCGGTCGAGCGGATCAGCTCGATCGTCGTCGTGATATCGCCGCCATGCTCCTTCGGCAGGAAGGTATTCACGCCGATCAGCGGCAGGCTGCCGTCGTGCTTCTTGTGCTCGTAGTACATCGACTCTTCCTGGATCTTGCCGCGCTGGTACATGGTGTCCATCGCGCCGAGCACGCCGCCGCGCTCGCTGATCGCTTCGAATTCCTTGTACACGGCTTCTTCGACGATGTCGGTGAGCTTGTCGATGATGAAGCTACCCTGCCACGGGTTCTCGCAGAAATTCAGACCGAGCTCGCGGTTGATGATGAGCTGGATGGCGACGGCGCGGCGCACGGATTCTTCGGTCGGCGTGGTGATCGCTTCGTCGTAGGCGTTGGTGTGCAGGCTGTTGCAGTTGTCGAATAGCGCGTACAGGGCCTGCAAGGTGGTGCGGATGTCGTTGAACTGGATTTCCTGCGCGTGCAGCGAGCGGCCGGAAGTCTGGATGTGGTACTTCATCATCTGGCTGCGCTCGTTGGCGCCGTAGCGCTCGCGCATGGCGCGCGCCCAGATGCGCCGCGCGACGCGGCCGATGACGCTGTATTCCGGATCCATGCCGTTGGAGAAGAAGAACGACAGGTTCGGCGCGAAGTCGTCGATGCGCATTCCGCGCGCGAGGTAGTACTCGACGATGGTGAAACCGTTCGACAGGGTGAACGCGAGCTGCGAGATCGGGTTCGCGCCGGCCTCGGCGATGTGGTAGCCCGAGATCGACACCGAGTAGAAGTTGCGCACCTTGTGGTCGACGAAGTACTGCTGGATGTCGCCCATCATGCGCAGCGCGAATTCGGTGGAGAAGATGCAGGTGTTCTGCGCCTGGTCTTCCTTGAGGATGTCGGCCTGCACGGTGCCGCGCACGGCGGCCACGGTTTCCGCCTTGAGGCGCGCGTAGGTTTCGGCGTCGACGAGCTGGTCGCCGGTGACGCCGAGCAGGCCGAGTCCGAGGCCGTTGTTGCCCGCTGGCAGATCGCCCGCATAGGTCGGGCGTTTCTTGCCCGCGTAGAGCTTGGCGATTTTGGTTTGCGCTTCTTTCCAGCGCAGCTCGTCGGCCTTGAGATATTTCTCCACCGCCTGATCGATCGCGGTGTTCATGAACATCGCGAGGATGATCGGCGCCGGGCCGTTGATCGTCATCGACACCGACGTGCTCGGCGCGGACAGGTCGAAGCCGGAGTACAGCTTCTTCATGTCGTCGAGCGTGGGAATGTTGACGCCCGAGTTGCCGATCTTGCCGTAGATGTCGGGGCGCGGATGCGGGTCTTCGCCGTAGAGCGTGACCGAGTCGAACGCGGTGGAGAGGCGCGTCGCCTTCTGTCCCTGCGACAGATAATGGAAGCGGCGGTTGGTGCGCTCGGGCGTGCCCTCGCCCGCGAACATGCGCAGCGGGTCTTCGCCGGTGCGCCGGTACGGATAGATGCCGCCCGTGTACGGATACGCGCCGGGCAGGTTTTCCTTCATCAGGAAGGTGACGAGTTCGCCCCAGCTCTTGTACGTCGGCGCAGCGATCTTCGGCACCTTCTGGTGCGAGAGTGACTCGATGTAGTTGTTGCCGTCGACCGGCTTGCCGCGCACGAGGTAGGTGTAGTGCTCGTCGGTGATCGACTTGAGCCGCGCCGGCCATTCGCGCAGCAGGTTGAGCGCGTCGTTGCTGAGCTGCTTGACCGCGTCGTTGTAGTGCTGGCGCAGCGGCAGCAGCACCTCGTCCGCGCGCGTGCCTTTCTCGCCGTGCGCGATCGGCGCGGGCGAGAGCGGCTCCGGCGCATGCGCGGTCGCCATGTTCTTCGCCAGCGGAAAGCTGAGGCCGTCGTCGTCGAAGGTTCCCGACGAGGCAGTGCGCAGCAGCGAATCGTCATACAGCTCCAGCGCCTTCGGCAGGCGCTGGTCGCCGAGTTCGCGCAGCGCGATCCACAGCGCCTGCGCGCGATCGGCGATCTCGGCCTGGCGGCCGATCTGCGCGTTGATGCCACGGCCGCCTTCGGCGATTTCGGCGAGGTAGCGCACGCGCGCGCCGGGAATCAGCACGGTGGCACGCGGTTCCTTGATCGTCGTGTCGAGTTGCGGATCGAAGTCGCTGTGCTTGGAGGCGATGCCCGGCAGCTTCTCGCGCAGCAGGCGGCACAGGTTGACGAACATCCAGGTCACACCCGGATCGTTGAACTGGCTGGCGATGGTCGGATAGACCGGCACCTGTTCATCCTTGAGCGTGAACGCGGTGCGGTTGCGCTTCCACTGCTTGCGCACGTCGCGCAGCGCGTCTTCGGCGCCGCGCTTGTCGTATTTGTTGAGCACGACGAGTTCGGCGAAGTCGAGCATGTCGATCTTCTCGAGCTGGCTCGCCGCGCCGTAGTCGCTCGTCATCACATAGATCGGAAAATCGACGAGGTCGACGATCTCCGAATCGGACTGGCCGATGCCCGCGGTCTCGACGATGACGAGGTCGTAGCCCTGCCCTTTCAGGAATGCGACGCTGTCCTTGAGCACAGCGCTCGTCGCCGCGTGCTGGCGGCGCGTGGCCATCGAGCGCATGAACACGCGCTTGGAGCGCAGCGAGTTCATGCGGATGCGGTCGCCGAGCAGCGCGCCGCCCGAGCGGCGCCGCGTCGGATCGACCGCGAGCACGGCGATGCGCATCTGCGGGAACGCGTGCAGGAAGCGCAGCACGAGTTCGTCGACCGCGCTCGACTTGCCCGCGCCGCCGGTGCCGGTGATGCCGATGACCGGCGTCTTGCCGCCGGCGAGCTGCCATTCCTTGCGCAGGCGCGCGAGTTCGGCCTCGTCGTGGCGGCCTTCCTCGATCGCGGTCATCGCGTGGCCGACGGCGATCTCGTCGTCGATCGCGACCTTGGCCTGCACCGCCGCATGCTTCTGCTTCTCGGCGCCGAGGCGCGCGTCCGCGGCCTTGCGCGCGCGCGCGACGACGTCCTCGATCATCTGCACGAGGCCGAGATGCATGCCGTCGTTCGGATGGTAGATGCGCTCGACGCCGTAGGCCTGCAGCTCGGCGATTTCCTCGGGCGTGATCGTGCCGCCGCCACCGCCGAACACGCGGATATGCGCGGCGCCCTTCTCGCGCAGCATGTCGACCATGTACTTGAAGTACTCGACGTGGCCGCCCTGATAGCTCGACAGCGCGATCGCGTCGGCGTCTTCCTGCAGCGCCGCGCGCACCACGTCTTCGACGCTGCGGTTGTGGCCGAGGTGGATGACTTCGGCGCCCTGCGCCTGGATCAGGCGGCGCATGATGTTGATCGCGGCATCGTGGCCATCGAACAGGCTCGCGGCGGTGACGAAGCGCAGCGGCGCCGCATCCGTCGAAGCAACGCGAGCGGGAATGGACTGGGCAGTGGTGCTCATGGCGGATCCGTATCGCGACGATCCGCCTATTCTACGCGCTGTGCGGCTTTTTCAGGACCGGGGCGCTTGCAGGATATCGGCGAGTTCCAACGTGACCGTGCGCTCCTTGCCCGCATGCGCGACCGTGAGCGCGACGTGCGTGCCGGGCGCCTGGCGCAGCTTGCGCCGGATGTCCCAACCGCTCAGCTGCTTGGCGGCGACGCCGTCGATCGCGGTGATTTCGTCGTCCTTCTCGATGCCGGCCTTGACCGCCGGCGTACCGGGCGCGACGAGCGCGACGCTGAAGGCTTCGGGCTTGTCCTTGTAGGCGCGCATGCCGGAGCGGTCGAACGCCGGCGGCACAAAACCCGGCTCGGGTTCGAGCCAGACCTTGTTGTGCGCATAGTCGAATTCGAGGGTGAAGTGGGCGAGCGTGTCGGTGCCGAGATTGCCCGCCTCGGTGCGCGAGGAAAAACTGCCCTTGCTGTCTTCGGCATAACGCGCGACGACATCGTTGAACGTCTGCCCGCCCATCGCAAAGCGCGCGCCGCGGATCGCCCAATTGCGCGACGCGCCACCGGCGCCGAACGACACCGTTTCGAGGCCTGCCTTCATCTTCGCCGCGAGGCCGTGCTGCTCGGCCCAGACGTGCTGGATCAGCATCGTGCTGGCGTTGCCGGTATCGATCGCGAAATCTCCCGTGTTGCCTTCGAAGCTTGCGGCAATCAGCGGCATGTCATCGGCGAAGGTCAACGGCACGGCTGTGCCATGACCTTGATATTTGCTGGCTAGCGGCTTGAGCGTCAGCGTTTTCGATTGGTAGTCGAGGCGCACGACGAAGCGCTCGAACAGTTCTAGGCCGAGGATGCCGCCGAGCACGGGACGATCGCCGCGCTCGACCGTGTTGTATTGCAGCGGGATCACGTAGAAGTGCTGGTCGGTCATCACCGCGTCGCCGATCTGCAGACGCGCGATGCGCGTGTCCTGCTCGGCGACCGTTCCCTCACCGGCACCGCCCGAGACACCGGCCCCCGCCGACTTCAAACCGAGCGCCTTCACGACGTCGGGCGTGATGATGTTGTGGCCGCCGGTATCGAGGATGAAGGCATAAGTGCGGTCGTTGAGCTTCGCCTCGACCGTGACATAGCCGTCGACTTCGATTGGCACGCGGCTGCCCTGCGCCGGCACGCTCGCGTCCGCGCGCACCGCGGGGCGTGCGAAGTCGGCGGGCTGACTCTTGTCGGCGCGGTATGCCTTGATCGCGACGCGATCGTCGTTGCCGGGCTCGCCATCGCCGGTCGTGATCGCGAACGGCAGCTTGACGCCGGCGACATCGCGATAGTCTTCGTAACGCGTGATCTGCAGCGAAATCGGCATCACGCGCACGTTGCGCGCAAGCAAGCCGGTTTGCGCATCGAACCACAGCTCGACCGGCTGGCCGTTGCGCGGGGTCGCGGTGACGACGTCGTAATTGTGGCCGTCGTCGGTCTTGCTGCTCGCGGCGGACAAAGCCGCGCCGTCCGCACCGGCGCGCAACCAGCCGCGCTGCGCGAGCCACGCATCGGTCACGGTCGCCGTCTGCGCGAACGTCGAATCGAGTGCGTGCACCGCTTCGGAACGATCCTGGCGCCAATGCTCGCGACCGTCGAAACCCTCGGCAGTCTTGAACACGCCGAAGTCCGAGTGCTGAACGTAATGCCCACCGCGCAAATCGTCGACGCCTTGCCAGCGCGCGGTCAGTCCGGCCGCGTGTTCTTCTCCACTCGCGTGCAATGCGGCGATCACGTTCCACGCATCGCCGCCGCTCGCGCTGCGCGCACGCTGCAGGACGTGCGCCGCATCGTGCGATTCGGCTTGGGCGACGTTGGCGAGCGCAAGCGCCGCGACCAGGAAGTGCAACTTCATTCAAACTCCTTGAGTTTGTCGTCGGCGCATTCGATGCGCGGACCTTATGGTTCGTTTATAGGCAAAGATCATGCAGTTTGCGCGCAAGCAGGTGCAAGGACCGAAGTCACAAGCCGGTGCACTCGCCACTCCTCGTGTCGAGGCAAGTTGACAGAAACGATTGCCTCGATATTCTTCGCTGTCGCTTGAATTGGACCAATCCAGTTTCAAGCTTCGCGCAACGAATCCATACGGAAACAAACAAGGGGAAAGGAAATGACTGTTCTGGCAATGCGCCGCATCGCAATCTTGTCCGTGCTCGTACTGGCCATCCTGCTGACTGGCTGCGGTGCATCCGGACCAGCATTTAGGCGCATGGATCCGCCGATGAACGGCCAAGGCATCGTGTACATCTACCGACAGCCAGGGCATATCGGAATGGGTGTGCATGGCACGGTGCGGGCAAACGGAAAAGCCGTTACGGATATCAAGAATGGAGGCTATTTTCCGTACGTCGGGTCGCCCGGCCCGGTCAAATTCGAGGCGCGAACGGAGGCCTCCAATGAAGCTACCGTCGACATCGAAGCCGGCGTCGAGAAGTACCTGAAGGTCACTGTGGGCATGGGCCTGTTCGTGGGCCATCTGCATTTGACCGAGGTCTCGCCCGAGATTGGCCGGAAAGAAATCGCCGAATGCCAATTGCTCGAGCCAGAAATCGAGCGCAAATGAAAATGGCTTGGCGCTGCGGGAATGGCCGCAGCGCTCTGACTTTCGTCGCGGTCAGCTTGCTCGCGGGTTGCGTTACGCAGGTATATCGACCGGGCTCGGCGGACAACCCGCTGAATCACCTCAAGCTCGGACAGAGCTACGGTGAGATGGTGAGAGCGCTCGGCGTACCCAGTCATAGTGAAAGCGAGGATCGCAGTGGGAAAACAATGGCGACCGCGGTGATTCCGGTCGTCGGCCTCGCCGCCATAGCCAGTCCGACCTCACTGCAAATCTATCGCTACGATCATATCGGCACGGTCACGATCGACAACGACAATCGGATCGTCCGCATCGAAGCGGAGTAGCCGACGGCTTCTACCCAGTGCGCCAGCTCGACATTCCCGCAGGCGCATGTGCGCAGCGTTGTGCTCAGACGATGCCGTAGGGTAGGTTCGGCGAGGAAACCACGCGTTCGCCGATAGTTTCGCCGCGCGCAAAACGCAGCGCCGCCTCGATCACCTCGGCGTCGTCGACGATACGGTTGTGGCCGAGGCCGTTCGTGGTCAGCATGCGTGCGCCGGGCCAGTGGCGCGCATAGCACTCGCCCTCTTCCCACGGCACTTCGCGATCGCCGAGATCGTGCACGATCAGCGCGGGCTGGCCGAGCGCGGCGAGGTGGCGGAACGCCTGCATGTCGCGTGGATGTACGCCGGTGCGCTGCTCGCACCATTCGTAGAACGGCTCGCGCAGGCCGGAGCCGAGATGCATGAAACGGAAGAACCGATCGGCCGCGGCGATCATGTCGGCCGGCGGCGCGATCAGCACAAGACGATCGGCATGCCAGCGCTCGTCGAGCGCCATGCACACCGCCGCGCCGCCGAACGAATGCGCGACCGCGAGCGCCGCGTTGCCGAAATGGCGGCCGACCGCCTGCACCGTGTCGGCGAATTCGGGCAGCGTGCTCAGGTCGCCGCTGCTGTTGCCGTGGCCAGGTTGGTCGAACGTCACGACCGCGTAGCCGAGCGCGCGCAAGTGCGAAACCCAGGGCTGGAAGCGCAGGCCGAAACTCGACCAGCCGTGCACGAGCAGCACGTACGGTTGCGTCGCCGGCTCGCCCCATACGTAGGTCGCGATCGTGCGCCCGCCGCTGCGCAACGACATGCGTTGCATCTCCGCATCGAATTGCGCGGCGCGCGCGCGGCTGCGGCTGCTCGCGAACGGCGTGGCGAACAGGCGTGCCGCACGTCTAGCGGTACGCCGCGGTGCGATCACGCCGCCGATCGCAAAGCCGGCGCGCAACGCGCCCAAAGTCAGAATATTACGAACGATCGTGCTATTTTTTGGCGATGCTACGGTTGCCATGATTGACCTCCGGAAGTTCTTAACGGGAATATGCGGCGATCAGGCGCTCGAACGCGCGCTCGGCGTGCGTGCGCGCCTGCTTCGGGTCGAACAGGCGCGTGTCCTGGTGCAACGCGAGCGCGATGCCGAATATCTCGAACGCAAATTGACGCGCATCGGTGTCCGCGCGCAATTCGCGCGTTTCGACGGCAAGCGCGATCGCGCGCTCGGTCTGGTCGCGCCACTGATCCATGAATGCGACGATGCGATCGCGTTGCGGTCCGGGGCGCGCGTCGTATTCGTTGGCAGCGGCCAGGAGCAAGCAGCCGTGCCGGTTTTCGCGTACCCAGTCGAACCATCCGTAGACGATCGCGCGCAAGCGCGGCAGGCCGCGTTTCTCACGCAGCGCGGGCAGGAACACGCGTTCGCCGAAGCGCTCGGCGCCGAATTCCATCACCGCGAGTTGCAGCTCCTCGCGCGAACCGAAATGTGCGAATACACCACTCTTGGACATCTTCGCCATCGCCGCGAGCTCGCCGATCGACAAGCCCTCGAGGCCCTTGCGCGCGGCGAGCACATAGGCGCGATCGAGGATCATCTCGCGCGTCGCGTTGCCCTTGTCGGTGGTGGCGGCTACTACCATGGCCAGAAAATAGCACGATCGTTCGTTCTTTTCAAGAACCATGGCGATCCGCTTCGCTTGAAATGCACACGCCTGCCGCGCGACAGTGTCCGCGCAAAGACCCGACGAGAACCGATCGATGAGCAAGTCCTTCCGCATCGCCGCCGCCGCGTTGTTCGCGCTGGCTTCGCCCGCATTCGCCGCGAACCCACCGGCCGACGTGATCATTCGCCATGCGACTGTCGTCGACGTCGAACACGCGCGCACCGTCGCCGACCAGGCCGTGGTCCTGCGCCGCGGCGACATCGCCGCGGTCGGTGCCGACGCCGAGATCGCGCGCAACTGGCAAGCGGCGAACACGATCGATGCGAAGAACCGCTATCTGATCCCGGGGCTGTGGGACATGCACGTGCATTTCGGCGGCGGGCCCGAGCTCATCGAAGAAAACAAGGCGCTGCTGCCGCTGTACATCGCGCACGGCATCACCACGATCCGCGACTGCTCGGGCGACCTGCCCGAGCAGGTGCTCGCCTGGCGCGACGAGATCGCCAAGGGCACGCTGTTCGGCCCGCACCTGTTCACCTCGGGCGCGAAGATCGAAGGCATCAAGCCGGTCTGGAAGGGCACGATCGAAGTCGGCAGCGAGAACGAGGTCGAAGCGGCGCTCGCGCGCCTGCGCGACAAGGACCATGTCGACTTCGTCAAGATCACCGACAGCACGCTCGACCCGAAGCTGTTCCTCTACGCCGTGGCAAAAGCCAAGCGCCTGGGCCTGCGCACCTCGGGCCACATCCCGATGGCGGATACGGTCGCGCAGGCGGTCGATGCAGGCTTGAGCTCGATCGAGCATATCGACTACGCCTACAAGGCCGGCGTCAAGAACGAGGCCGCGATCGCGGCCGATTTCGGCGCGGGCCGTATCGATCGCGCCGAAGCGAACCGCCGCCTCGACGCCGGCTTCGATGAAGCGACCGCGATGGCTGCCTATCGCACGTTCGCGGCGAAAAACGTGTACGTCACGCCGACGCTCAACGGCGGCCGCATCCTCGCCTTCCTCGACCAGGACACGCACGCCAACGATGCCTACCTCGCCTACATCGGCCCGAAGCTGCGCAAGACCTACGCCTGGCGCATCGAACGCGCGGCCAAGGCGGATGCCGCGGGCATCGCTGCGCGCCACGCGCACTACGAGCGCGAAGCCGCGGTGCTGCCGATGCTGCAGAAGGCCGGCGTGACGATCATGGCCGGCACCGACGCCGGCTTCCTCAACTCGTTCAACTATCCGGGCATCGGCCTGCACGACGAATTGAGCCTGTTCGTCGGCAAGGGCATGACCCCGGCGCAGGCACTGGCCTCGGCCACGCGCGCCGGCCCGGCCTGGTTCGGCAAACTCGATCGTTTCGGTGCGGTGGCCAAGGGCAAGGCAGCCGATCTCGTCCTGCTCGAGCGCAACCCGCTGCAGGACATCGGCGCGACGCGCAGCATCGATACGGTGATCCTCGGCGGCCGCGTCTACGACCGCAAGGCGCTCGACGGTATGCTCGACGAGACGCGCAAAAAGGTGGCCGACTGGAACGCCACAACAGCGCACTGAAAGCGGAGAGTGATCAAGTTTGAATTTTCTTTTCCGTTCGTGGTGAGGTATCGAACCATGACGGCAATCTGCGCGGGCCGTTCACCCTTCGATACCTCAGGGCGAACGGATTCTGATTTCAACTTGGACCACTACCCAGCAACGCGCCGTGCCCCGGCCCGAGCCGCTGCGTTATCATTGCAGGCCCGATCGCTGAAGGATCACGTCCATGCGCCCGTTCCCGCTCGGAGAAGAGCTCGACCTGCTGCGCGACACCGTCGCAGCGTTCGCGGACAAGGAAATCGCGCCGCGCGCCAACGCGATCGATCACGACAACGTGTTTCCGCCCGACCTGTGGAAGAAGCTCGGCGAAATGGGCCTGCTCGGCATCACCGTGCCGACCGAGTACGGCGGCTCCGGCATGGGCTATCTCGCCCACCTCGTCGCGATGGAAGAAATCTCGCGCGCCTCGGGTTCGATCGGCCTGTCCTATGGCGCGCATTCGAACCTCTGCGTCAACAACATCCTGCACAACGCGAGCGAAGCGCAGAAACAGAAATACCTGCCCAAGCTGTGCAGTGGCGAGTTCGTCGGCGCGCTCGCGATGAGCGAACCCGGCGCGGGCTCCGACGTGGTCGGCTCGATGACCTGCCGCGCCGAGCAGAAGGGCGATCACTGGATCGCCAACGGCTCGAAGATGTGGATCACCAACGGCCCCGACGCCGATGTGCTGCTGGTCTACATGCGCACCGCGCACCGCCCGGCCGGCTCGCGCTGCATGACCGCGTTCCTCGTCGAGAAAGGCATGAAGGGTTTCAGCACCGCGCAGAAGCTCGACAAGCTCGGCATGCGCGGCAGCAACACCTGCGAGCTCGTGTTCGACAACTGCGAGATTCCCGATGCGAACCGCGTCGGCGAAATCAACGAAGGCGTGCGCGTGCTCATGAGCGGCCTTGATACCGAGCGTCTCGTGCTCTCGGGCGGTCCGATCGGTCTGATGCAGGCCGCGCTCGACATCGCCCTGCCCTACGTGCGCGAGCGCAAGCAGTTCAACGCGCCGATCGGCACGTTCGGCATCATGCAGGCGAAGATCGCCGACATGTATACCTTGCTGCAGTCGTCGCGCGCGTATGCCTACCTGGTCGCGCAGGAGTTCGACGCCAACCGCAAGTCGCGCATCGATCCGGCCTCGTGCCTGCTCAACGCCTCGCAGAACGCGGTCAAGGTCGCGCTCGAAGCGATCCAGGCCCTCGGTGGCAACGGTTACATCAACGAATACCCGACCGGGCGCATCCTGCGCGACGCCAAGCTCTACGAGATCGGCGCCGGCACGAACGAGATCCGGCGCATGCTGATCGGGCGCGAGCTGTTCCACGGCAAGTCATGACTGACGCAGGCCGCGGCGAATCGAGACTGTTCGCGCAGCTACGCGAACTGCATGCCGCGATGGACCTGGCCAAAGTGTCATACATGTTGATTGGCGGATTCGCCGTCAATATCCACGGCTATGTCCGGGCAACGCACGATCTGGACATCATGGTGCTCGCTGGTGACTCCGATCTTTTGCACGACACGTTGTGCAGGCTCGGATATTCCGCCATCGACCGACGCCCGGACCTCGCCTGCTACTTCCGCGGCAACGACAGGCTCGACATCTTGTATGCGCGCCGCCCGGTCAGCCAGCGCCTGCTCGCGCAGGCGGGACATGCGGACTTGAATGGACTCAGCGTACCCACCATCTCGGCTGAAGGCCTGCTCGGCCTCAAGATTCAGGCGTTCTCCGACGATCCACGCCGCATTCGCGATCTGACCGACATGATGGAATTGGTGAAGGTCAATCGTGCGACACTGGATCTCGATGAGGTTCGCGACTACTTCCGGCTTTTCGACAGCGAGTCCATACTTGATGACATCCTCAAATCCTCTGACTGAACTGGCGCTGCGCTGCGTGCGCAAAGCGCCGGTTCGCGACACCACCACACAGGATGCGGCGGCACGTCATGATCTTGGGCGAGTTCGCGCCATGTCTGCTGCGCAAAGGGCCGCGCAGCTCAATGAAATAATGCTCATGTCGGAAATCTGTGGTCTTCCTGCGCAAACCCGCACTCTGGCGTCGGGCAATGACTTCCGACTTTAGTTCCAATTGCCGCACTGCGGCAATGAGCCGATAATCGCGCCATCCACCCTTTCTGCAAACAAGGAAATCGCCATGTCAGACATCGTCATCGTCGGTGCCAAGCGCACCGCCATCGGCTCCATGCTCGGCCAGTTCACGGGCGTGCCGACACCCACGCTCGGCGCGACGGCGATCAAGGCCGCGCTCGACGAGTCCGGCGTGCCGGCGGCCGACATCTCCGAAGTCATCATGGGCTGCGTGCTGCCGGCCAACCTCGGCCAGGCGCCCGCGCGCCAAGCCTCGCTCGCCGCGGGCCTGCCGAAATCGGCCGGCTGCACGACAATCAACAAGGTCTGCGGCTCGGGCATGAAGGCGATCATGCTCGCCAACGACCTGATCAAGGCCGGCTCGGCCAGCGTCGTCGTCGCCGGCGGCATGGAGTCGATGACCAACGCGCCGCACATGGTCGCCGCACGCACCGGTCTGCGCTACGGCGATGCCAAGCTCGTCGACCACATGGCCTGGGACGGATTGACCAATCCCTACGACGGCAAGTCGATGGGCGTGTTCGCCGAGGCGACCGCGGCCAAGTACGGCTTCACGCGCGAAGCGCAGGACGCGTACACGATCGAATCGGTCAAGCGCGCGCAGGCCGCGATTGCTTCGGGCGCGTTCAAGGACGAAATCGTGCCGGTCAAGGTGGCGACGAAGAAGGGCGAGGTCGAGTTCGCCGTCGACGAGCAGCCGGGCAAGTCCGACGTCAGCAAGATCCCGACCCTCAAGGGCGCGTTCGCGAAGGACGGCACGGTGACCGCGGCAAGCTCGTCGAGCATCTCCGACGGCGCGGCCGCAACGGTGCTCATGAGCGCCGACGAGGCGAAGAAGCGCGGGGTCAAGCCGATCGCACGCATCGCCGCCCACGCAACCAACGCGCACGAACCGGAATGGTTCACGACCGCGCCGGTCGGCGCAATCCAGAAGGTGCTCGACAAGGCCGGCTGGAAGGTCGGCGACGTCGACTTGTTCGAAGTCAATGAAGCCTTCGCCGTCGTCGCGATGGCGCCGATGAAGGACCTCGGCGTGGCGCACGAGAAGCTCAACGTCAACGGCGGCGCCTGTGCGCTCGGCCACCCGATCGGCGCCTCGGGCGCGCGCCTTGTCGTCACCCTGCTGCACGCGCTCAAGGCACGCGGCGGCAAGAAGGGCATCGCCGCGCTGTGCATCGGCGGTGGCGAAGCGACCGCAATCGCGGTCGAACTGGTTTAAGCTAGGGGAAATACCGCCCGGCTGCCGCTCGCACGGCAACCGGGCACTTCGTTGCACGTCCAACCAACCACGTGGGAGAGGGAGCATGAAGATCAAAGCAATCATTGCAGTTCTGGCGCTTGCCGTTACGTTGACCGCTTGCGATGACTCCAAGCAGAAAGCCGAGCAGGCCGCCGCGCAGGCCAAGGCCGCTGCCGACAAGGTGGCCGCAGATGCCAAGGCCGCCGCCGACAAGGCAGCTGCGGAAGCCAAGGCTGCCGCCGACAAGGTCGCCGCCGATGCCAAGGCCGCCGCCGACGCCACCGCGGCTCAGGTGTCCAGCGCTGCGGCTGCGACGAGCCAGGCCGCAGGCCAGGCCGCCGACGCAGCCAAGGACGCTGCCGCCAAGGCCAAGGAAGCCGCCGAGAAGAAGACCAACGGACACTGAGTCCGGTCCCATCGACGCAAAACCGGCCGCCTCAGTGCGGCCGGTTTTGTTTAAGCTAGAACCTATCTCAAAACTACTGCGCTCGACCCGATTCAAACCAAAATCGGGCGCGCCGGCGGTGCTCGGAATCCTCATTTACTATTTGTAAACTCCGGTTCCTGCGCTCCGGCGACGAACGAACTGCCTTCGCTCGCTACGTTTTGAGATAGGTTCTAGACCTAATTGTCCGCAGAGCACCTCCATGCCCGTCATCGAATCGCAGATCGACCCGCGCAGCGAAGAATTCCAGACCAACGCCAAGCAGCTGCGCGGTCTCGTCGACGATCTGAAAACGCAGCTCGCGCAGGCCGCACTCGGCGGCGGCGAGAAGGCGCGCACCAAGCACACCGAGCGCGGCAAGCTGCTTGCGCGCGAACGCATCCGCGCGCTGCTCGACCCGGGTTCGCCGTTCCTCGAATTCTCGCCGCTCGCCGCGCACGGCATGTACGACGGCGCGGCGCCGTGCGCGGGCGTGATTGCCGGCATCGGCCGCGTGCACGGCAGCGAGGTCGTCGTCGTCGCCAACGACGCGACGGTCAAGGGCGGCACGTATTTTCCGATGACGGTGAAGAAGCATTTGCGCGCGCAGGAAATCGCGCTCGAGAACCGCCTGCCCTGCATCTACCTCGTCGATTCGGGCGGCGCGTTCCTGCCGATGCAGGACGAAGTCTTCCCCGACAAGGAGCACTTCGGCCGCATCTTCTACAACCAGGCACGGCTGAGTGCGCTCAACATCCCGCAGATCGCGGTCGTCATGGGCTCCTGCACCGCCGGCGGCGCCTACGTGCCGGCGATGAGCGACGAGACCATCATCGTCAAGGAACAAGGCACGATCTTCCTCGGCGGCCCGCCGCTGGTGAAGGCCGCGACCGGCGAAGTCGTCGACGCCGAATCGCTCGGCGGCGCCGACGTGCATACCTCGATTTCGGGCGTCGCCGATCATTTCGCCGAGAACGACCAGCACGCACTCGCGATTGCGCGCGACATCGTCGCTAACTTGAATCGGACGAAGAAACTGCCGGTCGCGATCCGGGCGCCGGCCGAACCGAAATACGCGACCGAGGAAATCTATGGTTGCGTGCCGACCGACACGCGCAAGCCGTTCGACATCCGCGAGATCATCGCGCGCATCGTCGATGGCTCGGAATTCCACGAATTCAAGGCGCGTTACGGCAAGACCTTGGTCTGCGGATTTGGCCACCTATACGGCTATCCGGTCGGCATCGTCGCCAACAACGGCATTCTGTTTCCGGAGTCCGCGCTCAAGGGCGCGCACTTCATCGAGCTGTGCAACCAGCGCGATATTCCGCTCGTGTTCCTGCAGAACATCACCGGCTTCATGGTCGGCAAGAAATACGAGCAGGCCGGCATCGCCAAGGACGGCGCGAAGATGGTCACCGCGGTCGCCTGCTCGCACGTGCCGAAGTTCACCGTCATCATCGGCGGCAGTTTCGGCGCGGGCAACTACGCGATGTGCGGCCGCGGCTACCAGCCGCGATTCCTGTGGATGTGGCCGAACGCACGCATCAGCGTGATGGGCGGCGAGCAGGCAGCCAGCGTGCTCGCGACCGTGCGCCGCGACGGCATCGAAGCAAACGGCAAGACCTGGGCGAAAGAAGAAGAAGATGCATTCAAGGCACCGATCCGCGACCAGTACGAACGCCAAGGTCATCCCTACTACGCCTCGGCGCGTCTCTGGGACGACGGCGTGATCGACCCGGCCGACACGCGCCGCGTGCTCGGCCTGGCGATTTCCGCGAGCTTCAACGCGCCGATCGAGAAACAGCGCTTCGGTGTGTTCCGGATGTAGCGTATCGTTCGCCAGCCAGCTGCATCGTGCATCGCAACGTCCAAACGGGGGGACATATGAGTTTCGATCGCAAATACCTGATCTGCGCGCTCGGTTACGTCGTGCTGGGAATGGGCGTCGGTGTTTACATGGGCGCGTCCGGGAATCATGGGCAACTCATCGCTCACGCGCATATCCTGCTGGTCGGTTTCGTCGTGTCATTCATCTACGCGATCATTCACAAGCTGTGGCTCGAACGGCCCGGCAAAGCGATCGCGCAGACGCAGTTCGTGCTGCATCAGGTCGCGGCCGTCGTCATGTTCACGGGACTGCTGCTGCTTTACGGTGGGGTCGTCGCGGAGACGAAGATCGGTCCGATTCTCGGCGCGTCTTCGATCGGCGTCCTGGCGGCAGCCGTGCTGATGATCTACATGGTGCTGAAGTCAGGCGCGCTGAAATCCTGAGCCTCCGGCGCGCGGCGCTGGTGTCGACAAGTTTCGCGGTGCCAGCGTGCAATGCGCCGGCGTCCAGAAGCAGCGCGAACTGCCTGAATAGTCAGTGCGCGGGCGGCTTGTCGATTTCCGCAACGCGGCTGTCGCGGTCGAACACGACGCGACCGCCGGATTCGTCCGGGTAGTACCAGACCTCGCCGAACACGCCGGTGGTCGTGCGTCCTGGCGCGCCGAGCAGGCGGCGCACTTCGCTCCAGCTCATGCCCTGCTTGATCTGCGCCCACTTCGTCGGATCGCCCCAGACCGGCGGCGGCGTGGGTGCACCCGGCTGGGCCACGTGCGGCACGACGGATACTGCCGGCGCCGCGGGCGGCTTTGCGGCGAGCGCATTGAGTTTCGCCTCGAGCTCGGCGACATGCTGCTCGAGCGCTTTGACACGTGCATCGAGCGCCGCCTCGCTGGCCTTGTCGGCCAGGGCGAAACCGGGGGCAACCATCAGGGCAAGCGATGCGATCAAGGCGAGACGGGAAGGCATACGGATACCGGCATGGGAACTGGGCAATAACCTACCACGCGCGCTGCCGTTTCGTCGTACTCCTTTGGTCCGAGGCTAGACGTGTGTCATCCGCTTCACACCCTGATGCCTGGCTGATGGCCTCAAGGAATCTTTGAATAAGCGTAGCAAGCGAAGGCAGATTGCGCGTCGCCCGCGCGCAGGAACCGGAGTGTACGTAGAAGTACATGAGGATTCCGAGCACGGACGGCGCGCAAGATGCCGAGCGCAGCAGCTTAGTCAGAGATTCCTCAGCCGGTCAGTTCGATATCCGCTTCTTCCAACACCGCGTCGGGCACGAACTCGCCGCCGCGGTCGAGTTCGGCGAACAGGCCGCCGAGGCGCACGAGTTCGTCGTACTTGCCCCTCTCGACCAGCTCGCCGTTCTTGAGTACGAGAATGACGTCGGCGTTGCGTACGGTGGTCAGGCGATGGGCAATGACGAAGGTCGTGCGGCCCTGGGTCAGCGCGCCGAGCGCACGCTGGATGCGCGCCTCGGTGGCGTTGTCGAGCGCGCTCGTCGCCTCGTCGAGGATCAGGATCGGCGAATCCTTGAGCATCGCGCGCGCGATCGACAGGCGCTGGCGCTCGCCGCCGGATAGCGAGCGACCGCGCTCGGCGACGAGGGTCGAATAGCCTTCCGGCTTGACGATGACGAAATGATGCGCTTCGGCCGCAATCGCGGCCGCCTCGATTTCCGCCTCGGTCGCGTCGGGCTTGCCGATGCGCAGGTTGTCGGCGATCGAACGGTAGAACAGGCCCGGGTCCTGGAACACGACGGCGATGTGTTCGCGCAAGCTGTGCAGGCTGACCTCGCGGATGTCGATGCCGTCGATCGTGATGCGGCCCGCGCTCGGATCGTAGGCGCGGTAGAGCAGGCTCAACGCCGTGGTCTTGCCGGCACCGGTGGGACCGACGATGGCCGCAGTTGCGCCCGCGGGCACCCTGAAATTCAGGTGCTTGAGCGCCGGATGCGACACCTCGTAGCCGAACGAGACGTCGTGGAATTCGACTTCGCCGCGTACGTCCTGCGGCAGGTCGGGCGCGCCCGGCTTCTCGTGCAGCACTTCCTGCGTGTCTAGCACGGCGAAGAAATCGCGCAGCGAGTGGGTCTGGAAGAACAGGCTGGAAATGAAGCCGGCGAACTGCTCGAGGCGGCCGATCAACTGCATCGAGAAGCCGACGAAGGTGACGATCGCGCCGACCGTGACCTCACCCTTGCCGTTGAGCTGCGCGCCGAGCGCGAACATGGCGACGATCGTGATCGTGCTCATCGCGCGATTGGCGACCGACAGCCAGGCCCAGCCGCGCAGCACGGGATACTGCGCGGTCAGCACCTTCTTCACCATGCTCTTGATCTCGGCGACCTCGGCCGAGATGCGCGAGAAGCTCTGCACGACCATGACGTTGCCGAACACGTCGCCGACGCGCTCGGAGATCTCGTGGTGCAGTTCCTCGACCTCGCCCTGCGCCTTGTGCGTGCGCCGTACCGCGATCGCGTTGAACACGGCGAAGCTCGTCATCAGGCCGATCATGAGCAACGCAAGCTTCCAGTTCATTTTGATCGCGAGCGGGATCATGACGAAGATCGACAGCAGCGTGGTCAGATGATCGCGGAAGAAATTGAGCCAGATCTGGAACAGGTTGCTCGAGCCCGAATGCATGATGCGCAACAGACGCCCGGTGTGGTGCTGGCCATGGAACGACAACGGCAGCGCGATCGAATGCTCGAAAAACTGGGTGATGACGGCCAGGCGCCGACGGTGTGCGAGGCGGTCTGAATGGAGCGAAACGAGCACGCTGGCGACGACGCCGGCGAAACCGACGCCGGCCCAAGCGCCGATGAATTGCCACGCGTCGCGATGATCCTTCGCGGTCAGCGCATCGACCACACGGCCGAACAGCCAAGGTTCGAGGAAGAACACGCCCGCGAGGGCAAGGTTGGCGACGGCCAGCGTGATCGCCAGCCATTTTTCCGGCGCGAGCAGCGCGAGCACGCGCAGGTAAATTCGAAGGATGGACATCTTGCTCCAGCTGAATAAAACGAACGGTAACGCTCCGGCCTACCCTGGGGTGCCGCAGCCGCGTCGGGCTAGCTTACCTATCGAGAGCAGTGGTTGCAGCCGCGAATTGAATCCGAAGGCAGCTCCGGCCACTACGTTCCGCTTCGTAGCAAGAACATCCCGTAAATACGTGATGTGATTCAGATTTTTTGGAATATTTAACATATGTACGTGTATTTCGACCGTACCACTTGACGGAGGGGCTCCGCCTTGAGGGGTCCGGGTCGAACCGAATCATGACCGCGGGCGCGGGGAATCAAGCAGCAGATGAAGCAAACGCGGACATGGGGAGATGTCCATATGACTTTCACATCCTTTTGGAGCGAGGCATGAAGAAGGCAACACTAGTTACGGCATGCATTGTGGGCGTTGCGATGATGGGACTGACCGCGCAGGCGTTCGCGGCGCAGGCCAATCAAACTCATTTCGTTGTACACCAGACCGAAGGCAGTCTGCTGCAATTGGGCGATGCGTTGGTCGCCAACGGCCAAGGTCAGGCGGAGCTATATCGCGGCGGTGAAAAGATCGCCACCATCCAGGATCCGAACGACATCATCGCCGAGGCGTCCTCGCCTTCACGTCCGCTATACGTGACCGACCAGGACGGCGCAATTGTCCGCGGTGATCTGCGCGACTTCGAAGGTGCCCTCTATCTGAGCCACAGCGCTCCGATCGTGCCCTTCTATCGCAGCGACAAGCCGCGGGTTCCGCTCGCCGGCGCCGGCAGCGATCATTCCGTAGGCACGGATTCGCAAGAGCCCATCGATCCGTCGAGCCCCCATTTCAACCAATGCAATCCTAGCCGCCCAACGGTGCGCGCGTGCTACGGCTACGGCGGCCCGCTGACCCTCAAGGGCGGCAATGTGATGGTCACCCCGACCATCCAGGCGGTGTTCTGGGGCAATTGGTCGCAAACCGATCCGATCATCACCGGCATGGACTCGTTCTTCAACGGCTGGAGCGGAAGCGGCATCGCCAATGCGTCAAATGAGTACAACGGCGCCACCAACGGCTACGTGACCGGCAATTCCACCTACGTCGGCCACACCTTCGATACGTCCTCGACCGGCAACTCGACGCCGAGCAGCTCGACGATGGTTTCGAAAGCCTGCAGCCTGACCGGCAACAATCCGAACTCGAACGCGATCTACACCTACATCACCTCCAACTGGCCGGGCGGCCAGGCCTGCGGCTTCCACACCTGGGGCACGTGCAGCAACGGTGCGCAAGTCCAGGTCGCCTGGATCGGCAATTTCACCGGCACCACGGGCTGCGGTCCGGGAGCCAGCTCCGGCAACGCGCAAGGACTGGCGGATATCGCATCGGTGGTCTCGCACGAAGTCTCCGAAGCTACGACCGATCCTCGCGGCACGGGCTGGACCGACAACGGCGGTTACGAAAACGGCGACAAGTGCGAATGGGTCTACGCACCGATGACGCTTGCCAACGGCGCCAGCTTCAGCCTGCAGCGCGAATGGTCCAACGCGTTGTATGCCGCCGGCACGGGATATGCCAATTACTTCGGCCAGAAAGGCTGCAAGCAGTAATCTTCCCGGCTCTGCCAACCTCAAGTCCCCGGCCAGTCCGGGGACGTCGGTGAACCAGTGCAACAGTTTTGAAAGACTTAACCCGGTAACCGTTACGAATTCACTACCGCACGAAGTTCGAGGGAGATTTTGGTCAGGCGCATGCGCGGTGTATCGGGCCGAGGTGGGGACCTCGCGCGCTTTATTCGGCATTCGACGAATTTCGGGAAAATCTTCGCATGGCGAGGTTTATCCGCGAGCTGGGATTAGCTCGCCTGCAGCGGCGCCGATCGGCGTTCGATGCAGCGGAATCGGTAAAAACTGGCCCTGAACTAACGGCGGCACGAACAACCCCGACGGGGTTGTGCTGACTCTTTCCACTACTTTCGGAGTATGTATGCAAGCAAAGAAGAAACTGGGCGTGCGTCCCGCGGTTCTCGCTGCGTCCATGATCAGCCTTTTGATGTCCCCGGTGATGTCGACCGTTGCTGCCCCGAGTGCGACTGCCGAACAATTGCATGCTTGGCACGATTCCCTGAAGAATTTCCCACCGGTCTCCGAAGGTTGTTTCCAGGCGGATTATCCGAGCCTGGCCTGGCAGCAAGTGGCGTGCGGCGAAACGCCGACTTATCGCTCCAATCCGAAGTACCGGGGTGCGGACACGGTCGGCAACGGCTACGACTACTCCGCAACGACCTCTCATCTCACCCAGTCGGCCACCGGCAGCTTCCCTAGTGAAACCGGCGGCGGCTCGGGCGGCTACACGCTGCAGCTCAACACCAATTTCGGCAATGGACCGACGGCGTTCTGTTCGGCCTTGGGATATTCGAGCTGCCAGACCTGGGAGCAGTTCATCTACTCGTCGAACTATCCGGGCAATGCCGGCACCGGCGTCAGCGGTCCGCAGGCGTTTATCCAGAACTGGATGTTCATTCCTGCCCACAAGCGTTGCCCGTCGGGTTGGAACGGCTACAAGACCAGTTCCTATAACGGCTGCTACAAGAACAGCAAGGGCATCGCTGCGCCTGCAGTCGGACTGTCCGGTTTGTCGGGCGGCTCTCTGTCCGGTTCGGCTTCGACGAGCGGTCTCGACACGGTGACCTTCACCTACGGCGGCACGGCCTACGCCGTCAGCCAGAGCGGCAGCACGCTCGACATCGGCGCGACATGGAACAACTCCGAGTTCAACGTCGTCGGCAACGGCGGCGGCTCGGCTGCCACGTTCAATTCGGGATCCTCGCTCACGGTGAAAGTGGCGACCAACGACGGCACCACGAACGCGCCGACGTGCACCGGCCCGACCAACGGCGGCACGACCGGCGAGACCAACAATCTGAACCTCGGCGCCTGCGTCGCGGCGGGTGGAACTTCGCCGTACATCCAGTTCACCGAATCGAACTGATTCACGCTTGAGCTGAAAAAAGCAGCGCCGATCGCGGAAACGCGGTCGGCGCTTTTTTTGCCCATTCGCCATAGCCGGCCGACGCGGAGCGGACGACCGCGACAGCCCTCCGGGCGACCCGCTATCATGCGCATCCCGCTTTCGCTGACGGTGTGTCGCGCGCATGTCCGGATCGTTACAGATTTCGATCGAGGGGCGCACCGCGCGCATCACGCTCGATCGCCCGCAGACGCACAACGCCTTCGACGACGAGCTGATCGGCGAACTCACCACCGAGCTCGACAAACTCGCCCGCGACGCCTCGTTGCGCGCGCTCGTGCTCACCGGCGCCGGCGCCTCGTTCTCGGCCGGTGCCAATGCGAACTGGATGAAGCGCATGGCGGCGGCGAGCGAAGCGGAGAACCGCGCCGACTCCGAGCGTCTCGCCACGCTGATGCGCACGCTGAATTTCTTCCCGAAACCGACCGTCGCCCGCGTCAACGGCGCAGCGATGGGTGGCGGCGTCGGCCTCGTCGCCTGTTGCGACATCGCGATCGCCGCCGACACGGCGAAGTTCGCGCTGAGCGAGGTCAAGCTCGGCCTCGTGCCGGCGGTGATCTCGCCGTACGTGATTGCCGCAATCGGTGCGCGCCAGGCGCGACGCCTGTTCGTCAGCGCCGAGGTGATCGACGCGCACGAAGCATTGCGCATCGATCTCGTGCACCGCGTCGTCGCGACGGACAAGCTCGATGCAGCGATCGCGCGCGAACTCGACCTGCTCGCCAAGGGCGCACCGAACGCACAACGCGAAGCGAAGCAGCTCGCATTGCGCATGGCTGGCGCGACGCCCGAACACGCGACCCAGATCGATAAGGACAATGCCGCGCTGATCGCACGCCTGCGCATCGGCGCGGAAGGTCAAGCCGGCCTCGGCGCATTTCTCGACAAGCAAACGCCTCCGTGGCTCAAGCAGGAGTAGCCTCGTGTCCCTTCGCAACCGTTTCGACCATATCGGCTTCACCGTTTCCGATATCGCACGCAGCAAGGCGTTCTACGCCGGCGCGCTCGCGCCACTCGGCATCGGCCTGGTCATGGAGGTCACGCCGGAAATGACCGGCGGCCACGCGCACGTAGGCTACGGCCACGACGGCAACCCGTACTTCTGGATCGGCAACGGCGACGGCGCGTTGCGCGGCAAGCTGCATCTCGCCTTCGCCGCAGCGAACCGCGCGACGGTCGACGCGTTCTACGCGGCGGCCATCGCCGCCGGCGGCATCGACAACGGCGCGCCAGGCCTGCGCCCGCACTATCACGCCAACTACTACGGCGCGTTCGTGCTCGACCCCGACGGCCACAACATCGAAGCGTGTTGCCATCTGCCGGAGTGACGATTCTTAACGCGGATAAAAGCGGATGAAGGCGGATAAGAGCGGATTGATCGAGGCAGACTTGACCGAACAGGTTATTGGAGTGTTTTACTCCGTCTACAACGAGCTCCAGCACGGGTTCGTCGAAGGCGTCTATGAAAACGCATTAGCGTTTGCGTTGCGCGAAGAAGGGCTATATGTGGAGCAGCAGGCGCCCCTGTCCGTTTCGTTTCGCGGTCGCATCGTCGGCGAGTTTCGAGCGGATCTTGTCGTGGAAAAACGTTTGCTGATCGAACTGAAAGTGGCCTCGAAGATCAACGATGCGCATGAAGCGCAACTGTTGAACTATCTCAAGACGACGGGGCTTCATGTGGGCCTGTTGTTGAACTTTGGCCCCACAGCTCAAGTAAGGCGCCGAATCTTCGACTCAAAAAATCCGCTCTTATCCGAGTAAATCCGCTCTTATCCGCGTTAAGTAAATTATGTTCAACAAAATCCTCATAGCCAACCGCGGCGAGATCGCCTGCCGCATCATCCGCACCGCGCGGCGCCTCGGCATTCAGACCGTCGCGGTGTACTCGGAAGCCGATGCGACCGCGCAGCATGTTCGCCAGGCCGACTTCGCCTACCCGATCGGCGGCCCGCGGCCGGCGGATTCGTATCTGCGCGGCGATGCGATCATCGAGGTCGCAAAGAAATCGGGCGCGCAGGCGATCCATCCCGGCTACGGCTTTCTGTCCGAGAATGCCGACTTCGCCGAGGCCTGTGAACAAGCCGGCATCGTGTTCATCGGTCCTTCCGCCGGTTCGATGCGCAAGATGGGCTCGAAGGCCGGCGCCAAAGAGTTGATGTCGGGACACGGCGTGCCCGTGGTGCCGGGCTACACCGGCGAAGACCAAGATGCTGTGCTGCTCGCGCGCGAAGCGCAGCGCATCGGTTTTCCGTTGATGATCAAAGCCGCCTACGGCGGCGGCGGCAAGGGCATGCGCATCGTGCGCAAGGCCGACGAATTCGCCTCGAATCTCGAATCCTGCCAGCGCGAAGCGAAGAGTGCGTTCGGCCGCGACCGCGTGTTGCTCGAACGCTATGTCGAAACGCCGCGCCATATCGAATTCCAGATCTTCGGCGATACGCATGGCAACGCGATCCATTTGAATGAGCGCGAATGCTCGGCGCAGCGTCGCTACCAGAAAGTGCTCGAGGAAACGCCCTCGCCTTTTCTCACCCCCGAGCTGCGCGCGAAGATGGGCGACGCCGCGATCAAGGCCGCGCGCGCGCTCGACTACGTCAATGCCGGCACGGTCGAATTCATCGTCGGGCCGCAGGGCGATTTCTATTTCATGGAGATCAACACGCGCCTGCAGGTCGAGCATCCGGTCACCGAGATGGTGCTGCATCTCGATCTCGTCGAACTGCAGTTGCGCGTCGCCGCGGGCGAGGCATTGCCGGCCTCGCTTCTGCGCAACAAGTCGGTGCCGCAGGACGGCCACGCGATCGAGCTGCGCCTCTATGCCGAAGATCCTGCGCAGGGATTTTTGCCGGGCTCGGGCAGGCTGCAGCGCCTGCAACTACCCGCACCGAACGCGCATGTGCGCATCGACTCGGGCGTGATCGAAGGCGACACAGTGACGATCTTCTACGACCCGATGATCGCCAAACTGATCGTATGGGATCGCGATCGCGCCTCCGCGTTGCAGCGCATGCGCGAGGCGCTCGCCCAATGCGCGGTGACCGGACCGAAGTCGAACATCGATTTCCTCGAGCGCCTCGTGCGCCATCCCGCGGTGATCGAGGGCCGCATCGACACGGGCTACCTCGACCGCCACCTCGGCGAATTCCTGCCGGCCGACGCCGCGCCCGATCAGGCGATGCTGTTTGCCGCGGCGACCGCGGTGCTGCTGGCCGAGGAAGCCTCGAGACCGCAACTTGCACGCGCCAGCGGCGATCCGTACTCGCCCTGGGCGCGCGCCGACGCCTGGCGCATCGGCCACTCGGGCAAGCGCATCGTCTGCTTCGCGCACGACGGCGAGCGCATCGAAGTCGACGCGCACGGCGCAAACGGCAGCTACGAATTGAACATCGGTGAGACACGCTGCAAGGTCGCCAATGCGCGTTTCGCCGACGGCTTGCTCAACGCCGAGCTCGACGGCGAAGCGCGCCGCTGGCGCAGCGAGGTCGACGCCGACGGCGTGCTGCTGCATGACGGCGAACGCCGCGCCTGGCTCACTCGCGTCGCCGCATTCGCCTATGCGAAATCGGCGCAGACCAGCGGCGACCGCATCGTCGCGCCGATGCCCGGCCGCATCGTGCTGGTCAAAACCAAGGAAGGCGATCGTGTTAGCGAGGGTCAGGAATTGATCGTGATGGAAGCGATGAAAATGGAGATCACGCTCAGGGCGCCACGCGCGGTGAAGATCGCGATCGTGAGTGCGAAAGTCGGTGAGTTCGTCGAGGCCGATGCGGTGCTCGCGCACTTCGAGGCGGAAAAATGAGGCTCGCGGCGGCAATGTTATGTCTTGCTGCCGTCGCGCTGAGTGGTTGCGTCGATACCGTGTTCGAATCTCTGCCCGGCAAGCACATCAGCCAGTGCGATCAGCGCTTTGTCGGCACATGGCGACTGCTGAACCAGGAAAAAGACCGCAAGGCCGATGAGAATTTGTTTCTCGTGGTCGACCCCGGCTGCAAGACCTTGCATTTGTTCGAGAACGGCAAGGACGATACTGACACCGATGCCAAGACCCATCTGGCGTTTGCATCGGTCGGCGCGAAATCCATCCTCACGGTCAAGTTCGATGACGAACAATCGCATACCGACGGCGTGGACTGGTCGAATGGCTATCACTACTTTCTCTACGACATGCGCAACGGCGAGATCCGTCTGCGTCCGACTGACGACGCCGCAGTCGCGCATTTCATCATCGATGGCAAACTTCAGGGCCGCACGGAGAAGATTTCGAAAATGCCGGGCGGGCAACGCTCCGGCGATGGCATGATGCTGCACAGTTACGTTGCCGGCGACTCCGAGGCCATGGCCAAAGCCGTCGAGCTTCGCGGTGTGTTCGCCGCTACCCCCTACTTCACCTTGAAACCTGCCAGCGATGCCGAAATATCGGCATCAGCCAAACCCCTGCCAACATCGAAATGACCACGCCCAGCCAAGTCCGCATCGTCGAAGTCGGCCCGCGCGATGGCTTGCAGAACGAGAAAGCCGTTGTGCCGACGCCGACGAAGATCGAGCTGATCGACCGGCTTTCGGCGACCGGCCTGCAAACGATCGAAGCGACGAGTTTCGTCAGCCCGAAATGGGTGCCGCAGCTGGCCGACGCGGCCGAGGTCTACACCGGCATTCAGAAGAAGCCCGGTCTGCGCTACCCGGTGCTCGTGCCGAACCTGCAGGGCTATGCACGCGCCCGCGAAGTCGGTGTCGACGAAATCGCCGTGTTCACCGCGGCGAGCGAGGCGTTCAATCGCAAGAACATCAACGCCTCGATCGCCGAATCGCTTGAGCGCTTCGCGCCCGTGATCGAGCGTGCGAAGGTCGACGGCGTCGCCGTGCGCGGCTACGTCTCGACCGTGCTCGGCTGCCCTTACCAGGGCGAAGTGCCGTTGACCGACGTCGTGCGCGTGGCCAAGGCGCTGCATGCGATGGGCTGCTACGAGATCTCGCTCGGCGACACGATCGGCATCGGCACGCCGGCGAAGGCGCGCGCGATGCTCGCCGCGGTCGCTGCCGAGGTGCCGATGTCCGCGCTCGCGATCCATTTCCACGACACGCGCGGACAGGCGCTCGCCAACATCCTCGCCTGCCTCGAACTCGGCGTCGGCGTGATCGACTCGGCCGTCTCCGGCGTCGGCGGCTGTCCCTACGCGCGCGGTGCGAGCGGCAATGTCGCCAGCGAAGATGTCGTCTACATGCTGCACGGCATGGGCATCGCCACGGGCATCGATCTCGACAAGCTCGTCGAGACCGGTCGATGGCTCAGCGCGCAGCTCGCGCGCGACAACGGCAGCAAGGTCGGCAAAGCCGCCTGAACGACGGCTGCCTCTACGGTTTCTTTTCCGCCGTCGGTGCGGGCTGGCTGCCGTTGGAGACGCCTACCGGCTGGCCGACGTCCACCGCGCCGAATTGTGTGTGGACGAAATCGCTGAACTGATCCTTCACCGCACTGATGAATTTCGCCGCGTTGACCGTACGCGTGACGCCCTCGGTGCGCCCGCCTTGCAGCGCGCCGGTGTTCGCATCGAAAACCGGGTTCGCCATCTGATCGCCGCCGCCACCGCCGAAACTGCCGTAGGTGATCGTCGTGTACTCGGGCGGCCCACTGAGCGAGCCCTTGTCGCGGATGAGCTGGTCATTGAATTTCCTGCCCGCGCGGTCGAGCGTGACTTTGTCGTCATAGTCGACCTTGAGTTGCTTCCAAATCTCTCCGGCTGCGGCACGCTGCTCGGCGTTCAGGCTGGCATAGGCTTCGCCGACCGCCTTGTCGACATCGGGCGTATGCGTTTGCGCGGCGATACCGAGCCACGCGGTGCCGCGAATCTTGTCGGCCGGCACGCCTTCCGCGCCGTGCAGATAAAGCATGCCGACATCGAACTGGGCGATCTTGTTGCCCCAGTAGCTCGCCTTCTCGTACATCTCGAGCGCCTGGCGGAAATTCTTGCGCTTCACCGCATCCTGCGCGCGTTGTTCGTAGTACTTGCCCGGCAGATATTTGATCGTGATCGAGGGATCGCTGGCGAACGAATTCTCGGCGGATTCGGCCGCGCGCACAGGTGCGGCAAGAAGAGCAGATGCGAGTAGCGCTGCGCCAGCGAGGCGGCAAGCAGGATGAAGCACGTCGATCTCTCCTCGAACGGGGCCGATTCAAAAGACAATACCGGCGCGGCTTCGTTCCCTGCCGCACGCATGCATCGGGTTCGCGATTCCAATGATCGCTACGCGCGCGCCAGCTTGCGATACGCACGCGGTGTCATGCCGACCGTCGCCTTGAACTGACGCGCGAACGCGCTCTGGTCGGCAAAGCCGCAGGCGTGGCCGATTTCGGCGATGCCGTCCGCGCCGGAGAGCAGGCGCATCGCCGCCTCGATGCGCATGCGCGTCAGCGCCTGCTGCGGCGTGATCTGGAACACATTGCGGAAATGCCGTTCGAGCTGGGCCAGCGACACGCCGGCCAATTCGGCCAACTTCGCCATGCGCACGTTGTCCGCATAGTGGCACTGCAGATGATCGATCACGCGGCGCAGGCGATCGTAGGTCGGATGACGGCCGTCCGGCTGGCCGAGGTCGCGCGAGATGCCGACCAGGCCGCGCACCTTGCCACGAACGCGCAACGGATGCTTGCGCGTCAGGCACCAGCCCGGCGCACGATTCGGGAAGATGTGCACTTCGAGCTGATCCTCGATCGTCTCGCCGGCGAGCACGCGCCGATCCTGCGCCGCGTAGGAGCCCCCCATGTGCGCGGGAAACAAGTCGGCCACGTCGCGGCCGATCACCTGCGAGCGATTCTTCAAGCCGAGCCGGCGCACGAGGGTCAGGTTCGCGTGGGTGTAGCGCCCGGCCGCGTCCTTGACGAAGAACACGACGTCGGGGAGCGCGTCGAACAGGCTTTCCAACTCGTTGGCGGGAATGGCAATCGTCACGTGAAAATTGTGCCGAATTCCGCATCGAAACGCAGCAAGTTTTTCTAGACTGCGCAGCGAGGCGCAGCGAAGATGCCGACATGCACAAGATAGAGATCATCGATTCGCACACCGGCGGCGAACCCACGCGCGTTGTCGTTGCCGGCTTTCCCGATCTTGGCAGCGGTCCGTTGGCCGAACGCCGCGAACGCTTCCGCCGCGAATTCGACCGCTGGCGCAGCGCGATCGCCTGCGAGCCGCGCGGCTCCGATACGATGGTCGGTGCGCTGTTGTTGCCGGCCGTCGACCCGAAGGCCTGCACCGGCGTGATCTTCTTCAACAACGTCGGCACTCTCGGCATGTGCGGGCACGGCAGCATCGGCGTGATCCGCACCCTCGCCCACCTCGATCGCATTGCGCCGGGCATGCATAGGCTGGAAACGCCGGTCGGCACGGTCGGCGCGGAGCTGCACGCCGACGGCCGCGTATCGATAGCCAACGTCGAAAGCTATCGCCTCGCGACGAACGTGCGCGTCGATGTCCCCGGTTTCGGCGCGGTGACCGGCGACATCGCCTGGGGCGGCAACTGGTTCTTCATCACCAAGGATTCGCCGGTGCCGTTGGACTTCGCGCGTGTGCGCGAACTGACTGCGTATACCGAGAATGTGCGCCTCGCGCTGCAAGCAAACCACATCACCGGCGCGGACGGCGCCGAGATCGACCACATCGAGATCAACGCCGTCTCGCTCACACCCGGCGTCGATGCGCGCAACTTCGTGCTCTGCCCGGGCCTCGCCTACGACCGCAGTCCCTGCGGCACCGGCACGAGCGCGAAGATCGCCTGCCTCGCCGCCGACGGCAAACTCGCCCCCGGCGCGACGTGGCGACAGGAAAGCATCCTCGGCAGCGTGTTCGAGGCAACCTACGCCGAATCCGTGCGCGGAGTGCTGCCGCGCATCACCGGCAGCGCGCACGTGACGTCGCAGGGCGCGCTGTTCATCGATCCCGCCGACCCGTTCGCCTGGGGCATCGGCGCCGAAGCCGGGCGCGCGTGAACACGTTCGACCTGATCGTCGTCGGCGCCGGCATCGTCGGCGCGGCCTGCGCGGACCTCGCCGCGGCGGAGGGCCTGCGCGTCGCAATCGTCGAACCCGGCCCCGTCGGCGGCGGCGCCACCGCGGCGTCGATGGGCCATCTCGTCGTAATGGACGACGACCCGGCCGAACTCGCACTGTCGCGCCATTCGCAGCAGATGTGGGAAGCCTATGCGCAACTGCCCGAAGCCGAATTCAGCCGCTGCGGCACGCTGTGGGTCGCGCGCGACGAACGAGAGTACGCCGGCATCACGGCGAAGATCGCACGCCTAGCGCAGGCTGGCGTCGTTGCCGAAGCGGTCGATGCGAACGCACTGTACGAACTCGAACCCGAACTCGTCCCCGGCCTCGCCGGCGGCATGCTCGTCGCCGCGGAAGCCGTGGTCTATCCGCCGCGCGTCGCCGAATTTCTCGTCAAGCGCGCGACCACGCGCAACACTCAGCTGCATCTCGGTCGCCGCGTACACACGCTGAGCGACGACGGCGTCGTGCTCGATGACGGCACGCGGTTGAGCGGTCCGGTGCTCGTCGCCACGGGCTGCGCCCTGCCCGAGTTGCTGCCGATGCTGCCGCTGCGCGCGCGCAAAGGCCATCTCGTCATCACCGATCGCTATCCGGCATTCGTCCGCCACCAACTGCTCGAACTCGGTTACGCCGACAGCGCGCACGGCAGCGCGCCCACCTCGGTCGCGTTCAACGTGCAGCCGCGTCCGACCGGGCAAGTGCTGATCGGCTCGTCGCGCGAATTCGACTCTTCACGCGACGTCTCGATGACCACCGTGCGACGCATGCTCGAGCGCGCGTTCGCGTTCCTACCGCGCCTGCGCGATCTGCAGGCCTTGCGTATCTGGACCGGCTTGCGCCCGACCACGCCGGACGGCCACCCCTACCTCGGCGCGGTGCCCGGGCTGCGCGATGTCTGGGTTGCCGCGGGCCACGAAGGACTCGGCATAACGACGGCGCTTGCCAGCGCACACCTTGTCATCGATCAGCTGCTCGGGCGTCGCAGTGCGATCGATCCGGCTCCCTACCTGCCGTCGCGAGTGCGCGCATGAATACAACGGCGAAGCTCGTGCGCCTGCACGTCGACGGTGTGGCGGTCGAAGCGCCGGTCGGCGCCAGCGTCGCTGCGGCGATCGCCCAGGTCACGCTGCGCTGCGGTCGCCGGCCCGGCGGCGGTGCGCGCGCGCCGCTGTGCGGCATGGGTGTGTGCTTCGAATGTCGCGTGCGCATCGACGGCATCGATCATCAGCGCGCCTGCATGACGATCGTGCGCGAAGGCATGCGCGTGGAAACCGCGATGGAGCCGGCGCATGGCTGAGCACTACGATGTGCTCGTCGTCGGCGCGGGTCCGGCCGGACTCGCCGCTGCAGACGCGGCGGCAGGCCACTGCGCACGCGTCGGTCTGCTCGATGCGCAGGCGACGCTGGGCGGCCAGGTCTGGCGCCGCGATGTGCGCGCCGAGGCACCGCGCATGGCCCGACACGCATTCCATGCCGTCGAGAGCCGCACGAATATTGCGCGCTTCACGCAAACGCAGATCGTTGCCGCGACGGACAACGAACTTCTGGTCGAACAAGCGGCACAGGCGCACACGCTGCGTTACGACAAGCTCGTGCTTGCCTGCGGCGCACGCGAACTGCTGCTGCCGTTTCCGGGCTGGACTCTGCCCGGCGTGTTCGGCGCCGGCGGCGCACAGGCGCTGGTCAAGCAAGGCTGGCCGATTGCCGGCAAGCGCGTCGTCGTCGCCGGTTCCGGACCGCTGCTGCTCGCGGTCGCGGCGACGCTGCGCAAGCACGGCGCCAGCGTCGCCGCGATCTGCGAACAAGCGTCCGCGAAACAACTGGCCGCGTTCGCCGGCGCGCTCTGGCGCTGGCCGCAGAAAGCCGCGCAGGCCATCGCCCTGCGTAGCGCGCTCGCCGGCGTGCCCTACCACGCGGGCGCGTTCGTGCGTGCGGCGCACGGCGATACGCAGTTGCGCGCGGTGGAAGTACAGATCGGAAAGAACCGTCGGCGTATCGATTGCGATCATCTCGCCGTCGGTTACGGCCTCGTGCCGAATGTCGAGCTCGCGCAATTGCTCGGTTGTGCACTCGATCACGACGGCCGCCATCCATGCGTCGAGGTCGATGAGGATCAGCGCACGAGCCTCGCCAACGTCTACGCCGCGGGCGAAGTCTGTGGCATCGGCGGGCGCGACAGCGCGCGCATCGAAGGCGCGATCGCGGGACATGCCGCGGTCGGCGCGACGCAGGCCGCGCAGGCATTACGCTCCGCGCAGCGCCACGCGCGCCGCTTTTCCGCATTGCTCGAAACCCGTTTCGCACTCGACGCGCGCATCCGCGAGCTGGCGACGGACGATACGATAATCTGCCGCTGCGAGGACGTGACCTGGTCCGCCCTGAATGATTTTTCCGACGCACGTGCGGCCAAGCTGCAGACCCGCTGCGGCATGGGCGCCTGCCAGGGCCGCATCTGCGGCACGGCGCTGGCCGAGCTCGGCCGCTTCCCACGCGGCGGTCCGCGCCCGCCGATCTTTCCCGCATGGCTGGCAACGCTGGCCGAGGCCGATTTCGCTTCAACCCCGAACTAATTCTTTTACGATTCGACTCAGGAGACCTTCGCATGAGCAACCCTTCGATCTGGCGCGGCGTGATCACCGCAATCACCACGCCCTTCACCGCGGACGGCCAAGTCGACCACGCCTTCATCGCCGAACACGCGCGTTGGCTGATCGATTCCGGCTGCGCCGGCATCGTTCCTCTCGGCTCGCTCGGCGAAGCGGCGACGCTGAGTTTCGATGAGAAGCTCGCGATCCTGCGCACGCTGGTCGCGGCGCTCGGCGAGCGCGCGCCGGTGATTCCGGGCATCGCCGCGCTGTCCACCGCCGAAGCCGTGCGCCTCGCGCGCGAGGCGAAAGCGATCGGCTGTCGCGGTCTCATGGTGCTGCCGCCGTACGTCTATTCGACCGACTGGCGCGAGATGGGCGCGCATCTGCGCGCGGTGATCGAAGCGACCGACTTGCCGTGCATGATCTACAACAACCCGATCGCCTACAAAACCGATTTCTCGCCCGCGCAGATCGCCGAGCTCGCGCAGCAATATCCGAACGTGCAGGCGGTGAAGGAATCCTCGGGCGACGTGCGCCGCTTCGCCGCGATCAAGAGTCTGCTCGGCGATCGACTCGAACTTCTGGTCGGCATGGACGATGCAATCGTCGAAGGCATCGCGATGGGCGCGACCGGTTGGATCGCCGGCTTGGTCAATGCCTATCCGCGCGAATCGGTGAAACTGTTCGAGCTCGCACGCGACGGTGGATCGAAAGCTGCAGCCGAGCTCTACGCGTGGTTCTTGCCGCTGCTGCGCCTCGACACCGTGCCGAAGTTCGTGCAACTGATCAAGCTCGTGCAAGAGAAGGTCGGCAGGGGCAATGAGCGCGTACGCGCACCGCGACTCGTGCTCGAAGGCGCCGAGCGCAGCGCAGCACTCGCGGTGATCGACCACGCGATCGCGACTCGACCACAGTTGTGACATGAACGCCTTCGAATCCGTGCTCATCGGCGGAACCTGGCGCGCTTCGCAGGACGCGCGCGCGAGCTTTCGCGCCTTCGACCCGACCTCGGGCGAGGAGATCGGCCCCCAGTTCCCGCTCAGCGGCGCCGCCGACATCGAGGCCGCGCTCGCTGCGGCGAGCGAAGCCGCCATCGCGCTCGCGGCTTGCGCGCCGGAGCGTATCGCCGGGTTTCTCGACGCCTACGCCGCGGCGATCGAAGCCGACGCGGAAACGCTGGTCAACCTCGCTCACGCGGAAACCGCGCTGCCGCGTGAGCCGCGCCTGGCCAAGGTCGAGCTGCCGCGCACGACGAACCAGTTGCGTCAGGCCGCACAGGCCGTGCGCACGAGCTCGTGGACGCAGCCGACGATCGACACGCACGCCGGTCTGCGCTCGCATTTTGCGCCGCTGACGAAACCCGTGGTCGTGTTCGGGCCGAACAACTTTCCGTTCGCGTTCAACGCCGTTGCCGGCAGCGATTTCGCCAGCGCGATCGCCGCGCAAAATCCGGTGATCGCGAAAGCCCATCCCGCGCATCCGGCGACGAGCAGACGCCTGGCCTACCTGGCTCATCTCGCCGTACTTGACGCCGGATTGCCCGCGGCGAGCGTGCAGATGCTGTACGACTTCGATTACACGCTCGGCGCCGGGATCGCCGGCGACGCACGCGTCGGCGCGATCGGGTTCACCGGCAGCCGCGCGGGTGGACTCGCGCTCAAGGCCGCAGCCGATGCAGCCGGCGTACCGATCTATGCGGAGATGTCGAGCGTCAACCCGGTGTTCCTGCTGCCCGGCGCGCTAGCCGAGCGTGGCGCCGAGCTCGCCCAGGAATTCTTCGCCTCGTGCACGCTCGGCAGCGGCCAGTTCTGCACCAACCCGGGCATCATGGTCGTTCCGCAGGGTGCGCACGGCGACGCCTTCGTCGCCGCAGCGAGCCGGCTGTTCGCCGATGCGCCCGCGGGCGTGCTGTTCTCGCAGCACGTACGCAACCAGTTCCGCCGCGGACTGGCCGCACTCGTGGATGCCGGCGCTCAAGTGCTCGCGCACGGCACGGATAGCGCCGAAGGGGGGTATCGCCAGGCTCCGGCCCTGCTCGGCGTCGATGCGCGCCAATTTCTCGCCGCCACACAGGCGTTGCTGACCGAGGTGTTCGGCCCAGCCAGCCTGATCGTGCGCGCAAGCGGCACTGCGGAGATGGTCGCGATCGCGAGCGCCCTCGACGGCAACCTCACCGGCACATTGTATACAAGTAAACAAGATCGCATCGACGACGACGCGGCGACGGAAATCGCCCGTGCGCTGCGCCCGCGCATCGGCCGCCTGATCGGCAACAAGATGCCGACCGGCGTCGCGGTCAGCGCGGCGATGAACCACGGTGGCCCCTATCCGGCGACGAGCCATTCCGGTTTCACCGCAGTCGGCATGCCGGCCGCAATCCGCCGCTTTGCGGCGTTGCACAGTTACGATCAGGTACCGTCCCGGTTGCTGCCGGAAGATCTGCGCGATGCGAATCCGCGCGGCTTTCAGCGCCTGGTCGACGGCGTCTGGACGACCGCCAATGTCACCGCGGGGGAAACCTCGTGAGCGCACAGATCGGACATCTGACCGACGCCGATGCCGAAGCCCGGCTCGCGCCATGGACGCAGCTGGCCACGCCGGTCGCGCGCGCCGAGTACGAAGCCCGCATCGAGCAAGCGCGTGCACTGTTGCGCGGGCAGCGCAGCGACGCGCTGCTGATCACCGCCGGCGCGTCGCTGCGCTACTTCTGCGGTGTGGCCTGGGGAGCAAGCGAGCGCCTTGTCGCGCTGTTGATCACGCCGGCCGGCGAGCCGATCGCGATCTGCCCCGGCTTCGAGGCGGCGACGCTGCAGCACGTGCTGGCGATTCCGGCGCAGCTGCGGCTCTGGGAGGAGCACGAGAATCCCTACACTCTCGTCGCAGCAGCAATGACCGAGCGCGGTGCGCACTCGCTCGCGCTCGATCCGGCCGCGCCGTTCTTCGCCTATGCCGGCCTGCGCGCCGCGCTCGGCACCGGCGCGATCGTCGATGCGCAGGCGATCGTCGACGGCTGCCGCGCGCGCAAGTCGCCGGCCGAGCTCGCGTTGATGCAGCAGGCCTGCGACATGACCCTGCAGGTGCACCGACTCGCCGCCGGCATCGTGCGCGAGGGCATCACCACCACACAGCTGAAATACTTCATCGACCGCGCCCATCGCCGCCTCGGCGCGGACAACGGCTCGACCTTCTGCATCGTGCAATTCGGCGAAGCAACCTCGCATCCGCACGGCATCCCCGGCGAGCAGCGCCTGGGTGAGAACGAACTCGTGTTGATCGACACCGGTTGCAGCGTGCAGGGCTACAACTCCGACATCACGCGTACCTACATCTATGGCAGGCCTTCAGCGGAACACGCGCGCATCTGGGAACTCGAACGCGCCGCGCAAGCCGCGGCATTCGCCGCCGTGCGCCCCGGCGTTTCGGGCGAAGCGGTTGACGCCGCCGCACGCAGCGTGCTCGCCGGCAGCGGACTCGGACCCGACTATCGCCTGCCCGGCATGCCGCACCGCACCGGCCACGGCTGCGGTCTGTCGGTGCACGAAGCGCCCTATGTCGTGCGCGGCAACACCACGCCGCTGGCACAGGGCAACTGCTGCAGCAACGAGCCGATGATCGTCGTGCCAGGCAAATTCGGCGTGCGCCTCGAGGACCACTTCCACGTGACCGAAGACGGCGCCGCGTGGTTCACTCCACCGTCGCCCGCGATAGACCAACCGTTCGCCGACTGAATCGATTGAGGAACATCGCATGACGCTTCTGGCCGCACTGTTCCGCCGCAAATCGGTCGCCATGCTCCAATCCGAAGCCGCACAACGCGGCGAACTGCGTCGCGTGCTCGGCCTGTGGCAACTCACCGCGATCGGCCTCGGCGGCATCATCGGCGTCGGCATCTTCGTGCTGACCGGCACGGTCGCGGCGACGCAGGCCGGGCCGGCCGTGGTGCTGTCGTTCCTGATCGCCGGCATCGCCAGCGCCGCCGCCGCGCTGTGCTACGCCGAGTTCGCCGGGCTGATTCCTGTTTCCGGCAGCGCCTACACCTACGGCTACGCCGTGCTCGGCGAATTCGCCGGCTGGATCATCGGCTGGGACCTGCTGCTCGAATACGCATTGATCGCCGCGGTCGTCGCCGTCGGCTGGTCGGGCTATGTGCAAGCGCTGCTCGAGACATTCCATGTGCCGTTGCCGGTGTGGGCGCAGGGCGCCTGGGGCAGCGCGCCGGGGCGACTGTTCAACCTGCCTGCCGTGCTGATCTCGCTCGCGATCACCGCCCTGCTCGCCGCGCGCATGGAATGGGGCGCGCGCTTCAACACGCTGATCGTCGCGATCAAGATTGGCGCGGCCGCGCTGATCGTGATCGCCGGCGCCGCCTTTGTCGATCCGGCGCGCTGGCATCCGTTCATGCCGTTCGGCATGCATGGCGTCGTCACCGGCGCGGCGATCGTGTTCTTCGCCGTGTTCGGCTACGACATGCTGACGACCGCAGCCGAGGAAGCGAAGAACCCGCAGCGCGACCTGCCGCGCGCGGTAGTGTTGTCTCTGGCGATCGCGATGATGCTGTACTTCGCGATCTGCCTCGTGCTCACCGGCATCGTGCCTTACACGAGCTTGAACAACGACGCGCCGGTCGCGCATGCGTTCACTGCGATCGGGCTGCCGCAGGTGATGATCGCGATCTCGCTCGCCTCGATCTGCGGCATCACCAGCGTGATCTTCGCCAACCTGCTCGCCGGCGCGCGTATCTGGTTCGCGTTGTCGCGCGACGGACTCCTGCCCGGCTGGTTCGCCGCCGTGCATCCGCGCTGGCGCACGCCGCATCGCACGACAATATTGCTCGGCCTGGTCACGGCAGTCGCGGCCGGCCTGTTCCCGCTCGACGAGCTGGCCAAGCTCGTCAATATCGGCGTGCTCGGCGCGTTCATCGTGATCTGCAGCGCGGTCGCCGTACTGCGCTGGCGCCAGCCCGACCTGCAGCGTCCATTCCGTACGCCATTCGTGCCGCTCGTGCCGATCATCGGCATCGGCTTCTCGTGCTGGCTGATCTGGGGCCTGCCGTACACGACCTACCTGCGTTTTCTCGCCTGGCTGGTACTCGGATGCGTCGTATACTTCGGTTATGGCCTGCGCCACAGCCGACTCGCCGCGGCAGATGAAGATGCTAGGCACTAGCGACACGAAGGAGCGCCTGCGACCAACTTGTCTTTTCTTCGCGGCTATAATCGAATCCTTACCAGCGCGAAGGAAACGCCTTGCCCGCTCGCCTCGCTCCAGACCAGTCTCGCGGTTATCTGATTCCGATCGGCACGCAGGCGCGGCCTGACGGCTATACCGAAATCTTCCGGCGCATGCTCGCCATGTTCAGCCAGCGGCCGCAGATCGTCGTCATCAGTGCGCAGACTGCGGGCGACGCGGCTGCGGACGACATCGAGGCCGCGCTGCTTACGCTCGGCGCGGGGCAGGTGCACCGGCTCGCGCTGACCAACCGCAGCGACAGTGACCATCCGGCCGCCTTGGTGCTGCTCGAACGCGCCGACCTTGTCGTGCTCAGCGCCGACAACCCATTGCGCCTGTCGACCCTGCTCGGCGGCACCCAGCTCGCGCGCATGCTTCGCCGGCGCAATGCGGACGGCGTCGCAGTCGCCGGCATCGGCCCGGGCGCGGCGATCCTCGCCGAACACATGCTCGCCGGTGGCGCGCACGGACCGACGCCGCGCATGGGCAGCGTCACGCTGGCGCCGGGGCTCGGCCTGTCGAACCGCCTCGTCATCGACCAGGGCGGTGCCGGCGCGGACCGGCTCGGCCGCCTGCTCGCCGCACTCGCACTCAATCCGTTCGCGCTCGGCATCGGCATCGATCCGGACACGGCCGCGTTCATCGGTCCCGACAACGTGGTCGACATCGTCGGCCACGGCGGCATCACCGTCGTCGATCCATCCGATGTCGGCCATTCCAATGTCGCCGAAGCCGGTCCGAGCGGGCCGATCAGCATCACCAACCTGCGCGTGCACGTGCTCGTGCACGGCTCGCGCTACGATCTGGATTTCCGCCGCTCGATTAGTTGAACGCGATGCGTACCCTACTTGCCGTTTGTGCCCTGCTCTGCGCCTGCGCGTCGGCGCAGGCCGCGACAACGTTGCTGCGCCCCGCGCGCGTCTGGACCGGCAACGCCGGCGAGGCCGCGCATTCCGGTTGGGTCGTGCTCGTCGACGGCGAGCGCATCGTCGCCGCCGGACCGGCCGAGTCGATCAAGGTGCCGGCCGACGCGAAGATCGTCGACCTTCCCGATACGACGCTGCTGCCGGGCCTGATCGACCTGCATGCGCACTTGTTCCTGCATCCGTACAACGAGGTGAACTGGAACGACCAGGTGCTCAAGGAGCCGCCCGCGTATCGCACCCTGCTCGCCGCGCAGCACGCGCGCGACACGCTGCTCGCGGGCTTTACCACGCTGCGCGACCTCGGCACCGAGGGCGCGGGCTACGCCGACGTCTCGCTGCAACGCGCGATCGATGAGGGATTGATTCCTGGTCCGCATTATTTCGTCGCCACGCGTGCGATCGTCGCCACAGCATCGTATGGACCGGGTCCGCGCGGCTTCCGCCCCGACATCGACTTGCCGAGCGGCGCGCAGGAAATCAGCGGCATCGACGCCGGCATTGCCGCGGTGCGCGAACAGGCCGGTCACGGCGCCGACTGGATCAAGATTTACGCCGACTACCGCATCGGCCCCGGCGGCGAGGCGCGGCCCGCGTTCACCGAGGCGGAACTCAAGGCGATGATCGAGGCCGCGCACCTGTCCGGCCGACCGGTCGCGGCGCATGCGACCAGCGATGCGGGCGTGCGCATGGCTGTACTCGCCGGCGTCGACACGATCGAGCACGGCGACGAGGCGAGCGCCGACACGTTCAAGTTGATGCAGCAGCGTGGCGTCGCTTATCTACCGACGCTGACCGCAGTCGAGGCGATCGCGCAATACTTTGAGCATTACGAAGACGGCAAGACGCCGCCGTCGAAGCGCATGCAGGAATCGGCCAACGCATTCCGCACCGCATTGAAGGTCGGCGTGAAGATCGGCTGCGGCAGCGATGTCGGCGTGTTCGCCCACGGCACGAACTGGCGCGAGCTCGAATGGATGGTCAAGCTCGGCATGACTCCGGTACAAGCCCTGCTCGCCGCGACGAGCATCGATGCGGCGATCCTGCGCAAGCAGAACGAGTTCGGTCGCATCACGCCCGGACTACGTGCCGATCTCGTCGCCGTGGCGGGCGATCCGACGCAAGCGATCGAAGCAGTCAAGCACGTAACCTTCGTGATGAAGGACGGCAAGGTTTACCGCGCGCCATGAACACCGGAGTGACGCTGCGCGTGGCCAGCGCGGCCGATGCCGCTGCGATCCGCGACATCTACGCGCCGCACGTAGAACACGCGGCCGTTTCGTTCGAAACCGAAGTGCCGAGCGTCGCGGCGATGGCCGCGCGCATCGCGAAACTGTTGCCGACGCATCCGTGGCTCGTCGTCGTGGTCGACGATCGCGTGGCAGGCTACGCGTACGCGGGCCCGCATCGCGAGCGCGCGGCGTATCGCTGGTCGGTTGAAGTCACCGCCTACGTGCATGCGCAGTTTCACGGGTGCGGCATCGGCAAGCGTCTCTACGCCGCGCTATGTGCCGTGCTGAAAGCGCAGAACTATGTCAACGCGTACGGCATCATCACGCTGCCGAACGCGGCCAGCATCGCGCTGCACGAAGCCTGCGGCTTTCACCGTTGCGCGCTGTTCCGCCACGCCGGCTACAAGTTCGGGGCCTGGCACGATGTCGGTTGGTGGCAGTCGCAGATCGGCGAGCCAGCGTCCGTTCCGGCCGAACCGATCGCCTTCGCCCAACTCGGCGGCGAGACCATCGCACAGGCGCTGATCGCAGGCTGAGTTGATCGCTGCGCGAACCGTGTCAACCATCATCGTGCGGCAGCGTTGCTTGGGTTAAGCTCGGCTCGGGGGATCCGGTGCAAACTTCTTTGGGGAGTTGTCCATGCAGCCGTCTTCGCCTCGCAGATTTTCGTTCCGGTGCGGAATAATCGGCGCCTCCGGCCTGGGCAAACCTATTGTTGCCGCCGCCGCGCTGCTCTGCGCCGGCATTGCGCAAGCCGCGAACACGCCGCCGCGATTTCCGCTGCCCCGGCAGACGCGCGATCCGATCCGCCTCACTCCGCCGCTGGTCCAGGACGTGCCGGCAGACGACGCACAGGCCGCCCGCTTCCTGACCATGGCCACGTTCGGCCCGACGCCCACCGCGATCGCCGAACTGCGCCAGCTCGGCTACCACGCCTGGATCGTCAAACAGTTCGCCATGCCGGCCACGCCGATGCGGCCCTACGTCGAATCGCTGGACAAGGCGGTGCAGAATCCGGGCCAGAACGACCGCATGGAAGCATGGTTCAACAACGCGGTTACTGCGCCGGACCAGTTGCGCCAGCGCGTCGCCTGGGCGCTGTCACAGATTCTGGTCGTCTCCGACCAGTTCGCCGGGTTGAACCAGGACCCGATCGCGCTGGCCGAGTACGACGACATGCTCGCGCGCGACGTCGGCGGCTGGACCGACGCCAACGGCGTCGCGCATGCACCGACGTTTTCCAACTTGATTTACGACGTGACGCTGAGCCCGGCGATGTCGAAGATGCTCACTTACCTGCGCAACCAGAAAGGTGACAGCAGCAAGGGCACCTCGCCCGACGAAAACTACGCGCGCGAGGTGATGCAGTTGTTCACGATCGGCCTGGTCCTGCTCAACCCCGACGGCTCGCAGAAGCTCGACACCAACGGTCAGCCGATCCCGACTTATCCGCAAGCGGCCGTCTCGGCCTACGCGCGCATCTTCACCGGCTGGAGCTACTCGACCGGTTTCAACTCCAACCCGGTGAACTACCAGAATTGGTCGGTGGCCGAATATCAGCCACTGGTCTGCTATGACGCCTATCACGACTTCGGCGCGAAGACGCTGATCAGCTACAGCGGAAACTACGGCACGAATTCCGACGCGCTCGGCGTTCCCGCGAACAATTCCTGCGCCGCCGATCTGCAGCAGGGTCTGGCGATTCTGGTCAATCATCCGAACACCGCGCCGTTCATCTCGAAACAGCTGATCCAGCGCCTGGTGACGAGCAATCCGACACCTGCTTACGTCGGCCGGGTCAGCGCGGTGTTCGCCAGCAGCGGCGGCGACCTGAGCAAGGTGGTCACCGCGATCCTCACCGACAGCGAGGCACTGAGCGGAACGCTGCCCGCGCAATACGCGGCGACTTACAGCTTCGGCAAGGCACGCGAGCCTTTGCTCAAGCTGACCGCCTTGTGGCGCTACTATCACGCCGCAGCGTCGGTCGGTCTGTACACCTTCAACAATCCGCAGAACGGCTACGCCGAGCGACCGCTGGGCGCCTCGTCGGTATTCAATTTCTATTCGCCTTTCTACGCACCGCCCGGCGAAATCGCCGACAGCGGCCTGGTCGCGCCGGAGTTCCAGATCATCAACGAGTCGACGGTCGCGGCTAGCGCCAATGACCTCACCGCGCGCAGCAATGCCTACGTCGGCAACAGCGGCAACAAGCCGGAGACGATCGCGATCGACTTGTCCTCGCTGACCGCGATCGCCAACGACGCGAACGCGATGGCCGACCAGATCAATCACGACCTGCTGTACGGCAGGATGAGCGCAGCGATGAAGGCCAGCCTGGTGAAGATGATCAACGCGATTCCCGCAACGAGTGCCGTCACGCGCGCGCAGGCGGCGCTGCAGCTGACCCTGATCTCCCCCGAATTCGCGATCCAGAAGTGAGCGCGCTATGAGCTACTCATTCAATCCCTCGCGCCGCCTGTTCCTGCGCGATGCCGTCTGCTCGAGCCTCGCCGCGGCCACGAGCGGCGCGTTGATGACCCAGTTCGGCCTCATCAACTCGGCGCTCGCGCAGTCGTCCTGCGGCAGCTACGGCAGCGTCGGCGATTACAAGGCGCTGGTCTGCCTGTTCCTGCTCGGCGGCAACGACTCGTGGAACATGCTGATCCCGAGCGACGCGACGCGCTACGCGACCTACAGCGCCTCGCGCAGCGGCGCCGCGCCGACCGGCATGGCGATCGCGCAGAACACGCTGCTGCCGATCAACGTGCTCAATGCGGCCGCCGGCGAGGCCTACGGACTGCATCCGAACCTGAGCGAACTTGCGCGCCTGTTCAACAATGGCAGCGGCGCGTTCGTCGTCAACGTCGGTACCGCGCTGCAGCCGACGGTCAAGACGCAATACCTGAAACCGGGCTATCCGCTGCCGCCGCAGTTGTTCTCGCACGCCGATCAGCAGGCGCAGTGGCAGTACGGCCAGCCGAAGCAGAACGGCACGACCGGCTGGGGCGGCCTTGTCGCCGATCGCCTGCATGTGCTCAATGCCGGCGCGACGATTCCGATGTCGATCTCGTTGAGCGGCCAGAACCGGTTCCAGGCCGGCGCCTCGGTGCAGCCATACTCGATCTCGGCCAGCGGCCCGACCAGCCTCGCCGGCTACACCGGCAGCACCGGCCCGGCGCGGATCACCACGCTTGCGGAGATGCTCGCCGAAACCTATGCCGATCCGCTGTCGCGCGCGTACACAGGCAAGGTCGGCAATGCGCTCGACTACTACAACACCATGACCGCCGCGCTCGCGCAGGCGCCGGCGTTGACGACGGTGTTTCCGGCGAACAACCCGATCGCCGCGGCGCTCGCCGAAGTAGCCAAGGTCATCTCGATGCGCGGCATGCTCAATGCAAAGCGACAGATCTTCTTCATCGGCTACGGCAGCTTCGACACGCATGCGAACCAGCTCAACGACCAGCCCAAGCTGCTGACCACCGTCTCGCAGGCGCTCGGCGCGTTCTACGATTGCACCGTCAACGATCTGAAGATTCCGCAGTCGATCACGACGTTCACGCTATCGGAATTTGCGCGCACGCTCAATTCGAACGGCGACGGCACCGATCACGCCTGGGCCGGCAACCAGTTCGTGATGGGCGGCGCGGTGAAAGGACAAAAGCTCTACGGCGCGAACGCGGCGAGCGGACACCTGTTCCCCGACCAGACGCTCAACGGGCCCGACTGCCTCAGCCGCGGCCAGATGATCCCCGCGGTCTCGAGTGATCAGTACTCGGCGACGCTCGCGAGCTGGCTCGGCGTGCAGGATTGCGACATCGCGACGATCTTTCCCTACGTCGGCAACTTCGCGACGAAGAACCTGGGTTTCCTGTCATGACGACGCATCGTTCCCCACTCGCGGCCCTCCTCTTCGTGTTCGCCGGAATTTTCAGCGCGTCCGCCGTCGCCAGCGATCACCAGGTCAGTGTCGGCGGCAGCAACGATGCGTTCTCGCCGTCGACCCTGACGATCAACGCGGGCGACACGGTCACGTTCACCGAGGTGTCGGGCTCGCACAACGTCGTCTCCGATACGGCGGGGCTGTTCCGCTGCGCAAACGGCTGCGACGGCGACGGCAAGGGCGGCAACGGCAATGTCGCCGGCAACAACTGGAGCGTGACGATCAGCTTTCCTACCGCGGGCACGTTCGGCTACTACTGCGAGGCGCACGGCGCCCCCGGCGTGGGCATGCACGGCACGGTCCGCGTCAACGCGGTCGCCTTCGCCATCACGCCGGGCATCACCGGCCTCTGGTACAACAAGAACCAGTCTGGCCAGGGCTTCGACGTGCAAGTGCTCGGCAACGGCAGCATCGTTGCGATCTGGTACGTGTTCGACAACGCCGGCAATACTCTGTGGCTGTTCGGCCAGGGCAGCTACAGCGGCGGCATGGCGACGCTCGACGTCTACACTTCGACCGGCGGCCTGTTCCCGCCAGCCTTCGATCCGGCAACGGTCGCACGCAACAAATACAAATGGGGCACGTTCACGCTGAACTTCAGCGACTGCAACACCGGCACCGCCTCGTGGGTGCCGCTCGTCCCGGGCTATACGAGCGGCTCGATGCCGATCACGCGATTGAGCGGTGTCGGCGGACTGGCCTGTCCCTAGGCCAGACCTCACACGCACTTTCCGTTACCAGGAATTTTCCAACGGCGAATCTCGGCTTCCTATCCTGACCGCTCTACGGAAGGAACTGCACGACGGGCCCTGACGTGGGCTGACCCGGCGGAACATAGGCCGGCGCCGCGGTGCCAGCCGGGCCGAGCGTTTTTACGAACGCGTAGATGGCCTTCAGGTCCTCGTCGTTCATCGCGCGCACGTTGAACCACGGCATCGGCGGACGCGGCTGCATCGTGCGCGCGTGCGTGAGCCACTGCTGCTCGCTCAATCCATTCAACAGCAGACGCAGGTTGGTCGCATAGGTCGTGCCCCATGGGCCCTTCCAGCCGAGCGCGTCGCCGGTGAGCCACAGCTTCTCGTCGACCTGGCCGGCTTGCGGGGCGTAGCCGGGCGTGTGGCAATCGTTGCAGCCGCTGGTGCGGACGAGGTAGCGGCCGCGCTGCGCCTGCGGCGACATGGCAGTCGTTTCCGCGGCGGTCGCCGCGAAGCTCGCAGCGGCCAGCACCACGGCCGCGAGCAGGGATGTCTTGAACTTCATCGGGATTTCCTCTTGTCTCGATTACCGAAAAACGGTCGAACCGATCGTTCGACTCGGCATAGTTAGCGGAACAAGGGGAAATTCGGCTCATCGAAGCGCCGCGCCCCCGGCAGGGCGCGTGGAATATGCGCCGCATCGCAGCGAACCCGTGACGGGGGCAAGCCTCCGGGGGAAATGCGCTTCAGGCCAGCGTCGCGAACTCGGCACCTTCGGCCGCGTAGCGGGCATAGCGGAAATCGCGAATACCGACGAGACGATCGCCATCCCAGCTCAACAACACGAAATAGATAGGCGCTCCCGCAGCATCGTGCGGATCGAAAGCGAGCGCCGCGAGCCTGCCGTCGACGCTGCCAAGCGCGAAACGCCAATCCGCGAGCCGTTCGTACTGGCCGTAGTAGGTGCCGACTTGCGTGCGTCCGCTCAGGCGCGTCCTCGCGACGAGATCGAGGCGCACCTCGTCGGCGAGCATCGCGCGCAACGCATCGAAGTCACGCGCATTGAAGCGGTCGATGTAGGCCGCGATCAGCGCCTGTTCGCGCTTCGACGGGGCCACGACGCGAGGCGGTTCCGCTTCGAGAGAAAGCTCGCGCAGGCGCGCGCGTCCGCGATGCAGCGCCGCCTTCACCGAGGCGATTGTTGCGTCGTCGAGCACACCGGCGATCTCCTCGATCGAGTGACCGAGCACGTCTTTGAGGATCACGCAGCTGCGCTGCGATGCCGGCAATCGCATGAAGGTGCGCAGGCTCGTTTCGACGGCCATATGTTCGTCCTCGATCGCAACGGAGGTGGCCAGCATCGCAACATCTTCATCGGAATGAACGGCTTCGCGCCGCGCGCGCTGACGCAGATGATCGAGCGCGGCATTGTGGGCGATGCGGAACATCCAGGCGTCGGCATCGTCGATCGTGCCTGCACCCGGCAATGCTTCGAGCGCCTTGGCCAGCGCCTCCTGCAGCACATCCTCGCCATCGACGACCGATCCGGTCATGCGCGCGCAGTAGCGATGCAGCCTTGGCCGGAGCGCGGCGATCAGGCGATCGAACGCCGCAGCATCCAGAGGCTGCGCAGCGGGTACTACGTCCGATCGCGTCGGTGTCATGCGTGCCAGGTGTCGCGAGTGTGAAGGGACTGGCGTTGCACGGGATTCCTCATCATTTTCGCAAATGCATTGTGCGCGTTCTCTCCGGGAGACGTTGCCGAGTGGGCAAAGGATTCGCCATTGCCGAAATTTTTCGCAACCGGCCGGATCGTTCTCGCCCGCGCATTCGTCCCCGAATGCGTACCACCAACTCCCACCGGACACGAGGAACGCAACATGCCTTCGCCTGCTGAAAAACCCATTGCCAATCCCGACACCAACCCGATCGAACCATCGCACGAGCTTTCCGGCAAGACAGCGATGATCGTCGGCGCCAGTCGCGGTATCGGCCGCGGCGTCGCCCTGGCCTTTGCCGGAGCCGGCGCGCGCGTCATCGCCGTGTCGCGTTCGAGCACGGAGTTTGCCGAAGCCGGCGCAAACACTGGCGAGATCAGGCAGGAAATCGCGGACGCCGGCGGCGCTGGGCTGCCCGCGTTGCTGCTCGATCGCCACGACCCGGACGTCGTCGTCCTCGTCGCTGGCGCGATCCCGCCCATGCTTCCGCTGCAGCAACAGAATTGGGAGGCATTCTCGGCCAACTGGCAGGCAGACGTGCGCATCGCTTTCCACTGGCTGCGCGAGATCCTGCTGAAACCGTTGCGCCCCGGCAGCCGCGTGATCGTCTTCAGCAGCGGTGCCGCGCTCGGCGGCTCGCCGCTCAGCGGCGGCTACGCCGGCGCCAAGGCGATGCAGCGTTTCCTCGCGGCCTACGCACAGAACGAGGCTGTGCGCGGCGGACTGGACATCACTTTCACCGCGGTGCTGCCGCGGTTCTCGCCGCAGACCGGTGTCGGCAAGGTGGCGGTGCAGGCCTACGCGGCGCGCGCCGGCCAGTCCGTCGAGGCATTCCTGCAATCGTTCGTGCAATCCTCCGGCCCGCTGCTCAGCCCGCAAATCGCCGGCGCCGCCTTGCTGCAACTGGCGACACAGGATGCCGCCGATTTTGCGCCGGCCTACCTGCTGACCGGTGCCGGTCTGCAGAAGCTACCTAATTGATCGGACTAGAACCTATCTCAAACGTAGCGAGCGAAGGCAGTTCGCGCGTCGCCGGAGCACAGGAACCGGAGTTTACTGGTAGTAAATGAGGATTCCGAGCACCGCCGGCGCGCGAAATGTCGAGCACAGTAGTTTTGAGATAGGTTCTTGAAGCCTTGCTACAATCCGCGCCCCTATCCGCCTCAGGACGCGCTCTCATGCAACTCGATCAGGTCAAGGCCATCGTCACGGGCGGCGCGTCCGGGCTTGGTTTCGGTGTTGCCAAACATCTCGTCGCGCATGGCGCGAAGGTCGCGCTGTTCGACGTCAGCTCGGAGAAAGGCGCGCAGGCCGTCGCCGCACTCGGCACGAACACGCGCTACTTCAACACCGACGTGAGCAACGAGGAGCAGGTCGCGGCGAACGCCAAGGCTGCACAGGAATGGCTCGGCGGCCTCAACACCGCGATCAACTGCGCCGGCATCCTCGGCGCCGGCCGCGCACTCGGCAAGGAAGGCCCGATGCCGCTGAAGACGTTCGCGACCACAGTGACGGTCAACCTGATCGGCAGCTTCAACGTGGCCAAGGCCGCCGCCGACCTGATCCAGCACAACGCACCCGGCGAGGATGGCGAGCGCGGCGTGATCGTCAACACCGCTTCGATCGCCGCGTTCGAAGGCCAGATCGGCCAGGCCGCGTATTCGGCGTCGAAAGGCGGCGTGGTCGGCATGACCCTGCCGCTCGCGCGCGAGTTCGCGCGCATCGGCGTGCGCGTGATGACCGTCGCGCCGGGCGTGTTCCATACGCCGATGGTCGAGGGCATGCCGGAAAATGTATACAATTCGCTTTGTGCGCAGGTGCCCTATCCGTCGCGCCTCGGCACGGCGGAAGAATTCGCCGACGCGGTCGCGTTCATCCTGCAGAACCGCTACATGAACGGCAGCGTGATCCGCCTCGATGGCGCAATTCGCCTCGCCCCGAAGTGACTGTTCTTCCCTTCTCCGATCGAGAGAAGCTCTATTTCCCCGCTGGAATTTAAATGAAAGCCTTCGAAGTCAAACGCGGCAACGTCGTCGAGTACAACGGCAAGGTCTGGCAGATACGCGAAATCGAGCGCAGCGCGCCGCAAGGACGCGGTGGCAACGTCACCTTCCGCTTCGTGATGTACTCGGTGCCGGGTGCGCAGAAGCTCGACATCTCGCTGCGCGCCGACGATGACCTCAAGGAAACCGAACTCGTGCGTCGCGCGGCGAATTTCTCGTACAAGGATGGCGATGCGTTCGTGTTCATGGACAACGAGGACTACACCCAGTACACGCTCGATGCGGTGACGGTCGGCGACGCGGCGGGCTACATCGTCGAAGGCGTGGAGGGCTACTACATCCAGTTGATCGACGACGCACCGATCGGCCTGCAGGTGCCGGCAACGGTGACGCTGCAGGTGGTCGACACCGCTCCGGAACTGAAGGGCGCCTCGGCAACCAAGCGCTCGAAGCCGGCCAAGTTGAACACTGGCATCGAGATCCAGGTACCCGAATACATCACCAACGGCGAGTCGGTGCTCGTTAACACGACGACCGGGGAATTCTCGGGTCGCGCGTGACCACGACGCAGATCCGCCACGCGAGCGCCGCCGATGCCGCCACGCTGGCGGCACTGGCCGAACGCACCTTTCGCGACACGTTCACCGAGGTCAACACGCCGGAGAACATGGCGGCGCATGCGGCGGCGTCCTACGGCATCGACAAACAGCGCGCGGAAATCGAATCCGATCGAATCCGCACGCTGCTCGTGGAACTCGACGGCGTCGTCGCGGGCTACGCGCAACTGCGCAACGGCCACGCGCCCGACTGCGTGAGTGCGGAGAATGCCGTCGAACTCTGGCGTTTCTATATCGATCGCAGCGGGATCGGACGCGGCCTAGCGCAACATCTGATGCAAGCTGTCGTTGCCGAAGCCGCCGAATGGAACGGCCGCGCGCTATGGCTCGGCGTCTGGGAGCAGAACCCGCGCGCGATTGCGTTCTACCGCAAATGCGGCTTCGTCGAGATCGGCGCGCACGTGTTCCGTCTCGGCGACGATGCGCAGACCGATCTGATCATGCAGCGCGAGCTAGCGCGCTAGCCATTTGCGCGCCATGCGGCGCAGCGATTCATCGGCGGTTTCGTCCGCCGCGAGTGCCGCGATGTCGCACCAGGCCAGTGCATGCGATTCGTCGCTGACGACGAACGCTTCGCCTGCGGTCGCGCGCACGACGTAGCGCACGTCGTAATGCCAGTGCGCAGCTTCGCTGCCGCGCGCGGGAATTTCGTGTCGATCCAGGTCGAAGATCTCCGCTTCGACGACGAGCCCGGGCAGGCCGGATTCCTCCTCCGCCTCGCGCAGCGTGACGCGCGCCAGATCGACGTCGCCGTCGGCATGGCCGCCGAGTTGCAGCCAGCGATCGAGCTTGCGATGGTGGGTCAGCAGCACGCGCTTGCCACCGCCATCGACAAGCCAGGCCGAGCCGGTCAAGTGGCCGAAGCGAAGACTGCGCTCGGCCGCGTCAGCCCGAGTCGCGACGAAATCGCTGAACAAGGAAATGACTTCGTGTTCCGCCTGATGGCGCGAGGCATAGCGCGCGAACGCGGCCAGCCAGTCATGCTGCCAGGATTGCAGGGAATGCGCGGATTCGTCGATGGCCTTGTGCGTCACAGCTTGCCCGATGCGGAGGGGTCGCGTATTTTACCGGGACAAGTTCGGGCCTGCGGGACCCGGGTAAACTCAAAGACGGCCGCAGTCGTTGCCGCGAGCCGCCACCACACCACCAGATCTGGGGATACATAATGGTTTTCTGGCGCGTCAAGCCGCTCGACAAGATCCTCGAAACAGCAGAAAAGAAATCGCTCAAGCGCCAGCTCGGCCCCATCCAATTGACCCTGCTCGGCATCGGCGCCGTGATCGGCACCGGTATCTTCGTGCTGACCGCCGAGGCCGGACAGAAAGCCGGCCCGGGCATGATGCTCGCCTTCGTCATCGCGGCGATCGTCTGCGGCCTCGCCGCGCTGGCCTACGCCGAACTGGCCTCGATGTTGCCGGTTTCGGGCTCGGCCTACACCTACAGCTACGGCGTATTCGGCGAATTGGTCGCCTGGGTCGTCGGCTGGGCGCTGGGGCTGGAGTACGGCATCGGCGCTGCCGTGGTCTGCGTCGGCTGGTCGGGCTACATGAACGGCCTGCTCGCGGCGAACGGTTACGGCCTGCCCGAAGCGCTGCGCACGGGGCTCTATGCGGGCGGGTCATTCAACCTGCTCGCCTTCCTCATCGGCCTGGCGGTCACCGTACTGCTCGTCATCGGTACCTCGAAGAGCGCACGCGTCAACGCGGTGCTCGTCGCGATCAAGATCGTCGCGCTGACCGTATTCATCTTCCTCGCCGTGCCGGCGGTGAAGAGCAGCAACTTCGAACCGTTCCTGCCCGGTGGCTGGGGCAGCCCACTCGGCGGTGTCGGCGTGCTCGGCGCGGCCGCGTCGATCTTCTTCGCTTACGTCGGCTTCGATGCGGTCTCCACCGCGGCCGAGGAAACGAAAAATCCGAATCGCAACATCCCGATCGGCCTGATCGGTTCGCTGACCGTCTGCACGATTTTTTACCTGCTGGTCGGCTACGGTGCCGCAGGCTCAGTCGGCGCGCAGCCGATACTCGGAGCGAATGGCATGCCGCTCGACCCGGGCACACCGGAAATGATGGCCGCCTGTGCGAACTCGCAGGCCCTGGTCTGCAGCCGCGAGCCGCTCGCGCACGTGCTGCGTCTGCTCGGCTACGTGCGCATCGGCGACCTGATCGGCATCGCTGCCATCCTCGCCCTGCCGTCGGTCATCTTGATGATGATGTTCGGCCAGACCCGCATCTTCTTCACCATGTCGCGCGACGGCCTGCTGCCCGAAGTGCTGTCCAGAGTGCATCCGAAATTTTTCACGCCGCACGTGATCACGATCCTGACCGGCATCGTCGTTTCGCTCAGCGGCGCGCTGTTCCCGGTCGGCAAGCTCGCCGACACCTCGAATTCCGGCACCCTGCTCGCGTTCGCGATGGTCTCGCTCGGCGTGTTGATCTTGCGCAAACAGCAGCCGAATCGCCCGCGGCCGTTCCGCACACCGATCGCCTGGTTCGTCTGCCCGCTCGCCGTGGTTGGCTGTCTGCTGCTGTTCGTCAACCTGAGCATGACTGCGAAGCTGGTCTTCGCCGTCTGGGCGATAGTCGGTCTGATCCTGTATTCGACCTATGGCTACAAGCGCAGCCAGCTCGCCAACGGCAACTGAAGGCGGCCGCATTGAAAACGTTCGCAGCGCACGCAACCTAGCCAGAACCCGCCGACCCAAGGCCGACGTTATCGCGTCGGCCTTTGTTTTTTGAGAATACGCAAATGCTCAAGCAACTCCTGCGCACCAAGCACCCGCTTGCGGTCAACAACGAGGCCGGCGAAATCGAACTGCGCCGCACGCTCGGCCCCTGGGGCCTGACCGCGATCGGCATCGGCGCGGTGATCGGCGGCGGTATCTTCGTCATCACCGGCAACGCCGCGGCGGAACACGCGGGTCCGGCGATCATGCTTTCGTTCGTGCTCGCGGCAATCTGCTGCACGTTCTGCGCGCTGTGCTACGCCGAATTCGCGGCGATGGTGCCGGTATCGGGCTCGGCGTATTCGTATACCTACGCCACGCTCGGCGAAGGCGCTGCCTGGTTCATCGGCTGGATGCTGATTCTCGAATACGGCGTTTCCGCCTCCGCGGTTGCGTCGAGCTGGACCGGCTATTTCGTCAGCCTGCTCAGCCACGTCGGCATCCATCTGCCCGACGCACTGATCAACGCGCCGCTCGACGCGCATCTGAAGCCGACCGGCGCGGTCGTCAACTTGCCTGCGATCGGCATCGTCGCCGTGTTGACCGGCATCTGCTACGTCGGTATCAAGGAATCCGCCGGCGTCAACTCCGCGATGGTCGCGCTCAAGATCATCCTCATCGTACTCGTCATCTTCGCCGGCTGGAGCTATGTCGACACGAGTCTGTGGACGCCATTCATTCCCGAGAACACCGGCCCGCACCAGTACGGCTGGTCGGGTGTGCTGCGCGGCGCGTCGATGGTGTTCTTCGCCTACATCGGCTTCGAGGCGACCAGCGTCGCCGCGCAGGAATCGCTCAATCCCAAACGCGACCTGCCGATCGGCATGCTCGCCTCGCTCGCGATCTGCACCGTGCTCTACATCGCGATGGCCGCCGTGCTCACCGGCCTGATGCCGTACACGCAGCTCGGCACGAGCGAACCCGTCGTCACCGCGGTCGCCAGTCACCCGCAGCTCGCCTGGCTGCGCTGGATCGTCGAGATCGGCGCACTGATCGGCCTGTCGAGCGTGATCCTGTGCATGTGCATCGGCCAGCCGCGCATCTTCATGATCATGGCCAACGACGGCCTGCTGCCGCCGGTATTCACGCGCATCCACCCGAAATACCGCACGCCGCACATCAACACGCTGATCACGGGCGCTGGTATCGCCCTGCTCGCCGGTGTGTTCCCGCTCGACATCCTCGGCGACCTCACCTCGATCGGCACGCTTATCAGCTTCGCCGCGGTCTGCGCCGGCGTGTGGATCCTGCGCATCGCGCATCCGGAAATTCCACGCCCGTTCCGCATCCGCTACGCACCGCTGATCTGCTTCCTCGGCATCGCTTCCTGCTTCGCCCTGCTTTCCACGTTCAGCGGCTACAACTGGTGGCTGACCTTCATCTGGACGTTCGCAGGATTCGGGCTGTATTTCGCCTACGGCTATCGCAAGAGCAAACTGCATCGCGAAAGCGTTGCAACGGCGGCCACGGCATCGACTTAACGACGCCGGCTTCGCGATGTCATTCGCCGACCGGCTTCCGCAGCTGCCAAAGCACATCTGGTGGTTGCTCGCCTTGTATTGCTGCGCGAGCTTCGTTCATTTCGCGCACAACGCGGAATACATTGCCTTCTATCCCAACATGCCGCGTTGGATCACACGCGAGAACGTCTACTGGGCGTGGCTCACGATCACTGTTCCTGGAATTGCGGCGTTGGCCGCAGCGTCGTTTGGATGGCGCGCAATCGCGGCGCTTCTGCTCATCGTCTATGCGAGCTTCGGCCTGGACGGATTGGGGCACTACGCACTGGCACTGTGCTCCCAGCACACGCTGGCGATGAATTTCAGCATCTGGTTTGAAGTGCTTGCCGGCGTGGTGCTGGCGATCTGCGCGGCAAATCACCTGCGCAAAATCACAATCGAGCAAAGCTGACACGCCTCCCGTGCGGGTGGCTCAATACGTCGCGAGAGAGCCTAGCTGTCCAGCCTGCCCTGCACCTCGTCGAGCTGGGCACGCTCGACCTGCACTTCCGGCAGCGCCTTGCTCGTACGCGCGCCCAGTTCGCGCAGCTTCTCAACCTGGCCGATCAAATTGCCGCGGCCCGTTTCAAGCTTGCCGGATGCGGATGACAACGCGTTGCGCGCGGCATCGAGCTTGCTCTTCGCTTCGTTCAGATCCTCGATGAAACCGACGAACTTGTCGTAGAGCTTGCCGGCGCGGTCGGCGATCTCGACGACGTTGCGGTTGCGATCATCATTGCGCCACAGACTCGCCACGGTCTGCAGCGTGGCGAGCAAGGTCGAAGTGGTGACGATGACGACCTGCTTCTCGAGCGCGAACGCGTGCAGGCCTTCGTCGCGGTGCACGGCCTCGATGTAGGCGGCCTCGACCGGAACGAACATGAGCACGAATTCGAGCGAGTTGACGCCCGGCAGGTCGCTGTAGCGCTTGTCGGCGAGTTCCTTGACGTGGCTACGCAAGGACGCAAGATGCGCGCCGAGCTGGCTGTCGCGCTCGGCATCGTCGGCCGCAGCGCAGTAACGCTCGTACGCGGTCAGCGACACCTTCGCGTCGACGACGATGTCGCGCCCTTCGGGCAGCCGTACGATCACGTCCGGCCGCGCGCGCCCACCGGCTTCGTTCTGGAACGTCGCCTGGGTTTCGTACTGCCTGCCCCGCTGCAAGCCGGACGCTTCGAGCAGGCGTTCGAGCACGAGTTCGCCCCAGGCACCCTGGGTCTTGCTCTCGCGCGTGAGCGCACGCGTGAGGTTGCGCGCGTCCTCGTCGATACGCTGGTTGAGGCTCTTCAGCGCATCGATTTCGGCCTTGAGCAACTGGCGCTCGCGGCTTTCCTTGTCGTAGACCTCGCCGACCTGCTTCTTGAATCCGTCCAGTTGCTCGCGCAGCGGCGTGAGCAGACTGCCAAGCTGGCTCTGGTTCTGTTCGGCGAATTTCCTGCTTTTTTCTTCGAGCAGATCGCCAGCGAGCGCCTTGAACTGGTCGCTGAGGTTTTCGCGCACGCGTTCCAGCAGCGCGATCTTCTCGGCTGCGGCCTGATGCTGTTCCTGCGCGCGCGCGGCGGTTTCGGTGATGCGCTGTTCGGCGCGCTGCGTCGCCTCGCGCCATTTCTGCGCTTCGGCGCGCGCGGCGGAGAGCTCGGTGTCGAGCTGGCTCAGACGTTCCAGGCGCCCGGCAAGATTCGCGCGCTCGTTGCCGAGCACGAACAGCGTCTTGCGCTGTTCGGCTAGTTCGTTCGAAACGCCGGCGTGCTCGCCCCGCAATCGCTGCACGTCGTCGAGTGCCGCGTCGCGCTCGGAGGCAAGCTGGGCGACTTCCGCGTCGCGACTTGCGCGCCCGGAGCCATGCGCGTGCGCACGCACGAGTGCCCACGCGATCAGTGCGCCGAGTGCGAACGCACTCAGCGCGATCAGGCCCCAGAGGGCATAGTCGTTCGGCATCGGCGACATCGTCGTCCATCACAATCCGGTGGGATGCGATTGTGACAGCGCCGCGTCTCAGTTGGCGAGACCGAGCGAAGCGCATGCCTTGTCCGAGTGGTCAGAACTGGAAGCGCAAGCCGATCATCGGATCGATCGTCGAGCTGTGCAGATAACCTGAGGCGAGGCCATCCGCGACGCGGGAGAACATCGCGCCGGCGTAGGCGTCGAAGCGCTTGGCAAAGCGCCAATCCAGACGCACGGAATAGGCATCGAGCTCGCCGCTGCAAGTCGCTTCGCTGCGATCGTGGCAGGGCTTGGCACCATATGCATTCTGGTCGTAGTGATAATAGGCGCCGGTGATGTCCAGGTCCTTGGTGATCAGGTACTTCACTCCCGCCCAACTCACATCGAGCTTCTTGGTGTGTGGGAAAGCGGTGTTGTTGACCACGGCAAAGAGGTAACCGCCGAGTCCGACGAAACCCGCCTTGAGCGGTTCGGACGGATTGTCGAACTCGATGTGTTCATAGGCCGCCACCACCTTGAACGGACCGTGTGTGTAGCTGCCATCCAGCGTCCACGAGCTGTTGTCGGACACCGTTGCGGCAAGCGAGCCGGCAGGCAGCGTTTTTGCCTGTGCAACACTCAACGCCGCCGCGGAGACACCTTGGTCCTTGGACGCGTAAACCACGTCGACCGAGAACTCCTTCCAGTCCAGGCCAAGGTTCGCCTGCCAGGCTTCGCCTTGGCTGCCGTGGCCGCCATCGAAATGGTACAGGGCGGCAAAGCGAAACATGTCGTGCTTCCAGTTGTACTTGAGCGAATTGTCGTAGCGCGAATCCTGGGTGTAACCGCCGCCGGCGGTCGTCCCGGACAGACCGATGACCGAGAACGCGTACGACTGGTTCATCGGATCGTAGCGCCCGATGTTGTCGATCAGGACGCTGTTGTGCCGGCCGGCCGTGAGGGTTCCCAGGTCATTCGAACTCAAGCCGAGAAACGCCGGACCGTTGAACAGCTGCCCCGCGCGCGAAGAATCACCCGCCGAACGCTGATCGGTCAGCGCGCGCCCGTTGTTGTAGGCGAGAGAGGCCGGGCCGTCGGACAACCTCCCGTTCTGCGGGTTGAAGCCGATCTCCACATTGAATACGAAAGCCAGCGAATCGTTGAGCGGCTCCTTGCCGCGCACGGCGATCTTCGATTGCGACAGGCCGTTAGGCCCGAGCGTGGTGATCGATTTGTTGCTGTTCTTCGCGATCAGGTAGGCCATGCCAACGCCCCAATCGGGCGTGCGCGGCACGCCATGGGTTTGATGGACGAGGCCGATGTCGTAGGTGCCGTACAGCGTGATGCCGTGCCAGGTCAATTCGTCGTCCGCAGCAAAAGCAGGCAGGGCAAAACTCGCGACGGCCAATGCAACGGCAGCGCATAGGAGCAGGTTCTTGCTGTTCATGCGATTTCCTCCTGGGGCCAAGTGAGGTACTCGTGCATTGCGGGGTTCTGCCCTCGCAGATCACGATTCTTCGATGAGCGACGTCTTCTTCGTATCGGGCAGAAAGGCGTAGACCAGCAACGAGCAGGCGATGCAGGCAGTGACATACCAGTAGAAGCCACTCTCATGGCCGCTTTGCTTGAACCACAGCGCCACGGTTTCGGCGCTGCCACCGAACACCGCGACGGCCAGCGCGTACGGCAGGCCCACGCCGAGAGCGCGAATCTCGACCGGAAACAGCTCCGCCTTCACCACCGCGTTGATCGCGGTGTAGCCGCTGACCACGAGCAGCATCAACATGATCAGCGCGAACGCAGCGTACGGGTCTTTCGTCGCCTGCAGCGTGGTCAACACGGGCACAGTCAGCAGCACGCCGAGCACGCCGAACGCGATCAGGATCGGGCGCCGGCCGATGTAGTCGGAAAGGCCGCCGATGACCGGCTGCAACAGCATGTAGCCGAACAGCGTCGCCGCGTTGACCAGTGTCGCGGTTTCCTTGGACAAACCGACGCTGAGCACGAGGAACTTCGACATGTAGGTCGTGTAGGTGTAGAACGCGAGCGTGCCGCCCATGGTCAGGCCGATCACGATCAGCGCAGCGCGCCAGTGTTTGATCAGCAGGCCAAGCGAACCCTCGTTGCGTTTCACCTCGGGTTTGCCTTGGCTGCTGGTGAAGGCGGCGGTCTCGGCCATGTTGCGGCGCAGATACAAGGCAACGAGTGCGATTCCCGCGCCAATCGCGAACGGAATACGCCAGCCCCAGGCCTTGAGCTGGTCCTCGGTGAGCACCCACTGCTGCAGCACGATCAGCACGGCCAGCGCAGTCAATTGTCCGGCGATCAAGGTGACGTAGAGGAAGCTCGACCAGAAGCCGCGGCGCTTGCTCGTTGCCATCTCCGACAGGTAGGTCGCCGAGCTGCCGTACTCGCCGCCGAGGCTCAGGCCCTGCAGCAGGCGCGCGAGCACGAGCACGATCGGCGCAGCCACGCCAATGCTCGCGTAAGTCGGGCACACGGCGATCAACAGCGAACCCGCGCACATGAGCACGATCGAGCGCATCAGCGAGGCGCGCCGGCCGTGACGGTCGGCATAGCGGCCGAAGTACCAGCCGCCGATCGGACGCATCAGGAAGCCGACTGCGAACACCGCCGCCGCACTAAGCGCCTGCGCCACCGCATCGCCCTGCGGGAAGAACGACTTGGCGAAATAGAGCGAGAACGAGGTGTAGACGTACCAGTCGTAGTATTCGACGAGGTTGCCGATCGAACCGCCGACTATCGACTTGAGGCGCTGCAACGCCGACAACGCTGGCGCCGATCCCGCGCGAACCTCAACTGCGGCTGCATTCATCCGGCCTCCTCCCAGGCTAAGACGTAGTCCGAATCTAGTCGCTGACGCCGCGGCGATCAATACGCAACCGCAGCACGAGCTTCGATGCAGCCGCGCGCAATGTGTGCCTCAGTGCATCGTGCCGCTGCCGCCTGTGCCGAAGTTGGGCGTGATCTCGGTTGGCAGGGGCGCAACCGTCGTCGCTTCGATGGGCTTGTATAGCAGCGACTGGTGGAGCCATAGCGAAGTCAGATGCACGCGATGCTCGTGCGGCAGCGCGAAGGCGAGCCAGCCCATTCCGGGATGGCGCAGCATGAACAGCACGCCGTTCGGCAGCGGCGAGGTATGCCATGAAGGATTCACGATCGCTTCGGCCTGCTGCGGAGGTTGCGAGGGCGGCGCCGGCTCCAGCGTCGCGCGTCGCACTGCCGCATGCGCGATCAACTCGTCGAGCTCGGCTGCGGACAGATTGGAAATATCGATATTCACGTTGCCTCCACTTCAAGACTGCGATTCCGCTCGCAAGCGTAACGCTTCCTGCGCTGCCCGGACATGTGTTTGCCGCAGTCATCCGCTATAGTTTCTGTCCAATACAAGCACAGAAAATCCACGGAGCGTCAGTTTGAGCTACACCGCGCAACAATTCGCCGAACGCGCCGAGGCCATCGCCAAAGCCGGACGCAAGCTCGGCGCGCTCGGCCTGACCCCGGCGACGAGCAGCAATTTCTCGATGCGCCTCGACGCCGACCATCTCGCGATCACGATCTCGGGTCGCGACAAGGGCGCGCTGACCGCGGACGACATCATGGTCGTCGATCGCGATGGCAAGGCGGTCGGCACTGCGGCACGGCCGTCCGCCGAAACGCTGTTGCATACGCAGATTTACGCGCGCTTCCCCGAGGCGAATGCCGTGCTGCACACGCATTCGCGCACGCAGACCGTCGCTTCGCGCCTGTATTCGAAGGAAGGCGTGATCCGCTTCGAGGGTTACGAATTGCAGAAGGCGATCGCCGGCCACACCACGCACGAGTCGCCGCTGGACCTGCCGGTATTTCCGAATACGCAGCACATGCCCGAGCTCGTCGCCAAGGTGGACACTTGGATTGACGCGGGCAAGCCGCTATATGGTTACTTGATCGACGGCCACGGCATCTACACCTGGGGCCGCGACATGGCCGAAACCGAACGCCATATCGAGGCATTCGAGTTCCTGCTCAATTGCGAGCTGGATTTGAGGAGATTGAGACAATGAGCGAACTTCGCATCTATTCCGAAACCGACGGCAGCAAGCCGCTGGGCACGTACGTGAAACACGCCGACATCGCGCGTGAACTCGGTGCGGTCGGCGTGCGCTTCGAGCAGTGGGAAGCGTCCAAGCCGGTCGCGCCGGGAGCGAGCCAGGACGAAGTCATCGCCGCCTATCGCGCCGACATCGAGCGCCTGCAGCGCGAGGAAGGCTACCAGGCCGTCGACGTGATCAGCCTCACCCCCGATCATCCCGACCGCGCCGCGCTGCGCGCGAAGTTCCTCAACGAGCACACGCATTCGGAGGACGAAGTGCGCTTCTTCGTCGCCGGCCGCGGTCAGTTCACCTTGCACATCGACGCCAAGGTCTACGAAGTGCTGTGCATGCAGGGTGACCTGATCGGCGTGCCCGACGGCACACGCCACTGGTTCGACATGAGCGAGGCGCCCTACTTCATCGCGATCCGCCTGTTCACGAACAAGGAGGGCTGGGTCGCCAATTTCACCGGCAGCGACATCGCGGAAAAATTCCCGCGCCTCGCCGCGCAGCCGCTCGCCGCATGAGCTACATTCTGGAATCGCTCGCACCGGGCGAAACCGTCGTCGCACGCTTCCATCTGCACTGGACGGCGAAGGGGCGGCTGATCCTCGGCATCGTACTGATCCCGCTCGTCATCGGCATCTTCATCACGATCTACGAGTGGCTGCGCCTGCGCGGCATCGAACTCGGCGTCACCACGGCGCGCGTCGTGCACAAGACCGGCATCGTTGGCCGCGAGACCGAGGAAGTGCGCCTCAGCGCGATCGAAACGGTCGATCTCGAACAGAGCACCTGGGGACGCCTGCTCGGTTTTGGCAACGTGCGCGTCACCGGCCGCGGCGAAAGCAGTGTGCTGTTCGATCGGGTCGCCGATCCGGTCGGGGTCAAGCGCGCGATCGAGACTGCCTACTCGGCACATGTCGAGCACGCAAAGGACCCATCGAACCGATGATCCGCGCCATCGTCACCGATATCGAAGGCACCACGAGTTCGATCGACTTCGTCAAGGACGTGCTGTTCCCGTATGCGCGCGAGAAGCTGCCCGCGTTCGTTGAAACACACGCCGACCAGCCCGAGGTGCAGCACTGGCTGCACGAGGCCGCGCGCGAAGCGGGACTCGTCTCCGCAAGCCGCCAGGAAATCATCGACCTGCTGACGCGCTGGATCGACGAGGACCGCAAGGCGACGCCGCTCAAGGCGTTGCAGGGCCTGATCTGGGCGGACGGCTACACCAGCGGCGAATTCAAAGGACACGTCTATCCCGAGGTCGCGGAAAATCTGCAAAAGTGGAAAAAGCAAGGAATCCACTTGTACGTTTATTCGTCGGGCTCGGTTGCGGCGCAGAAGCTGCTGTTCGGCCACAGCGAGGCCGGCGACCTGACGCCGCTGTTTTCCGGCTACTTCGATACCGAGGTCGGTGGCAAGCGCGAGGTCGATTCCTACCGGCGCATCGCTGCAGCGATAGGGATTCCGCCCAGCCAGATCCTGTTCCTGTCCGATATTGTCCAGGAACTCGATGCCGCCGCTGCGGCCGGACTGCAGACCGTCCAACTGTTGCGTCCGACCACGGGCGCGACTGCAAACCAGCATGAACAAGTCGGTGATTTCAACGAAATTTCAGTCGGTTAGCCTGTTTCTCGAGGCACGCCAATCGCATCAGACCGAAATCGTCGCGGCGCCGGATGAACGAAAATTCATGCGCTACAGTGCAGCGTGAAATTTGTTAAAATATCGCTATTGCACCATTTTGCAGCGTCAATCCGGCCTTGATCCGCACGACCGCCCGCCTGCTCCTTGCCTTCGTCCTCGCCTTCACCGTGGGCGCAAGCGTTGGCGTGGCCGGCCTGGGCACGCACCAGCCCGACGCATCCGCGGCGGCGAAGGCAGCGGCCGAAAACGATGACAGCGCCGACCAACCCATCGTCTGGCCGGCCAATGTCGGCTCGCCCGAACAGGTTCTGTACGCGCAGTCGCAGCGCATGCAGGACGCGATCGACAAGCTCGCTCCGCGCGCGCCCGGCAAGGCCAATCTCTACCTGATTTCCTTCGCCGGCGACGGCGAGGAAAACGTATTTCGCAACGAAGTCGAATACGCCGAGAAGCTTTTTTCCGAGCGCTTCGACGCCAAGGGCCACGTGCTGACCCTGATCAACAATCCGGGCACGCTCGATCGCCGCCCGATCGCGAGCTTGTCCAATCTCGAACTCGCCATTGACGCGCTCGGCAAGAAACTCGACCCGATGGATGACGTGCTGATGGTGTTCATCACCACGCACGGTTCGCGCGCGCACGAGTTGTACGTCAGCCTCGATCCGCTGCCGCTCGACCAGATCGTGCCCGAGGACCTGGCCGACGTGTTTTCCGAATCGCCGATCAAGCACCGCGTGTTCGTCATTTCGGCTTGCTACTCGGGCGGCTTCGTCGATGCGCTCAAGGGCGACAGCACGATGGTCATCACTGCAGCGCGCGGCGACCGCGCTTCGTTCGGCTGCGGCACGAGCTCCGACATCACCGATTTCGGCCGTGCCTTCCTCGTCGACGCGCTCAATCGCACCGCATCGTTCACCGATGCGTTCGCCGATGCGAAGAAGGAAATCGACGCGTGGGAAACGCGCGACGAGCAGACGCATTCGCTGCCGCAGATCGCGACCACGCCCGCGATCGAAGCCGCGCTGAAGAAGTGGCGCGACGGGTTCAAGCCGGGCGCGGCGGTGCCGTTCCGCGCCCCCGTGCGCGAACACGTAATACCGTTCAAGCCGCGTACGGACAGGCCTGCGCACGACACTCCGTGATCCGCTCAGCGCCCTGCAATCGCCGATCGTGTGCCGCATTTGTGCAGCGCGCTACGGACTGGTCAGCGCCTTCAGATAGCGGTGGTAGAACTCGGCGGAATCGTCGAAGGCCTTGATACCAAGCCGCTCGTCACGCCCGTGCATGCGCACGTCGTCGCGGTCGATCGCCGCGGCGTTGAAGCCATAGGTTGGAATGCCGGCTGCCATCGTATACACGCTGTCCGAGGCGCCCGTGGCCATGTCGACGACGATCGGCACTCCCGGCCACATCTTGCCCACCACCGCAGTCAGCGCGTCGAATACGTCTTTGCGCGGTGGTGGTGGCGGCAGCGCCTTGCGATCCGAACCGACATCGAGGCGCTGGTCGGTGACCGGATCGATTGCGCGCACGCGCAACTTCGGCTCGTCGAAAATTTTGACCAGATCGCGACGTACTTCTTCCGGGGAATGACCCGGCAGGATGCGGCAGTTGACGATGGCGGTCGCTCGCTGCGGCAGCGCATTGTTCGCATGCCCGCCGTCAAGGCGCGTCACCACGCAGGTCGTGTGCAGCACCGAGTTGTAGCGCGCATCGCGGCTTAGGCGCGCGATCGCCTCGGCATCCGGTGGCGTTGCCAGCACCGCCTTGATGTCGTTCGCACGCTGGCCGTCCTCGATCTTCTGCATATGTTCGAGCCAGGCGCGCGTAACCGCGTTCAACTCGAACGGAAACGAGGCTTTGCCGAGCCGCGACAATGCACTCGACAGGACATAGACCGGATTGTCCGGCGTCGGCAACGACGAATGCCCACCCTTGTCGGTCGCTTCGAGTTCGTAGTCGGAATAGAGTTTCTCGGTCGCATCGACGTTGAGCACGACCGGCTTGCCCGCATCCGAATCGAGGCCGCCCGAGTCGGGATTGAGCGCAAACTCCGCATCGACGAGATCGCGATGGTTCTTCAGCAGCCATTCGACGCCGTTGTCGGTGCCGCCCTCCTCGTCCGCAGTCAGCGCGAGGATGATGTCGCGGTTCGGTACGAAGCCTTCCTTCTTCATGCGCAGCAGCGCGGCGACAGCGACCGCGTCGGAATTCTTCATGTCCTGCGTGCCGCGACCGTAGAAATAGCCGTCCTTCTCGTTGAACTTGAACGGGTCCATCGTCCAGTCGGAGCGAACCGCTTCGACCACGTCGAGATGACCGATGATCAGCACCGGCTTGTGCTTGCCGCTGCCGTGCAGGCGCGCGACGAGGTTGCCGCGCTTCGGATTCGCACCTACCAGGACTTGCGCATCCTTGGCCGCGAAACCCGCGTCGAGAAAGCGCTTCTGCATCGCTTTGGCCGCGTCGGTCGTGCTGCCGACCGAGTCGGTCGTGTTGATCTCGATCAACTGCCTGAAAATTTCGCGCGCGAGCGGGTCGGGCGAAGTCGCGGCGTGGGCAGCATTGATCGCGAACGCGACGGACAGGGCGAGCAGGGTCTTGGGCATGGCGGCTTTCACGACGTGGAAAGTCCGAATCATGCCATAGCCGCGCACGCGACAAGCAGCACTACTTGTGCCGCGCCCGCAGTTCCTCGACCACGTCGGCGAATTCGACGCCGCGCGCGCGCAGCAGCACGAGCAGGTGAAAAATCAGATCGGCCGATTCGCTGCGCAACGCGGCCTCGTCCTGTGCGACCGCAGCCAGCGCGGTCTCCACGCCCTCCTCGCCGACCTTCTGCGCGATGCGGCGAATACCGCCTTTGAACAGCTTGGTCGTATAGCTGCCGGCGGGCCGTTCGCGTTCGCGTTGCGCGACGAGCGCGTCGAGTTCGGCGAGGAACGCGAGCGGCGGTTCCGCACCGTCGCCGAAGCAGCTTTGCGTACCCTTGTGGCAGGTCGGCCCGATCGGCTCGGCCTGGATCAGGATCGTGTCGTTATCGCAGTCGCCGCGCAGCGACTTCAGCAACAGAAAATGGCCTGAAGTCTCGCCCTTGGTCCACAGGCGTTGCTTGCTGCGGCTGAAGAACGTCACCTTTCCGGTTTGCTGCGTCTGCGCGAGCGCGTCGGCATTCATGTATCCAAGCATGAGCACGGCGCCGCTGCGCCAGTGCTGTACGACCGCAGGCAGCAACCCGTCGCCTTTCACCCAATCGAGTTGCTTTGTATCCAAATCACTCATGGCCGTACCGGTATGTCTTCTTCACGCAGGAAAGTCTTCAGCCGAGGAATCGCGATCGCGCCCGAGTGGAACACGCTCGCGGCGAGTGCGCCATCGACGTCGGCATCGCGGAACACATCACGAAAATGCTCGACCATACCGGCGCCGCCCGAGGCGATCAGCGGCACCTTGCACAGCGTGCGAACGGCACGCAGTTGTTCGATGTCGTAGCCCTCGCGCACGCCATCCGAGCCCATGCAGTTGAGCACGATTTCACCGGCGCCACGTACCTGGACCTCTTCAATCCAAGACAGGGTACCGCGCGCAAGCGCACGAGTTTTCGTCGGATCGCCCGTGTACTGGCGCACGCGCCATTCGCCGTCGTCATCGCGCAGCGAATCGACGCCGACGACGACACACTGCACACCAAACGCATCGGCCAGCTCGTCGACCAGCTCCGGCCGCTCGAGCGCGGGCGAATTGACCGAGACCTTGTCCGCACCCGCATGCAGCACCGCGCGCGCATCGTCGACGCCGCGGATGCCGCCGGCGACGCAGAACGGAATGTCGATCACGCGCGCCACGCGCGCGACCCAGTCGCGATCGACCGAGCGGCCCTGCGGGCTCGCGGTGATGTCGTAAAACACAAGCTCGTCCGCGCCCTCGTCGCGATAGCGCTGTGCCAAGTCGACGATGTCGCCCATCTCGACGTGGTCGCGAAAGCGCACGCCCTTGACGACCTTACCGTCCTTCACGTCAAGACAGGGAATGATTCTGCGGGTCAGCATGAGAATGCCTCCGCGAGAGTGAGCTTGCCTTCGAGCAGACTGCGCCCGAGCACGACGCCGCCGACGCCCTGCGTACGCAACGCCTGCACGTCGGCAAGATCGCGTACGCCGCCCGAGGCGATCAGCGAGAGCTGCGGCGCGATACGCTGTACGTGCTTGTAAAGGTCGAGGTTCGGTCCGGACAGCATGCCGTCGCGGCTGATGTCGGTGCACAGCAGATGCTTGGCACCCGCGTTCGCGTAGCGTGGCGCAAGCTCGTCGAGCGTGGCGCCTTCGCTCTGCGTCCAGCCCGCACTCGGCAGGCGCCAGACGCCATTTTCGCTGCGCGTATCCAGCGCGATGCAGAGCCGATCCTCACCGTAGCGGGAAATCCACTTTTCCACTTTTCCCGGCTCGCGTACCGCAACACTGCCGACGACGACACGCGCCACACCGGCATCGAGCAGGCGCTGCACGTCGTCCTCGCTGCGCACGCCGCCGCCCGCTTGCACCGCGAGACGCTCGGCCGCAGCGATCTTCTCGAGCACGCGCAGGTTCTCGAATGCGCCGGACTTGGCGCCGTCGAGGTCAACGAGATGCAGCCACGTCGCACCGGCATCGGCATAATCGGCAGCGAGCGCGCAGGCGTCGAACTCGTAGCGCGTTTCCTGCGCATAGTCGCCCTGCTTGAGGCGCACGACGCGGCCGGCGCGCAGATCGATGGCTGGAATGATTTGCATGGTCACAACTTGATGAAATTTTCGAGCAGCCTGGCGCCGACCGCTGCCGAGCGTTCGGGATGAAATTGCGCTCCGTAGAAGTTACTCCGCTGCACGACGGCCGAAAACGCGCCGCCATAGTCGCAGCTCGCCAAGGTGTAGTCGCCGACGGGCGCGGCGTAGCTGTGCACGAAGTATGCGAAAGTGCCGGCATCGATGCCTGCCAGCAGCGGGCTCGCCCTTTGTATCTGCAGCGAATTCCAGCCCATGTGCGGCACGCGCAGCGCGTCGCTCTTCGCAAAGAGCCGCAGGCTGGCGGGAATCAACCCGAGGCAAGGCGTATCGCTTTCCTCGGAATGCTCGAACAGAAGCTGCATGCCGAGACACACGCCGAGCACGGGCTGGGTCAGGCCGCGCACGACATCGACCAGGCCGGTCTCGCGCAGACGCTGCATGCCGGGTGCGGCCGCGCCGACGCCAGGAAGAATCACGTGCGTCGCCGCACGGATTTCATCCGCGTTGCTCGACAGCGGGGCATCGACGCCGAGGCGCTGCAGCGCATAGCGGACCGAGCCGATATTGGTGCCGCCGGCGTCGATCAGCACGACGTTTGCCATCACAAGGCTCCCTTCGTACTCGGCAGCTCGGAGCCCTCGCGACGCAGTGCGATGCGCAGCGCACGCGCGACCGACTTGAAACAGGCTTCGACCATGTGATGAGCGTTGTCGCCGCGCACGGCGAGATGCAGGTTCGCACCGAGCGTGTCGCAGAGCGAACGGAAGAAATGCGGCACGAGCTCGGTCGGGATGTCGCCCACACGGTCGCGCGGAAAGCTGCCGTCGAAGACGAAATATGCGCGCCCGGAGAGGTCGATCGCGGCGCGCGCAATCGTCTCGTCCATCGGCAACGTGATATCGACGATCGCGACGCCCTGGGGCGTCTCCGCCGCAGCGCCGTAGCGGCCGACGCCGCGTTTGTCGCCGAGTGCCTGGCGCAGCGCAGAACCAAGCGCCAGAGCGCAGTCCTCGATCGTGTGATGCTCATCGATATGCGTGTCGCCGTCACAGGAGAGTTCCAACGCAAAGCCGCCATGCTTGCCGATCTGTTCGAGCATGTGATCGAAGAAGCCGAGTCCGGTATGCACCTTCGGCTCGGCCGGGCGATCAAGATCAACCTGCACTGCGATGCGCGTTTCCTTCGTGTTGCGTTGAACCGATGCGCGCCGCGGCGCATCGCACAGCTCGTGTGCGATCGCATTCCAGTCCCACTCGCCCGTGTCGAGGCGGAAGCTGCGGATGCCCAGGTTCGCGGCGAACTGCGCATCTGTCTCGCGGTCGCCAACCATTGCGGATTGCGCGCGGCTCCAGCCGTCATCGGCCAGCCAATGACGCACGAGCCCCGTGCCGGGCTTGCGCGTGTCGCGACCTTCGTGAGCGAAGCTCGGATCGATCAGGACTTCGTGGAAGCGAATGCCTTGCGATGCGAAGATACGCATCATCAGTTCGTGCGGACCATCAAACGTGTGCTGCGGAAAGCTGTCGGTGCCGAGACCGTCCTGATTGGTGATCATCACCAGTTCGTAGCCGGCCGCGACGATGCGCGACAGTGCCGGAATGACGTTGTCGGCGAGCGCGAGTTTCTCGAACGAGTCGATCTGGTAATCGGCCGGCTCGACGATCAAGGTGCCGTCGCGGTCGACGAAAAGCAGCTTGCGCCCACTCATGCCGCCACCTCCTGCAGACCGAGCGCGCCGAGGACGGCCGTGTTTTCCTGCGGCGAGCCGATCGTGATGCGCAGGCACCCGGCCAGCCCGGGATAGCGGCCGACGTCGCGCACGATGATGCCGAGCGCGAGCAGCGACCTATAGGTTTTCTGCGCATCTGCGAAGCGCACGCAGAGGAAATTCGCCGACGAGGCATGGACCGCGAGCACGCCAGCCGCGGCCGGCAGCGAACGCGACAGCCGCCCGCGCTCGCGCAGCAGGACGGCGATGCGTTCCTGCGCCTGCGCGACACCCTGCGGCGACAGCGCGGCAAGTGCGACATCCACGCACAACGCAGGAATCGGATACGGCGCCTGGATCCGCCGCAGCAGCGCGATGATTTCGGCATGCGCGATCAGCGTGCCTATACGCGCGCCGGCGAGCGCATAGGCCTTCGATAGCGTGCGCAGCACGGCCACGTTCGCGTGCGCGCCGAGCAGGCTCGTTGCACTCGTCGCACCGTCGGCAAATTCAAGGTAGGCCTCGTCGACCACGACCAGCGCACGATCGCGCAGCGCAATTGCCAGGCGCTCGATCGTAGCCAGCGGCACCAGCGCGCCGGTCGGATTGTTCGGCGTGCAGACGAACACGAGCTTGGTCGAGTCGGTGACTTTCGCGAGCATGGCGTCGACATCGACGCTGAAATCCGCAGCCAGCGGTGCCTCGATCACGGCCGCGCCCTGCGTGCGTGCCGCGACGGCGTACATGCCGAACGTCGGCGGCGAGATCGCGATCGTGTCGCGGCCCTCGTGACAGAACGCGCGCACGAGCAGGTCGATCGCCTCGTCGCTGCCGCGCCCAACAAGAATCTGCTCGGCCGCAACGTCGTATAGTTCGGCCAGCCGGGTGCGCAATGCCTTCGGCTGCGGATCGGGATAGCGATTCAGCTCCGAATCGCCGCTGCCTGCCGGAGCCCAGGGCGATTCGTTCGCGTTGAGCATGATCGTCGCCTGCCCCGCTTCCATGCGCGCCGACGAGTACGCCTGCATCGCCAGAATTTCCGGCCGCGCGCGCTCGAGCAATTTCGAGACCGACGCGCTCATCGCTTCGACTCCAGATCGGCCAGACGCAACGTGACGGCGCGCTCGTGCGCGTTCAGGCGCTCCGCGCGCGCCAGCGTCGCCGCAGAAGGTCCGATCGCGCGCAGGCCGTCGGCAGACAATTCCTGCACGGTGATCTGCTTGACGAAGCTCGCGACCGACACGCCGCTCCACGCGCGCGCGTAGCCGTAGGTCGGCAGCACATGATTGGTGCCGCTGCAGTAGTCGCCTACTGCCTCGGGCGACCACGGACCGAGAAAAACCGAGCCGGCATTTTCCACTCTTGGCAAAAGCGCACGCGGCTCGCGCACGTTGAGAATCAGGTGCTCCGGCGCATAGTCGTTGCTGATCGCAACGGCCTCGGCGAGCGAAGTGACGCGAATCAGGCGGCTTTTCGCCAGTGCGACTCGCGCGATGTCGGCGCGCGGCAATTGGGCGAGCTGGCGTGCCAATGCCGTCCGCACCGATTCGAGTACTGCGTGATCGTCGGCCAGCAACAGTACCTGCGAATCGGGCCCATGTTCGGCCTGCGACAGCAGATCGGCGGCGACGAATTCGGGATTCGCCGAAGCATCAGCGATGACCAGCACTTCGGACGGCCCTGCCGGCATATCGATCGCCGGGCCGTCGGCGCGTGCCGCTACCTGGCGCTTCGCTTCAGTGACGTAAGAATTTCCAGGCCCGAACAGCTTGTCGCAGACGGGCACCGATTCGGTGCCGAAGGCCATCGCCGCGATCGCCTGCGCGCCGCCGAGTTTGAACACCTGGCGGATGCCGCACAGCGCCGCGACGTACAGCACCGCCGCGTCGGCGCGCCCGTCCTTGCCGGCTGGCGTACACAGAACTACTTGCGGATTCTTCGCGATCTGCGCCGGCACGCCAAGCATCAGCGCGGTCGACGGCAGCGGCGCGCTGCCCGCGGGCACGTACAGGCCCACACGCGCGATCGGCCGCGTCACGCGTTCGCAGACCACACCCGGTGCGGTCTCGATCACCACGGTTTGCGGTGCGGCGGCACGATGGAATATTTCGATGCGTTCCTTCGCCTCGGCGATCGCCTGCTTCAGCACCGGGTCGAGGCCGGCTTCGGCTTCGGCAAATTCGGCTTCGCTAACCGCGAACGTCGCGAGCTCGCAGCCGTCGTAGCGGCGCGTCAGCGCGCGCAGGCTCGCATCGCCGTCGGCGCGCACCTGATCGAGGATGCGCGCGACTGCGGCGCCCAGTTCCTCACCGCGCTCCTGCACGGGGCGGCGCAGCGATGCGCGGCGTGTGCCTGCATCGAGCGTCGCCCATTCGAGAATCGGCAGTTGCAGATTTTCCCGCTGCGCGTTCATGCCAGGATCTTCTCGACGGGAAGCACGAGCAGTTGGCTTGCACCGGCACGCTTCATGTCTTCGAGATGCGTCCAGGTCACCGCGCCGTAGCACACGGCCTGCAGCGCGACCCGATCGGGACTGCCTTCGATCGGCAGCAGCGTCGGCGTTTGCGCATTCGGCAAAATGGCGCGGATCGTCTCGATAGCGCTGCGCGCCGCGTGCAGCATCACGAGCTTGGACTCGCGCACCTGGATCACGCCGTCGATACGACGCAGCAGCAGTTCGCGCAGCTCGCCGCGTTCATCAAGCGGCACTTCTTCAGGACCGGCGATAACGGCTTCGCTGTCGAGCAGGACGACCGCTTCCTTGAGCTGATTCGCCGTGAGCGTCGCGCCACTGGAGACAAGATCGCAGATCAGGTCGGCGGTGCCGAGGCGCGGCGCGATCTCGACCGAGCCGGTGAGGAACACGACCTTCGCTGCAACGCCGTTGCGCGCGAGCCAGTCAGCCAGCAGCGCCGGGTACGAAGTGGCGATGCGCAGACCCTGCAACTGCTGCGGATTTTCGTAGTTCATTTCCTGCGGCAGCGCGATCGACAGACGGCAGCGGCTCGTGTTGAGCGGGCGCAATTCCACGCCAGGCGCGGCTTCGCCGTTCGCGCGCGCCACCAGCGCCTGCTCGGCGAGCACATTGCGCCCGACGATGCCGAGGTCGGCCACGCCCTGTGCGATCAGGCCGGGAATGTCGTCGTCGCGAACGAGCAAGAGGTCGATCGGCATGCTCTCGCCGAAGCAGAACAGCTTGTCTCGGCTTTGGCGGAACTTGAGGCCGCAGCGCGCGAGCAAGTCCTGGGACACATCGGCCATGCGTCCGGATTTCTGGATCGCGATGCGCAGGCGATCGCGGGTTTTCGTCGTAGTCATTGTTTCTCTATGCTTCGGAGAGGGGAAAAGATGGGCGGGCCTCCTGCCCGCCCGTCCCACTCAAACGGATTTCTTCGAGGCCGCCGCAGGCCTGCCGCGCTTGCGCAGCGAGGGCACCGCGCGATGCTCGATCGCGGCGCGATAGCCTCCGCTGCCTTCGGCGAGGAAGCGCGCGACGCGACCGATCGTCGTCACGCTGACGCCGGTACGATCGTGGATCTCGCGATAGGCCACGCCTTCAAGCAGGTACGGCACCACGCGCCAGCGATCGATCAGCGCCTCCAGTTCCGACGGAGTGCACAGGTCGCGCAGGAACGAGCGCATTTCGGCGACGCCGCGCATGGCAAGCAGCGCATGACAGAGGTTGTCCTCAGCCGATTCCTTCGTGGTTTCCGGATCGATCTGTTTGCGTTTCATGCCTGAATACTAGCAGATCGAAACTCTCAAATCAATGTAATAATGCATTAATACATAATTTCGGATATTCGCGGAATTCTTCACGTCTTGAGGAACGCGATGTCGCTGATTCCACTGACGAGTAACGCAGCGCAGTGCTGGCAATCGCGATCGGCTGCGGCGCTCTTTCGTTGCGTTTGCATGCATGTCGTTACGGTGTCGTCGCGCATGGTCGCGGATCTTGCGATACGATTCGGCGCATGACTTCCCCAACCGCCACCTCGGCAATGGAACCCGATCTCACCACGGCCGCGGAGCATTTGGCCGCGCGGGAAGAACTGCGTCGGCGCGAGCCGGTGTTCCACCATCCCGAATTCGGCACGACGCGCGCCGACTTCGAACGCATGACAGACGAGGCGTTCTGGGAGGTCGGCGCCTCGGGCCGGCGCTATTCGCGTGAGTACGTTCTAGCCGTACTCGAGGAGCGCGGGTGCAGTCCGACCGATGAGAAATGGGAAGTGCGCGACTTCCATTGCGCCGAAATCGCCGCCGGCAACTATCTCGTCACCTACACGCTGCGGCAGGAAGAGCGCCTGACGCGCCGCGCATCAATCTGGCGCAGGACAGCTGCGGGATGGAAGATCGTCTTCCATCAAGGCACGGTCGTTGCCGATTCGAGTCCTACGCCGGCACCCGGCGTTTGACGCGCTAAACAGCCTTTCCGCCACTGGGCTAGGTTCAGCCTTTCTGCAGCGCCGCGATGCGTTCTGCGATCGGCGGATGGCTCATGAACAGACGCGCGATGCCGCTGTCGCCGGCGATGCCGAAGGCCACGAGTGCCTTCGGCAGGCCCGCATCGCCGTGATCGCCAGACAGCGTGCGCAGGGCCGAGATCATGTTCGCGCGGCCGCCAAGCTGCGCGCCGCCCGCATCGGCGCGGAATTCGCGCCAGCGCGAGAACCACATGACGATCATCGTCGCGAGCACGCCGAGCACCAGCTGCAGCACCATCGTGATGATGAAGTAGCCGATGCCGTAGCCGCCTTCACGGTCGCGGTTGCCCGAGATCGCGTTGTCGATGACGCTGCCGAGCACGCGCGCGAGGAACATGACGAAGGTGTTGACCACGCCCTGGATCAACGCCAGCGTCACCATGTCGCCGTTGGCGACGTGGCTGATCTCGTGGCCGAGCACGGCCGAGACCTCGTCACGGTTCATGCTCTGCAACAGACCGGTCGATACGGCAACAAGCGCGTGATTTTTGCTTGCACCGGTGGCGAAGGCGTTCATCTCGGGCGCCTCGTACACGGCGATCTCGGGCATGCCGATGCCCGCGTTCTTCGCATGCTGCGCGACCGTGTTGAACAGCCATTGTTCGCTCGCGTTGCGCGGCTGATCGATCACCTGCGCACCGACCGACATCTTCGCCATCGTCTTCGACAGCAACAGCGAGATCAGCGAACCGCCGATGCCGAACAACGCGCAGAACACGAGCATGCCGGCGAGGTTGATGCCGCTATGCGCGTAGGCCCAGCGATCGAGGCCGAAGATCGAGGCGACCACGCTCAACACGAGCATGATGGCGAGGTTGGTCAACAGGAACAGAACGATGCGCAGCATAAGATCCCTACCGGATAGAAATTCCCGCACGCGTGGCGCAGGCGTAACGGAGTTTTTGGGTAAACTGACTGCGTTTTCAAGCATGCGCCTGATGCGGCCAGCCTACCATTCAGCATGAGCTATCGCGGTCGCTTCGCCCCTTCGCCTACCGGCCCGCTCCATTTCGGCTCGCTCGTGGCGGCCGTCGGCAGCTGGTTGCGGGCACGATCGCAACACGGCGCATGGCTCGTCCGCATGGAAGACCTCGATCCGCAGCGGGAGGTTCCCGGAGCGGCCGAAGACATCCTGGCCACGCTGGCGGCGTTCGGCATGGAATCCGACGAGCCGGTGGTTTGGCAAAGTCGGCGCGAAGAAGCCTATGACGCGGCGCTCGCGCGCTTGCGCGAACACGTGTTTCCCTGTTGGTGCAGCCGCAATGATCTCGCAGCTGCCGAAGGCATGCATCGCGGCGCCTGCATCGCCACGGCGGATTCCACGCGTGTGCCGGCCTGGCGCCTGCGCGTGAACGATCGCAACGTCGGCTTTGTCGATTTACTGCAGGGCGAGCATGTGCAGAATCTATTGCGCGACGTCGGCGACTTCGTCGTGCGCCGCGTCGAAGGTGGCTACGCCTACCAGCTCGCGGTGGTTATCGACGATGCCGAGGCCGGCATCACCGAGGTCGTGCGTGGCGCCGACTTGCTCGACTCGACGCCGCGACAGATCTACCTGCAACAACTGCTCGGCGTACCGACGCCGGGCTATCTGCACTTGCCGCTCGTGCTCGACTGCACCGGCGCGAAACTGTCGAAGTCCGAGGCTGCGCTGCCGATCGATCGCGACGATCCGATACCGGCCCTGCGTACGGCACTCGATTTCCTCGGCCTGCGCCACGCAGCGCGAGCGTCCGCGCCCAATCCGGCGGCGCTGCTCGCCGCCGCCGTGCAGCATTTCGACCTCGCGGCAATACGCACAAAGTCCGATAGGTTTTCTGCCTTGGACTGACATACCGAGCGTGTACAATCGAGGAAAATATACCGTCGGCTGAGCCCAGCCGTCGCACAACCGGAGGGAGCAAGTCATGACGTCTCGCGTAGCACTCGTTACAGGCGGCACCGGCGGCATCGGCACGGCCATCGTCAAGCGCCTCGCGGCGATGGGACACAAGGTCGCCACCAACTACCGCGACGAAGCCAAGGCCAAGGCCTGGGCAGACAAGCTCAAGTCCGAAGGCGTCGATGTACTGCTGGTCAAGGGCGACGTGTCCGACACTGCTTCCTCCGAGGCGATGATCAAGGAAATCGAGTCCAAGCTCGGGCCGATCGACATCCTGATCAACAATGCCGGCATCACCCGCGACACCACCTTCCACAAGATGAGCGCGATGCAGTGGCAGGAAGTGATCAACACCAACCTCAACTCGGTGTTCAACGTCACCCGTCCCGTGATCGAAGGCATGCGCAACCGCAAGTGGGGACGCATCATCCAGATCAGTTCGATCAACGGCCAGAAAGGCCAGTACGGCCAGGCCAACTACGCGGCGGCCAAGGCCGGCATGCACGGCTTCACGATCTCGCTCGCGCAGGAGAACGCCAAGTTCGGCATCACGGTCAATACGGTCTCGCCGGGCTATGTCGCCACCGAGATGGTCATGGCCGTGCCCGAGGACGTGCGCAACAAGATCGCCGCGCAAATCCCGGTCGGCCGCCTCGGCGAGCCGGAGGAAATCGCCTACGCGATCGAGTTCTTCGTCAAGGACGAGGCCAAGTGGATCACGGGCGCCAATCTCGCCATAAACGGCGGCCAATATATGGGTTGGTAGCAGATTTGTTTTTCGGCTGATCCGCGCGTGCTGGTTGCGTGCGCGGACGGCGCAAGCCGACCGCTGACGGGCGGCTGCAGAGATCCGAATGATGGCTTCGCCGGACGTGTCACCCGGCGAAGCATGGGCGCCGATCGGGGCTGCCCAGCGGGGGACCGTACCGGCCCATCGACCCCGCTCCAGCCCGCCATGCTGCGCAGCATTACACTGGTGCACCGCGGCACAATCTGCTACTTTTGCGGCATGGCACAAACCCGCATTATCAAAAAATATCCGAATCGCCGCCTCTACGATACGGAGATCTCGAGCTACATCACGCTCGAAGAAGTCCGCCAGCTCGTGCTCGACGGTGATGCTTTCGAAGTCCGCGACGCCAAGACCGGCGAAGACCTGACCCGCACCGTATTGCTGCAAATCATCGCCGAGCACGAGGGCCACGGGCAGCCGATGTTCACCACCCAGCTGCTGTCGCAGGTGATCCGCTTCTACGGCGATTCGATGCAGGGCTTCATGGGCAGTTATCTGGAAAAGAGTCTGCAGATCTTCCTCGATCAGCAGGGCAAGTTTCGCAGCCAGCTCAACAACATCCTCGGGCAGACGCCCTGGTCCATGCTCAACGACATGACCGAGCGCAACCTCGACCTGTGGAAGTCGGTGCAGGACAACTTCCTCAAGTCCGCCGCATCCGCCGCACAGGCGCAGCAGGCAGGTGCGCCCAAAAAGGACGGCAAGCCCTGATACGGCGCACGGCCGCATCCGTTCCCGCTGCGCAGCATGTGCTGCGCAGCACGAAGACCAGCCCATCCTCGCGATGGGATTTTTTTTGATGAGGCAAGAATGAAGAAACGCATCGCACTGGTTACCGGCGGCATCGGCGGCCTCGGCACCGAAATCTGCAAGCACCTCGCCGATGCCGGTTGCATTGCGGTTGCCGCCGACCTGGGTAGCCGGCCCGAACGCCTTGCCGAGTTCCAGAACGAGATCAAGGACTACGCCGGCAAGATCTTCTTCGAACCATTCAACGTAGCCGATTTCGATTCTTGCGCCGCGCTGATCAAGCAAGTCGAGGCGACGCATGGTCCGATCGATATCCTCGTCAACGCCGCTGGCATCACCCGCGACACGACGCTGCGCAAGATGTCGCCGCAGCAATGGGTCGATGTGCTCAAGATCAACCTCGACGGCGTGTTCAACATGTGCCGCAACGTCGTCGATAGCATGAGCGATCGCGGCTTCGGCCGCATCGTCAATATCTCCTCGGTCAACGGCCAGACCGGCCAATTCGGCCAGACCAACTATTCCGCGGCCAAGGCCGGCATGCACGGCTTCACCATGGCCCTCGCACGCGAAGTTGCGCGCAAGGGCGTGACCGTCAACAGCGTCTCGCCGGGCTACTGCAACACCTCGATGGTGCGCGCGATCCCCGAAAACGTGCGCAGCCAGATCGTCGCGAGCATCCCGGTCGGCCGTCTCGGCGAACCTTCCGAAATTGCGCGCGTCGTCGCATTTCTCGCGGCCGACGAATCGGGTTTCATCACCGGCGCGAATATCCCGGTGAACGGCGGTTATTTCATCGATTTCTGACGCTATCGGCGCGGTGACTTTCAGCCTGCATCCGGATTAGAATCGGCGAACAGTTGCAGTCAAGGCAATACCTGACGTCAAAGCGCGGAATGCGCAAAGGGGACGTGGTGCCGAACTCGTTCAAGAGCGCAGGAAAGTCGGCGCGATCGCTGATGTCGTTATTTGCCTGCCTGATGCTGCTGGCCATGCCAGGGGTGTCCGCAGCGACGGTGATCACGGCATTTCCACAAAGCGTCACCGTCGCGGAGGGGACGACGTTCGACAGCATCGACGATGGCCCGGTCGCGATCTTCGAGGACGACAATCCCGCGGCGACAGCGGCCGATTTCACCGCGACGATCGATTGGGGAGATGGCTCCCCGACCACGACCGGCGCGATCGCCGTCAACGAGCCCCAGTTCTCCGTGCTCGGCACGCACACCTATGCGGACGAAGGCACGTTCACGGTTAGCGTGACGATAAGCGACGTTTCGCCGGGCACGGGAACCGCAACGGTCTCGACCACGATGACGGTCACCGAAGGCGATGTACTTTCCGGCACACCACGTACGCTCTCGGTCCTTCCGGGCACTTCGTTCACCACCACCGTAGCGACGTTTTCCGACACGTTGACGACCAATAGCGCAAGCGACTTCACCGCAACGATCGATTGGGGAGATGCAACGATCAGCGCCGGAACGGTGAGCGGTGGCGCGGGCGCGTTCCAGGTCGGCGGCACGCACACCTATGCGGCTCCGGGGGTGTTTTCGGTCGTCGTGACGCTGAGCGACGATGCACCCGGCACAGCGACCGCCCAGGTCACGAGCACGGCCATCGTCAGCAATACTCTGACCGCGTCTGCGCTCGACATCTCGCCGACGGAGCACGCCGCGTTCAACGGCAACGTCGCCACATTTACAGACAGCGACACGTCAAGAACAGCGGCATCCTTCACCGCATCGGTGACCTGGGGCGACGGTACGACTTCTTCAGGTACGGTTGCCGGGAGCAACGGCGCGTTCACCGTCAGCGGACAACACACCTACGCGGACGAAGGTAGCTTTGCGCTGAGCGTCACGGTTGCCGAAACTGCCCCGGGCATCGCGACATCTACGGCAACTGCCACGGCCACCGTGAAGGAAGCGGACGTGCTGTCGGGAACGCCGGTCACATTTTCTGCGACCGCAGGCAGCTCATTCAGCGGCACGGTCGCGCATTTCGCCGATACCGACACGGCCAACGTGGCCGGCGACTTCGTCGCGACGATCAATTGGGGCGATGGCACGACGACTCCCGGAACCGTGAGCGGCGGTGCCGGCGCGTTCCTGGTCAGCGGCACGCATACCTACGTGAGTTCGGGCAATTTTTCCGTCGGCGTCACGCTGAGCGACGACGCACCCGGCACGGCTACGGCGACTGTAACCAGCTCGGCAAACGTCAATAGCACGTTGGTCGCGACGGCAAACAATCTATCGGCAACGGAACACACCGCCTTCAGCGGCACGGTCGCGAGCTTCACGGACAGCGACATCACCAAAACGGCGGCGTCCTTCACCGCCTCGATCAACTGGGGAGATGGCACGACCACGTCGGGCACGATTGCCGGCAGCGCCGGCTCATTCACCGTCGCCGGCCAACATACGTACGCGGATGAAGGCAGCTTCCCGCTGAGCGTCACCGTCACCGAGAACGCGCCCGGCACGGCGACGTCCACAGCGAGCGCAACCGCAACCGTCAATGAAGCAGACGTGCTGACAGGAACGGCAATCGTTTTTTCGGCAACGCAAGGCAGCGTATTCAACGGTGCCGTCGCCCATTTCACGGACACCGACACAGTCAGTACCGCCGCCGATTTCGTCGCGACGATCGATTGGGGCGACGGGACGACGACGGCAGGAGTCGTAAGCGGCGGATCCGGCTCATTCCTGGTCAGCGGCACGCATACCTATGCCAGCCATCAGACCTTCGCCGTCATCGTGACTCTGGCCGATGATGCGCCTGGCACAGCCACGGCGACCACGACCAGCACTGCCAATGTCGCCGCGCCAGCACCTGCCGTTCCCGCGCCATTACTGGGCCGATACGCCTTGATCTTGCTTGCGTTCGTGCTTGCTGGCGCGGGCCTGCGACTGATTCGCGGCGCTGGGCGACGCGTCGTGTGACCGATGGATCGACTTGCCGGGCCTACCAGACCAGGTCAGCCGGCACGTCATCCTCGGACGGAGCGTTCGGATCGCAGAGCAGGACCAGCGCGTGTTCATCGATCGCCTGGGCCTGCAGCGCGATTTCGCGCGCTACGAGCAGATAGCGACCCGCGAGCTGGGCGACGCCGAGCTCGCCGCGGTTGAGTTCGGCGAGCTGCGCCGACGTGCAGTAGACGCGGCGGATCTTGTTGCCGTGCGGGAAATGGCGCGGCATTTCGGCATCGGCCGAATTGAGCGCCTTGTCGGCGAGCAACTGCGCGAGCTTTTGCTTGCGTTCGCGCTTCTCCTTGGCATCCTGCTCGGCTTTGCGCTGCGCAGCCTCGCGCTCTTCCTTTTCCTGCTTGGCACGCAAGCCGTACAAGTGAGCGAGATTCGGTTCATGCGCAGCGTTTTGCACCTGCGCCGGCGGGTCGCGTCGGGGCGGTCCGCCAGACATCGGACGATTCTGGCGTTTTTCGGCCTGCCGCGGTTTTTCGCGCGCGGGCGGCGGTGCCTCAGCCTTGATCTTCTTGACCAGACCGGATTTCAGCAGTTGATCGCGAAGCGATTCGGACATAAACAAATTCGAACAGATCTTACCGAGGCCCGGATTTTATTTGAAAAATGCGGCCAAGGATGGCCGCTTTTCGACTTGCGTTCAAGAACGACCACCAGCTAGCTAATAGTGTGGAGGCGGAGGCTCGTCGCGCGCGTCATGTCCCGCGGTCTGCATGCCGGCCAGTTCGCTGCGCAGGCGTTCGAGCGCACGCGCCATTTCCGCAATCGTACGATCTTGCGACGCCACCGTCGTGTCCAGACTTTGCACGGTACTGTCGAGAAAGGACAGACGCACTTCCAGCTCGGTCAGGCGTTGTTCGATCGACCCCGGATTTGTGTCGCTCGCGCTCATGTTCAATTCGTCGCCTTGGACCTTCCGCCCTGCAGGCTGCGTCCGCGCCCGATGCCATAGTACGCAATGCCGGCCGCCTCCACCGCCGCCGGCTCGTAGATGTTGCGACCATCGAAGATCGCCGGCGTCGCCAGCTTCGCCTTGATCTGCCCGAAATCCGGACTCCAGAACGCCTTCCACTCGGTGACGATGACGAGTGCGTCCGCACCTTCGAGCGCCGCATCGGCATCCTCACACAGGACCAGATCCTCGCGTTCGCCGTAGATGCGTCGTGCTTCCTCACGCGCTTCCGGATCGTAGGCACGCACCTTCGCGCCCGCATTCCACAACTGCTCGAGCAGACGCCGACTCGACGCTTCGCGCATATCATCGGTGTTCGGCTTGAACGCGAGACCCCAGACGGCGATCGTCCGGCCCTTCGGCGCGCCACCGAAGTGGCGCTCGATCAGCTCGTAGAGCTTTTCCTTCTGCGCATCGTTGACAGCCTCGACCATACCGAGCAGGCGCGCCTCGTAGCCGTGGCTGCGCGCCGTGCGCTCGAGCGCGCGCACGTCCTTGGGGAAACACGAGCCGCCGTAGCCTGCGCCGGGATAGATGAACGAGTAGCCGATACGCGGATCCGAACCGATGCCGTGGCGCACCAGCTCGATGTCGGCTCCGACGCGTTCGGCGATGTTCGCCATTTCGTTCATGAAGCTGATCTTGGTCGCGAGCATCGCGTTCGCCGCGTATTTGGTCAGCTCGGCCGAGCGCACGTCCATCAGCACGATGCGCTCGTGGTTGCGGTTGAACGGTGCGTACAGCACCTTCATCTGCTCGATCGCGCGCGCGCTGTTCGAGCCAATCACGATGCGATCGGGGCGCATGCAGTCCTTGACCGCATCGCCTTCTTTGAGGAATTCGGGGTTGGAGACGACGTCGAAGGCGACATCGACTTTGCGCGCAGCAAGTTCACCGGCAATCGCCTCGCGCACACGGTCGGCCGTACCGACCGGCACGGTGGACTTGTTGACGATCACTGCCGACCGATCCAGGTGCTTGCCGATCGTGCGCGCGACCGTGAGCACGTGCGAAAGATCGGCGCTGCCGTCCTCGTCGGGTGGCGTGCCGACGGCGATGAAGATAGCCGAACCGTGCGCGATCGCCGCCGCGGCGTCGGTGGTGAAGCGCAGACGCTTCTTCGCCCGGTTCGCAGCGACAATATCCTCGAGACCCGGCTCGAAGATCGGAATCTCGCCGGCATCGAGGCGCGCCACTTTTGCCGCGTCGATGTCCACGCAGACGACTTCGTTGCCCACCTCGGCCATGCATGCGCCGGTAACCAGACCGACATAGCCGGTGCCGAATATGCTGATTTTCATCTGTGGAATTGTAACGGGTCGCTATGTGAGGTGTGACCATGCAGCCACAAAAACTTCAGCGAGAGGTGCTTTGACGCCACGCCGGCAACAGCTCGAAGTGTGGCCGCCATGAATGTCGGACACAAAAAAAAGCGCGGATCGCTCCGCGCTTTTTTCGAATGCAAGTTGCAGCGCGAGGTTACTGCTTCGTAGCGGCGGGTTTGTCCACCGGCTGCGGCGTCTTGTCACCCGCGGCTGCCGGCGGTTCGATGCTGAGCAGCGTGACTTCGAACACCAGCGTCGCATTCGGACCGATCGGACCCGGGCCGTTCTCGCCGTAAGCAAGCTTGGACGGCACGTAGAACTTGTACTTCGACCCGGTCGACATCAGCTGCACGCCTTCGGTCCAGCCCGGGATCACGCCGTTGAGCGGGAACGTCGCCGGACCACCGTGGTCGGCCGACGCGTCGAACTTGGTGCCGTCGATCTTGGTGCCGAGGTACTCGACCTTGACCGTATCGGTGGCCTTCGGCTTCGCACCGGTGCCTTCCTTGATCACTTCGTACTGCAGGCCCGAGGCGGTGGTCTTCACGCCCGCCTTGGCTTTGTTCTTGGCAAGGAACGCATCGCCATCGGCCTGGTTTTTCTTCGCTTCCTCGGCACGCTTGGCCATGGCCGCGGCCTGGTGCTTCTGCATGAACTCCTGGTTGACCTGGTTGAGCTCCTCCGGAGTCAGCTTCGGCTTGACGCCCTTGAGGCTTTCCTGCAGCGCTGCGACGAGCGCGGCTTGGTCGACTTCGTCCTTGATCTGCGAAAGATTCTCACCGACTTTGGTGCCTACGAGATAGCCGAATTTTTCCTTCTCGCTCTTGAACTTGGCGTCGATCGCCTTGTTGGCGACCGGAGCCGCAGGTGCTGCGGCCGGGGCCTGCGCAAACGAAGCGCTGGCGACGGACATCGCGGCAGCCACGGCCGTGGCGGTCAGGGTCTTGCGCAAAAACTGGGTCATGTATGCTCCTGGTAACTCGAAAGAACGTTCGGTAGGCGATCCGCGCGCGGATCCGAAATGCCATGCGCTCATCGCGCCGGCGCGAAAAGGCTGCGTATTGTGCGGCTCCCATCCCGCGAAGGCAAATCAACCGCACTGTTCGACTCGGGTGTCCGGCAGTGGTTCCGCAGTGGCGAAGTTCCGTTCAGGTTCGAGTCGCCTGCGCTCTTCGCAAGGCCTGCACAAGCCCACCCCCAAGCTTGGCAGACCGCGCCGAGTTCAACGTAAGGTCGACTCGGCCACGATGAATCAAACACTTGCATGCTCGATGCACGCTGGGCCATCCATGGCCCGCGAAAACTCTGCATCCGCGCAGAGTTTCCTTCGGGTAAAATGCGCGCATGCTGCGTTTCGACGACCTCGCGCTGCGGCGCGGCCCCCTGCTTTTGTTCCAATCCATGACCCTGCAACTGCACGCCGGCTGGCGTGTGGGTATCAGCGGGCGCAACGGTGCGGGCAAATCGAGCCTGCTGGCGCTGGTCGCCGGCGACCTGCAACCCGACGCCGGCCATTTCGAGCGGCCGAAGAACTGGACCCTGGCTTGGGTCAAGCAGGAAGTCGAAGCACTGGACGTCAGCGCGCTCGACTACGTACTCGACGGCGACACCGAGTTCCGCCAGATCGAACGCGACCTCGTCGTCGCGGAGGCCGAGCACGACGGCATGCGCCTGGCACACCTGCACGAACGCCTGCTTGCGATCGACGGCTATTCTGCACATGCGCGCGCGGGCGCACTGCTGCACGGCCTCGGCTTTGCCGCCGGTGCGGAGACGCGCAATGTGCGCGATTTCTCCGGCGGCTGGCGCATGCGCCTCAACCTCGCCCAGGCACTGATGTGCCGTTCGGACCTGCTCCTGCTCGACGAGCCGACCAACCACCTCGACCTTGACGCGGTGATCTGGCTCGAAGGCTGGTTGAAAAAGTATACCGGCACTCTGCTCGTGATCTCGCACGACCGCGAATTCCTCGATGCGGTCGCCACACACATGCTCAGCATCGCCGAGCAGCGCGTGGAACTGTTCGCCGGCAATCTGACCGGCTACGAGCGCAAGCGCAGCGAGCGTTTGGCCCAGCAGCAGTCGATGTACGAGAAGCAGCAGCGCGAGCGCGCTCACCTGCAGAAGTTCGTCGACCGTTTCCGCGCGCAGGCGACCAAGGCGCGCCAGGCGCAATCGCGCATCAAGGCGCTCGAACGCATGGTCGACATCGCGCCGATCCGCGCGGCGTCGACGATACGCTTCGAGTTTCGCCAGCCCGCAGCGATGCCCGACCCGCTGCTGCGTCTCGACGAGGCCGCGGCAGGCTACGGCGAGCGCCGCGTGCTCGAGCGGATCAAATTCAACCTCGTGCCCGGCGATCGCGTCGCCCTGCTCGGCGCAAACGGCGCAGGCAAATCGACCTTGATCAAACTGCTCGCCGGGCAACTCGCGCCAATGGGCGGCGAAATGATCGCCGCGCGCGATCTCAAGATCGGTTACTTCGCCCAGCACCAGCTCGAACAGCTTCATGCGACGTCGACCGCGGTCGAGCATCTGCTCGAACTCGACCCCGCGCTCGGCGAACGCGGCGCGCGCGATTTCCTCGGCGGCTTCGGCTTCCAGGGCGATCGCGCGCTCGAACCGGTCGCGCCGTTCTCGGGTGGCGAGAAGGCACGGCTATGCCTCGCGCTGACCGTCTACCAGAAGCCGAACCTGCTGCTGCTCGACGAGCCGACCAACCATCTCGACCTCGACATGCGTGAAGCGCTGACCGAGGCGCTCAATGACTACGAAGGTGCGCTCGTGCTCGTCTCTCACGACCGCGCGCTGATCCGTACCTGCTGCACCACCTTGCTGCACGTCGGCGGCGGCCGTGTCGCCGACTACGACGGCGATCTCGACGACTATGCGCGCATCGTGATGCGATCGAACGCGGAAGATGCCGTCGGTGCCGAGACTTCCGCCGCGTCGGGCAAGAGCAAGAAAGAGCAACGCCGCGAGCGCGCCGACGCGCGGACGAAAGCCGCGCCCGCGGTGGATTCCACCATCGAGGGCCGTGAGCGCGTCGCGCTGCAGCGATCGCTGCGCAAGAAGCTCGCCGACCTTGAAAAGCGCATAGCCGCACTCGAAGCGGACAAACGCGCGCTCGACGCCAAGCTGGCCGATCCCGCGTTCTATGCTAAAGCGTCGACTACGCAGATGCTCGAACTGAGCCAGCAATCGAATGCCCTGGCGAGCGAGATCGGCGCGACGGAAGAAGCATGGTTGGCTGCTCAGCACGAGCTTGAGCAAGCCGAAACGGCCTGAGCCGCGCGCAAATTCGCCCTGAAGTTGCTGCCAGCCGGCCCTGAGGTAGCGCTCTTTCGCGCCAGCGATTTATTTTTCTCCAATAAAATCAATAAATAATTCGCTTTCCCGTTTCGCGACGAAGTTTTTTATCAATGTTTATTGACATCTCGTGGTTTAGTGTTATAGTTACATACAACACCACTTCATCGACTCACAGAGTCACCACGGAGATGATCATGAACACGTCCACCCCAATTATTCGGCTCGGCTTGCTCGCGCTTACGGGCGCGGTCATCCTCGGTGCGGCAACCCTGCATTCGAGTCCTGCTCCGGTCGCTGCCCACGCCACTTCCATGTTGCCCGTCGTCAGCCTCGGCACGGTGACGGTGCGTCCCGATGCCGCCGACCTGGCCGTTGCTTCCGCCGCCGCAGTGCTTCCTGTGCTGCCCACCGTCCATGTGACCGCCAGCGAAGAGGAAATTCTTGCCGCGCGCATCGACCCCAGCGATCGCATCCAGATCCTGTCGACGATCGTCGTGCAGCCGGGAGCCGAAGAAGTTGCCGCAGCGATGCGCACCACTGCCGTCGCCCAAGTCGGCGACGACGAAGAACGCAGCTTCCTCGTGCGCGCGGTCGCCGAGCCCCACCGCCTACGCCTGGACATGCCCTACTATTCCTTCGGCAAGGTTTTGACCCGCAACGGCAAGTGAGAACACGGCCATCGCCATGAGCGTAACCTGGAACGACAATGCCCCGATCTATCGCCAACTGCGCGATCGCGTCGTGGCAATGATCCTAGACGGCGTACTCAAGCACGGCGACGCGTTGCCGTCGGTGCGTCAGGTCGCGGCGGATTTTCAGCTCAACCCGATCACCGTGTCCAAGGCATATCAGGAGCTGGTCGACGACAATCTCGTCGAAAAGCGCCGCGGCCTCGGCATGTACGTCGCCGAAGGCGCGCGCGAAGCCTTGTTGCGCAGCGAACGCGAACGCTTCCTGCGCGAGGAATGGCCAATACTGCGTGATCGCCTGAACCGCCTCGGCCTGGATCTTTCCACCCTGCTCGACACCGCGAAGAACACGAACGGCACCTCGCATGAATGACGTCAGCGCCACCACGACCAATATCGTCCGCGCGCGCGGCTTGGCCAAGCGCTACGGCAGCACCGTCGCACTCGACCACGTCGATTTCGACATCGCCGCAGGGCGAATAGTAGGCCTGATCGGCCCGAACGGCGCGGGCAAGACGACCGCACTGAAGGCGATCCTCGGCCTCGCCGAATTCGAGGGCGAGCTCTCGGTGCTCGGCCTCGACCCGCGCACCCAGCGCACGCAACTGATGCAACAGGTCTGCTTCATCGCCGATGTCGCCGTGCTGCCGCGCTGGCTGCGCGTGTCCGAAGCGGTCGACTTCGTCGCCGGCGTGCACCCGCGCTTCTCACGCGAGAAATGCCTGGCCTTCCTCGCCCGCACCAAACTGCAACCGACGCAGCGCGTGCGTGAGTTGTCCAAGGGCATGATTGTGCAGTTGCATCTGGCTCTGGTCATGGCGATCGACGCCAAGCTGCTTGTGCTCGACGAGCCCACCCTGGGCCTCGACATCCTCTACCGCAAGGAGTTTTACCAGAACCTGCTCAACGATTACTTCGACGAGCAGAAAACGATCCTGGTGACGACCCACCAAGTCGAAGAAATCGAGCATATCCTCACCGACTTGATCTTCATCAAGGATGGCCGGCTCATCGTCAACGCGAGCATGGACCAGATCGGCGAGCGCTATGCCGAGGTCATGGTCGGGCCGGACAAGGTTGAAGCGGCACGCGCGCTCAAGCCGCTCAACGAACGCGGCATCTTCGGCAAGACCGTGTTCCTGTTCGACGGCGTACCGCAGGCGCAACTCGCCCAGCTCGGCGAACTGCACAAGCCGAGCGTCGCCGACCTGTTCGTGGCGACGATGAAGGGGACCTACGCATGAACGCGCCGTCTGAAATCAGGCAAGCCGCAATGACCAAATCGAATCCGATGCAAACCTTCCTCTGGCTGCTCAAGCGCGAATACTGGGAACACCGCGGCGGATTCTTCTGGGCGCCGCTGATCGCCGGCGGCGTGGTGATCGCCATCGCCCTGCTCAGCCTGGTCGTCGCCGAAGCCACGGCCGCGCGGCACGGCATCAACCTGGGCGGCATGAACCTCGACACGATCGCGCACAACATGACCGCCGACCAGATCGCGCAGTTCAACGCAGGCCTGACCGTGGGCCTGATGGCCCTGTCGATCCCGATCATGGTCACGCTGTCCTTCGTCGTATTTTTCTACCTGCTCGGCGCGCTCTACGACGACCGCCGCGACCGCAGCGTGCTGTTCTGGAAGTCGCTGCCGGTTTCGGATCTCGACACGGTGCTGTCCAAGGTCGTCGCCGCCGTGCTCGTTGCACCGGCGCTCGCGATCGCTGCGACGATAGTTCTGCATCTCGCTTTTCTGATTCTGGTCAGCGCCTATGCCGGGCTGCACAGCGTCAATCCGCTGCCACTGTTGTGGAACCCGGCGCCGCTGCTGGCGATGTGGACCAAGCTGATTCTGCTGATTCCGCTCAACGCACTGTGGGCTCTGCCGACGGTCGGCTGGCTGCTGCTCTGCTCGGCATTCGCGCGGTCCAAACCGTTCCTGTGGGCGGTGGCCGTACCGGTCGCGTTCGGCGCGGTCATGGGTTTCACCCACCTGCTCCAGCAACTCTCGATTCCGAGTGCGTGGTACTGGAAGAACATCGTCGGCCGTATCCTGTTCGGCGTCGTTCCCGGCGGCTGGTTCGATATCGGCGGCAACGGTGGGATCAGGGCGCTGTCCACAGGCGACAATGTCAACATCGCCCTCGACCGCTTCGATTTGGTGAACTCGCTGTTGAGCTGGAACCGTATCCTGGGCGCACTGGCCTCGCCCGAATTGTGGATCGGTGTCGCGGCCGGCGTCGCCCTGATCGTCGCGGCGATAGCTTTCCGCCGCCACCGCGTCGAGACCTCGGTCTGACGCGAACAGTCGCGAAACGCGGCGCATCGCGCGCCGCGTCGTTCGATTCAAATCGCCGGACTCAGAGTTTCTCGCTGACGATCCGGTAAGCGTCGCCGCTCTTGATCAAGCCCGACTGGTTCAAGTCGATCTCGCCCTCGAGCCAATAGCGATCAAAACCGAGGTCGGTGCGGCGGAACACGACCGCATGACTGCGGTAGATGTAGAACAGATCGCCGTAGCGCAGATCGCCCGGCCCAATGCTCGCCGCGATGACCTTCGCATCGTTGAAATGCCGCTCCATGTCGCTGCGTACCTTCGCTGCCGGCACATGCGCGGTGAACATCTTCGGCTCGCTGTGCATCGCGCGCAGACTGGGATTGGACACCTCGCGTATTGCCTCGTCGACGCGATAGCGGTCGGCGGAAGTCTTCGATAGTTCGGCGCGATCGAGGTTGAGCTCGCCCTCGACCCAGAACAACTCGACGCGATTGCGGTCGCGCCGCACGACCGCGCGCACGGGACCGCGGATGAAGATTTCATCACCTTTACGCAACTGCACCGGACCGATCGCCCCAACCGCCGGGCGGCCAAGATTGAACTGGTTTTCGAACGCGTGCTTGATCGCCGCCGTATCGGCGACGGGCGCCGTGTGTCCGACCTGCGCTGCCTTCGCCGACGGCGCGGGCGAAATCGTGGCGACTGCGGTCGTGGGAGCAGGCGCGGGCGCTGCAGGCGCCGACGACACAGGCTTCTCGGCGGCGGGAGGGCTGGGCAACGGCGCGGCGGCGGCCGGCGCGGGCGCAGGCTTTGCAAGTGCCACCTGGGGCGGCTCCGCGCTCTTCACGGGTGTCGACTCCCGCGCCGGCGGCGATTCGGCTGCGGCGGGTTCCGCGGCAACAGCAGCAGGACGAGTCTCAGCACGCGGCGCCGTCTTTGCAGGCGCTGCTGGCGCAGCCGGCTCGACCACAGGGGCCGCCGGCTTCGCAGCCACAGCCGCTTCGGGCTTTGCCGCCTTGTCGACGTCGACGATGCGCACCAGCACGTTCTCGAAAAACGCGTCGCTGGTCTTCACCTGCACGCCCGGGGCTGCCGCTCGAATCTTGCCGGCCGCCTTCGCCTGCCAGTATGGCGGCGTCGTCACGACGATGGTCTTGCCGCTTGCCGCGGCCTGGCGCGCGATCTCCGCCAGTTTGGCGTCAGCTGCACCCGACTCGAAATCCTTGCCGTCGATAGCCAAGTCCTGCGCATGCAGTGACGCCGACGCGAGCACGCACATCACTCCGAAAACGAAAAACTGCTTGGACCACAACATCTTCTCTGCCCCTGTGTAAAAGAAATACGGCAGCGAAAAGCTGCCGCGTCGCTGGCCGCTTGATACGTTCGTGTCCCCGCCAGCGCAAGGGCCCGACGCGAAATCTGTGACGCAGCGAACAAACTACGTCACATTTTAGCCGCCGGACGAGCCGCCGTGCACGCCGCCGCGCGTCAAAGCGGCCGGATCGAGCAGTTTTTCCAGTTCCGCCTTCGACAAGCCGGTGGTCTCGAGCGCGACATCGAGAATCGGTCGGCCCTCCTTGTAGGCACGCTTAGCCGCGGCTGCGCCTGCCTCGTAGCCGATCACTGGATTCAATGCGGTGACAAGGATGGGATTGCGTGCGAGTGCCTCGCCGACGCGGTCGCGGCGCACCCTGAACCCCGCAATCGCACGATCGGCGAGCAGGCGTGATGCGTTGGCAAGAATTTCTATACTTTGCAACAAATTGTACGCGATCACCGGCAGCATCACGTTGAGCTGGAAGTTGCCGCTCGCGCCGGCGACAGCGATCGTAGCGTCGTTGCCGATCACCTGCGCCGCGACCATCGCCGTAGCTTCGGGGATCACCGGGTTGACCTTGCCCGGCATGATCGAGGAACCCGGCTGCAGCGCCGGCAACTCGATCTCGCCGATTCCCGCGAGCGGCCCCGAGTTCATCCAGCGCAGGTCGTTCGCGATTTTGGTCAGCGATACGGCCAGCGTCTTGAGCTGGCCGGACAGTTCGACCGCGGCATCCTGCGAAGACATACCCTCGAAGAAATTCTTCGTCGAAACGAAACGTACGCCAGTCGTGCGGCTGAGTTCCTTGCAGATGCCCGGGCCGAGCCTGGCGTCGGCATTGACACCGGTGCCGACCGCCGTGCCGCCCTGCGCCAGCGCGCGCACGCGCTCGAGCGCGCTTTCTATGCGCGCGATGTTCGAGACAATCTGCGCCGACCAACCCGACAACTCCTGGCCGAAAGTCACCGGCATAGCGTCCATCAGATGCGTGCGGCCGGTCTTGATGACCTTGTTCAACTCCTTCGCGCGACGATCGATCGTCTTGCGTAGATGCTTGAGCGCTGGCAGCAGCTTCTCGCTCGCCGACAATGTCGCGCTGACGTGAATCGCGGTCGGAATCACGTCGTTCGACGACTGGCCCATGTTGACGTCGTCATTCGGATGGACCTTCAGGCTCGCGGACGAAGCCAGATGCGCGATGACCTCGTTCGCATTCATGTTCGACGAGGTCGCCGAGCCGGTCTGGAACACGTCGATTGGGAACTGCGCGTCGAACTCGCCCATGGCGACTCGTCCGGCTGCCTTGGCGATCGCCTTCGCCTTGGCTTTCGGCAGATGGCCAAGACCGCCGTTGACCCGTGCCGCCGCCGCCTTGATCAGGCCGAGCGCACGGATGAACTCGCGCGGCATGCGCAGGCCGGAGATCGGAAAATTGTCGACCGCGCGCTGCGTTTGCGCGCCGTACAAAGCCTCGGCAGGCACCTTGAGCTCGCCCATGCTGTCGTGTTCGATGCGGAAGTCGGCCATGTCGTTCTTCACTGACTGCGATAAACCTCGGAGTTTGCGCCCGCGTGGAACGAAATCAAGATAAATGCAGTCATTTCGGCTTTTTGCCGAAATGACGGGTTGGCTGTTGGTATCATTTGCGCCCCCAAAAGCACCACCCGCCCATGACCCATTCGACTCTCACCGCCCTGTCGCCGCTCGACGGCCGCTATGCCGCCAAGGTCGAGGCCCTGCGCCCGATTTTCAGTGAGTACGGCTTGATGCAGCGCCGCGTCCTCGTCGAGGTGCGCTGGCTCGAGGCATTGGCCGACGCGGAAGCGATCGTCGAAGTCGCGCCGTTCTCCGCGGCGGCGCGGGCGAAATTGCGCGCGATTGCCGACGCGTTTGCCACGATCGACGGCGACAAGGTCAAGGAAATCGAACGCACGACCAACCACGACGTCAAGGCGATCGAATACTTCATCAAGCAGCGCATCGGCGACGATGCGGAACTGGCGAAAGCCAAGGAGTTCGTCCATTTCGCCTGCACCAGCGAGGACATCAACAACCTCGCCTACGCGCTGATGCTGCGCGATGCACGCGATGGCGTGCTGCTGCCCGCACTCGATGGTGCAATCGCCAGGCTGCGCGAACTCGCACACGCGAATGCCGCGCTGCCGATGCTGTCGCGTACACACGGCCAGACCGCCACGCCGACCACTCTCGGCAAGGAACTCGCCAATGTCATCGCGCGGCTCGAACGCCAGCGCAAGCAGATCGCGAACGTGGAAATCCTCGGCAAGATCAACGGCGCGGTTGGCAATTACAACGCGCATGCGATCAGCTATCCCGAGGTCGACTGGCCGGCGCTGGCCCAGCGCTTCGTCGAATCGCTGGGCCTCGTGTTCAATCCCTACACAACACAGATCGAGCCGCACGATTTCGTTGCCGAGTTGAGCGACGCAGTGCGCCGTGCGAACGTGATCCTCATCGACCTGTGCCGGGACGTCTGGGCCTACATCTCGCTCGGCTATTTCAAGCAGGCGCTCAAGGCCGGCGAAGTCGGCTCGTCGACAATGCCGCACAAGGTCAATCCGATCGACTTCGAGAACGCCGAAGGCAACTTCGGCGTCGCCAACGCACTGTTCGGCCATTTCGCCGAGAAGTTGCCGATCTCGCGCTGGCAGCGCGACCTGACCGATTCGACCGTGCTGCGCACGCTCGGCACCGCCTTCGGCCACACCCAGATCGCACTCGACTCGCTGATGCGCGGCTTGGGCAAACTCAATGTCGATCCTGCGCGCCTCGCCACCGATCTCGACGCGAACTGGGAAGTGCTCGCCGAAGCCGTGCAGACCGTGATGCGCCGCCACGGCCTGCCTGAGCCGTATGAGCAACTCAAGGCACTCACGCGCGGCCAGGGCATCACGCGCGAATCGATGCGCGCATTCATCGCCGGTCTCGCCCTGCCCGATGCGGACAAACAGCGCCTGCTGGCGCTGACACCGGCGGGCTACATCGGCGCGGCCGAGTCACTCGCCAAAAATATTTGATCAGTAAGGAAACGTGGCCGGACGATGGTGATCGTCCGGCCAGCGGACATCAGGCTGCTGCCTGGTGCTTGATCAGACCTTCCTCGGCCATCGCCGCCTGCACGGCCGGACGTTCATGGACGCGTTTCTGGAACGCCTGCAGCGCAGGGAACTCGGACAGATCGAATTTGATCGCCGCGGCCCATCTCGTGACTACGAAAAGATACGCGTCGGCCGCACTGAACTTGTCGCCGAGCAACCAATTCTGTTTGGCGAGAATGTTCTCGACGAATTGGTAGCGCTTGCGCAGGTAAGCTTCGCGTTCGGCAAGCGTTTCCTTCGGCGTGTCCGGCTTGAAGAACGGGCTATAGGTCTTGTGGATCTCGGAATTGATATAACCGAGCATTTCCTGCAGCCGTGAACGCGCCAGCGTGCCGTTCGGAGGTGCGATGCCGCTCTCCGGCTTTTGATCGGCGAGATACTGCACGATCGCCGGCCCTTCGGTGAGCACTTCGCCGCTGTCGAGCTCGAGCGCGGGCACATAGCCCTTCGGATTGATCGCGAGATAGTCGCGGCCGGTTTCGGTTTGCTTCGCCTTGGTATCGACTTTCTCGATCTTCAGCGGCAGGCCGATTTCATGTGCGACGATGTGCGGCGCCAGCGAGCAAACGCCGGGGGAATAATAGAGTTTCATGATGACTTTCTCCTTCATGGGAAACGATTCGCACCCAAGCCGCGCGGCCGTCGCGGCGGGGAGGCAGTATCGTACCCATACCAAGTTACTGTTAGATACCATCTAACCCGATGTAACTGATAAAATGTGGTATCCCGCGAGTAACTTGCGAACCAACGAGTAACCATCCATGGGCCTGCCGCTGCGCAAGAGCAAAGTCGATCCGCCGCCGAGTTGTCCGCTGACACGCAGCCTGTTGCTGCTGCGCGGCGCTTGGGCACCGAACGTGATTTGGGCTCTCTCGGGCGAGCCGCGCCGCTTCGGCGAACTGCGCCATGACATCCCGATGATTTCCGCACGCGTGCTCTCCGCGCGGCTGCGCGAACTCGAGACGCGCGGCCTGGTCTCGCGCCACCTGCTCGACACTTCGCCACCGTCGGCCGAGTACACGCTGACGGAACTGGGCCGCGAAGTGATGCCCGCGATCAAGGCGTTGATCGCGGTTGGCCACAAGCTGCCCGAAGTCGACGGACGCGCGCGCAACAACATGCGCAAAGCGGCCACTACGGCCTCGCCCCAAACGCGAATCGCGGCATGAAGCCAAGCACAGGAAAGCACCCCGCGGCACCGAAGATCGAAGTCCGTGCAAGGCCAGGCCAGCCGCTCGGCATGTCGCCGCGCCAGTTCCTGCGTGACTACTGGCAAAAGCAGCCGCTGCTGATTCGCGGCATGTTTCACGACGGCGTCAACGCCGTGGCGCCGGATGATCTCGCCGGCCTCGCCTGCGCGGAGGCCGCACTTTCGCGCATCGTCTTGCGCGACGAAAAGCACAATCGCTGGACGCTGCGCAACGGCCCGTTCCGCGAACGCGACTTCGCCCGTCTGCCGAAGACGCGCTGGACCCTGCTCGTGCAGGACGTCGACAAGTGGGACATGGATGTGGCCGCCCTGCTCGACCACTTCGCCTTCCTGCCGTCGTGGCGCATCGATGATGTGATGGTGAGCTACGCTACCGATGGCGGCGGCGTCGGTCCGCATGTCGACCAGTACGACGTCTTTCTCGTGCAAGGCATAGGCTACCGCCGCTGGAGCATCGATGCGCAGCCGCGTGCGTTCTCGCCTGCGGAGTTCCGCGACGACAGCGAGCTGAAACTGCTGCGCGAATTCTCGCCCACGCACGATTGGCTGCTCGATCCTGGCGATGCCTTGTATTTGCCGCCTAGCGTCGCCCATGACGGCGTCGCACTCGGCGAGTGCACAACCTATTCGATCGGCATGCGCGCGCCTTCGCGTGCGGAACTGCTGTTCGACTTCGCCGAGTTTGTCGCCGAGCCATTGACCGAAAATGATCGCTACGTCGATCCGGATCTCGCTCCGGCTCACGAAAGCGGCGAAATCGACGACGCGGCACTGGCGCGAGTGCGCAACGCGTTGCCGCATTTTGCCGATGTGGAAAAATCCATATTGGCACGCTGGTTCGGCTCCTTCATCACCCGCTATCGCAGCGCGCAGATCGTCGCTGCGCCGGGCCGCGAGATCGGCTTGGCCGAACTGCAGCGGCGGCTGCCGAAGTCCAACGTCCTGCGCAATCCGTTCAGCCGTTTCGCCTGGCGCCGCGACGGACGCGAGGCCGAGTTGTTCGCCGCCGGCGCGGCGCTGCGCTGCCCAACGGGATTGGCTCGACTGCTCGTCGCCGCGCGCGAGATCGACGGGAATACGTTGGCCGGATTGGCGGCCACCCCGCAGGCTCTGGCGACGCTCAAGGCCCTGTTCGATGCCGGGCATCTGCAACTGATCCGCAGGCGATGACGAAGCGGCGCGCGCCCACGGTCAGCAGCGACGACCACGATCTGTTCGTGCAGTCGATCGGCAGCGTGCGCCCGATCCGCCAGCTCGCTGTCGAGAACGACAGCAGGCCGCGACCGCCGCCCGAGCCAATGCAGTCGCGCCTCGACGAGGCGCGCGTGCCGGGCGAATTGATCGATTCGGACATCGACCCCGCGCTGATGGAAGTCGGCGAGGAATTGAGCTACCTCAAGGACGGCCACTCGCCGCTGCTGCTGCGCAAGCTCAAGCGTGGCCAGTTCAGTGTTGCCGACGAGATCGACCTGCACCAGATGACCCAGGCCGTGGCGCGCGAGGCGATCGCGCAGTTCCTCGCCGAGAGCCGGCGCGAACGCCGCCTCTGCGTGAAGATCATCCACGGCAAGGGATTGCGCTCGCGCAACGAGGGGCCCGTGCTCAAGCGCCTGGTCGACGGCCTGCTGCGTCGCCGCTCCGAAGTACTCGCTTTCGCTTCGGCGAAAGCGAATCAGGGCGGCACGGGGGCCGTGATCGTATTGTTGGCTAGTTGACCGAGCTTGCGGAATCCAGGTTCTTCGGCTTCTGTGGAAGATTGATCCACATTATCCGCGCACCCTTGGTTTCCGCCCACTGATTGACGGCGATCACTTTGCCCATGTCGACATCGGTTCTGACTTCGTAATTCGCCTGCTGGGTGCCACCAATCGATGCGCATCCGCCCAGAGCCAAGGACATGCCCGCAACAAAAAGCACTATCGAACGCTTCATGGCAACCTCCAAAGGAACCTGCCAATGCGGCCAGCGACCGCTTGCCGCTGAGTTCACTATAGGCGAACGCGCAAGATTTGCATGTGCCGAAAGTGCTTGCTTACCCAGAAGTGCGACCTAGACAGCCGTTTCTGGACCTTCGCGTTCCGGAGTCGGCGCGCCGACCGAGGCCGCCGTCCAAGCGCAGATTTCGCGCAATACCGTGGTGGCATAGGCGCCGGCTGGCAGCGAAAACGCCAGTTCCAGGTCACGATCCGTCGACCAGTTCACCGAAAAATCCCCCGGCCGCAAGGCCAGCGCGCGGCGTTCCTGGTTGAGGCCGTTCGCCTCAAGCCCGGCCGCCAGCGGTGCATGCTGGGCGACGACGACGCTTTCGATCTGCGCAACCTCCTCGACGCTGCGCAGCGCACCCTTGCCCCAGAGCGGTCCGGTCAGGCCGATGTCGCCATCGCCGAAACGGCGAACCAGCTCGTCGCCGAGCGGCTCCGGCCCGAAGATGCTGTGCGTGCCTGCGAGCATCCACACCTCGCCGGCCAGCGGCGTGCGCCAGTTGCCGGCTTCGACGCGCGCGGCAAGCACCACGTTGAACAGGTGCGAACGCGCCGCGGACAACAGCAGGCTGCGCTCATGCCGCTGTACTCTCCGACCCTCGAACATTCGCAATGCGCGTTCGACATTGGCGCCGCCGCGACCGAAGCGTTGTTCGCCGAAATAGTTCGGCACACCCTGTTCCACAATGGCTGCAATTCGGGCTTCGACCGCGCCGCGATCGCCGGCAACATCGCGCAGGACGATCCGGAAATGGTTGCCCTTGAGCGCGCCGCGTTTGAGCTTGCGGCTGTGGCGCTGGGCGTCGAGGACGCGAAACTCCTCGTGCTGCAGCGCTCTCCAGTCGGGGTCGGGTTTGCCCGCCAGGTGCAGCGAAAAGGTCTGTCGCGTGACCGCATGACGGTCTTTCAATCCCGCGTAGCTCACGGCATCGGGAGCGATGCCCGCGTACTTCGCCAGCTCGCGCGCGACGAAATCGGTGTTCGCGCCGCGCTTCTCCACGCGTAGGAGCACGTGCTCCCCGGCACCGTCGGCGGCGAAACCCAGGTCTTCGTCGACGAAGAAATCCTCGGGGACCGTGCGCAGCGTGCCGGTCAGCGGCGGACCGCCGTGGGCGTAGGGAAGTTCAGCCATGCCGTGTCCTTTCAACGCGGCACGAGCAGGACGACGGCGAACGCCGCAATGCCCTCGCCGCGCCCGGTGAAGCCGAGCTTCTCGCTCGTCGTCGCCTTGATCCCGATCTGGCCTGCACCCGCGCCGAGATCGACGGCGAGGTGCTCGCGCATAGCCTGCGCGTGCGCTGCAACCTTCGGCCGCTCGCAGACAATCGTGATATCGGCGTTGCCCAAGGTGTAGCCGTGCTCGTGCATCAGTTCGGCGCAACGGCGCAGGAACACGCGGCTGTCGGCGCCGCGCCAGCGTTCCTCGGACGGCGGAAAATGCGTGCCGATGTCGCCGAGCGCGAGAGCGCCGAGGATGGCATCGCAGAGTGCGTGGATCGCCACGTCGCCGTCCGAGTGCGCGACCACGCCCTGTGTATGCGCGATACGCACGCCGCCGAGGACGATATGGTCGCCCGGACCGAATGCATGGACGTCGAGACCTTGACCGATGCGCATCAGCGTTCCCTCCCGAGCAGGAATTCCGCCAGCATCATATCTGCCGGCGTCGTCACCTTGATATTGCTTTCGGCACCCTCGACCAGCAGCGGTTTGAATCCTTTCCGTTCCATTGCCATTGCCTCGTCGGTAACGGCGATGCCGGCCGCGCCTGCCGACTCGAGTGCCGCGACGAGTTCGCCGTGGCGGAACAGCTGCGGCGTCAGCGCGCGCCAGCGCGCCTCGCGCGGCTCGGTCGCGAGCGCGCGGCTGTCCGCATCTGCGCGTTTGAGAGTATCGCGCAACGGCGCGGCAAGCAGCGCGCCACCCGCGGCGATACCGAGTTCGATCAGGCGCGTGATGTCATCCTCGCGCACGCAGGGCCGTGCCGCATCGTGCACGAGTATAAAATTATCCTTTTCCACTTTATCGACCAGTGCGCGCAGGCCCGCCAGCACGGAATCGGCGCGTTCGCCGCCACCGAGGCAGCTCAACACCGGTTTGCTGCGCAGCGAAGAGAGGTCTGGCCAATGCGGATCATCCACGGCCAACGCGACCATGAGGCCGGCGATGCGCGGATGCGCGGCAAGCCGCTCCAGCGTATGCAACAACAGCGGCTTGCCCGCGAGCGGCAGGTATTGCTTCGGCACCCCGCCGCCGAAACGCGAGCCGCGGCCGGCCGCCGGCACCACGCACCAGAGCGCGGCATCAGTGCTGGGCATCGTTCTTCTTGTCCGTCCCGACCTTGGCTTCGCCGGGCGCCGGTTCGACCACCTGGTAGAAGATTTCATCGGGCTTGATCAGGCCGAGTTCGGTGCGCGCGCGTTCCTCGATCGCGTCCTTGCCGTTGCGCAGATCCTCGACGTCGGCTTTCAGCTGATCATTGCGCTGCTGCAGTTTCGCGTTCTCGGCCTTCTGCTCGGCGATCTGCGCCTGCAGGCGTGCGATCTCGCGAAAGCCCCATTCGCCGGCCCACAGCTTCACGCCGAGGGCCAGCAACAGCGCCAGCAGGATCAGGGCAACCCAACGCAGCACGCCGAGTGCCCGTCAGACGAGGCCGGGCAGGTTCGGGAACGCGTTGCGTCCGGCGTACTTCGCCGCCGCGCCGAGCGCTCCTTCGATGCGCAGCAACTGATTGTACTTGGCCACGCGATCGGAGCGGCACAACGAGCCGGTCTTGATCTGCGTCGCCGTCGTCGCCACCGCGATGTCGGCGATCGTCACATCTTCCGTCTCGCCCGAACGATGCGAAACGATCGCGGCGTAATTCGCCTTGTGCGCCATCGCGATCGCCTCAAGCGTTTCGCTAAGCGTGCCGATCTGATTGACCTTGATCAGGATCGCGTTGGCGATGCCCTTCTCGATGCCTTCGCGGAAGATCGCCGGATTGGTCACGAACAGATCGTCGCCGACCAGCTGCACCTTCTTGCCGAGCTTGTCGGTCAGCGCCTTCCAGCCGTCCCAGTCGCCTTCGGCCATGCCGTCCTCGATCGTGATGATCGGATACTTCGCTACCCACCCAGCATAGAACTCGACCAGTTCCGCCGAGGAGAATTTCTTGCCCTCGCCTTCGAGGTGATAGGCGCCGTCCTTGAAGAACTCGGACGAGGCGACGTCGAGGCCGAGATAGACATCCTTGCCCGCTTTGTAGCCGGTCTTGCCGATCGCCTCGAGGATCGTCTCGATCGCCTGTTCGTTCGACTTGAGATCCGGCGCGAAACCGCCTTCGTCGCCAACCGCGGTGTTGAGGCCCTTGCCCTTGAGCACGCTTTTGAGCGCATGGAAGATCTCCGTGCCAGCGCGCAGCGCCTCGGAGAAGTTCGGCAGGCCGACCGGCAACACCATGAACTCCTGCATGTCGACGTTGTTGTCGGCATGCGCGCCGCCGTTGACGATGTTCATCATCGGCACCGGCAGATGCAGCGGCGCACCGGCCGCAAGCGAAGTATTGATGTACTGCCACAACGGCTGCTTTTTCGATGCCGCGGCCGCATGCGCGTTCGCGAGCGACACGCCGAGCAGCGCGTTCGCGCCGAGCTTGCCCTTGTTGTTCGTGCCGTCGAGCGCGATCAACTTCGCATCGAGCCCTTTCTGGTCGTTCGCGTCGAAGCCTTTCAGCGCGGAAGCGATCGTCGTGTTGACGTTGGCGACTGCGTTCTTCACGCCCTTGCCGAGATAACGCGCTTTGTCGCCATCGCGTAGTTCGACCGCTTCGCGCGAACCGGTAGAGGCGCCGCTGGGCACCGCCGCGCGACCGACCGAACCATCGGCCAGGGTCACTTCCGCTTCAAGCGTGGGATTGCCGCGCGAGTCGAGAATTTCGCGGGCGAGAATTTGGGCAATTTGCGTCATTTTTCTATCTCTGGTCGATGGCGGTCAATGCTGTTTGGCGAAGGCGAGCTTGATGCCCATGCCGATGAATATCGAGCCGACGGCGCGGTTGAACCACGTCGTCATTGTTGAATTGGCCTTGATCTTCGTGCTGATCACGGCCGCCGACAAGGCAAGAAAGTTCGCCCACAGCATACCGTTGAAGTTGAACACGGTGCCAAGAAAGAGGAAAGCAAGCGGCTTGCTCGCCGCGTCCTGCGCGATGAACTGCGGCACGAAAGCGAGAAAGAACAGCGCGACTTTCGGATTCAGTGCGTTGGTCAGAAAGCCCTGCACGAATATTTTGCGCAGCGGCAGCGCCGACATCGGCTTAGCATCGCTCGACACTGGCGCGGCTTTCGGAACACGTAACGTGACGAAACCCAGATACAGCAGATACGCCGCACCCACAAGTTTGACCGCGGTGAACGCGGCAGCTGACGTGGCGAGAATCGCTGACAAGCCGAACGCCGCAGCGAAGATATGCACGAACGTACCCACGCCGATGCCGAGTGCGGCGGCGACTCCAGCTCGCCAGCCCTGGCTCGTGCTGCGGCCAAGGATTAGGAACGTGTCCGGCCCCGGCGCGATGTTCAGCAGAAGGCCGGAGACGATGAACAGGGCCAAGTCGTGCGTTCCGAACATCGCCCTACCCCAGCGCCATCGTTGCCTGCTTCTTCGCGACGCGATCGAGTTCGAGCAGGATTTCGAGCAGAGCTTCCATCTTTCCGAGCGGCCACGCATTTGGCCCATCGCTGAGCGCTTTGTCGGGATCGGGATGCGTTTCCATGAATACGCCGGCGACGCCGACCGCAACGGCTGCACGCGCAAGCACGGGCACGAACTCGCGCTGGCCACCTGACTTGCCGCCGAGGCCGCCGGGCAACTGCACCGAATGCGTCGCGTCGAACACGACCGGGCAGCCGGTGTCGCGCATCACCGCAAGGCTGCGCGGATCGGAGACGAGGTTGTTGTAGCCGAAACTCACGCCGCGCTCGCAGACCATGATGTCGTCGTTGCCGACCGCCTTGGCCTTGTCGACGACGTTCTGCATATCCCACGGCGCAAGGAACTGGCCTTTCTTGATGTTGACCGGCCGGCCCGAACGCGCGACGTTCTGGATGAAATCGGTCTGGCGGCAAAGGAACGCCGGTGTTTGCAGTACATCGACGACGGCGGCCACTTCGTGCATCGGCGTGTATTCGTGCACGTCGGTCAGCACAGGCACGCCGACCTGGCGCTTGACCTCGGCGAGGATGCGCAGCCCCTCTTCCATGCCGGGACCGCGGAAGCTCGTGCTCGAGGTGCGGTTGGCTTTGTCGAAACTCGACTTGAAGATGAAGGGAATGCCGAGCCGGCCGGTGATGTCCTTGAGCGTACCGGCGGTGTCGATCTGCAGTTGCATCGACTCGACCACGCAAGGTCCGGCGATCAGGAACAGCGGCTTGTCGGCGCCGACTTCGAAACCACAGAGTTTCATAGGATCAGATCAGTCCCAACGGTTGGCATGTTGCGAGAAAAACGGACGCTGCACGCGCACGACGCAGAAGCGCTGCCCGGTCGGGGCCTGCATTACAGTCCAGCGCTCCAGGCGTTTGTATACCGTGGCGCCGAGCTTCTCCAGGCGCGCGACTTCGGCGGCAATGTCGTCGGTCTCGATGTCGAGATGCGCGCGGCTGTCGTGGTCCACGCGCTGGATCTGCACCATCGGCTCGGCCGCCGGAGTGGCTAGCTGACGGTAGTTGCCGCGACTGCCGGCATGATCGAGGTCGACCGGGAAGCCCAGCGCGCCGGCCCAGAACGTCGCGGCCTCGTCGACATCGGAGGTCCTGCAATCGATCTGGATGGAGCAAAGACGCGAGTGATGCATGTTCGGTGTTCTGCGATATCGGCCCGCCGACGATGCGCAGGCGGCAGGCAAAAATGGCATCAGGCCGTGGCCACCTGCGCCAGCTTCGGCGCTTCGCGCACCGCCTTCTGCTCGCGCGCGGCGCGGATGAAGCCATAGAACAGCGGGTGGCCATCGCGCGGCGTCGAGGTGAATTCGGGATGGAACTGGCCGGCGACGAACCACGGATGTTTCTGCGGCGACAGTTCGATCATCTCGACGAGTTCCTCGTCCATCGACACGCCCGAGATGACGAGGCCGAGGTCGGCGAACTTCTGCCGGTAGTTGTTGTTGAATTCGTAGCGGTGGCGATGGCGCTCGCGGATTACCTCGTGGCCGTACATCTCGCGCGCGAGCGTGCCGGGCTTGAGCCGCGATTCCTGCGCGCCGAGGCGCATCGTGCCGCCGAGGTCGGACTCCTCGCTGCGATGCTCGATTTCGCCGCTGGACTTGGTCCATTCGGTGATCAGCGCGATGACCGGATCGGCGGCGAGGCGATCGTTCTCGCTCGAATTCGCCGCGGGCAGATCCGCGATATGGCGCGCAAAGTCGACCACGGCCGCGTGCATGCCGTAACAGATGCCGAAGTACGGAATCTTGTTCTCGCGCGCGAACTGCGCTGCGGCGATCTTGCCTTCGAAGCCGCGCTTGCCGAAACCGCCGGGCACGAGGATGCCGTCGACGTTGCGCAGCATCTCGGCGCCGTGCGCTTCGATCTCCTCGGATTCGACCCAGCGCAGGTTGACCTGGGTGGCCTGCTTGAGGCCGCCGTGGCGCAGCGCTTCGCCGAGCGACTTGTACGCGTCCTTGTGCTCGACGTACTTGCCGATGATCGCGATGTCGACCTGATGCTTGGGATGCTTGACCTCCTCGACCACCTTGTCCCACTCGGCCAGATTCACCGGCTTCGCATCGAGCTTGAGATGGGCGACGGCGAGATCGTCGAGGCCTTGCTTGTGCAGCCAGGCCGGGATCGCGTAGATCGTGTCGAGATCGATCGCGCTAATGACGGCCTTTTCCGGCACATTGGTGAACAGCGCGATCTTGCGCCGCTCGCTGTCGGGCAGCGGTTCCTCGCAGCGGCACAGCAGTACGTCGGGCTGGATGCCGAGCGCGCGCAGTTCCTTGACCGAGTGTTGCGTGGGCTTGGTCTTGATCTCGCCGGCGGCCTTGATGTAAGGCACCAGGGTCAGGTGCATGAACATGACCTTGTCCGCGCCGTGCTCGATGCGGATCTGGCGGATCGCCTCGAGGAAAGGCTGCGATTCGATGTCGCCGACCGTGCCGCCGATTTCTACGAGGGCGACGTCGAAACCGCGCGTGGCCTCGAAGATCGAATGCTTGATTTCGTCGGTGATGTGCGGGATCACCTGCACGGTCGCGCCGAGATAGTCGCCACGGCGTTCCTTGCGGATCACGCTCTCGTAGATCTTGCCGGTGGTGATCGAGTTCTTGCCGGTCAGGCGCGTGCGTACGAAACGCTCGTAGTGACCGAGGTCGAGGTCGGTTTCGGCACCGTCGTCGGTGACGTAGACCTCGCCGTGCTGAAACGGGCTCATCGTGCCCGGATCGACGTTGATGTAGGGATCGAGCTTCATCATCGTCACGCGCAAGCCGCGCGCTTCGAGGATGGCCGCGAGCGAGGCCGACGCAATGCCCTTGCCTAGCGAGGACACCACGCCACCGGTAACGAAAATCAGGGGAGTCATGACGCAGCAGTTTCCGGTGCTGGTAAAGCGATAGTTTACTCCGCTTCGCCGGGTCGGGCGAGGCTGGTGTTCGGTACAGACGTCGATCTGGGCGAAAAAAAATCGCCTAAACCGCTAGCAGACTTACGTTTTTCGTTACATTTCGGTGTAATAATATGTAACTGAAATGTGCAGCATGCCTCAGGGGGCTCAGTGGGAATTCTTGACCGGATTCGCGGACCGCGAATCGCACTGGTGGTGGGCACTCGTCCGGAGTGTCTGAAACTCGCCAGCGTCACGAAGGCCTTGCGCTTGCACGACGGTACCGCATCCCTGCTGATCAACAGCGGCCAGCATCGAGCGATGGTCGAGCGCACCCTCGCCCAGCACGACCTCGCTACCGAGATAAGCGCAGCGCAATGCGAAAGCGGATCGCTCTCTGCCACGCTGCGGCGTCTGCGCATCGCGATCCGCACCTGCCTGCGCGATGCCACGGCAACGATGGCCGTCGCCCAGGGCGACACCACGACAGCCTACGCGACCGCACTTGCCGCGCGCGACCTCGGCCTGCCGCTCGCCCACGTCGAAGCGGGACTGCGCACCAATCACCCGCTGCGCCCATTTCCCGAAGAGCACTTCCGCCGCCGCATCGCGCGCCTTGCCGACCTGCACTTCGCACCGAGCGCAAGCGCCGAGCGCAACCTGCGCGTCGAGGGCATCGCTCCGTCGCGCATCCATCGCGCCGGTCAGACTTCGATCGATCTGCTGCGCGATACCGTGCAGAATCCCGCGGCGGAATCCGAACTGCCCGCCGTGCCCGCCACGCCACACCTGATCGTGCTGACCCTGCACCGGCGCGAGAACTACGGCCGCGGACTCGACGTGATCTGTGCCGCGGTGCTCAATCTGCTCGCCGCACGGCCCGATGTCGGCGTGCTCTGCCCAGTGCACCCGAATCCCGCCGTCGGCGCGCGCATCCGCCAGAACCTGTCCGCGCATCCGCGCATCGTGCTGACCGAACCGCTCGACTTCCGCCCATTCATCACTCTGCTCGCGCGCGCCACGCTCGCAATCACCGACTCGGGCGGCATCCAGGAGGAGGCGCCGTATCTCGGCACGCCGATCCTGATCGCGCGCGAGAACACCGAGCGGCCGGAAAGCCTCGCGCTCGGCAGCGCCAGTCTCGTTGCGGTCGATGCGTCCAGCATCGTCGCCGCGGCGTGCCAGCTGCTTGATGCAGCAAGGCCGACCGCACTGCCGTTCGATGAGTCGTCGCCGTACGGCGATGGGCGTGCCGGCACGCGCATCGCCGAACACCTCGTCGCCTTTCACCAGGGAATCGTCATGGACGGCACTCCCGCGCTGCTTCCCCTTACCGCATAGCCGATGAACCCGCACACCACTGTTGCCTCGCCCGCCGTGGGCGAAGCTCTGATGCATCCCGAATCCGCAAACGACATCGCCGCGCGCCTGCGCGCCTGGCTGCTGCATGGTCCGGCGCAATTGCGCGCCGGCGACCAGGCCGGCGGCGTCGCCGGCACAATCGGCGCCGACGGCAAGCCGCTCTACGTCTACGCCGAAATCACCGGTTACTACCTGAGCTGGCTCGCCGACATTGCCGGCGGTGACGACGATGCACAGGTGCGCGTATGCGCGCAGCGGGCACTCGACTGGACGACGCGCCATTTCTCCACGCCGGGCCAGATGCCATCGACACGCATCCATCTCGCCGCGAGCGAGCCCGACTGGCGCAACGACGCCGCGTTCTTCTTTGATCTCGCCATGCTGTTGCGCGGCATCGATGCCGCTGCCGAGGCCGGGATTGTCGAGTCCGCGGACCCGCTGCGCCGCGCCTTGCACGAACACCTGTTGCAGTTCGTGCACGAAGGGGCATTGCTGCCCGCGATCCAGCTGCGCGGCACGCAGCCGCTGCCGCAGCGCTGGTCGACGCTCGGCGGTCCGTTCCTGGTCAAGGCCTCCTCACGCGTCGCCTGGAGCGAACGCCACGCTGCACTGCCCGAAGCACTCGCGTTCGCCTGTACGAGCGAAAGCGAACGTTGGGCCATGCGGGCGGCCGAAATCGACCTAGGCATGCTGCATCCGACGCTGTATTTTGCCGAAGGCCTGCTGCTCTCGCGCCCCGATCGCGTCGACGCAGTCGCGCAATTGCTGCGCCGTTGTCTCGCCACTAAGCGCGCCGACGGCGCGCTGCCCGAAACGGCCGGCGAAGCGGACGGGAAAGTGCGCAATGACATTCTCGCGCAAGCCTTGCGCGTCGGCTTGTTGCTGCGCGAGTTCGGCGCGTCGCAGGCGCCAGCCGAGGCCGAGCTGGACAGTCTCGCGACCACTTTGATGTCGCGCGTGGCCGCCCGCGACTCGCTGCCGTTCGATGCCGATACCGCCGCGCAGGCCAACGTCTGGGGCACGATGTTCGCCGAGCAGGCGCTGCGCTGGTATGCGAATAGCGCCGATAGTGCGCGGCCCACCGCGGCGGCACTCGTTTGAACACGATCATGAGCGGGGTACCCCGCCGCATTTCGCCGCTGGCGCGCGCATTGTTTCTGCTGCGCTTCCTGCCGCTATACGCCGCGATGGTCGTGGCCGACTGGCTTGCACCGAAACTGCCTCGACGCTGGCCGCAACCGCGCCGCGAACGAAACACCGCACAAGGCATCAGCGTGATCGTGCCCGAGCGCGGCACACCGGGCACGCTCGCGATCACGCTCGATGCGCTCGCTGTCGCATGCGCGAAACTCGACGAGCCGGTGCAGATCGTCATCGTCGTCAACGGCGCGAATCCGACGGCGTATACCGAGTTGCGTCAACGCCATGATTCGACCGCTGCGCTCACCCCTGATCGCGAAAATCAGCAAGCGGCCATCCCTGGTCGCGCGTCTCAAATAGAGTGGCTTTGGGAGTTCCACGAAGGACCGCTCGGCTACGACGGCGCGATCGCCGCCGGCCTCGCCAAGGCACGGCATCCGTGGACCTACCTGCTCAACAGCGATATGCGCCTCGACCCGAATGCGCTCGCCGAGCTGCTGCCGTATCGTCAGCCGCAGGTGTTCGCCATCACCTCGCAGATCTTCTTCGAGGATGCGAGCAGGCGGCGCGAGGAAACCGGCTGGTCGGACTTCCACCCGCATCACGACAAGCCGATCGTCTACGAGCGCACGCCCGAGCCCGGCACGCTCGCGCGCGGCAACCTCTATCCGGGCGGCGGCTCGTCGTTGTGCCGTACCGATCAGTTGTGCCGCTACGTCGCCGACGCGCACGAATACCATCCGTTCTATTGGGAGGACGCCGACTTCGGCCTGCGCGCCTGGAACGAAGGCTGGGAAGTGCTGTTCTGCCCGACCTCGCGTTGCTGGCACGGACATCGCAGCACGGTGAACCGCTTCTACGCGCCGGACGAAATCGAGCGTGTGATCGCGCGCAACGCGCAATGGTTCGACATGCGTCACGCGTGGACACAGGTGTCGCCGATCGAACACATTCGCCGCATCGCCGCGCGCGCACCGGAGCACTGGCGCGAATTCGCCGGCGTCGCGCGTGCCAGGCGCACGTTCCGCCTGCGCCTCGCGGCGCAGCGCATGCGCCTCAACGGCATGCGTTACGAGGAGATCACGCAGAGCAGCTTCTACAGCCCACAGCCGAGCTACGGCGAGCGGCCGCGCGTGTTGCTGGTAACGCCGTTCGCCCTGTTCCCGCCCGCGCACGGCGGCGCGCGACGCGTCGCCGAACTCGTCATACGGCTCGCCGACCGCGTCGATTTCATCCTTTTGAGCGACGAGCGCTCGCTGTATTCGCTCGCCTCCGAACCGTGGCTCAAGCACGTGCGTGCAACGCACTTGATCGAAGGTCGTGGCGATCGCCCGACCGACGCACCGATGACGCTGGCCGAGCGCATGCAGCGCCATGCGTGGCCGGAAATGCGGCGCAAGCTCGAGCATATGATCGCATTGTACGACCCCGATGTCGTGCAGGTGGAATTCATGGAACTCGCGCTGCTCGCCGAACGGCGCCAAGGCCGTGCGCGCTGGCTGCTGGCGTTGCATGACGTCTATCTCGCCGGCGATCGCAGCTCAGCCGACGCGGCGCAGATCACCGCGTTGCAACGGTTCGACGCGGTCAGCGCCTGCTCGAACGAAGACATCGCCCTGCTGCCGAACGCGAGCGCACACTTGATAGGCAACGGCGCCGTCGATCGCCGTTCAGGCGCTACGCCTTCGCCACAAGCGCCAGCGCGGTTGCTGTTCATGGGGCCGTTCCGTTACGCGCAGAATCGCGACGGCATCCTCGCCTTCCTCGACCAGGCCTGGCCGGCGCTCAAGCGGCAGTTTCCCACTCTGCGCCTGACCATTCTCGGCGGCGCAGAATCCAAAGCGCTCGCCGAGAGCGATGCACGCCTGAGCCAGGATGGCGTCGACCTCGTTTCGGCCTTCGTCGATCCGGCGCCTTACCTGGCCGCCTGCACGTTGAGCATCAATCCGCAGTACGACATCCGCGGCTCCTCGATCAAGCTGATCGAGTCGCTGCTCGCGCGCCGCGTCTGCGTGAGCACGGCTGCGGGCGCGCGCGGCTTCGCGCGCGAAGGGCTGCGCGGGCTCGTCACCGCCGACGACATCGCCGGCATGGCTACCCCGATCGCCATCCTGCTCGCCGACGCCGAACGCAGGCACCATCTCGAGAACGCGGACGACGCAAAGCTCGACGCGCATACATGGGATGCGGTCGCGGGCGATCAGTTCGCCTTGTACCGGCTGCTGCAGCAGAGCCGCGCATGAGCGGCGGCGAACAGGGCTGGTCTTATGACGCGATTGCCGATGTCTACGCGACCGACATGGGCCAGAGCATGCCGTTCGATGACGTCGGTTGGTACCGCGCGCTGTGCCTGCGAGAAGGCGGTCGCGCACTCGAACTCGGCTGCGGCACCGGGCGTATCCTGATCGAACTGCTGCGCGCCGGCGTCGACGTCATCGGTGCGGATCGCTCGCTGCCGATGCTGATGCGTCTGCGCCATGACGCGACGGAGCATGCTTTGTCGCCCAACGTCCTGCAGATGGACATCGCCGCACCGGGGTTGTCCGCGCGATTCCGCGCCGTGCTGCTGCCGTATTCGCTGATCACCTATCTGCGCGATCCGGCAGTGGCGCAGCATTGCGTCGGCGCGCTCGCCGCGCTACTCGAACCGGATGGCTGCCTCGTACTCGACGCGTTCGTGCCGCAGCAGGTAACGAGCTTCGCCGACTTCCGCCGCGATTACCGGCGCGTGCACGAAGGCGGTTTCCTCGAACGCCACAAGCGCATCACCGCGAACACCGACGGCACCAATCGCATCGAGCGCCGCTACACGCTGCTCGATGCAAACGACCGCGTGATATCGGAATTCGAGACCGACGAGACGATACGCCCCTACTCCGCGGACGATCTCTGCCGACTCGCCCAATCAGCAAATCTCGTCGTCGAATCCGTCGTCCACGACTACAACTCGACCGCAGACACACTCTCCCGCTTCGCCACGCTGCTGGCGAGAAAACCTGCGTAGCTGCGCATTTCCACGAAAACCACGCGCTCGGGAGCGCAGGCAACGCCTGCTAGTGACCGTGATGAGTCTTCGTGCTCGTCGTCGTGGCGGTGGAACTGACGCCGCCGGTCCCAAGCACGGAGTTTGACGCAGCGTTGCCGTGCGAGCCGTTTACCGCGTTGATGGCATGGCTGTTCGCATGGGCAGAACCCTGGGATTTCGAACGCGCGACGTCGCGGACTTGGGGGCCGACCTTCTCGCCACTGAGTTTGGCGTCGTGCGCAGCGGCCGAAACTGCTGCGCCGTGCGTGGTCGCGTGTCCCATGCTCATCGATGAGTGCCCGAGACTACCCATACTGTGGCCGCCACCGAAGCCGCCACCGCCGTGGCCACCTGCGGCAAACGCCGGCAAAGCGAACACAGCACCAAAAACAAGAGAAAGAAGAGATTTACGCATGAGAGTACTCCCTAGCAGAATTGGGCAATGCGGACTCCCTGACGCAGGAACGACCCTACGCTTCGCTGCCTGTCTCTTCTCTGAACTTCTTCACATCGTCATGCCTGGCGCGCGCGTCACAACTACAGGCAATGCGCGATCTCGCCTGTTGCGAGACGCGTAAGTGTCAGGCTGTATGCGCCATCGGCGGTTGAACCGCAGTTACTCCTCTGCGCGTTGCCATGTTCCAGCCATTGCGCATGCAGGCTGCACGCACCTTCTCGAGTTCGCACAAAATCGAATCCGGCGACGGCATCGCAGGCAGGTCCGTTACGTCGACCAACCCTCGGCTCTCGCAACGTTGCAGCAACCAATCGAACAGTCGTTGCTGATTCTCGTCGAGTCGCGCATGCGGACTGGGTTTACTGCGGTCGAGCCGGCCGTCGAGCAAGCCATGCAGCCCATCCTCGTTGAATACGGATAACCCCGGGACGCCGAGTTCGCTCAATCCGGCACGTAGGCGCCGATACTCGGCTTCGCCATCGCGAAGCATCCGCGCATACGAGACGAACAAGACCCGCTTGCCGGCAAGGGCGGACAGCGCGCTCTGCATGTACTTCTGCCAGAGCGCCAGGAGAAAATCCGTCGTGAACGAATTCGGGAAAGCCGCCATCAACGAGGCCGCGACTTTGCGCGGGTCGCGCACAGCGACGACATACGCCGGCGCCTCGACAAATTCGTTCCACACCGGCAGTAGCAGGCAGAGCCTCGGGTCTTTGATCACGAGCGTCGAGCCCGCGTGCAGCATTCCGTCGACTATTCCGCGCAAGGCAGCTGCATGCGCGCGCCGCCTTTCCTCATCGACATGCTCGATCGCGAAGTTCGCTACCGTCGCCCAGGCGAATCCGTTGCTCCGAAGAAAGCGATCATGCTCAGCGACAATGTCGGCGCGTTCCCAGTAACCTGTTGGATTGATGCTCGGATCCGGCGGCACCAGTTCCCGGTCGTCGCCGACGAACGCACCCATCAGATTGATCGCATGCGCCAATACCGAAGTTCCAGAACGATGCATGCCGATGACGAAAATGACCTTCGGCTCTGACAACGAGGGTTCGCGTGCTGGGAGAAGGTCTGTCATTCTGCGCTCGGGGGTAATGAAAGGATCGGCGATCACCGCGCCCCTCAATCCAGAGCTATCGCGAACGATGGCTGGATTCCCCTTTGAATCGCGCTGCAACGTGTTCAACGGGAATAGTATTGTTCCGTTGACAAGGAATCGCGAAAATTTGGTGAAATTGGCGTAAAGCTTTGTTAGCGCCCGATCGCGAAGAGGCGGCATCTCAATCCCTGCACCGCGCTTGATCGAGAATGGGACAACCGCCACACTTCGCGGCTAATTTCTGCGCTCCTCCTCGAGCGCACCGGCATCCATGCCGGACTTCCCAACAAAAGCATGGACACAACAATCTTCCAATGAGCAGCAGATACAACGCAGCGGACATTGAAGTCCTTTCCGGCCTCGACCCGGTCAAGCGCCGACCGGGTATGTACACCGATACCTCGCGGCCGAACCATCTCGCCCAGGAGGTCATCGACAATTCGGTCGACGAGGCGGTCAACGGCCACGCAACGACGATCGAAGTGACCGTGCACGCGGACGGCTCGGTCGAAGTCGGCGACGACGGCCGCGGCATGCCGGTCGACATTCATCCCGACGAAGGTCGACCCGGCGTCGAGGTGATCCTGACCAAGCTGCACGCGGGCGGCAAGTTCTCCGGCAAGAACTACAAGTTTTCCGGCGGCCTGCACGGCGTCGGCGTCTCGGTGGTCAACGCGCTGTCGCAACGCGTCGAAGTCGCGATCCGCCGCGACGGCCAGGTCTACCGCATGAATTTCAAGGACGGCGATCGCGCGAGCAATCTGTCCGTCGTCGGTAGCGTGCCGAAGAAGCAGACCGGCACGACGCTGCGCTTCTGGCCCGACCCGAAATACTTCGACTCGCCGAAGATCAGCCTGCCGAAACTCAAGCACGTGCTGCGGGCCAAAGCGGTGCTCTGCGCCGGTCTCAGCGTGCGCTTCACGGACGAAGCCAGCGGCGAGAAGGAGGAGTGGCACTACGAGGATGGCCTCTCCGACTATCTCAAGTCGATGCTCGGCGCGAACGACTATCTGCCATCCGATCTTTATCAGGTCTCGCTCAAGCGCGACAAGCACGAGGTCGATTTCGCCCTCGCGTGGCTGCCCGAAGGCGAGCTGACGCAAGAGAGCTACGTCAACCTGATTCCGACCGCGCAAGGCGGCACCCACGTCAACGGCCTGCGCACCGGCCTGACCGACGCGCTGCGCGAGTTCTGCGACATTCGGAATTTGCTGCCGCGCGGCGTCAAGCTCGCGCCCGAGGACGTCTGGGACCGTCTCTGCTTCGTGCTCTCGCTGAAAATGGAGGAGCCGCAGTTCTCGGGCCAGACCAAGGAGCGCCTGTCCTCGCGCGACGCCGCCGGCTATGTCGAGAACGCCGCACACGACGGCTTCTCGCTGTATCTCAACCAGCACACCGACATCGGCGAGAAGATCGCCCAGCTCGCGATCGAGCGCGCGGCACTGAGGCTCAAGGCCGAAAAGCAGATCGTGCGCAAGAAGATCACGCAAGGCCCCGCCCTGCCCGGCAAGCTCGCTGATTGCGCGTCGAGCGACCTGTCGCGCACCGAGCTGTTCCTTGTCGAAGGCGACTCCGCAGGCGGCAGCGCCAAGCAGGCGCGCGACAAGGATTTCCAGGCGATCCTGCCGCTGCGCGGAAAAATCCTGAACACCTGGGAAGTCGAATCGGGACAAGTGCTGTCCTCGCAGGAAGTGCACGACCTCGCCGTCGCGATCGGCTGCGATCCGGGCAAGGACGACATCTCCGGCCTGCGCTATGGCAAGGTCGTCATCCTCGCCGATGCGGATTCCGACGGCCTGCACATCGCGACGTTGTTGTCTGCGTTATTCGTGCGTCACTTCCCCAAACTCGTGCGCGAAGGCCACGTCTTCGTCGCGATGCCGCCGCTGTTCCGCGTCGACGTCGGCAAGCAGGTGTTCTACTGCCTCGACGAGGCCGAGCGCGACGCGATGCTCGAGAAGATCCAGCGCGAGAAGATCAAGGGCGCGGTCAACGTCACCCGCTTCAAGGGCCTCGGCGAAATGAACCCGAGCCAGTTGCGCGAATCGACGATCGATCCCGACACGCGCCGCCTCGTGCAGCTCACCGTCGGCCTCGCCGCCGACGGCAGCGCGATCGAAGGAGACGACGGCACGAACAAGATCATGGACATGCTGCTGGCGAAAAAACGTGCGGCGGATAGGAAGGAGTGGTTGGAGACGAAGGGGGATTTGGCTTCGTTGGAGGTTTGAATGAGACGCGCGTTGTTGCTCATCTGCATTTCGATACTGGCGGGATGCTCGTCGGAACCGTTCAAGCCTTCGACCGATCAGCGAAATGAAGCATTCGAAGTGTTTTTTTCCGCACTGATTGCAAGCAATGGTTCTGCAAGCATGGCTCGGAAATCTGCCATCGTTCTTAGAGTCGATGCAGCCTATTTTTCATCGGATTCGCAAGTCGCCGTTGAGGGTGGCTACGCCGAGGCGACTCTAAGTTTCGCTTCGTATCGACTCGAAATGAAGAAAAGGCATGGGAAATGGGTCATCGAAAAGCGCGAAACGTTTGGCGTTGGTTGAGCCTAGGGTGCGGTGACAAGGAACCGCATCATCAGCGATCGATGCGATTCGCATGAACTCACTGCATTCCGCTCACTACCCTATTTTTCAAAGGTTTCAGCATGCGCAAAAACTCCAAGGAACGCGCCGCGTTCTCGCCTTTCCGCTTGGGCGTTCTGCTCGCAGGCGTTGCCTTTTCGATCGCCGTTTCCGCGACCGAAGGCCAAGCCACCCCGTCTGGTTCGACGCCCCCGCCAGCGCGCGTCACGCAAGTTCACCGAAAGCACGTGCTCGTGATCGCTCAGACCAAGGGTTGGGAGCACGATTCGATTTCCGACGCGATGGCCGCGATCTACAACGCCGGCGCACAAAGCGGGTTGTGGGAAACCACGCTGCGCACCGATACCGAATTGTTGACCAAGAAACCACTGGGGAACAACGCGAACAACCTCGACGCTTTCGACGCGATCGTGTTCGCCAGCACGACCGGCGAGCTGGATCTCGATGCAAATCAAAAAAAGGACCTGCTCGCCTTCGTCCACGACGAAGGCAAGGGCTTCGTCGGCATGCATGCCGCGCTGGACACGAACTACGGATGGCCCGAATACGGTGAGATGATCGGCGGCTGGTTCGACCAGCATCCGTGGGGGACATTCAACGCCCCGATCGTCAACGAGAATCCGGATTTTCCGGCGGTGCGGCACTTCCCCAAAGCATTCGTCAAGTACGACGAGATTTATCAGGCCAAGGCCTGGTCGCGCGACAGGGTCGACGTGTTGCTCAGCCTGGATCCCGGCAGGCTCGATTTCGCCAACAACCCGAGGATCCATCGTACCGACCGCGATTTCGCCGTGGCCTGGGCGAAAACTTACGGCAAGGGGCGCGTGTTCTATTCCACGCTCGGCCACACCAGGGAATCCTGGAACGACCCCGACATCCGGACGATGTATTTCGAGGCGGTTCGCTGGGTGCTCGGCATGACCGAGGGCAGCACTGCCGACCATCCGCGATCGCCGATGCCGGTCAAGTCACCCTGAAATATCGGCGACCCGCATCATCGGGTCGTCAACGTACATTCGAGCAGGCGCCGGATAAGCGTTTGAGTTGGAATGGCGAGGTCATCGCGATACACAAAACTTTCCTCATCCATGTAGTTGAGTTGCGCGAGTTCGAGCTGCACCGCCTGCACACCGTCTGCGAGATCAGCATAGTGGCGCGTGATGTAGCCACCCTTGAAGCGGCCGTTGACGACGAAAGTATATTTTTTCTGGCTCGCCAGCACGCCTTCAAGACGACGCTGCAAATCCGGCGAACAGCTCGCGCCGCCTGCGGTGCCGAGATTGAAATCCGGCAGTCGCCCGTCGAATAGGAACGGCACGACCGCGCGGATCGAATGCCCTTCCCAGAGCACGACGCGGCCATGCGCAGCACGGATTCGCGCGATCTCCGCAGCGAGCGCAGCATGGTACGGGCGCCAGTGGCGTTCGACGCGCTGCGCGACCTCCTGGGGCGATGGCTCCTGCCCCGGCAGATAGACCGGCTCGCCGGAGAACCGCACGATCGGGCACAGCCCCGTCGTGTTCTGCCCCGGATACAGCGAAACATCGTCGGGCGGCCGGTTGAGATCGACGACATAACGCGAATACTTCGGCACGAGCATCGACGCGCCGAGTTCGCGCGCGAACGCGTACAGGCGCGAGACGTGCCAGTCCGTGTCGGGCACGCGCCGTGCCTCGGGCACGAGACGCGCGGTGATGTCGTCAGGCAATACTATGCCGTCGTGCGGCATTGAGATCAGCAGCGGCGCGGTGCCGCGATGCAGTGTGTAGCTATCCATGGTGTTCCGTGTGTCAAAGGCCGAAGCGCGCTGGCGAGAACGTCGCCGCGTCGAGGGCCGTCTCGCCACCAGCGAACAACTGCGCGACCAGTTCCCCCGTCGCCGCCGACATGGTAACGCCGAGCATGCTGTGGCCGGTCGCGAGCATCAGGTTTTTCCACTTCGCCGCGCGGCCGATGATCGGCAAGTCGTCCCAGGTCATCGGTCGCCAGCCGTACCACTCCTCGACGACGTCGGGGCCCTCCGCTTCCACGAGATACTCCGCGGCGCCGCGTCGGATCGCCTCGAGCCGCGTGCGATTGAGCGAGGTATCGTAGCCGGCGAATTCCATCGTGCTACCGAGGCGATAGCCCGATCCCCAAATCGACACGCAGATGCTGCGCTCCTTCAGCGTCAACGGAATGCGCGGCGCGCGCATCGGCCGCGTGTAGGTGATCGAATAGCCCTTGCCCGGCTGGATCGGGATGCGCAGATCAAGCTGCCTGCCGAGTTTCGGCGACCATGCTCCGAGCGCAAAAACGACATCGTCGGCCTGGTATTCGCCTCGGTCCGTAATGACGGCGTCGATGCGGTCGCGATCGCGGCGGAAGCCGGTGATCGTCGTCGATTCGTGTATTTCGGCACCGAGTGCGCGCACCACGCGCGCCAGTTCCGCCGCGTAGCGATCCGGCCGCAGCCGCGTATCGCCAGGATTCCAGTAGCCGCCGATGATGCTGTCGTTCAACATCGGCTCCAGTTCCCGGCAGCGCGCGGCATCGACTCTTTGCATGACGATGCCGCATGCGGCCAGCGTATCCGGCAGGCGAGCGGCCTCGTCGAACGCGGCTTCGTCGCGATGGACGTAGAGCGTGCCGCTTTCCTCGTATTCGCATGCAAGGCTCTCGGCGCGGACCAGTTCACCGATCAGCGCGCGCGAGCGCAACAGCAGCGGGCCTTTCGCGCGCGCGAGCCGATGATAGTCGGCCCAGTTGCAGCGCCGAGCGAACTGCAGCATCCACTCGAACAGCTCGAAGTCGAGCCGCGGCGCGATACGAAACGGCGCGTCGGGCGTCAGCATCCATTTCAGCGCCTTGCCGACCATGCCCGGCTGCGACAACGGCGGCGCATGGCTCGGCGTGATCGTGCCGCAATTGCCGTGCGAGGAACCGCTCGCGAGCGTGTTCTGCTCGAGAATCGTTACACCGCGTCCCGCCTTGAGCAGGTAATAGGCGCAGGCAAGGCCGATGATGCCGCCGCCCAGAATCAACACGTCCTTTTTCGATGCAGTCATTGGAAAGGGGCGTTCGAGCAAGTGTCCAATTTCAACGAGCCGACGTGGTCCAGCCGGTCCAGCCCGGTCCGCGCACGAACACGCCGGGCTTGGCCCCCGTATGTTCGCCGTCCTGGAGCACCTGCACGCCGTTGACGAACACGTCGCGCATGCCGGTCGCGTACTGCTGCGGCTTATCGAAGGTGGCATGGTCGGAAATCATCATTGGATCGAAGATGACGATGTCGGCGTAGTCGCCGGCTTTCAGTTCACCGCGGTCGCGCAGCTTCAGGTTCTTCGCCGGCAGCGAGGTCAGGCGCCGGATCGCATCGGGCAGCGTGGCCACCTGTTCCTCGCGCACATATTTGCCGAGCACCCGCGCGAAGTTGCCGTAGGCGCGCGGATGCGGCTGCGACTTGAGGAAATCGCCCTCGGGCGCTTCCGAGCCCTCGTCAGATCCGAACGCCATCCACGGCAGCGCGACGGCCTGCTTCACGTTGTCCTCGGACATAAGGAAATACACCGTGCCGACCCGGCTGCCGTCCTCGATGACCAGGTCGATCGCGGTTTCGGCCGGCGTCTTGCCGCGCAGCTTGGCGACTTCGGCCAGCGTTTTGCCGGTCAGCGGCTTGAGCTTCGGATTCTTGAACGCGACGAGCAGGACATTCTCGGGCTTGCCTGCGGCGAGCAGCAGGTTTTCCCATTTGTCGGTTGGCGTATTCATTTCGCGGATCACGCGCTGGCGTGTCTTCGCGTCCTTGAGCCGCTTGATCCACTCGTCGAGGCCACCTTCCTGAACCCACGGCGGCATCGATGCGTCGAGGCCGGTCGCGCCCGCGGTGTAGGTGTACATGTTCGCGGAAATATCGAGGCCGTGCCCGCGTGCGTGCTCGATCATCGCAATCGCCTGCGCCTGTTTGGCCCAGTTGTCGCGGCCCGCGGCCTTGAAGTGATAGACCTCGCCGTGCACATGCGCTGCGCTCGCGATGCGGATCAATTCATCAAGACTTTCGAGCAAGCGCGGACCCTCGCTGCGCATGTGCGAGATGTAGCCACCGCCGAACTCGCCCGCAGCTTTCGTGATCGCGATCAACTCATCCGTCTTTGCGTAGAACGCCGGCGCGTAGATCAGCGACGAGCCAACGCCGAGCGCGCCTTCGCGCATCGCCGCGCGCGTCAGCTCCTGCATGTTGGCCAGCTCCTGCGCGTTCGGCGCGCGATCGGCATAGGCGACCTCGTGGATGCGCAGCGTGGTCGCGCCGACGAACGAGGCGATGTTCGGCGTGATGCCTTTCGCGACGAGCGCCTCCATGCCTTCGCCGAAGCCGCTCCAGGTGACCGGATGCTTGAGATCGCCCTGCAGCTTCTCCGTTTCCTCGCGCATCTTCGGCGTGAGCGGCCCGAGCGATTCGCCTTCGCCGAACACTTCGAGGGTCACACCTTGCTTGATGTCCGACATCGAGCGACCATCGTGGAACAGCGCATCGCCCGCCCACGAGAGCATGTTGATGAAGCCCGGCGCGACCGCGAGCCCCTTCGCATCGACTTCCTGTTTCGCATGAGCTTGCGACAAATCGCCGACGGTCGCGACGCGCTGGCCACGCACGCCGACATCGGCAGATATCGGCGCGGCACCGCTGCCGTCATAGACGGCGCCATGGCGGATGATCAGATCGTAGTCGGCGGTCTGCGGTTTGGGCGCAGGCGTTTGCGTCTGGCAGGCGCTGAGAAGAAAGGCGAAAACAGCAATCAAGCCGATGGCGCGCGACATGGTTTTCTCCGCAAGACGGCGAATCGGGAAATCGTCATTCCGGGCCGCCGAAGGCGGAGCCCCGAATCCAGTTCTTGCGTCGCCGAGGCGAAGATCAAGAACTGGATTAGCAGCCCTGCGGCTGTTGAAAGCCCCGCCGGCGCGGGAATGACGAACCAAAGCTAGTGATGATGTCCGCCTTCACCGTGCACATGCCCATGTTCGATCTCCTCGGGCGTCGCGTCGCGCACGTCGGTGATCTCGACGTCGAACTTCAGCGTCTTGCCAGCCATCGGGTGATTCAGATCCACGTCGACCACGCTTGAACCGACCTTGAGGACGACGACCTGGCGGTAGCCGCCGCCCTGCACGCTGAGCACGGTCGCATCGCCCGGCTTAAGATGATCGGCATCGCGGAAATACTTCTTCGGCACGCGCTGGGTGAAGTCTTCGCGGCGCTCGCCGTAGCCCTGCTCGGGCAGCACGCTCACGTCGAACTTGTCGCCCGGCTCGTGGCCATCCATCGCCTGCTCGAGGCCGGGGATGATCTGGCCGTGGCCGAACAGGATCGTCAACGGCTCGGCGCGGTCATGCGAGGAATCGACCTTCGCGCCCGTCTCGTCGGTGAGGTGGTAGTGGAAGGTCACGACCTTGTTTTTTTCCGCCTTCATCAGGGTTCCTCGAATGGAATCGTCGGTTGCAAAGTGCGCGATTATACAGCCCGGCTGAACGCCTGTTCGGCCCGTCGGTGCAAACGATTGACAACCCCTCGTGTTTTGCCCGAACGTGCGCTGCGATGCGCTGCCTTCGCTCTCTCTCGCTGGTATTCGCGATCACGCTGCTCGCGGCCTGTTCGGGCCCGCGCACGCGACCGCAGCGCGAGTCCTTGCCGCCATTGGCGCCGCGCGGGATCGCCCAGCCGAACGACATCCTGTTCCGCGCGATCGGTCTCGTCGGTACGCCATACCACTGGGGCGGCAACACGCCGCAGAGCGGCTTCGATTGCTCGGGACTCGTCGTCTACGTGTTTCGCGAAATCGCCGGGGTCAGCCTTCCGCGCACGACCCAGGACATGTACGCGCTCGACCTCGCCGACGTGCGCCGCGACCGCCTGCAAGGCGGCGACCTGGTCTTCTTCAACACCTCCGGGCGCGACATCAGCCATGTCGGCATCTATGTCGGCCAGGACCGCTTCGTCCACGCGCCGAACGAAGGCGGCACGGTGCGCCTGGATTATCTGAGCAACGTCTACTGGAACCAGCACTACAGCGGCGCGCGACGCGTGCGCCTCTAAACCCGTCTTCAAACCTACGCGGCGCGCCTGCTTTTGCCGAGCCTTGCGCGCAGCGCATCACGCTTGCGCGCGAGGCTCACCGCATATTCTTGCCGTGTCGTAGGCGGCGCGGCGGCGAGTTCCTCGCGGAATTTGCAGAAATCGGCGTAGGCACGCAACACGGACGCGAGTTTGCGCAACAGCAGTTCGAGCATGATCGCATCGTCGAGCAAGCCGATCACTTCGATGTCATCGGGGATCAGGTCTTCGGGGTCGCTGAAATAGACCAGCGCCTCGAGCACGTCGACGCGGCTCTGTGCGGGCAGCGCCCAGGCCTCGTCCTCGAGCATCGTGATCAGGCGCTGGACGCCGGCGATGCGCTTGCGCACGTAGGTCGGCGCCGTGGCCAGCGGCGCCGAATCGAGCGCCTGCTTCGCCGCCTCGAGGATGTCCGCCTCGTCGGCTTCCTGGGCGACGTGGCGCGAGCGCTGCAGCGCCTGCTGAAAGCGAGCGAGGTCCTTCGGTTCGATTTCGATGGTGATGCGCATGGCGCTGCGGATTATTCCACGACTGCGCGCCGCCGGTACTCAATTGGCCACCCCGTATCCGCGGGAAGTGGCCATTGCGACGGCGCGGCGCAGTTTCGATGATGGCGCAGCAACCGGAGATCGATCATGCATCCTTCACGTTGGTGGCTTCCGCTGTTGGTTCTGCTCAGTTCCGCAAACGCGCCCTGTCAGGCCGCCGCCGGCACCGCGCCGGCAAACGCGACCGCCGATGTTGCGCATGACGGCCAGCGCGACTTCGACTGGGAAATCGGCAGCTGGAAAACCCAGCTCAAACGTCGGTTGCATCCGCTGACCGGCTCGAACGAATGGGTCGAATATTCCGGCACGACGATGGTGCGCAAGGTCTGGGACGGAAACGCGAACCTGGTCGAACTCGACGTCAAGGGCCCGGCCGGTCGCATCGAAGGCCTGTCGCTGCGCCTGTACAACCCCGAATCGCGCCAGTGGAGCCTGAATTTCGCCAATCGCGCGATGGGTGCGCTGGTTGCGCCGACGATCGGCGAATTCAAGAACGGCCGCGGCGAGTTCTACAATTCGGACACGCTCAACGGCCGCGCGATCCTGGTGCGCTTCGTCATGTCGGACATCAGCGCCGACTCGGCGCGCTTCGAACAGTCTTTCTCCGCGGATGGCGGCAAGACTTGGGAATCGAACTGGATCGCCGTCGATACGCGGCTCAAGTAGTCGTTGCGGCAAATTGGCCGCTCAGGTATACTTCGCGCGTTGCGTCGCTTCTCTTTCCGTTTCGGACTCACTCGAGTCCGCATCCTCCGGCTACGACGCCCCGCGGTACACGCTTGGATTTCCTGATGGAACTCCGGCCGACCGCCCTGCCCACGGCGCGGCTTATCGGAAACGCTGAGGAATTTTTTATCGGTCCGCATTGCGGGCCGTTCGCGCTTGTGCGCGATTTTATTGGAACTGAACCATGTCATTCGAAACCCTGGGCCTTTCGCCCAACATCCTGCGTGCGCTCGTCGAGCAAGGCTACGACACGCCCACGCCGATCCAAGAGGCCGCTATTCCGCTCGTGCTCGAAGGCCGCGACCTGCTCGCCGGCGCGCAGACCGGCACCGGCAAGACCGCCGCGTTCACGCTGCCGCTACTGCAGCGTCTGTTCGCCGATGCGGCACCGGTCAGCGGCAAGCGCCGTCCGCGCGTGCTCATCCTCACGCCGACACGCGAACTCGCCGCGCAGATCCACGAGAACGTGCGCGCCTACGCCAAGCACCTGCGCGTGTTCGCGACGACCATCTTCGGCGGCGTCGGCATGCAGCCGCAGATCGACGCGCTGCGCCGTGGCGTCGACATCGTCATCGCCACGCCGGGCCGCCTGATCGACCACCTCGAACGCCGCACGGTCGACGTCTCGGGCATCGAGATCCTCGTCCTCGACGAGGCCGACCGCATGCTCGACATGGGCTTCCTGCCGCAGATGAAGCGCGTGTTGAATGCGCTGCCGAAGCAGAACCGCCAGACCCTGCTGTTCTCGGCCACGTTCGCTGACCAGATCAAGTCGCTTGCGCGCGAGTTCATGCGCGATCCGGCCGAAGTGCAGATCGCCGCGCGCAACAGCGTCGTCGCGACGGTGACGCATCGCGTGCATCCGGTCGACGCGTCGCGCAAGCGCGACCTGCTGCTGGAGCTGCTGAGCAAGGACAGCCGTCGGCAGACGCTCGTCTTCGGCCGCACCAAGCACGGCGCCGACAAGCTGGCCAAGTTCCTCGACGAGCGCGGCCTGCGCACCGCGGCGATCCACGGTAACAAGAGCCAGGGCGCGCGCACGCGCGCGCTCGCCGATTTCAAGAATGGCAAGATCACCGTGCTCGTCGCCACCGACATCGCCGCGCGCGGTATCGACATCGACCAGCTGCCTCTCGTGATCAACTTCGACCTGCCGATGGTCGCCGAGGACTATGTGCACCGGATCGGCCGCACTGGCCGCGCCGGCGCGGAAGGCCTCGCCGTCTCGCTCGTCTCACATGACGAAGCGCGCCTGTTGCGCGACATCCGCCGCCTGCTCAAGCAGGACATCGCGATCGAAAACGTGGAAGGTTTCGAGCCGAGTTCGCCGCTGCGCCTCGACGGCAACGGCGGTGGCCAGCCAAAGCAGAACGCGCCGGCACGCAAGCCGAACCACGCCCGCCGCCCGCACGCGCAGGCGCCGAACGGCCAGCACGCGAAGCCGCACGCTGCGGCGAACAAGCAGCGCAACTGGCGCGGTGGACGCGACGCACGCAAGGCCTGATTCGTCACCGCGGGCACGACATTCCCGCAGCTGAGAAGGCTGGGCCGAAAGGCCCGGCCTTTTTCATTCATAGCAGTGCAATGGCGCGCCAGTCATCGTCATCGTCGACTAGTTCACCAAGCCAAGCGTGCCGAGCCGAACGCGCATTGAACCCGTCCGTTGGCCGCAGTAGGATGCCTGCAAAGGCCTCGCGGGGTGGAGAAATGAGCAAAATCGCTCTGTCTTTGATGCTCGGTCTTGCCTCGGCATTCGTTCAGGCTCAAACGATCTACAAATGCGCCGGCAGCAACGGCTCGGTCATTTACGCGCAAAGCCCGTGCGGCAAGGATGCGCGAATAGTGATGCAGGCCCATCCTGCGAGCGCAAAATCGTCGAATGACGATGACAGTGAATCCCCGTCGCCAACTCGCAAGCCAGACCCCAATATCCAGGCCATCAGCGATTCCGTCGATGACACGAACTGCCGACGGGATGCGCAGCGTCTCAACGTGGCACCGCCTACGGAGCAGATCGAACAAGCGAATCGGCAGATAGCCGACCTTAGTTCTCGCGTCTATGCGAACGGATACGCAGCCGACCAGCAAACTGCAGATGAAATCTATTCTCTAAGGCAAGTCATTTCTTCCGAGCAAGCGCGCAACGAAGTCCTCGCCGCCGAGTCAAAGAAAAGAATGGACGACGCTCTCGCAGAGTGCGACAGAAAGAAAGCAGAACTCGAGGTGCGGGCGAAAAGATAGCGCCCGCGCCCCGGCATGCCGAACCGGACTTAGGTATTGCGTGTCGGCGCTTCCAACGCGGCAACGGACGCCATGAGCTTCGGCCCGAGATAGCAATGCGACCCACAAGCCGTCAGTCCGGCCTGCGTAAACGTGGACAAGTACCATTTCGGCGAGCGCGCGATGAAGCCGTGTTTGTCGCCATCGAGCGCGTCTTTCGAGGTGAACAGTTCGAGGAAGGCGACGCCGGCGAGCATGTCGGCGATGCCAGTGAGGCCGCGGCGCAATTCGGCCGACGCCAGGTAGTGGATGACGTCCGAGCAGACGATCAGGTCGTAGTCGTCGCCGAAGCGCAGTTCGGCGAGCTGTCCAAAACCGACGAGGCGCAGGTTGCGTGCGCGGCCGTAGCGCGCGATCGCGTACTCGCTCGAATCGATGCCGAGATAGTCGATGCGCGGACGCAGCTTCTTCAGCGGCGCGCGCCACGTGCCCTCGCCGCAACCGACATCGAGCACGTTGCGCACACGCCGACCGAGGTAGTACTCGGCGGCGGAAATCGCCAGTGCCGCCTTGCGCTCGAGGAGCGCGGGCGAGTTCACCGCGTGCTGCGAATGACGATACCAACGGTCGAAATAGGCGCGATCGTAAATTTTCTTCATGGCTCTCGTTCAGGTGGAAGTTCGGCAAGTAAGCGCATGGTAGCCGTGTCGAACTTTCGCACGGGAGCAGTGTCATGCCACGTGGAGACAAGTCCGCCTACACGGCGAAGCAAAAGCGCCAGGCGCGGGCAATCGAGGAAGGCTACGAGTCGAAGGGCCTGTCCGAAGATGTTGCCGCATCGCGCGCATGGGCGACGGTAAACAAGCTTTCCGGCGGCGGCAAGCTTTCCGGTTCGGGTCGCAAGGTCAGCAGATCGGCGCGCAAGAAAGGCACGCAGCCATCTAAACTCAAAACCAGCAAGCGTTAGCGTAGCGAGTTGTTGATCTTCGCCAGCGTCTCCGCGCCCGGGTTCAACTCCTCCGCGCCGAGCCGATTGATCGGCACCTCGGTCGTATTGAAGTGCTCGTGCAGGTCGTGCGCGTCGGGATCGACGTAGAGCAGGCCGGTGACGACTTCGCCCTTGGCCTGGGCGGCATGCACGTAGTTCATCGCCTTGACCCGATTGTGCGCGTTGAAGTCGGCGTTGAGCTTGCGCAGGCGCACGATGCTGCCGTCATGCTGGGTGACGTCGACGATCTCACCTTCGGCATAGTCGACGGTGATTTCGGCGCGCACGTCGATGAAATCGAGCCGGTTCACCGCCTCGTTGTGCTCGCGCACGTACTCGTAGCTCTTGGTGCTGCCCGCGTGATTGTTGAACGCAACGCATGGGCTGATCACGTCGATGAAGGCCGCACCCTTGTGCGTGATCGCGCCCTTGATCAGCGGTACGAGCTGTTTCTTGTCGCCGGAGAACCCGCGCGCGACGTAGGTAGCGCCGAGCTGCATCGCGAGGCCGACCAGATCGAGCGGGCTGTCGCTGTTGACCACGCCCTTCTTCGACTTCGAGCCCTGGTCCGCGGTCGCCGAGAACTGACCCTTGGTCAGACCGTAGACGCCGTTGTTCTCGACGATGTAGACCATGTTGACGCCGCGCCGGATCGCGTGCACGAACTGGCCGATGCCGATCGAGGCCGAGTCGCCGTCGCCCGACACGCCGAGATAAAGCAAGTCGCGGTTGGCGAGGTTCGCGCCGGTCAGCACCGAGGGCATGCGCCCGTGCACGGTGTTGAAACCGTGCGACTGGCCGAGGAAATAGTCGGGGGTCTTCGAGCTGCAGCCGATGCCGCTGAGCTTGGCGACGCGATGCGGCTCGATGTCGAGTTCCCAGCAAGCCTGGATGATAGCCGCCGAGATCGAGTCGTGGCCGCAGCCGGCGCACAAGGTCGAAATCTTGCCCTCGTAGTCACGGCGCCTGAAGCCGATCGCGTTGCAGGCCAGCGTCGGGTGGTGCAGTTTGGGTTTGGCGATGTAGGTCACGCCGCATTCTCCTTCGCCTTGACCGGCCGCATCTGCGCCGCAATCGCGCCGGCGATGAATCGTGCCGTGATCGGCGTGCCGTCGTAGTGCAGGATCGCGACAAGCCGCGCCGGATCGATGCCGAATTCGTTGATCAGCAGCGTGCGCAGCTGGCCGTCGCGGTTCTGCTCGACGACGAAGACGCGCTCATGCTGGCGGATGAATTCGCCGACACTGTCGGGAAATGGGAATGCGCGAACGCGCAACGTGTCGAGCACGAGACTCTGCTTGCCGAGCAGCTCGATCGCTTCGCTCATCGATGGGCTGGTCGAGCCATAGTAGATCACGCCGTCGCGAGCTTCACCGCCGGTGCCGCGCAGGATCGGTTGCGGTACCAGCGATTTCGCCGTGTCCCATTTCCTCAACAGGCGTTCCATGTTGTAGACGTAATCCGGCCCGCGCTCGGAGTAGCGCGCGTACGGATCGCGCGAGGTGCCGCGCGTGAAGTAGGCGCCGCGCTCGGCGTGCGTGCCGGGATAGGTGCGGTACGGAATGCCGTCGCCGTCGACGTCTTTGTAGCGACCGAAATCCTTGCCGGCCTCGAGCTCGGCCGCAGTCATCACCTTGCCGCGGTCGTAGTCGCGCGCATCGTTCCATGCGAACGGCGCGGTCAGGCGCTGGTTCATGCCGATGTCGAGATCGGTGAGCACGAAGATCGGCGTCTGCAGGCGATCGGCGAGATCGAACGCCTGCGCCGAGAATTCGAAGCACTCGTGCGGATCCTCGGGCAGCAGCAGCACATGCTTGGTGTCGCCATGTGAGGCGTAGGCACAGGCAAGCACATCGGACTGCTGCGTGCGTGTCGGCATGCCGGTCGACGGCCCGCCGCGCTGCACGTCGATGATCGTCACCGGGATTTCGGCGAAATACGCGAGGCCGATGAACTCGTTCATCAGCGAGATGCCGGGGCCGGCGGTCGTCGTGAACGCGCGCGCGCCGTTCCAGCCCGCACCGACGCACATGCCGATCGAGGCGATCTCGTCCTCGGCCTGCACGATGGCGAAGCGATTGCGCCCCGTTTCGGGATCGACGCGGTACTTCATGCAGTACTTCTGGAACGCCTCGGCGAGCGAAGATGACGGCGTGATCGGATACCAGGCGCAGACCGTCGCGCCGCCGTAGACACAGCCGAGCGCGGCGGCGACGTTGCCGTCGACGAAGATCTTGTCGCCGACATTGTCCGCGCGCTGCACGTGCAGGTCGATCGGATCGAGGTGTTGTGCGGCGTATTCGCGGCCCAGCTCCAACGCCTGCACGTTCGAGTCGAGCAGTTTCTCCTTGCCCTTGTACTGCTCGGCGAACAGGCGCTTGATCTCGCGCGCGTCGATGTCGAGCAGAATCGACAACGCCCCGAGATACATGATGTTCTTGAACAACTGGCGCTGGCGCGCATCGGCGTAGGTGCGATTGCAGATCGCGGTGAGCGGCATGCCGATGACGTGGATATCGTCGCGGAACTTCGACGCCGGCAGCGGCCGCGTCGAATCGTAGAACAAATAGCCGCCCGGCTCGATCTCCTTCAGATCCGCATCCCAGGTCTGCGGATTCATTGCAACCATCAAGTCCACGCCGCCGCGCCGGCCGAGCCAGCCGCGCTCGCTGACGCGCACCTCGTACCAGGTCGGCAGTCCCTGGATGTTCGACGGGAAGATGTTGCGCGGACTGACCGGCACGCCCATGCGCAGGATCGCGCGCGCAAACAACTCGTTCGCCGAGGCCGAACCGGAGCCATTGACGTTGGCGAATTTGACGACGAAGTCGTTGGTGGCTTCGATGCGCGGGTGCGGCTTGGTTTCGACTTGCGCGTTCATGCCGCCGTCCTTTGCGCCGTGCGCTTGTGGCAACCGGGACCGGCCTGCGTCGTTTCGAGCAGAAACTTGCGCATGTCCCAGGCGCCGGTCGGGCAGCGTTCGGCGCAGAGGCCGCAGTGCAGGCACACGTCCTCGTCCTTGACCATCACCCGGCCCGTCTTCAGCGCATCGGACACGTACAGCGACTGCACGAGGTTCAAGGCCGGCGCGGTCAGGTGCGTGCGCAACTCGGCCTCGTCGTCGTTCTGGGTGAAGCTGATGCAATCCATCGGGCAGATGTCGACGCAGGCATCGCATTCGATGCAGGCGTCCTTGGTGAACACGGTCTGCACGTCGCAGTTGAGGCAGCGCTGTGCCTCATGAAACGCCATGTTCGCATCGAAGCCGAGCTCGACTTCCACTTTTATACTTTTGAGCGTCGCTTCCTTGTCGCGCCAAGGCACGGCATAGCGCTGGTCGTTGGAAATGTCGTTGTCGTAGCTCCACTCGTGGATGCCCATCTTCTGCGAGATCAGGCTGACCGCGGGTTCGGGGCGCTCATGGATGTTTTCGCCGCCGAGCATCTTGTCGATCGACACGGCCGCTTCGTGTCCGTGGGCCACGGCCCAGATGATGTTCTTCGGTCCAAATGCCGCATCGCCGCCGAAGAAGACGTTCGGCAAGGTCGACTGCATCGTCGCCTTGTCGACGTTGGGCAGGCCCCATTCGTCGAAGGCGATGCCGAGATCGCGTTCGATCCACGGAAACGCGTTTTCCTGACCGACCGCGATCAGCACCTCGTCGCACTCGAAGAATGCGTCGGGCTCGCCGGTCGGCACGAGCTGGCGGCGCCCTTTCGCATCGCGCTCGGCACGCACCTTCTCGAACGTCATGCCGATCAGCTTGCCGTCGCGATGCTCGAAGGTCTTCGGCACGAGATAATTGAGGATCGGGATGCCTTCGTGCATCGCATCCTCTTTCTCCCACGGCGAGGCTTTCATCTCCTCGAAGCCCGAACGCACGATTACCTTGACGTCCTCGCCGCCGAGCCGGCGCGAGGAACGGCAGCAGTCCATCGCCGTGTTGCCGCCGCCGAGCACGATCACGCGCTTGCCGATGCTCTTGATGTGCTCGAAGTAGACGGACGCGAGCCAATCGAGGCCGATGTGGATGTTCGCCGCGGCTTCGTTGCGTCCGGGCAGATCGAGGTCACGCCCACGCGGCGCGCCACTGCCGACGAAGATCGCGTCGTAATTCTGCGCGAGCAGCTCGCGCATCGAATCGATGCGTGATCCGCCGCGGAACTCGACGCCGAGGTCGAGCACGAAGCCGACCTCCTCGTCGATCACTTCTTCCGGCAAACGGAACCGAGGAACTTGCGTGCGCATGAAGCCGCCGCCCTTGCGCTCGGCCTCGAACACGGTGACGTGATAGCCGAGCGGCGCGAGATCGCGCGCGACCGTCAGCGACGAAGGCCCCGCGCCGACGCAAGCGATGCGCCTGCCGTTCTTTTTCGCCGCCGGTTTCGGCATGCGCGCGCGTACCGCGTCGTGATCCTTGTTGTCCGCGGCGACGCGCTTGAGACGGCAGATCGCCACGGGTTCCGCTTTGCCTTGCCCGTTCTCTTCGACGCGTCCGCGCCGGCATGCCGGCTCGCAGGGCCGATCGCAAGTGCGGCCGAGGATTCCAGGGAAGACGTTCGATTTCCAATTGACCAGATAGGCATCGTCGTGCCGGCCCGCGGCGATCAGTCGGATGTACTCGGGGACCGGGGTGTGGGCCGGACAGGCCCACTGGCAATCGACGACTTTGTGGAAATAGTCGGGTACGCGAATATCAGTCGCTTTCACCAACACCCTCCGCGATGCGGTCTTGATCCGGTCGGGGTCCGGCATGCCGCTTGATCTGCAGTCTACTCTCGCGCGATGAAACTAGGCAAAACGCGGTGCCGCATTAATACATCTTCACGCGACGGAGCTCACAATTTGTTGCAGCGCAACGTAATGCCGACTAGCATAGGGAAGCCCTGCCTCGTGCAGAGTTTCTTTGGATAATTTTCTGCGCATCGGGATCTCCAACCCATGACGATGTTTTTGTATCAACTGCACGAATTCAATCGCGCCCTGCTCAATCCGCTCGTGACTTTTTCCGAGAGCAGTGCGCGCATGTTTTCCTCGAAAGAGAGTTGGCTGTCGAAATTGCCCGGCGCGACTCGCGCGGCGGCGAACTACGAACTGCTCTACCGCCTCGGCAAGGACTACGAAAAGCCCGCATTCAACATCCACTCGGTGCAGGCGCATGGCAATGCCGTGCCCATCGTCGAGCAGGTCGCGCTGGCCAAGCCGTTCTGCAATCTCGTCCGGTTCAAGCGCTACAGCGACGAAATCGCCACGCTGCAGGAGCTGAAGAAGGACCCTCCCGTGCTCGTCGTCGCACCGCTGTCCGGTCATCACTCCACCCTGCTGCGCGACACCGTGCGCACGCTGCTGCAGGACCATAAGGTCTACATCACCGACTGGGTCGACGCGCGCATGGTGCCGACCGAGGCCGGCCCGTTCCATCTCGACGACTACGTCGCCTACATCCAGGAATTCATTCGCCACATCGGCGCGAAAGACCTGCACGTGATCTCGGTGTGCCAGCCGACCGTACCGGTGCTCGCGGCGATCTCGCTGATGGCATCCGCCGGTGAGGTCACGCCGCGCACGATGACGATGATGGGCGGCCCGATCGACACGCGCCGCAGCCCGACCAAGGTCAACGACCTCGCCACCACGCAGCCGATCGAATGGTTCGAGTCGAACGTGATCAACCCGGTGCCGCCGAACTATCCGGGCAAGGGCCGCAAGGTCTATCCGGGCTTCCTGCAGCATGCGGGCTTCGTTGCGATGAATCCGAGCCGGCATTTCTCCTCGCACTGGGATTTCTACCAGGACCTGCTGCGCGGCGACCTCGACGACGCCGATGCGCATCGCGAGTTCTACAACGAATACAACGCCGTGCTCGACATGCCGGCCGAGTATTACCTCGACACGGTGCGTACGGTGTTCCAGCAGCACGCGCTGCCGTGCGGTACGTGGAAGGTCAAGGGCAAGCTGGTAAAGCCCGCCGACATCAAGCGCACCGCGCTGTTCTCGATCGAAGGCGAACTCGACGACATCTCCGGCCTCGGCCAGACCGAAGCAGCGCACGATCTCTGCAAGGGCATCCGCGCCGCTGACCGCAAGCACCTCACCGTGAAAGGCGCCGGCCACTACGGCATCTTCTCCGGCCGGCGTTGGCGCGAGAGCGTCTATCCCGAGGTGCGCGCGTTCATCCGCAAGTACGCGTAGAACCTATCTCAAACTACTGCTCTCGACTCGATCCCATCTAAGATCGGGCGCGCCGGCGCTGCTCGGACTGCGGAGGCAGAATGCCGAAGCGAACATTCGCGCAGCGAATGGCCCGCAGGGTGAGCCGCGGATGCGGCGAGTCATCCTCACACACTTCTGTTTATGCTCTGCGCTCCGGCGACACGCGAACTGTCTTCGCTCGCTACGTTTGAGATAGGTTCTAGACACAGCTGCGCGTCGCGCGGCTACGCTAGAATGCGGGTTCGCAACAACACGGAACGCGCATGACCAACCCCGTCGTCGCCGAGCTGGTCGAACTGCTCGGCCTGGAACGCCTGGAAGACAACCTGTTCCGCGGCCAGAGCCGCGACATCGGCACGCGCTACGTGTTCGGCGGCCAGGTGCTCGGGCAGGCCTTGTCGGCAGCGCAGCAGACGGTCGAGGATCATCGCGGTGCGCATTCGCTGCATGCCTACTTCCTGCGCGCCGGTGACATTGGCGCACCGATCGTCTACAACGTCGAGCGTACGCGCGACGGGCGCAGCTTTTCCACGCGCCGCGTGATCGCGATCCAGCACGGCGAGCAGATTTTCAACTGCACGGTCTCGTTCCAGATCGAAGAGCCCGGCTTCGAGCATCAGATGGCGATGCCGAACGTGCCGCAGGCCGACGCGCTGCCATCGCGCAAGGTCCTCTCGCCCAACGAACTCGAGAAGCTGCCGCCGAAGCTGCAACGCTGGCTCGGCAGCAAGGGACCGTTCGAACTGCGCTACGTCGAGCCGCGCGACGAATTCAATCCGGGCAAGCTCGATCCGGTGCAGCACATCTGGTTCCGCCTCGTCGACCGCATCGGCGACTCGCCCACGCTGCATCGCGCGATGGTCGCCTACGCCTCTGATTTCAACCTGATCGGCTCTGCGATGCTGCCGCACGGCATTTCCTGGCTGACCGGCAAGGTCCAGCTCGCCAGCCTCGACCATGCGATGTGGTTTCATCGCCCGTTCCGCGCCGACGAGTGGCTGCTCTACTCGCTCGACAGCCCGACCGCGCAGGGCGCACGCGGGCTCGCGCGCGGGCAGATCTTCTCCGCCGACGGCCGCCTCGTTGCTTCGACTGCGCAGGAAGGCATGATGCGATTGGCGGAGGGCAAGTAAATGGCGAGATCGACAAACGATCATCCTTGATCGCAAGATCAACAAGCGGTCATCCTGACCGGGCTTCTCAACGAACATCAGACCATCATGAGGCAGATTTACACATCCGGGCGCAACGAGAACGTCGATCGCGTCGTCGCGCTGCTGCGCGAAGCCGGCATCGAGACCTCGGTGACGAACCGCAGCAACTACAAGGGCCACGACTACAAAGGGCCGAGCTACTCGTCGAAATCCGGCCGCGACGACTGGGCGCAGGTGTGGGTCGTGCACTCGGATGACCAGACGCGCGCACGCGCGCTGCTGCGTGAAGTCGGCATTGAGCCGCCGACACGCTATGCCGAGGAACTGGAAGCGTCGCGCGGCAAGGAGCGCACGCCCGAACAGCGTCGCTCGCGCTTCGTCTGGAACATGCGCACCCTGCTGCTGGCAGCGATCGTGCTGCTGCTGATAGTCAACTGGCTCGGCATCATCAAGATTTTTTAGGAACCGGTTATTTTTGCGATCGCCCTCGATCGCGAGAATCAAAAAAGCGGTTATCCATGGCCGCACTTCTCAATAAAATCTTTCCTCAGGATTTGTTCCCGTGAACCGACCCAAGACCCCCTTCCTGTTCGACCTCGACGGCACCCTAATCGACAGCGTCTACCAACACGTCCTCGCCTGGAAGACCTCGCTCGATGCGGAAGACATCAATATTCCGGTCTGGAGCATCCATCGCAAGATCGGCATGTCCGGCGGCCTGTTCACCAATATCCTGCTGCGCGAAACCGGACTCGACGCCACGCCCGAGCGCCTCGAACGCCTGCGCCGCAATCATGCCGCCGCGTACAAGGAACTCTCCGGCAGCGTGCGTCCGCTGCCCGGCGCGCGCGAGCTTCTCGACTACCTCACCGAACAGGGCAATCCCTGGGCGATCGCGACCAGCGGACGCATGGAAACCGCCGGGCCCAATCTCGCTGCGCTCGGCATCGACCCGGCCAAGGTGACCGTGGTCACGCGCGACCAAGTCAAGTACGCCAAACCCGACCCGGACTTGTTCCTGACCGCGGCCGAGCGCCTCGGCGTCGACATCCGCGATTCGCTCGTGCTCGGCGACAGCATCTGGGACATGATCGCGGCCAAGCGCGCGCGCGGCCTTGGCGTCGGCCTGCTCTCGGGCGGCTACGGCGAGGACGAACTGAGCAAGGCCGGTGCGTTCCGCGTCTATGCCGACCCGGCTGACCTGCTGCTCCACATCGACGAGGTTGCGGCACGGGCTTAACGCATCGTGTTTGGCTCACCCGACGCGGATCGATAGGGATTCGCCTTCAACCCGGATCCCGGCCATTCCTTGCTTGCTGGGGGGCGCATGATCGCGCCCCTACAACGCCACGGATGGGCGGATGTAAACTATCCCCATGAAGTCGGAAACCGTCCGTCTGTTTCAGACCCTGCCGCACCCGTGCGGCTACTTCGCCGAGCGGACGGCGCAGAACCTCGTCATCGACCCTTCCGCACCGCACTTGCCGCGTATGTACGCGCACGCGCTGACGCGCGGCTATCGCCGCGCTGGCGGCCATGTCTACCATCCGCAATGCCCACAGTGCCGCGCCTGCGTGCCGGCGCGCATCGCGGTCGCGCAGTTCGAACCCGACCGCAGCCAGCGGCGCAATCTCAAGCGCAACGCCGACCTTGCGCTGAGCATCGAACCTGCGCGCTACAGCCACGAATACTTCAGCCTGTACCGGCGCTATCTCGATGCGCGCCACGCGGGCGGCGGCATGGACAACCCCGATCCGCAGGACTTCAGCCGCTTCCTCTATACCGCCTGGAGCCCGACCTCGTTCATCGAGCTGCGCGACGCCGGCGGCGAGCTATGCGCCGTGGCGGTCACCGACATCACCGCGACCGGAATGTCGGCCGTGTATACTTTTTACGACCCGGCCTTCGAAGCGCGCGGACTCGGCACCCACGCTATCCTGCGCCAGATCGAACTCGCGCGCGAACGCGGCCTGCCGCACCTCTACCTCGGCTATTGGATCGAGGGCCACCCGAAGATGGACTACAAGACGCGCTTCCAGCCGCTGGAATTGCTGACGTCCGAAGGCTGGAAAACTTCCGCTTAGATCAATCCTGCGCTGCGGGTACTGCTGGTACCACCATCTTCTTGCGCAGCCCGAATCCGAAATCGTGATCGCTGTGCAGCGAGACGACAAGACGGATGAACGCGTGCGGCAGCATGAGCTCCGCTTCGACCGCCTTGCCTTCGCCGTCGCGGCCCTGCACGGTCAAGGTAAAGAATGGCCCTGCCGGATCGATTTCCGAGCAGACGATGTGCGGTCCGACCGCGGGTACGTCGGTAAGGTAAGGCTTGATCACTGCGCCAAGCGTGTCAATCGCCTGCGGAAACAGGAATACAGCGAAACTGGTTGCATCGTTCATGCGGTTACCATTCGTTCAATTCGGTCGAGTATAGCGAAAGCGCGACGCGGGATTTCCCCTCTAGTATCCTCGACACTTCCTCCTTCGCGACGCCTTCATGCTGCGTTTTCTCTGTTTCCTCGCCTTACTCCCGCTTGCCACCGCCACGCATTCCGCCGCGGTCGACGACACCTGGATGAGCGTGCTGCTCGACGGCCGCAAGATCGGCAGCATGCACACCACGCGCAGCATCGACGGCGAGCGCGTGCGCACGACGCAGGCAATGCAGATTGAGCTCGAGCGCTCCGGCCTCAAGGTGGCGCTGAGCACGAGCGAGAGCGACGAGGAGACGCGCGAAGGCAAACCGCTGCGCTTTGAATCGCGCACGAAAATCTCCGGCATCGAAAACGTGCAGACCGGTGTGATCGGCGCAGACGGCAAGCTCGAGGTGACGACCGAAGTCGGCGGCGCCAAGCAGATGCGCACGCAGGCATGGCCGCAGGGCGCGCTGCTCGCCGAAGGCCTGCGCCTGATCGAGGAAAGGCACGGACTTACGCCCGGCACGCGCTACAAGACACTCGCATTCCAGGCCGAGAATCTCGAGGCGGTCGAGGTCGACTCGCGCGTCGGCGCGCGCGAGACGATAGACCTGCCCGACGGCAAGCGCGAACTCGTGCGCATCGAACAGACGATCGCGCTAGGCGACGCACCGACGAAAACGGTGTCGTGGGTCGAGGCCGATTCCAGCGTGCGCAAACTGCTCGTGCCGATGATGGGCTACGAGTTGACCATGCTCGCCTGCTCGAAAGCCTGCGCGACCGCGCCGAACCAGGCATCCGACATCCTCGTCGGCACGATGCTTGCCGCGCCGCGCGCGTTGACCGCCGACGAGCGGGCCAAGGGCATGCGCATCATCGTCAGCGCGACCGACACGAGTGGCGAAGCCCTCAAGTTCGCAACGACCGACGAGCAGCAGTTCTCCGCCGCGGCCGGCGGCAAGGTCGAGCTGCGCGTCGCGCCGGCGTCCTCCACGGGGACATCGCGCGAAGGCAAGCCGACCGCTGCCGACACGCAGCCGAACGACTGGTTGCAAAGCGCCGCACCCGAAATCGTCAAGCTCGCGCATGACGGCGCGGGCGCAGCGAAGACGCCGGCCGCGCAGATGCAGAACCTCGAGGACTTCGTGCGCCGCTTCATCCGTACCAAGGACCTCAGCGTCGGCTACGCCTCCGCGCTCGAAGTGGCGAAAAATCCGGAGGGCGACTGTACCGAACACGCCGTGCTGCTTGCCGCGCTCGGCCGCGCGCTCGGCATTCCGACGCGCGTCGTCGACGGACTCGTCTACATCGACCAGTACGCGGGCAAGAACAACGTCTTCGTACCGCACGCCTGGGCGCAGGCCTGGGTCGACGGACGCTGGCGCAGCTACGACGCCGCGCTGCAGGGCTTCGACGCCGGACACGTCGCACTGTCCACGGGCAGCGGCGATCCTTGGCGGTTCTATGCGGGTTTCAGCACGCTCGGACGCGTGCGCGTGGAGGCGGTCGAGCCACTGCCTTGATCGACAGCGGACAGCCGACGCCCTCCCGCCGAGATTCTGAAAATCATCACTACTCTTTGTTTTAAAGAGATTATCGCCATTTCTCTGGCGAAATGTGGCCTTGAATCCATGTCTTGAACATTTGATATCTTTTTGATATCGTATTTTCAATCACTGGAGAAGCCACCATGAACGAACGTTCCGTTTCCGCGCCGTCCGGTATACCCGCCCTGATCGGCCTGGTCGTGCTGTTGATCGCCGATATCGCCTGGCTGATTTACGGCATCCAGAATAGGGCTCCTTGGGGCATCGTCGCCGCGATCCTGGCCGGGATCGTCCTGCTGGTCAGTCTTGGCGGCTTCTTCACCGTCGCGCCGAACGAGGGCAAGGTGCTGCAGTTCTTCGGCAAGTACGTCGGCACGGTGCGCGACGCCGGGCCGCGCTGGGCGAACCCGTTCTACAGCAAGACCGGTGTGTCGTTGCGCGTGCGCAATTTCGAATCGTCCAAGCTCAAGGTCAACGACCTCGACGGCAATCCGATCGAGATCGCTGCGGTCGTGGTCTGGCAGGTCGTCGACACCGCCGAAGCGCTGTTCCAGGTCAACGACTACGAAGACTTCGTGCACATCCAGAGCGAATCCGCGTTGCGCACGATGGCGACGAGCTACCCCTACGATTCGCACGACACCGGCGCGCTGTCGCTGCGCAGCCACGGCGTTGAAATCTCCGATCACCTGCAGAAGGAAATCCAGGATCGTCTCGCCAGTGCCGGCATGAAAGTGGTCGAAGCGCGCATCACCCATCTCGCCTTCGCGCCCGAGATCGCGCAGGCGATGCTGCAGCGCCAGCAGGCGAGCGCGATCATTGCTGCGCGCACGCGCATCGTCGAAGGCGCGGTGACGATGGTCGAGATGGCGCTCGATCAATTGTCCAAACGCGACATCGTCCAGCTCGACGAGGAGCGCAAGGCGGCGATGGTGTCCAACCTGCTCGTCGTGCTCTGCGGCGAACGCGGTACGCAGCCGATCGTCAATACCGGCACGCTGTACAACTGATCCCGCGGAGAAGAGCGATGGACTCACGGCAACGCGAATTCTGGTTCCCCGCCAAGCGCTACGGCTGGGGTTGGGGCCTGCCGGTCGCTTGGCAAGGATGGGCAGTCCTAATCGCGTACGCCGCCGTGCTCGCCGCCGGCGCCATGCTGTTGTTGCCGGAGCGGCGCGCCCTGTTCATAGCGCACGCCGCGGTCGTCACTGCATTGCTGGTCCTGGTCTGCTGGCTCAAGGGCGAGAAGCCGCGCTGGCGTTGGGGCGACAAAGGCTGATGCGCTCCATACCTGAAAAAATATTCGAATGCCGGCTTCGCCGGCATAGCCCCCATGCCGGCCGCTGACAAGAAAGCCTATCCGCTGCGCATCAACGCCGACGTACTCGACGCCGTGCAGCGTTGGGCCGACGACGAACTGCGCAGCGTCAATGCGCAGATCGAATACGTGTTGCGCGACGCACTGCGCAAGGCGGGGCGGATCAAGGCACAATCCGCCCATGAACCGCCCGCGCCCGACTCCGCAAATTGATCCCGTGGCTCTCGCCCATTCTCTCGGCGTGCCGCGCGATTACGGCCGCGTACGCGGCCTGCGCCGCATACGCGAACCGGCGCAGCTGGCAACTATCGGTCGGGATACGCAGGGGCGCGAGCAATACCTCGCTCCGCGCGCCGCGCGCGCGTGGACACGCATGCGCGAGGCGGCGATGTACGACAGTGTGGAACTCGAAATCGTCTCGGCGTTCCGCGGCATCGAGTATCAGCTCGGCATCATCCGGCGCAAGCTCGAACGCGGGCAATCGATGGACGAGATCCTCCGCGTCAGCGCCGCGCCGGGCTACAGCGAGCATCACAGCGGGCGCGCGCTCGACATCACGACGCCGGGGTACGCGGCGCTTGAAGAGGAATTCGAGCGCTCGCCTGCGTTCGCCTGGCTGCGCAAAAATGCAAAGTTATACAAATTCTCGCTGAGCTATCCGCGTGGCAATCGCCACGGCATCGCTTACGAGCCGTGGCATTGGTGCTGGCACGAGAAATTCCCAAGGCCGCGATGAATGCATGGGCGCGATGAATCGCGCCCATGCACAACATCGGCGTTTACGGCTTGATCACGGATTGCCCACGGTCAACGGATGATATTGCCCGGTCAACCAGAGCGGCAGCTGGTCCACGTAGTTCGGGCTGCCGAGTACGGCACTGTTGCCGCCGGGGATCACTTCGAACGCGTTGATCGGCAGCGACATCTCGCCGACGAAACGGCGGCCCGGCGCGGTATCGCCGCTGAACATGAAATCGTTGACGCCGCTGACGCGCAGCGCATGGCCGCCCGGATTGACCGTTTCCCAACCACTGTCGCGCGCCAGGCCGGGCAGGTTCGCCGAGAGATCGGTGAACGGATACGGGCTGCCGGCGCCCGGCACATTGAACGGTCCGCCAAGCGGATGCACGAGCACGAAACGGTGCAACAGGCCCCAATGATAGTCGGCGGGATTCGTCGAGTTATTGAACGCGGCCGCAAACGCGTTGCTTGATGCCTGCGTCAGCGCGTCCTTCAAACTTTTGAGCAACACGTAGTCGCGCGCCGACGCCGCATCGGGCGCGCCGCTGACAGCGAAGAAGTTCACGCCGGACGCGCCCTTGCCGCCGAGCACCGGGAACGCATCGAGCAGGAATTTCACGCTCGTCCAAGCATCGTCGTCGGCAGGCAGGTAGCTGCCGAGGCCGAGGCCGGTCAAGGTCTTGTCCTCGATATTCTTGATCGCGTTGCTGCGCCACAAGTAGTACAGCGTCGCCGCAACATCTGCGTTCTTGCCGTAGGTCGCGGGGAGAAACACACCAGGCGGAAGCCCGATGGTGTCGATGGAGCTGGGGCTGTCGTAACCTTGCGCCAATCCGGTCGGCGTAGCGAGATTCCATCCCTGCAGATAGGTCATCGCCTGGATGACGCCGCTGTCGTTCGCGAGTGCGCTGAGTTGGCTCCATGCACTCCCCTGCGCGTTCGTGTACGCGGCCAGCAGATACGGCAACACCAGTTCTGCATCGGCGGGCTGCCGATTGAGCTGCACGGTTTTGATGTTGTCCGGCGTGATCTTTCTGCCCTGGGCGATCATCGCCGACAGCAGCTTGCTGATGCGCGTGACGCGGTACACGCTGTAGTTGTAGTTGAGATAGTAGATGCCGCCGCCGGGGCGCTGCATCGCTAGCGGGTTGTTGCCCGCAAGGATGCCGATCGGGTCGTTGTTGCCGTTGGCGAAGAAGCCCGAGGCCGGGTTGATCACATGCGGCATTTCCGCCGCCGGCATGATCTCGAACGGCGTCGCCTGGTTCGGTTGCGGATGCTGCACCGGCAACCAGTCGTGATGCAGCTTGCCGGAGCCGTCGCGGATCAGCCACGGCGGGATGCCGCCGCCGGGCGCGCCTTCCTGCAGATCCTGGCGGATCGGATTCTCCGCGCTGGTGAAGTAGGCGATGTTGCCTGCGGTATCGGCATAGGCGAAGTTCTGCGAGCCGAAGTCGAAGTAGGTCAGCGCGTTCTGGAAATCGGTGAGGTTGTTCGCGCGATTGATCTTCTTGAACGCCTTCAGCTCCATCGTCGGGCCGAAGCCCGTGTAGGCGATCGACAGGCCGCTGCTGCCGTCGATCTGCACGATCGGTCCGTTGTTCCGGCGCGGCACGATGACCGTCACGCCGCCGTTGGTCGGGCCGATCGAATCGTCGCGCACGAGGTTGTCGGTCACGCCCGCCTGCATCTTGTTCACGTAGTAACTCTGGAACTGCCAGATCACCGGCTCGGCCTGGCCGTTGTGCACGATCCCGGTCGGCAGACCGACGGCGTTGAGCTGCAGCGTTTCCTGGAAGAAGTCGGTCACGTCCATCGGGTTGACGGTCGTGCCCCAGCAGACGTTCGTCGTACAGCCTTGGATGATGCCCGGCGCGCCCGGCACGCTGACGCCGCTCGCGTTGAGCGGCTGCGTATAGGCCGGATCGTTCGAGGTGATGTGCATCTCCATGAAGATCGGCGGCAATGCGAGCGTGAGATGCGGGTCGTTGGCAAGGATCGGCTTGCCCGACTCGGTGACGCTACCCGACACGGCGAACTCGTTGCTGCCCTCGCGATCGGCACGCGAACGCAGGGTCGGCGCGATCAGCGGATGATTTGCGACCTTGTCGAGCCAGCTCTGCGCGAGTTTCACGGTCTGCGCGGAAATCAGCTGCGGCTGGCTCGCCGGCGCTTGCACCGTTGCCTGTAGCGCGGCGGCGGGTGCGCCGCTGCCCACGCTCGCGGCGCCCGGCGCGAATCCGGGGATCGTCACGGTCGAATCAGGCGGTGCGAAACGATGCGTGTCGCCGAAATACAACGCGACCGGATCGACCTTGGCCGCGGCCGCGGCCTTCTGGTACGCGGCGAAATTGATCGTGTTCGATACTTTGGACGAGTCGAATGAGAGCTGATAAGCGAGGCCCTTGCCAACGCTGATCGTGTCGATCGGCAGCCACGGCTCCGCCTGACTCAGGCTCAACGCGTGGTACTCGGGCGGCAGCGACGGTGTCGTCTTCAACCAGTAGTTGACGCCATTCGCATAGGCCTGCAGCCAGCCGCGCGTGTCGTCGTCCATCGCCTGCCAGGTCGCCAGCGCGGCGCGACGCAGGCCGAGCGTGCGCGACTGGATGTCGTTGGCGAGCGCGGGCTGGCCGACGAGTTCGGCCAGCGTGCCGCTGACCGCGCGGCGGTTGAAGTCCATTTCGAAGAAACGTGCCTTCGCCTGTGCGTAACCCTGCAGGAAGGCGGCGTCGTTGTCGGTCGCCGCGGTGATCGTCGGCATGCCGAGCGCATCGTAGACAAGGGTGCCCGGCGCGGACATGCCGGGCGCGCTGATCGTGTCGGCCAGCGCGGCCGTGCTGCAAAATCCCAATGTGGAAAAAGCAAGAAGTATAGAGCGCGCGCAGAGGGCGCGCCGGACACGTGAGGTCGACATGATTCCCTCCTGTTGAGAACGCTGGCGGATATCGAAACGAGCGTTTGAACCGGAGTATGCGCTTCGCCGATTGCAGCGAAAAGCGGCGCGGGCGAATTTCGATTTTGCGCCGCAACAAATCGCCGACTCAGTCCACTTGCCGCTGCCGGAGCGCAGAACCGGAGTGTACACAGAAGTATGTGAGGATGACTCGCCGCATCCGCGGCTCACCCTGCGGGTCATTCGCTGCGCGAATGTTCGCTTCGGCATCCTGCCTCCGCAGTCCGAGCACCGCCGGCGCGCAAATTATCGAGCGCAGTAGGTTTTTGGACAGGTTCTCAGTCGGAACGCGCGCGCAGGCAGGCCATCGCCGCAGCGAGCCAGCCTGCGATCAGCGCAATGCCGCCGAGCGGCGTAACCACGCCGACGAATTTCGACGCGCCGAGGGCAAGTGCATAGAGGCTGCCACTGAACAAGACGGTGCCCAGAGCGAAGGCATACGCGCTGGCGCGGCGCCAACGCGTTGCGGGCAGCGGCGCGAGCGCCAGCGCGAACAGCGCGAGCGCGTGCCAGAACTGGTACTCCACCGCGGTATGCCAGAGGCGCAACGCCGCTTCGTCGAGCGTGCCGCGCAAGGCATGCGCACCGAACGCGCCGAGCACGACGCCGAGTGCCCCGAGCAACGCGCCGCCGGCCGCGAATGCGCGCATGCTGAGCTAGGGCTTGATCACCGGAGTCGACCCCGGCGTCGGCAGAATAGGTGGCGCTGGCTTGCCGGCTTTCACGCCCGCCGCTTGCTTGGTCTGCAGCGGCTTGAGCAGTTCGTCGATGTTCTTGTGGAAGTTCTGAAACGCGTACTGCGGGACGGTGTAGGTCCAGCCCTGCAGTTTCCTGTTCAGATCCTCGGCGGCCTTGTTGGCTGCCGCGATCCGCTCGGCGCGGTCCTTCGCCGGATCGACGAGCGAAGCCGGTTTCGCCACCTCGGCTTCCGCCTTCGCAATCGCCGCGTCATCGCCTTTGGCCTCAACGACCTTGAGCTTGGCCGCGGCAACAGCGGTTTCGTAGGCAGCCTTGTCGCCGGCCTGCGCGCTGGCGATGCCGGCATCGAGTTGCTTCGCATCAGTGGAGGCGGCGAATTGCACACGCGCCTTGCCGTCCGTTTCCCACGCGGTCACTTCGACGACGCGACCATCGAAACCGAGATAGCGTGCTTTGAAAGGTTTCTCTGGCGCAGGCGCATCCTTGGCCACGGCCACGTCGTCGGCACGCAAGTTCGACAGGCCCGAGCCCATGCCGTTGGCGACGAAATCCGAAACCGGTTCCCTGCCCTTAGGCAAGTCGGCGATCCTGAAGTTGCCGTCGGCCGGCTGTTCCTTGTAGACGCGCAACGTTTTGCCGTCGGCACCGGTCAGCGTGACCTCCTTGACCTTCGCCGCATCGATGTCGATCAAGTCCTTGCGGATCCACGCGGCCGGATCCTTTTCCGCGAGCAGCGTGCCGCTCGCGAGCAGGCTCTGTGCTTCGCCCTCGCGGCGCACGAACGTACCGCCGCCGCCCTGGCCGTTGTAGAGGCCGACGATCAGCTTCGGCAAGCCCTGCAAACCGCCCAGCGCGACGAGCACGCTCTGCGCCTTCGGGTCGATCGGATCCTCGACGCCAAGCTCGGCGTAGCGCTTCGGGCTGGCGGTCTTCGTGTCGAGCACCTTCGCATCCGCGAGCCGGTACAGGTACTCGCGCAACTTGCCGATGTCGGCTGGATAACCGGAACGCTCGGCGACCTGCCAGCCTTCGCCGCTGCGCTTGAGCGTGACCAGCGCCTTGCCGCCCGCGCCGCTCAGCGCGAACGTATCGACCTTGTTGAGCTCCTCGCGCAGGCCGGGCAGCAACGGCTTGTCCTTCGTCGAGTCCTCGCTGATCGGTGCGTTGGCCGAGTTGATCCAGATCGCGGCGCCAAGCGCGATCGTGGCGGCGGCGGCAAGTGCGGACAAGGTTTTTGTGTTCATTTCCAAAGGGTCCTTCAATATCTTCGGCTCGGCTTCGCCTCGCCGGTTGTTGCTAGCTCGCGCATCCGACGCTCGCCAAGCAACCCGTCCCTACGCTCCTGCTACGGACACTCGACGTCGCGCGATGCGCTTTACCTACGCGGCGTCTGCCCCGCGCCGCCGTTCGGCCACGCTCCTGCGCCTCAACGCATCGCGCGCGCGCGGCGCCTCGCCCAGGCGAACCCCAGAGCAAACAAGGTGATCAGCAGCGGCATCAGCCCGATGTTGACGAGCTTCAGGCGCGTGCCCAGTGCCTCGATGCGGTCGTCGAGGCTGCGCCGCACTTGGCGCAATTCCTTGCGGATCGCGATCTTCTGGTCCTGGAAATTCGTCAGTTCGGCCTTCTGCTCGGGCGAGAGGATCATCTCGTTCTCCTTGCTCTTGCCGCTCTGCAGCTCGGTGAGCTTGCGCTCGGTATCAGACAGGCGCTGCTGCAGTTCGCGCTCCTTGCCGCGGAAGCTTTCTTCGGCGGCGCGGCGCATGTTGTCGACCGTGGTGAAAGGACGCTGCGAGGTCGCGCGGCCGCGGATCGAGATCAGGTCGGAGGAGCCGCCGAGATTGTCGACCGCGTTGACGATGAAGTCACCGTTGTTGGCGAACGCATTCATGACCTGCTGGCCGAAGAACTGTTGCACCTGCACCCACAAGCGGTTGCTGAGAATGTCGGTATCGGCAACCAGGATGATCTCGCCGCCATCCTTGGATTCGGCCAGATGGTCCGCCGCTTTGCGCTCGGGAAACGCCGTGGCGAACTTGCCCTCGAGGCGACCGGCAACGACAAACGGCTGCGCACCGTCGGGCTTGTAGTCGACGAGCAACTGGCTCGGGTCGGTCATGAACTTCACGCGATCCGCCGCCACGGTCATCGCATCGGCGCTGGTCTGGATCAGCGGCGTCAGCTTATTCTTCGAGTCCTTGGCGAGCTGGAAGAAGCCGGCGGTCGATACGTTGATGCTCTGCAACTGCGCCGTGGTGATGTCGGTCGGATTGAGGTCGCGCTGATTGAAACCGAGGATCGCCGGATGGCGGATCGGCTGGCCCTGCGCCGAGGACACCTGCAGCGCGTGTTCGCGGTCGAGCACGATCTTCTTCGCGTCGTAGTCGACGCCCCAGGCCTTGAACAGCTTCGGCAGGTCCGAGGAACGGTCGGCCATCATCGCCGCCTGCGGATTGTTCGGATCCGCGCCCGAATCATCGCTCTCGGCGAGCGGATCGACGAAGACGAGCAGATGGCCGCCGCGCAGCACGAACTGGTCGATCGCGTATTGCGCATCGTCGCTCAGGTTCTTCGGCTGCACGACGACGAGCACGTTGATGTCCTTGTCGATCGATTTGACCGACGCTGCGGTGAGCGTGCGCACCTCGAACATCTGCTCGAGCTGGGACTGGATCGCCCAGGGCTGGCGCATCTGCCGTGTCTGCGCGTCGAAACCGGCGCCCATCGGCAAGCCCGAAATCAGCCCCACCGCCGGCTTCTTCGCCATCGACAGCTCGTGGATCATCTTGGCTACGTCGTACTCGAGGAAAGTCTCCTTGTTCGGATTCGCAATCGGCATGACGGACTTGCCGTTGGTCGAGTTCGTGCCGACGATGCCGAGAAAGAGATTGCTGCTGCCCTGCCCCCATGGCAGCGCCTGCAAGCCGAGCGTGGTCGCGCGGTCCTCGTCCTCGGAAAACGGCAGCGGATCGACCGTCGTCACGCGCAGCTTGCCGCCGGCGCGCGCAGCCATCTCGGCGAGCATCTCGCGCACGCGCGGCGCATAGTTGCGCAGCGCGGCGGCATCGGGATTCGCACTTTCCGCCGCGGCCTTGTCGGAGAAGTACAAGGTCAGATTGACCGGCTCCTCGATCGAGGAAAGGATGTTCTTGGTACCTTGCGACAAGGTATACAAATGATTCTGGGTCAGGTCGAGGCGCGCGCCGCGAAACAATGTGTTGCTGACCAGGATCACGGCGACGAACAGCACGGCGAGCACGGCCAAGGCACCGATCGTGAGAAGTTTCTTGTTCGATTTCATCGTGGGCCCCGGCTCAGTCGGCTTTCTTCAGATCGATCACGACCGCGCTCGCATACAGCCAGAACGCGATTGTCAGACCGAAGTAAACAAGGTCGCGCAGGTCGATCACGCCCTTGGCGATCGCGGCGAAATGAGTGAGGAAGCTCAGGCCGGAAATCGCATCGACCAGCCCTTGCGGCGCCCACGCGCTGAAAAAGTTCAGCACCAACGGGAAGCCCGCGAGCAGGAATAGGAAGCAGACGACCACAGTCAGAATGAACGCGACGACCTGGTTGCGCGTGCACGCCGAAATGCACGAGCCGATCGCGAGGAATGCACCGGCCATGAGGAAGCTGCCGAGATAGCTCGCGAAGATCACGCCGTTGTCGGGCGAGCCGAGATAGTTGACCGTGATCCAGATCGGGAACGTCAGCGCGAGCGCGATGCCGATGAATGCCCACGCCGCAAGAAATTTCCCGACCACCGCTTGCCACATCGTGATCGGCAAGGTCAGCAGCAGCTCGATCGTGCCGCTCTTGCGCTCTTCCGACCACAGGCGCATGCCGACCGCCGGGACGAGGAACAGGTACAGCCATGGATGGAAGTTGAAGAACGGCAACAGGTCGGCCTGGCCGCGCTCGTAGAAGTTGCCGATGTAGAACGTGAACGCGCCGGCCAGCAGCAGAAAGATCACGATGAACACGTAGGCCACGGGCGTCGCGAAATAGCTCGCGAGTTCGCGCTTGAACACGGTGATGATGTTGCTCATGCGCGTGCCTCCTCGGCCAGGTCTTCGCCGAGATCGCCATGCGTGATCGTGCGGAACACCTCGTCCATGCGTCCGGATTCGAGCTGCAATTCGCTGACCGGGATGCCCTGCTCCTTCAGCAGCTCGCTGATCGGAGCGAAGATCTGCCGGCCTGGCTTGGGGATCGCGGTCAGGCGGCGCGTGATCGTGTCGTACTCGACCGCGGCGACGTCGGCAACGCGCGAGAGCACGTCCTTCGCGCCCGCGAGGTTCGTCGTCGTCAGCGACACCGCCTGGTGGTAGCGCGAACGCGCCTCGAGTTCCGCCGGCGTCGCATCGGCAAGAATTTTTCCGCGCGCGATGATCACGGCGCGCGTGCACACCGCCTGCACTTCCTCGAGGATGTGGGTGGAGACGACGATGGTCTTGTCCTTGGCCATCGCATTGATCAGGTTGCGCACTTCGAACTTCTGGTTCGGATCGAGGCCGTCGGTCGGCTCGTCGAGGATCAGCACGGCCGGATTGTGGACGATAGCCTGGGCCAGGCCGACGCGGCGCTTGAAGCCCTTGGACAAGGTCTCGATCGACTGTTCGAGCACGTTGTGCAGATGCAGGCGTTCGATCACCTCTTCGACGCGCTGTGCGCGCTTGTCGCCGCGCAGGCCGCGCGCTTCGGCGACGAAATGCAGGAACTGACGCGGAGTCATCTCGCCGTAGCTCGGCGCGCCTTCGGGCAGGTAGCCGGTCACGCGCTTGGCCGCGAGTGCGTCGTCGACGACATCGTGGCCGCAGACGCTGGCACTGCCCGAAGTCGGACTGAGGAAGCCGGCGATCATCTTCATCGTCGTCGACTTGCCGGCGCCGTTGGGGCCGAGAAAGCCGAGCACCTGGCCGGGCTCGACCTTGAAGGTGATGCCGTCGACCGCGTTGAGGTCGCCGTAACGTTTGCTCAATTGCCGGGTTTCGATCATGCGCGAGTCCCTGGTGGTAAGTTTTCCCAAAACTAGGGCTGCACAATCCCTGGGGTTGGCAGCCCGCGCCGAGCCCGACATGAATTCGGGTTCGGTTACGCAGCCGGAGCGTACACGGCCGCGAGTCAAATACCGCGCCGTCGCGAAAAAGTTCCGCGTGCGATGAAGCTGCGATCGCGGAAACGAAACGGCGCGGACAAGGGTTCGCCTTGTCCGCGCCGCGTTGTCGTGCCGCTTACTGCTGCACCGTGACCGGCAGCGAGACCGTAAACGACTGGTTGTCTTCGGCCGCGTTCGCGTCGGTCGTGGTCAATTCGTCGTAGAAACGTCCCGGACCGGTGCCGCTGTCGTCGAATCCGTAACCGTGCGTCGATGCGTAGGCCTTGAGCAGCAGGCGCGTCAGCGGCAATTGCGCAGGCGAGCCGGTGAACGAGGCGGTCAGCACCTTGCCGGCATAGGTCGTGCCGACCTTGACCGGATCAGCCGGGGTGATGCCATCGGTCTTCTCGACCGGCACGGCGATGTCGAACTCGTAGTTCTCGTCGCCCCAATTCGAGGTGACCGTGATGCGCGGACCAGTCTGGGCGAGCTTGTCCTTCTTGATTTCGGCGTTGATCGCGGTCAGCGCCTTGTCGGTCGCATCGGCGACTTCGTCGAGCGAACGCTTGGCCTGCGTGGAAACGTAGAGGATCGGGCGCGCGGTCACGTCCTTGAGTTCGAACGTCGTGTCCTTGTAATCGACGTTCGGCACGGTCGCCAGGTACTTTTCGAGATCATCCAGATGCAGTTGCAACAGAGTCGCCGGCTCGCCGCCGACATACAGGCCGCTGTAGCGCGCGAGCAAGTCCCAGCCGTATTCGACGTCGTAGCCGAGCGTGACCTTGACCGTCTTGCCGTTCTCGGCCTGATCGAGGTCCCAGGTGAGCGTCTTGCCTTCGCCCTTCCAGTTGTTGTCGACCGCCCAGCGCACCTGCTTGTCCTGCACCGGGTCGGGAATGACGGTGAACGCACCATTGCCAAGCTTGGCATCGGCGGAACCGGTCCAGTTGAGTTTGGCGCCCGAGCCGCTCTCCGGCCCTTGGAAATCGAAGCGTACCTTTGAATCGAACGCACGCAGCGGCGACGGCCACGAGGGATAGGTACGGTAGCCGTTCAGCACGTCGTAGATCTGACGCACCGGTGCGGAATACACCTTCGCCTTGTCGATATGCCGATGGTTCGGCAACGCAATCGCGAAGACTACCGCGAGGATAGCGACGATGATGAGGGCAACGAAAATCTCAAGCAGACGAATCATCCTATCTCTCTCCAGAATTGGAACCGGCAGGCCACGTCAAGTCCCCGCCGCGGCCGCACGACAAGAGCCCGGACACACACAGTTCTCGAGATCAGGAGCTTTCCCAACCGCCTGCGTCCAGCCCGGGCACTGCCCGAATGTTACTTGCAAATTCCGGCAATGGCTACGGCGACTGCAACAAATCCCTGCAAGGACCGGGAAAGACGCTGGATCAGCGCGAAAAGCGGCTTCAAAAAAATTTTGAATGCCTAGACGATGCCGATTTCGAACGCTTTGAGCACGGCGCGGGTACGGTCGCGCACGCCGAGTTTGGAGAGGATGTTGGAGACGTGGTTCTTCACCGTGCCTTCGGCCACGGTCAGCGAGTTGGCGATTTCCTTGTTGCTGTAGCCGCCGGCCATCAGGCGCAGAATTTCGGTTTCACGATCGGTCAGCGGATCGGGGCGTTCGAGGCTGACGAACTCGTTGTGCATGCGCTCCAGGCCCGAGAGCAGGCGCTGGGTGACGACCGGGGCGACCAGCGAGCCGCCGTCGGCGACGGTCTTGACCGCGTCGACGAGCTGTTCGAGCGAGACATCCTTGAGCAGATAACCGCGTGCGCCGGCCTTGAGTCCCGCGAGCACGAGCTGGTCGTCGTCGAACGTGGTCAGGATGATCGTCGGCGGCAGTTCGTTCTTCGCCGCGAGCGCGTTGAGCACGTCGAGCCCGGACATGCCCGGCATGCGCATGTCGAGCAGGACGACGTCCGGCTTGGCCTGCGGGATGATGGTCACCGCCTGCGCGCCGTCGCCGGCCTCGGCAACGACAGCGATATCGTCGGAAAGCTCGAGCAGCGAGCGGATGCCCTGGCGTACCAGGGTCTGGTCGTCGACCAGGCATACCCCGATCTTGCCCGGCATCGTCTTGTTCGTGGTCATCGCGCGGCCTCCAGTGGCAGCCACGCGTCCAGCGCGAAGCCGCGGTCGAGATGGGTATCGATATTCAGGCGTCCGCCTACCTGGGCCAGGCGCTCACGCATGCCGGTCAGGCCGTTGCCCTGCTTGAATCCGGCGGCGCCGCGGCCGTCGTCGCGCGCATGGATAGCCAATTCGTTGTTTTCCGTGCGCTCGCAGCGCAGCCACAGGTTGCTCGCGCCGGCATGCTTGACCGTGTTGGTGATGATTTCCTGCGCGCAGCGCAATAGCACCTGCGCGCGCTGCGGATCGTCCACGGCGAAGCGCGCCGGCAGGTCGAGATGGATGGTCAGGCCCGGCACGCCGTCAACCAGCGTACGCAGCGCGGCCGAGAGGTCGATCGTGTCGCCCTCGCGCAGCTGGCTGACTACTTCGCGGACGTCGGACAGAAGCAACTTGGCCACGGTCTGCGCCTGGCGCACGTGCTCCTGCGCCGCGCCGTGGACGAGATGGCTGGCGACTTCGAGGTTGAGGCTCAGCGCGGTCAGGTGATGGCCGACGAGGTCGTGCAGCTCGCGCGAGATGCGCATGCGCTCGCTCATGCGGCTCGATTCGGTCAGCAGCGTGCGCGTCGCGCGCAGCTCGGAGTTGAGGCGGCGCAATTCCTCGCGCGAATCGGCCTGCTGCTTGGCAACGAGCGAGCTGACGAAGGCGACGCAGGAAAAGCCCACGTACATGGCGCACTGCAGAAAGGCCTCGAACCAGGAAAACTTGTACTCCGGGTCGATCAGGTGAACGTACAGCGGCGCCATCGAGAAATTCTGCAGCACGAGCCAGACTACTCCAAGCTCAACGGGCAGCAGCCAGGGCAGAATGACGGCGATCACCATGAGCAGCATCGAGGCGAGCGAGGGCGAGCCGAAATAGCCGACGGCCATCGCCATTGCGTACAGCAGCAGCAACATCGGCAGACGCGACAGCCATGAACGCCGTGCGCCCATGTTCCCGGTCGCCAGCCAGTAGGCGACACCGAATACGGCGTAGGCGGTGATCCAGCCGATGCGGTTGCCGACCACGATCGGACCGTTGCCGACGAGCAGGATCGGAATACCCACACTGACGTAGGTGACAAGACCGGCGTAGCGGAGCAGGCGGACGTGATTGAAGAAGGAGACCTTCATGCCTGCATCATAAGACGCCATCGTGCGCTGGCAACATGCAACAAGTCATATTTGCACAAAAGCGGCAACGCGGCGCCGTCACCCGGTCCAGCCAACGGCGGCGGATTTTGTTAGACACCCTTAACGAAAAAGCCCGCACCGCGTCATGGCCCAAGCCTGCGACACATGCAATAATGCGCCCCGTCGAGCGCGCCCTAGACGCGCGCCACGCCCACGGAGCACCTCCGCATGAGCATCACCATTCGCGACGTTCGCGAGCACGAGCTGGATTCGATCCTCGCGCTCAATAACGCCGCCGGTTCCACGATCCTGCCGCTGGACGCGATCGGCGTGCGCAAGTTTTACGACGAAGCTGCCTATTTTCGCGTCGCCGAAGCCGAGGATCATCTCGCCGGTTTCCTCATCGGCCTGCGCGAAAACGCCGACTACGCCAGCGACAACTTCCTCTGGTTCCGCGAACATTATCCGCAGTTTCTCTATATCGACCGCATCGTCATTGCGCGCCCGTACCGTGGCCTCGGCCTCGGCCGCATCTTCTACGCCGACGTGACCAGCTTCGCCGAAGTGCGCGTGCCGCTGCTCGCCTGCGAGGTGTTCCTCGAACCACGCGATGACGTCGCCGTGCTGTTCCATGGTACCTATGGCTTCCGCGAAGTCGGCCAGCAGAACATGGCCAGCGTGTCGCGCCATGTGTCGCTGCTCGCGAAGGAATTGTGCAGCTTCGAGTTCGTGCGGCAGAAATATCTCGAGGCCGGCGGCCTGCCGAATCAACCCTGGCTTGCCGAACGCACGCACGGCATCCTCGCGCCGCAAGCGCGCATCGCCTGACATCACGGAAGCCCCCAATTCAATGCGAGCGACGATAGCGGCCGCGGAGCCCATCCTCGAACTGAAATTCGGCCAGGTTGGCATCGCCAACCTGCGCCTCAACCTCAACGACCCTGCCGCGCTGCGCGAGGAGATCGAGCAGAAAGTTGCCGCCGCACCGCAGTTGTTCGCACGCGCGCCCGTCATCCTCGACCTGAGCCGCCTGCCGCAGTTGCCCGACGCCGCCGAGGCACAGGCGCTGCTCGATGCGATCCGCGCGGGCGGCATGCTGCCGGTCGGCCTGTCCTACAGCACGACCGAAAACGAGTCGCTCGCGAAGGAACTCGGCGTGCCGCTGCTGGCGAAATTCCGCGCGGTGTACGAGAAACAGAATGCGGACGACGCCGTCGCCAGCATCGCGCCCGCCCCGGCGCCGAGCCGGCCGAAAGCCGTGCCCAAAGCCGAGGCGGAACCTGCACGCGCGCCGGCCGCGACGGTATCGGGCCAGCGTCACGACAAGGCCGTGCGCTCGGGCCAGCAGGTCTACGCGCGCGGACGCGACCTGATCGTCAACGCGATGGTCGGCAACGGCGCCGAGGTGATCGCGGACGGCTCGATCCACATCTACGGCCGCCTGTCCGGTCGCGCGCTCGCCGGCGCGCAGGGCGACGCCTCGGCGCGCATCTATTGCCTGGATTTCCAGGCCGAGCTGATCTCGATCGCCGGCCGCTACCGCGTGTTCGAAGACCTGCCGAAGGAACTGCGCGGCAAGCCCGTGCAGGCCTGGCTCGACGGAGAGAAATTGCTGATCGAGGCATTGGTGTCTTAGCCACGGCAAATCGGAAAAAGTGTAAATTTGCAGTTCTAGCTTTATATAAAAATGGAGATTCTAAGTTGACCGAAAATATCGTGGTGACATCCGGCAAGGGCGGCGTCGGCAAGACGACGACAAGCGCCTCCATCGCGGTGGGCCTGGCCAAGCGCGGCAAGAAGGTCGCGGTGATCGATTTCGACGTCGGCCTGCGCAACCTCGATCTGATCATGGGCTGCGAGCGGCGCGTGGTCTACGACTTTGTCAACGTCATCCACAACGAGTGCACGCTCAAACAGGCGCTGATCAAGGACAAGCGCTACGAAACCCTGTACGTGCTCGCGGCCTCGCAAACGCGCGACAAGGACGCGCTGACCCAGGACGGCGTGCAGCGCGTGCTCGAGGAACTCGCCGCGGACGGCTTCGATTTCGTCGTCTGTGATTCGCCGGCCGGCATCGAGAAAGGCGCGTTCCTCGCCATGTATTTCGCCGATCGCGCAATCGTCGTGGTCAACCCGGAAGTCTCTTCGGTGCGCGACTCAGACCGCATCCTCGGCCTGCTCTCGTCGAAGACGCGCCGTGCCGAAGCCGGCAACAGCAAGGTGCAGGAACATCTGCTGCTCACGCGCTACAACCCCTCGCGCGTCGCCACCGGCGACATGATGAGCATCAGCGATGTCGAGGAAATCCTCGGCATCAAGGTCGTCGGCGTCATCCCGGAATCGGAAGGCGTGCTCGCCGCATCGAACTCGGGCGTGCCGGTGATCCTCGACGAAGCCTCCAGCGCCGGCCAGGCCTACGACGACGCCGTCGCCCGCTTGCTCGGCGACGAGCGTGCGTTGCGCTTCACCGAAGCACCGAAGAAGGGCTTCTTCTCGCGCGTGTTCGGAGGCTGAACATGGGCATCTTCGATTTCCTGCGCAAGGGCCCGCAGAACACCGCCTCGGTGGCCAAGAATCGCCTGACGATCCTGATCCAGGAAGAACGCGACCGCAGCGGCCGCGGCGCACCCGACTACCTGCCGATGCTGCGGCGCGAGCTGCTCGAAGTGATCCGCAAGTTCGTCAACGTCGACGCCAACGCGGTCGACGTGAAGACGCACAAGGACGGCGACCACGACGTGCTCGAACTGTCGATCGCGCTGCCTGACAAGGCAACCGCGGCGGGCAATGCCTGAAACAGCAAGGTCTTGGTGCGGCTCGCTTGCTGACACTGGCCGACATTGACTGGAACGACGCTGCCGCGCTGCTCGAACGCCACGGCCTCGCGCTCGAACGCGTTGTCGACGGCGTAGCGATTCCCGGCAGCTACTGGGGCGAACCCGAAGCCGGCGTGATCGGCGCAACCGTCTACGCGCGCGGCGACACGCCGGTGCATTCGCTGCTGCACGAAGCCAGCCACCTCATCGTCGCTCCGGCCGAGCGCCGCGCATCCATCCACACCGATGCCTCCGATTCGCAGGCCGAGGAGGACGCAACTTGCTACCTGCAGATCGTGCTCGCGGACGAATTGCCCGGCGTCGGCAGCGCGCGGTGCATGGACGACATGGACGCCTGGGGCTACACGTTTCGCCTCGGCTCCACGCGTGCCTGGTTCGAGCGCGATGCCGAAGACGCGCGCGCGTGGCTGGCCGCGCGCGGACTGCTCCAAGCCGCGCGTGGATCGCAGTCCGGCGAAGTTGCCTGATCGCTTCACACTACTTTACACAAGCGACAAATTCCGCTGACGCATGCTCCGCAGACTGCACCGTGGGAATCGTCCCACCATGCATCGGAGATACGCCATGACCATTTTCACCTCTGTTTCCCGCAAAGCCCTGCTCGCACTTGCACTGATTGGCAGCGTCGCCGTCGGCGCGGGCGCACTCGCTCATTCGCCCGGCAGCGCGCACGCAATGCCGGCAGGCGCCGATGGCGCGCAAGGCATCGTCGCGCACGTCAACGGCATGCTGGAGTACGTCTATACCGAAGCCGGCGCAACCGACGCGCAGAAGACCCAACTCGCCGCGATCACGCAGCAGGCGCAAACCGACCTTGCCCAGATACAGAACCAGGGCGGAGACGGGCACGCGCGCATCTTCGGTCTGCTCACCCAGCCGACCATCGATCGCAGCGCGGTCGAAGCCGAGTATGCGGCGCACATGAAAGTTCACGAACAGGTGTCCAAGCGCACTCTGCAGTTCCTGCTCGACGTGGCCGAAGCACTGACGCCGGCACAGCGCAAGACACTGGCTGACCATGCCGCGCAGCACGCGGCGCACGCGGGCTGAAAACCGCCGCTTGCGCTTCGGCCCGGCAATATCCACAGTGACGCGCATGGCCGAACGCATCCTGTTGGTCGAAGACGACGCCCGCCTCGCCGAGATGCTGTCGGAGTATCTCGGCGGGGCCGGCTTTCGCGTAGTGCACGTGGGCTTCGGCGCAGCGGCACTCGAACGGCTGGCTGCCGAGCCCTGCGACGCCGTGGTGCTCGATCTGATGCTGCCGGACATGGACGGCCTCGACGTCTGCCGGCAATTGCGCACGAAATCCGACGCACCCGTACTCATGCTCACCGCGCGCGGCGACGCGACCGACCGCATCGTCGGCCTCGAACTCGGCGCCGACGACTACCTGCCGAAGCCGTTCGCGCCGCGCGAACTGCTCGCGCGCCTGCGCGCGATCCTGCGCCGGCGCGGCAACGGCACGTCGAGCGAGGCGCCGCTGTGCTTCGGCCGCCTCGAGATCGATCGTGCGGCGCGCACGCTGCGCATCGATGGCGCCGAACGCATGATCACTTCCTACCAGTTCGCCCTGCTCGTCGCGCTTGCCGAAAACGCCGGACGCGTGCTCTCGCGCGACACCCTGATGGACCTCGTCAAGGGCGAGGCACTCGAAGCGTTCGACCGCTCGATCGACGTGCACGTTTCGCGCATTCGCGCCGCGATCGAGGACGATGCCAAGCATCCGCGCCGCATCATCACCGTGCGCGGCGCGGGTTATGTGTTCGCCAAGGCGCAGGAATGATCATGTCGCATCTGCATACGCGCTTCTTCCTCACCCTGCTCGGCAGCCTCGCCGCATTCGCGCTCGGCGGGATCGCCTTCATGCACATCGACGACGGCAGTCGCGTCGTCCACGTGGTCCACAGTTTCATCATCTTTCCCGCGCTCGCGCTGTGCATCGGCATCGCCACCTACCCGCTGACGCGTCGCCTTCTGCGCCGCCTGGAACGTCTCGAACAGGCAGTCGATGCGTTGGGTGCAGGCGATTTGTCCGCGCGTGTCGCGGTCGAAGGCAAGGACGAAGTCGCGCGGCTCGCGCAGAGTTTCAATCGCGCTGCAGGCCGCATCGAGGACCTCGTGGTCGCGCACAAGCGCCTGCTGGCCAATGCCTCGCACGAACTGCGCACGCCGCTCGCGCGCGTGCGCCTCGCGGTCGAGCTGATGGGCGAGTCCGCCGACCCGAAGCGCAAGGCCGGGCTCGACGGCGACATCGCCGAGCTCGACCAGCTCATCGACGAAATCCTGCTCGCCAGCCGCCTCGATGCAGTCGCCAGCCCCGACACCGACGAAGAAGTCGATCTGCTCGCGCTGGCCGCGGAAGAATGCGCACGCTACCGCGACGTGCGCCTCGACGGCGTGAGGGCCGTGCGGCGCGGTGACCCGCGACTGCTGCGGCGGCTGCTGCGCAACCTGCTCGACAATGCGCAACGTCACGGCGCGGCGCCGATCGAAGTGCGCCTCATGCGCTGCGGCGACACCGCCGAAATCGTCGTTGCCGACCGCGGCCCGGTCATCCCCGACAACCAGGCGGCACACCTGTTCGAACCGTTTTACCGACGCAATGCGAGCGGGCAAATCTCCGGCGCCGGCCTGGGACTCAGCCTCGTCCGCCAGATTGCGCGGCGCCATGGCGGCGAAGCGCACTATAGGGCTACGGCGGCAGGCAACTGCTTCGTCGTAACTCTGCCATTGGACGTACCCGTGCTTTCGGCGTGATGTTCCTTTTCACCGGAACGCATCCACGCGCAGTCGAGCTCATTCGACACCATCACGAGAACCCGCTCAAACCAGTCCGCAACGCTGTTGTCGACAGTGGGCGGACGTCACAGCGGATCAATTCGCCGGCACACGATCGAAAGTCGACCGCAGCACGAGCATGGCGCCACGACCAAACCCATAGCTCGTCGTCAGCAAGCTGGCGAAGAGATAGGTCTGGTTGAGGGTCGCCACAAATCCCGATGCGTGCGGCCCCTGGGTGGCCGGGTCGAGTGAGGGGAAAACGGCCATGAGCAGAAAAAGGCTCGAGTTGGTAAACGCACCGACCACCATCGCCCAGCGCACATGCCATGGAAGCGGCACCTTCGCCGCATAGAAGCCGAGGATCAGCGCGCTCATTAGCAGAAAATCGATATGCGCCTGCAATAGTCGATGAAAGTTGCCGGAGAAAATATCGCCAAGCAACGGCACGTGATTGAACAAGCCGACCATGCACCAGGCGAGGATCAAGGCGGCGGTAATCCACAAGGCCGCGCCGCGCAGCAGAACGACATTGCCGGCGTGAGTGGAACTGGACTGCATGAACTGTCTCCGTTTCGAGTCATTCCGCCGGCGGCGCGCCGGACCCTATGTGTCGTTCTATGATCGCGCCTGTACGAGCGCTGTGAATGCTCTCAACGGAGGTGGAACTTGACTGCACCGGCGGTGACTCTGCCTTCCCCTATGCCTGTTCGTGCACCAGCCACGTATCTGTCGACGGTGGACATCTCACCATCTCGCCGCCACGATTGGCTGCGCGAAGTGATCGGCCGCGAATACGCTGACGTCGAGATCGAACCTCCCGCAGATAGCGAGTTGTTCAACGAGATGTGCATTACGCCATGGCGGGACTTGCAGCTTTCCGCAATCCGCTCGAATGCGCTCGCCCTCGAACGGCTGTCGCGCGAACCCCGCCGCATCGCGCAGGACGCCTACTTCGCCGTGATTCTGCTCGATGGCGAATATCGCCTGCGTCAGGATGGGCGCGAAGCATTCCTGCGTCCCGGCGACCTGAGCCTGTACGATGCCGCACGCCCGCACCGCATCGATTGCCCGCGACCGTTCCGCAAGCTGATCGTGTCGATCCCTCGCGCGCTGCTCAGTGAACGCCTTGCCGGCGTCGAACATTGCACGGCCCGGCGCATCGCGGGCGATGCAGGCATCGGCGCCATCGCTGCGAATTTCATCCGCCTCTGCACTGCTGAGGCGGAGACTCTGGCATCGAACGATTTCACCGCATTGTCCGGGCATGCGCTCGATCTCCTCGCACGCGCGATCGCAACGACGCGTCCAGCAACCTGCGGCCTGAGTCGCTCGCGACAGTCCTCGCTTGCAGCGACAAAGGCCATCGTCGAGCGGCGCTTCTGCGATCCGTTGCTGGATGCGGGAGCAATCGCAACCAGTGCCGGCCTTTCGACTCGTTACATCAACGAACTATTCGCCGCCGAAGGGACCTCGCTGATGCGCCATGTCTGGGAACGCCGTCTTCAGAAAAGCATGGACCGCCTGCTCGCCGGCGAGCCATGCAGTCTGGCCGAACTCGCCTGGCGTTGCGGCTTTGCCGATCCGGCGCATTTCAGTCGCGCTTTCAAACGCCGCTTCGGCGCGCCGCCGCGCGAATTCCGCAAGTCGCGCTGAGCGCCCCGCCGAGCAACCGGCGCGGCGATGCAGGCCGCACTTGCTTGCCGCGTTATCATGTCCGTCAACTGATTCTCTCAAACCGAAGCCATGAAACTGACCAGCTACAGCTTTGTCGATGGCGCGGATATCCCTGCTGAATTCGCTTTTTGCGCGATCGATCCGAACACCCACGTCGCGCTGAGCGCGAACCGCAATCCGCATCTGGCATGGACCGACGCGCCGGCCGGCACGAAATCGTTCGCCGTGATCTGCCACGACCCCGACGTGCCGAGCCGCGGCGACGACGTCAACCAGGAAAGCCGCGAAGTGCCGGCGTCGCTGCCGCGCGTGGATTTCTTCCACTGGCTGCTTTGGGACATTCCTGCTTCCGTGCACGAGATCGCCGCGGGCAGTCACAGCGACGGCGTCAGCGCGCGTGGCAAGAGCGGACCCGCAGCGCCGAACGGCTGGCAGCACGGCATCAACGACTACACCGGCTGGTTCGCAGGCGATGCCGACATGGGCGGCACCTACTACGGCTACGACGGCCCCTGCCCGCCATGGAACGACGCGCTCGTCCATCGCTACGTGTTTACCGTCTACGCAGTCGATGTGGCGAAGCTGGACATCGTCGGCGAACCGACCGGGACGAATCTGCGTGCGGCGCTGCAAGGACACGTGCTCGCCGAGTCCAGCATCAGCGCCAGCTACACGCTCAATCCGCGCCTGGTATAAACGCGCCTTTCAATCCGCGCTCGTCCCCGCCGCCGCGATCACCGCGGCGTCGCCGTCGATCTTCTCGGGAATGCGCTTGGCGACGCGGCGATACCAGCGCCAGCCGATCAGGCCGATCAGATAGAACGCGCTCGATGTGATCGCGAGGCTGAGCGCGGAATGCGCGACCAGCGGACCGAGCACGCCGGCAAGCAGCGCGCTGAAGGTGAGCATGAGGAACGCCTGCACCGAAGAAGCACCGCCGCGGTATTGCGGGAAGCGGTCGAGCACGAGCAGGTTGAGCGCGGGCGCGACGAGGTTGACGCCGATCGCGCCGATCGCGACCGGCAGCACCGTCCACGGCACGCGCGCTGGCTGCACGGCGAACGCGATGACGAGGTTGAGCAACGAAGCGCCGAGCATGACGGCGTAGCCGGCGCCGACGAGCGTGCGCACCGGCACGCGTCCGGCCAGGCGGCCAGTCAGCAGCGCGCCAAGCATCAGGCCGCTGATCGCCGGCACGAACAGCCAAGGGAACTGGTTCTGGTCGAGGCGGAGAATGCCGAGCACGAGCGCGGGCGCGTTGGCGATGTAGACGAAGAATCCGGCCGAATTGAAGGTCAACACCAGCGCCAGCGCGGCGAACTGGCGGTCGCTGACGATGCCGCGATAATTCGAGAACAGCGTGCGCGGCAGGAATGCGACGCGGCGTTCACGCGCATGCGTTTCCGGCAGCACCGCAAGGCACAGGCCGATCAACGCAAGGGTGAACAACGCCAGCGCCCAGAACAGCGCATGCCAGCCGACGAGCCAATCCGGCGGCGTAGCCAGCGGACTGCCGTCCCAGGCGACAAGCCAGGCGCCAACCACAGGCGCCAGCGCGGGCGCGAGGCCGAAGATCAGACTGATCTGCGCCATGAGCTTCTGCGCAGAAGGTCCGGCAAAGCAGTCGCGCACGATTGCGCGGCCGACGATCATGCCGATGCCCGCACTCGCGCCCTGCAACGAACGAGACACGAGCAGCGCGTGCATCGATGGCGCAAGCGCACAGCCGATCGTGCCGGCGAGGAATACGACGAGGCCGCCGAGGATGACCGTGCGCCTGCCCCACGCATCCGACATCGCGCCGACGAACAACGACAGCGCCGCGTAGGCGAACAGGTAGACGCTGATCGTTTGCTGCATTACGACCGGGCCTGCGCCGAAACGCCGCTCGATCTCCGGGAACGCCGGAAAGATCGCATCGATGCAGAACGGACCGAGCATCGCCAACGCCGCAAGCAGGCCCGCGAGCAACGCGCGATGCGGAACCGGGGGAGAAGAACTCATCAAGAAGAGACGTGCACGGCGCGCGATAGGCTCAACAAGCCCGGCATCATACGCGCAAACACAAGTGATCGTCTTCGACGGCCGAAGCGATTGCGCCGAACGTTCCGGTCCGTCGGGAACGTTCGGCACGCCATTGATTTCGGGTCGCTATTTCCGTTGCCGCAGTCCGCGTATGGCTTGATAGGCAAGCATCACCGTCATCAGCCACAACATCCAGCGCGCATCGATCGGCGCCGCCACCGGCGGTGCCGCCGGCGTGTACTGCGCACTGCCCTGCACCGACTGCGCGCACGCCGTCACGTTCGTCGTGTTGTTCTGCGTATCCCAACACGCCGAGGCCGTGTTCGTCACCGCCAACGGACCGTTGACGAAGCGCGCCTGGAATGCAATCGACAATCGATTCGGGCCCGACGCGGCATTGGCAACACCGTAGTCAGACTGCATCAGTGCGTCCACCACGATGCGGTTGTTCGCCGCATCGAACGTACAGTTGCTGATCGTCGAGCCACCGAATGTCGTGCAGATGAGCGTGCCGCTGACGAAGGTCATGTTCGCCGGCATCGGATCGCGGATCTCCAGGTTCTGTGCCGCCAGGTTCTGATTGTTGTCGACCACGATCGACCACAACAGCGTCTGCGCATTCACCACCGTCGCCGCCTTGGTGATGAACGGCGGATCGAACGCATTCGGCGGCGAGCTCGTCGTCGTGCCCGTGCACGGTGGCGGCGTGTTGCCCGGCGCGCACAGTCCGCCCTGCGGTGGGCTGACACTCACCGTGTTGGTCACCGCGCCCGCTGGCGTCGCACTGACCGTGGCCGTGATCGTGTAGACCACGCGGCCGCCGGCCGGCAAAATCGCGATCGTTTCGTTCAACGCGCCGCTGTTCGGACCGGCGCCGTTCGGACACACCGCCCCGCCCGTCGCTGCGCAAGTCGTCGAATACGCCGTCAGGCCCGTGGCAATCGGATCGGATACCTGCGTGTTGTCCGCCGCGACGCTGCCGGTATTGGCCACCGTCACCGTGTAGGCGATCGTGCCGCCCGGGTTCAGCGTCGGCGTGTTTGCCGTCTTCGTCACACTGACCTGCGGCACCGGCGGCACCACCACTGTGCTCGGACACGGCGGTTGGGTATTGCCCGGCGTGCACAGACCTCCGCTCGGCGGCGTGGTCGTTGCTGTGTTCGTCACCTGCGCCGGCGGGTTCGCGCTCACTGTCGCCGTCACCGTGTACGTCACCGAACTGCCAGCCGGGAACGTCGCCAGCGTCTCGCTCAAGTTGCCGCTGCCGGACGCGTTCGGACATACCGCGCCGCCACTGGCCGCACAGGTCCAGCTCTGGCTCGCAATGCCGGTTGGGACCGGATCGGATACCACCGTGCCTGCCGCGCTCACACTGCCCGTGTTGCTCGCCACGATCGTGTACACGATCGTGCCGCTCGGTGTCAGCGTCGTTGCCGTCGTGCTCTTCTGCACGCTCACCTGCGGCACCGGCGGCACCGTCACGATGCTGTCGCACGGTGGCGCGGTGTTCCCCGGCGTACACACCCCTCCGGGCGGCGGCGTCGCCGTCGCCGTGTTCGTCACGTGAGCCGGTGGATTCGCGCTTACCGTCGCTGTCACCGTGTACGTCACCATGCTACCCGCCGGAAACGTCGCTAGGGTTTCGTTCAAGCTGCCGCTGCCCGACGCGTTCGGACACACCGCGCCGCCCGCCGCACTGCATGTCCAGGTCTGGCTCGCGATGCCTGCCGGGATCGCATCGGTCACTGCCGTGCCCGACGCATCGACCGTGCCGGTGTTGCTCGCCACGATCGTATAGACGATCGTGGCGTTCGGCGTCAGCGTCGTCGCGGTCGTGCTCTTCTGGATGCTCACCTGCGGCACCGGCGGCACGGTCACTGTGCTGTTGCACGGCGGTTGCATGTTGCCCGGGGTGCACACCCCTCCGCTCGGCGGCGTCGCCATCGCGGTATTCGTCACGTGCGCCGGCGGCGTCGCGCTCACCGTCGCCGTCACCGTATACGTCACCACGCCACCCGCCGGGAACGTCGCCAGCGTTTCGTTCAACGCACCGTTGCCGCTGGCGTTCGGACACACCGCGCCACCGGAGGCGCTGCATGTCCAGGCCTGGCTCGCGATACCGGTCGGGATAGGATCCGACACGACTGAGCCAGACGCACTCACGCTGCCGGTGTTGCTCGCCACGATCGTGTACACGATCGTGCCGTTCGGCGTCAGTGTCGTCGCCGGCGTGCTCTTGGCGATGCTCACCTGCGGCACCGGCGCACCGATCACCGTCGCGCTGCACGGCGGCGCCGTGTTCCCCGGCGTGCACACGCCTCCGCTCGGCGGCGTGGTCGTGGCCGTGTTGATCACCTGCGCCGGTGGGTTCGCACTCACCGTCGCCGTCACCGTGTACGTCACCACATTGCCCGGATCGAAGGTGATCAGGGTTTCGTTCAACGCGCCGCTGCCACTGGCGTTCGGACATACTCCGCCGCCGCTCGCGCTGCAGGTCCAGGTCTGGCTCGCGATGCCGGCCGGAATCGGATCAGACACGACCGTGGTATCCGCATCGACCGAACCGGTGTTGGTCACCACGATCGTATAGATCACCGTGCCGCCCGGGATCAGCACCGACGTGTTGGCCGTCTTGGTGATGCGGACCTGCGGTACCGGCGGCACGATCACCGTGCTGTTGCACGGCGGCGTCGTGTTGTTCGGTTCGCATACGCCGCCGGTCGGCGGTGTTGCCGTTGCGGTGTTCGTCACGTGCGCGGGTGGGGCCTCACTCACAGTGGCGGTCACTGTATAGGTCAGCGTACTGCCCGCCGGGAAGGTCGCCAGCGTTTCGTTCAACGTGCCACTGCCGCTCGAGTTCGGACACGCGGCGCCGCCCGCGGCGCTGCAGGTCCAAGTCTGGCTGTCGATACCGGTTGGGATCGGATCGGACACGACCGTACCTGCCGCGTCGACTGCACCGGTGTTGCTGGCCACGATCGTGTACACGATTTGACCGCTCGGCGTCAGTGTCGTCGCCAGCGTGCTCTTGGCGATACTCACCTGCGGCACGGGCGGCACGATGACGGTACTGCCGCACGGCGGTGCCGTGTTCCCCGGCGTGCACACCCCTCCATTCGGCGGCGTCGCCGTCGCCGTGTTCGTCACGTGTGCCGGCGGGTTAGCAGCCACCGTCGCCGTCACCGTGTAGGTCACCGTGCTACCTGCAGGGAATGTCGCCAGCGTTTCGTTCAACGCACCGTTGCCGCTCGCATTCGGACACGGGGCACCGCCCGTAGCGCCGCACGTCCACGTCTGGCCGGCGAGGCCGGTCGCGATCGGATCGGCTATGACCGTACCCGCCGCATCGACGGCGCCCGTGTTGTTGACGACGATCGTGTAGACGATCTGGCCGCCCGGCGTCAGCGTCGTCGTCGGCGTGCTCTTCTGGATACTCACTTGCGGGAACGGCGGCACGACCACGATGCTGTTGCAAGGCGGTGTCGTGTTGCCCGGCGTGCACAACCCTCCGCTCGGCGGTATCACCGTTGCCGTGTTCGTCACATGCGCCGGCGGGTTGGCGCTCACCGTCGCGGTCACCGTGTAGGTCACCGAACTGCCTGCCGGGAAGATCGCCAGCGTTTCGTTGAGCGCACCGCTGCCGCTTGGGTTCGGACATGCCGCCCCGCCGGTCGCCACGCTGCAGATCCATGTCTGGCTGGCAATGCCGGTCGGGGGCGGATCGGACACGACTGTGCCCGCGGCATCCACCGACCCGGTGTTGCTCGCCACGATGGTGTACACAATCGTGCCGCCCGGCGTCAGCGTTGTAGTGTTCGCCGTCTTGGCGACGCTTACCTGCGGCACCGGTGGCACAGTCACGATGCTCTCGCATGGAGGCGCGGTGTTGCTCGGCGTGCATACACCTCCGCTCGGCGGCATTGCCGTCGCCGTGTTCGTCACGTGTGCCGGCGGATTCGCGCTCACTGTCGCGGTCACCGTGTAAGTCACCGAACTGCTCGCCGGGAATGTCGCCAAGGTTTCGTTCAAATTGCCGCTGCCCGAAGCGTTTGGACAGACGGCGCCACCGCTCGCCGCGCAGGCCCAGGTCTGGCTCGCGATGCCGGCGGGGATCGGATCGGACACTATGGTGCCCGCGGCGCTCACCGTGCCGGTGTTGCTCGCTACGATCGTGTACACAATCGTGCCGCCCGGCGTCAGCGTCGTTGCCGGTGTGCTCTTCTGAATGCTCACTTGCGGTACCGGCGGCACGATCACGATGCTGCCGCACGGCGGCGCCGTGTTGCCCGGCGTGCATACGCCTCCGGGCGGCGGTGTCGCCGTCGCTGTGTTCGTCACCTGTGCCGGCGGATTCGCGCTCACGGTTGCCGTCACCGTGTAGGTCACCGTGCTGCCGGCCGGAAACGTCGCCAGCGTTTCGTTCAAATTGCCGCTACCCGACGCGTTCGGACATGCCGCACCGCTGCTAGCTGCACACGTCCACGTCTGGCTGGCAATGCCGGTCGGAATCGGGTCGGAGACGACCGTGCCCGCGGCGCTCACCGCGCCGGTGTTGCTCGCTACGATCGTGTAGACGATCGTTCCGCCCGGCGTCAGCGTCGTTGCCGGTGTGCTCTTCTGGATGCTCACCTGCGGCACCGGCGGCACCGTCACGATGCTGTTGCACGGCGGCACGGTGTTGCCCGGCGTGCACACGCCTCCCGGCGGAGGATTTACGCTCGCTGTGTTCGTCACGTGTGCCGGCGGATTCGCGCTCACCGTTGCGGTCACCGTGTAGGTCAACGTGCTTCCGGCAGGGAACGTTGCCGGCGTCTCGTTCAAGTTGCCGCTGCCCGAGGCGTTCTGGCACGTCGCACCACCGCTCGCCGCGCACGTCCAGCTCTGGCTCGCGATGCCGGTTGGGATCGGATCGGACACCACGGCTCCTGCCGCGTCGACCGTGCCTGTGTTGCTCGCCACGATCGTGTAGACGATCTGCCCACCCGGCGTCAGCGTCGTCGCCGGCGTGCTCTTCTGGATGCTGACCTGCGGCACCGGCGGCACCGTCACGATGCTGTTGCAGGGCGGCGGCGTGTTGTTCGGCGTGCACACGCCTGCCGACGGCGGCGTTGCCGTCGCCTTGTTCGTCACGTGCGCCGGCGGATTCGCACTCACCGTTGCCGTCACCGTATAGGTCACAGAACTGCTCGCCGGGAACGTCGCCAGCGTCTCGTTCAAGCTGCCGGTGCCACTCGCGTTCGGGCACGCCGCACCGCCGGTGGCGTTGCACGTCCAGGTCTGGCTCGCAATGCCGGCCGGAATCGGATCGGACACCACCGTGCCCGCGGCATCGACCGTGCCGGTGTTGCTCGCCACGATCGTGTAGACGATCTGATCACCCGGCGTCAGCGTTGTCGCCGGTGTGCTCTTCTGGATGCTCACCTGCGGCACCGGCGGCACCGTCACGATGCTGTTGCAAGGTGGCGGCGTGTTGGTGGGCGTGCATACGCCTCCCGACGGCGGCGACGCCGTGGCCGTATTTGTCACATGCGCCGGCGGATTCGCACTCACCGTCGCGGCCAAGGTGTAGGTCACCGAACTGCCCGCCGGGAATATGGCCAACGTTTCGTTCAACGCACCGCTGCCGCTTGCGTTCGGGCATGAGGCACCGCCGCTGGCGCTGCAGGTCCAGCTCTGGCTGGCAATGCCGGTCGGAATCGGATCGGCGACGAGCGTACCCGCAGCATCGACCGTGCCGGTGTTGCTCGCTGCGATCGTGTAAACAATCTGGCCGCCCGGCGTCAGCGTCGTCGTCGGCGTGCTCTTCTGGATATTCACCTGCGGCACCGGCGGCACCGTCACGATGCTCTTGCACGGCGGCGGCGTGTTGTTCGGTTCACACACACCGCCAGTCGGCGGTGCTGCCGTTGCGGTGTTCGTCACGTGCGCCGGCGGGTTCGCAGTCACCGTCGCCGTCACCGAGTACGTCACCGAGCTACCCGCCGGGAACGTCGTCAGCGTTTCGTTCAGACTGCCGGCACCGATCGCATTCGGGCACACCGCGCCGCCGCTTGCTGCACACGTCCATGTCTGGCTGGCAATGCCGGCCGGAATCGGATCGGACACCACCGTGCCCACCGCGTCGACCGTACCGGTGTTGCTCGCAACGATCGTGTAGACGATCGTGCCGCCCGGCGTCAGCGTCGTTGTCGGGGTGCTCTTCTGGATGCTGACCTGCGGCACCGGCGGTACCGTCACGATGCTGTTGCATGGCGGCGGCGTGTTGTTCGGCGTGCACAGGCCTCCCGGCGGCGGTGTCGCCGTGGCCGTATTCGTCACGTGCGCCGGCGGATTCGCACTCACCGTCGCCGTGACCGTGTACGTCGTCGCGCTGCTCGCCGGGAAGGTCGCCAGCGTTTCGTTCAACGCACCCGTGCCGCTCGCGTTCGGACACACGGCGCCACCGGCCGCACTACAGGTCCACGCCTGGCTGGCGATGCCGGTCGGAATCGGATCGGACACGACCGTGCCCGCCGCGCTCACGCTGCCGGTGTTGCTCGCCACGATCGTATAGACAATCGTGCCGCCCGGCGTCAGCGTCGTCGCCGGCGTGGTCTTGACAATGCTCACCTGCGGCGTCGGCGACAAGACCACCGTGCTGCCGCACGGCGGCGCCGTGTTGCTCGGTGTGCATACGCCGCCCGTCGGGGGCGTCGCCGTCGCCGTATTCGTCACCGTGGCCGGTGGGTTCGCGCTCACCGTTGCCGTGACGGTGTAGGTCACCGTAGCTCCGGCAGGGAACGTCGCCAGTGTTTCGTTCAACGCACCCGTGCCACTCGCGTTCGGACACGCCGCGCCGCCGCTCGCCGCGCAACTCCAGCCCTGGCTCGCGATGCCGGTCGGGATCGGATCGGCGACGACCGTACCCGGCGCACTCACCGTGCCGGTGTTGCTAACGACGATGGTGTAGACCACCGTACCACCCGGCGTCAGCGTGCTGACGTTCGCCGTCTTTGCGATGCCGATCTGCGGCACCGGAGGCACCGTCACGATGCTGTCGCACGGCGGCGGCTTGTTCCCCGGAGTGCACAGGCTTCCTGCAGGCGGCACCAAGGTCGCCGTGTTCGTCACCTGCGCGGGCGGTGCTCCGCTCACCGTCGCCGTAACCGTGTACGTCACCGTGCTGCCGCCCGGGAACGCCGCCAGCGTTTCGCTCAGTCCGCCGCTGCCCGAAGCGTTCGGACACGCCGCGCCGCCGTTCGCCGCGCACGTCCACGTCTGGCTCGCGATGCCGGTCGGAATCGGATCGGACACGACCGTGCCCGCCGCACTCACCGAACCGGTGTTGCTCGCCACGATCGTGTAGACAATCGTGCCACCGGGCGTCAGCGTCGTCGCCGGCGTACTCTTCTGGATGCTCACCTGCGGCACCGGCGGCACCGTCACGATGCTGTTGCACGGTGGCGGCGTGTTGTTCGGCGTGCACAGGCTGCCGCCCGGCGGCGTCGCCGTGGCGGTGTTGGTCACCTGCGCCGGCGGCGTCGCGCTTACCGTCGCCGTCACTGTGTAGGTCACCGAGCTGCCGGCCGGGAACGTCGCCAGCGTTTCGCTCAGCGCGCCGCTGCCGCTCGCGTTCGGACACGCTGCGCCGCCCGCCGCACTGCACGTCCACGCCTGGCTCGCAATGCCGGTCGGGATCGGATCAGACACCACCGTGCCCGGCGCATCCACCGAGCCGGTATTGTTGGCGACGATCGTGTAGACAATCGTGCCGCCCGGCGTCAGCGTCGTCGCCGGCGTGCTCTTCTGGATGCTTACCTGCGGCGTCGGCGTGACAATGGCCGTACAGGCGCCGGACGGGCAATTCGACGGATCCGGAGTGACCACGGCATTTGTCATCGAAGCCGGCGGATTGGGATTCGCCGTCACCGTGTATTTGATCGTCGCCATCGCGCCCGCCGCCAGCGGACCGCTCCACGACAACACCGGCGCTGCGTAGGAGGCCGTGCCGGCCGAAGCGCTCAGGTTGTCGCTGTAGGCGGCGCCGGCGAGCACATTGGTCAGATCGTCGGTGAACGAAGCCGGCGCTGCCGCCGAGTACGGCATCGTGCCGTTGTTCGTCACCGTAATCGTATACGTCAGCCCTCCGCCCGGTTGGATGACCGGCGCCGAAGAGGTCTTGGCGAATTTCAGCGTGCACTGCGCTGCCGTCGGCGCAGCCGTGAACGACGTCGAGCCGCTCGAGGTGCCGCCCGGACCGTCGGTCAGGCTGCCCGCCGTAGTCACGACGCTGGCCACATCATTTACCGGCGCGGTGGTCAGACAGGACACCGGCGGCACTACCGTCTGGTAGCACATCTGCATTGGATCGCCGGTCCACGACAGCGCGGCGGAGGCCGCATTGACCGCCGCCGTATTGGTCACACCGGTCAAAGTGACTGACGCGCCCAACGACGTGTAGTTACCCGAAACGGCCAGCGAGGAAATATCCAGCGTGGTACCGCTCATTACGACGTTGACGAAGCCCGGCACCGGATTGCCGTTGACGTCGTACAGGGTGACGGTGGCCGACGCATACTCGGAACCGGTCAACCCGACCAAGGTCAGCTTGTCCCAATTCGACACGTGCGTCCCGCCGTCGCAGTAGAACGACGTCGGCGTCGTCTTCGTAACTGTGGTCGAGGCGCTGACGCACGGGCCTCCGGTGCTCGCGTTGAACACGACGATCTGCGCGCCGTTGCCGTTGTCAGCGAAACAGCCTGGCAGGTTGGCCAACGGACGTACGGTATAGCTCTGCAAATCGCCCGGGCCACGGGTCGGCGAGGCAATGCCCGGACCGCTCGTGCCGCACTCCGGAACCCCACCTGTGCCTACGCGCAGCGCAAAGTCATAGCAGAGGGTCGCGGTGTCACCGTAGGTCGTGTAGTACTTGCTGCCGATCACCACGCCAGAGCCGAAACCCAGCGACGCCGGAGCGAATCCAAACCGCGTTGCCGGCCACGGATTGGGGATCGCGGTGTTCGTGATGCTGAAGCAAGCCGAGTTGAAGATCGAACAGGCACCCAGCACCGCACCAGTTGCCGAGAGCACCGGAAAAACTTCGCTCGCCGCGTTACCGGTCTGCGGTGCTCCCACAAATTGCGCGGTGACGAGGGTCGGCGTCGCCGTCGTCACGTTGTAACCGAACAGGTAACCGCTCCCTCCGGTAGTGTAGGTGAAGTACAGATAATTGCCGTAGGTGCCCACTTCGGCGAAATAGCCTCCAAAGTTCGCCGCGACGACTGGGCCTATCCCCGCATTGGTGACGCCACAGGACGACGCCGTCGCCGAGTTGAAACACAGCAGATTTCCATTCAAATCCACGTAGTAGTACCTGCCGTTCGAGGCGGCGATGCCGTCACCGGCGATGCCGCCGTAAGCTGAACCGGCGGGAGCAAGCGTAACGGTGTCGAGCTGCGTGAATCCGCAGCTCTTGAGGGTCGTCAGATTCAGGCACTGCAAACCAACTGGATAGCTGCCACCGACCGCCGTCAGCGACTCCACCGGCCAGTAGAGCAAGCCGTTGGAGATGAAAGAGCCGTTCACCCCCGCCGTGGTGTACTGCCCCACCCCACCGGTACCAAGCGGCGTGCCCGCCACCGGGTTCACGTAGGTCGAAAACGCTGGCCAGCCCGGGCATATCGCATTGGCCAGGGTTGCGCAGAACACTACCGTTGCACCCGAGCTGTGATGGAAAACCGTATAGATGCTGTTGCCGAAGCCCTCGACCGAATAACCGTCGCCACCCGGCGTGTTGAACGTCAACGTACTCGCCAGGAACGGCGGCGCCAGCGCCGAGGTTCCGCTGTTGACGCCGGCGACGCGATTGCTGCCCGTCGTCAACGCACCGACGCCGTTCACGCCGGCCGGCGGCGTGCCCGTCGTCCAGGTGCCGCCGCTGTTGGTCGTGTACTGCATCGACAGCGATGGGGGTACCTTCAGCGAACCAGGGACGTAGATCTGTCCGTTGGTGATCAGGTCAGTGATATTGACCGTCGCGTTCGAGCCCGTGTTGTTGGAGTAATTCACCACCCACTGGATCGTGTCGCCCGGCACCGCGGTGCCAGTCGTGCTCGTGCGCGAATCTGAGGTCGAGCTGTTGACGAGATTCTTTGCGTTCTTGAACAGCGTCGACACGCCGATCGAAGCGTTCGTCAACGTGCAGGAAATCGCCGCACCGTTTACCGGGGTGATCGTCGCCGATCCGCCGAACGCACCGCTCGGCAAGCCGGTCTGCACGTTGTTCAAATCGGTACAAGAAATATTCGTGCTGTACTTCGACAGCGGCGTCGAACCGGAGATCGATTCGGTCAAATAATAAGTGGTGCCCGCGATGGCGGTGTAAGTGCCTGTCGTGCCCGTTCCTGCGGTGACCGTCGAGCCGGTGCCCGTCGTGGTGGAATTGGCGGTCGAATTCACCACGGTGCCGCTCGCGCTACCGGTATGGATCGCGACGGTGAATTGATCGCTTGCCGCGAATCGATTGCCCGCCAACGCTTTCTTCAACGAAATCGTCGGCGCAGTCACCACGATTCCCGCGACATCGCTTGGACTCAGTGCCGGCCCGGTCGGCGGCGTCACCGATGCGACCGCGGTATTGATCAGCGTTCCCGCGGCCGATGCCGTCGTCGTACACGTTTGCGTCTGCGACACACTTGGCGCGAGCGAGCCAACCGTGAAATTGCACGAAGGCGCAATGGCATCGGTCACCGAAATACCGGACAACGCGCCCGTGCCCAAATTGGTGATCACGATCTTGTACGGAATCGTGTCGCCCAGGTTGTACTGCTGATAGTCGGCCGAAGTATTCGCGTCGTGATAGTCCGCAGGATTCGCCGGATTGCCACCTTTAACCAACACGTACTTGACGATGCCGAGCGCGTAACAATTGCCGATCGTCGTCGTTGCTGACGAAAGCATCGGCAATGCGGTGTGACCGGTAATGGAGTTGGCCGAATTGACCAGCAGTTGTCCGGGCTTGTTGTCCGTCGGCGCCGGCGCGGTGCAGCTCGTTCCCGCCGGCGTGGTAAACGCGATGCGAATGGTTTGCGAGGCACCGGGTGCGAGCGCAGGCCCGATCACGCGGATCGCGGTCGGCGCCGCCGGCTTGGTCGTCGTCCAACCGACTGTGTTACCGGCGATGCTGCCCGGCGTGCCGCCGTTGGACGCGGCGCGCGGATCGTTGCTCAGCGTCGACGGATTGGCGGTGGTGTAATACACCGTCGCTCCAGTCGCGGTCACGGTGCCGACGGTATACGTCCCACTGATGTTGGTGCCGCGCCCGTCGCTGGCGTACGGCAGGATATCGATCGTGTCGGTATACGGATTCGATGTCGGGTCCTGCGAATTGATCGTCAGATCCCACGCCGACGAATCGCCGTAGAAAGACAGCAGACTCGACTCTACCGATTTGTCGAACGTGGTCGCGCCGTTGTTCGGCACGGTGACGCTGGCGGTTGCTTGTTTTGCGGAGGCTGGGCGGTTGTCTCCGGTAACATCAACCTGCGCCGTGTTGGTGAGAACCGTGCCGGGCGCAATCGTGCTGTTCGCGGCGGTCTGCGCCTTGTAGGTGATCGGCTGCGGCGTGTTCGCCGGCACGTTCGTGAATGTGTAGGTGAGGACCTGCTGCCCCGAACCGTTGGTCGAGAGAGTCGGCGTCGGTGTTCCCGACCCGGCGACGTAGGTCATACCGACCGGTAGGGTGTCGGTGACGGTGAAAGTCTGCGCCGGCGGGCTGGCCGTAGCGAGGTCCGCCTCCGCACTGAGCGTGAAGGTCACCGGCACGCCCGGCTGAGCCGACTGGGTCGACGCTGTCTTGGTGATGACGCCATTCGGGCCCTGGATGCGCATCGCATCGCGCTGGCCGTTGGTATTCGGACCGTAGGTGCTGCCGGGAATGGTCGCATAGACGGTGTTGTTGGCACTGATGTTGACGTAGTTGTTCAGTGTCGGCCAGCCCGGGAACACGGTCGAAACGTTGTAAGGGGCGTTGAAGGCGCCCACGGTCCACGACTCGGCTCCCACGGGCGCCGTTGTCGGGACATAACCCCATACCCGCAGCGTGTGATGGAATTGTTTGTCTACCGCCGGGTTCCAGGTCATCTTCACGGCGGTGACACCGGTGGGCAGGCTCACGATGCACAGGTCGTCCGAGTAAGCCGGCGAAATCGACACGGTCTGGCTGGCGCAGGCTGCGGGAAGCGGTGCGGCGATCCATGGGCTTCCGGCGACGCCGACCGGCTCGCCGCAGGTCTCAGTCTTCGTATTGATCGCATCGGTGCGGTACCACAGATGCCCGGTCGTCATATTGGTATAGGACGCGCCGTCGACGCCGACGAAGTCCGCCCATCTCGGGACGAACGCGGCCGGGTTCTGCACCATGCTGCAGGAGCCAGCGATGTCGGCGCCGCCCGCGCCGGTGTAGGCGGACCAGGTCACACTGTCAGCATTGCTGGCTAACGGCTGGTTATAGATCGTGTAAGGGCCGGGATTGGTCGACGTCCCCGCTGCCGGCCAGGGAAGGGTCAAGTTCTGCGCCGCGCCCGGCGCGGCCCACAGATTGGCGTCCCACGGCGAGCGGCCGACAGTCGGGCCGCCCGCCCAACTGATCGCGAACACGCCCGGAAGAATGAGGGTCGTGGTCGAGGAGTCGTTGGAAGTATTGGTCTCGGGCTGAGTAACGCTGTCAATGAAGGTGAACGTGCTCGGCGTCGCTGTGAAGCTCACGCCGGTGCTGGCCGTGATCTGGCTGGTGTAGCTGAAGATAAGCTGCCCCGCGGCGACGAAGTTCGTCGTCGACGGGATCGCCTGGTAGAGACTGTCAACTGTAGGGACGTGCTGCAGGGAGTAGTCCAGGCCGCTCAATGTGACCGTATAGTGCGTGCCGCTGCCACTGATCGAACAGGTCGGGAAGTTCGTCCTATTGGGGAAGCTCGAGGCGGAGTGTGGAATCCCCGGGAATTGCGCAGAGTCGTCGACCGCCGCGCAGCCTTCCCACTGAAGGCCCGGCAATTGGCCGGCGACGGATACTGCGATATCCACCGTGAATGTGTACGTCGCCGGACCCGGAACGCTGCCCGCAGTCATCGAAACACCGTAGTCGACCACCACGTACGGGCGATTGCCGCCGCTGCGACTGGTGATGGTGTTTTGCTGGTAATTCTGATTTGGCGCGCCGAGTATCAGATCCATGCCGTGGCTGCCGGTGATCGTGAGACCCGGCGTGATTACCGATGGCGTTGGAGCCGCGGCGGAGTCCGAAGTGGCGCTCCCCGACACTGACAACGTTGATCCCACCGTGCCGTTGGCCTTGAGCGGTGCCTGGATGACGGTCGCCGTGCCTTCATTGATCGTGCCAAGGTTGCACACCAGCTGGGCGCCGCTGGCGCTGATCGCCGACACCGGAGTCACACCGGTCGTCTTGCACATCGAGGGGATACTTGAAAATGCCCCGTTGGCGGCGATCAACGTGACCCGTACGTTATTCACAGGGTCGTTCGCCTGCGGATTGTTCGCGTCATTCGTACTGACATGCCACTCGGCCGTCACCGTGCCGCCGTAGGGCGCCGTTGCCGGTGATCCCAGCCAATTCGTCGTGATCTCATGAGTGGCGGATGTCGCCGCCGACGCCGCTGGCGCAATTGCGAATGCCCCCAAGATTCCGACTGCAGTGGTCAGATGCAGAAACAGATTAGCTAATCGACTCTTTGCGCCTGCGGGCTTCGGAACAAGGGCAAAGCGGTAGTTTGTGTGGGGGACTCCGGACACAGACATCGACATAGCTCCCTGTTGTTACTTGATGGGTGAAATCGCGAGGCGCGAAAGCGCGTAAGCACGCGTATCGATCTCGGCGCACGACGAATCGGTCCCGGCGATACCGATTCGCCAGAAAGACCCTTGTGCTTCATGAGACGTCGACCAACTAGAGCGGATGCGCGCGTCCGCTGAGCGAAATCGGCAAGCGATAGCGCGTCCTGCAAACGCGGCTTGATTGGCAGATTCGCTTGAAATGGAAAGCGAGGAAATTGATTTCGCACCCGAGCGGCACGACAAAGTCATCCATTGGTGTGCTCTGTTTTCCGCTTCGCCGTCGATCGATCGCAACGGCCACGCAAACTCACTCGCCATACCTAGCAGCATGCCTCACCCCGGTGCCTGAGTTTTGTCGCGAAACAAGATCAGAATCCGTCTGATCGCGATCGGCGCTCATCACGCAATATTGGAGATCGGCCGCAAGACACTACCTGCGACGAAGATCGCCCACCCTTGAAATTGCGTGAGGAATTGTGCGAACGCGTTAGTGCGTTGGCCGGAAGGTAACGAATCGGCAAGGCAGATTCATTCACCAATTCTCACCGATTCTCACATCGTCAAATCAACGGCATCGAAGATCGAAATTCGCAGCATGAAGAAAAGTTCATGTTGTTCGATGCGATGACGCCGTGCGCGGAGAAACGAGCACTGATATTGATTCGATGAGCGATATGAAAAAATGAATATATCGATCAGATTTCCTTGGTGCACAAAGGAATTCGACGTATTGCAAAGACGATCTGCGTGCACGCGCGGCGCGCATCGCAAAAAAAAACGTCGACAACCATCATCCTTCCGACTTATAACGATTGATACAAATGTGACCGCTATCACTCCGAAAAAAATTTCGGAGCCTGCACAATTCGCGGTTGCCGTGATTCGTTCCAATGTGATCGATTGTCGTGTCTTTTAAAGTTGCTGTGCTAGAAAATGATTCCTCTTCGCTCACCGACACAGTTACCCCCGGACTGACTTCGCTTGGATTCGATGCCGAAGGATTCGGCACGGCTAACGAGCTGTACCGGAGGATGCTCGCCAAATCGTTCGACGCGATCGTTGTCGATATTGCCGTCCCCGACGAGAATGGATTTGAGGTTGCGCACTATCTGCGCGCCCATTCCCGACTCGCCATCGTCGCTGTGGGCAAGTCACGTCTCAGCGAAGCGGACAAAATGAAGGTGCAAGCGGACGCCTGGCTGACCAAACCGATCGACATCGACGTGCTCGGCGCCGTCCTCTCCGATCTGCACAAGCGCAAGCTGTCAGGCGGTCTCGCGCGGACTACGGCGAAGAAATGGCGAGTCGATCCGACCGACTGGAAACTGTATGCGCCGGACGGACGCAACATCACGCTTAGTCTGTCCGAACGGTTGGTCATGCAGCGGCTGCTGGTCGCGCCCGGCGAGGTGGTCGCACGCGACGAGCTGATCACCGTGCTCACCGACAGCGCCTACGACTTCGATCCCCATCGCCTGGAAATGCTCGTCCATCGCCTGCGCCGCAAAGTCAGCAATACGCTCCTTCTTTCCCTGCCGTTGCGCACCGTGCGCGGTATCGGCTACACGATGCTGACTTCGGCTGGAGATTCCGCTCATCTCTGAAGACCGTTCGGCACGGCTTCCATTCCTCGTTTGCCGTGCCCTGCGCCCCCGCGCGGTGCTCGTCGCTTCGGCAAAAAGTGAGGACTGTCATATTTCGCTTGCGTTGCATGGTTAGGATTTGCGATCGTCTGTATCGAAGCATCGGGAAGTCCACGTCGTGAGCAACGTTCGCAACCAGAAGATCAGCAACGGCGAGCTGCTCGCCGCCGTCGACATGGGCTCGAACAGCTTCCATCTCGTCGTCGCGCGCTACGAGCACGGCGAGTTGCGCGTGATCGATCGCCTGCGCGACAGCGTGCGCATGGCCGCCGGCCTGCGCGCCGACGGCAGCCTCGACGACACGCGTCGCGATCGCGCCCTTGCCTGCCTCGCGCGCTTCGGCCAGCGCCTGTCGGGCCTGCCGCCCGAGCGCGTGCGCGCGGTAGCGACGAACACGGTACGCCGCCTCGCCGTGCCGGGTACCTTTCTGGTTCCCGCCGAAGACGCGCTCGGCCATGCGATCGAAGTCGTCTCCGGTCGTGAGGAGGCGCGCCTGATCTATCTTGGCGTCGCCCACGGCATCCCCGAATCGTCCGAACGCCGCCTGGTCATCGACATCGGCGGCGGCAGCACCGAGTTCATCATCGGCCAGCGCTTCGAAGCGCTGGAGAAGGAAAGCCTGCAGATGGGCTGCGTCGCGAGCACGATGCGCTTTTTTGACGACGGCAAGCTCAGCACCAAGCGCTGGCAGCGCGCGCAGGACGAAATCGCAGTCGAACTGCAGCAGTTCGCCGCCGACTACCGCGCGCACGGCTGGAGCGAGACGATAGGATCGAGCGGCACCGCGAAGGCGATCGGCAACGTCGCCCAAGCCTGCGGCTGGAGCGACACCGGTATCTCGCGTACCGCGCTGGAGAAGATCCGCGACGCCCTGCTCGATGCCGGCAGCATCGACAAGATCCGCCTGCCCGGTCTCGCCGAAGACCGCGTCGGCGTGTTCGCCGGCGGCGTCGCCATCCTCGAGGCCGCGTTCGCCGCGCTCGACATCCGCCAGATGCGCGTCTGCGAAACCGCCATGCGCGAAGGCCTGCTCTACGACATGGTCGGCCGCGCCGAGCATCGCGATCCGCGCACCGCGAGCATCGCTGCGCTGGCCCAGCGTTACGGCGTCGACCGTGCCCACGCCGCGCGCGTCGAAGCGACCGCGCATGCGCTGTTCGATTCGATCGCGCAGGACTGGCAGCTCGGTCGCGATGAACGCGACTGGCTGGCCTGGGCCGCCAACATCCACGAAATCGGCCTGGCGATCGCGCACAGCCAGCACCACGTGCACGGTGCGTACATCGTCGAGAACTCCGACCTCGCCGGTTTCGCCCGCCACGAACAGATCGTGCTCGCGATCATCCTGCGCTGCCACCGGCGCAAACCCGACCAGAGCATCATCGACATCGCCCCCGAACGCCTGCGCCGCTCGACTGCGCGCATTACTGCCCTGTTGCGTCTTGCGGTGCTGCTGCAGCGCGCGCGCAAGCCCGAGCCGCTGCCCCAGCTCACGCTCAAGCTCGACGACAAGACCCTGCAGTTACGCCTGCCCGAGGCATGGCTCGACGCGCATCCGCTGACGCGCACCGACCTCGACCAGGAGCGCGACTATCTCAAGCACCTCGACATCAAGCTGCAAGTGAAGACCGGCGAAAAACTCGCGGCATGAGTCCACACGTTTGCGACTGTGCGCACCTCCGCCGTGCCGCTATCATGTCGCACTTTCGCACTCGGAGTTCCTGCATGACCCGCCATCTCCTCCTCAGCCTTGCCTTGTTCGCCGCCGCTCCGCTGGCGCTTGCCCAGGCGCCGGCCAAACCGGCCGCCCAGCCCGCCGCGAAAGCCGTCACGACAAAACCGGCCACCACCGCTCCGGCGAACAAGCCCGCTGCACCTGGGCCCGCAGTGGCAGTGTCATCAGCCAGCAAGGCCGTGCTGCACACGAGTCTGGGCGACATCACGATCGAGCTCAACGCCGAGAAGGCGCCGAAGTCGGTCGAGAATTTCGTCCAGTACGCGAAGGAAGGTTTCTACAACGGCACCGTGTTCCATCGCGTGATCCCCGGCTTCATGGTCCAGGGCGGCGGCTACGCCAAGGACCTGCAGGAGAAGAAGACGCGCGCGCCGATCCGCAATGAGGCGAACAACGGCCTGTCCAACCTCAAGTACAGCGTGTCGATGGCACGCACGCCTGATCCGCACTCGGCGCGCGCGCAGTTCTTCATCAACCTCGTCGACAACAAACGCCTCGACTATACGAGCGACGCGAGCCCGGCCACTTGGGGTTATGCCGTGTTCGGCAAGGTCGTCAAGGGCAGCGAGATCGTGGACAAGATCGCCGCGATCCCGACCGGCGCCGCCGGCCCGTTTTCCAGCGACGTACCGACGACGGCCGTCACGATCGACAAGGTTGACCTGCTGCCTTGACCAGCCATGCCTCTCTCCCTCGCGGGGGAGGGGCGTGATCGCCGCGCCGCGCGCGACGACGTCAGCCGATGCGATCCATGACAACCCTGCTCATTTCCGATCTGCACCTCGATCCGCGACGTCCGCGGATCTTGGATTTGTTCGCCGATCTGCTCGCCGGCGAAGCGCGCCGCGCCGATGCGCTCTACATTCTCGGCGACCTGTTCGATAGTTGGATCGGCGACGACGACGATGCCGCGCTGGCCGCGCAGGTCGCACAGGCCACGCGTGCGCTGCGCGATTCCGGCGTGCCGATCTGGTTCATGCATGGCAACCGCGACTTCCTGCTCGGTGCGGATTACGCTGCGCGCGCCGGCATGAGCCTGCTCGCCGATCCGAGCGTGGTCGAGCTCGGCGGCGAGCGCGTGCTGCTGATGCATGGCGACACCTTGTGTACCGACGACACCGAATATCTGAAATTCCGTGCGCTCGTGCGCGATCCGCGCTGGCAGGCGCAGTTCCTCGCCAAGCCGCTGGCCGAGCGCCGCGCCTTCGCCGCGCAGGCGCGCGGTGAAAGCCGCAGGCACACCTCGGCGGCGAAACCCGAGATCATGGACGTCAACCAGGAAGCCGTCGCCGCCGCGATGCGCACGCACGGCGTGCACAAGCTGATCCACGGCCACACCCACCGGCCGGCCACGCATCACTTCGATCTGGATGGACGCACGGCCGAGCGCGTCGTGCTCGGCGACTGGTATGAACAGGACAGCGTGCTGCGCATCGGCTAGGCGCGCTCCACGCTTTTTTTGCGTTTCCGCGCGCAACCCCCTCGCCACCCGCTTGCCGCTACAGTCGATGACTCGCGCGCCGACCAGGGCGAAATCCTGATTTCCGGGATACCCAGATCAGGATTTCAAAGACGGTGTCGACGCTGCGTTTTCGCGCAACTTGCTGAACATCGACTGCAGGGAGCGATCGAAAATCGACTCGCGCGGAACAATGAATGCCAGTCCACGATCGAGCAAATCGTCGAGGCCCGGCCTGCTTTCTTCCCGCCACAACGTACCGTCTGGCTTGATCAGAATCGTCCGCCCGGTGAAGGAACTGATCCACGACACCTTGCCGCGACCAATTTGGCCCGACGCCGCGAGCAGGGGTATGTGGTCAGCAGCAACGTCGCCGCGGAACTCGATCCAGTCACCGACCTTCCAGCGTGCGGGAACCGTTCTGATCGGAGCCGGCTTGACCATAGGTGCGGACGCCGGCTCCGCGGCGGATACCGCAGCAAGCGGGCTAACGACTGGCGCTTCCGCATGCGCTTCCGCAGGCGTATTCGCCGCGCCCGCCGGCTCATCAGCAACTGGCCGCTGCGCACGCGCCGCAATCAACCCTTCCAGCCAGTTCCAACGATGCGACGAATCGGGAGCGATGCGCCCGGTGCGGATGTCGGCCCACAGGCGGAACGTGGCGATCCACCGCTCGCGTGCCTCGACCGGGGCCGGTCCTTGGGCCAGCACCATCTTCCAGGCTCGCTCAATTCCAGGCCAATCCTGTTCCAGATGCGCCTGCGCGCGCGCACCCGCCTGTGCAGAGAACAGGTCGACGATGGCATTGAGTTGGCGGTCCAGCCACGAGGCTTCATAGGACCGCTCGCCGTGAACTTCCCGAATGCGAACCTCATGGTTGACCCAGAGCAGGGACAGAGCGTGACGCAGCCCCTCCGGCATGACCTTCCCGTCCAGCCGCTCGCGCATGCGCGAGGTCACCGACAAGAGGATCTGATACGTATTCGCGGATCGCTCACCAGCCGAATCGGGAGCGTGGCTCGACGGAGTTGTAGCGGACGACTCCGGCGATGGCGTCAGCGTGGCTGCGTCCTGCGCCACGACGGCGTCTCGCGCGATTTCCGCTGCCGCTTGCGCGACCATCGCCTGCAGCTCGACATCGACCAGGGCCGCTACCTGATCGCGCTCGCGCGTGGCGACTCGCTTCTCGATCGAATCGTACCATTCGCGGAACTGCGCCCATTCCTGCTCGAACAGGGTCCGCGTGATCGCGGGAGCCCTGACGATGCGTTCGACGAGACCATGCATTTTGGCCATTATCTCAGCGAGCTGCGGATTCTCCGGCACGCAGGCCTTGCCGACCTCGGCCAGCCGGTCGATCAGCGCGCGCGCCGGATGGTGCAAGTCCGAAAACAGTTCCGGATCGATCAAAACCGCGCGCAGGTAAGGCAGCTGTAGACGCGACAGCAGGACCCGGGCTGCGGTGGGCAAGGCCGGGTCCGACTGGATGTAGGAGAACATCATCGCGACCATGTCGATAACGTCCTCGTATTCGCCGAGGGCGACTGCGCGCCCCTCGGCAGGACGCCCGTCCGCGTGCTGCGCAACCTCGCCGTCGCCGGCGTAGATCCGCGCGCTCAGTACCTTGCACAGTTCGCGCTTGAGCTGATCGGCGTCCAGCTTCTGCGCTTCGGTAACGTCCATCCACGAGGCCGGCAGGGACGGAGATGGCAGAGTGGCGAGCGCTTCGAGCAAGGTTTCCAACTCTAGGGTTCGCAACATGGGTATTGCCTCCGGGGCCGCGGAACTCCAGTCGGAGTTATCGCCCAAGGAATCTCCCGGCCCAGCGTAGCCGGGCACGCGAACGAAACCGGACGCAGTGGTCGACAAGGCCGCCTGCCGGGCCAGACGTCGATGCTCCAGCAGGATGCAAACCCAGGCGGCCAGTTGAGCTCGCTCGAAAGCATCCTGCGGAAAATCCCGCAGCGCGTGTTGATTCCCGTTGGGAATGCTGCGCCGGATCGAATCGGCGTAGTGCGCCTGCAGTGCGGGCTCGTACACGCCGGGTTCGAGCAACGGCATGGTTTCCGGCCACGATCGGCCTTCCTTCGCGCCACTGGGGCCAGTAGCGGCGGCACGCAACGAAGGCGCGGATCGCACGTCGGTGGAACGACTGTACGGCGAGGGTGCCCGCGCCCAGCGCGGCGCTACGCCGCCCCGGGCCAGAACCCGATTCAATTCCTGACAAACCGCGCCGACCGTGCTCATTATGAAGCGGTCGAACAGTTTGAATACGATCAGGCTCACCTCGACGGGCAAATCCGAGACCTCGTCGAGGGAATCGACGAACGTCTGCACCATCATCGCGGGCGAGGCGGGAACATCGTCCTCCTGCACGACCTGGTTCTTGCGCAGCAGGGTCAGGCGGTGGCACAGCGCGGGCAGTTCCGCGCTGCACATGGACATGCCCCGGGTGACGGTATAGTCGACGGCCAGATTTCGTTCGAACGTGGCCTCTGCGTCGAGAGAAAACCCGCGGCGCGGACGGTCGCCGTCCGCAAACGAGTCCCGGGCGCAGACCAGGCGCGGGCGGAATGTTCCGGGCATCTGCGGCATCAAGCCCTTCCAGCGCTCGTCAATGCGGTCGAACCAGCCCTCGATCAACGCATCGCGGCTGCGGCGCAGTACGCGCATGCCGTCGAAGAACTGCTGGAAACTGGCACCCGAGCGGTCGAACAACACGTCGTCGAGACTTTCGAAGAGCCTAGCCGAACGGGGGCGAAGCAGGTCGATCTGGATACGGCTCAGACGACTCCACCACTCCTGCTCATGCATCGAGCCGTGGCGGACATCGTCCTCCACCGAACGATGGACTCGCAGGGCGGGCGAAGCCGACTCCGGATCGCCCGCTGGCTGGCCGTCGGTGACGTTGGATGCGGGCATGCTATGCGTAGGAGGCAATGGCGCCATGAGAATTTCGATGCTCCAAAACGAACGCGCCGTGCCCCCTAAGCTTGGCGCGATCCGAACCGATCGAGGTCGATCATAGAGAAGTCGTTTGCCCGTGTAAGTGATGACGTTCGCTTTTGCCACAAATACATATCATCGAATTCTCATAGCCCCGATCAGCGCCAATTCAATCTGCACCGACAGACGGCGGAACGCGTCGTACTCGGTGATTGATTCGGGCAGGACGGCCGCGCGCCCGCCGCGCTAAAGTCGATCGCGCTTCGGCGAAGCCGCGCACGATACGCGCCGGAAAAACAGCTACGATAGCGGCTGGAGACCCTCGGGAGATTCGCATGCGATTCGCAATCGGCCTGTTCTTGTCCGCTTGGCTGCTCTGCTTCTCCTCGGCCGCCTTCGCTGCGGACGCCTACGTCAGCGCGGACGTCAATCTGCGCGCCGGACCCGGCACGGACTATCCGCCCATCACCGTGGTGCCAAAATGGACCGGGCTGCAGGTGCAGGGTTGCGTCGACGGCTATTCGTGGTGTGACGTGCAGGTCGGCCCCGAGCGCGGCTGGATCTACGCCCAGTACCTGCAATTTGCGCGCGATGGCGGCGAACCGGTCTACCTCAACGACAACGGCCCGCAACTCGGCATTCCGGTCGTCACGTTCATGCTGGGCACCTATTGGGACAGCTACTATCGCACGCGCCCCTGGTATCGCCAGCGCGGCTACTGGGTCAGCCGGCCGCCGCCGATCTATCGGCCGTTGCCGTCGCGTCCGCCGTGGACGCGGCCGCCGCAGCGGCCGCCGATCAACCGCCCGCCACCAAGGCCGCGACCGCCGATTGGCGCAGGACCGGGCGGCAGGCCACCGATCACGAATCCGCCGCCGCGCCCGCCGATCGGAACCGGGCCGGGCGGTCGACCGCAACCTGGCCAGGGTAATCGACCGGGACGCCCTGGCGATTCGAACAACGGCCGGCCGCCGCGTCCGCAGACACGGCCGGCACAGCAAGACGGTTAAGCAAGCGCCATCGGCGCCGGCAGCGGCGCCTCTCGTGTCGGATCAAATCTCAGGACAACGCGGACGCGACGCTGCTGCGCAGTTTCTGGAACATCGACTGCAGGGAGCGATCGAACAGGGACTCGCGCGGAACGATGACGGCCAGCCCACGGTCGAGCAAATCGTCCAGTTCGGCGCGGCCTTCCTCCCGCCACAGCGTACCGTCGGTTTTGACCAGGATCGTGCGTCCGGTGAATCCGCCGATCCACGACACCTTGCCGCGTCCGGCCCGGCTTGATTTCGGATCCGCGGAATCCTCCGCGCCAGCCGCGTCCATCTCGTCCTTGAACCCGATCCAGTCGCCTACCTTCCAACGCGGGGGCGTCGACTTGTTGGGGATCGGCTTGAGCTTGAATGTCGACGTGCGCGCATCCGCGCTGGTTTCCTCGGCAGACGATGCCGGGACGGATTCCGCGTCCGTGGCGACCTTGTCGTCTGCCCGCGCGCCGGCTGCGTCCGAACGCGGTTGCGAACGCGGGGCAACCATCCCCTCAAGCCAGTTCCAGCGGAATGTGGGGTCGACCTTGATGCGACCGATGCGAACTTCCGCCCAGTGGCGGAACGTGGCGATCCAGCGCGCGCGTGCTTCCGCGGGAGCCGATCCTTCGCTGAGCACACCGGCCCAGGCGCGTTCGATGTCCGCCCAATCCTGTTCCAGGCTCGACTTGGCCTGCGCATCCGGCACCGGGGAGAGCAAGCCGACGACGGCGTCGAGTTGGCGATCCAGCCACAGCGCCTCATAGGAACGCTTGCCGCGCGCCTCGCTAATCCGGACCTGATGGTTGACCCAGAGAATCGACAAGGCGTGGCGCAGGCCTTCGGGAACCGACTTTCCTTCGAGCCGCTCGCGCATGCGCGCGGTGGCTGCCAGACGGATCTGGTGTTGATGCGAATGCGTTTCGGCGGCGTTATCGGACGCCGACACGGCGTGCTCGCCTTGCGCCTGGGTCGCCTCCTCCGCCAGTTCCTCGGCCGCGGCCGGCGGCTCCGCACTCGCCAACGCCGCGACTTGATCGCGCTCCCGTTCAGCTGCGCGTGCCTCGAGCATGTCCGACCAGGCGCGAAACTGAGTCCGCTCGCGCTCGAAAAAGGCACGGGTGACATCATGATTCTTGACGATGCGCCCTACCAGCGAATGCATCCTCAGCATCTTCTCAGCCAGCATCGGACTGTCCGGCGTGCATCCTTTTCCGACTTCGGCCAGCCGGTCCATCAGCGCACGCGCCGGATGATCGGCATCCGAGAACATCTCCGCGTCGATCAGGGCCAGACGCAGATAGGGCAATTGCAGACGCGACAACAACGCCTGGACCGCGGCAGGCAAGGCATCGTCCTTCTGGATGAAGCCGAACATCATCGCGACCATGTCGATGACGTCCTCATGCTCGCCGAGCACGACGTTGCGCTCTTCGGAATTGCGCTCGTCCGTCAATCCCGCTGGCGCAGGCGACCCGCCCTGGCGCATGCGGCTGCTCAGGTTTCGGCGCAATTCGAGCTTAAGCCGCTCGGGATCCCAGAGATCCTCCTCGGCATCGCCCACCCACGACGTCGGCAGCGAGGGAGGTGGTAGTGAAGCGAGCACCTCCATCAAGGTTTCCAACTCCAGCGCCTGGGTTGCGGATTGCGCGACATCGACGCCCCAGGCTGCGCCATCCAACGCAGCGTCGCTGGGAACCGCGTGATGGCCGCCCACATAGGCGCGTGACGCGGCATAGCGTGCGATGCGCCGGTGTTCGAGCAGTGCCCGCACCGAGGCGGTCAGGCGCGCCTGCTCGACGGTCTCCGGCGGCAGATCCTGCAACGACGTATACGCCGAACCGCTGGGTATGGCGCTGCGATTCAATCCCGCAAGTTGCGCGGCCGCTGCGTACGCACCCGGATCAAGGCCGGGCACGGTTTCGAGCCAGGAGCGCTCTTCGCCGGTGATATGTTGACGCGCGCTTGCGCCGGGAGGCGGTGTCGGATGTTTGACCACGGATCGGCGCTGCACCGGCGAAGACCAGTTCCAATGCGGCGCCACGCCACCCTGCACGAGCATCCGGTTGAGTTCCTGGCAGACGACACCGATCATGCTCACCACGATGCGGTCGAACAGCTTTAACGCAACCAGCGCGACTTCGACCGGCAGATCCGGCAAATCGTCGAGCGACTTGGCGAAGACGCGCACCAGCACCTCAGGCGCCGCCGGTACTTCCTCTGCGTGCGCCTCCGCGCCGCTGCGCAGGACGGACAGGCGGTGCAGCAGTTGCGGCAACTCCATGCGGCACAACGAAGAGCCTCTGGCGACCGCGCTTTCCACGGCAAGATTGCGCTCGAGCGTCATTTCGTCCACCAGGCTCAAGCCGGCGGATCCGCCGCCCACCGTCATGCCATCGGCAGCGACCAGACGTGGACGGAACGCGCCCGGAGCTTGCGGGCGCAAACCATTCCATCCGTCGGCAAGGCGATCGAACCAAGCCTGGGTCAGGACTTCGCGGCCCTTGCGCAGAATCCGCATGCCGTCAAAAAACACCTGAGGTGATGAAACGTAGCCGGAGCGGTCGAACAGCTCGTCGTCGAGTTTCTCGAACAGTTGCACCGAAAGAGGCCGAAGCAACTCAATCTGCGCATCGCTTAGGCGTGCCCACCAATCCTGTCTCTTGACCGGGCCGCCACTATGCCCGGAGCCGTCGTCGAGCAACCCGGGCGAATTCGCGGGAGGGGTGTGATGCGGAGGGACAGGCGACGCCATGGGTACTTCCCCTAGGGATCCCCGCCTTGCCCCCCAAAGCCCGGCGATGATCTGAAAACGAACGGCCACCGAATGTTAAGGAAAAGGGAAATTTTCGTTCGTGACGGACTTCTCTTTTATTTCAATCACAAACGCGCGATTCCTCACAGTCCGATAACCGTCCGCAACGAGCGCACGCCATGTTTCAACTCGGTTGCGGATTCGATGCGCCGCCGTTTGCCTGACGGCGATGCCGCGACGGGCCAGCCGCCGATTTTTACCCGGTCTTTACGCGATCTGGACGATTTCCTACGCCTTCCTTATGCGCGCAAACCTAGAGTGGCGACCCCTAGATCGATAGGTTCACGAGGGTTGCCGCTATGGATGTTTGGTATCTGCTGCTGTTGATCGCGCTGATCGGCTCGACAGCCGCCTTCCTGCGCCTCTGCGCGCGGCTGGAGGACAAGCCGTGATCGTCTTCTTTGTCGTCGCCACCATGGCGCTCACCTTGGCCGGCCTCTACGTCGCCCTGTGCAAGACGGGAGCGAAGCGATGAGCGCCCTGTATTGGTTTGCCGCCGCGATCGCGTTCGGACTGAGCCTTTATCTGACCATTGCCCTGCTCAAACCGGAGTGGTTCGAATGACCGCAAATGCCTGGCTGCAGATCGGCCTCTATCTGGCCGTCCTGCTCCTTACCGTCAAGCCGCTCGGCGTCTACATGGCCGCGGTGTTTTCCGACGTCCCCAATCGAGTGACACGCCTCGGCGCGCCGATCGAGCGTCTCCTCTTTCGGCTCTGCGGCGTGCGCGCCGATGAGGACATGAGCTGGAAACGCTACGCCGTCGCCATGCTCGTGTTCAACGTGCTCGGTCTACTCGCCGTCTATGTATTGCAACGCGTGCAGCAATGGCTGCCGCTCAACCCGCAGCATTTCGACGCGGTCAGCGCCGACTCCGCGATGAACACCGCGATCAGCTTCGCCACGAACACCAACTGGCAGGGTTACGGCGGCGAGTCGACGATGAGCTATCTGACCCAGATGCTCGGTCTCGCCGTGCAGAATTTTCTGTCCGCGGCGACCGGCATCGCGGTGCTGATCGCGCTGATCCGTGGCTTCGTGCGCAAGACGACGCAGGGCATCGGCAATTTCTGGGTCGATATGACGCGCAGCACGCTGTACGTGTTACTGCCGCTGTCGCTCGTGCTCGCTTTGGTACTCGTCGCGCAAGGCGTGCCGCAGAACTTCAAGCCCTATGAAACCGTGCCGCTCGTGCAGGCGACGACGGCGACCGAAACAGTCAAGGACGCCGACGGCAATGCGCAGAAAGATGCCGCTGGCAAGGACGTGACCAAAGAATCGCAAGTCACCGAACAATCGCTGCCGCTCGGGCCGGCCGCATCGCAGATTGCGATCAAGCAGCTCGGCACGAACGGCGGCGGCTACTACAACGCGAACTCGGCGCACCCGTACGAGAACCCGACGCCGCTGTCGAACTTTCTCGAAGTGCTTTCGATCCTGCTGCTGCCGGCCGCGCTCTGCTACACCTTCGGCGCCATGGTCGGTGACCGCCGCCAGGGTTGGGCGCTGCTCGCGACGATGTTCGTGATCTTCGTGCCCCTGCTGATCGGCTGCGCGCTGGCCGAACAGGCCGGCAATCCCGCACTCACGGGCTTGAACCTCGACCAGAACGCCACGATGCTGCAAGCCGGCGGCAACATGGAAGGCAAGGAAACACGCTTCGGCATCGTCAATTCGGCGATCTGGGCCACGGCGACGACGGCCGCGTCGAATGGCTCGGTCAATGCGATGCATGACTCGTTCACGCCACTCGGCGGCCTCGTGCCGATGTGGCTGATCCAACTCGGCGAGGTGATCTTCGGCGGTGTCGGTTCGGGCCTGTACGGCATGCTCGCGTTCGCCGTCGTCGCCGTGTTCATCGCCGGCCTGATGGTCGGACGCACGCCGGAATATCTGGGCAAGAAAATCGAAGCCTACGAGATGAAGATGGCGAGTCTCGTCGTGCTGATTCCGTGTGCACTCGTCGTCGTCGGCACGGCGATCGCCGTGCTCGCGCCAGCGGGTGTCGCCGGCATCGCCAACCCCGGCATCCACGGCTTCAGCGAAGTTCTCTACGCACTGTCTTCTGCGTCGAACAACAACGGTAGCGCGTTCGGCGGACTGTCGGCGAACACCCCGTTCTGGAACGTATTGCTCGGCATCTGCATGTTCCTCGCACGTTTCCCGCTTGCGATCGGCATGCTCGCGATCGCGGGCTCGCTCGCGGCGAAAAAGCACGTACCGCAATCCGCAGGCACGCTGCCTACACACACACCGCTGTTCGTCGTGCTGCTGGCGAGCACGGTAATCGTGATCGGCGCATTGACCTTCCTGCCCGCGCTTGCGCTCGGACCGATCGCAGAGCAGCTCGTCGTAATCGGCCACTGATTCGTTGCCGGCGAACAATTTCGCAAACCCAATTGCAGGCATCTATGAGCACCATTCAAACCAGCGCGCTAGACACGCGCCTTCTGCTTCCCGCCATCGGCGATGCGTTTCGCAAGCTCTCGCCGCGCGCGCAATTCCGCAATCCGGTGATGTTCGTTGTCTTCGTCTGCAGCATCCTGACCACGCTGCTGTGGCTGCAGGCCCTGCACGGCGACGGCGAAGCGCCGGCCGGCTTCATCCTCGGCGTCGCGCTGTGGCTGTGGTTCACGCTGCTGTTCGCGAATTTCGCCGAAGCGATCGCCGAAGGCCGTGGCAAAGCGCAGGCTGCGTCGCTGCGCGGCGCACGCAAGGATGTCGTCGCGAACAAGATTCCTTCGCTCGACCGGCGCGATGCGATCACCGTCGGCGCCGCGCATGATCTGCGCAAGGACGACCTCGTCATCATCAAAGCCGGCGAGTTCGTACCCGGCGACGGCGAGATTGTCGAAGGCGCGGCGACCGTGGACGAAAGCGCCGTCACTGGCGAATCGGCGCCCGTGATCCGCGAATCGGGCGGCGACCGCAGTTCAGTCACCGGCGGCACGCGCGTGTTGTCGGATTGGATCATCGTGCGCATCACGAGCAATCCCGGCGAGAGCTTCCTCGACCGCATGATCGCGATGGTCGAAGGCGCGAGCCGGCGCAAGACGCCGAACGAGATCGCACTGACCATTCTGCTCGCTAAGTTTTCGCTGATCTTCCTGCTCGCCTGCGCGACCCTCTTGCCCTACTCGCTCTATGCCGTGAAGAGCGCCGGGCACGGCGAGCCGGTGACCATCACCGTGCTCGTCGCTTTGCTTGTGTGTTTGATTCCGACGACGATCGGCGGCCTGCTCTCGGCGATCGGCATCGCCGGCATGGATCGCATGATCCAAGCCAACGTCATCGCCATGTCGGGCCGCGCGGTCGAAGCCGCCGGCGACGTCGACGTGCTCCTGCTCGACAAGACCGGCACGATCACGCTCGGCAACCGTCAGGCGGTTGCGTTCCATGCGGCGCCCGGCGTCGACGACAACGCGCTGGCCAACGCTGCACAACTCGCCTCGCTCGCCGACGAAACACCGGAAGGCCGCAGCATCGTCGTGCTCGCCAAGGAAAAATTCGGCCTGCGCGAACGCGAGGTTGGAGGCAGCGGCGTCGTCTTCGTGCCGTTCACCGCGCAGACGCGCATGAGCGGCGTGAACATCGGCGGCGAGCACATTCGCAAGGGCGCGCTCGACGCGGTGAAGAAGTACATCGAATCGCAAGGCGGCCAATTGCCTGCCGCGGTAACGCGCGCCGCCGAAGACATCGCACGCAAGGGCGGCACACCTTTGGTTGTCGCAGAGAATCATCAGGCGCTCGGTGTGATCGAGCTGAAGGACATCGTCAAGGGCGGCATCCGCGAGCGCTTCGCCGAACTGCGCCGCATGGGCATCAAGACGATCATGATCACCGGCGACAACCCGCTGACCGCCGCGTCGATCGCCGCCGAAGCCGGCGTCGACGACTACCTGGCCGAAGCGACGCCCGAAGCCAAGCTCCAGCTGATTCGCGACATCCAGGCCGAAGGCCGCCTCGTCGCGATGTGCGGCGACGGCACCAACGACGCACCCGCGCTCGCGCAGGCCGACGTGGCCGTGGCGATGAACAGCGGCACGCAGGCGGCGAAGGAAGCCGGCAACATGGTCGACCTCGACTCAAACCCGACCAAGCTGATCGAGGTCGTCGAGATCGGCAAGCAGCTGCTGATCACGCGCGGCGCGCTGACCACGTTCTCGATCGCGAACGACGTGGCCAAATATTTCGCGATCATTCCGGCCGCGTTCGCCTCGACCTATCCGGCGCTCAACACGCTCAACATCATGCATCTGGCGACGCCGCAGAGCGCGATCCTCTCGGCGGTGATCTTCAACGCGCTGATCATCATCTTCCTGATCCCGCTCGCACTGAAAGGCGTGCGCTATCGCGCGGTCGGCGCGGGTGAGCTGCTGCGCCGCAATCTGCTCGTCTACGGTGTGACCGGCCTGATCGTGCCGTTCGTCGGCATCAAGCTCATCGACATGCTGCTAGTCGCCCTGGGCCTGGCCTGAATCTTTTGTTGCATCAAACCCTCCTCGCTCAAGAAAATTCATGAACAAAAAATATACCTTTGCAATTCTTGCTTTTGCTGCAACCGCTGCGCACGCCCAATCGGACGCAAGCCAGGAAACGCCGCTATATACCGTCACGGGCAACGTTGCCGTAACCAGCGACTACATGTTCCGCGGGCTGACCCAAACTTGGGGCGGACCTGCCGTCCAGGGCGGCTTCGACCTTACTCTCGCCAATGGCTTCGCCGCGGGTACTTGGGCGTCGAGCGTCAGCGACAAGACTTATCCCGGCGCCGCGCTCGAGCTTGATCTGTATGCAAGCTATGGCACGCAGATCAACGACGACTGGTCGTGGCGCGCCGGTCTGTACGGCTATGTTTATCCGCACGGCAACCTTGACGACGCCGGCTTGCGCTCGCGCTCGTTCAATACGCTCGAAGCCAACGCCGCACTGACCTACAAGTGGCTGACGCTGAAATACTCGCATGTGCTGACCGACTACTTCGGCATCGATACCGAGCAGGGCTATCGCGGCGACTCCAAGGGTGCCAGCTACGTGCAGCTCGATGCCGCGATCCCGCTCAACACGGAGTGGAGCCTCGCTCTGCATGCCGGCCATACGCGCATCGGCACGCGCCTCGCGGTTCCGTACGCGAACGGCGCCGACGATCCCGACTACAGCGACTACGGCGCGTCGGTGAAGTACCAGTTCTCGACGCACTGGAACGCGAGCCTCGGAGCCACCTACGCCAGCAACAAGGCGTTCTACGGCACCACGTCGAGCTTCCGCGACGCTACCGACACGCGCGACGTCGGTGGCACCCGCGGCTTCGCACAACTGCAAGGAACTTTTTGACGTCTTATCGCCATTGCCCGGCCGGTCCGGCCCTTGTCCTAACGACGACAAGGACCGGCCAACCTCCGAAGGTCCCACAACCAAGAGGGCCGAGAGGACGATGAAAAACGAGGAAACAAAGCCATGTTGAAAATCATTCGCCAAGCTCTGCTGATCTTGTTGTTCCTGACTATCCTCACCGGCGTTGCCTATCCGCTCGCGGTCACGGGACTCGCGCAGATCCTCTTCCCAAGCCAGGCCAACGGCAGCCTGATCGAGCACGACGGCAAGGCGCTCGGATCGAGCCTGATTGGCCAGCCCTTCGCCGACCCGAAATATTTTTGGAGCCGGCCTTCGGCAACGACACCGTTCGCGAACAACTCGACCTCGTCGACGGGCTCGAACCTCGGCCCCACCAATTCGGCGCTGACCGATGCGGTCAAGCAGCGCATCGATGCCCTGCACGCCGCCGATCCTGGCAACGACGCGCCGACACCGGTCGATCTGGTCACCGCATCGGGCTCGGGCCTCGATCCGGAAATCTCGCCGGCGGCAGCACAATACCAACTCGCACGCGTGGCCCGCGTGCGCGGGCGTACGCAAGCGGACGTCGCCAAACTCGTCGCCGAAGCCACCGAAGGCCGTCAGCTCGGCATCCTCGGCGAGCCGCGCGTCAACGTCCTGCGTTTGAACCTGCTGCTCGACGGCAAACTCTGACGGAGTCACGGCCATGCACGCACTGCAAGTTCTCGGTGCGCTCGCGGTCGTTGCCGCGTTCGCCAGTTGCGCGTTCGACGACGGCTCGCGGCGCTGGGCAGTTGTTTCTCTCGTCGCCTGCGTCCTCGGTACGCTCATCGAATTCGTGCTGGGCGCATGGCCGCTCGGCCTCGCGGCCTGTGCCCTCAGTATCGTCGCCGGCCGCCGCGGATGGCAACGAATGAACCCGCAGCGCGCCAACAAGCAAGCGCCGGCCGACAGGTATCCGTCGCGGGATCCGCATCCGCGCGCATGACTCTTCGCGTCGCACTTCCCGGCCTCGCCCTCGCCGCGCTCGGCGTCGTCTTCGGTGACATCGCGACGAGTCCGCTCTACGCATTGCAGGAGGCATTCGGCGCGCACGGTGTCGCGGCGACGCCCGAAAACTGAAGCCTCGGGCCAAGCTCCATCGTGCCGAACGAAATCGAGCGCCAAGACCCATGTCTTTCTGGGCCGCCAGAGAGGCCGATCCTTGTCTTAAGAATGCGAAGCAGTGAACATTGCAAATTCACAATAGCCGTTTATGATCACACTATCCTCGGGGGCCGACTGTGAAAACATTACGAAGCGCATTGCTTACGCTCGTTTTCGTGTGTATTGCGCCGCCAGCGATCGCCCAACTCTCAATACCTTCAGGCGGCTCGCTGACGCTCAACGGCGGCAGCCTCAATCTCGCCGGCACGGATGCGCAGATCGGCGGATTGCTCTCCCTCGGTGGCGGCCAACTAGACAACGCGGGCAGCATCGACATTCTCGCAAGCGGCACATTCGACGCCGGCAGTGGCCAGCTGATGTTGTCCGGCAATTGGTCGGACGCCGGCAGTTTCCTCGCCGGTACCAGCAGCGTCGATTTCATCGACGGCTCGACTTCTTCCTCGCAAGTCCTCGGCAACACGACTTTCGCCAACCTGAGCTTGGTTAGCGCGACCGGCAAGAACTACATCTTCGGTGCCGGCAGCACGCAGACGATCGCCGGCCTGCTGACGATAGCCGGCACGGCAGCGCAGCCGATCCAGTTCCGCAGCTCGGCTGCAGGTCAGGCCGCCAATATCAACCTGCTTGCCGGCGGCGCGCAAAGCATCGTCCACGTCGGCGTGTCCGATGTGCACGCCACGGGTCAGCATCTCGCCCCGAGCCTGAGCAACGAAGGCGGCAGCGGCAATGCGACCGGCTGGTTCGCCGCGATCGTCGCACAGACCGCAGTCCCTGCCGTTGCGCTTTCACCGATCGGCTTGCTGCTGTTCGCGTTTGCCCTGCTCGCCGTCGTTTGGCACTCTCGCCGGTATCGATTCAACAGCTAGTCTTCCGGACAGTTCGCGCTAATCTCTCGGCATGCGTATTTGCCTATCGATGATCGTCAAAAACGAAGCGCCCGTGATCGAGCGCTGCCTGGCCTCGGTGCGCCCGTATGTGCACGCCTGGGCGATCGCCGACACCGGATCGAGTGACGGCACCCAGGACCTGATCCGCCGCGCGATGGCCGGTCTGCCCGGCGAGCTGATCGAACGGCCTTGGGTGGATTTCGCGACCAACCGCAACGAGGCGCTGGCACTGGCGCAAAAGCACGGCGATTACGCTCTGATCATCGATGCGGATGAGGTGCTCGAAGCCGACAAAGGCTTTGCTTACCCGAAACTCGGCGCGCCCGGCTACATGCTCGAACTCATCTACGGCGATACGCGCTATCGCCGCGTCGCGATGCCGCGGCTCGGTCTCGACTGGGTCTGGCGCGGCGTGCTGCACGAAGCGCTTAACTCGGCGCATGCGATGCAGGCGCAGTATCTACCCGGGCTGCGCATCCGCGTGCATACCGACGGGGCGCGCAGCCAGCTGACGCAACGCGAAAAATTCACTCGCGACGCCGAGGTGCTGCGCTGCGCGCTCAAGGACGAACCCGACAACGCGCGTTACGCGTTCTACCTGGCCCAGAGCCTGCGCGACGCCGGCGACACCGCCGAGTCGATTACCGCCTATGAAGCGCGCGTTGCGATGGGCGGTTGGGTCGAAGAGGTATACTTTTCCAAGCTGCAGATCGCGGTGCTCAAGGAACGTCTTGGCGCCGCGCCCGCCGAGATCGCTCTCGCCTATCTCGATGCCTATGACTACCGCTCGACGCGCGCCGAAGCGCCGTGCGAATTCGCGCGCTGGAACCGGCTCAATCGCCGCTTTGCGGTGGCGCGCGATTTCGCCCGCATCGCCATGAACACGAAGTTGCCGAACGACGTGCTGTTCATCGACCGTCCGGTCTACGATTGGCGCGCGAAAGACGAACTCGCGGTCGCGCTGTACTGGTGCGGCGAGCGCGAGGAAAGCGCACGCCTTTGCCGCCAACTGCTCGCCAACGAACGTCTGCCGGCAACACAGCGCGAGCGCATAGCCAAAAACCTCGATTTCGCGCTCGGCAAGGCCTGATCGCTTTGCATCCCGCGCGCCCACGCGTGCGAGAATGAAGCATGTCCGCAAACCTGCCCGAGCGCCGCTCGCCTGATCAACGCGTCGATCCTGACGAACTCCTCGCGCGCATGCGTCGCGAGGAGGCGCGCGCGCGGCGCGGACGACTGAAGATCTTTTTCGGTGCGGCGCCCGGAGTCGGCAAGAGTTACGCGATGCTCGAGGCCGCGCGCAAACTCGCGGCCGAGCACGTCGATATCGTCGTCGGCTATGTCGAACTGCACGGCCGCGCCGACACCGAACGGCTGCTCGAAGGCCTCGAGGTGTTGCCGCCGCAACGTCTCGACCATCGCGGAGTGACGCTGACCGAGTTCGATGTCGACGCCGCGCTCAAGCGCCATCCGCGCGTCGTCTGCGTCGATGAGCTCGCGCACAGCAACCATGCGGGCGCGCGCCATCCGAAGCGCTGGATGGACGTCGAGGAACTGCTCGTTGCCGGCATCGACGTCTACACGACGGTCAACGTGCAGCACATCGAGAGCCTCAACGACGTGGTCGCGCAGATCACCGGCGTACACGTACGCGAAACCGTGCCCGACCGCGTGTTCGACGCCGCCGACGAGGTCGAACTTGTCGACCTGCCGCCCGACGAACTGCTGCAGCGCCTACGCGAAGGCAAGGTCTATGCGAGCGAAAAGACCGGCCAGGCGTTGACCTCGTTCTTCCGCAAGGGCAACCTGATCGCGCTGCGCGAACTCGCGCTACGTACCACGGCCGACCGCGTCGACGCCGCACTGCGCGCCTACCGCGAGGACCATGCGATCGTCGAGACCTGGGCCGCAGGCGAGCGCGTGCTCGTCTGCATCGGTCCCGATCCGCTGTCCGAACGCGTGGTGCGCGCCGCGCGTCGGCTCGCGACCGCGCTGCATGCCGGCTGGATCGCCGTCTACGTCGAGACACCCGCGCTGACGCGATTGCCGCGTGCGGCACGCGATCGCGTTCTTGCGAATCTGAAACTGGCCGAGACGCTCGGCGCGGAAACGGCAAACCTGTCCGGCGAATCGGTCGCGGGCGAACTGATCGCCTACGCGCGCCGGCGCAATGTCAGCAAGATCATCCTCGGCAAGCCGAGCCGCCCGCGCTGGCACGACCGGCTGCGGCCCTCGCTCGTCGACGAAATCGCGCGGCAAAGCGGCGCGATCGACGTCTACGTGATCTCCGGCGAGGCGGGCGAGCAGACCACGCAGCCGCGGCGCATACCGCGACGCACGAGCCCGTGGCAGGCGTATGCGCGCAGCGCCGCCGTCGTTGTCGCGATCACCCTGCTCTGCGAACTGCTGTATGCCTACGTCGAACTGACCAATCTGGTCATGCTCTACCTGCTCGGCACCGTCTATGTGGCCGCGCGCATCGGTCGCGGGCCGTCGGCGCTCGTCGCTGTGCTCAGCGTCTGTCTGTTCGATTTCCTGTTCGTCCCGCCGATCTATTCGTTCGCCGTGTCCGACGCGCAGTACCTGATCACGTTCGGGGTGATGCTGGCAACCGGCCTCGTCATCAGCCACTTCGCGGCGCGCGGCAAACGCCAGGCCGCGGTCGCGCGCGCGCGCGAGCGGCGCACGAACGAGCTCTACGCGTTGAGCCGCGAGCTGGCGCTGTCGCGCAACGTCGACGAACTCGGCCGCATCGTGATCCGTCACATCCTCGCCGACATCGACGGCGAGGCGGCGGTGTTGCTGCCCGATGCGCATGGCCATCTGCTCGATCCGGAGCACTTCTGCACACGCGGCGCCGCGACGGCGAATGCAACGCGCTACCCCGTTCCCGGCAACGATCTCGGCATCGCGCAGTGGGCCTATGACCACCGCCAGAAGGCCGGGCGCAACACCGACACGCTGGCGAGCGCCGACGCGATCTACCTGCCGCTCAACGCGCTCAAGCGCTGTATCGGCGTGATCGGGCTGCGGCCTGCGGACCCGTCCCGACTCGATGCGCCAGAGCAGATGCAGTTGATCGAATCCTTCGTCAACCAGGCTGCAGTCGCGATGGAGCGCGTGCAGCTTGCCGAAACGGCGCAGGCCGCCGGCGTCGAGATCGAATCGGAAAAAATGCGCAACGCGCTGCTGTCCTCGATCTCGCACGACTTCCGCACCCCGCTCGCGAGCATCATCGGCGCGACCTCCACGCTGCTCGACGAATCGCCTGGAGGCATCGACGCGGCCCAACGCAAGACCCTGCTCGGCGCGGTGTTCGACGAGGCCAATCGCCTGCACCGCCTCGTCGACAACCTGCTCGACCTGACTCGGCTCACCGCGGGCAAGCTCGCACTCAAGCGCCAGTGGGTGCCGCTCGAGGAAATCGTCGGCGCCGTGCTGCACCGCCTGCACGCCGCGCTGGTCGGCCGCAAGATCAGCGTCGACATACCCGCCGACCTGCCGCTGCTGCACGTCGACGAAGTGATGCTTGGGCAACTGCTGTTCAACCTCGTCGACAACGCGCAAAAGTACACTCCGGCCGGCAGCGCGATCGAAATCGCGGCATCGGTGCAGCGCGGCGAGATCGTCGTCAGCGTTCGCGACCACGGCCCCGGCGTGCCGGCCGGCGAGGAAGAGCGCGTGTTCGACAAATTCCAACGCGGTCATGCGGAAGGCGCGCAGAGCGGATTCGGCCTCGGCCTCAGCATCGCCAAGGCGATCGTCGAGGCGCACGGCGGCGAGATCCGCGCACGCAACTATTCCACCGACCACGGCGGCGGCGCCGAATTCCGCTTCAGTTTGCCGCTCGCCGCGCAGCCGCCGGCATGAACGCCAACGGACCACGCGCGACCGTGCTCGTGATCGAGGACGATCCGCAGATCGCGCGCTTTCTCGCCACCGCGCTCGACGCGCACGGCTATGCGCTACACGTCGCCGCAAACGGCCATGATGGTCTGCGCGAGGCGGCGCTGCGCCAGCCCGACATCGTCATCGTCGATCTCGGCCTGCCCGACATCTCCGGCCTCGAAGTGATCACGCGTCTGCGCGAGTGGTTCACACGATCGATCATCGTGCTCTCGGCGCGCAACCGGGAAACCGACAAGGTCGGCGCGCTCGACCTCGGCGCCGACGATTACCTGACCAAGCCGTTCGGCATCGGCGAACTGCTCGCGCGCCTGCGCGTGGCCGAACGCCATCGCGCGAAGAACGAGAATGCGGACCCCGAAGCGCGTATCGAAGCGGGCGACCTCGTCATCGACCTCGCCGCGCGCCGCGTGCAGCGCGACGGTGCCGACGTGCACCTCACCCCGATCGAATACCGCTTGCTCGCCGCGCTCGCGCGGCACCGCGGCAAGGTGCTCACCCACCGCCAATTGCTGACCGAAGTCTGGGGTGCCGCCCACGTCGAATCGCCGCACTACCTGCGTATCTATCTGCGCGCGCTGCGGCACAAGATCGAGGCCGACCCGGCCCAGCCGAAACACCTGCTGACCGAGGTCGGCGTCGGTTATCGCTTCGCCGACGACTGATTTTGGCTGAACGCCTGCCACGGAAAGCCGCCCCGCGAGCAAAAATCCATCAAATCCGGTATAATCAGCGGGTTGTGCGGCCGTGTGGCCGCGATTCACGCACCGCAGCGGCCTCATCGCCGCAGATTTCGTGTCGCGTCAAACGACTTTCATCCGCCTCCGGCATCCTTGATCGGTTGCCGCGGGCGATTGCATTTTCGCAAACGTTGAAAGAACCAAATCGGCACATGGATGTGCCGACGCAATGAGCGCTTTTTGCTCATTGCGACAAACGTGGCGCGGCTTTGCCGCGACCGTTTGTGAGCCCGATTCTAATCAAGATCGGGCGGCAGGATGCCCAGTTTTGCACTCCAATTACTTAACCTTACGAGTTACGACCATGGCCCGTACCAAAGACCTCAAGTTCTACCGCAACATCGGCATCATCGCGCACATCGACGCCGGCAAGACGACGACGACCGAGCGCGTGCTCTATTACACCGGCAAGAAGCACCAGATCGTCGACGTGCACGACACCAAGGACGGCAAGGGCTCGACCACGACCGACTACCTCGAGCAGGAACGCAAGCGCGGCATCACGATCCAGTCCGCCGCGGTGTCGACCGAGTGGAAGGGCTACCAGATCAACGTCATCGACACCCCGGGACACGTCGACTTCACGATCGAAGTGAACCGCTCGCTGCGCGTGCTCGACGGCGCGGTCGTCGTGTTCGACGGCGTCGCCGGCGTGGAGCCGCAGACCGAGACCAACTGGCGCCTCGCCGACCAGTACCGCGTGCCGCGCATGTGCTACGTCAACAAGATGGACCGCATCGGCGCCAACTTCGCCCATTGCGTCAAGGGCATCCGCGAGCGCCTCGGCGCCAACGCCCTGCTCTGCCAGGTTCCGCTCGGCAGCCATGACGAATTCTGCGGCATGGTCGACCTCGTCGCCGGCGTCGGCTACAAGTGGGATTCGCACGACAAGGATTCGACCTGGGAAACGATCCCGCTCGACCAGATCAAGGACAAGGTCAAATTCGCCGCCACGGCCGACAACGAGTGGGTCGCGAATCTGCCGAAGCTGCGCCAGGATCTGCTCGAATCCGCGCTCGCGATGGACGACGAGGCGTTCGAGAGATTGCTCGAAACCGGCGAATTCGACCCGGCCGTGCTCAAGAAGTGCATCCGCAAGGGTTGCATCGAAGGCAAGCTCGTACCGATCTTCTGCGGCTCGTCCTATCGCAACAAAGGCGTGCAGCAGCTGCTCGACGGCGTCATTGACTACATGCCGGCGCCGGGCGAGAACGGTGGCATCGCGATGGTCGACGAGGACGGCAAGGCGATCGGCATGCAAGAAGTGACCGACGACGCGCCGGCGCGCGCGCTCGCGTTCAAGGTCATCAATGACCAGTTCGGCACGCTCACTTTCGTGCGCGTCTATTCGGGCGTGATCAAGAAGGGCGACACCCTGCTCAACGTCACCCGCGACAAGAAGGAGCGCATCGGCCGCATCGTCGAAGTGCAGGCGAACGCGACCAAGGACATCGACGAAGTGCGCGCCGGCGACATCTGCGCGTTCGTCTCGATGAAGGATACCGAGACGGGCGATTCGCTCAGCGATCCGTCCAAGCCGGCCCTGCTCGAGCGCATGCGCTTCCCGGATCCGGTGATCTCGGTTTCGGTCGAGCCGAAGTCGCGCAACGACATCGACAAGATGTCGACCGCGCTGTACAAGATGGCCAAGGCCGACCCCAGCCTGCGTCTGCAGGTCGATCCGGCTACCGGCCAGACCGTGCTCAAGGGCATGGGCGAGCTGCATCTCGAAGTCACCATTGACCGCATGCGCACCGAACTCGGCGTCGAAGCGGTGATGGGCAAGCCGAAGGTCAGCTTCAAGGAGAAGTTCGGCCAGACGGTCGAGCATATCTACACGCACAAGAAGCAGTCCGGCGGTTCGGGCCAGTTCGCCGAAGTGAAGGTCCGCTTCGAGCCGACCGAGCCGGGCACCGGCGTCGAGTTCGTCGACGAGATCGTCGGCGGCCGCATTCCGCGCGAGTACATTCCGTCGGTCGACTTCGCGGTCAAGACCGAGTCGAAGAAGGGCCAGATCGCCGGCTACGAAGTCGTCGACTTCAAGTTCACCCTGCTCGACGGCAAGTACCATGACGTCGACTCCTCGGCGCTCGCGTTCGAAATCGCCGGCAAGGCCTGCTTCCGCGAAGCGCACAAGATGTCGAAGCCGAAGCTGCTCGAGCCGATGATGAAGATCGAAGTCGTGACCGAAGCCGAGTTCCTCGGCGACGTGATCGGCGACATCAACCGCCGCCGCGGCCAGGTCAGCGACCAGGGCCAGAAGGGTCCCCAGGCGTTCGTCCAGGGCTTCGTGCCGCTGGTCGAAATGTTCGGCTACATCAACTACCTGCGTTCTGCCACACGCGGCCGCGGCAACTTCACGATGGAGTTCGACCACTACTCCGAAGTGCCGGCGAGCATGGTCGACAAGCTGATGGAAGACGAAAAGAAGGACAACAAGGCCGCCTAATTTCCGGCCATGTCCACAAGCAAGGCCGGGCCCAGCCCGGCCTTTCTTTTTGCCCGCCGCCTGCCCTTTTCCGACGCCGAGGCGCAGGCAATTGCGAGCATCGCTGATAAAATACCCACACCAGTCAATCTGCAGGTATCCCCATGGGCAGAGGCCCCAGCATCGCAGGTCGCAAGAACGCCGAAGACGCGCGCCGCGGCAAGATTTTCACCAAACTGATCCGCGAGATCACGATCGCCGCGCGTACCGGCGCCGACCCCGCAAGCAACGGGCGCCTGCGCGTCGGCATCGACAAGGCCCTCGCCGCGAACATGCCGAAGGATACGATCGAGCGTGCGCTCAAGCGTGCGAGCGGCGCCGACGCCGCCGCCATGCACGAGCTGCGCTACGAGGGTTACGGCCCGGCCGGCGTCGCCCTGATCATAGACTGCATGACCGACAACCAGCAACGTACCGTCGCCGACGTGCGCAGTGCGCTGACCAAGCACGGCGGCAATCTCGGCACTTCGGGCTCGGTCGCGTTCCAGTTCAAGCACCTCGGTGAGATTGTCTTCGCGACGCCGGATTCGGCGAGCGAGGAAAAAGTCCTCGAAATCGCGCTCGAAGCGGGTGCCGACGACGTGCAGGCAGACAACGGACAGAGCACGGTGCTGTGCGCGCCGGAAAGCTACGAAGCGGTGAAAAAGGCACTCACCGACGCCAAGCTCGAACCGTTGCACGCCGATATCGTCTGGCGCCCGGAGAACCGCGTCGCCGTTTCCGGCGAAGCCGAAGAAACCCTGCTCGATCTGCTCGACAAGCTCGAGGAGCTCGACGACGTGCAGGAGGTTTATCACAACGCGGCGCTAAACGAAGCCTAGTATTCCGTTGTTTCGTTATACTTTTATCCAAGGGCCCCGTAGCTCAGCTGGATAGAGCGTCCCCCTCCTAAGGGGAAGGTCGCACGTTCGAATCGTGTCGGGGCCGCCAGTATTTATGCGCTCATCCTTGAACGCGGAGTCAAAAAGCAGCCATCCTTGGCTGCACTTCGGTTTGTTTTTGTGTTCATCCCTGAACACGTAGATCAAAAAGCGACCATCCCTGGCCGCATTTTTCAATCAACATCCTCCAAGGTCGTGTTCTCATCCAATGCCGAGTAAAGTCACCGAAGGCGCCGAACGCGGCTGGATCGTGCCGATCGGCGGCGCGGAAGCCAAGCACAACGACGCGCGCATTCTCGAGCGCTTCGTTGCGCTGTGCGGCGGCCGCGACGCGGACATCGTCGTCATCCCGACCGCGAGCCAGCTCGCCGATACCGGTGCGCGCTACGAGGGCATCTTCTCCGAACTTGGCGCTGCGCGCGTCACCGCGATCGATTTCGACACGCGCCGCGATGCCGAAGAGAAAAATCGCCTGCAGCGCATCGAACAGGCGAGCGGCATCTTTTTCACCGGCGGCAACCAGCTGCGCATCTCCACTCTGCTCGGCGGCACGCCGATCGCGCAGGCGATTCGCGCGAGCAACGCGCGTGGCGTGCCGGTCGGCGGCACGAGCGCGGGAGCGAGCATCCTCTCCGAACACATGATCGCATTCGGCAAGGAAGGCTCCTCGCCGACCGCGGGCAGCGTGCGCCTTGCGCCCGGCCTCGGCTTGACCAATCGCTTCGTCATCGACCAGCATTTCCGCCAGCGTGACCGCCTCGGCCGCCTGCTCGCCGCGCTCGCCTACAATCCGTTCCTCGTCGGCATCGGTCTCGATGAGGACACCGCCGCCTTCATCAATCCCGACAACACGCTCGAAGTCGAAGGCTCCGGCGCCGTGACCGTGGTCGATGCGAGTGAAATGCAGTTCTCGTCGATGGACCAGGTCAGCGAGAACGAGCCGGTTTGCCTGCTCGGCCTCAAGGTGCATATCCTCGTCGCCGGTGCGACATTCAACCTCGCCACGCGCACGGCGTCGGCCGGGTCGCTGATCTCGCCGAAGCAGACACACTGAGCTTTTCCGCCGATTGGCGAATTGCGCTTTTTGTGCTTTCCTTGCAGGCACGGGGGCCGGTTGCCCTGACCATGGGGATTTGACATGCGCATACTCGACCGTTCCGTCTACGTCGGCCCTTCGCTGTACGCGCACTTCCCGGTCATCAAGCTCGAACTCGATCTCGGCGAACTCGAGAACTGGCCGACCGCGAAACTCGGCGCGGCGTTCATCGACGGCCTCGTCGCCGCGCTGCCCGGTTTGCAGGAACATGGCTGCTCGTACCGCGAACCCGGCGGCTTCATACGGCGCATGCGCGAGGGCGAAGGCACCTGGCTCGGCCATGTGCTCGAACACGTCGCGATCGAACTGCAGAACGTTGCCGGCGAGGACGTCACTTTCGGCAAGACGCGCAGCATCAGCGACGCACGCCCCGGCGTGTACACGGTCGTCTACGAATACGCACAGCGCGAGGAAGGTATCGCCGCGGGCGATCTCGCCCTGCGCCTGATCTGCTCGCTGCTGCCGGAAAACTTACGTCCGAAGGACAGCGTACCCGCAGGCTGGAATTTCGCCGAGGCGCGCGATGCGTTCATCCGCTACGCACAACGGCGCGCGCTCGGGCCGTCGACGGCTTCGCTCGTGCGCGCGGCCGAACAGCGCAACATCCCGTGGCTGCGGCTCAACGAACAGTCGCTCGTGCAACTCGGTCACGGCAAGTATCAGCAGCGCATCCAGGCGACGGTGACCGGCCGCACTTCGCACATTGCAGTTGAACTCGCGAGCGACAAGGAAGAGACGAACAAGATCCTCGCCTCACTCGGCCTGCCGGTGCCGAAACAGGAACTCGTGCGCACGGAGGAAGCCGCGCTGCGCGCTGCGCGTCGCCTCGGCGGGCCGGTCGTGACCAAGCCGTACAACGGCAATCACGGCCGCGGCATCACGATCGCGATCAGCAAGGACGAAGACGTGATCGCCGGTTTCAAGGCTGCGCAGGAACATTCGAATTCGGTCATCGTCGAAACCTATCTCGCCGGCGACGACCATCGCCTGCTCGTCGTCAACGGCGAACTCGTCGCCGCGACCAAGCGCACCCCGGGCCATGTCGTCGGCGATGGTACGCGCAGCGTGCGCGAACTGGTCGACATCGTGAACTCCGATCCGCGCCGCGGCGTCGGCCACGAAAAGGTGCTGACCAAGCTACAGCTCGACCGCGAGGCGACCGTCATGCTCGAAGCCGCCGGCCTCAGCTTCGATTCGGTGCCGGAGAAAGACCACGTCGTGCCGCTGCGCAAGACCGCGAACCTCTCGACCGGCGGCACCGCGACCGACGTCACCGACATCATCCATCCGGACAACCGCGACATGGCTGTGCGCGCGGTGCGCGCGATCGGGCTCGACGTCGGCGGTGTCGATTTCCTTTCGCCGAACATCGCCGAAAGCTACAAGAGCGTCGGCGGTGGCATCTGCGAGATCAATGCAGCGCCGGGTTTTCGCATGCACGTCAGTCCGAGCGAAGGCACGCCGCGCGATGCGGCCGGACCGGTCATCGACATGCTGTTCCCGCAAGGCGCGCCCGCGCGCGTGCCGATCGCCGCGATCACCGGCACCAACGGCAAGACCACGACTTCGCGCATGCTGGCGCACATCGCCAAGATGGCCGGCTACACGCCCGGACTGACCACGACCGACGGCGTCTACATCGACGGTCAGCGCACGGTCGAGGGCGACATGACCGGGCCGGTGTCTACGCGCATGGTGCTCGCCGATCCGAACATCGATATCGCCGTGCTCGAAATCGCGCGTGGCGGCCTACTGCGCGCGGGCATGGGTGTGCCCGAAGTCAACGTCGCCGCCGTGCTCAATGTGCAGAGCGATCACTTGGGATTGAAAGGCATCGACACGCTCGAACAGCTCGCCGAGGTGAAGCGCGTCCCGATCGAAGTCGCCACCGATTGCGCCGTGCTCAACGCCGACGATCCGCACGTTTTGAAAATGTCGGCGTATACCGAGGCGAAAGTCATCTGCTACGTGACGATGAACCCCTCGCACGCGCTCGTGCGCGAGCACGTGCGCGCGGGCGGCCGCGCCTGTGCGCTCGAGGCCGGCGTCAACGGCTCGATGATCACGCTGTACGACAAGGGCAGCCACATCCCGCTGATGTGGACGCATCTGATTCCGGCCACGCTCGAAGGCCGCGCGCTGCACAACGTGCAGAACGCGATGGTTGCGGCCAGCCTCGCGTTCGCGCTCGGCATCAAGCTCGACGCGATCCGCCAGGGCCTGCGCACATTCGATACCACGTTCTTCCAGGCGCCCGGGCGCATGAACGTGTTCAACGAGCATCCGTTCAAGGTGCTGATGGACTACGGCCACAACGCGCACGCGGTCGGGGTGATGGCCGATCTCGCCGGGCGCCTCGACGTTAGTGGACGCCGCATCGTCGTCGTCGCCGGCCCGGGCGACCGCCGCGACGAGGATCTCGTCGAGATTGCGGGCGCCGTTGCCGGCAAATTCGACCATTACATCGTGCGCCGCGACGACGCGCTGCGCGGCCGCGACGGCGACGAGGTGCCGCGCATCATCGCCAAGGCGCTGAAGGAAAAAGACGTCGCCGATGCAGCGATCACGATCATTCCCGATGAGCAGGAAGCGATAGCCGCTGCGCTGAAAATGGGCCACCCGGGCGACCTGCTCCTGGTCTTCGCCGACGCGCTCGCGCGCTCGTGGAAGCAGATCACCAAATTCCATGCCGAAGGCACGCCCGCGCCGGCGGTCAAGCGCGTCGAGCCGGTCGCGGCGATCGAACCCGCGATCGAGGAGCGCGCTGTGGTCGAGATGGACGGCCTGATCCGCGACGAGCGCGGCATACGCTTTGCGCGCGAGACCGACGACTAGAACCTATCTCAAAACTGCTGCGCTCGACATTTCGCGCGCCGGCGGTGCTCGGAATCCTCTTTTACTGTAAGTAAACTCCGGTTCCTGCGCTCCGGCGTCGCGCGAACTGCCTTCGCTCGCTACGCTTTGAGATAGGTTCTGGAAAACACCGCATGACGATTCCGTTCGAAGATTCGCGCCGTCTGACCGGCGCCAATCTCTATTTCCCCGTGCCCGGCGCCGTGCTCGAAACCGCACCGGGTATACTTGTGGACAATGCAACCGTTGAGCGCTGGCGTGCCGAGGTCGAACGCTTATGCCGTGAACTCGGCTGGTCGGAAATCGAAACCGCAGCACGATTGCGCGATGGCGCTGGCTCACTCGCGATCACTGCCTCCATCGACCAATTGTTCACCGCCACCGAAGTCAACGAATACGCGCTGGAACGAGCCCTGCTTCCCTTCTCCCACCGGGAAAGGGAAGAATGGTTCCTCGCTCCAGCGTACCCCGCGATCTGGGACGAGGAACTCGCGCTGCAGACGCTGCGCCTCGCAGCCGCAGGCGAACGTCGGTCCGATCTCGTCGCCTTGATCGACGCAGCACATCGGCACGGCCTTCCCGTCCTGCTCGACGACACCGAATTGACCCTAGGTGAAGGCAACGGCGCGCGCACGTGGCTGCTCGACGCATTGCCCTCGCCCACAGCCGTCGAATGGAAATCATTGCATGGCATCCCGGTCGCGCTCGTGACCGGCTCGAATGGCAAGACGACGACAACGCGTCTCGTCGCCGCGATCAGCGAGCGAGCGGGACGCCGCACTGCATTCAGCAGTACCGATGGCGTCGTCATCGGCAGCGAACTCGTCGCGAGCGGCGACTACTCCGGTCCCGCCGGCGCGCGCACCGCGTTGCGCGATGCCCGCAGCGAAGCGGCGATTCTCGAAACCGCGCGCGGTGGCATCCTGCGCCGCGGGCTTGCGGTAGAGCGCGTGCAAGCCGCGATCGTCACCAACATCAGTGCCGATCATTTCGGCGAGTACGGCGTGCACGATCTCGACGACCTCGCCGACGCCAAGCTCGTCGTCGCGCATGCGCTGGTCGCCGACGGCACGCTCGTGCTTAACGCCGACGACGACATGCTCGTGCGCCACGCGGCCGGCCTGAAGTGCCGCATCGCCTGGTTCGCGCTTGACGCGGATCATCCGTCATTGATCGAACACCGTGCGCGCGGCGGCGCGACCTGCGGCGTGCACGCTGGACAACTCGTGCTGCACGCTGATGGCATCGATCGCGCCCTCGGCCGCATCGCCGACATGCCGCTGAGCGCAAACGGCGCGGCGAAATACAACATCGCCAACCTCACCGGCGCCGCCCTGCTCGCCCACGCGCTGGGCATCGAGGATGCCGTCATCGCGCAGGTCTGCGCGCAGTTCGGCGCGAGCAACAACGACAATCCTGGCCGCTTGATGCGCTGGCATTTCGGTACGACGGCGGTGATCGTCGACTATGCGCACAACCCGGAAGGACTGCGCGGCCTGCTCGAGGTAGCGCGTGCGATCTCGCCGCAAGGTCGTCTGGCCCTCGTACTCGGCCAGGCCGGCAATCGCGAGGACACGGACATCCGCGGACTCGCCGCGGTCGCCGCGCGCCATCGTCCCGACCTCGTCGTGCTCAAGGAACTCGCCAGCCACGCGCGCGGACGCGCGCCGGGTGAGGTTGTCGCACTGTTGCACGACGGACTGATCCGCAACGGCATCGCCGAAGATTCCATCGTCGTTTGCGACAGCGAAATCGGCGCCGCGCGCGCCGCCCTCGCGTGGGCGCGCGCAGGCGACTTGCTCGTGCTACCGATCCACGATAAACAAGGCCGCAAAGAATGCGTCATGCTGCTCGATGGTCTTGAGCAAGCGCAGTGGCGCCCCGGCAAGCCGTTTTCGAGCCTTTTATAGTTTGCGTTCGATCAGCGCGATGTGCGAGTTGTTCACGATGCGCTCGAATACGACTTCCGTTCCTGTGGCCGAAATGTCGAAATCGTGAACCACGAAATCGGCGGGCAATTCTGCGAGAGTGCGCTTGGCACCCGTTTCAAGATCCAGCACGGCGAGGTTCTTGTGACCGATCTGGCCGGCGAGAATGACCAGCTTCTGCGAATCGGGCACGAAAGCAAAGCGCCGCGCCCCGCGGGTAAGCATGATTCCAGCCAGCGGATGAGGGCGGCCGTCGGTGGCGGCAGCACGCAAAGGGAAAGTCGTGCCGACATCGGCGCCCGAATAGACGACGAGACGCCCATCCGGCGACCACACCGGATCGATCGAATATTCCGACGTGAACGGCACGGGCGCATCGCCGTTGATGAAAATGCGTGTAAGCCGCGGCGCTTCGTCGCGCATCGCCGCGATCAGGATCGAGCCGCCGTCCGGCGACCAGGCCGGACTGCCGCGCAACGCAAGCGTGTCGGCAATGACGCGCGCATGCGAGCCATCGCTGTCCATGACGTACAGCCGCATTTTTCCGGCCTCCTCAACCGAGAAGGCCAGCGAACGACGATCGAAGGACAATGCCAATGCGCCGACAATGCGACCGCGTGCGGTACTCCACAGCTCCGAGCGTTGATCATCGTGCAGACGCCATATGCTCTGCCCTGCCCTCGCGATGAAAATGACACCCGTATCGGCGAAACGCGGGCTTGTGCCATTCGCTGTCATTGGTGTTGGCACGGCAGGCGTCGTCGCCTGATCCGGTTCAAGCGCTAGGTGCCACAGGCTCGTCCGCGGATTGGCCACCGTTGCCGCAAGATGCGAACCGTCGGCGCTCGCCGCAAGCGAGGTGAATGTCTCGACGCCAAGGCTGACCCGGTGCGGAACGCGACGTTCCAGATCCATCGCGTAGATCCACGGACCGGATCGATCCGCGTCGTCGGCCAGATACAAGAGCGTATGCCGATCAAGGAATACGGGGTAGGCAACGCGCGATTCGTGCTGCGTGATGCGTTCGAGACCCTCGCCCGTCGTCTTCACGCGCCAGACGTCCCAGTCGTTCGGCGGAACGCCACGGACGAAGTAAATATACTGATCGTCAGGCGACCAGACGGGAAAGTGGCAATGGACGCCGTCCTCCGCGCCGTAGAGGCGGCGATCGGCTGTCCCGGGCGCCGCATCAAGATCGCGAATGAACATGGGATCGCCCGGTGCAGTCGTGTGGTAGACCAGATGTCTGCCATCGCGCGAGACATCGACCTCCGCGGCGTGCGCAAGATACAGAGACAACGGACCTTCCTCGACTGGCGTGGTCAGGATATTGACGTCGTCGGGCCGGAAACCTTCAGCACGCCGCGCCCAGACGTAGACGGATTGCCCATCGGATGAGAACAGCAGCGTCCGCGTCGCCGGGTTGATCAGCTCGCCGACTTGACCGCGGGTGAGGTTGCGGTAAGTACCGCTGTCGATCGTGCTCAACCAAGCATCGACTCTGCCTTGTTTCGTTGCAACGAAGGCCAGGCGCCGGCCATCGCGCGAAATCGCGGCAGCCTCCTCGTCGCCATCAAAGTCGAGCAGCGGCGTGAATTTTGCGTCGGCGAGCGGGCTGCGCCAGAAGAAGTCGTTGCGCCGCGCATAGTCGATCGCGGCCACGACCGCCAACAGCACGCCCGCGAGCATGGCGATAGCCAGACGTAATCGCGATGCGGGAGACTGCGCGAGCGCGGGCGGCGGCAGCGAAGGCGGGGATGATTCAACGGCTGCCCCGTCGCCATCGCCGGCAAGGTCACCGCGCCGACTCGTCCACCACACGTCGAGCTCGGAGCGAAACGCGAACACCGAACCGAGCTTGTCGTGCTGATGGCGATGCACCGGCATGGCCTCGCGCCGCTCCCAGCGCTGGACCGTACTCACGTCGCGTTTCAGGTAGGCGGCGATCCGCTTCCACGAATCCAGGCGATCTTCCACCTCGCCGCGTGTCGTGGCGCCCTGCCTGTCAGTCGTGGGTTCGTCCAAAACACAAGCTCCGATGACACGAGCCCGGTCTGGATTCTTTCATCAACGCGTGCGTGATGCAAATCGCTGCATTGCGCGGGGAACTGCGGCAAGTGGCTTCGTGCCGCGCTTTGCAGCTTGCGGATCCGCGCCGATGGACGGATTTTCACCACCGCTGGATTCTCGGCGAAAACACACGCAGAGAACCCTCCAGCCTATTCGCATCCCACCAGGAGCTCCCATGAACACACCACAAGCACGCATTTCCGCCCGCTTCCAGCTGCGTCCGCGTACCCTGAGCTGGACGCTCGCAAACTTAGCGCTGGCGACCATGCTAGGTTGTCCGGCTGTGACACAAGCGACCCCGTCGCTGAACTTCGTCAGCGATGTGACCGAAGCACATTTCGATCCATTGCGTATCATCTACCCGGATAGTGACATCTCGCGACACCATGGCGACGATGACGACTTTCGCCACCGCCATTTTCGCGACGACCCGCTGATCATCGTCAATGTCGAGAACGCGTCGGACTACTACATCGTCACCAATACCGTCGCCGCCATAAATGCCCAAGGCACCGTTGTCGGCTACAGCGGATGGCATACGCATCCGGGACCGAGCGTAGTCCTGGTCAAGTCTGGCGTCGCGACGGTCTACGACGGCGACGATCCGACCTGCACGCCGAAAACCTATGCCGCCGGAAGCGGCTTCGTCGATCCCGGTGACGGTCACGTCCACATGGTGCGCAACGAAGGAACGGCCGTGCTGGTGACACAGGCGTTCCAGATCATCCCGACGGGCGATGCTCGGCGCATCGACGCACCGAGTCCGGGCAATTGTCCGTTCTAGTCCAAGCAAGCGAACCGAAGAGACGGACATCCGCGCGATCGCCCAAGGCCGCAGTCGCGTTGCGTTCGAGGAGATTGGAACCGGGGCTTGGCGTTGCCTGTCGGCGTTGCCGCGTAAAGCGCGCGGAGCTTCATGCCGTCCGGCATCTACATGAACTCGGCCAGCTTCGGCCACAACTCCTCGAGCGGCTTGCGTACGCCGCGGCAGAGAAAAATGTCCGCATGCCACTTCGTCTCTTCGTTTTCCACCTTGGCCTCGTTGCCGGTGTGGCCGACGAGTTCGACCATCGTGCACGGCTGATCGAGGTCCTTGCGATCGGCGCCGACGACGATCATGTTCTGCGGCGTCGGCCCGTACGGTCCGCGCAGCCAGAACGAATTGGCCGCGCTCCACGCCTGCGGCAGGCCATATTGTGGACCGTACAGATCGAGCGCGCCGGCTTCGCCGTAGTTGCTCGCCCAGATGCCGGTTTGTGTGCGTTCCTCCGCCGTCAGGCCGTCACGGATGCGCGCGACTTCGCGCGCGAGTTCCGGCCAGCCTAGCTCTTCACGGAAATCGCCGTTCAATTCGTTGACCCGCGCCCACGCCGGCGAATTCACCGGTACCAACGGCAGGCAGATGCGCAACATGATCGCTCCGCACAAAACGATGACGAACGATGCTGCCCATGCACCGCGCCGCCATGTCGGCGCACACATCGAATCGATGAACGCTTGCAGTTGCACCGCGCCCGCAGCGAGCAGCATCGGATACAAAGGCGCGGCGTAGTAACCGCGGCCGCGCGCAGCAACGAGGATGACGAACGGCACGAGCGCCATCCAGCCGAGAATGCGCCAGCGCCTGCCCGCTTCTGTCGCGAATACGAACCAGAGTCCGAGCAACCACAGCGGCACCGTGACGAAATTGCTCGCGATGTAGAGCTGCTCCAGCCAGAAACCGTCGGCGCGGCCGATGCGCACGTCGCGCGCATGGATCTGCTTCAACATGTCCAGCGTGACGAAGTCGTGGCGGAACTGCCAGACCAGGTTCGGCAGGAAGATCAGCAACGACAAGGCGACGCCGCACCACAGCCACTTGCTGCGCAGGTCGGCGCGCAGCGGAGTAAGCACAACGCCGGCAACCAGCCCGGCGGCGAAGAACGCCGCGGTGTACTTGGTCATCATGCCCAGCCCGACCATCGTGCCTATCGCGAGCCACCAGCGCGCGTCGCCCGATTCGATGCGGCAGACGACGAAGTAGGCGAGCAGCACGAACCAGAGGAAATCGAAGGTGACATACATGAACAGCGCGCTGCCCGAAAGGGACACCGGAGCAAGCGCAGTGGCGAACGCCGCGAGCAACATGGCCGCACGGCCGCCGCCGAGCCGGCGTGTCATCAGACCGGCGACGACGAAGACGATGCTTTGCGCGAGCGCGGGGAAGAAGCGAAATCCGGCCAGCGAGGCTCCGAACAACTCCCACTCGATGTGACCGAGAAACGGCGTCAGCGGCGGATAGGCGACGAAGCCCCAGTCGAGACGGCGCGCATCGCTGAGGAACTGCAGCTCATCGCGATGAAACCCGTACTGCCCGTTCGTCGCGACATGGAAAATCAGCTTAGCCGCGGCTAGTGCGAGCAACAGGGCCAAGTCCTTGTCAAAACCTCGTTTTTCCACGTGTCTCGCCCTTTGTACGGTGCGCAAGCATAACGTATTGGCCCCATTCGATTGCCACACCCCGGTTCCGGACAGGGCCAATCACCGGTTTATAATTGGCGGCTATCTTTAGCCAAACTGGAACACCCATGTCCGACAAGATTCTCGCGGCCCTCGGCCTCACCGGCACCGTCTCCGGCACCTATCTCGGCAACGGCGAGTGGTCGAAGACCGACGATGCCGGCACGCTCGAAGTGGTCAACCCGAGCACGCACGAGGTGATCGGCCGCGTGCATTCGGCTTCGGCGAGCGACTACGAGACGATCGTGCAGCGCGCGCAGGCCGCGTTCGCCGTGTGGCGCACGACGCCGGCGCCGCGGCGCGGCGAAGCGATCCGCCTCTGCGGCGAAGCGCTACGCAAGCACAAGGACGCGCTCGGCTCGCTGGTCGCGCTCGAGATGGGCAAGATCAAGCCCGAGGGCGATGGCGAAGTGCAGGAGATGATCGACATCGCCGACTTCGCCGTCGGCCAGTCGCGCATGCTTTACGGCAATTCCATGCACAGCGAGCGCCCCGGCCATCGCATGGGCGAGCAGTGGCATCCGCTCGGCCTCGTCGGCATCATCAGCGCGTTCAATTTCCCGGTCGCGGTGTGGGCCTGGAACTCGTTCATCGCCGCAGTCTGTGGCGACATCTCGATCTGGAAGCCGTCGCCGAAGACGCCGCTGTCGGCGATCGCTTCGATGAAGATCTGCAACGAAGCGCTCAAGGCCGGCGGCTTCCCCGACTTGTTCTTCCTGTTCAACGATGCCGGCGTGGAACTCGCCCAGACCTTCGTCGACGACAAGCGCATTCCGCTGATCAGCTTCACCGGTTCGACCGCAGTCGGGCGCACGGTCGGCGAGCGCGTCGCGCGGCGCATGGGCCGCTCGCTGCTCGAACTCGGCGGCAACAACGCGATCATCGTCGACGCGAGTGCGGATCTGAAGCTCGCGATCCCGGCGATCGTGTTCGGCGCGGTCGGCACGGCTGGCCAGCGCTGCACGACGACGCGGCGCGTGTTCATCCACAAATCGATCTTCGCCGACGTGATGGGCAAGCTCGTCGCCGCCTACAAGCAGGTCGAAAAGAAGATCGGCGATCCGACCCTGGCGACGACGCTGATGGGTCCGCTCAACTCGAAGGCCGCGGTCGACGGTTTCGTCGGTGCAGTCGAGAAGGCCAAGGCGGCCGGCGGCAAGGTCGAGACCGGAGGCACAGCGCTCAGCGACAAACCTGGCAACTTCGTCCTGCCGACGATCATCAGCGGCGTGAAGAATGCCGATGTCGTCGTGCAGACCGAAACCTTCGCGCCGATCCTCTATGCGATGCCGTTCGACACGCTCGACGAAGCGATCGCCTTGCAGAACGGCGTGCCGCAGGGCCTGTCGAGCTCGATCTTCACGCGCGATATGCAGACCGCGGAGAAGTACCTTTCCGCGGCGGGCTCCGACTGCGGCATCGCCAACGTCAACATCGGCACCTCGGGCGCCGAGATCGGCGGAGCATTCGGCGGCGAGAAGGAAACCGGCGGCGGCCGCGAATCGGGCAGCGATGCGTGGAAGGCGTACATGCGCCGGCAGACCAATACGATCAACTACTCGGATTCGCTGCCGCTCGCGCAGGGCATCAAGTTCGAGTTCTGAGCTTTCTCCCGTTTGCTGGAGACACCGCAAGCGGGATAGGTGACAGCGGTTGCGGTCGCCCTATGAGGATCCCTAAACGCGCGTTGCGCGCAGGCGCAGCGCGTTGCCGATCACCGACACCGACGACAGGCTCATCGCCAGCGCCGCGACCATCGGGCTCAACAGCAGGCCGGTGAACGGATACAGCACGCCCGCAGCGAGCGGCACGCCGAGCGCGTTGTAGACGAAAGCAAGACCGAGATTCTGGCGCATGTTCGTCACTGCGCTGCGCGAGATCGCGAGCGCGCGCACGATCCCGCGCAGATCGCCTTTGACGAGTGTGACCTGCGCGCTCGACATCGCCACGTCGGTGCCCGTGCCCATCGCGATACCGACGTCGGCAGCGGCAAGTGCGGGCGCGTCGTTGATGCCATCGCCAGCCATCGCGACACGGCGCCCTTGCGCCTTGAGCGTCGCGACGAGCGCCGCCTTGTCCTGTGGCCGCAGCTCGCCGTGCACCTCGTCGATGCCGAGCCGTGCGGCGATCGCCTGCGCCGTGGTCTTGCCGTCGCCCGTCGCCATGATCAGGCGCCAGCCCGCCGCATGCAGCGCGGCGACTGCCTCCGGTGTCGAGTCCTTGATCGGATCGGCCACGGCGATGAGGCCGAGCGCGCGACCGTCCGCGGCGAGGAAGACCACGCTGGCGCCCTCCTGGCGCAGGCGTTCCGCCTCGTCGCGCAAATTCGCGATGTCAACGCCTGCCTCGCTCACCAGTGCCGCGCTACCGAGTAAGACGCTCTGCGCACCGACACGCCCGCGCACGCCGCTGCCGGTCGCCGACTCGAAATCGGCGGCGGCTTGCAGCGCCAGGCCGCGCCGTCGCGCTTCGGCGACGATCGCCGCGGCGAGGGGATGCTCGCTGCCCTGCTCGATGCTCGCGGCGAGACGCAGCACCTCATCCGCGCTCGTGCCGGCCATCGCGACCACGTCGCGAAACGCGGGCCGGCCTTCCGTCAGCGTGCCGGTCTTGTCGACGATCAGCGTGTCGATCGTGCGCAGACGCTCGATCGCCTCGGCGTCGCGGAACAGCACGCCAGCATGCGCGGCGCGGCCGCTCGCGACCATGATCGTCATCGGCGTGGCGAGGCCGAGCGCGCAGGGGCAAGCGATGATCAACACGGCGACGGCATTGACGATCGCGTAGGTCCACGACGGCTGCGGGCCGAACACGCCCCAGACGAAAAACGTCGCGAGCGCGACCGTCATTACCGCGAGCACGAACCAGACACTGACCTTGTCGGCCAGCCGCTGCATCGGCGCGCGCGTACGCTGCGCCTGCGCCACGAGACTCACGATCTGTGCCAGCGCGGTTTCCGCGCCGACCTTTTCGGCGCGAATCACCAGGCTGCCGGTGCCGTTGAGCGTCGCGCCTATCACGGCGTCGCCCGGTTTCTTTTCGACCGGAATGGGCTCGCCGGTCAGCATCGATTCGTCGATGCTCGAGCGGCCCTCGACGACGACGCCGTCGACCGGCACTTTTTCACCCGGGCGTACGCGCAAGCGATCACCGACTTGCACTTGGTCGAGCGCCACATCTTCCTCGGCACCGCCCTCGCGCACGCGGCGCGCCGTCTTTGGCGCCAGGCCAAGCAATGACTTGATCGCCGCCGACGTGCTCGAGCGCGCCTTCAGTTCCAGAATCTGTCCGAGCAAGGTCAGCGAGACAATGATCGCCGCCGCTTCGAAATACACACCGACACGGCCGTGCTCGTGGAACGATTCCGGGAACACCTGCGGCGCCACGGCCGCGACGACGCTGTAGCCAAATGCGGCGATCACGCCGGTGCCGATCAGCGTCCACATGTTCGGGCTGCGGTTGGCGATCGACTGCGCCCAGCGTTCGGCGAAAGGCCAGCCGGCCCAGAGCACCACGGGCGCGGCGAGCGCGAATTCGAGCCAGGTGCGCACCGTTGCCGAAAGCGCAGTAAACGCGTGGCCGAACATCGCGAGCGCAAACACGGCGATCGACAGCGGCAGCGTCCAGAGAAAACGGCGGCGGAAATCAGTCAGTTCCGGATTCTCGCCGTCGTCGAGGCTCGGCATCATCGGCTCGAGCGCCATGCCGCAGATCGGACAGGTGCCGGGCGCATCGCGCACGATTTCCGGATGCATCGGGCAGGTGAACGCGACATATTTCGCAGGCGCGGGGGCCGCGCCTGCGGCGTTCCGGACCGGCGCCGGCGGCTCGGCGCCGTTTTCCGGCGCAAGATAACGCAAAGGATCGGCAACGAACTTGGCGCGGCAACCCGCCGAACAGAACAGGTATTCGTGGCCCGCGTGTTCGGCGCGATGCGCCGAATCGGGTTTGACCTTCATCCCGCACACGGGATCGATCGCGGTCGCCCTCGAATCGATTGCGGCCGTGGATGTATGGCTTTGCTTGTGTGCGCCACAACAGCCCGGCGCAGCCGGCGCTGCGTCGTTGTGCTGGTGCTCTTGCGAATGCGTGTGCGACGCCATCAGTGCAATTCCTCATCGGTCAGCGCGTTGAGGATCGGACATGCCTCGGCGCGCCCGTGCCCGGGACAGGCGGCGATCAGCTTGCGCAGGCCGGCGCCGACACGTTCGAGCTCGGCGATGCGCGCCTCGATGTCAGCGAGCTTGAGCTGCGCCGCACGCTTGACCTTGGCCACGCTGCGTTCCGCGCTCAGTTCCAGCAGCGTGCGGATGTCCTCGAGCGAAAACCCGAGCGTCTTGGCGCGACGGATGAAACGCAGGCGCCTCAGTTCCGCCTCGCCGTAGCGCCGATAGCCCGAGGCGAGACGCCCCGCCGGCTGCAGCAGGCCGTTGCGTTCGTAGTAGCGCACCGTGTCGATCGCGACGCCGGCGCTCTCGGCGAGTTTGCCGATGCTGAAATTCGACATGTGATCCTCCAGTGGCGCACAGTCTAGAGTCTAGACCCAGGTCCAGAGTCAAGCGCGGGAGACGGGGAATTTGCCGCCGCCCCCATGCCTACGGCCGGATCACGACGCCGAGGTGCAGCAGGCGCCGCCGCGGCCGTCGGCCTGCACGGGCGGACACGGCACATCGCCCCACGAACAAAACACGCAACAATCGCCGGGCTTCGGTTTGAGCAACGCGCCGCAATGCCGACAGTCGTAGAACCACTGGCAGGTATCGGTCGGCATCGTTTCCGTGCTTGACTGCCCGCAGTCGGGGCAGGTCAGTGTCGATTCGGTGATGATCGCGTTCATGCGCCCATCATAGTGAGCGCGGTGTGCATTACCATCGATACAGGTAGCGGACATATGACCCGGGTATGATGGCGGCGGGCGGCGTACGGAGTGCAGCATGAACACACCAGTGCAGAACACCACCAGCGTCAGTGCGATCCTCAGCCTGATTTTCGGCGTCGTGAGTTGGCTCGGATTGCCGTTCTTCGGTGCGATCATCGCGATCGTCTGCGGCCACGTCGCGCGCGGCGAGATCCGGCGCGCTCCGCCAGGGGCAATCCAGGGCGACGGCCTGGCGCTGGCTGGGCTCGTCCTCGGCTACCTGCACCTCGCGCTGTTCATGCTCGCCACATTCGCCCTGCTCACCTTCTTCGGCGGCTTCGCCTGGCTGGCCGCGCACCTGCACTGAGCGGGGATTCAGCTTGGCCGACATTGAATCGGCATGCACATGACATTATCATGTGTGTGTGCATGATCGTTGCGATCGTCCGAATCGCCCGGATCAGAAGCAGCCATTCCGGCTGCGCTTCTCAAGAGATGACGCCATGAAAACGCAGCGCCTCACCCTGCTCGTCTCGCCCGAAGACAAGCGCAACTATCGCAACCTCGCCAAGGAACGCGGCATGAACATGAGCGAACTCATGCGCGAGGCCGTACGCGCCTACGGCGTCAGCACGATCGACGACCCGCGTGAACTCGTCGCCCTGACCGCCGAACTGCGCGAAGCGCTGCCGGCGATGCGCCGCAGCGTGCGCGCGGCCAATGCTTCGGTCGAGCGCGCGCTCGCCAGCATCGCCAGCCGCCAGGCCAAGCCCTCCAAGGCCGGCTGATGGGCGCCCTGCTCGACGCGGTGAAAGTGCTCAAGGATGTGCTGCGCATGCGCGATGATCTCGATCGACTGGCGAAAAACGTCGACAAGCTCGCCAACGTCGCCAACGAAATCGACAAGCGCCTGATCCGCATCGAGACCATGGTCGAGATCGCGGAAAAGCGCAGTGCGCGCCAGGCCAAGCTGCCCGCGAAGCAGTAGCTTGTACGCCCTCGCCCGCCCCTTCCTGTTCTGCCTCGACGCCGAGCGAGCGCACGATCTCGCGCTCGCGTCGATCGAAGCCGCCTACCGCACTGGCCTCAACCCGCTCCTCGCGCTGAAATCGGCGCCATTGCCGACGCGCGTGTTCGGCATCGACTTCGTCAATCCGGTCGGGCTCGCCGCTGGGCTCGACAAGAACGGGGCCTACGTCGACGCGCTCGCCGCGCTCGGCTTCGGCTTCATCGAAGTCGGCACGACCACGCCGCGAGCGCAGGCCGGCAATCCGAAGCCGCGCATGTTCCGCCTGCCCGAGCACGAGGCGGTGATCAACCGGCTCGGTTTCAACAACGGCGGCGTCGAAGCGCTCGTGCGCAACGTCGAGCGCGCGAAGTTCAACGGTGTGCTCGGTATCAACATCGGCAAGAACAAGGACACGCCGAACGAACGCGCGGTCGACGACTACCTGCACTGCCTCGAGCGCGTCTACGCGCGTGCCAGCTATGTAACGGTCAATATTTCCTCACCAAACACGCAAGGTTTGCGCGATCTGCAGGAAGAAGAAACCTTGAAGCGCTTTGTCGGCACGCTGCGCGAGCGCCAGGAGCAGCTCGCCGCGCAACACAGCACACGCAAGCCGATGCTGCTCAAGATCGCGCCGGACCTGAGCGAGGCCGAGCTCGACGGCATCGCCGCCGTGCTGCTGGCCGCAAAAATCGACGGCCTGATCTGCACGAACACGACGATCGCGCGCGACGCGATCGCGGGCGCGCGCCATGCGCAGGAAGCCGGCGGTCTCTCCGGCAAGCCGCTGATGGCCAAGGCGACCGCGGTGCTGCGCGGCATGGCGCAGCGGCTCGGCAGCGCGATTCCGCTCATCGGCGTCGGCGGCATCACGCGCGGTACGGACGCAGCGGAAAAATTCGCCGCGGGTGCGAGCCTCGTGCAGTTTTACTCTGGCCTCGTCTTTCGCGGGCCGTCACTGATCGGCGAATGCGTCGAAGCGCTGCGCGGCAAAGCCAGATGAACGACCACCACGCCACTTCGACGCTGCCTTTCGTCACCGGTTACGGCTATACGGTGCACGAGAACGCTTCGATGCTCGATCGCACGACGTTCCGCGTGCCCGCGCGCGCGGCGATGCTGATCGACGTGCACGAATTCGATGCGATCCCGTGCCTGCTGGACGACGCCGCTAAGCAGCATCGCGAGGTGCTGATTCTCGGCAGCGGCAGCAACGTCTTGTTCACCCGCGACTGGCCGGGCGTCGTGCTCGCCTTGCGCACGCGCGGCCTCGACATCATCGAGCAGCACGTGCCCGGCACCCCGGGCGATGCCGCGCTCGTGCGCGCTGCGGCCGGAGAAGTCTGGGACGACTTCGTCCACTGGACGCTGGCGCATGGCTTGCGCGGACTGGAGAATCTCGCCCTGATTCCGGGCAGTGTCGGCGCCACGCCGATCCAAAACATCGGCGCTTATGGCGTCGAGGTCGGCGAGTTCGTCGATGCCGTATATGCATACGACCGCACGACGAGTTCGATCGTGCGTCTCGACCGCGCCGCCTGCGCCTTCGCCTACCGCGATTCGCTGTTCAAGCGCGATAGCGGGCGCTATCTCATCACCGCAGTCGATTTCCTCCTGCCGCGCGAGCGTGCGCTGCGCCTCGACTACGACGGCGTGCGCGAGGAACTCGCCGCGATGGGCGTGGACTCACCCGACGCGCGCGCGGTCGCGCATGCGATCTCGCGCGTGCGCACGCGCAAACTGCCAGATCCGGTCACCACCGGCAACGCCGGCAGTTTCTTCAAGAACCCGATCGTCTCAGCCGACCTCGCCACAGCGCTCAAGCGCGAGCATGCGCGGATGCCGCTCTGGCCACTGGCGGACGGACAGGCGAAGCTGTCGGCCGCCTGGCTGATCGAAGCCTGCGGGCTCAAGGGATTTCGCCAGGGCGATGCGGGCGTTTCCGACCAACACGCGCTCGTGCTGATCAACTACGGCGGCGCGAACGGCGCCCAGCTCTGGGCGCTGGCGCGGCACATCCAACAGACTGTGCTCGCGCGCTTCGGCGTGGCGCTGGAACCCGAGCCCCTGGTGATTTGAAGCAGCGTTGCAGCGGCTCGTTGCTTTAACTCGACAACTGCTGCATTTCGCCGCGCACAATTCCAATCAAGGTTCGGACCAACAGTCCGCCGATGACGGCTGTGGCCAGCGCGAGCAAGAGCAGCGCAAGTCCATCCGCCCACAGCGTCTTGGAATAGGCGGCATAACGCAGTCCGGCGCCGGCCGTTGCCGCCAGAGGGAAGCTGACCGCCCACCAGGACATGCGGAACGGGCAGCAACTCGGCAGACGGCGCAAGCGCGTCAACAACACCGCGAGCAGGAATACGTTCAAAGCAAACAATCCTTCCGCGAGCGCGTCGACCTGACGCAGCGTAATCACGTAGGCGGAAAACCCCACCGCAAACGGGGCCAGCAAGATCATCAGCAACGGCGACATCCCTGGAGGCAACGGTTCCTCGAACATCAACCGCGAAAAGACCAGGGTGAAAAGAGGCACGGCGAAGAAAAGCCCCACTGCCAATCCGAACATCATGACGGCATGCGGCGGTTCGGCGAAGCCCAACGCCGGCACCGCCAGCGGGATGTCGAGCATGCCCACCAACGGAACAATCCAGGTCGGCGTGGCATGCGCCGGCTGTTGGCGAGCTCCCAACCAGCGACTGGCCATGTGCCAAGCGAACATGGTCATGCCGAGAGCCGATGCCGCCCACAAGCCCCGCGCAAACGGCAGGCTGTAGTCCGCGAGGACGATCGGCAACAGCAAGGCGCTGATCAGGGGCGTGCCGAACAAGGCACCGGTGACCGGGTGCAGAAACTCGGCCTTGACGTGGACAAAGCCAGTCGCAGCCTTGATCGCATAACCCGCGACCATGGCGACAAACGCAGCGACGCCTGCCGCACCAATGCCGTCTGCCACCCAAAGCGGTACTCCGAAGCGGGCGTGCGCCAGACGCCAAGCCAGGCTCAATCCGACAAGCCCCATCACCGATCCAAACAACGCGACCGGCAACCACCGCGCCGATGCCGTATCAACGACATTCACTGCAGACATTGTGATCGCCCTCAAGCAGCCGAAACGGCAGACATCGCATCTAAAGCGCGCGCGGAATACACCATTGCAGCGCCCGCATTGAGCGCGATCGCCACACCTAGCGCCTCGGCGACTTCTTCACGGCTGGCGCCCAGCTTGCTGGCCTCGGTCGCATGGACCACGATGCAGCCGTCGCAGCGGCTGGTTACCGCCACCGCCAACGCGATGAGTTCGCGGGTCTTTGCGTCAAGGTGGTTCGTCTTCTTGCCGGCAGCGGAAAGTGTTTGATAGCCGGCTAGCGAATCGGGGGACAGTTTGCCGATCTCACCGATGCGGCCCATCAATTCACGACGATATTCAGTCCAGTTGAGCATGTTTCTTCTCCAGATAGTGGGCGCGCTACGCGCGGTTGTTTCGAGGCGTATTATTCTGGATTGAAATGATTCAATCACTACCCAAAAATCTCATTATTTAGCTCATTCGTCTCATGGATGCACTCAGCCAACTTCTTAGCCTCAGCCGCATGAGTGTGCAAATGGACGTTCACTGCCTGCTTGCCGGCAAATATGCCGTTGCGCATGAAACATCGGCGCCCGGTGAAGCCCGGTTTCATCTGGTGCTGGCAGGCAAATGTCGCGTGCGTAGCGTCACCGGCTGGACCGACCTGAACGCCGGGGACTTCCTGTTACTGCCGCATGGCGATGCCCACGATGTCCTTCCGCCGCGCTCCGTGCAATCGAAAACAAGTCGGCCGGTGCACCGTTTGCGCTTGAGCCAGGACAGCACCCTGCCGATCAAGGGCAATGTGCGCAGTCCCTCCAACGCCGATCTAGATCTGCTTTGTGGACGATTCATCTGCGCTTACGGCGCGGGCTCCATGCTGCTCCGAGCACTACCGCCCAGAGTGCACGTGAATCTGCAGGATATGGCCAGCGGAGAATTGCTCGGTTCCCTGATCGCCCTGCTCCAACGCGAAGCAACGCTCGCGCAGGCAGGAGCTCTTGCCGTCGTGAATGCGCTGGGTCAGGCCATTCTGACCTTTGCGCTTCGACATCATGGCGTAGACGAAAGCGCGCCTCCCGGCCTGCTGACGATCATGGCGGATCGGCTCGTCGGTCAGCGCGGTGCTGCACGACTCGTCACGCGACTGGACAATAGCTTCACTCGGCGAAAAAGTGTCCATGTCCCGAGCGACCTACGCGCGCCAGTTCCGCGCGAAAGCCGGCATGGGAGTCGGCGAATTCTTATTGACCGTTCGCATGATGCGCGCATGCGATCTGATCCAGCATACGGATCGAGGTCTTGCCGAGATCGGCCAAGCGGTGGGCTACGCTTCGGAAGCAGCATTCGGCAAGGCGTTTCAGAAGATCGTCGGCGAGACGCCCGGTAGATGGCGCAGGAAACAGAAATCGGTTTAGCCAAGCCAACGGGCGTTGCCCGAACAACTTACGCGTTCGCACTGGCGGTACTTGCAGTCGATACTCAAACACCATCACCGTCTGCTTTGGCCATGGTCATGCTGATCCTTGCCGGCACTGCATGCGCAGCACGACGCTGAGGGCGCGAGCGCGCGTCGGCCACCGCGGCGGAATGCGCGCCGGCGGGATGCCCGTTCTGCGCATCGAGCAGGGTTGCGCTGAATGTTTCGTTCCTGCGCAAGGACTCGAGCATGGCGGGATCCGGACCGCGACGCCGCTTCCAGTACCAACAGATCGGCAGCGCAACGATCACGAGCACCGCGACGATGGCGGCATTACGCGGATTCGTCATCACGTTGTTGGCGATACTTGCGAGCAGCACGCCGGCACGCAGCGCCGGTGGCGCGAGCTTGCCGAGCTCGGACGCCGCCGAAACGGGCGGGCGCGTGAATTCGGATTTGAATGTGCACTCGGCGGACATGATCGCTTCCTCGGCTCCTGCAGCGGCGTCATCGCTTGTCGCCTGCTTCTGCTACAAGACGAACGGGAAAGCGTGGAATCGACAACGCAAGACTCAGCGTTCCGAAACTCGTTTCAGCAGCTGGGGCGGGCCTTCGCCGCCCTCGAAGTAGTCGAGCTCGACTACTTCGCCAGCGTCGTTGCGGACAGGCGAGAAGTAACTGAGTTCATCCGGCACGAAATGAAGTCTGTGGCCGGACGTCATCTGCAGCGGGATCGCCTTGCCGTTGCCACGCCGCGCGTAGATTCGATGATCCTCGATCGAAAGCGTTTCGACGACGCCGTCGCTGCCGCGATAGGCTCCCTGCAAGGCCTGCGCGATCTCGTCGGTCACGCGCACGCCGACCGGCACCGGGAACGGCTCGCCCAATACGATTGCCGCGAGCCGCTTGCCGAACGTGCGTGCATCGAAATTGTCGTCATTGGCGAGAACCACGATCGTCGCCTGCCGGGCGGGAAGGTAGCCGACGAACGAGGCGAAGCCGTTTATCTGTCCTGTATGCCCGATCATCGTGCGGCCGCGGACGTGCCACAGGTACAGGCCCATGCCATAGCCGTATGCGGTGGCCACGCCGGGAAGATCCGGCGTCGGCGCGATCATCTGGCGGAATCCGTCACGGCCGATCACACGACCTTCGGCCAGGGCGCGCATCCAGTGCCACAGGTCGACCGCGTCGGAGACCAGGCCGCCCGCAGCAGACACTGCGGCCGAATTGATGAATTGCGCATTGTCGACCCGCTGCGTTTGCGCATCCGTGGTGTAGCCGGCGACGCGTCCCGCGATCAAGGCGGAATGGGAGCCGAAGCGCGTTCGTTTCAATCCGGTCGCGCCGAACAAGTCTTCCTGCATCGCGGCATGCCACGATTTTCCGGTCACCTTCTCGATCACCGCACCCAGCAGGATATAGCCGGCATTCGAGTAGGCCCAACGCGAGCCCGGCGGAAAATCGGCAGGACGCTTGCGAATTTCGGCGATCAGCGCGGCAGTGTCGACATCGCGTCGCGAGAAGCCCGGTTGCACGTCCCTTACCAGATCGGAGACACCTGAGGTGTGATTGAGCAGCTGGCGCAGGCTGATCTGGTCTGCGCCGGGAAAATCCGGAAGGTATTTCGACAAGGCATCGTCGATCGACAATTTGCCGAGTCCGGCGAGCTTCAGCACCATTGCCGCGGTGAACATCTTGGTCACGGAAGCGATGCGAAACACCTGGCCTGGCGAAAGCGCCACGCCGAGCTCGATATCGGCCCTCCCCCTCGCTGCGCTGAACGCGACGCGACCACCATTGGCGATCAGCACCGCGACCCCGGGTCCATCGCGGGTCACGGCGTGATCGAGCAGCTCCTGTACTTGTGGCACAAGTGGGGAAGCCTGCGCCGATGCCACCGAAAAAATGCAGGTGTAGAACGTCAGGAAAATCGCCGCAGGGCGGAATTGACAGCACATATACCGGCTCGGCAGGGGAAGGGAATCTCTTGCCGCACACTACAGCGCGACGACGTCGCCAATACGGATTCCGCCCGGGGCGAAAGAGTTGCGAATCAGCTGAAATTGCGCCCGGCCGAATCGCCGGCTGGCGCAAATCGGCGACTGGGCCGTGCAGCGCAACGTTCAGGGAGCCGGCTCAACAGCGAGCCTGCAGCTTGGAATCGTCTATTCGCTGCACTGGAAGTACAGCAGATGCTCCGGATTGTGCGCGGCGGTCTGGCCGAGGCTGATCGTGCCGCTGCGCAGCAGGCGCACTTCGTCGCGGTGGAACGACAATTCGTCGTCGTCGCCGAACTTCACCCATGAGCCGTTGGTGGAGCGATCGGAGACGACGAAGTAGCCGCGCTTGTACTCGATGAGCGCATGAGTGCGCGATACCCATTCGGCATCGATGACGAGGCTCGACGACAGATCGCGGCCGAGTGTGAACGGTGGTGCGAGTTCGTCAAGATCGATCGCGCGGCCGCGGTAGCGCAGATGCAGGCGCACGCGCGGCACGGCGAAGTTCCCGGTCGAGATCGCCCGCTGCACCATGGTGAGATTCGACACGTCCTCCTGCCAGAGCACGTCGACGATGTCGATCGGCAGCATCTTTCCGGCGACGCGCGTCTGCCCCATCGAGCGCACGCGCAGCATGCCGGCGTTGGTCAGCAGCTTCACCGTCGAGGCGGTCGCGATGATCTGCTCGCGCTTGGCCAGCGCGGTCATGCGTGCCGCGGTGTTGACCGCGTCGCCGTAGACGTCGCCGTCCTCGACCAGTGTTTCGCCGTGATGCAGGCCGATGCGGATCGCGAGAAATTCGCGCGCGCACTCCTCGTCCGCGGCAATGCGCTTCTGCATGTCGACAGCAGCGAGCAGACCCTGGATCGGCCCGGGAAAGGTGCACAGGATCTCGTCACCGATGTTCTTGATCACGCGCCCCCCGTGCTGGCGCGTCACCTCGCCGAGCGCCGCCAGCATGGACGCGACTAGGCGTCGCGCCTCGATATTGCCGCGCGTTTCGAACAGCCGGGTGCTACCGCTGACGTCGGCAAACACGATGGTCAGTTGCTCGCTCATCGGCAGGAAGTTTAGCCGGAAAAAGCCAAGTACGCGCCTGCGCGGCAGCGGCGGGTGGCCGGTGCGTTGTTCTTCCGCGGTCAACCGCCGGACGGCGTCTGCGTCGAGCGCAGTTGCCTGCGTTCCTGCTGCACGCGCGCATCGATGCGCGCACGGATCGAGCCTAGCCAAGCGCTGTCGCGATAGGGCGTCCAGGCCACATCGCTGTCAAGCGCGGAAGCGTCGAGCCATCCGCCATCGAGAGCCGAAGTCAAAAGCTGCTGAGCTTGCGCCGCATCGCCATCGAGCGCGGCGAGCACGGCTTTGCGATATGTCAGGAACGACAGGACGATGCCCTGCTGCGCCAGGCGCTCGACCAAGGCGCGGCTGGCTGCCATTGCCTCGGCACGCTCGGGCGTATGCGCCGCCTGCGCTGCCACCCAGGAGGAATAGACGGCGAGGTTCATGTCGGCGAGCCATACGCGGATGAACCGTCCGGCGCTGTCACCTTTTTCCGCAAACAGTTTTGCGTAGGCCGCGCGCGCGGCTTCGGTCTGTCCGTCGAGCAGCAAGGTACTGGCCTGGGCGGCGAGGTAGTCGTTGCGTTGGGCCGGCTGCGAATGGTATGCCTCGATCAAGCGTAACGCCTCCTTGCAGCGGCCGAGCAGACATAGCGCTCGGCTCTTCACCGCGAGGCTCTCGATCATCGGTATCCCCGGCGCATGATCGAGCAGATCGACGGAGGCCTGCGCGTCGCCGATCTCCAGCAAAGCGTAGGCCTGGTCGATCGAGGTCCAGCCACTGACCGCCGGCCCCTTCTGCATCTTTTCGTAGACATCCAGCGCACGCGCGAGCTCGCCGTGCACGCGATGCAGAAGAGCGATGTTCCAGAGCGCATCGGAAAACCCCGGGTTGAGCTCGAGCGCGCGCTGGAATTCCTCTTCGGCCTTTGCGGGCTGTCCGGTCATCAGATAGGCGGTGCCGAAATTGTTGCGCAGTGCGAGGTTGTATGGGTCGCGATCGACGATGTTGAGATGCCACTCAAGCGCATCACGCATGCGGCCCGCGCGTTCGAGCGCATCGCCGTACCAGGTCATGGCCAGCGGGTGATCGGGATGTGCGCGCAGCACCTTTTCCAGTTTCGCGATTGCCTCGTCGACCCGATCGGTTTCGACGAGGATTTCGCTTTCCGAAACATCGATGTCCGCCAGTTCGGGCGCGATCGCACGCGCTTTCGCGACGGCCGCGCGTGCGTTGCGCGCAGCTTCGTCCAGAGTCAGATCGGCGTACACGAACAGCAGCATGTAGGCATCGGACACGCCGCACCAGGCGAGCGCGTAGTGAGCGTCTTCGGCCGCGGCGCGCTCGAAATAACCCAGCGCGCGCACCAGTGCTTCAGGCGTGCGCTTTTGCCACTCGTGGCGGCCCAACCAGTAGAGATTCCTCGCCGCAGGCGAAATCAGTTTCGCCGGATGCTCGAGCTCGGCGGCGAAGGAGGTACCGAGCCGGTCCGCAAGCACCACCTCCAACTGGAACAACTGCCCGCGCGCGACGCTCTCAGTGACCGACCACACCGGTGCCGTCTCGGCGCGTCGCCAGAGCACGGCATGCACGACCAAGCGCTCGTCCTTGAGCGCGATGTCGCCACCGAGCACGTAATCCGCGTCGAGCTGTGCGGCGACTTTCTGCACGTCGGCAGAACTGCGCGCGAGCGCGAAGATCGAGTCGCGACCGATCGTGCGCACCCGGCCGGCGTGCGCGAAGCGGTCGATCAGGCTTTCGGCCAGACTTTCAGCCGAAGCACGCACCTCCGGGTCGTCCGGCGTGGCGGGAAACGGCAGGATCGCCAGCCTCGGCACCTGCGCTGCGCTCGGCGAGACCGATCCTGCGTCGCTGGTACGCAGCATCAGCACGATGGCGGACGCGGCGCCGACTACGAGCAAGGCTGCGGCGAACACCAACCCGCGCAGCCCAGGTCGCGCCGAAGAAGGAAACGCTTCTCGCGCAGGGGGCGATTGTGTCTGTAGCGCAGTCTCGCGCTGCACGACTGCAGCCTGCGTCGCGGTTTCGGCCATATCGCCAGGCAACGTCTGCCCTATGTCGAGCCGATAACCACGGCCGTGCACGGTATGCAGCCAGCGCTGATCCTGGCCGTTTTCGCCGAGTGCATGACGCAGCAGTGCTACAACCCGGTTCAGCACCGCCGGCGTCACATGGCGATGACCCCAAACAACATCGAGGATCTCGTCGCGACTCACCGCGCGATTGGCGTTGCGCGCCAGCAGAACCAGCACGGCGAACGCCTTCGGCTCGACATGCACTTCCTTGCCCGATACGAACAGTCGTTGACCGGCCGCATCGATCACGACGTGATCGAACTCGATCAGGCCCGCGGTGTCGGCGGCGACGGTCATGCCGCAACTCCGTGCGCAGAGGTTGTACGTCGCCCCATGCAGACAGGCGAACACGAAACGGGAAGTCCGAACCCTAACAAGTTCATCACCAATCCCTTACCCGACCCTCAAGCATCGCGTCGTCGCAACATGCATCGTGGTCGCCCCATGCCGACTCGAAGCCCCGAGATTGCGGGGTACACAAACCTGCAAACGGGGATTTTGAACCAATGCCGCGCAAGGCGCGAGGACTCTCAGCTCACGCGATTTCCTCGATGGCCGCGGAAAACCAACCTTCAACCCGGAGGAGTCACCATGCACATCCGTATGTCGAAAGCTCGCAGGACCGCGTTTTGTCTGGCATCGATTCTGATCGGCGTCGCCGGCGGCGCGGGCAACGCCGCCGCCCGGGACGAACCCGCGACGGTGAAAGTGTCGGCCCAGCCGATGAATGCACAGCAAATCAATGAGATGCGCGCGCGCATCGAACTAGCCGACGCCGTCATCAAACATGTCGCCGCCGACGCACAGGCAAAGGGCGCGTCGGATTCGTGGCGGGCCGGACTGCTGAGCACGTTGTATACGCTGCCCAGCCAGTCGCTGCAGCGCATCACCGGGGCCAGCACGCTCGACGAAGCCTATGCGCAAATCCAGGCTTCGTCGCATGCGCAACCGGCACCGCCAGCCGGCAAGCTCCTCGGCAGCAGCAGCGACAGCCTGGTGTTCACGCCGATGACGCCGTGTCGTTACGTCGACACGCGCAACGTCGGCGGCGTCGTCACCGGCACAGCGAAAAGCTTCAGCCTGATCAACGGTGGCACCACCTATGGCGGCGCGATCGGCTGTGTCGTGCCCAGCGCCTCGGTTCCTGCGCTCGCGGCGAATGTCACCGTGGTCGTCAACGGCGGCGCGGCGGGATACGTGGCGTTGGCGCCGGGCGACGACCCCGGCTCGAACTCCACTAGCTTTATCAATTTCCCAGTGGGCGGCACTCCGGGCCTGGCGAATGCCGGAATCATTTCCCTCGGTCCGGACGGGTCCGGCGGTAATGGGTTCAAGGCGACCGCCGGAGGCAATTCGGCCTTCCTGATCGTCGATCTGTTCGGCTACTTCGACACGGCCCACAGCGCGGCCCGCAGCCTCGATTGCATCACAGCCGGAGAAATCGTCAAAACGATCGCTCACAATTCCATCCAGACGGTCTACCCGTCCTGCCCCGCAGGCTATGAGGTGACCAGTGCCAGCTGTTCTACCGGCGATACCGTGGTCCAGCTGATCGGCAGCGGAGTCAACACGATCAACAATTTCTCCTTCTGTACCTGGCGCAATGCGGGCGCCAATGACAGCGGCAATACCGACAACTATGCCGAGTGCTGTCGCTCGGCGGCGTATTGATCCGACACGAATGCCGAAGAGATCACGCTGAAGAATGGGTGCGAAGCATCGCGCCCTAGGTCAAGGCTGAAGCGGCCGCGACGATGTCGTTCTCTCCCGGCAGAACGAGGAAGGCCGCGCCGGCGAGCGGCGTGTAAGTGTCGGCGCCGACGACGCGCTTGAACGGCGTCGCGCCGAATCCCGCCTCGGCGATCGCGGTGATGACGCCCTCGCCAACACCGGCGCTATGGCGGCCTTCGTCGACGATGAGGATGCGTTTCGCCGTCTTCGCCTGCGCGGCAATCTGCGCCTCGTTGAGTGGCACCAGCCAGCGCAGGTCGACGACGCGCACTTTCCAGCCCTGCGCCTTCTCGATCTCGCGCGCGGCGCGCAGGCTCATGGTCACGCCGTTGCCGTAGGTGAAGATGATGAGGTCGTTCGCCGCATCGTTGTACACGCGAGCTTCGCCGAGCGGCATCGCCTGATCGGGCGACGGATACGCGAACGACCATTCGCCGTCGCCGGCCGCGTACAGGTCTTTGCTCATGTACATCGCGATCGGTTCGAGGAAGATCGCGACGCGGCCGTCGACCTTGGCCAGCGCGGCGAGCGTGCGCAGCATCATCGCCGCATCGTCACCCCGGCTCGGGCAGCCGACGACGAGGCCGGGGATGTCGCGCAGCGCGGCGATCGAATTGTCGTTATGGAAATGCCCGCCGAAGCCGCGCTGGTAGCCGAGTCCGGCCATGCGCACGAGCATCGGATTCTTGTACTGGTTGTTCGAGAAGAATTGCAGCGACGCCGCCTCGCCGCGAATCTGGTCGCCGGCGTTGTGGAAATAGGCGAGGTACTGGATCTCCGGAATCGGCAGCATGCCCATGTTGGCGAAGCCCTGCGCCAGACCGAAGATCATCGTCTCGTCGAGCAGGGTGTTGAACACGCGTGCGTTCTTGAACGCCTTGTGCAAACCTTTCGTAACCGTGTACACACCACCCTTCTGCGCGACGTCCTCGCCGAACAGCAGGCTCTCGGGATACTTCGCCATCAGGTCGTGCAATGCGTTGTTGATCTGGATCGCAAGATGCCGCGGCGGTTGCTTTTCCGGCAGCTTTTCCGCGCCACCGAATGCCTTGACGCGCTGCGTCTCATAGTCGGCGCGCTGCGCTTCAGCCTTCACCTTGGCTGCCGAGTACGGCGCCAGCGGCGCGACGACTTCGGCGAGCGAAGTCAGCTTCGGCGTGCGATCGGCCGCTTCGGCGGCGGCGAAGCACTTCGCGCGGAAGTCCTCGTAGCGCGCGAGCAGTTGTTCCTTCGTGTACACGCCCGACGCGAGCGCGATCGCCGCGCTGCGCAGCAATGGATCGGTGGCTTCGACCGCCATCAACTCCTCGAAGCTGCGCCATTCGATTTCGAAGTCGGTGCCGGCGTGGCCCATGATGCGCGTCGTGCGCAGATGCAGGAAGGTCGGCCGGCGCGTCGTGCGGCAATGATGTACTGCGCGTGCGACACCTTCATAGCCCGCCGCGATATCGAGACCATCGGCGTAGAAATAATCCAGATCGCGGCGGCCCGAGAAGCTCGCGGATATCCAATCGGTCGGCGTTTTCACCGAGATGCCGATGCCGTTGTCCTCGCAGACGAACAGCACGGGCGCGGGCAGCTTCTGGTACGCCGTCCATGCCGCTGCGTTGAATGCGGTCTGCGCGGTGGCGTGGTTCGCGCTCGCATCGCCGAACGAGCAGATCGCGATCGAGTCCGCGGGCACCGGCAGCGTATGGCCGATGCGCCGTGCCTGCTCGATCGCGACCGCCGTGCCGAGCGCCTTCGGCAGATGCGAGGCGATCGTCGAGGTCTGCGGCAGCACCCACAGCGGCTTGCTGCCCCAGACCTTGTGGCGACCGCCCGACGCGGGGTCTTCCGCGCTCGCCGCGAAGCTCAGTGCCGAATCCATGATCGGGTCCATGCCCGGCAGCTTGCGGAAGCGCTCGGCCATGAATCCGCCGCTGCGGTAGTGCAGGAACGCCGGATCGGTATGCCTTGTGAGCCGCGCGACCATCGCATTGCCTTCGTGCCCCGACGAGCCGATCGTATAGAACACCTTGTTCTTCACGCGCAGCACGCGCGCCATCAGATCGAGGTGACGGCTGATCAGCTGCGAATCGAACAACTGCACAAAATCCTCGCGCGTGCACAGGCTGTCCGGCGTGATCGGCGCCGAAGGATGCGCACCGGGAGCCGCAGGCGTGCCGTTCCAGTCGCGCACGAACTCGATGAAGTTCGCATCGCAGACCTCGGCGCGGTTGACGTTCTTGTGGCGGGCGGGAATCGGGTTGGCGACGGCGTTCATAGCGCGCTTTTCGGGAAAGATTGGCGCGTATTTTATGGCAATCCCGCGCCAGCGCGCAGGGCCAATTTCGCCGGATTCAGAAGCCGTAGTGGCCGTAGACGCTCCAGACGAACGGCGGCGGCACGTTGGTTGCAGCGCAATTGCCGCCGGTCGGGGCGCCGCTGCCGCGGTCGAGCGGCCATTGGGTCAGGAACGGCACCTTGCGGCCAGTGCTGTTCATCGCCGCACGCAAATTTTCCGCGGCGACCGGGTCTTCGTAATACGTTTCGGCGACGATCACAGGAGCGTCGCGCCAGCCAAGCGCGCCGCTCGAATCTTCCTGCCGCAGTGCCCGGTCGAACTGGGTGAACTTGACCGTCTCGCTTGCAACCGTGTCGCCGTAGACATCGATCGCAAACGTCGCCGGATAACGCGGGTTGCCGCCGCCGATGTCGTAGACGTAGCGCATGTGGCGCACGCGCGAACGCATGACGTCAGGGTCATCGTCGGTCAACGACGAGAAGCCGATCGTGTCGGCGCTGCCGAATGCCGCGTAGTAGTCCTGCCAGAGCGTGCGCACGGCGCGACTCCAATCCGTGTTGCGCGGGTACTTCCATGGATCGGGGATGAAGGGCAGATCCGAATCGCGCGGCAGCGATTCGACACCGAGATCGATGAGGTATGCGAGCCCCGCTCCCGCCACCGCCGGGCGAATGGCCTGAATGAAATTCCAGTATTCGCCGACCAGCGACGGATCGAAGTTGTCGTTAGGCGGATAAATCACGCCGACCGGAAAGAAACGAAACAACACGGCGTGAAACCCCGCAGCTCTCACGTCGGCGAGCAGATTCGCCACGTTCTGCGCCGCCTGCGTAACCGCGGCCGGATTGCTCGAATCGATCGCCGTTCCCGTCGGCACGCCATGGGCGAAATAGACGCCGAGGCTCAGCCGCGCCTGGCCGGAAGCAAACATTGCCGCGAGTTGCGCGCGCACCTGGGTGCGTACTTCGGCATGGTGATAGTTCGGCACGATGCCGTAGGGCTCACGATCGCAGCCCGGCCCCAGCGTGTACCAGAGAAAATTGCTGCCACCGCGCAGTGGACCGACGTAGGGAAACTGGCGCGTCGGCGGCGTGTCGCGCGGCCCGATCGGCAGACGCGGCGGGACCGCGGCGGCGAATGCCGAACACGCGGCCAGCGACAACGCCAGCAGCGTCGCCGCGCGCCGCAGCAAACCGCCTGCGCGCCTGCCGACGAACACGATCACCCCTGCATGCGCACGAACCGCGGCCGCGCCTGCACGCGCGCAAGCCAGGCGCAGATCGCCGGATATGCGGCAAGATCGAAGCCGCCATCCGCCGCACAATGGGTGTAGGCGAACAATGCGATGTCGGCGATGGTGTAGTCGTCGCCGACGAAGAAGTCTCGGCCGACGAGGTGCTTTTCCATCACGTCGAGCGCCTGTGCGCCGCGCTCGATCAGACGCGGCAGGTCGGCGCGGCGTGCATGATCGGCCGGCAGCCAACGACAGATGAAACGTGCCACGGCGACATATGGCTCATGGCTGTACTGCTCGAAGAACATCCATTGCAGCACCTGTGCGCGCAACCAGACGTCCCCCGGCAGGTAAGGCGTGCCCTCGGCCAGGAAGTTCAGGATCGCGTTCGATTCGGACAGACGTCGGCCGTCGTCGAGTTCGAGCAGCGGCACTTTGCCGTTGGCGTTCTTGGCGAGGAATTGCGGCGTGCGCGTCTCGCCGTTCGCGCTGTCGATGTCGATCCAGCGGTAGGGGCGCTGCAATTGTTCGAGCAGCAACTGCACCTTGTAGCAGTTGCCGCTGGATTTCATGCCGTAGACGGTGACCACGCCAAGTCTCCTTTGCGACCCATTACTGTGCGCGGCGCGATGTGTCGTCGAACGTCACATTCAGCGCTTGCGCGCCCGCCACTCCTCTCGCGACTGGCCCCAGATGTCGCAAACCTTGTCGCTGAACGGTGGCGGCAAGGCAGTCTGCCGCAACAAGCGTGAACCGAGCCTTGCCGCGACGGCAGCCGAATTCACGTTGGCCGACTCGATACAGTGGATCACGTCGTTCCAGCCGAGGTGGTCGAAAGCCCAATCGATCGCGGCGCTCGCCGCCTCGATCGCGTAGCCTTTGCCGGTCGCTTCGCGCGCGAGGCCCCAGCCGACTTCGGTGCCGGGCCAACCCTCGGGCATCCATGGGCCGATGCGACCGATCCAGCGACCACTCGCCTTCTCGATCACCGAGAACATGCTGAAGCCCTGCATCGTCCACGCCCCGGCCATCGTAAGGAATCCGCGCCACGCCGCCGCACGCGGCTGTGCGCCGCCGATGAAACGCGCCGACTCCTCGTCGGCCATGAATGCGGCCCAGGCGTCGAAATCCTCACGCGCGATCGGGCGCAGGATCAGCCGCGGGGTTTCAATACGGATCGTTTCGAGCGACACGCGATCAGAACGCGTTGATGCCGGTCACCTCACGCCCGACGACGAGCTGGTGCACAGTCTCGGTGCCTTCGTAGGTGATGACGGATTCGAGGTTGAGCGCATGGCGGATCGGACTGTGCTCGGTCGTGATGCCGGCGGCGCCGAGGATGTCGCGGCATTCGCGCGCAATGTCGATCGCCATGCGGCAGTTGTTCCATTTCGCCAGGCTGACCTGCGTCGGCTGCATCTTGCCCGCGTCCTTGAGGCGGCCGAGCTGCAGCGACAGCAGCTGCGCCAACGTGATCCGGCGCGCCATGTCGGCGAGCTTGATCTGCACCGCCTGCGTCGCCGCGATCGGACGCTTGAACAGCATGCGGTTCTTTGCATACTCGGTCGTCTCGGCGAAACAGGCGATCGCCGCGCCGATCGGACCCCAGGTGATGCCGTAGCGCGCCTGCGTCAGGCAGCCGAGCGGACCCTTCAAGCCCTTCACGTTCGGCAGGCGACTCGCGTCCGGCACGCGTACGTTGTCGAAGAACAAGCCGCTGGTCACCGACGCGCGCAGGCTCATCTTCTTGTGCACTTCCTGCGCGGCGAAACCTTTGCTGTCAGTCGGCACGATGAAGCCCTGGATGCCGTCGTCGGTCTGCGCCCAGACGATCGCGATCTGGGCGAGATTGCCGTTCGTGATCCACATCTTCGCGCCGTTGATGACCCAATCGCCGCCATCTCTCTTCGCGTGCGTTTTCATGTTGGCCGGGTCGGAACCACCGTGCGGTTCGGTCAAACCGAAACAGCCGATCACTTTGCCGGCCGCCATCTGCGGCAGCCAGTGCTTCTTCTGTTCCTCGTTGCCGTAGGCGTAGATCGGATACATGCACAGCGAGGACTGCACCGAGGCGAAGCTGCGCAGGCCCGAATCGCCGCGCTCGAGTTCCTGGCAGATCAGGCCGTAGCTGACCCCGTTCATGCCGGCGCAACCGTATTCGGCCGGCAGCGTGGCACCGAGCAGGCCGAGCTCGGCCATCTCGGCAATCAGCTCGGTCGGAAAGCGCGCCTTGTCGAAGCAGTCGCCGATGATCGGCAGCACGCGCTCGTCGGTGAAGCGCGCGACGGCGTCCTGCACCATGCGCTCCTCTTCGGTGAGCAGCGAGCGGACGTCGTAGAGATCGACGGGATTGAGCGCAACAGCGGCCATGTATAACTCCAAAATTTCAAGAATGCGGGCAACTCGCGCCGGCGTTCAGCGGCGGCAAAGCCGCCGACCGCAACGGCGGCAGTTATCGCTGCGGCCGAACCGTCGGCAATAACAGGCTATTCTATGTGGCCGCCATTGGTCGAGTCACCAGCCAGATTTATCGCAACATGAAGGTACCAATTCTCACCTACCACTCGAGCAACATCGACGGCAACGACTACGTCACCAACAATCACGTCGCGCTCGCCGAGGACCTGCACACCATCGCGCGACTGGGCTTGCGCATCGTGCCGGTCGCGCGTGTCGTCGACGTGCTGCTCGGCGAGGCACCGCCTTCGAGCGTGGAAAACGCCGTCGCGCTGACCTGCGACGACGGCTCGTACTTCGACTGGCACGACATGGAGCATCCGCGCCACGGCCCGCAGCGCGGCTTTGCCGGCATTCTGCGCGATCATACGGCGCGCACCGGCCAGCCCGCGCAAATGACCAGCTTCGTCATCGTCTCGCCCGAGGCGCGTGCGGTACTCGACGTCACCTGCATGGCCGGCCGCGACTGGTGGCGCGATGACTGGTGGCGCGACGCGGCGTCGGAAGGCGTCATCGCGATCGAAAACCACAGCTGGGACCACAACCACGCAACCCTGCCGCGCACTGTGCAGCGCGAACAGAACAAAGGCACTTTTGAGACGATCGACAGCTACGCCGACGCCGATGCGGAGATTCGCGCCGCCGCGGACTGGCTCAATGTCCACCTCGCCCCGAATCGCAGCACGCTGTTCGCCTACCCATACGGCGAATGGAACGACTACCTCGTGTGCGAATATCTGCCGCATCACATGCACGAACACCGCCTGCGTGCCGCGTTCACCGGCGAGCCGCATCCGGTCGAGGCGAACACCGATCGCTGGCTGCTCCCGCGCTATGTCTGCGGCCCCCACTGGAAAACGCCGGGCGAACTGGAGAAACTGCTGCGCGGGATGCGCGTTTAACTACCGCACTCACTGCACGCGGTCTTTCTCCAGCACGACGAGATCGAGATTCGCCTCGACGCCGTCGAGGCGCAGCTGCCAGTTGGCCTCCGCCGCATCCGAGCACGCGGTACAGCGATAGATCAGCAAATTGCCCTCGTCGTACAGAAGCTGCGCGGGCGCGTCGTTCGCACGCACGACCTTCACGTTCATCGCCGCGGCGGCGGGAATGCGGTTGGTCAGCACGATGACGTCGCCCGCGCCCGCGATGAAGTCGAAGGCGAGCGGCGACGGCGCCGCGTGCGCCGCATCGATGCCGACCTGCATGCGCGCCAGGCGTGTCGCACGCGCGCCTTCGGCGGGCGCGATGGCATTGACATGCGAATACAACGCCAATCCGCCGATGTCGCGGTCCGGCGCAATACCTACGGCTTTCGCGACACGCTCGGGAATACCGGCGAGATGCGCGCCGGGACGGGTGCCGCCAAAGCGCAGGTCCGGCCAAGCACCGCAAGCATTGCGCACGCTCGTCGCCAGCGACCGCTCGATCGCGGTCGCCAGCCGTGCATGCAATGTCGCCGGTTCGCACAGCACCGTGCCGAGCGCATCGATCTGGCGCACCGACAGCGGCGATCCAGGCACGACGATGTAGCCATCTTCGCTCTGCACGATGTCGCGGAACGGATTCGCATGCGGCATCGCGCGCACGCCGTGCAGATCGCGCAGGAAGAAACCGAACGGCACGATCGACAGCAACGCGCACGCGGCGAACGCGACCAGTGCGGCCGCGCGCCATCCCTCGCGCGGGCTGGTGAACCCTTCGTACCAGCCCGCGGCAACGATGAAAGCCAATGGCGGGAGACAGGACGGCACCATCCAGATCGGCGTCCACGCGCGCGCGATGACGACGAACACGATCTGCGCGACGAGAAACAGCGCTGCCGCGAACGTCCAGCGCCGCAACGGCGTCGCGCGCATCGACAGCGAGGCAATACCGCCGATCGCCAGCGCGATGCACAGACAATAGAGCCACCAGGCAAGCTTGGCGCTCGCGAGCTTCCACGGCGTCAACAGCAACAATCCGACCCAGGCGCCGCCGACAAACAGCGCCGCGATGAACTTCGGCACGCGCATGACGATGCTGTTGCCGAGATCTTTCGCTGCGTAGTCCCCCAATGTGCGCCGCCACACGTCGTTGATCGGCTCCGGATCGAGCCAGGGCGGCAGCAGGCTCAACAACACGACCGCCACCGCAATGGCAAGCAACGCCAGCGCGGAAACGGAACGATTCCGCCACAAGACGGCGCCGCCGGCAACGGCGAGATACGGCAACGTCGTGGGATGAGCGTGCACGCACGCCGAGGCAGCGAGGCCGAACAGCAGCGCGTTGCCGACCGAGAGATGGCTACGCAAGCGCCATGCGGCGAGGCCGAGCAGTAGCACGGTCGTCTCGACCAGCGCGGGATGGCTTGGAAACATCATTGAGGCGGTCGACCATCCGGCCACCGCCAAGCTCACGGCGAAAGCGAGCCCGAAGCGTTCATCGACGAGGCGGGTCCCAATTCGCCAGGCGAGGAAGTACTTCAGGGCCGCAAGGATCTGGATCGTCACCGCCGCCGCGGCAAGGCGCCCGGTCAAAGCGATCGGCAGCGCGAGCAGGTAGTGCCACCACGGACCCAGCTCAGCGATCTGGTTGATCGGCGGACCGGCGCGCGGAAAATGCTCGCCGTGCGCGATCAAGGTCGACCAGTACATATCGCGCCAGAAGTCGGTGACGCCGGCGGAGTGCAAGCCTGCCGCAACGTGCAGGGCAAGCATCAAGTAGCAGAATGCCGCAGCCGCGATGCGCCAATGGCGCAGGTTCGGCGCGGCAGCGAGCGACGGCGGGCGGGCAAGCGATTCGGACATCGGTCGGCGGCGCAAAAGTTGCCGCATCCTAACCGATTCCGCGCGCCGCGCCGTGGCGGCAGACGTTGGGATTTGGCGCCAACTCCGCTACCCTTCGCCTCCCCCTCAGATCGTTTTCGCGACCATGCTACGTCCTGCCCTGCACACCTTGCCCGAAGCGCTGCGCAGCTTCATCACGATCACCGAGGTCGACGATGCCGAATTCCTCGTCGGCGCGCTGTTCCAGCGCAAGTTCGGCCATCCCGCGCCCGATTTCCCGCGCCACCTCGTCGCGCTGTACCGCGACGCCGACGGCGCTTCGCACCTGCTCGGCTATTCGCACATGCGTCCGTTCGGCGACATCTACCTGTCCGGCGGCTCGTGCAGCAACGGCGAGACGGTCAAGCGCATGCAGGCGCACGAGCGCGACGCGTTGTATGCGGCCGGCGGTACCTGGTTCGTCATCCTCAAGTACGCGTTCGAGCGCTATGCCGACTGCTGCGACGCGTTCTTCGGCTACACCGGCGATCCGCGCGCGCGCGAAGTCGCGGTCGCCGCGGGCTGGATTCCGACCGAATACGAAAACCTCTACGTCAACTGGCACAAGCCGCTGCCCGATTCGTTCCGCCGCGCGCTGCTGGCCAAGGCGCACGCGGTCGGCGAATTCTGACGCACGGCATTCCCGGGGAGATCACGATGAACCTGCAGACTCGATCCGTTCCTCAGCCACAGTCCGACGCGCGCTACGACCGCACCACGATCGTGCTGCACTGGATCGTAGTGGTGTTCGTGATCGGGCTGTACGCTGCGGCGATCATCTGGGGTGAGTTGCCGCGCGGTACGCCGATGCGCAAGCTGCTGCAGGCACTGCACATCTCGTTCGGTCTTCTGTTCATCGTCGTGCTGGCGTGGCGCGTCTATTGGCGCCTGTTCCGGCGCCGGAAACTGCCCGCCGCAAGCGGCACTGCCGCGCAGCGCCTCGCCGCTGCAGTCGTACAGAATGGCTTGTACGTCATGCTCGTCGCTCAGGCGGTGATCGGCGTGTGCTGGCGCATAGCCCAGCAAGAGCCGCTGGCATTCTTCTGGATGTTCGAATTTCCCGAGCCGCAGATCTTCGACAAGGCAACCAAGCAATTGCTCGGCGTCGCACACGAATACCTGGGTCACGCGATCATTATCGTTGCTGGCGTCCACGCGCTCGCCGGGCTTTACCGTCACTTTGTGCTCAAGGACGGCGTGATGCGCCGCATCCTGCCAGGCGCGTCCTCCTGACAGCGCTGACCGTTCACGTGATGCAGTCGTCGTTTGCCGCGTGAGCAATCTCGCGGTGCCTCGCCGCGAGAGCGTGGAAGATGCGCGCGTGCAAACCGAAAACCCTATACTGCGTGTCTATCCGCCGCATTCGAATGGCGAAGCTTGTCGCTGTTCGCGATTCCCGCAGCCAGACGCGTCACGATGAACGACTCCGCCCGCACTTCCCAGCTCGCTCCCGAAGAAGCTCTGACGACGCTGCTGCGCCGCTATGCCGCGGGCGAATCCGGGGCAATGGCGCAGTTGATGCCACGCGTCTACGACGAACTGCATCGCGCGGCACGACGCCAGTTGCAACAGGAACGCGCCGATCACACGTTGCAGCCAACCGCGCTGGTCAACGAGGTCTTCCTGCGCCTCGCCGACCGGCGCGAACTGGAACTCAACGACCGCGCGCATTTCATCCGCCTCGCCGCGCAGATCATGCGCCACGTGCTCGTCGACCACGCGCGCGCGCAGCGCGCGCAAAAGCGCGGCGGCGATGTGGCGGTGACCAGCCTCGATCGCCTCGAGCAAGGCTCCGGCGTACCCTCGGTGCGCGACGCCGGCGCCGACGACGAAGGCGGCGCGCTGCGCGTGGAGATGGATTTCCTCGCCCTCGACGCTGCACTCGACAATCTCGCCAAACTCTCCGAACGCCAGGTCCAGGTCGTCCACCTGCGCTACTTCGGCGGCCTGTCGATCGAGGAAGTCGCCCAAGCGCTCGACCTTTCGCCGGCCACGGTCAAGCGTGACTGGACCATGGCACGGCTGTACCTGCGCCGCGAACTCGAAGCGGCGCAGGTCGAACCACGCTGAGCGCCATCAGCGGTGTCCGCGCAGGCCACGCCACCCGGCAATCACGAGCAGCGAGCCGAACAGGACAAGCATCGCGTTCGAGACGGTCGGCGCCGCGACCGTCACCGTCGTGACCGGCATGGCATTGACGACGAGGCCGGCGCTGCCGCTCGACGGTGCGTTCTGCGCATCACCCGCATACGCAGCGGTCAAGGTGTAGCTGCCCGGTGTCGCATAGACGAGCATGCAACTGCCCACGCCGTTGGTCAGGCTCGCCACGCAGCTCGCGCCACCTCCGGAGACGTTTGCGGTACCGCCGATCGCCGCGGCGACCGCCGCAGCCCGTACGACCCTGCCCGAAGCCTCCGGCTGCAACGCCGCGCTCACCGTCACCGTGGCGACCACAGTCTGGTTGACCGTCGCCGGATTCGGCGCCGGGCTCAGCGTCGTGATCGTCGGAGCTTGTGGCACCTCGGTGAGCACGACGTTGTCGAGGGAATTGTTTTCGTCGGTGGCGGGGTCGGCATTGCGAAAACCGATCGTCGTCGTCGATCCGGCTGCGACGAAGGCATGGCTGTATTGCTGCCAGGTGAGCGACGTTGCGTTGACCGCCGAATTCTTGTCAGTGAATGCGACGGAACCGTTTACGAGTACCTCTACCGTACCGGTCGTTCCGAATATCCCGCCGCCGGTCGTGTTGCCGATGGAGTAGGAGAGTTGGTATTGCCTGCCCGCTATCGTCGTCACGGACTGCTGCACGCCCTCGGTGGAATTGCTGCCGTTGCCGCTCAGATCCAGCCATTGGACGCCGTCCTGCGCCGGGAACGCGACTCCGAGCTGCGCAAACGATCCGCCGACGATGGATACCACCGTTTCTGAGGGACCGAATACCGTCCATCCAGTGAGCGTAGACGAGCCCACCGGAAAGTTCGTGAATCCGGTCGGCGAGACGACCGGTGATTCGAAACTTCCATTGGCGATGAGATTCTGGGCAACGGCCGAAGTTGAGAGCAGTCCAAGCGTTGCGACGAATGCAAGAGCGATTGTTTTCATTGTCCGAACCTTCTGGTGATTTGCGCGCCATGCCACACAGCCATGTCGCGGCTGCTCATACTGCAAAGCGCAGTTCGGCGGAAAACGGCTCATTGCCGGCGGCGCAGGCTGTCGCCCTTGCCGCCGGCAAACGCTCAGTGCCCGAAGATGCCTTTGAGCGCATCGACCGGGCCTTTCTTTTCCTGCTTGCCGCGGCCGTCGCCGTCATGGCCGCCTTCTTCGCCACGGCTGCGCTCGCTCATCGACGCCGCGTTCTCGCCAAGCATGTTCATCGCCACCGACTTGTTGCGCACGCGCGCGACCCAGTCCGGCGACCACGTCGCCGGCGCGTTGGTCGGCTTCGGCGGGTAGGAGAAATTCGCCTCGTTGCCGTAGGCGATACCTTGCAGCATCGCGTTCTCGGCCTTGGCAAAGATGCCGGCCGGCACCTCGCACTCGGTCTGGGTCGGTGCGAGCAGCACCTTCTCGCGCAGCCATTTGTCGACGTTCGCGTTCGAGGCGTAGTTCATCAGGCCCGTGCCCGGATCCGGCAGCTCGGATGAGCTCCACAGCACGAGATCGGGCGCGCCGGACTTGTCTTCGCTCGCGCTCATCGCGGTGAGCAGGTAGGCGCGCGCCTGCTCGATCGATTGCCAGTGCACGCGGATCGAATCGGCGAGCTTGCCACCGGATTCGATGCGGAAGCTCGGCATGAAATCCTGATCGCGCGACAGGGTGAATTTCAGATTGTCCGGCACGCCCTCGCCGGTGACGACGTGCTCACCGGCGACCGAGGCGCTGCGCGCGACGCGCGAATTTTCCCTGTCGTTCGGCCAGATTGCATAGCCCGGTTCGGCGCGCGCGCCGCGGTCGGGTACGCTGCGACCCTGCATGAAGCCGGCGTAGTCCTGTGCCGAAAATTTCGCCATGTCGATCACGCGCGGCTGACCCGGTTTCACGCTCGCACTGCAGCCCCAATAGAACAGGATGCGGCCGCGCGGACGCTCGGGATAGGTCGTCTCTTCGCCGCCGCCGCTCGTGCCTTCGCGCGGCGGCGTGAGCAGATGCAGCGGCTCAGCACCGACGTCTGCGCGCTGCGGAGTTTCCTGCGTCGCGCTCGTGCCGGCCGGCTTGTTCGCCGTGTACAGCGCGATGTCGATCTGCCGCCCCGGCATACCCCCATACTTGGTCATGCCGAAATTGCCGACGCCCTTGGCGTGGCGCCCGTCGCGGCCCTGCGCGGCGCGCGTACCGATCATGCCGCCCATCATCGAGCCGGCGATACCGCCCGGCATCTCGTCCATGCCCATCATGTTGTAGGTGGCGAGGTCCATCCAGTACTGCGCGATCGGTCCGCGCGCAGCGGGCTTCGGCGTGTCGGCGGCGCCAGCCGTCGCGGCGATGACGAGTGCGATGGCGGCGCTCAGCGCGGGCAAGCGGCGCGACGAAACACGCGCGACGGACGTGCGGGTATGCATAAAGACGGACATGACAATCTCCATTTTTCGGGTTCGCGGCCTCGGACGAGACCACCTGCATTCCTTTGAGCGTAGAATCGAAAGAACCGGCTCATCGGGGTTCATCGTGGTCAGCTGCCACGGTGCGATGAGCCGTTCGGGGTCGTATTGCGCTTTTGGGGTTATGGAATCCGCACGCTGGCAGAAACTCACCGACATCGTAGGTGAATGTCTTGACTTGCCCGTCGCCGAACGCGACGCGTTCGTGCGCGCGCGCTGCGACGACGACGAGGCCTTACACCGCGAGGCCCGGGCATGGCTGGCCAGTGCTGCCGGTGGCGAGGATTTCCTGCAGCAACCATTGCAGGTGGATACCCAACTGCTGCAGTCGGCGGCAGTGACCGCGGCGATGCCGGGCTGGGTCGGACGCCGACTCGGCCCGTACCGCATCGTCGGCGAGGTGGCGCGCGGCGGCATGGGTAGTGTGTTCCGCGGCGTGCGCGACGACGACGAGTACCACAAGATCGTCGCGATCAAGCTGATCCGCCCCGATCTCGGCGGCGATGCGATTGCCAGTCGCTTCCGCATGGAACGCCAGATCCTCGCCGGACTCGACCATCCCAACATCGCCCGCCTGATCGACGGCGGCACGACCGAAGACGGCTTGCCCTACCTCGTCATGGACTACGTCGACGGCGAGCCGATCGACCGCTACTGCAACCGCACGGCGCTCGGCGTGCGCGAGCGCCTGCAACTGTTCTGCGAGGTCTGCGCTGCGGTGCAGTTCGCGCACCAGCGCCTGGTCGTGCATCGCGACCTGAAGCCGAACAACATTCTCATCGACCGCGACGGCAAGGTGAAGCTGCTCGACTTCGGCATCGCGCGCCTGATCGATGCCGATGCGGACAGCCCGACCACGCTCACCGCGTTCACGCCAGAGTACGCCAGCCCCGAGCAGGTCAAGGGCGAGGCGATCACGACCGCCAGCGACATCTACTCGCTCGGCGTGCTGCTCTACCGTCTGCTCGCCGGACGCAGCCCGTACCGTTCCGACAATTCGCAGTTGCACGCGCTCGTGCGCGAGATCGTCAGCACCGACCCGGCACGGCCAAGCGCAAGTGCGGGCGAATCGGGCCGCGGCGGTGCAGCGACGCCCACGCTCGATACCGAACGCCTGCGCCGGGCGCTGCGCGGCGACCTGGACACGATCGTGCTCATGGCACTGCGCAAGGAACCCGGGCAACGCTACGCCTCGGTCGAGCAGTTCGCCGACGACGTGCGTCGCCACCTCTCCAACCGGCCGGTGCGTGCGCGTGACGGCGCGCTCGCCTATCGCGCACGCAAGTTTCTCGTGCGCCACCGTCTCGGCGTTGCGCTCGGCTCGCTCGCCGTCGCCGGCTTGCTCACACTGTCGGTCTACGCGCTGCAGCAGGCACGCGTCGCACGTGCGGAAAAAGCGCGCGCCGAACGTCACTTCGACGGTGTGCGCGACCTTGCCAACCGTTTTGTCGGCGACGTATTCCTGCAGATCGTCGACATCCCCGGCACGGCGAAAGCGCAGCAGACCCTGCTCGATACGAGCATCGAATACCTCGATCGTCTCGCCGCCGATGCAGGCAAAAATCGCGGGTTGCTGCTCGATGTCGCCAGAGGCTACATCAAGCTCGCGCAGATTCAGGAGCGCGGGCTGATTCCACCCGCGCAGCGTGCGGCGAGCGCGAACCGTGCCCTCGCCGCGCTCAAGCGCGCCGATGCACTCGCGCCGCCCGACGCGCGTTCGTCCGAGCTGCGCCTGTTCGCGCAAACCCTGCTCGCTGGCAGCGAAAGCGACGCGCAGCACTTCGACACGGCCAAGGCTCAGTTCGAAACGGCCGTGGCGCTTGCGCGCACGGCACCCAGCGCCGACGAACCCTCGGCGCTGACCCAGGCACGCGCGAACGCGCTCGCGGAGTTCGCCAAGGCACCCGGCATCGACATGCCCACGAGCCAGCGCCTTGCGCTGACGCGCGAAGCCTATGCGGGCTATCAGGCCGCGCAACGCACCGCCACAAACGACAAGGAGCGCGACGACGTCGCAAATGCTCTGGCGACGACCTCACTCTTTCTCGCCCGCGCCCAACTCGAGGATCGCGACGACACGCAGCGCATCTCGAAGGCATTGGCCTATGCCCAGGACGCCATCCGCGAACAGGAAGCTGCGTACGCGAAGAATCCGCGCGACATCAAGAACCTCATCAACCTCGTGCTCGAGTCGAGCACTGCCGCATCGATCGCCGCACGTAGCGGCGACTACGACCTGGGCCGCGCCTACTACCGCAAGTCACGCGACTACGACGAAGAGATGCAGCGTCAGGATCCGGGCCAGCCGACCGCGATGGTCAACCGTATCGCCACCCGTCTGGAACAAGCGGAGATGGAGCTGCGCGCCGGTACCTCGGTGCGCGCCCAACTCGAAGAGCTCGCCGAAGTTGAGCGCATGGTGCAGCAATTGCCCGACTATCTCTCGGGACAACGCCAGATGATCGCCGTACGCGCGTGGGTCGACGGACTCAGGGCCGAGTTCAGCCTGCGCCGCAGCGAGGAAACCGATCTCGCGCACGAACAGCGCATCGCGCTCAAGCGCGAAGCGATTGCGTTATTCGAGAATTCGAACAAACTGGTCGCGCAGATTCCGGAAATGATCGACGAAGAGACCCAGGACATCGTCGAACTGGTCCGTACCGGCGCCACGCGATCACGCGCTTCGCTGGCGAATTTGCAGGCACGCTGACTACCGGCGTCGCGCAGCACGCGGCGGAACCGGGACGACAACTGATATCCTGCGGGCATGAACCCCGATTTTTCCGCACCCGTATCCGGCGTACGCCGCGCATTGGTGACCGGCGCCTCCGCCGGCATCGGCGCGGAATTCGCGCGCCAGCTCGCGACATCAGGCCATGCGCTCGTGCTGACCGCGCGCCGCGCCGATCGTCTCGCCGCGCTCGCCGAAGAACTGAAAGCCGCGCACGGCGTGCAAGTCGACTGCATCGCCGCCGACCTCGCCGATCCACACACACCGGCCGCCCTCTGCGACGAGCTCGCGCGCCGCGGTCTCGCCATCGACGTGCTGATCAACAACGCCGGCTACGGCGTGCCCGGTTCGCTGCTCTCGCAGCCATGGCAGGTGCATGCTGATTTCATCCAGGTGCTGATGACCGCACCGGTCGAACTCGCCTGGCGCCTGCTGCCCGGCATGCGCGAGCGCGGCTACGGTCGCATCGTCAACGTAGCCTCGCTCGCCGGCCACGTCCCCGCGCCGGCCGGGCACACGCTGTACGCGGCGAGCAAGGCCTACCTGATCAAGTTTTCGCAGGCGCTCGCGCTCGAAAATCGCGCCAGGGGCGTGCACGTCTGCGCGCTCTGCCCAGGTTTCACTTATTCCGAATTCCACGACGTCACCGGATCGCGCGCGCTGGTCTCGCAGATGCCGAAGTGGTTGTGGATGCAGGCCGACCGCGTCGTGCGCGAGGGTCTGGCCGCGGTCGAACGCGGCGATGCGGTGTACATTCCCGGCCGTGTGAACCGCACGATCAAGGGCCTGATCAAACTGCTGCCCGATTCCGTCGGCCTGCGCATGGCCGCGCGCGAGGGCCGCAAATTCCGCGTCGCCGACGACGCTTCGCCAAGCACCTGACGCATGTCCGATTTTTCCTCGCTCGATCTCGCCGCACCGCTGCTCAAGGCGCTGTCCGCGCAGAACTTCACCACGATGACGCCGGTGCAGGCGCAGAGCCTGCCGCCGATGCTCGCCGGTCGCGATCTGATCGCGCAGGCGCCAACCGGCAGCGGCAAGACCATCGCGTTCGGCCTCGGCCTGCTGCAGCGCCTCGATCCGGCATTCGTCAAACCGCAGGCGCTCGTGCTCTGCCCGACGCGCGAACTCGCCGACCAGGTCGCGAAGGAAATCCGCCGTCTCGCTTTCGACATCCCGAATCTGAAGGTGCAGACCTTGACCGGCGGCGTGGCGCTCGCGCCGCAGCTCGCATCGCTGCGCAAGGATTCGCATGTCGTCGTCGGCACGCCCGGGCGCGTGCAGGAGATGCTGCGCAAGCACGCGCTCAGCCTCGCCAAGCTGCGCACGCTCGTGCTCGACGAAGCCGACCGCATGCTCGACATGGGTTTCGAGGAAGCGATCCGCGAGATCGTCGGCAAGACGCCGCCGTCGCGACAGAGCCTGCTGTTCTCGGCGACGTTTCCCGACGCGATCCGCGAGATCGCGCGCAACACCTCGCGCGATCCGGTGGAAGTGACGATCGCCGGCGAAATCGAGCAGCCCGAGATCGACGAGCACTTCTTCGAGATCGACCTTGCGCGCAAGCCGGCCGCGCTCGCCGCGCTGCTGTTGCAGCACCAGCCCGAGTCGACTGTCGTGTTCTGCAATACACGCCGCGATGTCGACGACGTGACCGAAGCGCTCGGCGACGACGGCATCGATGCGCTCGCGTTGCACGGCGACATTGACCAGCGCGATCGCGACGAGGTGCTCGTACGCTTCGCCAACCGTTCCTGCCGCGTGCTTGTCGCCAGCGACGTCGCTTCGCGCGGACTCGACATCAAGGACCTCGCCGCGGTGGTCAACTACGAACTGCCGCATGACATCGACAGTTATCGCCACCGCATCGGCCGCACTGCGCGCGCGGGCAAGACCGGGCTCGCGCTCAACCTGGTCACGCCGCGCGAAATGCATCGCGCGCATGAACTGGAAAAACTCGAGTTGGAAAAATACCCCTACGCAAAGCTGCAGTGGTCGAAATTGTCTGCACCGAATGCGAAGGCAAAGGACGGTTTGCCGGCGACGATGGCGACCCTGCGCATCGACGGCGGCAAGACCGACAAGCTGCGCGCCGGCGACATCCTCGGCGCGCTTACCGGCGAGGTAGGCTTGAAGGGCGATGCAATCGGCAAGATCGACATCTTCCCGACGCGTTCCTACGTCGCCGTTGCGCGCTGCCTCGCCGACAAGGCGCTGAACCGGTTGCGCGCGGGCGGAATCAAGGGGCGCAAGTTCCGCGTGGTGCGGATTTGATCCGATGAACACCCCTGCGTCGCAAACGAATTCAACCGACGCGAATGCGGACGCGGACGTCATCCGCGTCACCGAACAATGGATCGCGCGCGCCGTGATCGGATTGAACCTGTGCCCGTTCGCGCGCGCGCCCCTGGCGCAGCAGCGCGTGCGCTTTTGCGTCAGCCATGCGGACAACGAAGATGCGTTGCTCGATGATTTATGCGAGGAACTGGTCGCATTGCAAAATGCCGATCCGCAAATTTGCGAAACGACGCTGCTGATTCATCCGCACGTGCTGACCGAGTTTCTCGACTACAACGATTTTCTCGGTGCGGCAGAAACAGCGGTGCAGGTGTTGGGACTGGAGGGCGAATTGCAGGTCGCCAGCTTTCATCCCGGCTACCAATTTGCCGACACCGATGCGGATACGATCGAGAATTGCACCAATCGCTCACCCTACCCCATCCTGCATCTGCTGCGCGAATCGAGCATCGAACGCGCGCTGGAATCGATCTTCGATCCGGACGAAATCCACCGTCGCAATATCGCTACCTTGCGCAAACTCGGCCACGCCGGCTGGCGGGCGCTGATGGGCAATGACAGTGGCGCGAAGTGAACGGCGCTCGCTTCGCCGCGACTCGCGTTGCATGCCGTCACGACCTGGCGCAAGCTTCGCTTTCCGACATCCGCCGCGTCACCCATGACAACCCAAGGAGATCGACATGAGCAAAGGCATGAACCAGAAAAAAGACGCGAAGAAAAAACCGGCGAAGACCATGAAGGAAAAAAAGGCTGAGAAGGACGCTAAGAAGTCGGCGAAACGCTAGCGCATTGATTGCGCGCGGGCTCAACGCGGGGCTCGGCCCACGCGGCCTCGCACGCGGCGCGAGATGCCGCGCGCTACGACGCTGCCCGAACTGATCAATTCGGTACGGATTCCTCGTTCTCGTCCGCTGAGGAATCCACGGGCTTTTCCTGCGCGGCGTCCGCATCGTTTTTCGCGCGTTTCTTCAGACGCTTCTCGTCCTGCTGTTTCTTCTTGGCCAGATCGCGCTGGCGCTTGTCGTACTGGTAGTTGGGTTTCATTGCCACGCTTGAGATCGCTCGCTCAGCTCACGGAATGGCAAGTGTGCCCGAAATGCCGCGCAATATCTTGGGATCGCGAGTGGCAACGCCAAGAGCCGTTTACCCCTCCGTGCGCTGCCTCGGAAAACGACTCGACCGACAGAAGCAGAGACTCAGGCCTGCGCGAGCAGCTTCTCCACCTGCACCAGCACCGTGTCGGCATAATCGGCGCCCTTGCCCTTCGCGACCAGCTTGCGGTAGTCGGGGAACAACGCGCGCAGTTCAGCGGCGGTGTAGCAGTGCTCGATCTTGAGCGTGAAGCGGAACGCGGCGATGCCGCCGAACACGCCGACCGATCCGACCGCAGTGTCGTTGAGCAGTTGCCGCGCCTGCTGCAGCGGCGTGATGCCCTCGCCGGCGGCGAGCTTGGGCATTTCGACCTGCGCCTCGGGAATGTCGACCAGGCCGAGCGCATGCAGCTCGTCGAGCGCGGCGACCGTCGCCTCGTGGGTTTTGAATACATGGGTCAGCTCGGCCACACTGCGTTCGCCGTTGGTTTCGATCAGCAGCGCGCGCAGTTGCCAGGAGAGCTTGTGCGCACGCGAATCGATTTCGCGCCGGCCGGCGTCGGTTTTCTGCGGAACCTGGTTCGACAGCATCGATCGCCTTCCCTTTGACTTGCTCTTGTGGGCACGAACATCGGGCGGTGTTCCGCCGAGCCGATCTCCGCTTGCATTATGTTGCGCGGCGCGTCCATACGCACGAAAAAATCTGCGGAATGGCTCACGCTTTTGCCAAGCTCACCACTCCGTGCGTTGCGGCAGCAGTCCGCGCAGTTCCTGCTCAGTCAGGTTGCGCCACTGGCCGAGCCTGAGCGCGCCAAGCTTGACGTTGACGATGCGCACGCGGCGCAGCTGCGTCACGCGGTAGCCGAACGCTTCGCTCATCAGACGGATCTGCCGGTTGAGCCCCTGCGTGAGCACGATGCGGAAGCCGAACTTGGCGATGCGCGTGGTCTTGCACGGCTTGGTCATCTGTCCATGCACGCGCACTCCGCGCGCCATGCCGGTGAGGAACTCGGGCGTCACCGGCTTGTTCACGCCGACCAGGTATTCCTTCTCGTGGTTGTTTTCCGCACGCAGGATCTCGTTGACGATGTCGCCATTGCTGGTGAGCAGGATCAGGCCTTCGGAATCCTTGTCGAGGCGGCCAATCGGAAAGATGCGCTCGGCGTGGTCGACGAAGTCAACGATATTGCCCTTGACCTCGCGCTCGGTCGTGCAGGTGATGCCGACCGGCTTGTTGAGGGCGATATAAACGTGCTTGCGCCCGCGCGCGCCGCTGCGCCGCTGCAGCAGCGGCTGGCCGTCGATCAGCACTTCGTCGCCTTCCTCGACCTGGCTGCCGATGCCGCCGGGGCGGCCGTTGAGCGTCACGCGTTTTTCCGCGATCAGGCGGTCGGCTTCGCGCCGCGAGCAGTAGCCGGTCTCGGCGATGTGTTTGTTCAGGCGCTTCGACAGCGGTTTCGTCGGCGCGGAATCGGTTTCGTCGGAAATCATGCTTCAAATGGGTGCCGGGACCGTATGCGAAGTATAGGATGCCGCGGCGTTCGATCACGCAAACTGGAGCCCACTGCCATGAAAACCGTCCCCGCTTTTCTCCTGTCGTTGCTCGTCGCGTCAGGCGTGCGTGCCGACCCACCATCGGGCGATGTCGAGGCGGCGGTACGCGCTGCAGACGAGGCGTTCTGGAAGACTTACAACACCTGCGACCTCGCCACGACCGGCGACTACTTTACCGACGACATCGAGTTCTATCACGACAAGGGCGGGCTGACGAAGTCGCGTGCGGCGCTGGTCGAATCGATCAAGAAGAACATCTGCGGCAACCCGGACCAGCGCGTGCGCCGCGAGGCGGTCGCCGATTCGGTGAAGCTCTATCCGATGGCCGGCAACCGCGCGCTACTGGTCGGCGACCACCGCTTCTACATCACCGAACCCGGCAAGCCCGAGTACGTCACCGGCCAGGCCAAGTTCGACGACTTGTGGGAGTACGTCGACGGCCGCTGGCGCATGAGTCGCGTCTTCAGCTATTCGCATGCAGGCGTGTCGTATGCACCGCCCACCGCGATCGAGCTGCCCGCCGCGACGCTGGCAAAGCTCGCCGGTCGCTACGCAAGCAAGCAAAGCGGCGAGCTCGACATCGGCGTGGACGGATCGCATCTCAAGCTGAAGTCGGGCACGCTCACGCTCGCGATCTTCGCGCTGTCGCCGACGCAATTCTTTGCAAAGGAACGCGACCTGCGCTTCGAGTTCTCGGCGCCGAAGGGCGGCGCGATCGACCGCATCTTCGTGCGCGAGAACGGCAACGTGGTCGACGAAGTCCGGCGCAAGGCCGGCGGATCGAAGTAGGTCAACGGTCCGCTCAATCCCCGCCGGCGCGATATGCCGCGATGCGCAGCGGTAACGGCGGCGCGATCGCATCGAGCACTGTGACGCGCAGCCTGCGCAATGATGACGAGGCGATGCGGTCGAGCTTGCAGGCGCCGATCGTTTCGCCCTGCGTGAGGTCCTTCCAGCCACTGTCGGCCGCGCCGTGCAAGACATATTTCGACACACGCTGGCCCTGCTCGATGTCTTCGGCGAGGCGCACGATGCCGACCGGATGCGCCTTGCCGAGATCGATTTCGGCTACCGCGCTGCGCTCACCGGTTTTTTTCCACACCACCTTTTTGTCCGATGCGAGATCCTGCGCGAACAACACGTCGCGCGCAGCACGCCACTCGCGCAGGCGCGCGACATCGTTGGCGTGGAACAAGCCGTCGCGCGTCGGCGGCACGTTGAGCAGCAGTTTCGAATTGTGCCCGACCGAGTTGAACCAGATTTCGTTCAACGCTTCGACGCTCTTGACCTTGTCGTCCTCGGCCGCGTGATGGAACCAGCCCGGCCGGATCGATACATCGGCTTCGGCAGGACGCCAGACACGGCCCGTCGAATCACCGTGCAGCAGCGCGTTCGTCACTGCGGGACTGTCCACGCCCGGATACGGCACTGCGGCCGGATCGACGCTCGCCCAGTTCGGATAGCCGGCCATGCCCTTCTCGTTGCCGCACCAGCGCACATCGGGACCGGCATCGGAAAACATCACCGCATTCGGCTGCAGCTTACGCACGAGCGCGTGGATGCGTGGCCAGTCGTAGCTCTGGCGCTTGCCGTTCGGGCCTTCGCCGTTGGCGCCGTCGAACCACATCTCGTGGATGTCGCCATAGCGCGTCAGCAGTTCGGTCAGCTGCTCGCAGTAGAAATCGTTGTAACGCTCGCCGCCGTAAGCCGGCGAGTTGCGATCCCACGGCGAGCAATACAGGCCGACGCGCAGGTTCTCGGCACGGCAGGCGTCGGCGAATTCGCGCACGATGTCGCCCTTGCCACCGCGCCACGGGCTGCTCTCGACCGAGTGCTTCGTCGTCTTGGTCGGGAACAGGCAGAAGCCGTCGTGATGCTTTGCGGTGAGGATCATCGCGCGCGCACCGGCCGCGCGCGCACTGCGTGCCCATTGACGCGCGTCGAGTGCGGTCGGGTTGAAGATCGCCGGGTCCTCGTTGCCGAGACCCCACTCGCGATCGGTGTAGGTGTTGACGCCGAAATGCACGAACATCGCCAGCTCGTCGCGCTGCCAGAGCAACTGGCTCGGCGTCGGCCGCGGCAGCACCACGTCACTGGCAACAACGCGTGCGCGTGCCCACGGCGACGTCGCGCCGGCAATCACGATGGAGGCGAGAAAACTGCGACGGGAAACATTCATGGTGTGGATTCTTTCCTGGTCGAAACGGGCAGCAGTTGTACGGCGTCGAAATCCAGCCCCAGATCTTCGGCCGGAAATGCCGGCCGCGCCAGGCGTATCGTCAACGCCACGGTTTGCGCGGCGGGCAGCGTGAACGGACCCAAATCGGTGGACAACCCTTGCGCCTCGCCCTGATCGCGCACCTGGCCGCCAACCGCTACGCGATAGCGCGCGCCGGCTGGGGACCTGCCGCCTTCGAAGTGCAGCATGACCGTGCGCGCCGTTGGCGAGGACACCGCGGCCGACAACACGACCGTGGTCGGATATTGCGTCGAGTAGCCGTTGCGGAAGCCGAAACTCGTTCCCGCGGACCATTCGCCGCGTGCGATGCGTATCGATCCGTTGGATGCGGCGACAACGGCCTTGCCCGGCATCGTCGCTGCACCGACATCGAGCGCCTGCGGATGTGCGCGCAACCACGCGCCGATCCCGCGCAGCACCTGTGCCTCGAACGGCACGACCGAGCCATCGCCCATCGGTCCGATATTGAGCAGGTAACTGCCTCCGTGCGCACGCGCCTCGACGAGACCGTGCACGAGCTCGCGCGTCTTGCCTTCGGCATCCTCGCGCTTCTGCCAGCTGCGATAGCCCCAGGTGTCGTGGTAGATCGACGCCGGCACCTCGAACGGCGGCTGCAACCCCGGCGGCGGCGCCTCATTGTCGCCGAGCGTGACGAAGTCGCCGACGTTGTTCCATATGCGCCCGTTGATCGCCGCCCGCGGCTGCAATTCGCGCACGATCGCCGCGAACTTGCGGCTCTGCTCGGGCGTCGGCGCGGACATGTCGAACCAGACTTCGGTGATGGTCCCGTAGTTCGTCATCAGCTCGCGCAGTTGCTGCTCGATCAGCGGCTCCATCGAGACGGGGATGGGATTGTTATTGTCCGGATCGAACGCGTGCCCCGCGTGCCAGTCGACGAGCGAGAAGTACACGCCGAAGCCGAGGCCGATCTTGCGGCACGCCGTCGACAGCAGCTTGAGCGGATCCTTGCCGAACGGCGTGCGCTTGACGATGTTGTAGTCGGTCGATTTCGTGTCGAACATCGCGAAGCCGTCGTGATGCTTGCTCGTGACGAGGATGTAGCGCGCGCCGGCGTCCCTGGCGAGAGCGCAGATCGCATCGGCGTCGAACTTCGCCGCGTCGAAACGCTCGGCCACTCTGGCGTAATCCGCGCGCGATATGTTCGCGAAGCTCTGGATCTGCTCGGAATAGCCCTTCGTCACCGGCTTGCCCTGCCAGACGCCGCCAAGCTCGGAGTACAGGCCCCAATGGATGAACATGCCGAAGCCGAGTTGGCGCCAGGCCTCGATGTTCGGCGCGAGAGCAGGCTGGACGGGATCGACGGCGGCTGGCTGCGAGGGTGGCGCTTTCTGCGCGGCGACGGTCGATGCCGCCAGCGCGACGAGCAGTGGAAAAACGACCAGTATCAACTTCAGGCGCACGGCGACTCCACGGACGGATTCCTCTTCGTTCGAATCGACCAGGCAGCTTTGTCACGTCGCGAATGGTGCAATGCAATGTTTACCTGCATCGCGAAAATGATAAAGTCCATCGCATCCTTTGGATCGATCCAAACTAAGAAATAACCGATTTCCCGCAAAGATGCACGCCGCACGACGGCATGCATATGTCCGACGACCGCTCTTCCTGCCGCCCCGCCTCTTCTTCGATCAACCATGCCCCTGCTCGAAATCGCCGCCGCCTCGATCGCCTCCGCCCTCGCCGCCCAGGAAGGCGGCGCCGACCGCATCGAGCTCTGCGCCAATCTGCGCGAGGGCGGTACGACGCCTTCGCACGGCACCCTGGTCGAGGCACGCAAACGGCTGCGCATTCCGATTCATGTGCTGGTGCGTACGCGCGGCGGCGATTTTCTCTACGACGAGGCCGAAGCTGCGGCCATGATCGGCGACATCGAAGACTGTGTGCGCAGCGGGGCCGACGGAGTCGTGATCGGCGCGCTCGACGCGGACGGCAACGTCGATGTCGCGCTGTGCCGGCGCCTGGTCGCGGCGGCCGGCAAACTCGACGTCACTTTCCATCGCGCCTTCGATGCGGCGCGCGATCCGGCCGCGGCGCTCGAAGACATCATCGCGCTCGGCTGCGCGCGCGTACTCACTTCGGGTGCGGCAGCGAGTGCGCCGCAGGGCGTCGAGGCGATCGCACGTCATGTGCACCAGGCGAACGGCCGCATCGCGATCATGGCCGGCGGCGGCGTCAGTGCCGACAACGTGCGCGAACTGGTCACGCGCACAGGTGTGACCGAATGCCATTCGTCGGCCGGCGCCACGCTTCGCTCGGGCATGCGCCTGCGCCGCGAGGATTTGCCGGGACTGGAACCGGATTTCGTCCAGACCGACGTCGCGTGCGTGCGTGCTCTGGTCGCGGCACTGCGCGGGAGTTGATCGATGGCGCCCAACATAAGCTCGTCAGGAAACTACGCCCCGGGATCGTGATGAACGGAAAAAGTATATTTTTTGTATCGCTGCTCGCCGGCGCATTCGTGCTGCCAGCCGTTGCCGCCGATGCGGCAGGCGCCGATCCGATCGATCAGGTCAACACATTTATCGGTACGCAGGACGAAGGCAATACATTCCCGGGTGCCTCCGCACCGTTCGGCATGATTCAGGTCAGCCCGATCGGTTCGCATTACGCCGGCTGGCAATACACCGACAAGAAGATCCGCGGCTTCGGCCACTTCTTCCTGTCCGGCGCGGGGTGCTTCGAGCAAGGCGGCCTCGTTTCGGTGCTGCCGGTGACGGGCGCGATCGGCGCCGGCGCGAAATCCACGTTCGACACAAACAATCCGGAAGCCTTCGATCAGACGCGCTATGCCGCCGCCTTCGATCATCAGGGCGAAATCGGCAAGCCCGGTTACTACAAGGTGCGCCTGACCGCCGATTCAAATCAGCACGTTGGCGGCATCGATGCGGAAACGAGCGCGTTGACCCGCGTCGGCGCCGAGCGCTACACCTTCGCCCAAGGCACGCAGGCGCACGTGCTGGTCAATCTCGGCCAGGCGACGGTGCGCCATCGCGTGATCCACAGCAACCTCAGGATCGTCGACGACCACAGCGTCGAAGGCTCGCTTGAAGTCATCGGCTTCTGCGGCGGCAGCGCCTACACGACCTGGTTCCGCCTCGAATTCGATCGGCCGTTCAAGACCTACGGCACCTGGAACAAGCTCAAGGGCACGCCCGGCGCCAAGGAATCGAGCGCGGCCGAGGCGCCGAACGGCGCCTGGTTCGACTTCGACACGAAAGACTCGCGCGAAGTGACCATCGTCAGTGCGGTCTCGCACGTCGACGCCAATGGCGCGCGCAACAATTTGCGCAGCGAAGGCTACGTCGACGGCAAGCCGCTCGGTTTCGACGCGATCAAACAACGCGCGCAGGACGCCTGGCGCAAGGAACTGGCCAGCGTGCGCGTGCGCGGCGGCACGGCGGAAGATCGCGTCGTGTTCACCACCTCGCTCTACCACACCCTGTTGCAGCCGCTGACCGCCAGCGACGCCGACGGCCGCTATCGCGGCTGGGACGACGCGATCCACAAGGCCGACGGTTGGACCTACTATGAGTACTTCTCCCTCTGGGATACCTACCGCGCGCAGAACCAGATGCTCGCGATCCTGCGTCCACAGCGCGCGCGCGACATTGCCCGAACGGTGGTGACGATCGCCGAACAGGGCGGCTGGCTGCCGCGTTGGGGTTATGCCAACTACGAGACGAACACGATGACCGGCGATCCGGTCACGCCGTTCCTCGCCGACTCTTGGAAATACGGCGCGCTGTCAGGCGACGAGGCCAGGCGCGCGTACGCGGCGCTCAAGCGCAATGCCGACGACGTACCGCCCGCGTCCTGGCGCGAGGAAGGCCGCGCCGGCAACCCAAACTACATCGCCAAGGGTTTCATCGAATACGAGAAATCCTCGAGCAAGAAGAAGGCGATGGATGTCGACCAGGAGCACGCAGCCTCGGCGACGTTCGAATACGCGCAGGCCGATTGCTCGCTCGCACTGATGGCTCGCGGTCTCGGCGAGAAGGCCGACGCGCTGCGCTGGTCGGCGCGCAGCGGCAACTGGAAAAACCTCTGGGACGCTTCGATCGTCGACAACGAACACGGTGGCTTCAAGGGCTTCCCGCGGCCGAAGACGCTGGACGGCGCCTGGTTCTCGCCAAAGGACAAGTCCTATTCGCCAGCGAGCGAGGACGGCTTCCACGAGGGCACGGCGTGGCAGTACCAGTGGCTCGAACAGCAGGATGTACCGTCGCTGATCAAGGCGATGGGTGGTGCCGACGAGACGCATAAACGTCTGGACGTCTTCTTCGCGCTCGACAAGCTGCTTGCCGATCCGCTTCATGCCGCGCGCAAGGAATGGGTCATGGGCGCGTACGACTACTACAACCAGTTCCGCTACAACCCGAACAACGAACCCGACCTGCACAGTCCGTGGATGTACACGCTGACCGGCGCGCCATGGAAGACCGCGGTCGTGCTGCGCGCGGCGCAGACATTGTTCACCGACGGTCCGAACGGGGTCACCGGCAACGACGACCTCGGCACGATGTCGGCGTGGTACCTGTTCAGCGCGCTCGGCCTTTATCCCGGCATGCCGGGTACGGGCCAGCTGCTGCTGCACACGCCGCGTTTCGAGCATGCCGAGATCGATCTCGACGGCGGCAAGACGCTCGTGATCGATGCGCCCGGTGCGGACGGCAGCAAGCTGCAGTACATCGACGGCGCGCAGATCGACGGCCATGCGCAGGCCAAAGTCTTCGTCGACTGGGCTACGCTGCGCCGTGGCGCGACGATCCGCTACGCACTGACCGTCAATGCACCGGCTTGGGGTACGCATCCCGCCGATCTGCCGCCGGCGGCTTGCCCGGGCGTCGCGACGCGCTGATGCGAACACGCCGGGCCAGGGGGAACAGGACATGAAAAAGGCTGCAACCAAAGTCCGCAACGCGCAACGCACGCCGACGGTCAGCGACATCGCCGCCGGTGCGGGCGTCTCGCGCGCGACCGTCTCGCTCGTGCTGCGCGAAAGTCCGCTCGTGCACCCGGACACGCGCGCGCGCGTGCAGGCGGAGCTGAAGAAGCAGAACTACGTCTACAACCGCGGCGCGGCGAACCTGCGCCGGCGCACCTCGAGCGCGATCGCGCTCGTGATCAACGACCTGTCCAACCCGTTCTTCGCCGAGTTTGCCACCGGCGTCGACGAGGCACTCGGCACGAGAGGCTACGTCACCCTGCTCGGCAACACCGGCGAGTCGCCGCAACGGCAGCAGGCCGTGCTCGCCTCGCTGATGGAGCACACGCCCGCCGGCCTGATCCTCTCGCCCGCCGAACACAGCGACGCGGAGCAACTGCGCCAGGTGCTCGGTGCGCATCTGCCGGTGCTCGTGTTCAACCGCAAGCTTGAAGGCGGCGACTGGAATTTCCTCGCCCTCGACAACGCGCGCGGCGCGGAAATGGCCGCCGCGCATCTGATCGAGCGTGGCCACCGCCGCATCGCGTTTTACGGTGGTCATGCCGACTCGAGCTCGTGCCGCCAGCGCCGCGCCGGCTTCGAGAAGGCGCTGCGTGCGGCCGGCCTGCGCGTACGCGAGGAGTGGATGATCGAAACGGCGCCGAGCCGCATCGACTCGGCGAAGAACACGCCGGCGCTGTTCGCGGGCAAGGACCATCCAACCGCAGCGGTGTGCTACAACGATGCCGTCGCGCTCGGCCTCATGCTTGGTCTCGCCGCTCGCGGCATGCGTCCGGGGCGTGATTTCGCTCTGACCGGCTTCGACGATATTCCCGAGGCCGCACTCGCCTCGCCGCCGCTGACCACGATCGCCACGCAGCCGCGCGAACGCGGACGCCAGGCGGCGCAGCTGCTGCTCGCCCAGCTCGGCGCAGCGCGGACCAAGTCCCACCAGACCACTGCGCCCGCGCAATTGCAGGTACGCGAAAGCACTCCCCCGCCGACACATACATGACTCCACGACGCACACGCATCGCCTGCTTCGGCGAGGCCCTGATCGATTTCCTCGCCAAGCCCACCGACGGTGTCGACACGCCGCGCGCGTTCCATCAGTTCGCCGGCGGCGCACCTGCCAACGTCGCCGTTGCGGTCGCGCGACTCGGCGGCGACGCGCAATTCGTCGGCATGTTCGGGCGCGACATGTTCGGCGATTTCCTCGTCGACAGCCTGCACCGTGCCGGCGTCGGCACCGACCACATCGCGCGCACCGATGCGGCGAACACCGCCCTCGCCTTCGTCGCGCTCGACGAGCGCGGCGAGCGCCATTTCAACTTTTATCGTCCGCCTGCGGCCGACCTGTTGTTTCGCCGCGAACATTTCCACGACGCCTGCTTCAACGGCCTCGCGAGCTTTCATGTCTGTTCGAACAGCCTTACCGAGCCCGAGATCGCGGCGGCGACCGTGCAGGGCATGCGACTCGCGCGCGCCGCCGGTGCGATCGTCAGCTGCGACCTGAACTGGCGGCCCGCGCTCTGGGACACGCGCGTCGATCCGCATCCGCGCCTGTGGGCCGCGCTGGATGAGGCCGACGTCATCAAACTCGCGCGCAGCGAACTCGAACTTCTCGCCGCGCCGCTACGCAACGCACAAAACACGGGCGACGAGGATGCCGTGCTCGCACGCGCTTGGCAGGGCCACGCCCAGCTCGTGCTCGTCACCGACGGCGACGCACCGGTGCGCTGGTTCACGCGCGCCGGCCGCGGCAGCGTGCCGAGCTTCCATGTGCGCGCGATCGACACGACCGCCGCCGGCGATGCTTTCGTCGGCGGCCTGCTGTTCGATCTCGCGCGGCGTGGCGTCGACGCCGCGGGTCTCGCCACCTTCCTGCAAGATGCGCACGCGCTCGAACAATCGCTGCGCTTCGCCGCAGCGGTCGGCGCGCTCGCCGTTACGCGCCACGGCGCATTCGCCGCGATGCCCGATCTCGCCCAAACCGAAGCCCTGCTCGACGGCAACGCCGCCAAACATGAACACGCCTAACCCACCGAATTTCCGCAGCACGCAATTCCTGCTCGCGCATATCCGCCAGACGATGGCCTTCTACCATCCGCATTGCATCGACCCGGCCGGCGGTTTCTTCCACTACTTCAAGGACGACGGCACGATCTACGACCGCTCGCACCGACACTTGGTGTCGAGCACGCGCTTCGTCTTCAACTACGCGATGGCGTTCCGTGAATTCGGCCAGGCGGAATACCGCGACGCCACGCTGCACGGCCTGCGCTACCTGCGCGAGGTGCATCGTGATGCGAACACGGGCGGCTACGCATGGACGATCCGCGACGGCAAGCCCGAAGACCGCACCAACCACTGCTATGGCCTCGCCTTCGTCCTGCTCGCCTACGCCACCGCCTACAAGGCCGGCATCGCCGAGACGCGTGTGTGGATGGACGAGACCTGGAACCTGCTCGAAAAACATTTCTGGGACGAGACCTTCGGCCTCTACCGCGACGAAGCCGACGCGCAGTGGAACTTTTCCGACTACCGCGGCCAGAACGCGAACATGCACATGTGCGAGGCGATGCTCGCCGCCTACGAGGCGACGAACGAAGTGCGATATCTCGATCGCGCACTGACGCTGGCCGATCACATGACGCGACGCCAGGCGAAACTCGCGAACGGGTTGGTCTGGGAACACTACGACGCGCAGTGGCGCATCGACTGGGATTACCACAAGGACGATCCGAAGCACTTGTTCCGCCCGTGGGGCTTCCAGCCCGGCCATCAGACCGAATGGGCGAAGCTGTTGCTTATCATCGATCGCCATCGGCCGATCGACTGGCTCGTGCCGACCGCCAGGCACCTGTTCGACACCGCTCTCGCGCATTCGTGGGACGAAGCGCGCGGCGGCATGGTCTACGGCTTTGCGCCTGACTACTTGTTGAAAAGCCCGGCCGGGAATGGCCGGGTTCTTGCGGAAGGATCCACGTATACGACTGTCGACGACGACAAGTACTTCTGGGTGCAGGCCGAATCGCTCGCCGCGGCCGCGCTGCTCGCGTCCCGCACCGGCGAGGAAAAATACTGGACCTGGTACGACAAGCTCTGGGCCTACTCGTGGCAGCACTTCGTCGACCATCGCTACGGTGCATGGTACCGCATTCTCGATGCCGCGAACCGCAAGTACAGCGACGAGAAGAGCCCCGCGGGCAAGACCGACTACCACACGATGGGCGCGTGCTACGAAGTGTTGCGCACGCTGCCGCACAGCCCATGAGATTGCGCGCGCTACTGCTCGCCGCGGTTATCGCGACGCCGGTGCACGCTGGCCGGGAAGGCGCCGCGCCGCCGTACAAAGACGCAAGGGTGCCGATCGATGCACGTGTCGCCGATCTGCTCGCGCGCATGACGCCCGAGGAGAAATTCTGGCAGCTGTTCATGGTCCCGGGCGAAATCACGCCGGCGAATCGCGCGCAATTCGCCCACGGCATCTTCGGCCTGCAGGTCGGCGCCGAGGCTCAGGGCGGTGCCGCGCAACAGATGCTGAGCTACGACACGCACGAAAACGCCGAGTCGCTGGCGCGCCGGATCAACGCCATGCAACGCTACTTCGTCGACGCGACCCGGCTCGGCATTCCGATGCTGCCGTTCGACGAAGCGCTGCACGGCCTCGTGCGCGACGATGCCACCGCCTTCCCGCAGTCTATCGGCCTCGCCGCGAGCTTCGACGCAAAGCTGCTGGCCGCGGTCGGCAAGGCGATCGCCGTCGAAGCGAAGGCGCGCGGCCTGCGCGATCTGCTCGGCCCGGTCGTCAACATCGCCGACGACGTGCGCTGGGGCCGCGTCGAGGAAACCTACGGCGAAGATCCGCATCTGACCACGGTGCTCGGCAGCGCCTTCATGCAGGCGATCGAAACCGAGAACGTCATCGCCACGCCCAAACACTTCATCGCCAATGTCGGCGACGGCGGCCGCGACAGCTACCCGATCGAGAAAAGCGTGCGCTGGCTCGATGAAGTGCACTTCCCGCCGTTCAAGGCAGCGGTGGAGCAGGCGCATGTGCGCTCGTTGATGACTTCGTACAACAGTGTCGACGGCACGCCGGCGAGCGCAAACCGATGGCTGCTCACACAGACACTCAAGGACGACTGGAAATTCCGCGGCTTCGTCATCTCCGATGCCGGCGCCGTCGGCGGTGCGAACGTGCTGCATCACACCGCGCGCGACTATGCGCAGGCGACGGCGATGGCGATCGGCGCGGGACTCGACGTGATCTTCCAGACCCAGGTCGAGCAGGCGGCGTTGTTCATGCCGCCGTTTCTCGACGGCTCGATCGCAGCGTCGCGCATCGACGATGCCGTCGCGCGCGTGCTGCGCGCGAAATTCGAACTCGGCTTGTTCGACCATCCCTATGTCGATGCAGCGGCTGCGCGCCGCCCGCTGCAGAATGGTGCGCATCGCGAATTGGCTCGGCAGGCGGCGTTGCAATCGTTCGTGCTGCTCAAGAACCGCAATGGCACCTTGCCGTTGGCGAATCCGAAAACCGTGCTTGTCCTCGGCGAGGATGCAACCGAAGCCCGCCTCGGCGGCTACAGCGGCAAGGGCATCGACCCGATCAGCATTCTCGACGGCTTGAAGCAGCGTGCAGGCAAGGCGACGAAGATCCTCTACACCCAGGGTAGCGCACGCAACACGGACGACTGCGTGACCGTCGATGCCGCGCATCTGCGCCACGATGGCGCGCCGGGACTGCAGGCTGCCGTTTTCGATTCCGCCGAACTCTCCAGCGCGCCGGTGGCGCAGCGCGTCGATTCCGCGGTCGACTTCCATTGGATGCTGGCGCCTCCCGACGCCAAGGCCGCTGCGGACAACTACTCGGTACGCTGGCGCGGCGAGCTGCTCGCTCCGGCCGCGGGACGCTACCGCGTCGGCCTCGAAGGCAACGACGGCTTCCGCCTTTATCTCGACGGCAAGCTGGTCGTCGATCGCTGGACCAAGGCATCGTTCCATCGCGATCTCGTCGACGTCGACTTCACCGACACCGGCAGTCATCCGATCGTCGTCGAGTTCCGCGAAATGCGCGGCGGCGGTCGCATCCGCCTGCTGTGGAACGCCGGCGCACGCGACGACGGCGAGGCGAGGCGCGCGCAGGCGCGCGAACTGGCCCGCGACGCGGACGCAATCGTCGTCGTCGCCGGCATCCACGAAGGCGAATTCCGCGATCGTGCGAGCCTCGATCTGCCCGGCGACCAGGAAGCGCTGATCCATGCGATGCGTGCCACCGGCAAACCAGTCATCGTCGTTCTCGTCGGCGGCAGCGCCGTGACGATGCAGCGTTGGAGTAGCGAGGCGGACGCGATACTCGCCGTCTGGTATCCCGGCGAAGCCGGCGGCAAAGCGGTCGCGCAAACGTTGTTCGGCGATGCCAACCCCGGCGGCCGCCTGCCGATCACCTGGCCGCTGGACGCCGCGCAACTGCCGCTGGTCTACAACCACAAGCCGAGCGGGCGCGGTGATGACTACAACAATCTCAGCGGCGAAGCACAGTTTCCGTTCGGCTACGGGCTGAGCTATACGACATTTGCGTATTCCAATCCGCTGCTGGACAAGACGCAGATCAAACCGGGCGAGTCCACGACGCTGCACGTCACCGTACAGAACACGGGTGCGCGCGACGGCGACGAAGTCGTGCAACTCTACGTCCGACCCTCGCAGTCGACCCTCGCCCAGCCCGTACTGGCCTTGCGCGGCTTCCAGCGCGTTCACCTGAAGCGCGGCGAGCGGCGCACGCTCGCGTTCACCGTCACTCCGCAGACACTCGCCACGCTCGATCGCGACCTTAACTGGACCGTAGAACCGGGCAGCTACCGGCTCATGATCGGCGCGTCGAGCCGCGAACTGCCGCTCAAGCAGACCCTGGACGTGAGCCCGTAGCGCCCAGGACCAGAGCGACTCGCTTCGTAGCGTGGCCATCGACCAGCGGACGGCGGCGATCTTTTGCTTTTTACGTGTTCTGCGTCACAAAAAATGAAGCGCCGAACGACCTTGGCGCCTCGCGAACGACGTGAAATGGGTTGCGCTGGCAAATCTGTGTTTCATATATAATGTTGCAATGCGGCATGCACGGATGAAAAAAAAGGCGTACATTGCCATCCCGTTAGATCGATCCAAATCACAACTACTCGACCCGAACATCCATCACTCGCGCATCTGGGGAAAAGAATGCATACGAAGCTGATCCGCAACACCCTGGTCAACAGCATTGCCTTGGCCCTGCTCCTCTCGACGGGCGCTCATGCTCAGAACAACGGCAGCGGGACGGCGCCGTCGGATACTCAGAAGGATGGCACCAAGACTGAGCTGGAGAAGATCGTCGTTACCGGCTCGCGCCTCGCGCGCAGCGAGGCCGAAGGGCCCGCGCCGGTCACCGTGATCACCGGCGACGAAATGAAGAGGCAGGGCTTCACCACGGTCTACGAACTGGTCGGTTCGCTGACCCAGTCGTTCCCGACGCAGACGCCGCCGAGCTGGGGCAGCACCACGGTCAACGCGCGCCAGGCCGACCTGCGCGGGCTCGGTGCGAACCGCACGCTGATCCTGCTCGACGGCCGCCGCATCGACGACTACCCGCAGCCGGCCGCCGCAAGCCGCAATTTCCAGAACCTCAACAACATCCCGACCGGCATGATCGACCGCGTCGAGATTCTCGCCACCGGCGCATCGGCGATCTACGGATCGGACGCGATCTCGGGCGTGATCAACATCATCCTCAAGCATCAGTACGACGGCTACAACCTCGATTTCAAGGTCGGTCGCGCCGAACGTGGCGGCCGCAACTACGGCGACTTCAATTTCACCGGCGGCAACAGCGGCGACAACTGGCACATCGTGTACAACTTCGAGGCGCAGCACCGCAGCGCGCTGTGGGGACACGATCGCCCCTACACGGATTCCGAAGCCGATGCCGGCTACGGAGCGTGGAACAAGAACGCCCGTGCCTTCGGTTGGACGCTGTATCCGGCGATGTCGCTCACCGGTGGCGACGGCAACTACATCTCGCCGCCGAGCGGCGCCTGTACGCAGTCCGGCTTCCAAAACTACTACACGTTGCGCGACAACAAGTCCTACAACAGTGACGGCAGCGTCGGCAGCTCGGGCCTGTACTGTGCGCAAAAAGCCCTGTTCCGTGATTGGGTACTGACGCCGGGCCGCGACGACAAGAGCGGCTACGTCTATGGCTCCTACGACCTACCGAACGGCATGCAAGCCTACGGCGCCGTCGGCCTGTGGCGCACGACTGGCATTTCCAACACCCAGTTGCCGTTCCTCTATGCGATGGGCGGCCTGCCGAACGGCTTCTACGACAAGACCACCGGCCAGGTCATCAACAACTACTTCCGCCAGTTCATCCAGCCCGAGATCGGCGGCACCGGCAACACCTACGATCGCGAACAGAACTGGGATATTCATGGCGGCCTGAAGGGCACGATTTTCGACGGCCGCTTCAGCTGGGATGCGAGTGTCGGCCGTTCGGTGTACTGGGTGCACGAGTCCTACGCCGGTCTCAACGAACAAGGCATGTTCGATTTCTTCTTCGGCCAGCAACAGGGCACGAAGACGATCGATGGCACGGACTATCCGGTCTATCAGCTTGACTCGAACCGCTTCTGGAATCCGATCACGCCGCAGCAATACGCCAGCTTCGGCGTATGGGGCGAGAATCGTTCGATCTCGTGGATGAACCAGGCGCAGGCCACGGTCACCGGCGATCTGTTCGACATGTGGGCGGGCCCGCTCGGCTTCGCCGCCGTCGTCGAGGCAAACCATCAGGGTTTCCAGCTGTATCCCGATGCACGCGGCAACGATACGCATTTCGGCGACCCGTTCCAGGACTATACGACCGGCGGCGGCGAGCGCACGCGCTATTCGGGCGGCGTCGAATTCAAGATTCCGCTGCATTCGACGTTCACGGCGAGCCTCGCCGGACGCCTCGACAAATACGACGACGCGAGCATCGCCAACATTGCGCGCACGGGGAACGTCAAACTCGAATGGCATCCGTTCGAGGGCCTGTTCCTGCGCGGCACCTACGGCACGAACTTCCACGCGCCGGACATGCAGTACATCTATAAGAACCCGTCGGTGCAGCAGGTCGGTATCTATGCCGATCCGTACTACTGCATCACGCATAACGACACGGTCTGCACCGCCACCCAGCACAACACGTATTTCCAAGGTTATACCGCGGGCGGAAAGAATCTGCTGCCCGAGGAAGGCCACGGCTGGACCTATGGTTTCGTCTGGGACATTCCGAAGGTCGAAGGACTGTCGGTGTCGGCCGACTATTGGCATCTCGGCATCGACAATGCGATCGACAATATCGGCATTGACGACGTACTCAAGGACGAAGGCGGCTGCCGCACCGGCAAGAATGTCGACGGTTCGCCTTACACTGCGCATCCGCAGGGTTCGGAATATTGCTCGCTGGTGATAGCCAACGTGCATCGTGACGCCAACGGCAACATCCTCGCCGTTTATTCCGGACCGATCAACCGCAGCAAGCTGTATGTGAGCGGCATCGACGGCACGATATCGTACCGCGTGAAGACCGACCGCTGGGGCGACTTCAATGTCCTCGTCGAATGGTCGGACAACCTGCGCCACTACCAGCAGACGCTGGCCAGCGATCCGCTCGTCAACGACAACTACAACAACCCGAAGAGCAAGGTCCGCGCGACCGTCGCCTGGCATCGCGACAACTGGAGCGCCACCCTGCTCGGTACGCGTACCGGTGGCGTGCGTCTCAACAACTACGGCGGCTGCCAAACCCTGTCGGACGGCACGCAACCTTCGGTTGGCGACAGCAATTGCGTGCTCCACTACGGCAACACCGCGCCGTGGATCATCTACAACGCCTCGGTCGGATATCAGCTCAACGAGCATGCGAAGCTGACGTTCACCGTCAACAACCTGTTCAACAAGTTGGCGCCGATCGACTACTACGCCGGCGGGTTTGAGTTCGTCCATACCAACACCGGCGCCGATTACGTCGGTCGCGAACTGTTCATGGACTTCAACTACAAGTTCTGATTTTGCGGATATTCCGCCCTCTCCAAGCCCGGCTCGTCCGGGCTTTTTTTCCGTGCTGCGAACGAACCGTTGAGCATTCCGCTACGCTCGACACCCCGCCCCCACGAGGTCACCGCGCATGCGCTTTCCGCTCCTCCTCGCCTTGCTGTGCCTGTCCACTACGCTTCGCTCCGAACCGCTACGCAGCGTCGTGCCGCTGCCCCGCTCGATCCACGCCGGATCAGGCGCATTCTCGCTGAACGCTCAGACCCGAATTTTCGCCACTGGTGATTCCGCGCGCGCGGCTGCGGCGATGCTCCATGACTGGCTACGCGACACGCAGGGCCTCGATCTGACTGTCGGCGACGGCGTACCGCGCAAGGACGAGCGCAATTTCGTCTGGCTCGAAACGACGAAGACGAAGCGCAGCGCCTCGTCCGAAGCGTATCGACTGACTGCCGACGAGCGCCGCATCCATGTCGTCGGTGCCGACGCCGGCGTGTTCTACGGCATGCAGACACTGACGCAACTGCTGCCCGCAGCGAAACAGGACAAACTCGACGTCGCCGCGGTCGAGATCGACGATGCGCCGCGCTTCGCCTGGCGCGGTTTGCACCTCGACACCGGCCGCCACTTCTTCCCGATAGCCTTCATCGAGAAATATCTCGATGTGATGGCGATGTACAAGCTCAATACCTTCCATTGGCATCTGACCGAGGATCAGGGCTGGCGCATCGAGATCAAGAAATATCCGCGCCTGACCGAATTCGCCTCGAAGCGTCGCGAAACCGTCGTCGACCACAAGGTCGATCCCTACGTCGGTGACGGCATTCCCTACGATCCCGGCTATTACACGCAAGACCAGGTGCGCGAGATCGTCGCCTATGCCGCGGCGCGACACATCACCGTGATTCCCGAAATCGAGATGCCAGGTCACGCGCAGGCTGCGCTCGCCGCCTATCCGCAGTTCGCCTGCACGCCGGGACCGTTCGAGGTGTGGACGAACTGGGGCGTCAGCGAAAACATCTTTTGTCCGAAAGAAGAAACCTTCGCATTCCTTGACGACGTGCTGACTGAAGTCGCCGCGCTGTTTCCCGCACCGTATATCCACATCGGTGGCGACGAGGCGCCGAAGGACGCATGGAAGAAGAGCGCATTCGCACAAGATCTGATCAAACGCGAAAAGCTGAAGAACGAAGAGGAGTTGCAGAGCTGGTTCATCCGTCGCGTCGAGAAGATCGTCCACGCCAAAGGCAAACGCATCATCGGCTGGGACGAAATCCTCGAAGGCGGCATCGCGCCCGATGCGACGGTGATGTCGTGGCGCGGCGAGCAAGGCGGTATCGCCGCGACGAAACAGAATCACGACGTGGTGATGTCGCCCGGCGAGTACTGCTACCTCGATCATGCGCAGGGGCCGGCGGAAAGCGAATTGTTTCCACTCGGCGGCTATCTGACCATCGAACAGGTTTACGCCTACGATCCGCAGCCAGCGGTGCTTTCCGCGCGCGAACGCGCACACATCCTCGGCGTGCAGGGCAATGTCTGGAGCGAGCACATGCCCAACGCGGAAGTGGCCGAGTACGCTGCGTTCCCGCGTGCGCTGGCGTTGGCGGAGGTCGGCTGGTCGGCGCAGTCCGCGCGCGACTACGCGAATTTCGAGCGCCGTCTTGCCAACCAATATCCGCGCCTCGATCGTGAAGGCATCCGTTATCGCATCCCCGAACCGCAAGGGCTGGCTGATGTACTCCAGGTCGACCAGTCGCACTATCGCCTGCAACTCGCATCGGAGCTGCCCGACGCGGCGATCTACTACACGCTCGACGGTACCCTGCCGGATCCGAAATTTTCGCCGCGCTTTGCTGCGCCGGTCGACGTCGAGCTGCCGCTCGAGCAGAAGCGCGAGCTGCGCACGCTCGTCGTCGCCGCCGACGGTCGCCGCAGCGGTGTATACAATGCCACATTGTGGAATCGCCATCTGAAACCCGCCGTCGCCGCGGCGGGCGGCAGCCCGGGGCTGACCTACGCCTACTACGAAGGCCGTTTCCCGACCCTGCTCGAATTCGAAAAGGCCGCCGCAGGCGAACCGGTCAAACGTGGCGAAGCCCGGTCGTTCGCATTGAAAGATTTCAAAGACAAGGAGAATTTCGGTCTCGTCTTCGACGGTGAATTCGATACCCCCGTCGACGGCATCTACCGCTTCGTGGTGCGCGCGGACGACGCCGCCGCGATCGCGATCGATGGCGAAACCATCGTGCTCAACGAGGACTACGAGCAGCCGCGCGAGGCCCGCGTGCCGCTGCAACATGGCACCCATCGCCTGCGCGTCCACTACATGCAGCGTAGTGGCGGCTCAGACCTGCACCTGCAGTGGGCCGCCCCGGGCCAGGCGCTGCGCGACCTCGACACGGCGAAACCGAGGCACTGACGATGAAAGCGCTTTTTCTTGCCGCGCTGTTCGTTTCCGCCCCGGTCTGGGCCGACGTTCCGGCCACGCGCGATCTTGGCAGTAGCGACTGGCAGATGCGCCTTGCTCCCGGCGAACAGGCCAAGGCACATCCGACCGCGGCAACCTGGCAGCACGCGACCGTGCCGGGCAGCGTGCACACCGATCTGCTTGCCAACGGCGCGATCGTTGATCCCTACGTCGGCGCGCACGAGGCCGAACTGCAGTGGATCGGACTCGCCGACTGGGAATACCGCACGCGCTTCGACGTCGACGCGACGACGCTGGCACGCGCGCACAACGATCTCGTCTTCGACGGCCTCGACACGTTCGCCGACGTGTTTCTCAACGGCCGCAAGCTGGCCTCGACCGACAACATGTTTCGACGCTGGCGTTTGCCGGTGCACGGCAAGCTCAAGCCTGCCGGCAATGAACTGCGCGTGGTCTTCCACTCGCCGATCCGCCAGGTGCTGGCGCAGGTACAGGCGATGCAGTACAAGCTGCCGGCAAATTACGACTGGGGTTTCGGCGACGAGCCCAAGGGCGTGCTCACGCAGAATTTCGTGCGCAAATCCGGCTACCACTACGGTTGGGATTGGGGTCCGCGCTATGTCACGTCGGGCATCTATAAACCCGCGCGGCTGGAAAGCTGGGACGTGCTGCGCGTTGCCGACTTGCATATCGCGCAGGATCGGATCGAGCGCGATGTCGCGGCGTTAACCGTCCAGGTGGAAGTCGAATCCGACCGTGCCGGCGATGTCTCGTTCGAGTTGCGCTACGGACGTAGCGGCTCGACCGATGCGCAGACGTTGACGAAAACTGCGACGCTCAAGCGCGGCATGAACCGCATCGGTATTCCGCTGCGCATCGATCATCCGCAGCTCTGGTTCCCGATCGGCTACGGCGCGCAGCCTTTGTATGCTTTTTCACTGACGATCGACGATGCGCAAGGCAAGCAGGCCGAAGCAAGCCGCCGTACCGGACTGCGCCATGTCGAACTGCACCACGAACGGGACGACAAGGGTCGCGGCTTCGCCTTTGCCGTCAACGGCGTACCCGTATTCGCCAAGGGTGCGAACGTGATTCCGTTCGACATGTTCCCCGCGCGTGTGACGCGCGCGCAGCAGTTGAGAGTGCTCGAGTCCGCGCGTGACGCACACATGAACCTGCTGCGCAACTGGGGCGGCGGCTATTACGAATCCGACGAGTTCTTCGATCTCGCCGACGAAATGGGCCTGATGGTCTGGCAGGATTTCATGTTCGGCGGCGGTCTCTCGCCCGCCTACGATCCCGCGTTCCGCGCCAACGTGCTCGCCGAGGCACGCGAGCAAGTGCGGCGCCTGCGCGATCATCCGAGCCTCGTGCTCTGGTGCGGCAACAACGAGGTCGAAGCCGGCTGGCAGACCTGGGGCTGGAAGACGAAGCTCGAAAAGGAAGCGCCTGCACTGGCGAAGAAGGCGTGGGATGAGGGCTACGTGCCGCTGTTCGGTCACGACCTGCGCGCCGTCGTCGCGGAGAACGGCGGCGGGGTGCCGTACTGGTCGAGCACGCCGAGCAACGATCTCGAAGGCCGACCCGATGTCGACGACAACGGCGACCGCCACTACTGGGAAGTGTGGGGTGGTCCGGCGAAACCTGCCACGGCCTATCTCGAGGTGACGCCGCGCTTCATGTCGGAATACGGATTGCAGGCGTGGCCATCACTGCGCACGGTCGCGACGATTGCGCAGCCGAACGAAATGAAAATCGACGGGCTGGTGATCCGCGCGCACCAGAAATTCCTCTATGGCGACGGCAACACACGCCTGCTGAAATATGTGCGCGAATACGGCGAGCCGAAGGATTTCGCCGACTTCGTCTACCTCAGCCAGGTCGCACAGGCCGAGGGCATCGAACTCGCCGCCCTGCATCATCGTGCCAGCCGACCACGTACGATGGGCACGCTGTACTGGCAGCTCAACGATGTCTGGCCCGGCGCGTCGTGGTCGAGCATGGACTGGTACGGGCGCTGGAAGGCATTGCAGTTCCACGCGCGGCGCTTCTACGCCGATGTTGCCGTCGCCGCGCTGCGCAGCCGCAGCGAGACGACGGTGAGCCTGATCAACGACACGCCGGAACCCGTCGCGGCCGAATTGCGCCTGCGCGTGCTCGATGTCGACGGCAAGCTGCTGCATGAGGAACGCAAGCCGGTGACGCTGGCCGCGGCCGGCGTGACCGCGTTTGGCAAATTCACCGACGCCGAGCTGCTGCGCGGTGCCGATCCGAAGCGCACCTTCGCCGCCTTCGAACTGCGCACGCACGACACAACACTGTCGCGCGGTGTGATCTATTTCGAAGCGGCGAAGGATCTCGTCCTGCCCGATCCCGGTTTGCGCGCCGACATTGCTGCGGACGGCGGTGCTTTCCGCGTGACGGTCAGCGCACAGAAGCTCGCGCGCGCGCTGTGGCTCGACTTCGGCGACATCGATGTCGAGCTTGCCGACAACGCGCTGACCTTGCTGCCGGGAGAATCGATCACGCTGCAGCTGCAGAGCAAGGCCACCCTCGCAGAATTAAAAGAGAACATGAAACTGCAGAGCCTGCGTACGCGCTAACCGCTTTGTGCTGTGCTTCCAAGAGTGCTGAATATGTCGCTGACCAAATTGCTTGCGTCGATGTTGCTCGCCGCCTGCTTCACGCTTCACGCCGCGGCGGCGACGAAACCGGACGTGATCAGCGCCGCGCAATCCGGCGAACTCGCCGCACGCGTCAAGGCCGAAACGCAACGCGCCTGGCAGGGCTACATGAAGTACGCCGCGGGCCACGACGAGATTCGTCCGCTGAGCAAGCAACCGCACGACTGGTACGCACAGCCGCTGCTGATGACGCCGGTCGACGCGCTCGACACGCTGATCGTCATGGGTCTCGACGACGAGGCGAAGCAGGCGCGCGAACTGGTCGAAACCAAGCTGTCGTTCGACCAGGACATCTACGTCAAGACGTTCGAGATCACCATCCGCCACCTCGGCGGCCTGCTGTCCGCGTACCAGCTCACTGGCGACAAGAAACTGCTCGCGCTCGCCGACGATCTCGGCACGCGCCTGCTGCCCGCGTTCGACTCGCCGAGCGGCCTGCCCTACGTCGACGTCAACCTGCGCACGGGCAAGACGCGCGGCACGGACAGCGGTCCCGCGGAGTCCGGCACGCTGCTGCTCGAGTTCGGCACGCTGGCCAAGCTCACCGGCAAGCCGATCTATTACGACAAGGCCAAGCGCGCACTGGTCGAGACCTACAAACGCCGCTCCAAACTCGGCCTCGTCGGCGCGACGTTCGACGTCACCAGCGGCAAATGGACCAGCCCCGATAGCTCGGTCGCCGGCGGCATCGACTCGTACTATGAATATCTCTACAAATGCTGGCGCCTGTTCGGCGACGCCGACTGCAAGGCGATGTGGGAGACGAGCATCAAAGGGCTCAACGCGCACGTCGCCGACAAGGTGCGCAAAAATGAATTGTGGTACGGCCATGTCGACATGCACAGCGGTGCGCGCCGCGCCTCGCAGTGGGGTTCGCTCGACGCCTTTTTCGCCGCGCTGCTGGCGGTCAGCGGCGACATCGATCGCGCCAGGCGGCTGCAGCAATCGAACATGAAGATGTGGCGCCTGCATGGCATCGAGCCCGAATCGCTCGACTACCGCACAATGAAGGCGCTCGACGCGAGCTATTCGCTGCGTCCGGAAATCGTCGAATCGGCCTACTACCTGCGCCGCCTCACCGGCGATGCGCGTTATCTCGGCGAAGGCCGCGAAATGTTCGAGGACTTCGAGCGCTGGTGCCGCACCGACACCGGCTTCGCCGCGCTGACCAGCGTAGTGACGAAACAGCAGAAGGACTCGCAGGAAAGCTTCCTCTACGCGGAGACGCTGAAGTACTTCTACCTGCTATTCGCGCCCGACAGCGCGCTCGATTTCGACGCGGTCACCTTCAACACCGAAGCGCATCCATTGCGCAGGACGTGGAAGGACTGAAGCACGCGGTTCGATTCACGCCGGGTGCGCGCCGCAAACCGATACGATTCGATTCATCACGCCGCGAAGACGGGCCGTATGCCCTCAAGAAGCAGCGTTGTCGGCCCCGACATCGTCGAGGAACGTCGCCGAGGGAACGAAGAATAGCGTCCCGGTTACGGCACGGCTGAAGTCCAGCAGACGATCGTAGTTGCCCGGCGGCGAACCGACGAACATGTTCTCCAGCATCTTCTCGGTCGTCGACGGCGATTTGGCGTAGCCGATGAAATACGTGCCGAATTCGCCCTTGCCGATATCGCCGAACGGCATGTTGTCGCGCAGGATCTCCAGCGAATTGCCGTTCTCGTCGACGATGCTGGTCAGCACGTTGTGCGCGTAGGACGCTTTCTCGCTGTCCTTCTGTTCGATATCGGACAGCTTCGCCCGGCCGATCATTTTTTCCTGCATCTCGACCGGAACGGCATTCCATTTGCCCAGATCGTGCAGGTATTTCTGCACGATGACGTAGCTGCCGCCCGCGAAGGTCGCGTCTTCCGCGCCGATAAGCGTGGCCGCGGCCGCGTCGTCCCCCTCGGGGTTTTCCGTGCCGTCGACGAAACCGAGCAAATCGCGGTCGTCGAAGTATTTGAAGCCGTGCACTTCGTCGACGATCGACACCGCGTCGCCGAGACGGCTGGTGATCTGCGTGGCGAGCTCGAAGCACATGTCCATGCGCGAAGCGCGGATATGCAACAGGATATCGCCCGGCGTCGAAACGGCGTGGTGCACGCCATGAATCTCGCGGAAAGGGTGCAGCTCCTTCGGTCTCGGCGCACCGAACAAGCGGTCCCAGGCATCCGAGCCGAACCCGACGATGCAGGACAATTGCGCCGTCGTGTCGCGAAAGCCCACCGCGCGCCGGAAGGCCGCCGCGTCCGCGCAAAAATCGCGCACGGCATTGCGACTCGCCTCGCCATCGTTCACGCGCACGACGAGAAACATGGCTGCACGCGTCAATCCCGAAGAGACTGGCTGGCTTTGAACGGATGACACGACTCTCTCCTTGCTGATGGCACATGTTCTGCAATGTGCGCGGCGATCTTAGCACCCGTCAGCGCACCGACCACGATCGTCGATCGATCGTTTTGTCGAAGACCGCCGTACCCCGTTACGGCTTCGATGCGATACGGCGATATCGGGAAAAAGTCTTTTCGAGATGGGAACGCGTGTTTGCGAACAGGAATTCGCGAAACGCGGCGGCCGCGGGCGGCAATTTCTTCGCGCTCATGTGGACGATGTGCCAATTGCGCAAGACCGGCGTGCCGATTACGTCGAGCAGCGCGATTTCACGCGTGCGCAATTCGAGTTCCAGCGAATGCAGCGAGAGCAGGCTGACGCCCATCCCGGCCATCACCGCCTGCTTGACGGTCTCGTTGCTGCCCAGCGTCACCATTCTCTTCGGCGTGAACAGGTGCTGCTTGAACATGGCCTCCATGACCAGTCGCGTGCCCGAGCCCGGCTCGCGCATGAGGAATGTGTCTTCGCGCAATTCGTGGAAATCGAGCCTGCGCGCACGCGCGAGCCGATGCGACTTGTGCACGGCCAGCACATGCGGGTTCTCGGCAACCGCCTCGTAGATCGCGTCGAGCATCGAAGGCGGCTGGCCCATGATGGCGAAATCGATTTCGTTGTCGCGCAACGCGTTGATCAGGATCTCGCGGTTGCCGACGAGAAACTGGATGTCGACTTGCGCATGACGCTTGGCGAACCGGGCGAGCAGCTTCGGCGCGAAATACTTCGCGGTGGTGACGACGCCGACGGTTGCCGAGCCGCTGCGCAGACCCTTTAGCGAGCCGAGCACACGCTCGGCATCCTGCAGTTCGCCGAGCACGCGCGCGGCATGGTGGCGGAACAACTCGCCGGCCTGGGTCAGCGCGAGCTTCTTGCCTATGCGCTCGAACAACGGCAGGCCGACAGCGTCTTCGAGCTGTCTGATCTGCATTGAGATCGCCGGCTGGGTGAGGTGCAACGATTCCGCGGCACGCGCAAAGCTCATCTGCCGCGTCGCTTCGAGGAACACGGTCAGCTGGCGCAGGGTCAGGTGACGCAGCATCGATTGCATGGCGTGGCGCTCCATTGCGGACACAAATCAATCATAAGCTTTTACTTAAGTCACGAAAAGAATATTTGAATTTTCCTTTTGCAGTAGTTGGCCTAGCCTGCAAGCACACTTCGGGAGGCAAGCCATGAACGCAGTGATGAAAGACGTCGCGAACGAAGCGGATATCGAGATCAAGAATTCCGCCAAACGCTACAAGTCCGGTGTATTGAAGTACAAGCAGATGGGCTACTGGCAGCCCGACTACGTTGCGAAGGATACCGACCTCATCGCAATGTTTCGCATCACGCCGCAGGAAGGCGTGCCAGCCGACGAGTGCGCCGCAGCCGTCGCTGGTGAATCCTCGACCGCGACCTGGACCGTGGTCTGGACCGACCGCCTGACTGCCTGCGAACTTTATCGCGCCAAGGCTTATCGCGTGGATCCGGTGCCGAATACCGGTCCCGGCACGAAGACCGAGCAGCAATACTTCGCGTATATCGCCTACGACCTCGACTTGTTCGAGCCCGGCTCGATCGCCAACCTGACTGCATCGATCATCGGCAACGTCTTCGGCTTCAAGGCCGTCAAGGCGTTGCGTCTCGAAGACATGCGCATCCCGGTCGCGTATCTGAAGACGTTCCAGGGCCCGGCCACTGGAATCGTCGTTGAACGCGAGCGCTTGGACAAATTCGGCCGGCCGCTGCTCGGCGCGACGACCAAACCCAAATTGGGTCTGTCGGGCCGCAACTATGGTCGTGTCGTCTACGAAGGACTGAAGGGCGGCCTCGATTTCATGAAGGACGACGAGAACATCAACAGCCAGCCATTCATGCACTGGCGCGACCGTTTCCTGTATTGCATGGAAGCGGTGAACAAGGCGTCTGCTGCCACCGGCGAGGTTAAGGGCCACTACCTCAACGTCACCGCGGGCACGATGGAAGAGATGTACGAGCGTGCCGAATTTGCCAAGCAGCTGGGCAGCGTGATCATCATGATCGATCTGGTGATCGGCTATACCGCGATTCAGTCCATGGCGAAATGGGCACGCCGGAACGACATGATTCTGCATCTGCATCGCGCCGGCAACAGCACCTATTCGCGCCAGAAGAATCACGGCATGAACTTCCGCGTCATCTGCAAATGGATGCGCATGGCCGGCGTCGACCATATCCACGCGGGCACCGTGGTCGGCAAGCTCGAAGGGGACCCGTTGATGATCAGGGGCTTCTACGACACCTTGCGCGAAACTCATACGCCGCAAAGCCTTGAGCACGGTTTGTTCTTCGAGCAGGACTGGGCGAGCTTGAACAAGGTGATGCCTGTGGCATCCGGCGGCATCCACGCCGGCCAGATGCATCAGTTGCTGACCTACCTCGGCGAAGACGTGATCCTGCAGTTCGGCGGCGGCACGATCGGCCATCCGCAGGGCATCCAGGCCGGCGCCGTCGCCAACCGCGTCGCGCTCGAAGCCATGGTGCTGGCTCGCAACGAAGGCCGTGATATCTGGAACGAAGGCCCGCAGATCCTGCAGGAAGCGGCCAGGTGGTGTTCGCCGCTCAAGGCGGCGATCGATACCTGGGGCGACGTCACCTTCAACTACGAATCGACCGACACCGCTGATTTCGTACCCACCGCCACCACCAGCGTCTGAACTCGGGAGATACGCCATGATGACCAACACCAACCAGCGCCTGACCCAGGGCCAGTTCTCGTTCTTGCCCGATCTGACCGACGCGCAGATCACCAAGCAGTTGCAATACGCGCTGAGGCAAGGCTGGGCGGTCGGTATCGAATACACCGACGATCCGCATCCGCGCAATACCTACTGGGAAATGTTCGGCAATCCGATGTTCGACCTGCGCGACCCGGCCGGCATCCTGCTCGAAATCAACAATTGCCGCAAAACGTTCGCCAGTCACTACGTCCGCGTCACCGCATTCGACGCCACGCGCGGCGTCGAGTCGCCAAAAATGTCCTACCTCGTCAACCGACCAGCGAACGAGCCCGGATTCGGCCTGGTCCGCCAGGAAGTCGACGGCCGCAATATCCGTTACACCATCCACTCCTACGCCACCGACAAGGGCGAAGGGGAGCGGTACTGAAGGCATTGCCATGAATGCCGAAGCGAACACGAGCTGCGCCGAAGCGATGTCTGATCTCGCGTTGTTGTACCGTGAGAGCGGCATCGCGGAGGTTTTCGAAAAACTCGATCGCGAGCTCATTGGTCTTGCGCCGGTAAAATCGCGCATACGCGAAATTGCCGCATTATTGCTGGTCGACAAGGCGCGGCGCGCGGTCGGCCTCGCCGCGAGTGCGCCGAGCCTGCACATGAGCTTCACCGGCAATCCGGGCACCGGCAAGACCACCGTCGCGATGCGCATGGCCGACATCCTGCACCGGCTCGGCTATACGCGCAGCAACCACGTCATCGCGGTGACGCGCGACGATCTCGTCGGCCAGTACATCGGCCACACCGCGCCGAAGACCAAGGAAGTGCTGAAGAAGGCGATGGGCGGCGTGCTGTTCATCGACGAAGCGTATTACCTCTATCGGCCGGAGAACGAGCGCGACTACGGCCAGGAGTCGATCGAGATTCTGCTGCAGGTGATGGAGAACCAACGCGATGATCTCGTCGTCATCCTCGCCGGCTACAAGAATCGCATGGAGACGTTCTTCCGCAGCAACCCGGGCATGGCCTCGCGCGTCGCCCACCACATCGATTTTCCCGACTACAGCGAGGCGGAACTGCTCGAGATTGCCCGGCTCATCGCCGCACAGACGGACTACCGCTTCGACGAGGCCGGACTCGCCGCGATGCGCGACTACATCGCGCATCGCCTCGCCCAGCCGCACTTCGCCAACGCGCGCTCGATCCGCAACGCGCTTGACCGCGCGCGCCTGCGTCAGGCGCAACGCCTGTTCGCGAACGCGGACAAGCAGTCCGCACCGGACAGGGAAGCGCTGATGACGATCACCGCGGGAGACATCCGCGCGAGCCGCGTGTTTCGCGGTGGATTGGATGGAGAAAGAAAACAGGAGAGCTCTTAGTTCGTCATTTCGGCCTTCGCCGGAATGACAGGGAAAAAGTGACGCAGTGGATTCGTACCGGAGGCTCTTATGTTCACCCGCCGCACTACACTCTCGAAATTCCTGATCGAACAACTCAAGGGCTCGAAGGAGAGCAATGATCTTGCCGCCCTGCTCGTCGACGTCGCTGCGGCGATCAAGGCGATCAGCGCGGTCGCGGCGAAGGGCGCGCTCGAAGGCAACACCGGCTCGCTCGAAACGGTGAACGTGCAGGGCGAAACGCAGAAGCCGCTCGACGTGCTAACCAACGAGATCATGCTGCGCCACTGCGACTGGGGCGGACTCGTCGCCGGCATGGCCTCGGAAGAGATGGAGGAACCGTTCGCGATCCCCGCCGAATACGAACGTGGCCGCTACTTGTTGCTGTTCGATCCGCTCGATGGCTCCTCCAACATCGATCTCAACGTCGCCGTCGGCACGATCTTCTCCGTGCTCGTGCACGATTCCGCGCAGCCGCCGCAACTGCAGGACTTCCTGCAGATCGGCAAGAAGCAGGTCGCGGCGGGCTACGCGATCTACGGGCCGTCGACCCTGCTCGTGCTGACCGTCGGCCGTGGCACGCACGGCTTCACCCTCGATCGCGAGATCGGCAATTTCATCCTCACCCATCCGAACCTCAGCGTGCCGAACGAGACCAGCGAGTTCGCGATCAACACCTCGAACGAGCGCTTCTGGGAACCGCCGATGCAGCGCTACGTCGAGGAGTGCAAAGCCGGCAAGACCGGTCCGCGCGAACGCGACTTCAACATGCGCTGGATCGCATCGATGGTCGCCGAAGTGCATCGCATCCTGATCCGCGGCGGCGTGTTCATGTATCCGCGCGACAGCAAGGCACCGAACAAGTCCGGGCGCCTGCGCCTGCTCTACGAGGCCAACCCGATGGCGATGCTGATCGAGCAGGCCGGCGGTCTCGCCTCGACCGGACGCGGTTGCCTGCTCGAAAAACAGCCCGAACAGCTGCACCAGCGCGCGCCGGTCATCCTCGGCTCGCGCTGCGAGGTCGAACGCATCGAACGCTACCACCACGAGTACGACAAGGGCGAAGACCAGCCGTTCGTCTCGCCGCTGTTCAACGAACGCTCGCTGTTCCGTCCGGAAGCCCGAGCCTGAGAGGGGAACGCGATGTCCACCAAACACCCGATCCTCGTCATCACCGGCTCCTCAGGTGCAGGTACGACCACGGTGATGTCGAGCTTCATCAACATCTTCCGCCGCGAAAACCTGACCGCGCAACTGGTCGAGGGCGATGCATTTCATCGCTACAACCGCCTGGAGATGCGCCAGCAGATGAAGGAGGCCGAGGCGCGCGGCGATCGCCACTACAGCCATTTCGGTCCCGAGGCGAATTTGTTCAAGGAACTCGAAGACCTGTTCCGCGACTACGCAGAGAGCGGCGGCGGACGCACGCGCAAATACCTGCACGATCCGGCCGAGGCTGCGCCATACAAGCAGGATCCGGGCACGTTCACGCCATGGGAAGACGTCAAGCCGAACACCGACCTGCTGTTCTACGAAGGCCTGCATGGCGCGGTCGTCGACGGCGACGTCGACGTGGCCAAGTACGCCGATCTCAAGGTCGGCGTCGTGCCCATCCTCAATCTCGAATGGATCCAGAAACTGCATCGCGACCAGCGCATGCGCGGCTACTCGCAGGAGGCGGTGACCGACACGATCCTGCGCCGCATGCCCGACTACGTCAGTCACATCTGCCCGCAGTTCTCGCGCACGCACGTGAACTTCCAGCGCGTGCCGACCGTGGACACGTCCAATCCGTTCATCGCGCGCAGCATTCCGACCGCCGACGAGAGTTTCCTCGTCATCCGCTTCGCCAATCCGAAGGGCATCGATTTTCCGTACCTGCTCAGCATGCTACACGACTCGTTCATGAGCCGGCCGAATACGATCGTCGCGCCGGGCGGAAAAATGGGCCTCGCGATGGAACTGATCTTCACGCCGATGATCCTGCAGTTGCTGGATCGCAAACGCCGCGCGCTTGCGGCCTGAGCGCGACCATGGAGACGCAGCAGAAATGAATGCCGAACTGAAAACGAGTGCAATTCCCGAACGTGATTTGACCAACGCGATCCGCTTCCTCGCCGCCGATGCGGTGCAGGCCGCGAATTCGGGCCATCCCGGTGCGCCGATGGGCATGGCCGAAGTCGCACTCGTGCTCTGGCGCAATCACCTCAAGCACAACCCGGGCAATCCCGCCTGGCCCGATCGCGACCGCTTCGTGCTCTCGAATGGCCACGGCTCGATGCTGCTCTATGCACTGCTGCATCTGACCGGTTACGACTTGCCGATCGAGGAGATCCAGCACTTCCGCCAACTGCACTCCCGCACGCCGGGGCATCCCGAATACGGCATGACGAGCGGCGTCGAAACGACGACCGGGCCGCTCGGTCAAGGCCTGACCAACGCGGTCGGCATGGCGCTGGCCGAGGCGCTGCTCGCGCGCGAGTTCAATCGCGACGGGCACACGATCGTCGATCACCACACCTACGTGTTCCTCGGCGACGGCTGCCTGATGGAAGGCATCTCGCACGAAGCCTGCTCGCTCGCCGGCACGCTCGGACTCGGCAAACTCATCTGCTTCTACGACGACAACGGCATCTCGATCGATGGCCACGTCGAGCACTGGTTCGCCGACGACACGCCGCGGCGCTTCGAGGCCTACGGCTGGCATGTCGTGCGCAACGTCGACGGCCACGACACCGCCGCGATCGAACGCGCGCTGCTCGAAGCGAAAACGATCGCCGACCGGCCGAGTCTGGTCTGCTGCAAAACCGTCATCGGCAAAGGCGCGCCGACCAAGGCCGGTACGCACGACGTGCACGGCGCGGCCTTGGGCAACGACGAGATCGCCGCCGCGCGCAAGGCGCTGCATTGGCCGCACGCGCCATTCGTCGTGCCCGCCGAAGTCTATGCAGGCTGGGATGCGCGCCGCGAGGGCGCGCAGCGCGAAGCGCAATGGCAGCGTGCGTTCGACGCCTACGCAAACGCGCATCCCGAACTGGCCGTCGAGTTCCTGCGCCGCATCGCCGGCGAGCTGCCGCGCGGCTGGCAGGAATACGCGCGGGAAAAACTTCACGCCGTGCAGCAGGCCGCGCCGAACATCGCCACGCGCAAGGCCTCGCAGAACGCGCTCGACCTGCTGCAGCCGCAGCTGCCCGAATTGCTCGGCGGCTCGGCCGACCTCACCGGCTCCAACCTGACCAACTTCAAGGGCGCCGTCGCCGTGCGCAAGGGCGATACGGGTCCGGGCTACGGCAACCACATCAACTACGGCGTGCGCGAGTTCGGCATGAGCGCGATCATGAACGGTATCGCGCTGCACGGCGGCTACATTCCCTACGGCGGCACCTTCCTCACGTTCTCGGACTACAGTCGCAACGCGATCCGCATGTCCGCACTGATGGGCCTGCGCGTGATCTACGTGTTCACCCACGATTCGATCGGCCTTGGCGAAGACGGCCCGACGCACCAGCCGATCGAACACGTCGCGAGCCTGCGCCTGATTCCGAGCTTGCACGTGCAACGCCCCTGCGATGCGACCGAAACGCTCGCCGCCTGGATCGCCGCGCTCGAACACAAGAACGGTCCTACCTGCCTGATCCTGTCGCGGCAGAACCTGCCGAGCCAGCCGCGCACGCCGGCGCAGATCGCAGCGATCGCGCGCGGCGGCTATGTGTTGGCCGATGCCGAAGGCGGGCGTCCCGATGCGGTCGCGATCGCGACCGGCTCGGAAGTCGCACTCGCAGCCAAGGCACGCGAGATTCTTGCGCACGAAGGCATCCGCTTGCGCGTCGTGTCGGTCCCCGACCTCAAGACATTCGATGCGCAGCCGGCCGAGTATCGCGCCAGCGTACTGCCCGCAGGCGTGCCGCGTGTCGCGATCGAAGCCGGCGTCACCGGCTCGTGGCATCGCCTCGTCGGCGACAGCGGCCGCGTCATCGGTATCGAACGCTTCGGCGAATCCGCGCCGGCCGACAAACTGTTCGACCTGTTCGGCCTTACCGCGGCCAATGTCGCCGCGCACGTGCGTGAGCTCGTTGCCGTCGCAGCGGGGGCCGATCGATGAGCGGCATCCGTATCCGTGCCGTACTGTTCGATCTCGACGGCACCCTCGTCGATTCCGCGCCGGACATCGCCGTGGCGATGAACCGCGCGCTCGAGGAATTCCACCTGCGCAGCCTGTCGCTCGCGGAAATCGCCGCGCGCATCGGCAAGGGGCCACGCGTGCTCGCGCAGCGCGTGCTCGCCGTGCAGCCGGGCCTGCTCGACGAGGCCGCGCGCGAACGCCTGATTGATCCGCTGCTCTCGACTTACCTCGACCACTACAGCGTGGCGATCGGCAATCACGGTCGATTGTTCCCGCACGTGGCGGAGACGCTGCATGCGCTGCGCACGCGCGGGCTCAAGCTCGCCGTGGTGACCAACGCGCTGCAGCTGCCCGCGCAGTCCATCCTTGAACGTTACGGCATCGTCGATGCAATCGATCTGGTGCTCGGCGGCGACCGCGTGATCAATCGCAAGCCGCATCCCGAGGCGCTCGAAACCGCCTGCCACTGGCTCGGGGTCGATGTCGACGCAACGGTGATGGTCGGCGACTCGAACAACGACGTTGCCGCCGCGCGCGCCGCGGGTTGCGAGATCGTCTGCGTGCCCTACGGCTACAACGAAGGCCGCTCCATCGCTGCGCTGGATTGCGACATCGTGGAAAATTTCGCCTTCCTGCCGGGCTGGATCGCGACGCACGAGAGCCGCTCGCTTGCGCTTTGCCGCGAAGACACACATTGAATTCCGATCGACTCCATGAGGTAACCCGATGGCCTTTGTCAGTCTGCGTCAACTGCTCGACCACGCCGCCGAACACGGCTATGGCGTGCCTGCGTTCAACGTCAACAATCTCGAACAGATCCACGCAATCATGCAGGCTGCGCAGGAAACCGACAGCCCGGTGATCCTGCAGGCTTCGGCCGGCGCGCGCAAATACGCAGGCGAACCTTACTTGCGCCACATGGTGCTCGCTGCCGTGGAAGCGCATCCGGACATCCCGCTCGTGCTGCATCAGGATCACGGCGCCTCGCCTGGCGTCTGCCAGGCCTCGCTCGTCTCCGGTTTCACCTCGGTGATGATGGACGGCTCGCTGCTCGAAGACCAGAAGACGCCGGCAAGCTACGACTACAACGTCGACACTACGCGCTTCGTCACGCGCATGGCACATCCGGTCGGCGTCTCAGTCGAGGGTGAACTTGGCTGCCTCGGCTCGCTCGAAACCGGCATGGCCGGCGAGGAGGACGGCGTCGGTGCCGAAGGCAAGCTCGACCATTCGATGCTGCTGACCGATCCGGAACAGGCCAAGGATTTCGTCGAAAAAACGAAGGTCGATGCACTCGCCATCGCAATCGGCACCTCGCACGGCGCCTACAAGTTCACGCGCAAGCCGACCGGCGACATCCTCGCGATCGACCGCATCCGCGCGATCCACGAGAAGATCCCGAACACGCACCTGGTCATGCACGGATCAAGCTCGGTGCCGCAGGAATGGCTCGCGATCATTCGCGAATACGGCGGCGACATCAAGGAAACCTACGGCGTGCCGGTCGAGGAGATCCAGCGCGGCATCAAGAACGGCGTGCGCAAGATCAACATCGATACCGACATCCGCCTGGCGATGACCGGCGCGATGCGCCGCGCCTTCGCCAAGGACGCCAGCGAATTCGATCCGCGCAAGGCGCTCAAAGCCGCGACCGCCGCGGCCAAGGACATTTGCAAGGCGCGCTTCGTCGAGTTCGGCTGCGCGGGTCAGGCATCGAAGATCAAGCCGGTAGCGCTCGAGAAAATGGCCCGGCGCTACCACTGATGGGTGCGTTCGCAAGCGTCGCGAGCGAACCTAGTTTGCGTGCGCTGATCTTCGATGTCGATGGGACCCTGGCCGACACGGAACGCGACGGCCATCGCGTCGCGTTCAACCGCGCCTTCGCCGACGCGGGTCTGGATTGGCATTGGGATACCGCCCGCTACGGCGAACTGCTCGCCGTGGCCGGCGGCCGCGAACGCATCCTGCATTTCGTCGACAGCGATGCCACGCATATTCCCTGCGCCAAGCGCGAGGCGCTCGCGCGCGACCTGCACGCACTCAAGACCACGCACTATGTGCGACTCGTCGAATCCGGCGAAGTGCGCCTGCGCCCCGGCGTGGCGCGCCTGATCGACGAGGCACATGCCGGTGGACTGCGACTCGCGATCGCGACCACGACATCGCGCGCGAACGTCGATGCGCTGTTCGCGCACTCGCTGCCCGACGCAGGCGGCTGGTTCGAGGTGATCGCAACGGCGGACGAAGCGCCGAACAAGAAACCCGACCCGCAGGTATACCGCTACGTCCTCGATCGGCTCGGCCTGCATGCGGACGAATGTCTGGCTGTCGAGGACTCGGCGCCGGGACTGCGCGCCGCGCGCGCCGCGGGTATAGCGACGATCGCGACCGTCAACGACTACACGCGCGATCAGGATTTCAGCGGCGCACTCGTCGTGCTCGACGATCTGACTGCGGTCGGCCTGCCGCAACTTCGCGCCTGGCACGCTTCGATCCGATAAGCCGCGTCAGCGGCGCGCGCATTCCGACGATGGTCGAAAAGAAAAACCCGCATTGCTGCGGGTTTTTCCGTGCGCAACGTTGCAAACCGCGATCAGAACGGAATCTCGTCGTCATCGAAATTGTCTGCCGGTGCCTGCGCTGGTGCATTACGCGGCGCCGGTGCGGACTGTGGGCCACGTGCGGGGCCGCGCTCGCGTTGCGCGCCGTAACCGCCACCGCCACCACCGCCTCCGCCACTATAACCGCCACCCTCGCCGCCACCGCCCTCGCGGCCGCCAAGCATCTGCATCTCGTCGGCGACGATCTTGGTCGAGTAGCGCTTGACCCCGTCCTTCTCGTATTCGTCGGTGCGCAGGCGGCCTTCGACATAGACCTGGCGGCCCTTCTTCAGGTACTCGCCTGCGATCTCGGCAAGTCGGCCGAAGAATTCGACGCGATGCCACTCGGTGCGCTCCTGCTGCTCGCCGGTCTGCTTGTCCTTCCACGACTCGCTGGTCGCGATGCGGATCGATGTGACTGCGTTGCCGTTGGGCATGTAGCGCGTCTCCGGATCGGCACCGAGATTGCCCACGAGGATGACTTTGTTGATGCCGCGTGCCATATGTTTTCTTCTCCGATCCGGCGCGATTGTATGGGCCAAATCATAACACGCGCGGGCGCCGGCTTCGTCCGAAACCGGCGTCGCTCCGTGTACGAAAAAGCCGACGCGGGGATGCAGGCAGCCAGCGATTTGGCGCTATCATGCCCGAGCTGGATGAAGGCTGCCCGCCGCTGCGAGATGGCATGAACGACTTGGCGATCGACTTCCTCGACGACTGGAATGCGCAATTGCCGGCCGACGCGCGCGCGCTCGCAGACCAGCTTTTCCCTCTGTTCTACGATGATCTGCGCCGCCTCGCCCACCGCGAACGCCATCGCGTCGGCGCCGGCGCCACGATGCAGACGACCGCGCTGGTCAACGAAGCCTACCTGAAGTTGCGCCGCGGACAGGCCTGGGAGACCGACTCGCATTTCCTGCGCGCGGCGGCGCTGGCGATGCGCCACGCACTGGTCAACCACGCCGAGACGCGACAGGCGGCCAAGCGCGGCGGCGGCTTGGAGGCATTGCCGTTGACCGCGGCGCTCGACGTGGCGACTGATTCGGACGCGTCCATTCTCGCATTGAACGAAGCACTGAGCCGGCTGGCAAAGGAATCGCTGCGCCTCGCCCAAGTCGTCGAGTGCCGCTATTTCGCCGGCTACAGCGACGTCGAGACCGCCCACGCGCTCGGCATCTCCGAGCGCAGCGTGCGCGGTGACTGGACGCTGGCGCGCGCGTGGCTGCATCGCGAGATGGCCGGCAAAGGCTGAAGTGCCACGATTATCACTTGGTCGCCAATCTACGCAAGTCGCGGCGGTGCGTGGTTGGGCTGGAAGGATCGTCGTAGCGCAGGCTCGCGGTCGCGGCTTCGTCTTCAAATTTCTGAGCGGCGTCGAAATCGCCGGTCGCCATCAGTGCATCGGCACGGATGCGCTGTAGGTACGGTCCCATGCGCGCGTCGCGGGCGCCGGTCACTTCATTCCAGATGGCGAGTGCCGTCTCGCTTTCGCGCAGCGCGGCAGCGTGATCGCCTTGTGCGAGCGCGGTGCGCGCGAGACCCCCGTGCGCGAGCGCGATGTGCGCGAGCTTGCGGCCTTCGGCAGCACCGACAATGACAGCGAACTGCTCCTTCGCCGCGCCGAACTCGCCATCCTCGATCAGTAGACGGCCATAGCTTTCGCGTGCGGCCATCGTCTGCGGGTTGCGGTCCAAGTCGTGGGCGAGATAATCGTCGAGTGCGAGTTTGAGCTCACGCCGCGCATCGTCGCGGCGGCCCGCGCGTAGATAGGCTTCTCCGAGAATGCGGCGCGCCTGCCGCGGCTGATGCGCGTAGGCGTGTTCAATCTGAAGATAGCGGGAAACCGATTCGAGTTCCGGGATCGCTTCGACGGCACGTCCTTCGGCCCGCATGCGGTCGCCGTGAAAGAGCCGAATGAGTGCGGTGTCTTGATTGAGCTGTGCGAGCGGCGGCAGCAACGGGATCAGCCGCGCGTATTCGCGCGAGGCCGCCTCGCGGTCGCCGGCAAGGTGCAGGCTGACGGCGGTGAAGCTGCGCGGAATGAGGGCGATGAGCGAATCAGCGCCCATCGTGTGCTCGGCCAAATCGACGGCACTCGCATATGCTTTGGCCGCTTCGATGTAGCGTCCAGTGGCCTGATAGATCAGGCCGAGGTTGTTCCACAGTTTTATCAGTTCGACGTCGTCGCGCTCGGGTAGCGTCTCAGCCAAATTCAACGCGCGATGGTAAGCAGCGATGGCCTCGTCGTATCGCAGCCGCCACCCCAGAAAATTACCCAGCTTGATCAGCGCCGTCACATGGTCTCGCGTGCGTGGCGCGCCCGCCTCGAACAAGCCTATCGCCTTCTTCAGTGCAGCTTCGGCGGCGGCCGCTTGGGTGTCGTCGGTTAGCAGGCGCACGCTCTCGGTCGTCCACCAGATGCCGCGCCGCTGCGCATCGGTATCGTGCGCCGCATCGAGCAGCGCACCAGCGTCCGCTTGCGCCTTGGCGCAATCCTTCGCGGTTTGTGTTTCGTTTGGCGCGATACAGGCGCGTTGAGCAGCTTGCACCGCCGCGTCGAGCAGGTCGGCGTGGTACGGACCGTAGCGCTGACGCGCCAGTTCCAGCTCCCGCGCTTCAAGCTTGTCCGCGGTAGTGCCTTCGTCGAGCGCGCGATAGATTTCGGAAGTGGTGCGCAACAGATCGATCCGTGTGTCGGGGTCGTCGGCGAAACGCCCATCGATGCGGCCGGCGGAGATGTCGAGCAGCTCGCGCGCCGTGATCTGGCCGCGCGGCTTGTCGCTGGCGATGCGTGGATCGCTGGCCTTGAAGATGCCGAGCAGAAAGTTCTTCGCTGCCTCTGCGCGCGCGGCCTGCATCTCGGCTTTACGCGCCTGCCACAGCGTCCCGGCCAATCCCGCTGCCAGTGCAAGGACCAACGCCGCAGCCGCCGCAACCGCCCAACGATAGCGTCGCAGCACACGCCCGAACACGTACATGCGCGCGCCCTCGCGTGCGAGCACGGGCTCGCGCGCGCGATGACGCTGCAAGTCGAGTTTGAGACCGTTGACCGTGTCGTAGCGATGGGCGCTCTCGCGGCGCAGGCATTTGCCGACGATCGCATCGAGATCTCCGGTCAGGGCGCTCGCCGGCACCGGCGCGTCGGCTTTGTCGCGAACCACGCGACTTGGCGGCGGCGCGTCGCGATCAAGCAGCGCCAGCGCCTGCGGCGAAGGCAGACCGCTCTTGCACAACGGGCGTTCGCCGGTCAGGAGTTCGAACAGCAGCACGCCGAGTGCGTACACGTCGGTCGCCGTCGTCACGGGCTCGCCGGCGAGTTGCTCGGGCGCGGCGTAGTCGGGCGTGAAAGGCGCGATCGTCATCGTCGGATCGGCCGCATTCGACGATGCGCTCGCGTCGATCAGCTTGGCGATGCCGAAATCGAGCAACTTGACCTTGCCCTCGGCGTCGACCAGCGTGTTGGCCGGTTTCAGGTCGCGGTGGATGACGAGGTTGCGGTGCGCATACGCCACCGCATCGCACACTTGCGCGAACAGGTCGAGGCGCTCGTACAGCGTCGCACGGCGCGCGTTGCAATATTCGATCAGCGAAGCGCCTTCGACGAATTCCATCACCGTGTACGGACGACCATCCGGGGCGACGCCGCCGTCGAGCAGGCGCGCGATGCCGGGATGATCGAGCCGCGCGAGGATCTGTCGCTCGGCGTGAAAGCGTTGCAACTCGCCGATCGCCTCGAAACGCAACAGCTTGAGTGCACCACGCTGCGTGAATCCGGCCTCGGCACGCGTCGCCGCATAGACCTCGCCCATGCCGCCGCGACCGACCAGTCGATCGATGCGCCAGGCGCCGAGAACCGTGCCCGCAGCCAGCGAGGGCGCGACAGTGACAACCTCCATTGTTTCTGCAGCGAGCGGCGGCGTGTCGAGCACGCCCAGCGCCGCATTGGCGCGCAGCAATTCCTCGACTTCGCGGCGCAGGTCCGCGTCGTCGGCGCAAACGCGAGCAAGCCAAGCGGCTCTCTCGGATTCCGCCATTTTCAGCCCCTCGGCAAACAGGTTCGCAAGACGTTCCCAACGTTTGTGTTGCACGACCGTTCCCCGATGTCGATGCATTGCCGGCGGCGATATTGCGCTTTTCCGCGTGACTTGCAAATGACCGCGCTCGTATGACGCGTTGCCGGATTGCGCGCCGTTTTCTGTAACTCCATTGCAGGCAGGCACCCGACGATCACGACACATCGCACAGAGAGGCTGATGCAAATGTCCAGAACTGACATGTTGAAAGCGGGGCTCGGTATTGCGCTCGGTTTAGCTGTCGCAATCGGCGGCGGCGTTCGCTCGGCGGCGGCCAATAGCCCAGGCACGCCTGCCAATATGGACACCTGCGATCAGGATCCGAACACCTCCCCGCAGCACGCCCAGTTGCCTGGTCCGTTCCATGGCGATTGGAACGTCACCACGGGCGACGGCACGACGATCGCCATCAAGTTCCACCAACTCATAGGCGGATTGCGCAACACCGTCACAGGCACAGTGACGCCGCAGACGCTCAAGATCGTGAATGGTCATGCCGCGAACAAAACCTCCCTTCACCTGACCGTCTCGGTATCGGGCCAGAAAGGCGACGTGGTGTTGACCCTAGCGCCCAATGGCAGAAGCTTCACCGGCAGCGGCCAGTTAGCCGACGGCACGGCGATCACCTGGATCGGCCGGCAGGTGCCGTCCGGCACCATCAGTGCAGCGCCGCCGCAGACCCAACAGATCTATGCACCGTCCCAGAGTCGGCGAACCTACGCCGCGCCTCAACAGACTGCGTCGACCGACGAAGACATGTCGGCGCAGCAGACTGAGCAGAACGACACACCACCCCAGCAAACTCGGCGAAGCCACGCCTCGGCTCAGCAGTCTGAGTCGAACGACGACGACATGTCGGCCCAACAGACTCAGCAGACGCCGCCCAAGCGGACTCGACAGGCGCACGCGCCAGCGCAACAGTCCGAGTCCACCGACGACGACACAGCGCCCCAGCAGGCTCAGCAGACTGAGTCGACTGACGACATGTCGCCTCCTCAAACCCAGCAGGCTTACCCGCCTCCGCAGCCGGCTCAATCGCCGCCGGTGCGCTCGCTGTCGTCCGATTCATTCCATGGCAATTGGAATGTAAGCGCGAGCGATGGCACGACGTTTGCGATCAACTTCCGTCAAGGCAAAAGCTCGTTGGGAAAGAAGCTGCTTCACGAAATCATCGGCGGAGGGCAGAACAACATCACGGGCACGGCGATGCCGGCAGTGCTGAAGATCGTGAACGGCTCCGTCATGAACAAAATCTACCTTCACCTGACCGTCTCCATGTCGGGCCAGAAGGGCGACGTGATGCTGACGCTGGCGCCCGACGGCAACAGCTTCACCGGCGCGGGCCAACTGGCCGATGGCACGGCGATCGCCTGGACCGGCCAACGGGCGTCGTCCGCTACGCAGACTCAGGCGACCGACGCTTCTCGCCCGCGCAACAAGATCGATCGCTTGCGCAAAGAGATCTCGCAGAACGATCAGCCGACCTGACGGCGCGTGCAGGTACGCACTTTTTCTTGCCATCTTGAAAAACGAGGAGGTTCAAATGTGTCATGCAATTCGTGCAATACCTGTCTGCGGGCGCCTGTGGGTGCGGAGCACCACCTTCGCCGCGCTGACGCTCGCCGCGGTCGGGTCCGCCCATGCGGGCTGCGGCGATCGGCCCGGAACACCCAACAACGTCACCATGGTCGCGACGTCGCCGCACTCGGTCGAGGTCAGCTGGCGCAATACGACCTTCAAGGGGATGAACCGCTCAGGTTCGACGAGCAGCGATCCCACCGGCAACATGTATTTCGACATGTATTTCCGCAACGGCCAAAAGCAAAACATCGGCAAGGACCTCACCGGAACCGGACCGTACCAAGTCAATTACGGCATGGTGTCGTCGCACGTATTTGACAACCTGTCGCCAAACTCGGCCTATTGCTTCGCGCTGCGTGCACGAACCCGCGGCGGTACGCAGGGCTGCATCTCGGCGGTGACGTCGAACTGGGCTTGCGCGACGACGCTGATGGCCAATGCCAAGCCGATAGCTTCGCCCCCGAAACCCGGACAGCAACAACCGGTCATCTCGCTGCAGGGCGGTGCGAATGGCTCCGATCGCATCACCGGACACGGCTTCCTGCCCAACGCGCCGGTCACGATCCGGGTGACCAACCGCCAGCTCAACCAGGTCTTCGTCGAGACGATCGGCGGCCGGCGAATCACGTCGACGCCATCGGGCACGCTCGATGTAACGTTGGCCGGCTTCTGCAAAATTCAGGGCGACGAGTTGTTCTTCACCGCCAACGACGGGCGCCCCAATCCTGCCGACAAGGCGACCGGGACGCTGTGGAGCGATGCAGCCACGACGCGTTGCAACTGACCCGCGGATTCGCACGAGGCTGAGCGAAATGTCAAAGACCAACAGACGAGAGTTTTTGCTTGAGAGCGTTCCTCTGATCGCCGCGCCATTGTTGATTTCTTTGTTTCCGGAAAAAGCCCTGGCCGGCCCCACGGTCCAGGGAGATTGGCGCTATTGCGGCAAATGTAGCTCGATGTTCTGGAACGGAACAACGAACAAGGGGCGTTGTTCGGCCGGCGGTGGCCATCAGGCACAGGGATACGATTTCGTTCTCCCCTACGGCACTCTCGCCGAGACACCGACGGCACAAGTCAGCTGGCGTTTCTGCGACAAGTGCTACGCGATGTTTTTCGACGGCTTCGCCGACAAGGGACGCTGTCCGGCGGGCGGTGGTCATCATGCCCAGGGGTTCGTGTTCCGATTGCCGCACGACATCAATGCGGATGGCGGCAACCAGGGCAACTGGCGTTACTGTCAAAAATGCAAAGCCATGTTCTACGACGGCTTTCCTGGCAAGGGAAATTGCCCGGCGGGTGGCGGTCATCAAGCGCAAGGCTATGCGTTCGTGCTTCCCCACGGCGCCGAGCCTTCTCGCAACGTGGCCGCGGACCTACACCTGCGGTCCGGGCTCAGCACGGACGGATGGGCGCCGATCAGCGGCTGGGTGGACATCGTGATGAAGCCGAACGGCGACTACGTGTTCTCCGGACACGTGCATAACGCCGGCGCCGTGAACATCCGATACAGCCTGGCGGCGGTCGTGGCCACACCATCGGGACAATCGTTCGGCTTCGGCATCAAAGGCCATCGCGTGGACGGCACCGAAACGGTGTTCGGGCGCAATCGCGACCACAACTGGAGTCAGGCCAAGAACGATCCGCGGATTGCCAGGAGCTGGGACTCGGTCGCCCAGGGGACTCTCAGTTGGCGCCTGGCCGCCTCCGCGACGATCACTTCGACGATCGAAAAATTTATCGACGACACGGCCAGGGAAGCATTTCAAAAGTTGGCACAACGAATGAACGCCTCGCCCGGCGGCCAGGCCGCGAAATTCTATATGAACCTGCTTTTGACATTGTAGGAGTGTGCTCATGGACTCGTTGGCCCAAGTTCCCAGAAGAATGTTCATGCGTCGCGCCGTCACAGTCGCTTTCGCGCTGATCGGTTTCGCCCTGAATGCAAGCGCCGCCGAGCCGCAAAAACCGGAGGTGAAGCGGCGCCCCGATCTCGCCGACAGTGCGGCAGGCACCTACTTCGGCGACGTCATTTCCGATTCGCGCGGCGCTTCGCAATCCGGCGTAACGATCACGGTCGAGAGGACGGCGCCGAACACCATCCGCGTGACGAGCAGTTATCCACGACTGCCCGAGTTCACGACTCGGCTGACGCGCGCGATGCACACCATCCAGCACAGCGGCAGCGACGCATCGATCGTGTTCCTGCTCGATCTGTCGAAAAGTCCCCATCATCTGGACGTGACCGTCGACGACGCATCGTGGTCCGGAGACAAGCAGCAAGACGCCAATCCGCCAGGAGACGAACAATGACGACAAAGCTCATACGGTACGCCGCATCGCTCGCGACAGCGGCAGCGATGATGTTGCTGACGACGCCAAGCCAGGCGCGGCATGAGCTCACCGTGGTCGGCGGTTCGGGCAACGCCTCGGCAAAAGCGCAATGCCCATCGGGGCAGAAGCTCGTCGGCTTCTCGGGTCGCACGGGGCTATGGATCGACAAAATCCAGATGGTCTGCGCGCGCCCGGGTGCTCAGCCGGTCGCGATGGGCGCGCGCTACGGCGGCGCGGGCGGAGGCGCAAAAGATGGTTTCTGCCCACGCAACTGGGACATGACCAATCATGCCGCGCTGAACATGACGACGCGAGAAAGGCAAGTCGCCGCGATCAATTTCGAATGTCGTTCGCGGGCGACGGGGGAAACGATGAGCATGTCGTTCGGCAACCCTGCCTATCTGGCGCGCTGCCCGGGAATAGGCGTCGGCAATTGTCCCTCCGACCCTTTCACTCTGCAGAACTGTCCAGCGGATGAAGTTCCGCTGGGCTTCAACGTGCGCTACGGCAAGGACGTCAATGCGATCGGTTTGATCTGCGGACGGTTGTAGCACGCACTACTAGTCATGTCGAAATTCTGTTCGTGGAGACAAGCCATGAAGCGATTCAATTCGTACCTGCTGGGTATCCTCGGCATTGCGCTGTTCGGTAGCGCACAGGCGGCAGAGCCCTACGGAAAAATCGGCGAGAAATACGCCGCTCTCGGCGGACACAACAGCGCGTTGGGTTTGCCGATCGGCGACGAAGCGAATGCGCCGAACGGCGGCCGTTTTCACGACTTCAAGGGGGGATCCATCTACTGGCACCCGCAAATCGGACAAGCTTTTGCGGTTTGGGGCCTCATCGGTGCCAAGTTCCATCAATTGGGCAATGCGCAATTCGGTTATCCGATCACCGACGAAAGCACGACCCCGGACAGGCGTGGCCGCTTCAACCACTTCCGTGTCATGCAATTGGCTGGCAAACCGGAGGTGTCGATCTATTGGACGCCGGAGACCGGCGCACATGAAATCCAGGGTCTGATTCGCGACGCGTGGGCGAAAAGCGGATGGGAACGCGGCGAACTCGGCTATCCGACCAGCGACGAATTCCAGGACGGCGCATTCCGCCGCAGCAATTTCGAACACGGCTACATTCAGTGGTCGCAAAAATCCGGCGCGCGAATCGTCAAAGCGGGCGCGGCGATCACGGCCCAGGCTCCGCCGAAAACGTTCGGCACTCTGCTCGTCAACGGCATGGAAGTCTCGGTCAAAGGCCGCGTGCTCGCCGGGGACCCGCTGTTTCTCAGCGAGAATGCGGTCTGCAGTCAGTGGAATGCGCATCTGGGCGAACTCAATGCATGGGTGCAAGGCCAGGCGATTGCACGCATCAACGCACTTATCGCGACCAAGCTGCACAGAAATGACGTCGGTATGCGCACGACCGGCACGCATGTCAATTTCAGCGCTGCCTGCAGTTTCCGCGCGGAAGTCGCGACGGCGTGCCAGGACAGCGTCACGCTGCGCCTCTTGCTGCCCGGCAATTCGTTCCAGGCCTACCTGATGACGCCGGTAACCGCCAAAGACGGCGTGTTCGGCGATTCCGATCCGAAATTCATCGTGCGCGCCGACTTTGAAGTGACCACCGGCGTTCGCATTCCGACGACGCCGGGCGGCGCGCTCGGACTCGGGCCCTCCAATATCCGCATCTTCAACGCCAAGCTCGAATCGCACAACGTGACCGCCGATTTCATCAAGGCGGCGGTCGAAATCGGTTCGCAATTTTTCACCGGCAAGGACATTCTCGATACGTTATTGCAAGACCGCATGTTCAAGTTCGATGCGATCGGCACCTCGCTCGGCAAATTCTCGCCCACGCTGCGTTCGATCCCGTCCAACTACCACATCGACGCCTGCCTGCGCAGCCCGGACGTGTTCCGGCTCGACGGCACCGATGTCGTAGACCGTGGCCCGATCGTGCACTGATCGCACGACTCCATCGTTGCGATGACGCAACGACCGCTCGGACCGGAAAAGCGCGGCAGCGCGATCGCCGCGGCCCCAGCGGCAGCGTCACGGTCTTCGACGACGCTGGCACGCTTGGCAGTGCGCCGCTGAGTGCCGCCACCGCGACACTTGCCAGCGCCAGCTTCGCTGGTCGGCACGCATCGCATCACCGCACAGTATTCAAGAGAGGGGCGCCACGAATCGAGCCCCTCTCTCAGCCATATCAATTCGCCGGCACGATCGGCAGTTCGATGTAGCTCGCATTCGCGCCGCCGCGGTAGACGCGCTGCGTCGCTTTGACGTAGTCGCCCGGCTTGGCGAAAAACATGTTCGGCACGAAGGTCTGCGGATTGCGGTCATAGAGCGGAAACCAGCTCGACTGCACCTGCACCATGATGCGGTGGCCCGGCTCGAACACGTGGTTCGCGGTCGGCAAGCCGAACTTGTATACCAGCGGCTGGTTCGCAGCGATCGCTTCGGGCTTTTCGAAGCTCGTGCGATAGCGGCCGCGGAAGATGTCCATCGAAACGCCGAGTTCGTAGCCACCCATTTCGGCGCGCGACGGCACCGCTTCGGGATAGACGTCGATCAGCTTGACCACCCAGTCGCTGTCGGTGCCGCTGGTCGAGGCGAGAAGATGGACTTGCGGCGCACCGCCGATGTGCAGCGGCTGCTTGAGCGGCTCGCTGACCCAGGTCAGCACGTCGGGGCGGCCGTCGACGAAGCGTTGGTCGACGACGAGCCAGCGCGTCCATGCGTCATGGTCGGCGAAGTGCACGGGGCGCGGCTGGTAAGGTACGGGCTTGGCCGGGTCGGAGACGTATTCGTCATAGGCATTCGCATCCGCCGTCGGAGCGTCGAACGACAAGCCCTGTTTCGCGGCGAGGTAAAGCGGCTTGGATTTCGCGTTGCAGCCCTCCGCACAGCTCAACGGCCACGAAGCGTAGCGGTCCCAGTGATTCTCGCCGGTGTTGTAAATGTATACTGGCGGCGTGTCGACCTTCGCTGCGCCGTCGAGAAGATACTGGTCGAAGAACGGCTTGAGCACATCGCGGCGGAACTGCAGTGACGTATCGCCGTCCCATTGCAGGGGGCCTAGCGAAGTGCCGTCGTAGTTGACCTGGCTGTGCCGCCACGGACCCATGACGAGGAAATTCTTGTCGTTGTGCTCGTCCTTCGCTTCCATCGCCGGATAGCTGTGGATTGCGCCCCACATGTCCTCCTGGTCCCACAGGCCCTGCAGCCACATCGTCGGCACCTTGAGCGGCGTGCTCGCCATCACCTTGTCCAGCGCCTGCCCGCTCCAGAATCCGTCATAGGTGGGATGCTCGGTGATCTTGCGCCAGAAACCGAGCTGGTCGAGCCCCGCCGCACGCGCGAAATCGCCCGCCGAGCCGGCGCGCAGGAAATTGTCGTAGTCGTCGAAGCCGGCGCGGACGATCTTCTTGCCGTCACCGCGCGCGGTGGTTTGCCCTGAAATGTAGTCAAAATTGGTCTGTCGGAATGCGCCGTAGTGGAACCAGTCGTCGCCCATCCAACCGTCGACCATCGGGCTTTCCGGTGCGGCCACCTTGAGCGCCGGATGCGGATTGACCAGCGCCATGACGACGGTGAAGCCTTCGTATGACGAGCCGAGCATGCCGACCTTGCCGTTCGACTCCTTGACGTTCTTCACCAGCCAGTCGATCGTGTCGTAAGCATCGGTGGAATGATCGACCTTGCTGTTGTTGAGCGGCCCGATCAGCGGCCGCGTCATCACGTAGTCACCCTCGGAGCCGTGCTTGCCGCGCACGTCCTGGAACACGCGGATGTACTGACCGCCCTGCACGAATACCTCGTCGCCCTGCGGCAGCGATGCGAGCATGCCGCCACTGACCTCGCGCTCGGCGCGCTTGGCTGCGTTGTACGGCGTGCGTGTGAGGATCATCGGCGCGTTGTGCGCACCCTTCGGAATCATGATGACCGTGTACAGCTTGGTCCCGTCGCGCATCGGAATCATCGCCACGCGCTTGACGTAGTCGTAGCTCTGCGTCGGCATCGTGAAGCTTTTCGGAATGTCGGGGGACAGCGGCGGCGTGTCGGCCTGCGTCGAAACGCTGCCGAAAAGAAACGGAAGCGCGGCCAGGCAAGCGGAGCGGATCGGACTCATCACGGGGCCTCGTGCAGAAATGACACGCGATACTAAACGTGAACCAGCCACGCGCATAGCGCCAAAAGTCAGGTTCGGGGATGCGCCAAACGGCTAGGCCTCGGCCTGCCGCTGGCGCACGATCTCGGCAGCGATCTGCGCGGCCAGGCGCGCGTTGTCGAGCACCAGCGCGATGTTCGCCGCGAGCGAACGCCCCTGGGTCAGCTCGAACAAGCGCTGCAGCAGGAACGGCGTCACCGCCTTGGCGGCGATGCCCTGGCGCGCGGCATCGGCCAGCGCTTCCTCGATCGCCGGCACGATCAACTCGCGCGGAATCTCGGCCTCGTGCGGAATCGGATTGGCGACGAGCTGCCCACCGGACAGGCCCAGGCGCGCACGCATGAGGTGCGCGGTCGCGATCTCGCCGGCGCCGTCCATCCGCAGCGGCGCGGCCAGTCCCGACGAGCGCGACCAGAACGCCGGAAATTCCTGCTGCCCGACCGCGATCACGGGCACGCCGAGCGTTTCCAGCACTTCCAACGTCTTCGCCAGGTCGAGGATGGCCTTGGCGCCGGCGCTGACCACGGTGACTCGCGTCTGCGCGAGTTCGTGCAGGTCGGCGGAAATGTCGAACGACGATTCCGCGCCGCGATGCACGCCGCCGATGCCACCTGTAGCGAACACGTCGATGCCGGCGAGCGCGGCCGCGATCATCGTCGCGGCGACCGTGGTCGCGCCGGTGCGGCCGCTGGCGAGGCAAGCCGCGAGATCGGCGCGCGACAGCTTCATCACCTCGCGTGCGCGGCCCAGCGTTTCGAGTTCGTCGTCGGACAGACCGATGCGGATGTGCCCGGCCATCACCGCGATCGTCGCCGGCACTGCGCCCGCGGCGCGTACCTGCGCCTCGACGCGGCGCGCCGTCTCGACGTTCTGCGGATACGGCATGCCATGCGTGATGATGGTCGACTCGAGCGCGACCAGCGGCCGCGCGTCGGCGCGCGCACAGCGCACTTCGTCGGAGAAGGCCAGAGGCGCAGTCATGCTGTGAGCTCGAGAAGCATGCTCAACGATACCCCGCCGCCTGCAACTCGAACAGTTCTGCGTAATGGCCCTGCCGCGCGAGCAATTCCTCGTGCGTCCCCGCCTCGATGATGCGGCCGTGTTCGAGCACGACGATGCGGTCGGCCATGCGCACGGTCGAGAAGCGGTGCGAGATGATCACCGCGCTCTTGCGTTCGGCCAGGTCCTTGAAGCGCTGGAACACAGCGAACTCCGAACGCGCGTCGAGCGCCGCGGTCGGCTCGTCGAGGATCAGCAACTGCGCGTCGCGCATGTAGGCGCGCGCGATCGCGATCTTCTGCCACTCGCCGCCGGACAGTTCGACGCCGTCACGGAACAGCTTGCCGAGCATCTGCGCGTAACCCTTGGGCAGCTTTGCGATCACGCCGTCGGCGAGGCCGCTTTGCGCGGCGGCGGCGATGCGCCCGGCATCGTCGCGGCCTTCGATGCGGCCGACGGCGATGTTGTCGGACGCGGTGAAGTAGTAGCGCACGAAGTCCTGGAAGATCACGCCGATGTTCGCGCGCAGATCTTCGAGCGCGTATTCGCGCAGGTCGCGGCCATCGAGCAGGATGCGGCCTTCGTCGGGCTCGTACAGGCGCGCGAGCAGTTTCACGATCGTCGTCTTGCCCGCGCCGTTCTCGCCGACGAGCGCGATGACCTCCCCGGCGCCCAACGCGAAATCGAGATTGCGCACGGCCCAGCGCTCCGCGCCCGGATAACGGAAACCGACGTTCTCGAAAACGAAGCCTTCGCGAATCGGATGCGGAAACGGCAGCGGATTTTCGGGCGAGACGATCTCCGGCTCGATCTCGAAGAACGAAAACAGGTCGTCGAGATACAGCGCCTGCCCGGCGACGTTGGAAAATCCGTAGAGCAGGCCTTCGAGCAGGCCGCGCAGGCGACGGAACGAGGCCGAGAGGAAGGTCAGATCGCCGATCGTGAACGTGCCGTTGACCGTGCGCCAGGCGATCAGCGCATAAGCCGAGTAGTAGCCGACCGTGCCGACCGTCGTGAACACCCCGCCCCATCCAGCGCGGCGCAGCGCGATCGATCGGTTTGCGCGGTAGATCGCCTGCGACAAGGTCTTGTAGCGTTCGACGAGAAACGCGGACAGGCCGAAACTCTTGACCTCCTTCGCCATCGTCGCGCTCGCGCCGACCATGCGCAGGTAGTCGAGTTCGCGCCGCTCCGGCGTCCACTGGTAATTGACCGCATAGCTTTCGGCGTTGAAATGCAGTTCGCTGACGAATACCGGCACGAGCGCGACGAACAGCAACAGGATCAGCCACGGCGTGTATACGAGCAGGCCGATCGCGAAGCTGACGATTGTGACCACGTCCTGCGCCTGGCCGAGCAGTTGCGACATCAGCGCGTTGCGCATCGCGACCTGGCGGCGTGCGCGGTCGAGGCGATCCTGCAGGTCCGCATCCTCGAAATCCTCGAGGTCGAGCGAGGCCGCATGTTCCATCAGGCGCACGCTGGTCGCGTTCGTATATAGCTCGCCGAGCAGCGAATCGACCAGCGAAACGATGCGGCCGAGGATGTCGGCGATCACCGCAAGGGCGAATTCGAGCCCGAGCAGCCACCACAGGCGGTGCAGCTCGCCATTCGCGAAGCTCGCGGACAAATCCGCATGCCCGCCCGCCTGCACGAAGCGGGCGACCTCGTCGACGATCAGCTTGCCGACATACAGGGTGACGACGGGGAGCAGCGCGCGCAGCAGCCGCAGTGCGATCGTGGCGACGCTGAGCCGCCGGCTCGTCTGCCAGATGCTGCGCAGGTACGGCGGCACATTGCGCAGCGCCGCTAGGCGCTCACGCAGGCTCTGCTTCGGCGGCGGCTCGGCGAAATGCCCGCGCGCGGCGCCGGCAGCCCGGCCGCGAGTGGCACGGCCGCCCATGTCGTATTGCTTCGGCATGTGCGCAGAATAATGCCTGCGAAGCGGCGCGGACAGCCTGTTACAATCCACGCATAATTTTGCCTGCGCCCCGCACATGTCCAGCGTCCGCGTCCTGCCTACTGAATCCGCCGTCACCCGCTTTGCCGACGCCCAGGCGCTGGCCGCATCGGGGATGGCCCAGGTCAACGCGCTGATCCGCGCGCGACTCGCCTCTGATGTGATCCTGATCAACCAGATCGCCGAGCACATCATCGGCGGCGGCGGCAAGCGCCTGCGGCCGATGCTGCATCTGCTTGCCGCGCAGGCCGCGGGCTACGCGGGCAAGGACCATGTGCAACTCGCTGCGGTGATCGAGTTCATCCACACCTCGACCCTACTGCACGATGACGTCGTCGACGAATCCGACCTGCGCCGCGGGCGCAAGACCGCGAACGCGCTCTGGGGCAACGCCGCCAGCGTGCTCGTCGGCGACTTCCTCTATTCGCGCTCGTTCCAACTCATGGTCGAGCTCGATTCGATGCCGGTCATGCGCATCCTCGCCGACACGACCAACCGCATCGCCGAGGGCGAAGTGCTGCAGTTGCTCAATATCCACAACCCCGACACCGACGAGCGCGCCTATTTGCAGGTGATCGAGCGCAAGACCGCCGTGCTGTTCGCCGCGGCGACGCGCCTCGGCGGCGTGCTCGCCGGTGTGCCGGCCGCGCAGGAGGAGGCGCTGTACGCCTACGGCATGAACCTCGGCTACGCCTTCCAGATCGCCGACGACGTGCTCGACTACGTCAGCGACGCGGGCACGCTCGGCAAGAACATCGGCGACGACCTCGCCGAAGGCAAGGCCACGCTGCCGCTGATCTACGCGATCGAGCGCGCGCCGGCCGAACAGGCGGCGTCGCTGCGCCGCGCGATCGAAACCGGCGGCCTCGACTCGCTCGACAACATCATCGCCGCGATCCGCGACACGGGCGCGATCGAGCGCGCGCGCGCGATGGCGCAACGCTACGCCGACGCGGCCCAAGCCGACCTCGCCGCGCTGCCGCCGTCGGCCGCGCGCGATGCACTTTCGGCCCTCGCCGACTACGCGCTGCAGCGCGATCACTGAATCCGGAGTCTTGCGATGACCCGTTCGCGCCTTGGCACGCTGTGCGCCTCGCTCGCATTCACGCTCGCATCTTGTATTTCAGCGCAAGCGCAGGCGGCTCCGGCTCAAGCGACGGCGGCGACCGTCGCGCTCACCGGCGAGAATGGCAAGACGCTGGCCCTGGACTTCGCCGCGCTCGACAAGCTGCCGCAGCGTCGCGCGCAGGCCGAAGCGCACGGGCACAAGGTCGACTGCCGCGGCGCGAGCATGGCCGACGTGCTCGCCCAGATCGGCGCGCCGGGCGGCGAGAAGCTGCGTGGCAAAGATCTCGCGCTCTACGTGCGCGTGCGCGCGGCCGACGGTTATCAGGTCGTCTATGCGCTCGCCGAACTCGACCCGATGTTCCGCGGCGATGATGTTCCACTGCTCACGCACGAATGCGAGGGCAAGCCATTGGCCGCCAAGGATGGTCCATTTCGTGTCGTCGCGCCGGGCGAGAAACGTCCGGCACGCTGGATTCGTCAGGTCACCGCGATCGACCTGCTGCGTGCGCCTTAGATAGCAGTCACGCTGCCGTCGACCATCGCGATCAGCTGCAGCTTGCGCCACGAGCGCGAACAGCACCTGCGATGACGCGCAGACGATCAGCTACGGACTACCGCCCTCGTCCTTACCCATTTCTCGCGGCGAATCGCCGTCGATATCGTCGCAACCGATATCGAGACCACCGGCTTCGATATCGACGCGCGCCTTCTCTGCCAGCTTGCGATAGCGCTCGCGCACAGCGTCGAGTTTGTCGTCGTCGAGTTCCTCGAGATCGAGCAGTGCGTTGTGCGCGCCTTGCAGCGCGCGGATCAGTTCGTCCATCTTCACATGCATCGCTTCCGAATCGCGGTTCTGCGTGCTCTGGATCAGGAACACCATCAGGAACGTGATGATCGTGGTGCTGGTGTTGATGACCAATTGCCAGGTATCGCCGAAACCGAACAGCGGACCGGTCAGTGCCCATGCGACTACCACGGCCACGGCGAGCACGAAGGTGGCCGGTTTGCCGGTTGCACGTGCGGCGCCGGTCGCAAAGCGCATGAACCATGGTTTCCTCGATGCCATGTGCGGATATCCCGTGCTGATGGCGAACCGACCTACTTCGCTGCGAAAACCTCCGCGAAGAACTCCTTCATCTGCGCAAACGCGCGCTTGGCCGTACGCGCGTCGTACTTGCAGCCGGGGATCTTGCCGTCGGCGCTCGGAATCGCGAAGCAATGCACCGCACCGCCGTAGCTGAGGAATTGCCAGTCGACGTTGGCGTCGCGCATCTCCTGCTGGAAACCGGCGATCTGCTCGGGCGACTCGAACTTGTCGTCGGCACCGTGCAGCACCAGCACTTTCGCCTTGATGTTCTTCGCCAACGTCGGATCGTCGGTAGCCAGATTGCCGTGGAACGAAACGACGCCCTGCACGTCGGCGCCGCTGCGCGCGAGGTCGAGCGTGGTCGCGCCACCAAAGCAAAAACCGATCGCGCCCCAATGCGCGCCGTCGAGCGGCGCCTTGGTGCCCTGCGCCTTGAGCTGGGCGAGCGCGGCGTTGATGCGCGCGCGCAGGTCGCCGCGGTGCGCGTACATGTTCTCGGTCGCCGCGCCGGCTTCTTGCGGATTCTTCGGCCGCGAATCGACCCCGTAGACATCGGCAACCAGGATCACGTAGTCGCGGCCCGCAATCTGTTTGGCCAGCGCGACATTGTCGGCGTTGATGCCAAGCCAGTCCGGCGTCATCACGATGCCCGGCCGCGCCGCCTTCACCGCGTCGTCGTAGACGAGTACGCTCTGCATCTTCTTGCCGCCGACGTCGTAGTCGAGATTTTTTGTCACCATCGCGGCATGTGCGACGTTTGCCGCGAGGCAGGACAACAGGCAAAGCGAAAGCAGGCTTTTCATCGCAGGGCTCCTCGAAGCAGTGCAGGGGAAAATCGATGTCGGCACGCCTGCCGACCCACTCCGTCATGATAGCGCGGCCGTGGCACGCTCCGAAGTTGTTGCGTTTGCTACACTCGGCCGACGTTCCGCAACCCTCGTGAGGCCACCATGCCCAAGTTCCGCTTTCTCGCCGCCACTTCCGTCCTCGCCGTTTCCGCGATCGCCTTCGCCCACGACAGCGCAAAGCCGGAAGACGTGATCGACTACCGCCAGGGCCTGATGACCGTGATCGGCTGGAACTTCGGCCCGCTCGCGGCGATGGTCAAGGGCAAGCATCCGTTCGACGCCGCGGAATTCGCCAAGCACGCGGGTCGCATTGCCAACCTGAGCGACCAGATTCTCGAAGGGTTCGCCAAGGGCTCCGACAAGGGCAAGACCGATGCCAAGCCCGATGTCTGGGCGAACTGGGACGACTTCCAGTCCAAGGCCAAGGATCTCGACACGCAGGCCAAGCTGCTTGCCGAAGTCGCCAAGGCGAACGACGAAGCCAAGGACAAGGAACAGTTCAAGAAAGTCGCTGAAGCGTGCAAGGCCTGCCACGACAAGTACAAGAAGAAAGATTAGTGCGGCTGGTGCCGCACTAGTTGTCGCCGTTCGAGCGGCCTTCCGGCCGCTCAACGCCGACGGCTTGACGCGCTATTCGCCGTAGCGGCTCACCGCAATGGCTGCAAGCGCAACGACAGCAAACAAAAACAAGGCCCTCCAGTTGCTGGCGAAGCGCATCGGCGCTGGCGCATCCGCGCGCTTGCGGCCGGTGATCATCGGCAGGATCAGATTGTCGCGCTTGAGCGCCTTATGCAACAGCACGGCGCCGATGTGCAGGGCGATCAGAGCGATCAGCACGGTTTCACCGAGGTGATGCAGTTTCGTCGCGAGTTTCACCGTCGCGCTCGACACCGAGTCGACGAACGGGCCGTCCTCGTCGATGCCGTCACTCGTGAACAGGCCGCTGATCGCCTGCGCGAGCAGGCATAACAGCATCGCCACGACCGACCAGCCGCCGAGCGGGTTGTGGCCGATATGTACTTTTCCACTTGTGGAATTTGCATCATCCGCAGCGCCAAGCCAGTGCGTGCGCACATAGCGCACCACGGCCTTGGGGCCGCGCACGAAATCGGCGAAACGGCTGGTCTGCGACCCGACGAAGCCCCAGAGTACGCGGAACACGATCAACGCCAGCGTCGCCCAGCCGAAGCGGTAATGCCATTGCATCGACAGAAAACCGAAATCGGCCGTGGCGAACTGCAGCGCGATCAACACGACCAGCGCCCAGTGGAACAAGCGTGTCGGCAGGTCCCAGACACGTATGCATTTTTCTTCGGCACCCATGGCGCCGCTCAATTCAGGTACGCCGGAAACTTCGGCAACGCAGCGAAGTCGGCCATATCGTGCTGGATGACGAAACGCGCGTGCAGATTCTTGACGATGGTCTCGATGCGGTCCATGTAGGCCAGCGTGTCGGCGCGGCTGTCGTTGAACGCCGGCACGCGGTGGAACTGGCGGCTCTCGCGCGCATGGTACAAGTCGCCGGACAGGACCACCGCGCCTGCCTTCTTCAGCCGCAGCAGCAACACTTGATGGCCGGGCGTGTGACCAGGAGCCTTGAGGATCAGGACGCGGCCGTCGCCGAACACGTCGTAGTCGCGCTCGATCATCTGCTTGTTCGCCGACTCGTAGACGCTGAACGTGGACGGATCGACGCCGAGTGGCGTCGGCGTCGCGCTCGCCCAGGCAATCTCCTTCGAATTCATCAGGAAGGTCGCGCGCCCGAACAGGTTGGCGTTGCCGGTGTGATCGGCGTGAAGATGAGAGAACGCAACGTAGCCGACACCGGCCGGAGTCAGGCCGATCGCCTTCAACTGATCCACGAGGCGCACGCTCACGCTCAGATGCGTGCCGGAATCGTCGACGCCGCCTTTGACCTCGGCATACTTGTCGCCCAGACCCGTGTCCCAGATCAGCACGCCCTTGGGATGGCGGATCACGAAACACGGCGCGCTCATCGTGCGCGGCTTGCCCTCGTATTCGCCAGTGTCGGAATAGCCGCCGAAGCTGTTCTCGTCGATGCGCCCACAATCGAGCGCGTAAAGTCGCGCCTCATCGGCCGCCAACGCATCGGCAACCTTCGCTTCCGGTGGCGACGCCGGAGTAGTAGCGGGCGGCGCTGCCGCCGACACGGCGGCGGCGAACGCGAACAACATCGAAGCTGAGATCTTCTGCCAGCCTGCCATGCACAAACTCCTGTAGCGAAACCTGCCCTGCGCCACGCCCTTTGGAACCTCTGATTGACCGTCGCGAGCGAAGAGAATTTGCACGTCGCTGGCGCGCAAATTATCGAGCGTAGTAGGTAAATCAGAGGTTCATTCTGCGACCGCGATCGGGCCGCCGAGTTCACGCAATGCCCAGGCCCTCGATCTGCGCGATCGCCGCGGGATCGAATCCGGCGAGGCGGGCAAACTCGCGGCCGCGCTCGGCGTAGTCCTTGAACTGATCGAAACTCGGCGCGCCGGGCGAGAGCAGCACGGTCGCGGGCGCCAGCGCGCGCGCGCGGGAGAACGCCTCGACCAGCGTGTGCGTGGATACAAGCTCGAATTCGCGCTGCCCGACTTCGGCCAACGCCGCGGCAATCGCGTCGCCGTTCGCGCCCATCGTGACGATCGCCCGCGGTGGATGCCGCGCAACGAAATCGACGAACGGCTGCCAGCGCACACCGCGGTCGAAACCGCCGACCAGGATCGTGGTCGTCCTGGCGTCGACGCTGCGCAATGCCTCGATCGCCGCATACGGCGTCGTCGAGATGCTGTCGTTGACGTATTCGATGCCGTCGCGCACGCCGAGCCGCTGCAAGCGGTGCGGCAACGCCTTGAACGTGGCGACATGTTGCGCCAGCGCGCGCGCATCGATGCCGGCGGCGTCGATCGCGGCCAGCGCCGCACAGACATTCTGCGCATTGTGCGGACCCGGCAGCGGGATTTGCGCGAGCGCAAGGATTTTTTCTCCGCCGCAGAAGATCGAGTCGTCGCGTGCGTGCCAGCCATCGTTGGCATTGAACCAAACAATCTTGTGCGGCACCCGGATCGAACCGACGACGCGATCAGCCGCATTCAACACTGCAATGCGCGAGGCAGATTCGCCTAGGATTTTCAGCTTGTCGACGTGATAGCGGGCCGTATCGCCGTGCCAGTCGAGATGTTCTTCGAGCAGGTTGTTGATCACGGCGACCGTCGGCTCGCCGCCGAAATCGCGCGTCTGGAAACTCGACAGCTCGATCACCCACCAGTCCGGCTCGGCTTCGGGGGCGAGCAGTTCGAGCAGCGGCAGGCCGATATTGCCCGCGAGCGCGACACGCGTTCCACCCGCACGCAGCAGGTGCGCGATCAGGGCGGTCACCGTGCTCTTTCCCTTGGTGCCGGTAACACAGATCGTCTTCGCGCCCGCATGCTCGGCGAACCAGAGTGCCGTGCCCGAGGTAAAGCGCACGCCGGCTTTTTCGGCGGAAGGATACGGCTCGCGGTACGGGCTGATGCCGGGTGACTTGATCACGATGTCGAAGGCCGACAGCATCTCGGCATCGGGTGCAGCCGTCACGATGTCGACGCCTTCACCGTCCCGACCGATTGTGGCCGCTTCGGCCGCGCTGCAAAACAAGGTGATCGACTGGCCCGCAAACTTCCGTCGCAACACGGACAAAGCCGCCCTGCCCTCGCGGCCGTAGCCCCAGACAGCGACGCGCCTGCCTTCGAGTTCAGCGAGGCGCATTCAGCAGCGAAGCGAAACGCGCCGGCAGAAAATGCTCGCCCGCGGGCGTGAGCAAAGGCTCGAACGCGAGTGAGGCACGGTCGATCTGCGGCAGGATTTCCTTGGTAAAACGCGCGACCAGCGTATCCTCGCGCCACTCCGCGCGCTGGGTCAGCGCATACATCGCCGCGCGCGATTCGCCGCCTTCGCCGACGCACTCGAACGGTTTGTGGTCGCGGTACTCGAGCAGCGCGTCGAAACCCGGCACCAGCGCGGCGTCATCGAGCAGATTGCGGCCGAAGATCCGCAGCAGTCGCGGCTTGGCGACGAACGGTGCCAGCGCGAGGAATACGAAGTGGCACTTCGGGCACTGCCCGCACCAGCGGTCCTGCGGATGCTCGCCGAGAATGCGGAAGTTGCGGTTGCAGCTGGAAAACGCCGCGTCGTACTGCGAGTGCTTCGCGAACTCGCGCGCGACGGCCAGTTCCGACCACGGCCGCAGCAGCGAGAAATAGTCGAGGTCGGCGGCGATGTACGTGCGGATCTGCTCGCGCAACAGCTGTTCGAACGCGAGCGACTTGCTCCATTGATGGTTGACCTGCTGGCCCTGGTATTCCAGAGTCGCGCTCGACGCGGAGCGTTCGTTGGAAAATGCGATCGCATCGAAGCCGTACAGGATCGCCGTACAGACGAGGATCGCCGAATTGATCGCGGTGACCGGCACATGGCCGTTCCATGCGCCCTGGCGGTTGTACTCGAACAACTCCGGCGCGATGTGGCGCTTGATGTTGAGCAGCGGCAGACCGGTGCGTTCGGCGCAGGCGGCGATCAGCGCGGAGTCGCCGATCCAGACCGCCGTCGCCGGCTCGTTGATGCTTTTGCACAATTCCACGCTGACCAGCGAATCCTTGCCGCCGCCGATCGGCAGCAGCGTGCGGCGCGGAAGATTCAACGCCTGCGCCCGCTCGCCGGCTTCGCCGCCCGATTGGATCGGCGCGAAGCGCAGGCGCTCGCCAAGATCGAGCTTGTTCTGGTAGGCGAATTCGGCCAGGCCATGGAAATACAGTTCGTGCAGGAACTCCGCCGTGCTCGCATCGAACGCGCCGGTCTCGATGCGCAACTCGAGCGGAATGCCGGCCTTGTAGTAGCTGACGCCCGCGATCAGATGGAGCAGGCGCAATGCGCGTACGAATGCGGCTTCGCGTTGCGCGGGCAACGCGGGCGCGCCGGGAAAGACGATGCGTTCGATCAGCAACGGGCCATTGTCGAAGGCATAGGACAGGCTCGCCGTGCCGCTCGCCGCATCGAAATCGCAGGCGACGAAACGAAACGCCTGCGCGCTGCGCGGATCAGCGAGTTTGTCGGCGGTCGTCGTACTCACAACACGGTCTCCACCGCACGTCCGCGCAGATTGTAGTCCGACGACATGACCGCACCATAGGCGCCGGCCTGGGCGATCAGGATCACGTCGCCCTCCTGCGGCGCAGCGAGGCGGCGATGGTTGCCGAGCACGTCACCGGACTCGCAGATCGGACCGACGACCTGCACAAGTTCGGTCGCCGGTTCGTCGATGCGCGACAGGTTGACGATCTCGTGATAGGCCTCGTACAGCGCGGGGCGGATCAGCGTGTGCATGCCGGCGTCGACACCGACATAGCGGAACTCGCCCTTGCGCTTGAGCTGGGTAACGCGCGCGAGCAGCACGCCGGCGTCGGCGACGAGATAGCGGCCCGGCTCGCTCCATAGCTCGAACTGCGGATAGGCAGCCTTCACTTCGGCGAGATTCGCGGCCACGGCTGCGAGATCGAGGGGTGCTTCGTCCGCGCGTGCGGGCACGCCGTAACCGCCGCCAATGTTGAGCGCGCGCACCGTGCCGATCTTCTCGGCGATGCTCGCGAGCTGCACATGCACTTCCTTCCAGTGTTTCGCGTCGAGGATGCCCGAGCCGAGATGCGCATGCAGGCCGACGATGCGCACGTCGTGCTGCGCGGCGAGGCGACGGAATTCGTCGAGCTCGTTCAAGCTGAGGCCGAATTTCGATGCGGCGCCGCCGGTCTTGACCTTGTCGTGATGGCCGCGGGTGAAGTCGAGATCGAGGCGCAGCTCGATCTCCTGCCCCGCGAACAGTTCGCCCCAGTGTTCGAGCGGATGCAGGTTGTCCAGCGTCATGCGCGCATGCGCAGCGATGCCGGCGGCGTAGTCTTCGCGCGCGGCGAAATTCGGCGTGTACAGCAGGTCGGCGTTCGCGTCGACCTCACGCGCCCGCGCCAGTTCGCCCGGCGAGACGCATTCGAGGCCGAAGCCCTGCGCGATCACTTCACGCAGGATCGCCGGATGCGAATTCGCCTTGATCGCGTAGAACCAGCGATCGACGGCGCTGATCGTGCCGCGCAGCGCCTGCGCCTGCGCGCCGACGGTGGCGAGGTCGTAGACGTAGTGCGGCGTCGCCTGCTGCGCCAGCTTCAGCAGTTCATCGCGGCGCGCGCGCCACCAGGGTGCGTTCTGCACTTGTTTCTTTTTATACAAGTCCACCCAGCTCGGGCCGAACACGGCCGCGTCTTCCACGCGCATCGCCTCGGCCTTGATCAGCAGATCGTGGAGTTGCGGCACGAGATCGGAAGCGGCGCTCTCGTCGACGACGAAGGTGAGATTGAGGTTGTTCGACGATTGCGAAATCAGGTGCACGCGCAGCGAGCCGAATTCGGCGAGGATCGTCGAGAACTTGTGCAGCATCGAACGCATGCCGCGCCCGACCAGAGTGATCGCCGCGCACGGCGCGATCACTTTCACGCGACAGATCGCGGCCAGGTCGGTGCACAGCGCCGAGAGCACGTCGGTGTTGACCAGGTTCTCGCTCGGATCGAGCGAGACGGTGACGTTGGTCTCCGCCGTACCGACGAGATCGATCGACAGGCCGTGGCGCTTGAAGATCTCGAACACGTCGGCGAGGAAGCCGACCTGCTGCCACATGCCGATCGACTCCATCGAGATCAGCGTGATGCCGCTGCGCGAGGAGATCGCCTTCACGCTCGGCAGCGCATCGGCGACCGCGGCGCAGATTTCCGTGCCGGCGAATTCGGGGTAGTTCGTGTCCTTGATCGCGAGCGGCACGCCGGCCTCGCGCACCGGGTTGATGCAGCGCGGATGCAGCACCTTGGCGCCGGTTGTGGCGATTTCCTGCGCTTCCTCGTAGTCGAGCCGCGACAGCAGGCGCGCGTTCGGCACGCTGCGCGGGTTGGCGCTGAACATGCCGGCGACATCGGTCCAGATCTCGACGATCTCGGCATCGAGCAGCGCGCCGAAGTAGCTTGCCGAGGTGTCCGAACCGCCGCGGCCGAGAATGACGGTTTCGCCAGCCGCGTTGCGTGCCATGAAGCCTTGAGTGATGAAGGTCTCGCCGCGTGTCGGCAGCTTGGCTATCAGCGCGTCGTCGCGCGCCGTCGGCACCTGCGCGGAAAGATAGCGGCCCCACGCACTTTGATTTGGCAGTGCCTCGCTGAGCAGATGCTGGCGCGAATCCAACCACTGCGTCGGCAGACCCGATGCGGAAAGATACGCTGCGCCGAGAGTCGACGACATCATCTCGCCGAGCGCCAGCACTTCGGCCTGCCAGGTCAGCGCGCCTTCCGCACGGCGCGGGTCGGCGAGCAATTGTTCGAGTTTCGCCAGCCACGCGTCGAGGCCGCCCGCGTCCTTCAGTTCCAGCTCGGCGAACATTGCGCGGTGGCGCGCGATGATCTCGTCGGCCACGGCCCGGCACTTGCCGGCGTCGGCGTGACCGTCACAGATCGCCTTCAGTTTGTCGGTCGTCCCCGACAAAGCGGAAACGACGATAAGAACGTGTTTGCCCTGCGTCCGTTTTCCCTTGGCGATCGCCGCGATCTTGTCCCAGCGCGGCCGCGTCGAAACGCTGGTGCCGCCGAATTTGAGCACAACCCAGTTGGCGCCGGATAGGGGCGCGGCATTCACACTCACGATGGTTCCCGTTGTTGAGAGACGAAAGCGGACAGCGCAATTCACGCGCAATGAACTGGCAATAGTAAGGCGAAATGCTGCATCCGCACAGGCCGTACCAGGGCCGAGCAGTCGCATCCCCGTCGCGACGGCCCGCGGAAATTTTTTCGCAGTGCACCAAACAACTGAAACAAATGTAAAATAAGATTAACATTTGTCCTCAGATAATGGATTGCCGATGCTCTCTTCCGTTCGCGCCAAAGCCCTCCCGATCGCCATTGCCGCACTGCTTGCAGTCTCTGCGGCCCACGCCCAGAACATCACGACCTCCGGCATCAACGGCCGCGTGCTCGACCCGGCGGGCAGGCCGGTCGCCGGCGCGGTGGTGACGATCGTGCACCTGCCCTCGGGCACCTCGAAGGAAGTGACGACCGACGCGGAAGGCCGCTACTCGGCGCAAGGCCTGCGCGTCGGCGGTCCGTTCGATGTCAAAGCGAGCGAAGGTGGCAAAGCCGTCGCCGAACAGCACGACGTCTATCTGCAACTCGGCCAGCCGGCATCGATCAACCTCGCCGCGGCCGCCGGTCCGGCGCAGCTCGAGGGCGTCACCGTCACCGCCTCGGCACTGGCGACCACGTTCGCCGCCGACAACAAAGGCCTGGCGACGACGATCTCGCAACGCCAGCTCGACGCCACGCCGAAAGGCAACCGCTCGATCGACGACATCGTACGCCTCGACCCGCGCGTGAATGTGACCGACCAGGGCGTCGGCGCGATCTCGGCCGTCGGCCAGAACAACCGTTACAACAACATCGCGGTCGACGGCGTGACCCAAGGCGACCCGTTCGGCCTCAACGCCAACGGCCTGCCTTATCTCAAGACGCCGATTTCGCCCGAGACGATCGCCGAATACCACATCTCGACCGCGAACTACGACGTCATCGCCGACACCGTCGGTGCCGACGTCAACGCGGTGACCAAGTCGGGCACGAACCAATTCCACGGCGCCGCGTACTACGCGTACCGCAACGCCGACAAGCTCGTCGGCGATGCCGGCTGGCTGCCGAAGGACAACCACAATTACCCGTATCGCAACTACTTCCAGGACTGGACCGGCGGCTTCAACGTCGGCGGCCCGATCATCAAGGACACGCTGTTCTTTTTCGTTTCGGCCGAGCACGAGAAGATGTCCGGCCTCGGCGCGGACTCGGCCAACGGCCTCGATCCCTCGCTCGGCAACGGCGCCTCGACCAGCGGCAAGATCTCGCCCGGGGACCTGCAGAAAGTCATCGATATCGCCAAGCAGCTCGGCCTGACGCCGGGCACGTTCGGCGGCACGATCGGCGGACTCACCTTCGACGACAAGCGCTATCTCGGCAAGATCGACTGGAACATCTCCGATCGCCATCGCGCGAGCTTCACCTATCAGCAGACCAAGAACGTGCAGCCGGCGATAGCGGGCAACACCACGAACAGCGTCGGCCTGTCGAGTTACACCTACACCAAGGCGATCAAGACCGACAACTACGTCGTCCACTTGTTCGACGACTGGACCGACAATTTCTCGACCGAAGCCAAGGTCGGCTACCAGCATTTCGTGCAGGACACGACCGCGCCGTGGCAGCAGCCGCAGGTGGCGGTGAACCTGTCGCCCACCGGCAACGGCCCGACCGTCAACCTCGGCGAGGAACAGTTCCGCCACTACAACCACATCGACACGAAGAAGACGAGCCTGTTCTTTGCTGGCACCTACACCGTCGGCGACCACGCGATCAAAGCCGGTGTCGATTACACCAGCACCAAGATCTACAACCTGTTCGGCCAGACCGAATTCGGCGCATACACGTTCTGGGGCCTCGAAAACTTCGCCAAGGGCATTTACAACCGCTACACGCTGTTCCATCCGGCTCCGGGCTATTCCCTGCCGGACATCGCCGGCGCCTGGACCTACACCCAGACCAGCCCGTTCATTCAGGACACCTGGCAGGCCACGCCGCAGTTGTCTCTGCAGTACGGCATCCGTGTCGACATTCCTGACGCGAACAAGAAGCCGGTCTACAACGCCGCGTTCGAAAAAGCGTTCGGCTATCCGAACAACTACATGATCAGCTCCAGCGCCGCGGTGATCGAACCGCGCGTGTCGTTCAACTATAACTTCGAGACCGAGTACAAGACCCAGCTGCGCGGCGGCGTCGGCGTGTTCCAGAGCTCGCCGCCGGCGGTGTGGCTGACCAACCCGTACCAGAACAACGGCGTCACCCTGCTCTCGTACGTGAATACCGATTACACCAAGGCGGCGTTCAGTCCGGATCCGTTCCACCAGAACATCCCGGCCGGCGGCGGCGCGGGTTCGGTCGACACCGTGTCCAAAGACTTCAAGCTGCCGACCTCGCTCAAGACCAGCATCGCATTCGACCGCGAGCTGCCATGGTGGGGCCTCGTCGCGACGGCCGAGTACGAACACATCCAGGTGATGAACGCCATCCTTTACCAGGCGATCAACTTCGGCGCGCCGACCGGCACGCTGCCCGACGGCCGCAATCAATACTGGAAGATTCCGGGCGAGGCGCCGAAGACCGCCGATGCGCTGGCCAACCAGAACCGCAGCTTCGCCACGTCGTCGACGCTGCTGACCAACACGCATGAAGGCAAGGCCGACTCGATCACACTATCGGTGGACAAACCCTTTACCGACGGCTTGTCGGGCAACGTCGCGGTGACCTTCAGCCATGCCACCGACGTCGATCCGGGCATCGACACGATCGCGTTCAACGGCTACCAGCGCGTCGCGCGCGTGAACCCGAACAGCAATGTCCCGGGCACCTCGAACTACAACGTTCCGCGCGCGTTCAAGGCCTCGCTGACCTGGCAGCACGCCTTCTTCGGCGACTACAAGAGCACGATTTCCGGTTTCTACAGCGGCCGCGACGGCAACAACTACACCTGGGTATTCGGCAACGACGTCAACGGCGACAACATCTCTGCCTTCGATCCGGTCTATATCCCGGGCGCGAACGATTCCAAGGTGGCCTTTGCCGCCGGCACCACGGCGGCGCAAATCCAGCAGTTCAACGACTTCCTCGCCTCGGACAAGTATCTCAAGGACCACCGCGGCCAGATCGCCGGCCGCAACGGCGCGAAGAACGCGTGGATCAACCAGCTCGATCTCAGCCTCGCGCAAGAAGTGCCGGGCCTGTGGGGCAAGGGCGAACTGCGCCTGGACATCTTCAACTTCCTCAACCTGCTCAACAAGCATTGGGGTGACACGCAGGTCGTCAGCACGACGGGCTACCCGACGCGCATCCTCGCCAATTACGCCGGCGTCAATGCGCAAGGCCAGTACGTCTACTCGTTGCCGACCGACAAGAACGGCAACTACCAGCCGCAGCAGAAGGTGTACTACGACGGCGGCTTCCTCGATCCGAGCCGCACCGTGTCGCGCTGGTCGATGATGGCGACGCTGAAATACACGTTCTGATCGAGCGTCACGCATGAACCGAAAAGCGGCCCGCCTTGTGCGGGCCGCTTGCGTTTTGTGCACGCGTCGACGCACAGCACCTCTCGACAGCCGTGTGCGACTTCGCCATGCTCGGGCCTTCGATTGGGAGGCCAGCGCATGTCCGACGAAACCGTGACCGCATCCGCACCGGGTTATCTGCGCCGCCTCGGCGTCTGGGACGCGAGCATGATCGTGGTCGGCGGCGTGATCGGCTCGGGCATCTTCCGCGTGCCGGCGGCGGTGGCCAAGCAGACCGGATCGGGGACCGAACAGCTGATCGCCTGGGTGATCGGTGGCGTCATCGCGCTGATCGGCGCGTTGTCCTACGCCGAACTCGGCGCGCGGCGGCCGAATGCGGGTGGCGGCTACGTTTATCTGCGCGAGGCGTTCGGCCTGATCGTCGCTTTCGTCTATGGCTGGAATCTGCTCATCGTCAACCACTCCGGCGCGATCGCCGCGGTGTCCACCGTATTCGTCGAATATCTCGGCGCCGCGCTCGGTCTGAAGATCGCCAACCCGGCGCCATGGGCGGTCGGCACGATTGTGTTCCTGACCGGGATCAATTGGTTCGGCATCCGCGCGGGATCGTGGCTGCAGAACGTACTGACCGTGCTCAAACTGCTCGCGCTCGCGATCCTGATCGCGGTCGGCCTTTCCTTCGGCGGCGCGCCCGCTCCCGCTGCCCCGCCGCCATCTTTCCAACCATTCACGTTTATCGGCGCGCTGATGCCGGTACTGTTCTCGTACGGCGGCTGGTACTACGTCAACGACATCGCCGGCGAGATCAAGGATCCGCGGCGCAACCTGCCACGCTCGCTGCTGCTCGGCATGCTGCTCGTCGCCACGTGCTACGTACTTGCCAACGCGGCTTATCTCGCCGTGCTCGGTCACGCCGGCCTCGCCGCGAGCGCCGCGCCTGCGGCCGATGTGATGCGCGCAGTGTTCGGCGAGCCCGGCGCGCGCCTGATCGCGCTCGGCATCGCGATCTCGACCTTGGGTTTCGTCAACATCTCGCTGATCGGCGCGGCGCGCGTGTTTCAGGTCATGGCATCCGACGGCGTATTCTTCCGCTCCGCATCCGCGCTGCATCCACGCTGGCATTCGCCGAACGTCGCCCTGCTGATGCTCGCCGCATGGGCCTGCGTGCTCGCGCTGACCGGCACGTTCGAGCAATTGCTCAACTATTCGACCGTCGGCGACTGGATCGGCATCGCCGCGGTGATCGCCACGCTGTTCTGGTATCGCCGCGCGCGCACCGACGATGCCGCGGCACTGACATTCCGCGTGCCGATGTATCCGCTGCTGCCGATCCTGTTCCTCGTCGTCGTTGCCTGGGTCGTGGCGACGACCGTATGGGAGAGCCCGCGCGACGCCGGCATGGGCGTGCTGATCACGCTCGCCGGGATTCCGGTGTACTGGTATTGGACGCGCAGGCGTGGTTCCGCAGCTGCGGGCTAGCCATCTGATCGTCATTCCAGCGCAAGCTGGACTGCGCAGGCAGGATGCCGAAGCGAACATTCGCGCAGCGAATGGCCCGAAGGGCAAACTGCGGATGCAGTTTGTAATCCAGCTTTTCTCGTTGGCCTTTCAGAGCAAAACTTCCACTCGTCCTGCGGACGAGCGGGTTACTTTTCTTCACCAGCGAAGAAAAGTAACCAAAAGACGCCGCCCCCGACACCGCACTTTCGCTGCGCGAAAGTGCCCTGCGCTTCTCGGCACCGGCGGGCCGGCGCGAACTCGCGCATCCCTGCGCTCGGACATGCGCGCCTTTCCCCCGCCGCCGCCTGCGATGCTCGGTGCGGTGAAGGGGGAGGAAAATCAAAAACCAGGTCAAGAGCAACGGCATGCAGTGCTTTTGCTTTGCTCCTGCCCTTGCTTCTGCGCGCAGGAGCGCGCTGCTTCGGCTCTTCCGGGTCCCCATTGCATTGCGGCGGCAGCGGTTGGAAAAGCCCTGCAAGGGGCGGCGTGATGGATCGCGCCGATTCCGTTGTCTGAACAAGGACGTGCAGTCAACGGAACCCGGCCGCTGACGCGGACCCTTTGGGCGGGATGCCCAAAGGGCGCAATGCTCTGGGGCGCATTCTCTTTGGTGACTTTCTCTTGGGCGAGCAAGAGAAAGTCACCCGCTCGCCCGCAGGGCGAGTGGAAGCTTTGGCTCTTAAAAGCGAAAGAGAAAAGCTGGATTCAGCGAGAGCGAAGGCCCCTCCTCAGCCCGCGTTAACGCCCATTGCCTGTAGAATTACAAGCCGCAAATCCAACCAGACCTCATGCTGCCGACCGACCTTCCCGCCGATATCCTCCAGCGCGCCGCACGCATCAAGCTCGCCGTGTTCGACGTCGATGGCGTACTGACCGACGGTCGGCTCTGGTATACGGCCGACGGCAGCGAGTTGAAGACGTTCCACGCGCACGACGGCGCCGGAATGAAGCGCCTCGCCGCCGCAGGTGTCGAGGTCGCGGTGATCACCGCGCGCACGAGCCATGCCGTCTCGGTGCGCATGGCCGAGCTCGGCATCGTCCACGTCTACCAGGGGCGCTCCGACAAGCTCGCCTGCTTCGAACATCTGCTCAAGGCGCTGCAGCTCGATCCGGCGGACGCCTGCTACACCGGCGACGACGTGGTCGACCTGCCGCCGATGCAGCGCGCGGGCCTGTCGATCGCACCGGCCAACGCGCATCCTTACGTGCGCGAACGCGCGCTCTGGCGCACGCGCCTGGGCGGCGGCAACGGGGCCGCGCGCGAGGTCTGCGATCTGCTGCTCGCCGCACAGGGCAAGCTCGAACTGCCATGATCGAACGCCGTCCCTGGCTCATCGTCGCCGTCCTCGCCCTGATCGCGTTCGCCGCATGGATGGAGGTATGGCTCATGCGTGCGCGCGACACGAGCGAGGACTTCACCGGGCCGCCGCGCTCGGACTACACGATGAACGATTTCACCCTCGATGCGCTCGACAGCGAAGGCGCGTTCTCGTTCAGCGTCACCGGGCCGCGCATGGCGCGCCGCGGAGACGACGGCTCGATCTACGTCACCCTGCCGAACTACGAGATCATCGATAACAGCAGCAATACCTGGAAGGGTACGTCCGAGTCGGCATGGGTCGACAAGGACGGCAACGTGATGAAGCTCGAAGGCAAGGTCCTGATGCATCGCGAGCCAACCGAGAAGGTGGAGCGCGTGGATCTCGACACCAATGACCTGACCATCACGACCGACCCGAAACTCAAGGACGCCCAGGGCCGCTCGGTCGCCAATGCGCCGCACCGCGACAAACGCATGGAAACCGCGGCACCGACGGTCATCTCCGAAACAAACACGGTCTCGCACAGCGTCGGCATGAAGGCCGACATGGACTTGAAGACGATCGAGTTCCTGTCCAACGTACACATCGTCAGCCTGCCGGGGAAAGGGAAATGACAACATCGAAAATCATTACTGTCTGCGGCATTGCCGCGCTGCTGCTGGCAAGCCAGGCGTTCGCGCTGAAAACCGACAAGGACCAGCCGGCGAATCTTGACGCGAACTACTCCAAGTCGGTGCAAAGCAAAACCGGCGCGGCCAACGATCCGGATGTGTCGGACTTCGACGGCAACGTCATCATCACGCGCGGTTCGATCAAGATGACCTCCGCGCACGCGACCGTGTACCAGATTCCCTCGAGCGCGAAGGACCCCAATGCCGGCAAGATGTCGCGCGTGATCCTCACCGGCAAGCAAGCGCACCTGCAGCAAGTGCACGACGGCGACTGTGCGCTGATGACTGCGAATGCCGACAAAATCGACTACAACCCCCTGACCAACCTCGCCGAACTGACTGGCAACGTGGTTGTCGTGCAGGGCAATCGCGGCGAATTTCGCGGCGAACACATGATCTACAACACCGATACGGGTGATATGGAATCGGGCAACAAGACCGAGCCTTCGAGCCGCGTGCACATGGTCATGGAAGCGAAGACACAGACGCCGGCGACGAGCCCGAACAATTGCGGCTTCCCCGCCGGCGCAGCCAAGCCCGCCGCGGCCGAAGCGAAGCCGCAGCCCAAGGAAGCGAAGCCTGCCGTGAAACCGGCCGCCGACAAGGCCGCATCCGACAAGAGCAAGGACGGCACACACTGATGCTAAACGCGGTCGGTCTGCAGAAAAGCTACAAGGGTCGCGCCGTCGTGCGCGACTTCGAGTTCACCCTCGACCAGGGCGAGATCGTCGGCCTGCTCGGCCCGAACGGCGCGGGCAAGACGACGACGTTCTACATGGTCGTCGGCCTCGTCGGCGCCGATGCCGGTCGCATCACGCTCGACGAGCACGACATCACCGCGATGCCGATGCACGCGCGTGCGCGCCTCGGCGTCGGCTACCTGCCACAGGAACCGAGTGTCTTTCGTCGCCTCACCGTCGAAGAGAATGTGCTCGCCATCCTCGAGCTGCGCGAGGACCTCGACGCCCAGGGCCGCCGCCGCGAACTCGAATCGTTGCTCGACGAACTGCAGATCGCGCACATCGCCAAGTCCAAAGGCCAGTCTCTGTCGGGCGGCGAACGCCGGCGCGTCGAGATCACGCGCGCGCTCGCGGCGAATCCGCGCTACATGCTGCTCGACGAACCGTTCGCCGGCATTGACCCGATCTCGGTCGACGAAATCCAGCGCATCGTGCGCCAACTGAAAGAGCGCGGCATCGGCATCCTCATCACCGACCACAACGTGCGCGAGACGCTAGGCATCTGCGACCGCGCCTACATCATGAGCGACGGCGGCGTGCTCGCCAAAGGCTCGCCCGAAGACGTGCTCGCGAACAAGCAGGTGCGCGAGGTCTATCTGGGTAGCAAGTTCCGCATGTAGATTGCTTACCCGCGCTGTAATCGCGGCATGATCAGTTCTACGGCGCCGTCCGCTCGGCGATGGCATCGCGGAAGGTCAGCACGTCGACATAGTCCGGCATCGCTTCGATTTCGAACCGCCAGTGCACCTTGTCGTTGCTGCGCAGATTTGCCGGTGCAAGAAAAATGCGCGTGACGATGTCCGCGTGCCGCGGTTCAACCGACTTGCCGTCGGCAGTCGCCGAGAGCACGGCAAATGCGCCATAGCGCAATGCCCGATGCGCGATCGCCACGGCTTCGTCGCCCGGGGCATCGCCATCGACGATGAAACGTATCACATTGTCCTTCAATCCACGCGGATAGTTGGTCAGCAGCGGGATCGCCGGCGTCAACGATTTGGGGCTATGCCAGACCGCAACCGGATTTGAGATGCCGAGCACGCCGATCTGCTGCAATGGATGCAGGCCGATCTTGCGCCATACGGTTTCGTGCAGACCGAACCATGCCGTCCGCCCCGGTTCCGGCGCGCCGCCCAGGCGGATATCGCCCGCGCCGTCGGCGCAACGGTGCATCGCCCCGACCGCAAAAGTGAGATCGACGAAATGCGCATAGTGCCCATACAGATTCACCGGCCGGCACAACGACTGCGCGATCGACAGGTATTGCAGGTAAGGCAGGCGTGGCATCGGTGTTTCCAACTTCGCCTTTTCGTAGTCGCGCACGTCGTAGGATCCCCACTTGCCACCCGACGCTTTGATGTCAACCAGCTTCTGCGGCGCCGAGGCGAAATGCACCCAGACGGCAACCGACCAGATCGACGTAATCGCGAGACTCACCGCGACCAGGGCGCGGGCCGTGCGGCCCGCGCGGCAAACCCATTCGAGTCCTAACGCGATCAAGGCAGCGAGAAGCGACCACAACGCGAACACCATCCAGGGTGGCTGGATGCCGCGTATTGCGCAGACGAACATCGCCTGGGCCAGAGCCACCGCGGCGAGCAATCCAATCAACCCACGCCGGTTTTTGTCCTTCAACGCGCGCGCGATCGATCCGATGCTGGCCGCGACGATGATTAACGCGTACAACGCGATCAGCGGCCGCATCGCCGACGGCGACAGTTCCAGCCAGAAACGGCTGACATATTTCGGTCCGTTCACGAGCACCGCGCCGATCAGCGCCAACCCTTTTGCGGCCGACGGCAAGGACCAGTCGTTGTCGATGTATGTCGAAGCGGTCGACGCGTCGGTGAAACCATGTCGCCATTGATCGAAAAGCATCGGCAGCAACGACAACACAATCGGGCAGAGCACGATCAACGCATGTGCGAGCCGCCCACGCCAGGTCGGAGTTTGCATCCCGCACCACAACACCATGAGGCCACCGAGCATCGCGAGCGTTGGATGGGCGCACGACATGAGGGTCAATGCGAACCCCACCCATAGAGCACGGATAGTCGTGGGCTGATCGCGATAGTGCGCCGCTGCGAACACGCCAAGCATCAGGCTCGGGACGATCACCGCCGTGTGCGTGAGCCAGCCAAGCTGCGTGTCCATGAAGCTTGGCAACGTCAGCGCCGTGACGAAAAGAATGCCCTCGCGCGCGCTCGCAAACCGGCATGCCAGACGATAGGCGAGTGGATATTGCAACGCACCGACGGCGACAATGAAGCCTGTGATCGCCGCCGCATTCGGGAGCATCAGGAATACCGGTGCCAACAGGTAGTACCACAGCGGGCCGAGATGCAGCACGCCGTTGATCGCAGGCCCCGTGAGCGGGAAGAACGAGCCAGAAGCGATCTGTTGGGCAAAGAAGATATCGCGATTGGTATCCGAACTGGCGTTGGACGCCAGCACGGCGCACACGATATGCGAGAGCATAACTGCACCGATGACGGCAAGATGCCAAGGACGGCCGTCGATGCTTTTCTGATTTGCCACTCGCGTCCCGGTTGCGTTCAGCAGGTGAGGCATTCTAGCGCAAGCACCAGAACCCCAACGACGCCGAATGCCGTACCATTGCCGCATAAGCGCGTCACAAAGATCGACTCCATTCCACCACGATTCCGCACTACCCTTTTCCTGAGAGCAACCACGAAAATTCGCATGGACACTTTTCTGCAGGCAGCGATAGAAGAAGCCGAACTCGGTCTCGCCGAGGGCGGCATTCCGATTGGAAGTGTACTTGTATACGAAGGCCGCATCATCGGCCGCGGCCATAATCGGCGTGTGCAGAAAGGCAGCGCGACGCTGCACGGCGAGATGGACGCGCTGGAAAACGCCGGCCGCCATCCGGCGCGGGTCTATCGCAACTCGATGATCTACACGACGCTGTCACCGTGCTCGATGTGCTCAGGCGCGATCGTGTTGTACGGCATCCCGCACGTGGTGATCGGCGAGAACGTCACCTTCATGGGCGAGGAAGACTGGCTACGCAGCAAAGGCGTGCGTCTCGATCTCGCCAACGATGCGCGCTGCATCGAGCTGATGCGCAAGTTCATCGCCGCACGGCCCGAGCTGTGGAACGAGGATATCGGGGTGTAACGCGCGGCTTTCGCGTTGCTTGCGCGAAAGCCGAGGAATCGCCCGCCCCTACGGCGATTCCTTCGCGGGGGCTTCCGGCGCGGGCGCCTGCGAATGCAAATTTATTGCACTGGCCTCGGGCAGCTTAGTCGCCTGCCAGCCGCCACCGAGCGCCTTGATCAGGCCGACGCTGTCATTGAGGCGCGTGCCGAGCAGCGTGATCGCGGAGCGCTCGTTGCTGTAGGCGGTGTTCTGTGCAGTGATCACATTGAGATAGCTGACGATACCGGCGCGGTACTGGTTGAGCGCGATTGCCAGCGACTGCTCGGCGAGTTTGACCGCTTCGTCCTGAGCCTGCGCTTCCTGTTCGAGGATGCGCAGCGCGGCAATGCTGTCTTCGACGTTCTGGAATGCAGCGAGCGAGACCTGGCGATAATTCGCCACGGCCGCGTCGTAGCCGGCGCGCGCCTGCGCGGTCTGTGCACGACGCGCACCACCGTCGAACAGGGTCTCGGCGATCTTCGGCCCGATCGACCAGTAGCGGCTCGGCGCTTCGAACAACTGCGACCAGACCGAGTTGGAATAGCCACCGGTCGCCGACAGGCTCAACGTCGGGAACCAAGCCGCGGTCGCCACGCCGATCTGCGCGTTCGCCTGCGCTGCTTGGCGCTCGGCGACGGCCACGTCGGGGCGGCGCTCGAGCAAGACCGATGGCAGCTCGAGCGGAATCGCTGGCGGCTGGATCTTGAGCGGCTGCGGCGCCAGCGAGAACTGCACCGGCGTCTTGCCGACGAGCACGGCGATGGCGTGCTCGTATTGCGCACGCGCCACGCCGAGATCGATCGCCTGCGCCTGCGCGCTCTTCAGCTGGGTCTGCGCCTGCACCACGTCCGAACGCGCGGCGACGCCGACGTTGTACTGATTCTGGGTCAGGTCCAGCGCTTTCTGGTAGGCGGCCACGGTGTCGTCGAGCAGGCGCTTCTGCTCATCGGCAGTGCGCAACTGGAAATAGGTCTGCACCAGCGTCGCTTGCAGCGACAGACGCGTGTTCGCCAGCGTCGCGGCACTCGCCTGCGCGCTGGCGACATCGCCTTCGACCGTGCGCCGCACGCTGCCCCAGAGATCGGGTTCCCAACTCGCGCTGAGTGGCGCCTGATACGAATTGGTGATGCCCTTTCCCGCGGCGACCGTGCCGCCGGTAACCGTGCCGCCGCCGCTCGTGCTGTAGCGACCGGTACGCGTGGAAGAGATGCTCGCCGATACGGTCGGCCAGAAACTGGCGCGCGCTCCGGAAACAAGCGCAGAGGCCTGCCGATACTGTGCTTCGGCCTGCTTGAGGCTCTGGTTCGACACGTCGACCTGTTTGACCAGATCGTTAAGCACGGGATCGCCGAAGATTTCCCACCAGGCGCCTCGCTCGAGCGCATCGGACGGCTGCGCCGGCTTCCAGCCCGCCTGTTCCTTCCAAGCGTCGTCCGTGTAGGCCTGCACGCCGGTGACATCGGGCTTCTTGTAATCGGGCCCTACGCCACAGCCGCTCAGTGCAGTGATCGTCGCGGCCGCACAAAGTACGGAAAGCGCGCGCCGGTGCGCGGCATGTTTCAGTGGATCTGCGGACATGGCGCTCTTGGATTTTCCGAGGATATTCATACGGCGGCCTCCGGTGTCGAACCGGGCGGGGCGCGATAAATGCGCGCCCACGCGCCCTTGCACCACAAGCGGAAGCGGTCGAGATACAGGTATACGACCGGGGTGGTATACAACGTCAGCAGTTGGCTGACGATCAGGCCCCCGACGATCGAAATGCCGAGCGGCTTGCGCATCTCGCTGCCCTCGCCGTAACCGATCGCGAGCGGCAGCGCGCCAAGCATCGCCGCCATCGTCGTCATCATGATCGGCCGGAAGCGCAGCTTGCACGCCTGGTACACCGCGTCGCGCGCGGACAGGCCCTGATGGCGCTCGGCATCGAGGGCGAAGTCGATCATCATGATCGCGTTTTTCTTGACGATGCCGATCAGCAGGATCACGCCGATGAAGGCGATCACGGTGAACTGCGTACCGCAGACAAGCAGTGCGAAGATCGCGCCGACGCCGGCCGACGGCAGCGTCGACAAAATCGTCAACGGATGCACGTAGCTCTCATAGAGCACGCCGAGGACGATGTAGATCGTAATCAGCGCGGCGAGGATCAGAAACGACTGGTCGCCCTGCCCCTGTGCAAACGCGCGCGCATTGCCGGCGAAGCTGCCGTGGATCGACCCGGGAACGCCCAGGCGCGACATCGCGCGGTCGATCGCGTTGGACGCCTGCGAAAGGCTGACGCCGTCGGCCAAGTTGAATGAAATCGTCGTCGACACGAACTGGCCCTGGTGGTTGACTGCCAGCGGCGTCGTGCCAAGCCCGTAGCTCGAGAAGGCCGACAGCGGCACCATCTTGCCCGAGGTGCTCTGCACGTAGATGTCCTTGAGCGAGTCGGGATTCTGCAGGAACTGCGGCGCGAGCTGCATGACGACGAAGTATTGATTGAGCTCGGTGTAGATGTTCGAGACGTTACGCTGCGAGAAGGCATCGTTGAGCGCGTTGTCGATCGCCTGCGTGGTCACGCCGAGGCGCGCCGCGGTCGCGCGATCGAAGGTCAGAGCGGTCTCCAAACCCTTGGCCGACTGGTCTGAATTGACGTCGGTGATCTCGGGCATCTGCTGGAAGGCCTGATTGATCTTGTCCGACCAGTTGCGCAAGGTTTCCAGGTCGTCGGACTGCAGCGTGTACTGATAGGTCGAATTGCTCTGTCGCCCACCCGTGCGGATGTCCTGCGCCGGCTGCAGGAACAACTGCGCGCCGGCCACGTCGGACAATTTTCCGCGCAGCCGGCTGATCACCGCGTCTGCGCCGAGGCCGCGCTCGGACAGCGGCTTCAGCGCGGCGTAGACGAAGCCGCCGTTGCGCTGACCGCCACCGGTGAAACTGACCACGTCCTGCACGGCGGGATCGGCTTTCACGATCTTGGTGAAGTCGCGCATCTTCTCCGACATCAGCTGGAAGGAGATGCTCTGATCGGCCTGCACGCCGCCGACGATGAATCCGGTGTCTTCGGTCGGGAAGAAGCCTTTCGGCACGATTACGTAGAGATACACGTTGAGACAGACCGTCGCGAGCAGAACGAACATCATCAGCAGCGGCCGCGTCAGTGCCCAGGACAGCGTGCGTTCGTAGGTAAGCAACATCGCCGCGAACGTGCGTTCGCTGAACTCGAAGAGCTTGCCGGGCTTGTGCTCGGGATCGTGGCGCAGGAAGCGCGCACACATCATCGGCGTCGTCGTCAGCGAGACAGCGAGCGAGACCAGGATCGCCACCGAGAGCGTGATCGAAAATTCGCGGAAATAGCGTCCGACCAGGCCGCCCATGAGCAGGATAGGGATGAACACCGCGATCAGTGACAGCGACATCGACAGCACGGTGAATCCGACTTCGCGCGCGCCAAGCAGCACCGCCTGCATGCGCGGCATGCCGGCCTCCATGTGACGTGAGATGTTCTCGAGCACAACGACCGCGTCGTCGACGACAAAACCCGTCGCCACGGTGAGCGCCATGAGCGACAGAATGTCAAGGCTGAAGCCGAACAGGTACATCGCGCTGAACGTGCCGATCAGCGACACCGGCACGGCCACCGCCGGGATGAGCGTCGCGCGCCAGTTGCGCAGAAAAATGAAGACCACAAAGATCACCAGGATCACGGCAATGATCAGCGTGGTCTCGACGTCGTGCAGCGAGGCGCGGATCGTATTCGTGCGATCGACCGCGATGTCGACGTTGATATCGGCAGGGATCGCCGCGCGCAGCTGCGGCAGCAGCGTGCGGATGCGGTCGATCGTCTCGATGATGTTCGCACCCGGCTGCTTGATGACCTGGACAATCACTGCGGGTTCGCTGTTGAACAAACCCTGGTTGCGCACGTCCTGCACGCCGTTGCTGACCGTGGCGACGTCGGACAGGCGCACCGGCGCACCGTCCTTCCAGGTCACGATGAGATTCTGGTAAGGCGTGGCGTCGAGGCCGAGCTGGTCGTTGGTATAGATCTGCCAGTGCTTGTCGTCTTCCTCGACATAGCCCTTGGGTCGGTTCGCGTTCGCGTTCTGCAGGGCGATGCGAATCGTATCCAGCGCGATGCCGTACTTGTTGAGTGCGGACGGATTGATGTCGACGCGCACCGCCGGCGCCGTCGCACCGCTGATCGAGGCCTGACCGACGCCTTCGACCTGCGAAATCTTCTGCGCCACGACGTTCGAGGCGGCATCATAGATCTGCCCCGTGGTCAGGGTCTTCGAGGTCATCGCGATGATCATGATCGGCGCATCGGCCGGATTGATCTTGCGATAGGTCGGATTGGTCGGCACGCTCGGCAGCTGCGCGAGCGCGGCGTTGAGCGCCGCCTGCACGTCGCGCGCCGCGCCGTCGATGTCGCGCGACAGGTCGAACACAAGCGTGATGCGCGTGTTGCCGAGCGAGGACGACGAGGTCATCTCGGTCACGCCGGCGATGCGGCCAAGCTGACGCTCCAACGGTGTGGTGACCGAGGTCGACATCGTCTCCGGGCTCGCACCGGGCAACGAAGCGGACACGTTCACGGCCGGGAAATCCACTTGCGGCAGCGGCGACACCGGCAACAGCGAAAACGACACCATGCCCGCGAGCGCGACGCCGATCGTCAGCAGCGTCGTCGCGACCGGCCGCTTGATGAACGGCGCGGAAAGGCTGGCGAGCTTCATGTCGTCGCCTCTTCCGTCGAGTCGCCATTGTCGAAGCGCTTCGACAGCTTCTGCTGCAGGCGATCGAAAGCGAGATAAATCACCGGCGTCGTGAACAAGGTCAGCATCTGCGACACGATCATGCCGCCGACGATCGTGATGCCGAGCGGATGGCGCAATTCGGAACCGACGCCGGTGCCGAGCATGAGCGGCAGCGCGCCGAACAGTGCGGCGAGCGTGGTCATCAAGATCGGGCGAAAGCGCAGCAGGCAGGCCTGGTAGATCGCCTCACGCGGCGGCATGCCCTGGTTGCGCTCGGCGTCGAGGGCGAAGTCGACCATCATGATTGCGTTCTTCTTGACGATGCCGATCAGAAGAATGATGCCGATGATGCCGACGATGCCGAGATCGGTGCGCGCGACCATCAGCGCGAGCAGTGCACCGATGCCGGCCGACGGCAAGGTGGACAGGATCGTGATCGGATGGATGAAGCTCTCGTACAGGACGCCCAACACGATGTACATCGTCACGATCGCCGCGAGGATCAGCAGCACCGTATTGGTCAGCGAGGCCTGGAAGGCGAGCGCGGCACCCTGGAACTGCGTGTCGATGCTCGCCGGCATGGCCAGAGCTTTCTCGGTCTGCTTGATCGCCTCGACCGCGGCGCCGAGCGAGGCATTCGGTCCGAGATTGAACGAGATCGTCGTCGCCGGGAACTGACCGATGTGACTGATCAGCAATGGCCCGTAGCGCTCGTTCAACCGGGTGATCGTGGACAGCGGCAATTGCGAGCTCTCGATCGCGGCCTGGGTCGTGCCGCTCGATACACCCGGCGTCGCGCCCTGCGGCGTGCCGACGCCCGACAGCGAGCTCGATGACGAGGTTACGCTGTTCGCATTCGACAGACCTGGAATATAGATGCGATCGAGCGCCTTCGGCCCCTTCTGCAGTTCCGGCAGCACTTCGAGCACGACGCGATATTGATTCGACTCGGTGTAGATGTTCGAGATCAGGCGTTGCCCGAACGCGTCGTAGAGAATTTGATCGACCGCCGCCGGCGTGATGCCGAGGCGCCCGGCCGTGTCGCGGTCGATGTCGAGGTAGGCCTGCAACCCCTTCGATTGCAGATCGCTGGCCACGTCGGCGAGTTCGGGCCGCTTGTTCAGCGCGTCGATCAACTTAGGTACCCATTCGTTGAGGTCGGCAAGATTCGGCGAGCCGAGCGTGAACTGGTACTGGGTGCGGCTGACGCGGTCTTCGATCGTCAGGTCCTGCACCGGCTGCATGTACAGCGCGATGCCGGTGACCTGGCGCGTCGACTGAGCCAGCCGCGCGATTACGGTCTCGACGCCGTCGCGCGTGCCGTGCGGCTTGAGGTTGATCAGGAAGCGGCCGCTGTTGAGCGTCGTGTTGGTGCCGTCGACGCCGATGAACGAAGACAGCGATTCGACCGCCGGATCGGCGAGGATGGCCTTGCCGAGCGCCTGCTGGCGCTCGCTCATCGCCGCGAACGAGATCGACTGCGAGGCTTCGGAAATGCCCTGGATCAGGCCGGTGTCCTGAATCGGGAAGAAGCCCTTCGGGATGACGATATAGAGGATCACCGTCAGCACGAGCGTCGCGATCGCGACGAGCAAGGTGGCGAACTGGCGATCGAGCACCCAGGTCAGCCAGCGTCCGTAGGCGGCGATGAGGCGCTCGAACATTTCGCCGGTCTTGCGCGAAAAGCGGTTTTCGTCTTCGAGCTTGTGATGCTTGAGGATCTTCGCGCACAGCATCGGCACCAGAGTCAGCGAGACGATCGCCGAGATCACGATCGTCACCGCGAGCGTGATTGCAAATTGGCGGAACAGGCGCCCGACCACGTCGCCCATGAACAGCAGCGGGATCAGCACGGCGATCAGCGACACGGTCAGGCTGATGATCGTGAAACCGATCTGGCCGGCGCCCTTGAGCGCGGCTTCGAGCGGCGTGTCGCCTTCTTCGAGATAGCGCGAAATGTTCTCGATCATCACGATTGCGTCGTCGACGACGAAGCCCGTGGAGATCGTCAGCGCCATCATCGTCAGGTTGTTGAGCGAGAACCCGGCGAGGTACATCACGCCGAACGTGCCGACCAGCGACAGCGGCACGGAAAAACTCGGGATGATCGTCGCCGGCAGGTTACGCAGGAAGACGAAGATCACCAAGACGACGAGAACGACGGCAAGGAACAGCTCGAACTGCACGTCCTCGACCGAAGCGCGCACGGTGACGGTGCGGTCGGTGAGCACGCTGACTTCGATCGATGCCGGCAGCGAAGCCTGCAGTTGCGGCAGGCGCTGCTTGATTTGATCGACGACCTGGATCACGTTCGCGCCCGGCTGGCGCTGGATGTTCATGATGATGCCGGGCAGCGTGTCCTTCCATGCCGCGAGCTTGTTGTTCTCGGCGCCGTCGACGATCGAGGCGACGTCGGTCAGATGCACCGGTGCGCCGTTCTTGTACGCGATCACGATAGTTTTGTAGGCATCGGCGGACTTGAGCTGATCGTTCGCGTCGATCGTGTACGAACGCGTCGGCCCGTCGAAGCTGCCTTTGGAGCTGTTGACGTTGGCGTTGACGATCGCCGTGCGCAGATCCTCCATGCTCATGCCGTAGGCGGCGAGCGCGGTCGGATTGGCCTGGATGCGCACGGCCGGGCGCTGGCCACCCGACAACGTCACGAGGCCGACGCCGTCGATCTGGGAAATCTTCTGCGCGAGGCGCGTGTCGGCGATGTCTTCGAGCTGGGTCAGCGGCAGCGTTTTCGAGGTCAGCGCCAGGGTCAGGATCGGCGCGTCGGCCGGATTGACCTTGCTGTAGATCGGCGGCTGCGGCAGATCGCTCGGCAGGAACGTGCCGGCCGCGTTGATCGCCGCCTGCACTTCCTGCTCGGCGACGTCGAGCGACAGATCGAGACTGAACTGCAGGGTCAGCACCGAGGCGCCGGCCGAGCTCGTCGACGACATCTGATTCAAGCCGGGCATCTGGCCGAGCTGCTTCTCCAGCGGCGCGGTGACCATCTGGGTCATGACTTCCGGGCTCGCGCCCGGATACAGCGTCGTGATCTGGATCGTCGGGTAGTCGACCTCGGGCAGCGCCGAGAGCGGCAGATAGCGATAGGCGAGAATGCCGACGAGCAGGATCGCGACCATCAGCAGAGAGGTCGCGACCGGGCGCAGGATGAAGAGGCGTGACGGGTTCATCGCGCACATCCTTTTCTGCGTTCGCCGTTCGCGCGCGTCGCGCGCGCGCTCACGTCACGTCCGCGCCAGAGCAAACGCGGAGCGCCGAGCAAAAGCGCGCATGGCATTGCGGTTTTGCTCACTGCTTTTTCTCGTCCGCCGGCTTGGTCGAGTCGGTCGGCTTGGCGGCATCGGCCGGCGCTGTCGTCGCGTTCGCGGCGGCGCCGTTCGCTCCCGCTGCGGTGTCGCGACGGCGATGCTGGCCGGAACCTTGCGCGCCGCTCTGCCCTTGCCGCCCTTGACTCTGCGCGCCGGTGTTGGCGCTCGCCGCCGACGCGGCGGGCTGCGGATTGTCGCCGGGCAGTTCGACACGGCTGCCTTCGCGCAAACGATCGGCACCGCTGGTGACGACGACTTCGCCGACGCTGAGGCCGTCGGTCACGGCGACGCGTTCGCCTTCGGTCGGTCCGGTCGTGATGTTGCGCACGGCCACGGTCTTGTCGGATTGCACGACATAGACGAACAGACCGCTCGATCCGCGCTCGAGCGCCGACGTCGGTAGGACTGTCGTATCGTGCAGTGTGTCCAGCAACAAGCGTATGTTGACGAACTGGTTCGGGAACAAGCCTTCGTCGTCGTTGACGAACTCGGCCTTGGCCTTGACCGTGCCGGTGCTCGTATCGACCTGGTTGTCGAGGCTCGCCAGCGCGCCAGAGGCGAGCTTGGTGGTGCCGGCGCGGTCGTAGGCATCGGCCGTCATCGTCGCACCGGAATGCAGTTTCTTGAGCACCGTCGGCAAGGTGTCTTCGGGAATGGTGAACAGCACATCGATCGGTTTGAGCTGGGTGACGACGACGATCGTCGTGCCGACCGCGACGTTGTTGCCGGGGTCGATCTGACGCAGGCCGACGCGCCCGGTCACCGGGGCGACGATCTTGGTATAGGCGAGGTTGACCTTGGCCGTGTCGATCTGGCCCTGGTCGGTCTTGCCCTGACCCTCGTACTGGTGCACGAGCGAGAGCTGCGAATCGAGCTGCTGTTTCGCGATCGAGTCCTGTTTGAACAGCGTCTGGTAGCGGTCGAGGTCGATCTTCGCTTCGGCGAGCAAGGCCTGGTCCTTCGCCAAGGTGCCCTGCGCCTGTTCCAGCGCGGCCTGATACGTGCGCGGATCGATTTCGGCGAGCAGATCGCCCTGGTTGACCAGTTGGCCTTCCTTGAAATTCACCCGCAGCAGTTGCCCGGCCACTTGCGCGGTCACGGTGACGCTGCGCAATGGCGTCACCGTACCGAGCGCGTTGAGCGTGATCTTGATATCTCCTTTGGCCACCGTGCCTACGCCGACCGGCATAGGCAGGCCGCCGCCACGCCCGCCGCCGCCTCCGCCGCCCGGAGGCCCACCACCGGGACCGCCACCGAAACGCCCGGCCTGCGGCGGCGCGGCGCTCTTGGACAGCCAGTAGGCCGAAACGCCCAATAACACGACGACGCCGGTGATGATCAGGTACGGCAGCCATCTGCGTCGCGGGGAACGGGTAAGGCCGGTGCGCGGAGAATCCGTGCTCATGGTTTTTTCTTGTCGATGGGTAGGAAGGTCTGACAGCAGGGTAGCGCGGTTCATTTGCCAAAGCATCGATCCGACGCGCGCGGCGCATGCCGCAATGCCGTTGCGAAGCCGGGTCCCGCTACGGACCACGAATCGCGCGCAACGTTACCGTGGGCTATATGAATTCACAATTACAAACGGGTTAGCAGATGTAATCCTATGTAGCAGCGCGCTTGCCGACGCGGCAGCCCATGCTCGCGGTCATGCACGAGCCGGATTGCCGGGAATCACACCATGGAATTACGCAGGAAATTTGGAGGCAGCGTGCCGGAGCGGGTCAGCCGGTCCGACGGCGCTTCGGAAAATTCCATCCGCGCGCCTTCCCGACGCGCCCGCCCAGACGCGGGCGTCATCCGATCGCGCCTGGCCGCCCGCGCCGCGCCGCGGCAATTGCCGTCTCGATAATGCGGCAAAATACGCAGCCGCCTCCCGTCCCGCCATGCCCAACCCACTCTTGCCGCTCCGCCCCCGCACGCCGCACAGTCCACACGCGCTTGCCGTGACCCTGGCCTGGCTGCGCGTCTGTGCGGTGATCGGGCAATTGGTGACCGTGCTCGCCGTGGCGCATCTGCTCATGCTGCCGATCGCCGAAGCGCCGCTGCTTGCCGGCATCGCTGCGCTTGCCGCGTTCGACGTGTTCGTCTGGTGGCGCTTGCGTCAGCCGTGGCTGGTCGGTGAAACCGAGGTCGTCGTCCACCTCGCCGTCGACACGGGCGTGCTTTGCTATCTGCTGTACCTGACCGGCGGCGCGACCAATCCGTTCGTCTCGCTCTACATCGTGCCGATCGCGCTCGCCGCGATGACTTTGTCGCCGCGTCACCTCGCCGCGAGCGTGGGCATCGCCTGCCTCGGCTACTTCGTCGTGCTGCTCTGGCACGAACCGTTGCCCGACATCGCCAGCCATGCCATGCACGGTGCCATCGACCCGACCACACGCGACTTCAACCTGCACGTGCTCGGCATGGCGGTGAACTTCGCGATCAGCGCGGTCCTGCTCGGCTTCTTCATCTGGCGCCTCGCGCGCGACCTGCGCCGGCGCGAAACGCTCGCCCAGCGCGAGCGCGAGCGCGCACTGCGCGACGAGGGTATCCTCGCGATCGCGACGCAGGCTGCCGGCGCCGCGCATGAATTGAACACACCGCTGTCGACGATACGCACCCTCGTCGGCGAGCTGCGTCGCGAATACCCGACCGACACACCGCTCGGTGAGGATCTGGCCCTGCTCGCCGGCCAGGCCGACCGCTGCCGCGACATCCTGCGCGAACTCGTCCAGGTCGGCAGCGCGCAGCTGACCGAGCAGGCCCAGGCACAAACCCTGTCCGACTTCGTCGCCGATTGCGCGGAGCGCTTCCGCCTGTTGCGCCCGGCGATCACCCTCGACATCACCCTGGCCGACGCCGCGCATCCGGCGCCGCTGCGCATCGTGCCGGCGCTGCGCCATGCGATCCTTAACCTGCTCAACAACGCCGCCGATGCCTCGGCGCTGACCGCGAGTACAAAAGTGGAATTTGCCGCACGCGCCGGCGATACCGACATCGTCATCGAGGTGCGCGACTACGGCCCCGGCCTGCCGCAGTTCGTGCGCGAAGCCGCCGGCCTGCGCTTCGTCTCGGCCAAGCGCGACGGTCTCGGCCTTGGCCTCGCCTTGACCAACGCGACGATCGAACGCCTGCATGGCAGCGTCCACGCCGACTCGGCCCCCAGCGGCGGCACCGTGACGCGACTGACTCTGCCGCTGTCGGCGTTGCGCGCCTTGCCGCAGTAAAATTGCACGACTTCCGCCCGGCGACCTCATCATGACTTCCGTTCCGCCCGATCTCAAACGCGTGCTGCTGATCGACGACGACGAGGTGTTCACGCGCGTGCTCGCGCGCGCGCTGAGCGCACGCGGATTCGCCGTCGCCGTCGCCCACGATGCTGCGCAGGCTCGCGCGCACGTGCGCGCCGAACCCGCGCAGTTCGCCGTGCTCGACCTCAAGCTCGGCGCCGACAACGGCCTGGCGCTTATTCCCGAACTCAAGGCATTGAGACCGCAACTGCGCATCCTGCTGCTGACCGGCTACGCCTCGATCGCGACCGCGGTCGAGGCAATCAAGCGTGGCGCCGACGACTACCTCGCCAAGCCGGTCGACGCCGACGCGATCGTCGCCGCCCTGCTCGAGACACAGCATGCTGCGAGCGCGCACGACGAAGTTGCGCTGCCGCATGCGCCGCCGCCGCTCAAGCGGCTGGAGTGGGAGCACATCCATCGCGTGCTCACCGAATGTCACGGCAACATTTCCGAGACCGCCCGGCGCCTGGGCCTGCATCGGCGCACGTTGCAGCGCAAGCTGGCCAAGCATCCGGTGCGCGAAGCGGATTGAGGCGGTGCGGCGCTCAGACGCGCGCGCGCTGTACCTTGGTTTGGCGTACCAACAGGTCATGCATGGCCTGCGCATCGAGTGTGTCGGAGTAGAAACGGCCTTGGGCGAAACGGCAGCCCAGCGTTTCGAGCACGCGGGCGGTACCTTCGTCTTCGACCGCTTCGGCGACGAGATCGATGCCGAGCGTATCGCCGAGCGCGAGGATGCTGGCAACGACGTGGCGCGCCTTCTCGTCCTGGGTCAGGTCGGAGACGAAAAGGCGGTCAAGCTTGATCCGGTCGACCGGCAACTGGCGCAGATAGGCGATCGAGGAGTAGCCGGTGCCGAAGTCGTCAAGCGCAATACGCACTCCGGCCGCGCGCAGCGCATCGAGCTGGGACAGCACGCTGCCGTCCGAACGGATCAGCACGCCTTCGGTGATTTCCACGCACAGATTGCGCCCGGCGATGCGATGGCGCGCGAGTTCGCGCAGCACCTGCTCAGCCCAGTGCAGATCGTGCATGTCGCTGGCGGAGGCATTGACCGAGATCGCGAATCCGGGCAAGCGCGCGAGTGGCCAATCGGCGGCTGCGCGCAGCGTCGCGACGAGCATCTCGTGATCGAGCTGGCCGATGAGGTTGTGACGTTCGGCCCAGTCGATGACGTCGCAGGTGGTCACACCTTTGGGTGCGCCAGGCCAGCGCAGCAAAGCTTCGACGCCGCGGATTTCGCCCGTGCGTATGTCGACGATCGGCTCGAACTGCGGCTCGAATGCACGCGCATCCCAGGCGCTCTCGATCGCCGCATCGACGTCGGCTGTGGCGACGATGCTCTGCGCGACCGCCCTGCGATGATGCTCGACGTAGCCCGTGTAGTAGCGCTCGAGCTGGAAAATCTGGCGCTCGTTGCCCGTGATCACCACCAGGAACAGGCCGACCAGTATGCACAGGATCTGCGGCAAGGTCTGGCCGAACCACCATAGCGGTGCGCTCAGGTACGGCAGCGCGGTTTTCGCCGTGGTCACGGTGAGCGTCCAGGTCTCGTTGCCGATCTTCAGTGGGTACTGCTGCGCGAGCGCCGGGTCGGCGTCGCGCAGGACGCCGGGCTGCTTCTCGAGCGTGGACAGCACCTCGCCGTCGACATTGCTCAACAGCACGCCGTGCGTCTGCGCAAGCAATTGCTGTCCCAACGCGCCTCCGCCGATCAGCGTCTCGATCTTCAACGGCGCGACGACGACGCCGCGCGGATTCGAGGTGGCCAGGTAGAGGAATACCGCGGGCACGCGCTCGCCGCTTGCCTGCGCCGAGATCGCGCGCGTCGAGACGGCCAGTTCGCCGCCTTGCGCGGCCAGCAGCGCGCGGCGCCGGTTCGGCTCGGAGGTCAAGTCGAGGCCAAGGACCTGTTTGCGCGAGTCCGGCGCAATGCGCAGCAGCGGCCAATATTCGTCGCGCCGCGCCGCCACGACAAGGTTGCCGTCGGCGTCGAACTGGGTCAGCGAAGTCGGATGCCCGAGTTGCGCGGCGAGCGTCGCCTCGGCGGCCGCGCGATCGCCGTCTTTGACGAGGCTGGCCCAGCCAAGCCCAAGCAGCAGCGGCGTGCCGGCGAGCACTTCGTTGGCGAACTGACCGAAGCGCTGCGGCGATACTTCGCCCGATACGCCAAGGAACGCGCGCATCGCGACGAGCTTCTGTACGGCCGCTTCGAGTCCCGCCTGCACTTCACCGCGAAACTCGGCACCATCCTTGTACAGGCGCTGCTGCTCGCGCGTCGCCTGCTGCGCACCGGCATAGGCGGCGAGCACCCAGGCCGGAAGCACCACGAGCGCAAGCACAATCCACGGGTTGCGCAACCGATTCTGTGCGAGTTTCGGCAAGTCTGCACGCAGTTCGTGAATCACGATCAGCGGCACCGTCATCCATGTCGCCAGCGTGGTGGACACCCACATCCCAGCCGCGAACCCGACGTTCTCGGCACGCAGCGGCAGCGTGATCCAACCCAAGGCGAGGGCGAGCATCGTCATTTTCAGCAGACAGGCGGCCGGACCGGCAAGCAGGAGCATCGACAGCCATCCGGATACGCGCAGAGAACCTTCGCGCACCGCCGGCATGTACCGGCGCAGGACCCGTGCCGACAGCCACACCTGGATCACGCTGGCCAGGCAAATCGTCACGAGCGAAATGCCCGCGAATTCGTGCTTGCCTTGTGCGCCGAGCAGGCTGAACCACTGCCAGTCGGAACTGAGGTTGTGGGTCAACGCGCCGAGCAGGACACCAACCAGCGCGGGCCGCTTCCAGTAATAGACGCACAGCAGAGCCACGCCGCCGACCGGCCAGAGCAAGGTATACGGGTTGGCCGCGGTGGCGAGCGTATTGGCCACGCGGCCGGCAACGACCATTGCCAGCGCCGTCGCCAGAGCCTTCGCCACAGCCGACCATTTGCCGGTAAACAAGGTCACTCGACTGCCCTTGGTCGAAGTTCAACAGCCAGGCGATGTCCCGCCACGCGCGCAGATGCGGCATCGGTGAGTCCACGCCGACGACGCGGCGTCCGGCTCAACTCCATGTGCGACCCCTTCCCGCAACGGCGCCGCTCGCGGCTCCACGTGCATTGTCTCGCAGCCGACGGATTTCGCCAAACACTTCGCAAACGACTTTTTACGCGACCTGCAGCGCAGAGACTCCGATCTGATCCTTGTTCGCAACGTTTGGCGTCTTTGAAAGAACCAGATTCTGACTTCGTTGCCTTGGAGACTTGCATTGAGACCCGCCGCCGCTTGCCGCCTCGCCATCGTCCTTTTCCTGCAATTATTCCTTGTCGTCGCGACTGCGTACGCCGCGGGCGAACCGAACCTTGAATCGCTGGCAACCTGCCGCGATTCGTGGCTTGACTGGAAGGACAATCCGGCGCGCGGCGCCAAATTCGTCGAGGATATGCACACCGGATATACCTACAAACAGGACCGGGGCGGCTTTCTCGTGCCGAAAGCGCCGAGGAGCGTGCTCGGCCTGTCCGTAGCCGGGGTTTATCCCGAATCGGCGGGGATGGCGGTCGGATTTTCGGTGCTGGTGAACGTGGGATTTGATGCCGCACGCAAGGCGGTCGAGAAGACCCTGGGCAAGCCGATGAAATGCGACGACAAAAGCGATGAGATGCTCACCTGCGAGCGGGAGCTCGGCGCGAAGAAGACCGTTTTCGTGATGGCCGAAGACAAGACCGCCAAATCCGCACTGATAGGCTGCTATTACTTCTACGAGAAATAGCCCCTGGCGCCGAGGCCGGCGCCCGTTGCTGACGTCCTAGAAACGAGGAAGGCCGGGCTTGCGGCCCGGCCTTCCTGTTTGCGACTTTCGATCACTCGCCTGCGTAGATCGCCACGTGGGTTTTGCCGTCGCGGTCGACCCAACCGCGGAACATGCCGTCGGTGTTGAACGGCATGGCGATATTGCCGTCCTTGTCGAGCGCGATCACACCGCCGTCGCCGCCGAGCTTGGGAATGACCCCGAGCACGACTTCGTCAGCCGCTTTCTTCAACTCGTCGCCGCGGAATTCGACGCGCGCGCAGATGTCGCGCGCCGCGGTCGCGCGGATGTAGTACTCACCCCAACCGGTAGCGGACACGGCGCAGCGCGCGTCTGCGTAGGTGCCGGCGCCGATGATCGGCGAATCGCCGACGCGGCCGAAACGCTTGTTGGTCATGCCGCCGGTCGAGGTGCCCGCGGCGAGGTTGCCCTTGCTGTCGAGCGCGACGGCGCCGACCGTGCCGTGGTGCGGCGTCTTGCCCGGCTCGGCAGTCTTCGCCTTCTCCTCCTCGAGCGCCTGCTGCAGCGCCTTCCAGCGTTCCTCGGTGTAGAAGTACTTCGGATCGACCAGATGCATGCCGATGGATTGGGCGAACTTCTCCGCACCCTCCTCGATCAGCATGACATGCTCGGACTTTTCCATGACCGCGCGTGCGAGTTCGATCGGGTTCTTGATCCGGTGCACGTTTGCCACCGCGCCGGCGCGCAGTGTCGCGCCGTCCATGATCGAGGCATCGAGTTCGTTGCGGCCATCGTGGTTGAACACTGCACCCTTGCCCGCGTTAAAATTCGGATCGTCCTCGAGCACGACGATTGCGCGCGTCACCGCGTCGAGGCTGCTGGCGCCGGACTTGAGCGCGGAATAGCCGGCCTGGAGTGCCTTTTCCAGGCCGGCGCGCACGGCCTTTTCCTTCTCCGGCGTCATCTCCTTCCTGACCACGCCGGCGCCGCCGTGGATGACGAGAACGGGAGTGGCGGCGTGGGTCATCGAAACGGCTCCGAGGCTGAGCAGAAGGCTGGCGAGGAAACGGCGAGGCAAGTGCGGCATGCTGTACTCCAACGTGGCATTGAAGTATATCGAGACGAATGGGAACAGGAATCCTGAAATGAGCAACTATCTATTGCCGATCGCGCTGCTGCTTGGCTCGAACGTATTCATGACGTTCGCCTGGTACGGCCACCTCAAGTTCACCGACCGGCCGCTGTGGATCGTCATCCTCGTCAGCTGGGCGATCGCGTTCTTCGAGTACTGCCTGCAAGTGCCGGGCAACCGCATCGGCTATCGCGTCTACAACCCGGCGCAGCTGAAGACGATCCAGGAGATCATCACTCTCGTCGTCTTCGTCGCGTTCTCGACGCTCTACCTCGGCGCCGCGATCAAATGGAATCACATCGTCGGTTTTGCCCTGATCGTGGCGGCCTCGTTTTTCATCTTCCTCGATTAAAGCAGGTCGCGCACGCAGCCGACCAGGCCAAGCACGGCAAGCACGACGACCGGCACGATACTCAAGTAATAGCCGATGCCGCGCGTGCGCGGATCGCGCACGTAGCCGATCATGTAGACCACGCGGCCGATCACGTAGACCAAACCGAGGAGTGCCATCCAGCCGGGCGGCCAGTAGTGCGCGGCGATCCACAGCGCCGGCAGGAACATGATCAGGGTTTCCAGCGTGTTTTGCTGCGCGCGGAACCAGCGCTCGAAGTGTTCGTTGCCGGTCGTCGCCGGCGCGCGCACCGCGTATTTGACCCGCGCCCTGCCGACGAGCCAAGCCATGCCGAGGAATTCGAACACGGCGAGCAGGGTGACTAGATCGACCCAAGGCATATGCGTCCTCGCTCTACGTTCGTATCGTCAGAAAGTGACTTTCCCGCGCAGCATGCCGGCGTACATCACCCAGTCTCCGACAAGACTGTAGAGCGGATGCGTAAACGTCGCCGGCCGGTTCTTCTCGAAAAAGAAATGACCGATCCAGGCGCAACCGTAGCCGAACACCGGCAGCAGCCACCAGAACGCCCAGCGTCCGCTGACGCCGAGCCAAACCAGCGTGAGCAGCACCAGCGTACTGCCGACGAAATGCATGCGCCGGCACAGGCGGTTGGCGTGCTCGGACAGGTAGAACGGATAGAACTCGCGGAAGCTGGCGTACATGGTCTGAACCGCCTTTCGACGACCCATTCTGCAACGCGCGCAGCACTGCGGCAAGCCGTGCGCCGCGTCGAGAACCTGTCATCGAAGCGTAGCGAGCGAAGAAAATTTGCGCGTCGCCGGAGCGCAGGAACCGGAGTGTACTCAAATGTACATGAGGATTCCGAGCACCGCCGGCGCGCAAATTATCGAGCGCAGTAGCTTCGATGGTAGGTTCTCAATCGTCCTCGTGTCGCTTCGGCACCTGCACCTTGCCGACGACGCCGCTGTGATGAATGTCGCCGCTGCCGGCGGAGCCTACGGTCAGGCTGCCGCCGACCGTCTTCGCGGTCACGTCGCCCGAGCCGATCGAGCCGACGAACACGTCGCTGCCGACGCGCTCGGCGACGAGATCGCCCGAGCCGATCGAATCTGCACGCACGCTGCCGTGCACGTCGCTGAAGGTAAGGTCGCCGGAACCGACATGGCCGATCGTCACATCGCCCTGCACGTCTGAGATGCGCAGGTCGCCCGAACCGGCATGACCGAGCTTGAAACTGCCGATGTGGCTGGCGACGATGTCGCCCGAGCCGACCGTGGCCGAGACCGCTCCCGCGACGCGATCGAGGTTGAGGTCACCCGAGCCCGACTGGTAGTCGAGTGAGGCGATGTTCGCCGCATGCGTGTCGCCAGAGCCCGACTGGACCTCGAGCGCCAGATTCGCCGGCACGCGCACGACGAAATCGATGTAGGCGTACTGCTTGCCGAACAGGCCGGAATGCGACGGCCGCGGCGCAGCTTTGACCAGAACCTTGCTGCCCTGCCGGCTCTGCTCGATCTGCAGTTCATCGAGCCAGGCCTGCTCGGACGCGCAGGCCTTGCCGTGCACCTCGATCCGCGTCGCGGCGGGATCGCCTTGCACGTTCAGGTCACTGGACCCGAGCTCCATGCGCAAGGCCTGCAGGCCGGCCGGGTCCATGTCGAGATTGCGTTCGGCGCTGAACTGGCATTCGTTTGCCAGGACGAGCGGGGAAGCGAGCAGCAATGGGAGCAGAATCAGGCGCATCGGGGTTCTCCAGGAAGATGGCTCTGAGTTTGATACGCCAACGACGAAAAAGGTTTAAGGAACCCCTGACTAACTTGGCCAGAGGTTCCTCAACGAGGTGCGCGGCGCCGATATCAGGCTACCAGAGTCCGAGCGAGACCGAGGCGTACCAGTTCCTGCCAGGCAGCACGAGGTAATAGATGCTGCCGTTCTTGATCGAGTCGGCCACCTGATGGTGCGCGTTGAACAGATTCTCGACCTGCAGACGGAACTTGTAGCTTTTGATGAACGAGTCGTCGATGTTGCGGCCGTAGCCGAGGCTCAGCGCGGTTTGCCAGAAGCCGTCCGATTTGCCGAGTGCGGTCACGGTCGTCGCGTCATCCGGATTGAAGCCGCTGTTGTAGACCTTCTGCTCGCCTACATACTTGCTTGCGATCGAACCGAACAAGCCGTTGTCCTCGTAGGAAAGGCCAAGCGCCACCGTGCCGTCCGGCACGTTCGGCAGATCCAGGCTCGAGCGTTTGAACTGCGCATCGATCGTCGAGAAGTTCGCGAACGCGCTGATTCCGGTACCGAGATAATAGGTCGCCTCGGCTTCGAAACCGGTCATGCGTGCACCGCGCGCGAGCGCGAAAACCGGATCCTTGGTCACCGGATCGATCGAGGACAGCGGGAAGTTCTTGTAGTCGATGTAGAACACGTCCGCGTCGGCGCTGAAGCCCTCGTTCTTGTAGACCGTGCCGAACTGGTAGTTCATCGTCTGCTGCGGCGAGGTCTTGTTCTCCGCCGGATTCGGCACGTAGAACTGATTCAGGTTCGGCGCGAGGAAGCCCTGCGCGGCCTGTGCGTACACGCTCCACTCCGAGGTGACGAGGTAGTTGGCCGCGAGGTAGCCGAGCGCCTTGCGCCAGGTCTGGTCGTAGTAGAGCGGCGTCTTCGTGGTCTGGTTGATCGGCGCCTCGATCGAGCGCTGGAACTGCAAGCCCTTGATCCCCGGCGTGACGGTCAGCGCATCGTTCGCCTTCCACGCGTATTCGGCATACAGCTGCGTGGTGCGCAGCCAGTCGTCCATGTTGTACTTGTAGGAACTCGAATCCGGCTTGCCGGCCTTGACGTCGTGGATGCCGCCGAGCGTGTAGTCGAGCGCGATCTGATAGCGCTCGTTCTTCTGCGTTTCGTACCAGCCGCCGAAGCGCAATTCGCCATTGGCCATGCTGCGCGTCAGCGTCAGCACGTCGCCGTAGGCACGGTAGCGGTTGACCTTGAGCACGCCGCCCATGTCGGTCTTCGACGTCGCCGTGCCGATCGTCGGCGCCTCGTTGCTGTCGTTGTTGTAGTAGTAGGTGTAGGTCTTGTTGTCGAGCGTCCAGTCCGGCGTCAGCGCGCTCTTGATGCCGAGATATTCCATGTCCGTCTGCTTGGTCTGATGGTTGTAGCAAGTGCAGTCGGTCGAGAACTGGTCGTGGTTGAGGCCGAAGTCGCGCCCGAGCGTGTTGATCTGCGCCTGTGTCAGCGTGGTCTTGTCCGGGTTGTTGAACTTGATGTCGTTGTAGTTGCTCAGCACGGTGATTTCGGTGTCCGTGCCGACCGGCTGCACGTACTTGATGTACGCGGTCTTGCGATGCACGCCCGAATCGCTGCGAAACGTGTCGCTGTCGTAGTACTGCGCGCTCGCGATCAGCTTGCCGCCGCCGAAGCCGTCCATGCGTCCCGAGTTGAATTCGAGATGGCTCAGCGTGGTCGAGTAGCTGCCGAAAGTTTGCGTCGGGATCACTTCGAAGTCGTCGAGCGGATCCTTCGAGCGCAGCGCGATCGTGCCGCCGAACGTCGCCTCGCCGATCGTGCTTGCGCCGCCCGGACCGCGGTCGACGGCAACCTGGCCGATCATCTTGGCCGGAAAATAGCTCGAGGTATGGTGCGAGAAATCGTTAGTGTCGCCGAACGGAATGCCGTCGTAGGTGACGTTGTACTGGTTGTCGTTGAAGCCGCGCATCGTCACCTGCTTGGCCTCGCCGAGACCTGGGCCGGCCGGGCTGATCGAAGTCACCGACGGCGCCATCGCCGCGATCTGCGCGTAGTCCGAGGTCGGCGGCTCATGGTTGCTGATCCAGTCCAGACCGATGATCGAGGTCGGCTGGGTTACGTCGAGTTCGCTCTGCACTGGCGCCATCGTGATCGCCGAGCGCCCGGAGCTTGCGCTGACTTCGACTTCCTGCAGCTGCGGCACCGCCTTGTTCGCGTTCGCCGCGTCCGCGGATGTGGCCACATCGGCCGGCGCATCGGCGGCGAGACCGGCAAGCGGGAAAGCGGCCAGCATCACGGCCAGCGCGAGTGGGCGCAACGGGAACGCGGCATCTTGGCCGGAAAGCAGGCAGCGCAACGCCCGCGGAGAAACGCACACGCAACGAAAATTCGGCATGGTCTGGGATTCTTTTGGTTGGTGAAGGGGCAACGGCGGCGTGCACGTTACGGCTCGCATATTTCCGTCGCGCTGCAATTTCCTTAAATCCTCTTAACAAGTTGCCTAGTGGCGTGTGCTGAAACGAAAACGTCATGAAACTCACCCAGAGTGCGCACGCGCGCCGTACGCCCCGCGAGTGCGAATCCATGGAGACAAGAAGAATGCGCATCCTGAAGACCTGCCTCGTCGGTTTCGTGCTGCTCGCCCCCAACGCAGCGGGCGCCGCGATCGAGGCCAAGCCCTATGTCGACGCCACTGCGGTCGACCTGCTGCACATCCTGCCGCCGCCACCGGCCGACGATTCTGCGCAGACGCTGGCGGAACTCGGCGAAATCCTGACCATCCAGGTCGCACGCACGCCGGCGATGGCCGAACGCGCGCGCGCCGACAGTGCAGAAAACATCTGGCGCTTCGCCGATGTGCTGGGCGACAAGTTCACCGCCGAGAATCTGCCCAAACTCGCCGCGCTGGCCGAGCGCCTGACCAAGACCGAAGACGTCGTCGTCAAGCCGGCGAAGAAGGGTTTCAATCGCCCGCGCCCCTACGTGCTCAACAAACTCGTCGAGCCGCTGCGTGCCGGCACGAGCATTTCCGCTTCCGGATCATGGCCATCGGGCCACACCACGCTCGGCGCGCTGATGGGCATCGTGCTCGCTGACATGGTGCCGGAGAAGAAAGCGGCACTGATGCGCCGCGCCTGGGAGTACGGCGACAACCGCGTCGTCGCCGGCGTGCACTACCGCTCGGACGTCGAAATGGGGCGCATCGCCGGATCGGTCATCGCCGCGACTTTGATGGCTCGCGCGGATTTCAGGAGGGACTTCGACGCCGCGCGCAAAGAGTTGCGCCGCGTGCTCGATCTGCCGCCGCCGGGCTGATCGTCACCCAGCAGCGGACACGCCGCGTATCAACCCGCGGCGCGATGGGCGAAAAAGCGCTTCAGCGGCGCGACGCGATCGACCAGGGCAAGGCCTGCCCCGCGCAGGCTGGCCAGCGCGGGGTTGTCGCTACCGAAGCCGCGCTGGATCGCATCGAAGGCATGCGCCGACATCGCATTGTCGCTGCGCCGGCGCCGTTCGTAGCGACGCAGGATTTGTTCCGCCGCGAAGTCCGCCTTGCGTTCCCGGGCTTCATCCAGCGCGTTCGCCAATTCCACCGTATCGCGGAAACCGAGGTTGACGCCCTGGCCCGCAAGCGGATGCACGACATGCGCCGCATCGCCGACCAGGGCGAAACGCGGTCCGATGTAGCGTTCGGCGAGGCGCAAGCGCAGCGGAAACGCCGCTCGCTGCGTCGTCGCGGTGATCGCGCCGAGACGGAAATCGAATGCGGCGCCGAGTTCGGGACGGAACGCTTCGTCTTCGAGCGCAAGCAGACGCTCGGCTTCCGCGTTCGCCACCGACCAAACGATCGAGCTGCGTCCGTCGGCCAACGGCAGGAAGGCGAGCGTCGCGTCCGGCAGGAAGCGCTGCCACGCGGTCGCCTCGTGTGCGCGTGCGTGCGCGACATGGGCGACGATGCCGCGCTGGGCGTAGTCGCGATCGCGCGTTTCAATGCCGAGCAGACCGCGCAGCGCCGAATCGGCACCATCGGCAGCGACAACCAGGCGCGCCCTGAGCTGCGCCCCATCCTCGAATGCGAGCGTGCGCGCAGCGCCGTTGTCATCGACCTCGCTGGCGACGACGCGCGCAGGACAACGCAGCTCGATGCCACCGTGCCGCTCGACCGCCTGCCACAACACCGACTGGATCAATCTGTTTTCGACGATGTAGCCAAGCGCCGACGCACCTTCGTCGGCGGCGTCGAAAGCGAGCGAACCAGGCGCAAGCGCATCCCAAACGTACATGCGTCGATAAGCGCTCGCGCGCGCCGAAGCGATCGTCGTCCAGACTTCCAAACGCCGCAGCAGCGCGATCGACGAAGCGGCCAGCGCGACGACGCGCAGGTCGACTTCGTCCTCCACACGCCACGGCGCCGGAGCGCGAGATTCGACCAGCACGACTTCGAAACCACGCCGCGCGAGATCGAGCGCGAGCGCGGCGCCGACCATGCCGGCGCCGACGATGGCAACGTCCGCAACTCGGCGGGAAGTCATGTCCCTTCCCTCAACGCAAGCGCCGGCGCGTGCCCGCGAAAACCCATGCCGCGTGCAACGATGGCTTGCTTGAGCGGCGCGACGCGATCGATCGCGATCAGGCTGAGCGAACGCAGCGCCTTCAGCGGCAGCGCCTCGCTCGCGGTCCAGCGCGCGAGGGAATCGCTGGTCGCGGCGGTGCCGTCACGATCTTCGCGGCGCAACTCGACGTAGCGTTGCAGCAGCGCGGCGTCGCCGGCATCGTCGCCTGTGTGCGCCCGCGCGAGCAGGAGCTCGGCCAAGGTCAGCGCATCGCGCAGGCCGAGGTTGAAGCCCTGCGCGCCGATTGGATGGATCGTCTGTGCCGCGTTGCCGACCAGTACCGCGCGCGGCGCAACGACGCGCTGTGAGATCACGCGCGCGAGCGGATGCGACACGCGCTTGCCGAGGCGGGAGAATTTGCCGAGGCGGTAGCCGACGCGCTCGTGCAGCTCGGCGATGAAACCTGCATCGTCGAGCGCGGCCACCCGCGCCGCATCCGCGCTCGGCACGGTCATGACCACGCCAGCGCGCCGATCCGCGAGCGGCAGCAGCGCCACGGGGCCGGTCGAGGTGAAACGCTCGTAAGCACAGCCGTCCAGTGCGCGCTCGGGCTGTACCGTGGCGACAAATGCGGTCTGTGCGTAGTCGAACTTGTCCGCGCCGATGCCGAGCGCATCGCGCACGAACGACGCGGTGCCGTCGGCGCCGACAAGCAATCGCGTGCGCAAACGCTTTTCGCCGTCACCGCTGGCGAGAGTCGCGACGACGTCGTCGCCCTCGGACTCGATCGCGGTCAGCCGCGCCGGCGCGTGGCGCACGAGATTCGCGCAGCGATCCAGCCGCATCAGCAGGCCGTTGCCGAGCTCGCGCGCGGGACAGGTTGCGCCGAACGCGTCGAGCCCATGCTCGGCCGCATCGAGGCGCACCGTGCCGAACTCGCCGCGACGGCTGACATGCACACGCCGGATCGCTGTCGTCTTCGCCGCGATCGTTGGCCACACGCCGAGCGCCTCGAGCGCGTTCACGCTCGCGCGCGCGAGCGCGAGACTGCGTTCGTCGGGATTCGCGTTCGGGTTGATCTGCGGCGCGACCGCCTCGACCTGGACGACGCGCAAGCCGCTGCCGTCGAGTGCAATGGCAAGGCTGGCGCCGACCAGGCCGCCGCCGACGATCAGCACGTCGCAATCGAAGTTGCGGGATTCGTCATTCATGGCGCGAATGATATGATACGAACCGCGCTTCGGCCCGGTTTTCGTATCCGCGCCGACGCTTGAACCCGGAGACCGCCATGCAGCTCGACACCCGTTCTTCCACCGTTTCGCCGCGCAGCATCGTGCTGATCGCGATGATCGCGTTCGCGGTCGTGATGCGCTTGGCCAACTATTTCGCTCCCGGCGCGCTGCCGTGGAACTTCACTCCGGTCGAAGCGATCGCGCTGTTCGGCGGCGCGTATTTCGCCGATCGCCGCCTCGGCGTAGCCATCCCGCTCGTCGCGATGATCGTCGCCGACGTCGCCATCGCCACCACCCTTCCGGCCGCTTGGGTGCGCGACTGGCTCGGCACCTTGCCGGCCGTCTACCTGTGCATCGCATTGACCGCGGTCGGCGGCTTCGCCCTGTGCAACAAGGTGAGCGCGGCTAACGTCGCGATCGGCGCGTTCGCGAGCGCGGTGCTGTTCTTCGTGGTCACCAATTTTGCCACCTGGCTGGCCGCGCGCGCCGGTGCCGGCTCGGCCTGCACCGAGAGCCTCGCCGCGTGCTACGTCGCCGGCCTCCCGTTCTTCAAAGGCACGCTGTACGGCACGCTGTTCTGGAGCGCTGCGCTGTTCGGCGGCTTCGAACTGATGCGCCGCCGCTGGCCGAGCCTGCAGCCGGCGCACGCCTGATTCCTATCCAGGGTGGGCAACCGCCTCTCGAAGATTTACACCCGCACCGGGGATGACGGGCGAGCCGGGCTTTCGCGATCTGCCTCGAATGGCAGATCGCGCCGGCGAGCGCCCGCAGCAGGATGCGCAGAGATGGGTTGCTTGGCGAGGCCGGGATGGCCGAGCTTAGCAACACCGTCCGCGCGTGCAGCGCGCGAGTGCCGTCGTGGGTAACCGCCTTTCCAAGATATATACGCGCACCGGTGACGACGGCACGACCGGGCTCGGCGACGGCACGCGCGTGGCCAAGGATTCGGCACGCGTGGCCAGCTACGGCACGGTCGACGAGTTGAACAGCGTCATCGGCGTCGTACTCGCGCAAGAGATCCCCGATTCGGTGCGCGAGACGCTGGTCCAGGTGCAGCACGACCTGTTCGACCTCGGCGGCGAACTCTGCATCCCCGGCATGGCGATGATCCACGCGGACGACATCGACCGACTCGAAACCACGCTCGACGGCTTCAACGCCGACCTGCCACCGCTGAAGGATTTCATCCTGCCCGGCGGCGGTGCGGCAGCGGCGCACTGCCACGTGGCGCGCACGGTGTGCCGGCGCGCCGAACGCGAGGTCGTCGCCCTGGCACGAGGCGAGACGGTGCGTGCAGAGGCGATTCGTTATCTCAACCGCCTCTCCGACCTGCTGTTCGTGATCGCGCGCGTGCTGGCGCGCGCATCGGGCCATGGCGAGGTACTTTGGCAGCACGAGCGCCGCAAGAGGACCTAGCGCAACGCATGCACTCCCTGCTTTACACCCACTCCGCCTGTCTGCGCCACTCGGCCGGACCCGGTCATCCCGAATCGCCTGCGCGCCTGCAGGCCGTGCTCGAAGCGCTCGATCACGATCGTTTCGCGATGCTCGAGCGTATCGAAGCGCCGCGTGCGACGCGCGCGCAACTCGAACGCGCGCACGACGCAGCCCTGGTCGATTTCGTTGCCGCAGCGGCACCGCTTGAGGGCTACGCGCAGCTCGACGCCGACACGGCAATGTCGCCCGACTCGCTCGAAGCCGCGCTGCGCGCCGCAGGAGCGGTCTGCGCTGCGGTCGATGCACTGCTCGACGGCTCCGCATCGCGTGCCTTCTGCGCCGTGCGCCCGCCGGGCCATCATGCCACGCGCGACATGGCCATGGGTTTCTGCTTGTTCAACAGCGTCGCCGTCGGTGCTGCGCATGCGCTCGCGCGCGGACTGGAACGCGTCGCCATCGTCGACTTCGACGTGCATCACGGCAACGGCACCCAGGATATTTTCTGGGACAACGCGGGCGTGCTCTACGCCTCCACACATCAGGCGCCGCTGTATCCCGGAACCGGCGCCGCGAACGAGATCGGCGTGGGCAACATCGTCAACGCACCGCTGCCTGCGGCGTCGAGCTCCTTCGCGTTCCGCGAAATCTGCCGCGACATCATCCTGCCTGCGGTCGAGCGTTTCCGCCCGCAACTCGTCATGATCTCCGCCGGCTTCGACGCGCACTACCTCGATCCACTCGCCAACCTCAACCTCGGTGCACCCGACTACGACTGGATCACGCGTGAACTCGTCGACATCGCGAGGAAGCACGCGCAGGGTCGAGTGATATCGAGCCTCGAAGGCGGCTACAGTCTGACCGCGTTGCGCGAGTCGACTGCGGCGCATGTCGGCGCCCTGATCGGCTAGGCGTGTTATTTCAACGAGTGCTCCGGAAGCGTCGCACTCGACATCTTCAGCCCGCGACTCACGCGTAAAACACCCGCGTAGTAGAAAACGTAGTAACCGATCACCACGCCGAATATCGCCAGAGTCAACGAGCTTTTCTGATAGGCCGCGAACGGATTCTGGTCGGCCTGGGCGGCGGCGTGCATGGATGGATAGACGGCCAGGAATCGGTACGCCACGCGTGCGATCAGCAGCCCTGAAACGAACAGGCCAATGTACAAATGCGGCGTGTAAAAGCGATCTTGATCACTCGTTTCAAACTTCGTTTCGCGCAGGCCGATCCAAGCCAGCAGTACGCCAGCGGCAATCCCGGCCAGCATCGCGCCGAGCAAATGCCAATCCCGCGACGCCGCCAATGCGATCAGCGCGCCGACGACGCCCAACACTCCAATCCGAAATTTCATCCGCCCGGGTTCGATGCGCTGACGTCCGATATTGCGCCGCACACGGCGGTAGATGGCCCAAAGCACGAGCGCCGTCATCAGCGCGGGAACGATGAAATTTTGATCCATGCGTCAATCCCTTCTCACTTCGATTATTTCCGCTTGTAGAGCGTCGCGTCCGATTCCAATGCGCAACGTCCAGGCCACCATGTCAATCGGTTATATCCGGCTCGAAAAAACTCCAGCGGATCTCGGGAAAGCGCTGCTTCATCGCGGCTTCGACCGCATTGATCGCTTCGACCACGCCGCGGTCGGACAGGTTGCCGCGCATCTGCGCCTTCACCGCGACCATGATCTCGCTGCCGAGCTGCAAGGTGATGAGATTGAACACGCGCGCAATCTCGGGACGACCGTCGAGGAACTCGCGGATCGCCGCGTTGACCTCGGTGTCGGCGCTCTGCCCGACCAGCAGCGCCTTGACCTCGACCGCGACGAACACGGCAACGACGACGAGCAGCACGCCGATCGCAAGCGTGCCGATCGCATCGAAGATCGGATTGCCGGTCAGCACGGTGAACAGCACCGCGAGCAGGGCGAAGACAAGGCCGAGCAAGGCGGCGAGATCCTCGCCGAAGATCACGATCAGCTCACTCTGCCGGCTCTCGCGGAACCAGTGCCACAGCGAATGCGCGCCACGCGCCTTGTTCACCTCGATCATGCAGCCGCGCATCGAGAAGCTTTCGGCGATGATACCGAAGGTCAATACGCCGATCGCCAGCCATGGCCACTTCACCGGCTCCGGCTCATGCAGTTTGTGCAAGCCTTCATAGATCGAGAACGCGCCGCCGACGCTGAACAGCAGCAGCGCGACGAGGAACGACCAGAAGTAGATCTCCTTGCCACGGCCGAGCGGATAGTCGGGCGACGGCGGCGCCTTGGCCTGCTTGAGACCGAGCAGCAGCAGCAACTGGTTGCCGCAGTCGGCGAGCGAATGCACGGCCTCGGCGGTCATCGCGCTCGAGCCCGTGATGACGGCCGCGACCGCCTTGGAGACGAAGATTGCGAAGTTCGCGCCGAGCGCGTAGAAGATCGTTTTCAGCGAATCGGCTTTGCCCGACATCCGGTGGTTTCCTGGATCAAGATTTCGAATTGGCTGCTTGCGCGGCATTGAGGCCGGCCTGCAGGCGCTTGCTCAGGCCGGCGCGCACGAGCTCGTACGAGCGCCGCACGAACTCGGCGATCTTCGCGCGCGCGAAGCGATCCGGTTCGGCGATCGATACCCAGAATGCGCGCGCCATATAAGCCGCCGGCACGATGCCGGGCTGGTCGGTCAATTCAAGGAAGCGTTCGGCGTCGACCTTGAACGAGATACGCCCGCGGTGCGGACCGTGCAGGCAATAGACGGCAAACATCTTGCCGGCTACGGTGAAGCAGAGGTCGTCGTCCCACTTGACCGCGCTGGCGACGCCAGGCCAGTCCCTGCTGAGCGCTTTCAGTTCCGTTTCGTTCATGGTGCGATCATCGAAAAGCGCAGAATGGCTGGGGTTTGCATCCGCCGCGTGAACGACGGGTCATGTTACTGAACGATCACGACGGAATTTAGGTGGGCTGCTCCAAATCGAACGCCCAAGATGTGATCCCATGAACACTTTAACAAAAAATCCGGGCAGGCTCGCCGAGCGTTGGGTGGTGCCGCAACCCATGCGCGGCATCCGGCCGCCGCCAAGCCGTGGCAGCCTGCCGCGCAAGCCACGCCGCGCCGGCGATGCGGGCGAACCGCTGACGACGCGCGACGGCACCCCGCTGGTGCTGCGCCAGATCCGAGCGGACGACGTCGAGGTATTGCAGCGCTTCTTCCACCGCCTTAGCCCGGAGGAAGTGCGCCTGCGCTTCCTGCATCCTCTCAACGAACTGCCCGATGCGTTCGCGCACCAGCTCTGCGAACTCGATCCGACAGTCGCATTTGCCTGGGTGCTGGCCACGCCGGACGACCCCGTGTACCCGGATTTGCCGGTCGAGATCCACGCCGTGGCGCGCGCGCACTTCGACCCGGTGCTCGCCCACGCCGAATTTGCGATCGTCGTCGAAGGCCGCTTTGCGCGCCAAGGCTTCGGCACCCTGCTCATGCAACGCGTGATCGCCTCGGCGCGTAAGCTCGGTGCGATCGAACTGTGGAGCGACGTGCTGCTCGAGAACAGCGCGATGCTCGATCTCTGCGCGAAGCTCGGCTTCGAGCGCGGCATGTCGCTCAACAATCCGGGCGTCGTGCGCGTCAGCCTCGCGCTGTAAAAGCGCACGGCCACCCGATTGGTTACCAGATACGTACGCGGTCGGCCTCGGCGCGGTACATCGCCTGGCCCGGCTTCACCCCGAACGCCTCATGGAATTCGCCGACGTTCGCGAGCGGGCCGTTGACGCGCCATTTCGGCGGCGCGTGCACGTCGCTGAGCAGGCCTTGGCGTAACGCCTCATCGCGCTGTTCGAAGATCCAGGACAGGGCATAGCCGAGGAAGAAGCGCTGCACCGGCGTGTAGCCGGCGATCTTCTCGCCGCGCTTGTATTGCTCGGTCTTCTTGAACGCATCGAGGCCGATGAGAATGCCGCCGTAGTCGGCGATGTTCTCGCCGAGGCTAGCCTTGCCGTTTATGTGCAGACCCGGCAACGGCTCGTAGGCGTCGAACTGCTTGACCATGACCTGCGCGCGCTCGGTGAACTTGCGTGCGTCGTCTGCCGTCCACCAGTCGGTGAGGTTGCCCTTGGCGTCGAACTGGCGACCCTCGTCGTCGAAACCATGGGTGATCTCGTGGCCGATCGTCGAGGCAGCGGCGTAGCCGTAGATGACTGCGTCGTCGATGTCGCCGTCCCTGAAGCCGGGAATTGCGAACTGCGCGGCCGGGAGCACGATCTCGTTGTTGGACGGGTTGTAATAGGCGTTGTAGGTCTGCGGAGTCATGCCCCACTCGCTGCGGTCGACCGGCTTGCCGAACTTCGACAGCATGTCGTTCCAACCCCAGCGCCGCGCGTTCATCACGTTTTCCGCGTACGCCGCGCGACTGACGGTCAGCGCCGAATAGTCCTTCCACTTGTCCGGATAGCCGACCTTCTTCGTCACCGCGGCCAGCTTTTCGCGCGCCTTCGCCTTGGTCGCCGCGCTCATCCAGTCGAGTTTTTCGATACGCTCGGCGTAGGTGCTGCGGATGGCTTCGACTGCCGCGTTGTAACGCTGCTTGGTGTTGTCCGGGAAGTATTCCGCGACGAAGATGCGGCCGAGGATCATGCCCATCGCACGGTTCTCGGCATCGAGCGTACGCTTCCAGCGCGGACGTTGTTCCTTCTGCCCGCGCAGCACCTTGCCATAAAAGCTGAAACTCTCGTCGTCGACGGCTTTGTTCAGCGCGCTTGCATAGGAATCGACGAGCTGTACGCGCAGATAGTCGCGCAGTACGGGCGTGGGCGTGCTCTTGAGCTGCGCCTGCAAGCCGGCGAAGAATTCCGGCTGGCCGACGATCAGGTACGGCGCATCGAGCTTCCAGCCTTGCAGGCGCTCGGCCCAGACGATCGCCGGAGTATACTTTTGCGTGAACTCGGCCGGCGCCATCTTGTTGTAGTTCTTTTCCGGGTCGCGCAGATCTTCGAGCTTGCGCGAAACCTTGGCCAGCGCGGTCTCGAATGCCATCACCTTCTGCGCCTGCGCGGCGGCGGACTTCGCATCCGCGCCGAGCAACTTGAGTACGTTCGCCAGATGCACGACGTAGGCCGCGCGCGCCTTGGCCACGCCGGCCTCTGTGTTGAAGTAGTAGTCGCGTTCGGGCAGGCCGAGGCCGCCCTGCACGGCATGCACGGCCATGACTTCGCTCGCCTTCTCGTCCTGAAACACGCCGAAGTCGAAGAACGCGCCGACGCCGAGCGGCTGCAGCGCAAAGGCGACGTCGAGCGCGGACGCGGCATCTTTCACTGCATCGATCTGCGCGAGCTGCGCCTTGAGCGGCGTCAGACCGTTGCGCTCGGCCAACGCCTCGTCCATCGCGGTCGACCAGAAGTCGCCGATCTTCTGCGCGTCGCTGCCGAATGCGGCGTCCTTCTGTGCGGCCGAGTCTTCGCTGATCTTGCGCAGCTTCGCATAGAGCTCGTCCTGCACGGCGCGACCGATGCCCCAGTTCGCTTCCGATGCCGGAATTGGATGCGCCTTGAGCCAGGCGCCGTTCGCGTAGGTGAAGAAATCGTCGCCCGGATTGACCGAGGCGTCGACGTTCGCCGCGACCACATCGGGTTTGGCCGTCGCCGCGGTATCCGCGATCGCGCTGGAAGAACCCATACCGAGCACGCCCGCGGCCACCGCGCAAGCGAGCGACAATCGGCGCAACGAGACCGCCAGCTTCTTCATTGCAATCCCCCGTAACGAAACGAGCGCCGATGCTAGCGTGATCCCGCGGAGTCGCGCCCCTGCCTCAAGTCACGCCCGAGCAGCGCGCTCAGCCGCCGGTGTCGTAGAAGAACTGCTCGCGATCGATCTTGCCGTTGCGCACGTGGTAGACGCAGATTTCCTGCATGACTTGGCGGCCCCATTGCTTCATGGTGACATCGAGCACCATCTTGACGCTGAACCAATTCTCGGCGACGAGCGGCTCGCTGACCTGCATGCCGTGATAGGCCTCGATGCCGGCGTTGAACTGGCGGCCTTTCTCGTAAATCGCCTCCAATCCTTTCGCCGGACCACCCGCCGCCATCGGTGTGCCTTCGGCTTCGATGCTGATTGCGTCGTCCGCGTACAGTTCTTTTTGCGCCTGCTCGAACTTGCCCTCTCTGCACAATTCAACGAGGCGCTGGGCGATTTGTTCGATTTTCATTGCTCGGCTCCGTCAGAAGGGAATCTTCAGCCTACGCCCGCGGGATGACATTTGCACGCGAGGATGGCGCGCGACAAGGGTTCCGATTTGCCGTTTTTTTAGGCAGGGCAACATCGAGCGCAGCAGATTAATCGGAAGTTCCCTGGCGTCGCTGCAGTTGGCTCACAATCCGACCGGTTCCCGTTCCTGCGTACCTCGCCGGGGGATGGCCGGTCAGCCTCCTGAAGTCGTTGGTGAAGTGCGCCTGATCGAAGTAACCGAGATCCTGCGCGAGATCGCTCAACGTGACGCCGCGCGCATCGGCAAGACGTTCCAGCGCCTCGTAGGTGCGATAGCGCTTGATGACCCAGCGCGGGCTCGCACCGACGTAAGCAAAGAAAAGGCGCTGCAAAGCGCGTTCGGTCATGCGCAGGCGCTGCCGCAGTTCGCCGACGCGGGTCAGCGCCGGATCCTCGACGACCTGCCTGACCGCATCGCGTGCGAGCTCAACCTTGGAATCTCGCGCCGGTGTGCTTCGAAGCAGAAAGTTGGCGGCCGCATGAACCATGGCGCGGTCGCCGCGCGCCCCCAGCACCTCCGCTTCGGCAGCCGACGCATGCGCGAAGACTTCGGCCACGGGAATCGACCCGTTGGCGATGTCGCCGACCGGACGGCAGAAGAACGGGAAGAACGCGCCGGGATGGAATTTTGCGCCGAGAATGCAACCGGAGCCCCGCAGCTCACGCACGAACCGGCGCAGCTGCACACCGTATATCCGCGATCGGTTCGGAGCGAAAACCAGATGCACCGCGGGATGCGGCAGCATCTCCCGCGTTTGCGGGGTGGCGTCCGAGAAGCTCCAGCGCTCTATCCAAAAATGCTCGACCCACGGCGCGAGGTCCGGCGGCGGCGCATATCGCAAATGCACGTAAGGGCCGGGTGAAGGCGAGTGGCGCAACACCCCGCAGCCTTGGCCGACGATATCGGTCGCCAGTCCAGGCGCCTGTTCGTCTTCGGGGTGTCGGCTTTTTCCAATCATGGCGGAATTCCCAATGGGATGATCTTACTTCCACCATCCACCTGAAACCGAGGCTGAAAGCGCAAATGAAAAAGAAGCAGACATTCGCCTTGACCGGCTTGCTGTGCCTGACCGCAAGCTTGTCCTTGCCGGCCCAGCCGCTCGGCCATGGCGCACTGGCGGCCGTGCAACAAAAATTCACCGCATTCAATCGGCACGATGCCGAAGCGATCGAGCGCCTCTACGCTCCCGACGCGACGCTGCATTCGCCTGACTATCCCAACCTGAGCGGCAACAGACCCATCGCTGACACCTATCGCAAAGTCTTCGCCATGATTCCGGATGCCCGCGACGACATTGCATCGCTTGAGCGTGTCGGAAATCATGTCTACGCGCAGTTTGTCATGACCGGCCACCTCGGCGGTGCGCAGGACAAACCGATTTCGGTGCGCCTGATGTCCGTCTACACGATAGGGAACGATCGTATCGTCGGGGACGACACCTACTATGACCGCAAGATGTAGTGCGGTTGACCATGGCGCGCATGCATTGCCTGGGCCGCGGAACCGAAAGGTTGCGCCCGGATCGGCTATCTGATCGGCTCCACATGATAGCGGCCGTGCTCAACCGCGATCGGCGGCGGAATATGCTCGCGCTCGAAGAAATCGTAGGCCGGCTTGAGTTCGTTCCAAAACCCGAACCAGGGCGAATCCCTGGCCGCGGACAGCGCCCCCGTCGTCGGACGGAACGGAAATACATGCACGGCAAACGCGCCCTGCCCAGCGTGCAAAGCCGCGGCAGCCAGCGTGTAGATTTCCTCGATGCCGGCATCGCCCATCGCATAGCAGCCGATCGAAACACAATCACCGTGCACCATGAGCGCACTGCCGGTGCGGCTGTGCGCGCGATCGTATTCGTTTGGAAATCCGAGGTTGAAGGCGAGGTGAAATTTGCTCGATGGATTGAGCTGGCGCGGCGCAACCGAATAGAAACCTTCCGGCGCCTGATTGTCACCCTCGCGCTGCTTCGGACCGAGCTCGCCAGAGAATTTGCACACCGGGTATTTTCGGAAAAGTATAAATTTCCCATCGCCTCCGCGCAGCCACAGCTCGAGCTCGGCCTCGCGCTTGAAAATGCGCACGAAGACCGGCGCGCCGTAGCGCAGATGCCGCGTAGTCAGCTCGCGCTCGAGTGCGGGGCGCACGCGGGCAGCCGCCGCGCGTGCGCGCGCGGAATCAGGAACCGGATCGGCAACATCAACTGCGGTACCGGGTACGGCGATCATCGCGAGGATCAACACGAACAGGATGCGAACGGGATGGAGCAAGTGGCGAGAATACCTCGCCGCGACGCCACTGCGAATCACGGGCGCGCTCCCGCCTTCGCATATTCGAGCGGCGTGCGTCCGACGATCTTCTTGAAGTCACGGATCAAATGAGCCTGGTCGGCGTAGCCTAGATCGAGCGCCAGCGCGGCCCAGTCGCATGCCGCGCCCGTGTCGATGCGCGCCACCGCTTCGTGCAGGCGATAGCGCTGGATCAGCCATTTGGGACTGGCGCCGACGTAATCGCGAAACAGCCGCTGCAAGGTGCGCTGGGTCAAGCCGAATTCCGTCGCCACCTGCTCGATGCGCGTGATATCACGATCATCGGCGATGCGCTCGGCAATACCGGCAACGAGATCGACCACGGGATCGTCGCGCAGGCCGAAGCCGCGTAGGAACGCTTCGCAGATCGCAACGGCGGCGTGATGGTCTTCGGCGGCGAGCACGTCGCGACCGAGATGGCGCGCCTGTTCACCGAATACTTCACGCGCGGGCAGCACGCGATTGGCGTAGGCGCTGACCTGACCGTCGACGAGCGGGCGGAAGCCGCCGACACGGAATTTGATCGCGAATACGCGGCCGTACCCCGGCGCGAACTGGCGCATCCAGCGCTGCGTCGACGGCCCGCCGAGCGTTGCCTCGCCATTCTCGGCAACGAGATGGACGACCGGATGCGGCAACGTCTCACGGACACAGGGTTCGTCCAGCACCCAGTCAACGGCCCAATAGTGTTCGACGAATTGCGCCAGATCTGGGGACGGCCAATAGCGCGCATGGCGAAACCCCTTGGCGTCGAGTCGTGAATTCAGCGCACCACGCAATTTGATCGGCTTGCTTCTCGCCATGTCGCGTTTATTCAATCCCGAGAGATGTGAGCCCCGCTAGCATCCTTTCGACACGGCGGTCTGCGTCGCAATCGAGGAATCAGCATGCGCATGACTACCGTTTCCCTGGTTACGTTGGCCTTGCTGGTCGGCGCGATCCAACCGAGCATAGGCCAATCCAATAACAGCCGTGTCGCCAACGACAAAGGAATTACGATGAAACACCATGCCAAAGGCGCATTCGACGTGAAGCTGCAGCCGCTCGAAGCGTACAACAAGAACGCAGACGCGGGCCTCGGCCGTATGTCCATCGACAAGCAGTTCCACGGCGAACTCGAAGCGACGAGCCAGGGCGAAATGCTGTACGCCGGCAGCGCCAAGGGCTCGGGCGGCTACGTCGCGGTCGAACGCGTGACCGGCACGCTCGGCGGCAAGCGCGGTGGATTTTCGCTGCAACACAACGCGACGATGACGGACGGCGCGCCCTACCTAAACATCATCGTCGTCCCGGGTTCGGGCACCGAGGAATTGACCGGTCTCGACGGCACGATGAAGATCATCATCGAGGCTGGCGGCAAACACTTCTACGAATTCGACTACGAGCTGGCGCAGCAACCCTGACCCGTTACGCGGGACTGCATGCGCAAACCGGGCAAGAACTGAGATGAATCGAGCTCAGGGCACCGGCAACCCGTCTAACTGACCGCGTGCGTCGGTTTGCTTAACCTCCTCCGCCTGCAGAGGAAATTCTTCAGCCCGATGCGCGCGGAACCACTCGATGGTGGCGCCCAAGCCCTCCTGCAACCCCACTTCGGGACGCCACTGCAGAAGCCGTTGGGCCAGCTGGATGTCTGGCTGGCGGCGACGTGGGTCGTCCGTGCGTTCCGGCTGTACCTGCAAGCCTGCGGTTGTGCCGGTCAGGCGCAGCACTTCTTGTGCCAGCGCGGCGATGGTGATCTCGTGCGGGTTGCCCAAATTCACGGGGCCTGTGGTCCGATCCTGATTCATCAACGCCAGCAGTCCGCGTACGATGTCGCCCACGTAACAGAACGAGCGCGTCTGTGAGCCGTTGCCGTACAGCGGCAACGGTTCGCCCCGCAGCGCATGCACGATAAATTGACTCACCACGCGTCCATCGTCGGGACGCAGGCGCGGACCGTAGGTATTGAACAGCCGCGCCACACGCACCGCTGTGCCGTGCTGGCGCGCATGCGCCATGGCCAGAGCTTCCGCACAACGCTTGCCTTCGTCGTAGCAGCTGCGTGGCCCTACAGGGTTGACGTTGCCCCAGTAGCTTTCCGGCTGAGGGTGTACCGCCGGATCACCATAGACCTCGCTGGTGGATGTCAGCAGCAATCTGGCCGTGTGCGTGCGCGCAAATTCCAATGCATTGAAGATGCCTACGACGTTGGTGCGAATCGTTTCTACCGGAGTGCGCTGATAGTCGTCCGGACTGGCCGGGCTGGCGAGATGGAATACGCGAGTGGCCGCAGGCAACGATGTCCACGCACTCTCGCACACCACATCCGCGCGAATGAAAGCAAACCGGGGATGTCCATCGAGATGCGCGATGTTGCTCGCCAGACCAGTGGACAGATCGTCCAGGCAGACGACTCGATCATCTTGAGCGAGCAGTGCTTCGCACAGGTGACTGCCGATGAACCCAGCGCCCCCGGTCACGATCGCGCAGGTCATTTTTTACTTTGCTCCGCGCCTTCGGCACCCGGATTTTTTACGTAGGTCCATTTCACCCTGAGCAGCGCCCAAGTTTCTTCCTCCGTCAGGCCCTCGCCGACGACATCGAGCGTATCGTCGTGCAACCCGCTTTCTGGCGGAGTCAATCCTGCCAGCAGGTAGGCGCGCCTCCAGTTTGCCTCGTACAGCACGGTATGCCGCTCGGTCCAGTCCACGCGCAGCTTGTGATCCTGCATGAGCTTGCACATGGCGCGGTCGCAGATCGGCGTCAGCGAACGGGGCAACTGGCACCAGGCGCCCCAGAGGAATCCGGCTGAACGGGACAGGCTGATGCAATTGGTGTCGACGAAGGCCGAGCCTTTTGCCTCGCCAGGCGGGACCAGCCTGAGGTGTTCATGATCCGGCAGGAACAGATACCGCGACGAAAACACCGCATCGAGTGGCTCGCCTTGCGCGCGTGCGCGATCATAGACCTGTATCAGCGATTCCGCATGATCGGGCAGCAACAGGTTGTCGGCATCGAGAAAACACACCACGTCGAAGCCGTCGGCCAACGCGCACAGCGCGCCGATGCCGCGAGGTGTTGAACCATAATTGGCATGCCCGTTGGGCAATGTAATGTGGCGGACCTGCGGCCATTCGGCCATCAGTTCGGGCTGAGGCACACCATCGGCAACCATGTAGTGCATGACGTGCGGATAGTTCTGCGTCCGTACGCTCTCCATGCAACGGCTCAGGATCGCAGCCGGCTCCTTGTAGTACGGCGTCACCACCGCCACTTGTAGTGGCTTGCGATCTTCCTGTTGCATAGCGCTTTCTTCAAATCGTGCGCGCGAGCGTCGCTGCTACCTGCTTCGCCGCATCAAGCGTCGCAGCCACGTCTGCATGCGAGTGCGCGGTGGAGACAAACAGGTTTTCGTAGGCACCCGGATGGAACAGCACGCCGCGAGCGAGCATGCCTTTCCACCAGACATCGAAAATTTTCTGATCGGCATGACGCTCGGCGTCGCGATAGCTGTGGATCTCGTCCTTCGCGAACCACACCTGCATCAGCGGACCGACGCCGACGACGTAAGCCGGCAGGCCCGCATCCTTGAGCACTTTTTCGAGCCCGAAGCGCAATTCGTCGGAAACCGCATCGAGCTTCTGGTACAACCCCGGCGTGTTGAGTTCGTCGAGCGCAGCGTTGGCCGCGGCGATCGCAATGCCGTTGGCGCTGTAGGTGCCTGCCATCGACACCGTGCCGTTGGCGACCAGCGCCATGATGTCGGCGCGGCCGCCCATCGCTGCGACGGGGAAGCCGCCACCGATTCCCTTCGCGAACACGGACAGATCCGGCTTGATGCCAAGACGTCCCTGCGCGCCGGCCAAGCCAAGGCGGAAACCGGTGATGACTTCGTCGAAGATCAGCACGATGCCGTGCTTCAGCGTCAGGTCGCGCATGGCTTCGAGATAGCCAGGCCGCGGCAGGATGCAGCCGGTGTTGCACATCACCGGCTCGGTCAGCACGGCGGCGATGCTGTCGCCTTCGCGCGCGATCGTGTCGGCAAGCGCCTGCGCGTCGTTCCACGGCAGGATGATCAGGTTTTCCTCCACGCCTTTCGGCATGCCCGGGCCCTGCGCCACCGGAATCGGTCGATTGTCGGGACCGGCCTTGGCGATGTTCGGGTGTTTGCTCCAGTACACACCGTCGGAGAAGCCGTGGTACATGCCTTCGAAGCGGATGATCTTGTTGCGCTTGGTGAAGGCGCGCGCGAGGCGCGTCGCGTAGAGCACGGCCTCGGTGCCGGTATTGCACAGACGCACTTGTTCAACGCTCGGTACGGCATCGATGATCTTTTGCGCGAGGCGCGCTTCGTCCGCGGTCGGCAGCGCGAACACGGTGCCGCGCTGCTGGATGAAATCGACCACGGCCTGGGTCACGCGCGGCGGGCGGTGGCCGAAGATCATCGGCCCAAGGCCGAGCAGATAGTCGATGTAGACGTTGCCGTCGACGTCAGTGAGACGCGAGCCTTCGCCCTTGTCGACGAACAGCGGATAGGGATTCCAGCCGGACCAGGTCGCGCGCGCGGTGCTGTTGACGCCGCCGGGGATGAGTTTGCACGCGGCTTCGAACAGTTTTGCGCTGCCGCTCGTATCGAGGCCGGCGATGAGTTGCATGTCGGACATGGGATTACCTCAAGTGAAATGCCTGCGGCACATCATTCCACCTGTCATGGGAACGGCACCGTGAGAATTGATGCGGAAGTCTAAGCCGAAATCGCGTTCGGCAACGGTACCGGCAGCGCACGCGTCGCGGCGACCAATTTCCCGGAAACCAGCGCCGGCAGCAGCGCGAGCGCCTCGGCAAAGTCCTTGATCGGCGCGTGCGGAATGTTTTTCGCAACGCAATGGGTGACGAGCTTGCCTTTGGCGAAGACGAAATCGGCCGTGTCGGCGATGCAAAAATCGGATGCGCCGTCGCCGATCATCAGCACGCGAGCGTCGGAACCTTGGGCCTTCGCGCCGACCGTGCACTTGCACGTGCCGCTCGCCGCGCGGCAGGTCGCGCTCGAATTCGGAAAACCGAGGCGCCAGCGGCGATCGCCGATCTGCTCGAGCCGATTCGCCGTCACCGGAAGATAATCGAAGCCGTAGTGCTGCAGGATGAAATGGATCGCATAGTCGAGCCCGTCGCTGAGGATCTCGATCGGCATATCGTGTTCTTTCGCGTAGGCAACGAACGCGGCGAAGCCCGGATCGATCGCGCGCTCGGTCAGGTGCGCGTCGAGTTCGGCGCGGCTCATGTCGAGCAGGGCGACCTGCCCGGCCATGCACTCGCGCGAGCCGATGCGGCCGGCTTTCCAGTCGGCTTCGAGTTTTTCCCAGCCTGGCTTGCCGAAGCGTTCGAGCAGGGTGTCGGTGGTGTCCTCGACGGAAATCGTGCCGTCGAAGTCGCAAAGCAGGGTCCAGTCGGACACGGAGTAACCTCGGGATACAAGAATCGGGGGCGCTTTAAGAGTTATGTAAGTCCGCGCCAGAGCGGCATTTTAGTGCCCGCGGCGCGCATGCGGAAGCAGCAGCGCCCGAAAATAGCCATTGTCTACAGCGGGCATTAAGGTTTTCTGCGCGACGGAACCGGCTCAGGCGGTGCTGCGTACCGTGTCGAGAAACGCGCCGCCGTAGCGTTCGAGCTTGGCCGCGCCGACGCCGCTGATCTCGCCGAGTTCGGCGACATTGCGCGGCCGCGCGCGCAGCATTTCGAGCAGCGTCGCATCGTGGAAGATCACATAGGCCGGCACGCCCTGCTCGCGCGCTAGGCGTGCGCGCGTCGCGCGCAGCGCATCCCACAGCGGCGCCTCGTGCGCGGCGATGTCGAGGCTCTGGCGCACGCGCTCGCCGCGCGTGGTCCTGCGCGTCGCACGGCGTTCCTCCTTGCTCGCCGGCTTGCGCAGCGACACGTGCGTCTCGCCGCGGAACACGGCGCGGCTGGCCGCAGTCAGGCGCAGCACGCCGTAACCTTCCGCATCAGTGGCGAGCAAACCGTTGGCGACCAGCTGGCGGAACACGCTGCGCCATTGCTTCTCGTCGAGATCGGCGCCGACACCGAACACGCTGAGCTGGCCGTGATCGAGGCTGCGCACGCGCTCGTCATCGACGCCGCGCAGTACGTTGGTCAGATGGCCGACGCCGTAGCGCTGACCCGTGCGGTAGACGCAGGACAGCGCCTTCTGCGCCAATTCGGTGCCGTCGAACGACACGGGCGGATCAGTGCAATTGTCGCAATTTCCACAATTATTCTTTTCCACGACCTCGCCAAAATAGGCAAGCAGGTGGCGGCGCCGGCAGGTCGAGATTTCGGCGTAGCCGAGCAGCGCATCGAGCTTGGCGCGCTCGACCCGCTTGCGTTCCTCGCCCGATTCGGATTGGGCAATGAACTGCGCCAGCGTCACCACGTCGCCGAGGCCGTAACACATCCATGCCTCGGCCGGCAGGCTGTCGCGGCCGGCGCGGCCGGTTTCCTGGTAGTAACCCTCGAGGCTCTTCGGCAGGTCCAGGTGAGCGACGAAACGTACGTCAGGCTTGTCGATGCCCATGCCGAACGCGATCGTCGCGCACATGACGATGCCGTCCTCGCGCAGAAAGCGTTGCTGATTGCGCGCGCGCGCAGCGGAGTCCATGCCCGCGTGATAGGGCAGCGCGGCGACGCCGTGCTCGACTAGCCACGCCGCCGTCTCCTCGACCTTGCGCCGCGACAGGCAATAGACGATGCCCGACTCGCCCTTGTGACTGGCGAGGAAATCCTTGAGCTGGCGCTTGGAATTCTCCTTTTCCACGACGCGATATTGGATGTTCTTGCGATCGAAGCTCGACACGAACTGGCGCGCGGATTCCAGATTCAGGCGCTCGACGATTTCGCGGCGCGTCGGCGCATCGGCCGTCGCGGTCAGCGCGATACGCGGAATGCCGGGAAAGCGTTCGTGCAGGATCGTGAGCTGGCGATATTCGGGGCGGAAATCGTGCCCCCATTGCGACACGCAATGCGCCTCGTCGATCGCGAACAACGCGACGTTGGCCTTCGCGATCAGCTCCAGGCAGCGCTCGTTGAGCAAACGTTCGGGCGCGACATAAAGCAGCTTGAGCCGGCCCGCGGCGAAATCGCGCTCGACCTCGAACTGCGCACGCGCGTCGAGACTCGAATTGAGGAATGCCGCGGCTACACCGAACTGACGCAGAGCCTCGACCTGGTCCTGCATCAGCGCGATCAACGGCGAGACGACCACGGCCGTGCCCGAGCGCAACAGTGCCGGAATCTGGTAACACAGCGACTTGCCGCCGCCGGTCGGCATCAGTACGAGCGCATCGCCGCCCCCGCTGACGTGCTCGATGATCGCCTGCTGCTCGCCGCGGAACTGCGGGTAGCCGAAAACCTGGTTGAGTACGTCGAGCGCTGATGCCGTCATCGGTCGAATTTTAACAGCCCCAGCGTTTCAAACGACGACAACGACGGCGCCGCTTCCGCCGCAACACCGTTTTGGCTAATGTAGCGCTCCGCCACATCGCATCGAGTCCGTTCCATGACCCGCCTGCTCCGACTTGCCGCTCTCGCCGTCGTTCTGGTCTCCCTCGCCGGCTGTTTCGGCGGTGGGGTCAAGCACCCGATCAATCCGCCGAACGCATCGATCCAGCTGCTCGAAGTGCAACCGGACGGACGCTGGAAACTCTCCATCCGGCTCGAGAACTTCTCCGACAAGACCGTGCACTATTCGACCCTGAAGGGCGAACTGCGCATCAGCGGAGTCGACGCCGCGCAATTGGACCTGAAACCGGAAATGGACATTCCCGGCCTCAACGCCGACGTCGTCGAAACGACGATTTCGCCGAACGGTGATCTGCAGAAGGCGTTCGCGCTCGACGTGAAATCGCCGGGCGGCGCCGCGTACGAACTCAAGGGCACAATCCGCATTCCCGAAGCGGACAAGGACTTCAAGTTCGAGCACAAGAGCCGGCTGTCGCCGGTACCCGGCATCCCGAACCAGTACCGCTGACCCATTCGGTAATTTTTTACAAATATACAAGCACGCAGGAACGCCTCAATGACCCGCTACGCCGCCCCGCTCGCCGACATGCGTTTCGTGCTGTTCGACCTTCTCGACGTCGAGAAGCAGTACGCGCGCCTGCCCGGTGGCGAGGCGGCGACGCGCGACACGCTCGACGCGATCTTCGACGAGGCAGCGAAATTCAGCGAGCAGGTGCTCGCCCCGCTCAACGCGAGCGGCGACGAAGAAGGCTGCACGCTGGACAAGGCGACCGGCAACGTGACCACGCCGAAGGGCTTCAAGGAAGCCTACGCGACCTACGTCGACGGCGGCTGGAGCAGCCTCAACGCGCCGGAGGCCTATGGCGGCCAACACCTGCCCGAATCGATCGGCGCGCCGATCAAGGAGATGCTCGATTCGGCCAATCTTTCGTGGGGCAACTTCCCGCTGCTCTCGCACGGCGCCTCCGAAGCGCTGCGGCTGCACGGCGAAGAATGGCAGCGCGTCGCGTTTCTCAAGCCGATCGTCGAGGGCCGCTGGACCGGCACGATGTGCCTGACCGAACCGCACTGCGGCTCCGACCTCGGCCTGCTGCGCACGCGCGCCGAACCGAATGCTGATGGCACTTACCGCATCAGCGGGACGAAGATATTCATCACCGCAGGCGAACACGACCTGACCGAGAACATCGTCCATCTCGTGCTCGCGCGCCTGCCCGACGCCCCCGCGGGCGTCAAGGGCATCTCGCTGTTCATCGTGCCGAAGTTCAAGGTCGATCGCGATGGAAAAATGGGTGCGCGTAACGCCGTCGTCTGCGGCGCGATCGAGCACAAGATGGGGATCAAGGCCTCGGTTACCTGCGTGATGAACTTCGACGCGGCCGAGGGCTATCTCATCGGCGCGCCGAACAAGGGTCTCAACGCGATGTTCACGATGATGAACACCGCGCGGCTCGCAGTCGGCATCCAGGGCCTCGGCCTGATCGAGCGCGCCTACCAGATCTCGCTCGCCTACGCGCGCGAACGCCTGCAGGGTCGCTCGCTCACCGGCGCGAAATTCCCGGACAAGCCGGCCGATCCGCTGATCGTGCACGCCGACATCCGCCGCATGCTGCTCACGCAGAAGGCGTTCGCCGAGGGCACGCGTGCGCTCAGCTATTACGCGGCGAGCCTAGTCGATCTGGTCGAGCGCGCGCCCGACGAGGCCGAGCGCAAGCGCGCGGACGAACTGCTCTCGTTCCTGATCCCGATCGTCAAGGCGCTGCTGACCGAAGCGGCACAGGAATGCACCTACCATGCCGTGCAGATCCACGGCGGCCATGGCTATATCCGCGAGACCGGCATCGAGCAGTTCGCGCGCGACGCGCGCATCACGACGATCTACGAGGGCACGACCGGCATCCAGGCGCTCGACCTGCTTGGGCGCAAGATCCTCGCCACGCAAGGTGTCGGCCTGCGCCATTTCCTCGAGGAGATCGGTGCATTCTGCAAAGCACAGGCAGGCAACGCCGCGCTCGCCGAGTTCGTCGGTCCGCTCGGCAAGGCCGCGCAGGAATGGGGCGATCTGACCATGGCTCTCGGCAAGCGCGCGATGGCGAATGCCGACGAAGTCGGCGCCGCCGCGGTCGACTACCTGTTCTATTCGGGCTACGTGGCGCTCGCCTATTTCTGGGCGCGCAGCGTCGCCGCGGCCGAGACGTCGCAGCAATCCACGGACTTCAAGGCAGCCAAACGCCACACCGCACGCTTCTACTTCGCCCGCATCCTGCCGCGCACGCTCGCGCACAAGGCCGCGATCGAGGCGGGCACCGACAGCCTGCTCGCGATGCCCGACGCGATGTTCGGATAATATTGAGACTTACAGCGTCACCCGTTTCGCCATGAACGACAACGCGCCGAAAACCGAAGTTTATGTTCGCCTCGCCCACGCGGACGATGACGAATTCATCCTTTCGCTCGCCCGTCGCTTTGCCGAATTCGAGCTGCCGCCATGGCGCAAGCGCGCCGAGACGCTGGCCGGCATCGAGCGCGACATCGAACACCACCTGCGCGTGCTGCCGCCGGCCTCGCACCTGTTCGTTGCAGAAGACGAGGATGCGACGCCGCTCGGTTTCCTCCACCTGCAGACGCGCAAGGACTTTTTCACCGGCGCGCTCAACTGCCACATCTCCGACCTCGTCGTCGCCGCCGAACAGGAAGGCCGCGGCGTTGCCGCCGCGATGCTGCGCTTCGCCGACGAATGGGCGAAAGAACACCGCTGCCGCTTCCTCACGCTGGGCGTGTTTCCGAACAACGAACGCGCGCGCAAGCTGTACGAGCACCACGGCTTCGGCGTCGAGATCCTGAGCATGGTCAAACCGGTCCGCTAACGCCTCTGCGCTACACTTCCCCGATCGCAACTCCGTTCACCTGGAGCCCTTCGGCAAGGGAATCTCTGAATAAACTGCTGCGCTCGGCAGCTGGCGCGCCGGCGGTGCTCGGACTGCGAAGGTAGGAAGCCGAAGCGAGCGAAGCTGGCCCGCAGGGCGTGCCGCAGGAGCGGCATGTAATCCTCATTTACGACCAGTAAACTCCGGTTCCTGCGCTCCGGCGACGCGCCCACTCTTAGATAGGATCGGGCCTTCGCTCGCGACGTTTATTCAGAGGTTCCCAGGCGCAGCATGAGCACTCCCAATCCCGCCATCATCCAGTCGATGCAGCGCGCCTCCGCCTTGCTGCAGGCCGGCAACTTCGTCGCCGCGCGCAGCCTGCTCGAGCAGGTCGTGCAGGCCGCACCCGGCTTCGTCGAAGCATATCGGCTGCTCGCCGGCGCGTTGCTTGCGATCGGTGACCGCGATGGTGCAGAACGCAGCCTGCGGCGTGCCGTCGCGATCGACCCCAATTGGGCACCCGCTCAGGCTGCGCTCGGCGAACTGCTGGTCGATTCGGGCCGCGTCGACGAGGGCGAGCGTGCGCTGCGCCAGGCCGCGGCGCACGGCAGCCGCTATCCGCGTGCGGCTTTGCTGCTCGTCCGCCTGCTCAACGACTTAGGCAGGCATGCGGAAGTAGTGAACCTTACCGAAGCCTCTGCGAACGAAGCGCGCGCCGACTCCGATCTGCTGCAACAGCGCGCGATCGCGCTTTCTGCAATCGACCGTGCCGACGACGCCATTGCCATCTATCGACGCATCGCTGATGCCGCGCCCGATAACGCGGGCATTGAAATGCTGCTGGCCGGCGCGCTCGACTCCGCCGGAAGACACCGCGAGGCCGAACAGCGCGCACGGCACGCGATTGCGAACGGCGCGAACACCCCAGAGGCCCGCTACCTGCACGCACGCACCTTGATCGCGACCGATCGGACGGACGAGGCGGAACGCCTGCTGCGCGAGGTGGTCGAGGTACGCCCGCGCTTCGCCGATGCGCACAACAATCTCGCGCAGCTGGTCTGGATGCGCAGCGGCGACGTTGCCGCCGCCGCCGAGCAGATCGATCGTGTATTGCATTCGCATCCGGACGACAACGCGCTAGCGACGATCAAGGCCAACCTGTTCGCCGCCGCAGGCGAGGTTCGTGCAGCGCTGGCGTCCATCGAGGAGCGCGCCGCGTCCGCGTCCGCGGATGTCCCGGTCTTGTTGTGCGCGAGTCAGAACGCGCTATGGTCCGATGCCGAGCGCGCGCTCGGCTATGCCCAACGCGCGTTGCGATTGGCACCTGCCGGCGTGCTGCCGAACCGCGCCGTGATCGAGGCTCTACTCGCGCTTGGCGACGCGCGCAGCGCCATGGAGGGCGCTGAAAAGCAATTGCGCCTGCAACCGAACGATCAGTACCTGATCGCCCTGCTGGCCACCTCCTGGCGTCTGCTCGGAGACCCGCGTTACTTGGCGTACTGCGACTACCCCGGCATGGCGCGCGGCTGGACCATCGACACGCCGACCGGCTGGGACAGCCTGCCCTCGTATCTCGCCGATCTGCGCGAGAGCCTCAAGCGCCTGCACACGATGCGCACGCATCCGCTGCACCAGTCGCTGCGCCACGGCTCGCAGACCGCGCAGAACCTGCTCGACGTGGACGATCCGGCGATCCGCGCGTTCTTCCCCGCGATCGACGGGCCAATCCGCCGGCACATCGAGACGATCGGCCATGGCGCCGATCCGCTGCGCCGACGCAACACGGGTGGGTACAAGATCGCCGGCATCTGGTCGGTGCGCCTCAACACGCAGGGCTATCACACCAACCATGTGCATCCGCAGGGCTGGCTGTCGTCCGCGTGCTATATCGAACTGCCGCGCGCGCTCGCCGGCGCCAACCCGGGCCGCGAAGGTTTCCTCAAGTTCGGCGAGCCCGGCAATCCGACCCAACCGAAGCTCGAAGCGGAATATTTCATCCGCCCCGAACCCGGCCTGCTCGCCCTGTTCCCGTCGTATTTCTGGCACGGCACCGTGCCGTTCGGCGGCGACGACACGCGACTGACCATCGCCTTCGATCTCGTGCCGGCCTGACCGTCGGCCCATGAGGCGGCGGCGGCGTCATCGCACATTCGCAAAAATCGCGTAAATTCAGCTATGCTGCCTCCCCGGATACGATCGTTTGGCAGCGAATCGCCCAAGTCCGCCCCACGGGGTGTCGATGGTGAAAACGGATGCCGAGTCATAGATCTCAAGTCGTCCCGACGAAATCTCCGAACCTCGAACTCGACCGCATGGCCCTGTTCGAACCGCGCAAGGTCAGCGATATCCACGCCACGCGCGTGCTTTCGCTCGACTCGAACGGCCGCATCCTCGACTGGATTTCCTGGCAAGACGCGGTCTGCCTCTACGTGCGCGACGCCGTTTCCTGGACCTTGGGCAATCCCTGCCTGACCATCCATGGCGGCACCAGCCGCGAGACCGGCGAGCAGTCGACGCTGGACCTGCATCCGATCGTCGCCAGCCGCGGCCACGCACGCTTGCATGCGGTCGATCCCGCGCCCGCGCTGACCAACGCCGCGCTGTTCGCGCGCGATCGCATGCTCTGCCTCTACTGCGGCGAACACTTCTCGCGCGGCGAGCTCACTCGCGACCACGTCGTACCGCTGTCCAAGGGCGGCCGCGACTCGTGGGAAAACGTCGTCAGCGCCTGCCTGGCCTGCAACATCCGCAAGGGCAGCCACACGCCGCAGCAGGCCGGCATGCCGCTGCTGGCCGTACCGTACCGGCCGAGCTGGGTCGAACACCTGATCCTGTCCAACCGCAATATCCTCGCCGACCAGATGGAGTTCCTCATGAACCATCTGCCGAAGAACCGCCGGCGCGCCTGACCCTGATCTGCGCGCGGAGCCGATTTACGCCCGCCGCGGCACGGTTTACCCTGCGCCGCCCCTTCCGCGCCGCATTGTCATGACCTCCAACCCCGACCCCACGCCCCCTCGGCCGTTGCCTGACATCAACGGCCCACTGCCGCTTGCGCCCGGACTTGGCGAGGTGATGGCCGCCGCGCGCGTGCCGCGCAAATCGGTGCAGTTGGATCGGCGCGTGCTGCTGATTTCGGTTATCGCCGTGCTGCTTGCCGCCGCATGCGCGTTGATCGCGCAATGGCTTACCGCGCTGATCGGCATCGTCACCAATCTCGCGTTCTACGGCCGCTGGTCGACCGAGTTGACCTCGCCGGCCGGACATCATCTGGGCCTGTGGGTGATCGCCGTTCCGGTCGTCGGCGGCCTGATCGTCGGTGGGATGGCGCGCTACGGCTCGGCGGCGATCCGCGGCCACGGCATTCCCGAAGCGATGGAGCAGGTGCTGCTCAACCAGAGCCGAATCCCGCCGCGCATCACGTTCCTCAAGCCCGTCTCCTCGGCGATCGCGATCGGCACCGGCGGCCCGTTCGGCGCGGAAGGCCCGATCATTGCCACGGGCGGCGCGCTCGGTTCATTGATCGGCCAGCTCATGCACGTCACCGCGATCGAGCGCAAAACCCTGCTCGCCTCGGGTGCGGCGGCCGGCATGGCTGCGATATTCGGCTCGCCGATCTCGGCGGTGATCCTTGCCGTCGAACTATTGCTGTTCGAGCTGCGACCGCGCTCGCTGATTCCGGTCGCACTCGCGGCGACGACCGCGACCGGCATCCGCTACGCGATGGTCGGCTCGCAAGCGGTGTTCGCCATGCCGCAGGTCGCCAACCCGAGCGGCGGCGCGCTGCTGTTCTACGTCGCGCTCGGCGCGCTGCTCGGCCTGGTCAGCGTCGGTGTCACACGCGCAGTGTACGCAGTCGAGGACGCGTTCGACCACCTGCCGATCCATTGGATGTGGTGGCCCGCGCTCGGCGGCCTCGCGGTCGGTGTGGTCGGCTGGTTCGCCCCGCTGACCCTTGGCGTCGGCTACACCAACATCGAGCAAATCGTGTCGGGCGGATTTGCCCTGAACGCACTGATGCTCCTCTGCGCGATGAAGTTCCTCTCGTGGGTGATCGCGCTCGGCAGCGGCACCTCGGGCGGCACGCTCGCACCGTTGTTCACGATCGGCGGTGCACTCGGAGCCGCTGCCGGCATGCTCGCGGCTCCGCTGTTGCCGCGCCTCGGCATCGATCCGCGCATCGCCGGTCTCGTCGGCATGGCCGCGATGTTTGCCGGCGCCTCGCGCGCCGTGCTCGCTTCGATCGTGTTTGCGTTCGAAACCACCTTGCAGCCGGCCGGACTGCTGCCCTTGCTCGGCGGCTGTTCGATGGCGTATCTCGTCTCCTGCCTGTGCATGCGTCAGACGATCATGACCGAGAAGATCGCGCGCCGTGGCGTGCGCGTGCCGAGCGAATACGCGGCCGACTATCTCGATCAGGTGCTCGTGCGCGATTCCTGTTCGCGCGATCTCACCGTGCTGAACGCCGCCGACCAACTCGGCGCGGTGCGGCGCTGGCTCGCGTCTGGCGAGGCCAAGGCGCAGTTCCTCGGCTACCCCGTGCTCGACGAAGACGGCAACCTGCGCGGCATCGTCACGCGTCGCCAGTTGGTCGATGCGGAATCGCCCGATGACAGACTGGTCGGCGAGCTGCTAACCCAGCCGCCGATCATCGTCTTCGAAGACAATTCATTGCGCGAAGCGGCCGATCACATGGTCGAGGAAAAGGTCGGCAGCGTCGCCGTCGTCACGCGCGAGGCGCCGCAAAAGATCGTCGGCGTGCTGACCCGCGGCGATCTCGTCACGGCGCACACGCGACGCCTGAGCGAGGCGCGCGATGCGAACCGGCAGATCCGTATTCGTCAGGGGATTCGCGATCGCCTGCGCAAGCCTCCGGACGGCGCTTGAAGCCCCTCACCTAGGCACCGGAACGCTGCTGGCGCTGCACGGCATATTCATCCGGCTCGACCCTGGCACCTTGCAAGATCGCGAGTCGGCGTGTAGCCGCGCGCTGTTCGTCGAGCGCGTTGCGCCGACTTAGATCGAAACTGCGTGTAATGATCAGCTGGGCGATGCGGCCGCCGAGCAGGCGCTTGCCGGTGCGCAGGAAATGCGCAGTATGCATGTGGGCGAGGACGATCGCCTTGCCGCAGAAGTAGAAAGCCGCATAGAGCAGGCCGATCTCGCGCAACGTGTCGAGGCTGAGCGCAGGCAGCCACGACAGTCCAGAAACACCGCGGATCTGCAGGAAAAACAGCAGCCCGTACGCAAGCGCCACGAGCAACGGTGTCGGGAACACGGCCAGCCCAAGCCAGTCTTCCGCGTCATCGGCTGCGGCATCCAGTTGCACTGCGGCGCGCTGCGCGTCGCCGCGGAAAAAGGCGACGTTGACCACGCCATCGGCAACGATAAGCGCCAGCGGCGGCAGGACCAGCTTCCAGGTGTGCGGGTCGGCAAGGATGGAAAATATCTGCCACTTGAAGGTAAACACAGCCAGCACAAGACAGATGCCGGCGAGAATCAGCATCGAAAAAAGGAAAAACTTCACCGCCTGCCACGGCCTGCGATACTCATGCAGGGTGTCGCGCAGGATGCGCAGGACGAGGACGCGCACGCCTTCGAACAGGATCAATACGACCAGGCCGTCCAGCCACTCGGCCGAGTCGTCCCACTGCGGCTGCAGGGCCAGCCGGGTCAGTCCAGCGATCACGAGCGCAGGCACGAGCAGGGTCAGGACCAGCGCACCCCAATCGCTTCGTGCCGCCATTGCCGACATATTCACTCCCCTACCCCGAAGGACCTGTCCTCAAAGCGTAGCGAGCGAAGAGAATTTGCGCGTCGCCGGAGCGCAGGGACCGGAGTGTACGTAGAAGTACATGAGGATTCCGAGCACCGCCGGCGCGCAAATTGTCGAGCGTAGTAGCTTTGAGGACAGGTTCCGAAGATGCCAGCATAAATCCCGGCCTCCGCCATGGCGAGCGCCCTCGGGTCGATTAGCTTGCCGCTGCTGCCGCAATGAACGAAAATGCTTGATTGAACAAGATATTCCAATGATCAATACCGAACGCTACCCGCGCCTTTCGCGCATCGATTCGCCGACCGACCTGCGCAAATTCGACGAGGCCGAGCTGCCCGAGGTCGCGCGCGAATTGCGCGAGTACCTGATCGAGCAGGTTGCCGGCGTCGGCGGCCATTTCGGCGCGGGGCTCGGCGTGGTCGAGCTGACGGTCGCCCTGCACTACCTGTACAACACGCCCGACGACCGCCTGGTCTGGGACGTCGGCCACCAGTGCTACCCGCACAAGATCCTGACTGGGCGCCGCGACCGCATCCATACGATCAAGCAGACGGGTGGTCTGGCGCCGTTCCCGCGCCGCGACGAGTCGCCGTACGACACGTTCGGCGTCGGCCATTCGTCAACATCGATTTCCGCCGCGATCGGCATGGCGGTCGCCGCTCAGCGCAAAGGCGAGGCGCGCAAGATCGTCGCGGTGATCGGCGACGGCGGCCTGACCGGCGGCATGGCTTACGAGGCGCTGCATCACGGCGGCGATCTCGACACCGACGTGCTCGTGATCCTCAACGACAACCAGATGTCGATCAGCGAGAACGTCGGCGCGCTGCCGAAGATGCTCGCGCGCCTGATGACCAGCCGCACGCTCAACGCGATGCGCGAGCGGGCGAAGAACAGCATGCGCCCGCAGGGTTTCCTCTGGCGCTTCTTCAAGCGCTGGGAAGAGCATCTCAAGGGTATGTTCGTGCCCTCGACGCTGTTCGAGGAATTCGGTTTCCACTACTTCGGCCCGATCGACGGCCATGACCTGCCGCAGCTGCTGCACGCGCTGAAGACGCTGAAGGAGCTGAAAGGTCCGCAACTCCTGCACGTGATCACGACCAAGGGCAAGGGCTACGCGCCGGCCGAGGCGCAGCAGATCGACTACCACGCAGTCGGTCCGTTCGATCCGGTCAAGGGCCTGGTCAAGAAGACGCCCGGCAAGCAGACTTATACCGACGTGTTCGGCGACTGGCTCTGCGAGCAGGGGCGCGCGGACGAACGCCTGCTCGCGATCACGCCGGCGATGCGCGAGGGTTCGGGTCTGGTGCGCTATTCGAAGGAATTCCCGCAGCGCTATTTCGACGTCGGCATCGCCGAGCAACATGCGGTTACGCTCGCCGCGGGCATGGCCTGCGAGGGCGCCAAGCCGGTCGTCGCGATCTATTCGACCTTTCTGCAACGTGCCTACGACCAGGCGATCCACGACGTCGCGATCCAGAACCTCGACGTCACGTTTGCGATCGACCGCGCCGGCGTCGTCGGCCCCGACGGCGCGACGCACGCGGGCAGCTTCGATCTTTCCTACCTGCGCTGTATCCCGAACATCGCTGTCGCCGCACCGAGCGACGAGAACGAGTGCCGCCGCCTGCTCACTACCGCCTTCCTGCACGACGGTCCGGCCGCGGTGCGCTATCCGCGCGGCACCGGTCCGGGAGCGAAGCTCGATACCGAACTGAAACCGCTGCCGCTCGGCAAGGGCGAAGTGCGCCTGCGCGGCGCCAATCTTGCGATTCTCGCCTTCGGCAGCCCGCTCGCCGCGGCGCTCGACGCCGGTAGCGAACTCGGCGCCACCGTAGTCGACATGCGTTGGGTCAAGCCGCTCGACGAAGCGTTGATCCTCGAACTCGCGCATGCACACGGCGCGATCGTGACGATCGAGGACAACGCGATCGCCGGTGGCGCCGGCAGTGCGGTCGCCGAATTCCTTACCGCGCAAAACTTGCAGGTGCCCCTCTTGCATCTCGGCCTGCCCGACGCGTATCTCGAGCACGCGAGCCGCGAGCAACTGCTTGCCGAAGCGGGCATCGACGCAGCCGGAATTCGCGCTGCGATCATCAAGCGCTGGCCGCAGTCGGCAGCGAAACGCACAAGTGAGATTCGCAGCGTGGTCTGATTCACATGGTCAGGAAAAGCTGAGGACGCTGCAATGTCGAAACTGATACTGATTCTTTGTTTCCTTGCAGCCGCGCAAAATGTCCGCGCACAACTTTTGTATCCACCAAAAGCGACAGCACCTTCCCGCAGTTCGTCCGAACCCGTAAGGAAAGTCGACATATACGTCACTCCTTACTACGAGGCAGCGAAGTCGGCCGATGGACAGCCCACTGTCGCAGTCCATCCGCAGTTCGACACGCTTCTGCGCTCGAGCAAGCAAGAAGACATTCTGAGCGTACGCAATGCGGTTCGTGCTTCGCCCGCCACGATAACTCCAATGACGCTGATGGTTTTGGCCATCCGCCTCTACGACGTGGGTCTTCGCGATGAATCGGTATTTTGGTTTTACGTCGCGAAAGATCGTTACCTTGCGCTCGCGAAAGTATTGGACGTCAATTCGCCGGAGCTCGCTGAGGTGGATGCGGCCATGCATGCGTTCTTCTCGCTTGCCGGTCCGGTATTCAACAGCTATGCATTCTGTGACATCGGCAAACAGCAGGAAGCTCTTTTCGCCGCGGTCGACTGGGTGGAGAAGAACCCGTATCAGGCGATTTTCATGCAGCAGCTCCCAGCCAAGCCGGGCAATCGCGAAGCGAATCTAAAGGCTGCGCTCGCATTGCTGCGCTCGAACGCGCAAAAGGAAAAGGATTGTCTTGCCGATCCGAAGACGGTGCAGGAAATCAATTCCAAGCGAGCGCAAAATAACCTACCAGCCCAGTTCTGCTGGAAATAGCCCAGGAAACTCACTCCCGTTTCGATGGGGTCGCTTGGAAATATCGATTGCTGCTAGCATCGAATTAGGCATCGCAACCGTTCCGGAGGCAGTATGGCCACGCTCGATATCAACGGTAAAGTCGTCGATGTGGAGGCCGCGCCGGACACGCCTCTGCTCTGGGTACTGCGCGATCACCTCGGCATGACCGGCACCAAGTTCGGCTGCGGCATGGCCTTGTGCGGTGCGTGCACGGTCCATCTCGACGGCGTACCGACACGCTCCTGCGTCACCCCGCTCGCCGCCCTCGCTGGCAAGAAGATCACCACGATCGAAGGTCTCGGCGGCAAGGTTGCCGAGGCGGTGCAGTCGGCGTGGGATCACATCGACGTGCCGCAATGCGGCTATTGCCAGTCGGGCCAGGTGCTCGCGGCGACCGCGCTGCTGACGAAGAACCCAAAACCTTCCGACGCCGACATCGATGCGGCGATGAGCGGCAATCTCTGCCGTTGCGGCACCTACCAGCGCATCCGCGCGGCGATCCACGACGCGGCCAAGAGCATGGAGGCCTGAGCGATGAACGCAACCAACGCCTCGCGCCGCAAATTCCTCGAAACCTCGGCCGTACTCGGCGGCGGCCTCGTTATCGGCCTGACCCTGCCGTTGCGCGGCGCTTTGGCCCATTCGAAGGGCTCGGCCAACACGCCCCCTGTACAAACAAACGCCTGGGTGCGCATCGGCCCGGACGACACGATCACGCTGATCTGTCATCGCAACGAGATGGGCCAGGACGTGCACACCTCGCTCGCGTTGCTCGTCGCCGAGGAACTCGAAGTCGACGTCGACAAGGTGCAGGTCGTGCAGGCGCCGGTCGATCCGGTCTATGTCAATGCGCTGCTCGGCGCGCAGATCACCGGCGGCAGTTCGAGCGTGCGCGACGCGTGGACCAAACTACGTGAGGCCGGCGCCACGGCACGGATGCAGCTCGTCGCCGCCGCGGCGAACGAATGGAAAGTACCCGCAGCCGATTGTGCGGCGAAAGACGGCGTCGTCAGTCATGGCGACAAGCATAGAACCTACGGCGAACTCGCCGCTTCCGCGGCGAAGCTTCCTGCGCCGGCGAACGTCGTGTTGAAGAAGCCCGCCGAATTCACCCAGATCGGCAAGCACCAGCATCGCCTCGACACGCCGGCGAAGGCCCGCGGCAAGGCGATCTTCGGCATCGACGCGAAAGCGCCCGGCATGCTCTACGCCTCGCTTGAACAATGCCCCGTGATCGGCGGCAAGGTGCTCAGCGTCGACGACTCGAAGGCGAAATCGATGCCGGGCGTGCGCGCCGTGGTCAATATAGGCGAAGGTGTTGCCGTCATCGCCGACCACTATTGGAACGCGAAAAAGGCGCGCGAAGCGCTGGCGATCACTTGGGACTACGGCCCAGGCGTCGGCCTCGACAACGCCAAGATCGAAGCGACGCTAAAGGAAGGCGCCAAGCAGGACGGCTCCGTCATCCGCCAGCACGGCGATGTCGAGGCAGCGCTGAAATCCGCGGCGAAGAAAGTCGAGGCCGAATACCGTCTGCAACTGCTCGCGCACGCGACGCTGGAGCCGATGAATTGCCTCGCGCTCGTTTCCGACACGGGCTGCGACATCTGGGCGAGTACGCAGTTTCCGCAGGGTGCGCAAGGCGTAGCCGCGGCGCGCAGCGGCGTGCCGGCGGCGAAGGTACAAATCTTTCCGCAGTTCATCGGCGGCGGGTTCGGCCGGCGCCTCGACGTCGACTTCATCGGCCAGGCCGCGGCGATCGCCAAGGCCGTGCCGGGCACGCCGGTAAAACTGATCTGGACGCGCGAGGACGATACGCGCAACGACTTCTATCGCCCGGCCAGCTATCACGCACTGCGCGGCGGCATCGATGCGAAAGGCGATCTCGTCGCCTTCGACTACAAGTTCGCTTCAGCTTCGGTCACCAACCGCATGTTCCCCGGCGTGACCAAGAACGGCCTCGATCCGCTGATGACCGAGGGCGCGATCGACCTCACCTACGACATCCCGAACGAACGCCAGCGCGTGGTCATCCGGGAATTCGGCCTGCGCGTCGGCTACTGGCGCTCGGTCAGCCACGCACTCAACGCGTTTGCGATCGAGGGCTTCGTCGACGAGCTCGCGCATGCCGCGGGTGCGGACCCGGTCGCGTTCCGCCTCGCCCTGCTCGGCAAGCAGCCGCGCCAACAAGCGGTGCTCGAACGTGCGGCGAAGGCAGCCGGCTGGGGCCAGAAGCTCGGCGCAGGCAAGGCGCAGGGCATTGCCTCGATGGAAAGCTACGGCACGCATCAAGCACTCGTCGCAGATATCTCCAAGACGGCGAGCGGCGCGATCCGCATCGACAAACTCACCTATGCGATCGACCCCGGCATCGCCGTGCATCCGGACCAGGTGATCGCGCAGATCCAGGGCGGCGCGGTCTCGGGCCTGATCAATACGCTGACCGCGAAGATCACGCTCAAGGAAGGTCGTGTCGAGCAGAGCAACTTCCACAACTACCAGTTGCCGCGCATGAACCAGATGCCGAAGATCGACGTCGTGCTGATGCCGAGCGGCGACGCCCCGGGCGGCATGGGCGAGGTCGGCGTGCCGCTGGTCGCACCGGCGATCGCGAACGCCGTGTTCGCCCTCACCGGCCAGCGCGTGCGTACACTGCCGCTTGCGGACGCAAAGCTCAGCTTCGCCTGATTGGGCAGGATCGCGACGGGCGAAACCACGGTCTGCGTTTTGGCCGTATTTGTCCCTGCGCTGGCCAGAGTTTGCCGCGGCACGCTACAGCCGCTGCGCTATGCTGCGCGGACATAGTCACTCCATGACCGGCCCATGGCTCACCGCGTCCAGTTCGACTTCGCAATCGACTTCACCAACGGTGGCGGCATCCAGGGCCAGGATTTCCGCCTCGACATCACGGGCGACAACATCTCCGACCGCGAACTGGCGGACTATATCGTCGCCGACATGCGCCTGCTCATGGTCGGCGCAGTGCGCATCCTCGACAAGCGCATCATCGAGGAGGCACACAAGCGCCAGCCGATCGACGCGCCGCGGTTGTCGCGCTTCGTCGACCTGAGCCACACGATCGAACACGGCCTCGTCACCTACAAAGGCCTGCCCGCACCAATCGTTTGCGACTACCTAAGTCGCGAAGCCTCGCGCGAGAAATATTCGCCGGGCACCGAATTCCAGATCGGCAGGATCGAGATGGTGACGAACACCGGTACCTACCTCGATTGCCCGTTCCACCGTTACGCGAACGGCAAGGATCTTTCCGAAATCGCAATTGCGGCGATGACCGATCTCGACGCGATCGTCGTGCGCGCGCCGCACGCTTCCGCGCAGGCGATCGGGCCGGAAGCATTCCGCGACAAGGAAATCCGCGGCCGCGCTGTGCTCGTGCACACCGGCTGGGACGTGCACTGGAACACGCCGCAGTACTACGAAGGCGGCCCGTTTCTGACCGCGGAAGCGGCGCGCTACCTGCGCGACTGTGGAGTCAAACTCGTCGGCATCGACGCGCACAACATCGACGACACACGCGGCGGAGAGCGGCCGGTGCACTCGATCCTGCTCGGCGCCGAGATCCTCATCGTCGAGCATCTGTGCAACCTCGGCGCGCTGCCCGACGAGGGCTTCGCCTTCAGCGCCACGCCGCCGAAATTCAAGGGCGCCGGGACGTTCCCAGTGCGGGCGATGGCGAAGCTGTAGTCCCGATAGTTCGCCCGGATCGCCGGCGAACGCGCGCAGTTGCGCCGCGATCCGGTAAAATTCCGTAAAGCGCCTCTTAACGCCCCGGGCGCGACAATCTCCGGACATGATAAAAAACGTCGAATACCTACTGCCCGGCGGCCGCTCCGGCGTGCTGCTGATCCACGGCCTGACCGGCACTCCGACTGAAATGCGCTTTGTCGCGAAGGGCCTGCAGCGTCACGGTTTCACCGTCTACGGCATGCAGCTCGCCGGGCATTGCGGCAACGAAGCCGATCTGCTCGCGACCGGCCGCAGCGACTGGTTCCAGAGCGTGCGCGAGGCGGCCGACAAGTTCGCCGCGCAGGTCGACCACCTGTTCGTCGCCGGCCTGTCGATGGGCGCGCTGCTCGCGCTGCGTCTGGCAGCCGAGCGACCACAGCAAGTCGCCGGACTCGGCCTGTACGGCACGACCTTCCGCTACGACGGCTGGACGATCCCTTGGTACGGCAAGCTCTCGTTCCTGCTGCCGATGGCGGTCAGCGTCGGCATCGGCCGGCATGCCAAGTTCCACGAACAGTTCCCGTACGGCATCAAGGACGAACGCATCCGCCAGCGCATCGCCGGCGCGATGCTGAGCGGGCACAGCGACGAGGCCGGCCTGGCCGGCAATCCGTGGCCCTCTCTGGCCGAGTTCTATCGCCTGTCCTGGCGCGTACGCAAGCTGCTGCCGCAGGTCGTGGCGCCAACCCTGATCATGCACGCCAAGGACGACGACGTCGCCAGCCTGGCCAACGTGCATCGTCTTGAACGTGGCCTCGGCGGCCCCTACGAGACGGTGATCCTCGACCGCAGCTATCACATGATCACGGTCGACCAGGAACGCGACGTCGTCATCGAGCGCACCGCCGCGTTCTTCAAGCACATCGCCGAAGGCAAGCCGGCCGCCTGATCGGCCGGCGTTTAGTCCGCGCGGAGCGCTTGCGTTATCATTGCCGCAACAACGGAGACCTTCTCATGAGCCAAGTCCAGGACGCCGTCTTCGGCATCATCGCCAAGGAAGCGAACATCGACGTGAGCAAGATCACGCTCGATTCGACCCTCAAGGACCTCGAAATCGCCTCGCTCGACGCCGTGCAGATCATTTTCGAGATCGAAGACCACTTCAAGATCACGATGCCCGACCGCGATCCGAATTTCGACACCGAATCGGTACGCGGCCTGGTCGAGGCGGTCGAAAAACTCGTCGCGGAGAAACCCGCCGGCGATGCGCCCGCGGCGCAGGGCTGATCGCCGCCGCAAAGAATTCCAACGTGAGCAATCCAAGACGTGTCGCCATCACCGGCATGGGCGCAATCACCGCGCTCGGCCATACCGCCGCCGCCACCTGGGCCGCGCTGAGCGAAGGCCGCTCGGGCATCGGCCCGATCGAGACGATCCCGACCGAGCAGTTGAACGTCAAGATCGCCGCGGAAGTGCATGGTTTCGATCCGGCAGCGCATATCGACAACAAAAAACTGCCGTTGCTCGACCGCGTCTCGCAGTTCGCGCTGATCGCGGCACGAGAAGCTGTCGCCCAATCGGGCCTCGACTTCCGTGTCGACGGGCGCGGCGAACGCAGCGCCTGCATCATCGGCAGCGGCATCGGCGGCGAAGGCACACACAACGAGCAGTCGAAGCGCTTCTACGGCGACAAGAATCCGCGGGTGCATCCGCTCACGATCCTGCGCGTCATGGCGAATGCGCCCGCCTGTCACATCGGCATCGAATACGGATTGACCGGCCCCACGTTCGCCGTCGTCAGTGCCTGCGCTTCGGCCAACCACGCGATGAGCCAGGCCGCAGACATGATCCGCAGCGGCAAGGTCGACTTCGCCGTCACCGGCGGCACCGAGGCCTGCGTCACCGTGACCACAATGAAGGCCTGGGAGGCAATGCGCGTCACCGCCGACGACACCTGCCGGCCGTTCTGCAAGCAGCGCCGCGGCATGGTGCTCGGCGAAGGCGCGGGCATCTTCGTGTTCGAGGCATGGGAACACGCCAAGGCGCGCGGCGCGACGATCCTCGCCGAATTCGCCGGCAGCGGCATGACCGCCGACGCCGCCGACATGGTGTTTCCCTCCGAAGTCACCGTCGCGCGCGCGATGCAGAATGCGCTCGCCGACGCCGGCCTCAATCCCGAAGACGTCGGCTACATCAACGCGCACGGAACGGCGACGCCGGCCAACGATCCGACCGAGAGCAAGGCGATCCGGCGCGCGTTCGGCGCGCACGCCGACGCACTCGCGGTGTCGTCGACCAAATCGATGCACGGCCATGCGCTCGGCGCGGCCGGCGCGATCGAACTCGTTGCCGCGATCGGCGCGCTGCGGCACGGCATCCTGCCGCCGACCGCCAACTTCATCGACCCCGACCCGGCCTGCGACCTCGACTACGTGCCGAACGTCGCGCGCGAGAAGGCGGTGAACGCGGTGCTGAGCAACTCGTTCGCGTTCGGCGGACTCAACTCGGTCGTCGCGCTAAAGAAGGCCGGCTAAGCGTTGACGCGGGAACGGCGGAAAAGGTTGCCGAAGCAGGCTGCTTCCGCTATTCTTGCGCCCCCTTGAAGGCGCCATCGCCGCCTTCTGCGGTAGTGGGGAGTCGGCTCGGCGATGGAGCACTACCTTGGCGTCGATGTCGGACCGGCAAGGTTTTCAGCGGTTTCCGGAAGCGGCTCCCTCCGCTCCCTACGAAGTGGGCAGTTAGCTCAGCGGTAGAGCATCACCTTGACATGGTGGGGGTCACAGGTTCGATCCCTGTACTGCCCACCACTTCGTAGCCCTCCGCTATCACGCAACGACATGACAGGAACCGCGCTTTGCGCGGTTTTTTTTTGCGCCGCGAATCGAAGAAGGCGTTCAGTCGCCGCTCCGCGGTCGGTCTCAACCGGCGCCGATCGATGCTCCTTCGCTGCGGCCAATATCGGCCACCTTGTCGACAAGCATGGATGCTTCCAGCTTCGCGATCGGCAGCGCGGCGAACAGGGATATGCGGTTCTTGAGATAACGAAAAGCGGTTGCGAACGCGGCAAGCTTTTCGATGTGCGTGCCCGTCGCGGCTGCGGGGTCTTCGATGCCCCAATGTGCCCTGATCGGATGCCCCGGCCAAATCGGGCAAACTTCACCCGCCGCGTTGTCGCATACGGTGATGACGAAATCCATTTTCGGCGCGTCGGGCTGCTCGAACTCGTCCCAACTTTTCGAGCGCAACCCATCGACCGGGTAGCCCATCTTGCGCAGCGTCTCGATGGCCAAGGGGTTCACCTCTCCCTTCGGCTGGCTGCCGGCGGAGAATGCACGGAAATGCTCCGCTCCGTCCCTGGCCAGGATGCTTTCGGCAAGGATGGAACGGGCCGTGTTGCCCGTGCAAAGAAAGAGAACATTGAAGATGCGATCGTTCATGGCAATGATCCCGCCGTAGTGGAAATTTCGTTTTCCGCGCTCTTCGTCGCGAAATTCAGTTTCAACATCGCAATGACGAACAATGTCGCAGCCGCCTGTGCCGCGATGAAACCCGGCATATCCAGCCAGCGGATGCCGGCAAAGGTATCGGTCAAGGAACGCGCAATCGTGACGGCGGGATTGGCGAACGAAGTGGATGCCGTGAACCAATACGCCGCGGTGATGTAACAGGCCACGAGTGCGGGCACCGATTTTGTATTCGCCTTGAGACCGAGCAGGATGGTCGCGAGCAGCCCGAGCGTCGCGACCGCTTCGCTCGTCCATTGACCGGTTCCAGTTCGTACCTTGGCCCCGGCTTGGAGAATGGGCAAGTCGAACATGGCATGGGCAAGCCATACTCCTAGAACCGCGCCGGTGACCTGCATCGCGATGTATGCGACAAGATCGCCCTTCGACAACTCGCCGCGCCAGCACAACAGGCAGGACACCGCCGGGTTGAAATGGGCACCGGAAATCGGTGCAAGCGTCGAGATCAGCACGAACAGGCCAGCACCGGTCGCGAGCGAATTGGCGAGCAAGGCCACGGCTGCGTTACCCATAGCCAGACGTTCGCCCATGATGCCGGAGCCGACCACAATGGCCAGCAGCGCAGCAGTGCCGACGAGCTCGGCGGTGAGCGCAGCGCGGCGCGTCATTTGCAACAGGCTGCCGCAGGCTGCGGCTGCACTTGCGGCGTACAGCAGGCGGCGGCGTTTTTCCTCGTTCCATCGTCGTCGCCGTAGATCGGAATTTCACCGAGCGAATGGAATGTTTCCCATGCCACTCCTTGCGGATCGGTGATCCAGTATTTGTCCGATTGCGCATAACAGCATTGCGCGCCCGTCTCTTCGACCAACCCGCGGTCCGCGCGCTGAAGCTGGTCGCGCATGGCATCCAACTCATCCTTGAATTCGACCTGCATGCCGAGATGATTGACGCCAAAATTTTCCGCACGCCTGGATATCGCGAAGTTGATTCGCGGATCGTCAAGCATCCACTTGGCGTAGTCGGATTTGCGCACGTTCGGCGCCGCACCGAACAATGTCGAATAGAAGCCGATGCTTTGGTCGAGGTCGGAAACGGCAACGTGGACATGGAAGCGCTTCATGCGGGAATCCTCTTGCGGATCGTTTTTGCGGAAGAAGTGGATGGCGAACAGACCGGGCCGCACAATTCGGGTTGGCCGCCGCAGCAGTTCTCGGTCAGGTAGCCGATCAGATCATTCATCGTGGCGAAGTTGGCGGCGTAGCGGATGAAGCGCCCTTCCTGCTGGCTGTCGAGCAACGCGGCCCGCGTCAATTCCTTGAGATGAAAGGACAGCGTAGCCGCCGGCAGGTCGAGGGCATCGGCGATGGAGCCCACGGTCGAGCCCGCCGGCCCGGCTTCGACGAGGTAACGAAAAATCGCCAGGCGACTTTCCTGGGCGAGTGCAGCCAGTGCGGCAATGGCCATCTCTGTTTTCATATTTCCAATAATATGGAAATATAGTGCTCAGTCAAGCAATTCTTCGGAATTCCTGCGGACGAGCCTTCGACCACTTGCGTGCGCGCAGGCTTGACGAATAGCCGGGTCGAAGCCTTCACCACCGACTGACCGACCCGGGTGGCCAACCCATCGCCGGGCCGTGATCCGTTTTGCTGGGTTTCCGCGTCTTGCTACGCGATCGCAATCCCGGAAAATCGCTATGACATCCGTTAATTCAGAGCATCCACGTATCGGCCGCGTATCGTTCGCGCCGTTTGCATCGGCGTTGGCCATCTTGCTCGCACTCTGCGCGTCGTCTGCTTTCGCTGGCTCGTGGGTCGTCACGACCGGTACGGACGGCCCGCAAAAGGCCGGCGACACCAGCGGCTGCCATGAGGTCACCGGACCCGGCAGCATCACGACGACGGGATTCTGCAGCCTGCGCGCGGCGATCGAGCTGAGCAACAACCTGAGCGGCTCGCATACGATCACGTTCAATCCGGGCATCACCGTCACGATCGTGAACGGCGCTTTGGACACGGTGATGGCCCCGATCACCATCACCGGCACCCCGATCACGCGCACGGTCCTCAACGGCAGCGGCCACGGGTGCTTCAACCTCACCGACTCGGGCACCGTCGCGCTCAATCACGGCAGCGGAGCGACCGGCTCGACGATCGCGAACATGGTCATCGGCAATTGCGGTGGCTACGGCATCTCGGCTAATGGCCATAGCTACACCTTCACCAACAACTATATCGGCGTCAACTCGACCGGCACCGTGGCGTTCCCGAACACTCAGGACGGCATCTACCTGTCGGCCTCGGCGGTCTACGACGACAGCATTATCGGCACCCAACCCCTGCTGGACCTCTACAACAACCTGCCGGCGCAGCCGGTCGACGAAACGCAGGTCGCGACCTTCAAGTCGACGCTGCTCACCGCACTGTCCTCGCTGAGCCCGAACCTGATCACCGGCAACGTAATTTCGGGCAACACGCAGAACGGCATCACCATCTCCAGTCAGAACCTCGCCGCGACCATCGTCTCCGGCAATTTCATCGGCACCGACCCGACCGGCAACGTGGCGATCGCCAATGGCGGCAGTGGCGTGCGTTTCATCGGCGGCTCGTTCGGCAATCTGATTTCCGGCAACACGATCAGCGGCAATGCACAGCACGGCATCGAGGTCGACAGCGACGTGTTTTTGCCGAACTGGATCATGGGCAACCGCATCGGCCTGCCGACCGTGAACGGCATGCACGTCGGCAACGGGCTCAGCGGTATCTACGTCAGCACGTATCCGGCCACGAGTGGGCACGCCAATCCGAGCGGCGTCGCCCTGGTCATCGGCCCCGCCAACGTGATCGCCGACAACCAGGGCGCGAACAACAATGCGTTCCCCGATCTGCTCGGCAGCAATGGCGGCATCGTCGTCACTTCTCCAAGCCAGGGCATCAAGTTGCTCGGCAACCGCATCGGCATCCCCGAGTTCCCCGCCGGCACGCCGGTCGCGACGACCGCCTACGGCAACAAGGGCGACGGCATCATCATCACGGTCTCTGGCATCAAGATCGGCGGCAGCGGCGCCACCGACGGCAACGTGATCGCCGGCAACGCGCGCCATGGCATCGTCGTCAGCGGCAGCGCAACGAGCGCGACCAGCATCCTCGGCAACTCGATCGGCGTCGACCCGATGCTGAGCGGCAATCTCAGTATCGGCAACGGCGTCGACGGCATCCACATCGACGCGGCCAATTCGACCACGATCGGCGGCAGCGGCAGCACCGATTTCAACACCGTCGCCGGCAATGGGCGCAACGGCATCAAGATTCGCAACGGCAACTTCACCAACGGCTGGAGCAACGCTTCGCAGCGCAATCTCGTCTACCACAATGCGACCACTCAGCCGCCGCTGCAGTTCGGCCACGATGGCGTCGGCATCGATCTCGACTATGCCGAGGATGCAGCCAACTCGCTGCACGGCGAATACCTCGGCCCGAGCTACAGCTACGCCAACTTCGACCAGGCGCAGCCGGTGATCTGCGCAGGTCCGGCCGACACGGGCAAATGCAGCGGCTCGCTCGCGCCTTCGTCGAGCGGAGGCAGCACGACGCTGCAGTGGACGATCGCGACCCACGGCCCGGCGCAGTTCCGCATGGACTTCTTCCGCATCGATACAGCCGACGACAATACCGCGACTGGCATGACCTTCATCGGCGAACAGTCGATCTCGAGCGACCCAAGCATCTACCCCGCCCCCAGCTACCCTGCCGACAGCGCGGCTTGCAGCGGCGGCGTTTGCACGGTGACGCTGCCGGCCAGCACCGGCGGTGGCTACATCATCATGACCGCGACCGATGTCACCCCGCTGACCAACGCGGCCGCCGTCACCGGCGATTGGAAAGACAGCTTGAAGTGCTTCATCGGCGATCTCGGCGTCATCCTGTCTTCCTGCCCGGTCAACAACACCTCGGAGTTTTCCAACGTCGCCTCGGTACCCGGCGCGGCGCCGACCGTAGTCACCGTCGCCGCCAGCGCAATCACCACAACGACGGCAACGCTCAACGCCACGATCAGCGCCAACGGCGCCGACTCAGGCACCTCGTTCGAGTATGGCCCGACCGTCGCCTATGGCAGCAGCATCAACGGCTCGCCGGCCACGGTGACGGCGGCGCAGAGCAATGTCGCGGTCGTCGGCAACATCCTCAGCGGCCTCACCTGCGGCACGACCTACCATTTCCGCGCCGAAGCGCTGAACAGCAACGGCCTGACCTTGGGCAACGACCTGACGTTCACGACGGCGCCCTGCGCGGTCTCGCTGCCGACCGCAGTGACGATCGCCGCGAGCGCGGTCAGCGCAACCGGCGCCACGCTCAACGGCACCGTCAGCGCCAACGGCGCGACCACGACGGTTTCGTTCGACTACGGCACCACTGCAAGCTATGGCACCAACGTCACGGCAACGCAGAGTCCGCTGAGCAGCGGCTCGATCAGCAGCCCGGTCTCGTACGTGCTGAGCGGCCTGACCTGCAACACGACCTATCACTTCCGCGTCAACGCGATCAACGACGGCGCCACGACGATCCACGGCAGCGATCTGAGCTTCACCACCGCGGTCTGCGCACCGATCGCGCCGACGGTGACGAGCGTCGCGGCGAGCGGCATCAGCGCCACCGGTGCGACGTTGAACGGCACGGTCAGCGCCAACGGCGCGATTGCCGCTGTCACGTTCGACTTCGGCACGACGACGGCCTACGGCGCGATCGGCAGTCCCGCGGCCGCGGCGCAGAGTCCGCTCAGTTCCGGCGCGAGCGGTGCGGCGGTCTCGCTCACGCTGAGCGGACTCGCCTGCAACACGACTTACCATTTCCGCGCCAACGCGAACAACGGCGTCGGCGGCACGATCAACGGCGGCGACCTGCAGTTCACTACCGGCGCCTGCGTGCAGCCGCCGCCGAATGCGATAACGAGTGCGGCGAGCGCAGTGGCTGCCACGAGCGCGACGCTCAACGGCCTGGTCAGCGCGAACGGCGCTTCGACCACGGTCACTTTCGACTATGGCCCGACCGCAGCGTACGGCGGCAGCGGCAGCCCGGGCACGGCGGCGCAGAGCCCGCTCGCGGCTGGGTCCGGCAGCAACGCGCCGGTGACCTTTGCGCTGGCCGGCCTGACTTGCGGCACGACCTACCACTTCCGCGTCAACGCGACGAACACGGGCGGTACGGTGCACGGCACCGACACCACCTTCTCGACCGCGAGCTGCGCGGCCTCCTCGCCGAGCGTGGTGACCGATCCCGCATCGGGCATCTCGACCACGTCGGCGGTGCTCAACGGCACGGTCAGCGCCAACGGCGCCGCGACCACGGTTACGTTCGACTTCGGCCTGACATCGAGCTATGGCGGCGCCGGCAGTCCGGCCACGGCGGCGCAGAGCCCGCTGAGCAGCGGCGCGTCCGGCGCGCCGGTCACCTACACGCTGGGTGGCCTGACCTGCGCCACCACCTACCATTTCCGCGCCAATGCAAACAATGGTGTCGGCGGCACGATCAACGGCACCGACCAGCAGTTCACGACCGCGGCCTGCCCCGGCACGCCGCCGACCGCCAACACCGGCAGTGCCGGTTCGATTACCACGACTGGCGCGACGCTGAACGGCACGGTCAGTGCGAACGGCGCGCAGACAACGGTAACCTTCGAGTACGGCACGACGACGTCCTACGGGTTGTCCGCCGCAGCTGCGCAGTCGCCCTTGGCGGCGGGATCGCCGGCCAACGCAGCGGTGACCGCGGCACTGAGCAGCCTGAGCTGCGGTACGCAGTACCACTTCCGCGTCGACGCTAACAACGGCACCGGAGGGACGATCCACGGTAACGATGCGACATTCACGACCAGCACCTGTCCGGTGCAGCCCCCCAGCGCGACGACTGACGCCGCGAGCGCCATCACGGCGACCTCGGCAACGCTCAACGGCACGGTCAGCGCCAACGGTACCGCGACCACGGTCAGTTTCGATTACGGCACGACCAATGCGTATGGCTCCAACGTGGTGGCCGCACAGAGCCCGCTCGCCGCGAACGCGAGCAATGCAGCCGTGTCCGCCAGCGTCAGCAGCCTGAGCTGCAACCAGCTCTACCATTTCCGCGTCAACACCGACAACGGCAGCGGCGGCCCGGTCTACGGCACCGATCAGACCTTCACCACGGCAGCGTGTGCGGCGCAGCCGCCCAGCGCGACAACCGATGCCGCGAGTGCAGTCACGGCGACGTCGGCGACGCTCAATGCCGCGGTCAGCGCCAATGGCGCGGCGACCACGGTCAGCTTCGACTATGGCACGACGACGGCGTACGGCTCCAACGCAGCCGCTGCGCAAAGCCCGCTTGCCGCCAACGCCAGCAATGCGGCGGCATCCGCCGTCGTCAGCAGTCTGAGCTGCAACCAGCTCTACCATTTCCGGGTCAAGGCCGACAACGGCAACGGTGGCCCGGTCTACGGCGGCGACCTGACGTTCACGACCTCGGCATGCGCCTCGCAGGCGCCGACCGCAACCAGTCTCGCGGCGACCGCGATCGGTACGACCTCGGCGACAATCAATGGCACGGTCAACGCCAACGGTGCAGCGACGACGGTGTCGTTCGCTTACGGCCCGGACGCGAGTTACGGCAGCACGATTGCAGCGACGCCCGCGTCGCTGCCCGCGAACGCCGTCGGCACGGCGGTTTCGGCCACGCTCAGCGGCCTCACCTGTGCCACGACTTATCACTTCCGCGTCGACGCGAACAACACGAACGGCAGCGGTCATGGCGGCGACCTGAGCTTGACGACGGCAGCGTGCCCGGTGACGACGTTCACCGGCCCGACCGCGACCGGCACCGGCAGCGCGACCGCGGTGCTTTCCGGTGGCGGCCCGTCCTGCTCGCTGGTCAGTCCCGCATTCGTCGCGGCGTCCGGCTCGCTGCCGCCCGGCGTCAGCTTCCCCGACGGCCTGTTCCAGTTCCAGGCCAGCGGCTGCACGGGTAGCGTCACCCTGACCGTGACCTTCCCGACCGCGTTCGCCGCCGGCGTGCAGTACTGGAAGTACGGCCCCACTCCGGGCCAGGCCAGCGATCATTGGTACACGCTCGGCGCGGCGAACAGCCTGTCGCTGGCCGGCCACGTGGCCACGTTCACGATCGCCGACGGCGGCCTCGGCGACGACGATCTCAGCGTCAACGGCACGATCATCGATGCGGGCGGGCCGAGCCTCGCCGCAGTCGCACCGCAGTCGGCGATACCGGCACCGATGTTCGATTCTCGCAGTCTTGCCGCGTTGATCGCGCTGCTTGCGCTGTGCGGCGCAGCCGCCGTGCGTACGCAGCGCAAAGCGAGTCCGTAAAAGGGGGAGCCCTGCCCTTCTCGACTGCCCTGTGTTGAGAGGGGATTTTCCGGCCGGCGCGCAGCACGATGCTGCGCGCCGGGCGTGGGTCAACTCAGCAGACCCAGCGCCTTCACGCGCTGCAACTCGTCGCGCACGCGCGCGGCTTCCTCGAACTGCAGGTCCTGGGCGAGTTTGTACATCTGCGCTTCAAGCTTCTTGAGCTTGGCCGCGAGCTGGTCGGGCGCCAGCACGGAATAGTCGACGGATTCTTCAGCCACGCGCAGTGCGCCCGATTTGGTTCGCCTGACGGCGCGCTCGGCCTCGGCATCGTGGCGCGCGCCTTCCATGATGTCGGCGATCTTCTTCACCACCGACTTCGGCGTGATGCCGTGCTCGAGGTTGTAGTCGATCTGCTTCTGCCGGCGCCGATCGGTTTCGTCGAGCGCGCGCTTCATCGAGTCGGTGATGCGGTCGGCGTAGAGGATCGCCTTGCCGCGCAGGTTGCGTGCGGCGCGGCCGATCGTCTGGATCAGCGAGCGCGTCGAGCGCAGATAGCCTTCCTTGTCCGCGTCGAGAATCGCCACGAGCGATACCTCGGGCATGTCCAGGCCTTCGCGCAACAAGTTGATGCCGACCAGCACGTCGAACTTGCCGAGGCGCAGGTCGCGCAGGATCTCGACGCGCTCGACCGTCTCGATGTCCGAGTGCAGGTAGCGCACGCGCACGCCGTGCTCTTCGAGGTAATCGGTCAGGTTTTCCGACATGCGCTTGGTCAGCGTGGTCACGAGCACGCGGTCGCCGATCTTCACGCGCGCATGGATCTCGCCGAGCAGGTCGTCGACCTGGGTGCGCACCGGGCGAATCTCGACTTCCGGGTCGATCAACCCGGTCGGACGCACGACGAGCTCGACCACGTTACCCTCCGAATGGTTGACTTCGTAATCGGCCGGGGTCGCCGACACGTAGATCGTGCGCGGCTCACGCGCGACGAATTCGTCGAACTTGAGCGGCCGGTTGTCCAGTGCCGACGGCAGGCGGAAGCCGTACTCGACCAGATTCTCCTTGCGCGAGCGGTCGCCCTTGTACATCGCGCCAAGCTGCGGCACGGTGACGTGCGACTCGTCGATGACGAGCAGCGAGTCCGGCGGCAGATAGTCGAACAGGGTCGGCGGCGGCTCGCCCGGCTTGCGCCCGGTGAAGTGGCGCGAGTAGTTCTCGATGCCGTTGCAGAAACCGATCTCGGCCATCATTTCGAGGTCGTACTGGGTGCGCTGCTGCAGGCGCTGCGCCTCGACAAGCTTGTTCGCCTTGTACAGCTGGTCGAGGCGTTCCTTTAGCTCCGGCTTGATCGTCTCGATCGCGTCGAGCACGCGCTTGCGCGTGGTGACGTAGTGCGTGGCGGGATAAATCACGCAGCGCGGCACCTTGCGCAGAATCGCGCCAGTCAGCGGGTCGAACACCGAAATGTTCTCGACTTCGCCGTCGAACAGCTCGATGCGCATCGCATCGAATTCACTCTCGGCCGGGAACACGTCGACCACGTCGCCGCGCACGCGGAACGAGCCGCGATGCAGCTCGTAATCGCCGCGCTCGTACTGCAGTTCGGTCAGATGGCGGATCAGCTCGCGCTGATCGACGCGCTCGCCGCGCGCGAGGATCAGACGCATCGACAGATAATCCTCGGGATCGCCGAGACCGTAGATCGCCGACACGGTCGCCACGATCAGCGAATCGGGCCGCGACAACAGCGCCTTGGTCGCCGACAGGCGCATCTGCTCGATGTGCTCGTTGATCGACGAATCCTTCTCTATGTACGTGTCGCTGGCGACGACGTAGGCCTCGGGCTGGTAGTAGTCGTAGTAGCTGACGAAGTACTCGACCGCGTTGTGCGGGAAGAACTCCTTGAACTCGCCGTAGAGCTGCGCGGCCAGAGTCTTGTTCGGCGCCAGCACGATCGTGGGCTTCTGCACCTGTTGCACGACGTTCGCGATCGTAAAGGTCTTGCCCGAGCCGGTGACGCCGAGCAGGGTCTGGTGCGCAAGGCCGTCGTTGAAGCCGTTGACGAGGCGACGAATCGCTTCGGGCTGGTCGCCGGCGGGCTGGAACGGCGAGACGAGTTGGAAACGGTCGGCGGACATGCAAGCAAGGTGCGGGCGAATGTGCGATCCGCAAGTGTAAACCAGCGCGATGGCACGAGTCGCCGCGAGCGGCGCCCTGCTGACACACCGCGGCAGCAGTATTGTAGGATGCGCTGATGAAGGCACCGCATCGGTCGCGAACGATGCAGTTAGCTCACGCTCATCACCACCCGGACCGCAGCCATGAAATCACGCACGTCCTTCGGCCAGCACACCCTGGGGCGCGACTATTTTGTCTCCGACGAGATCTGGCGCGCCGAGCACGAGAAGATCTTCTACCGCTCGTGGATGCTCGCCGGCCACGTCTCGCAGCTCGAACAGCCCGGCAGCTATTTCCTGTTCGAACTCGGCAGCGAAAGCGTGATCGTGCTGCGCGACCACGACGGCGAACTGCGCGCATTCCACAATCACTGCCGCCACCGCGGCAGCAAGCTCTGCCGCGAGGCGCAGGGCACGCTCGGCAAGGCGATCCAGTGCCCTTACCACGCCTGGACGTTCGGCCTCGACGGCGCATTGCGCAACGTGCCGACGATGAGCGAGGTCCCCGGCTTCGACCCGGCCAACTATCCGTTGCACCAAGCCGCGTTGGAAAGCTGGCAAGGCTTTCTGTTCGTCAACCTGTCACCCGACCCGCAACCATTCGCCGAAGCGCTGCCCGGCCTTGCGGAACGCTTCCAGCAGTGGCGCACGCCGGAGCTGCGCGCGGCCGCGCGCAAGGTCTACGAGGTCGATGCGAACTGGAAACTGATCTTCCACAACTTCAGCGAGTGCTACCACTGCCCGCTCGCACATCCGCACCTGAACAAACTCACCCCGTTTCGCAATTCCGAGAACGACCTCGACGAAGGCCCGGTGCTCGGCGGCCCGATGTGGATGAGCAACCGCGACGGCAGCATGACGATGGGCGGCGAGCGCTGCGCGCCCGCGCTGCCCGGCATCACCGAAGCCGAACGCGGCAAAGTATACTATTACAGCCTGTTCCCGAGCGGCTTCCTCTCGTTCCATCCCGACTACGTGATGATGCATCGCGCACTGCCGCTGGCGAAGAACCGCACGCGCGTCGTCTGCGAATGGCTGTTCCATCCCGACGCGATCGCCGCGCCAGGCTTCGATCCCGCGCCCGCGGTCGAGTTCTGGGACCTGACCAACCGCCAGGACTGGGAACTCTGCTCGAACGCGCACCTGGGCGTTACTTCTCATGCTTGGAAACCCGGCCCGTATTCGGACCTCGAGAGCCAGCTCGCTGCATTCGACCGCCAGTACCTGCGCGCCCTCGGCGACGAGGCTGCAACGGCACGCCGCACAGGTTGAACGTTTTCATCCACTCCGCGGAGGGAAGATGAAACCGCGCCACACGCTGACCTTGCCGTGCCTGTTCGCCTACCGCCGCGCCGTGCCGTAGCTTCGACGCTTCATGTTCACTCCGGATTCGACCACGCCCCGCCCTGATCCGCCGCGCATCGGCTCTGCACGCATGCTCGCAGCGCAGGCGCTGGACCGCGCCACCGGAGTCGAGCCGGTCGCGGGCAATGCGGTCGAATTGCTGATCGACGGCCGCGCGAATTTCGACGCCTGGCTCGCCGCGATCCGTACGGCTCGCAGCAGCGTGTTCCTCGAGAATTACATCATCCGCGACGACGAAGTCGGGCGCGCGTTTCGCGATGCCCTCGCCGCGCGCGCGGCCGCCGGCGTGCGCGTCGCGGTGATTCGCGACTGGCTCGGCTGTCTCGGCGAAACGCGAGCGGCATTCTGGCGTCCGCTGCTCGATGCCGGTGGTGAGGTGCGCGTGTTCAATCCGCCGCGGCTCGACAGCCCATTCGGCTGGCTCGGCCGCGACCACCGCAAGCTGCTTGTCGTCGACGGCGCGATCGGTTTCGTCTCCGGCATCTGCCTGTCGCAGAAGTGGCTGGGCGATCCGGCGCGAGGCATCGCGCCATGGCGCGATACCGGCGTCGCGATCCGCGGCCCCGCCTGCGCCGACCTCGAGCACGCGTTCAAGGCCACTTGGGCCAGCCTCGGTGCTGCAATCGATATCGACAATGCGGTACCCGCAGCGTGCGGGGAAATCGACCTACGCGTCATCGTTACCGAACCGGCACATGCGAGCGTCTATCGCAGCGATCTCTACATTGCCGCGATGGCGCGCAAGACGCTGTGGCTGACCGACGCCTATTTCGTCGGCGTCGCGCCCTACGTGCAGGCCCTGCGCGCGGCCGCGCTCGACGGTGTCGACGTGCGCCTGCTCGTGCCCGGTGCGAGCGACCTCGCTTTCGTCGCGCGCCTGTCGCACGCCGGCTACCGGCCGTTGCTCGAAGCCGGGGTAAAAGTATACGAATGGAACGGCTCAATGATCCACGCCAAGACCGCGGTCGCCGACGGGCGCTGGGCACGCGTGGGTTCGAGCAATCTCAATCTCGCCAGTTGGCTGACCAATTGCGAAATCGATGTCGCTGTCGAGAACGAGGTATTCGCCGCGCAACTCGCGGAGCAATATCTGTGCGATTTGGACAACGCGACCGAGGTCGTGCTCGACGAGCGCCTGCGGCCCGCGCGCACGCGCAGGCGGGTGCATCAGGCGCGCGGCGGCCGCGGTAGTTCGAGCCGCGCTGCCGCGGGCACGCTGCGCCTGGTCAACACTGTCGGTGCGGCGATCGATGACCGGCGCGCGCTCGGCAGCGCCGAGGCCGGTCTGTTGCCACCGGCCGCGCTGCTGCTGATCGTCATCGCCACGGCGGCGGCGATCTGGCCGCGCATCATCGCGTGGCCGCTGGCTCTGCTTGCCGCATGGGTCGGCGCAAGCCTGCTGTTGCGTTGGCGGAAACTGCGGCGCGATCGGAAAGCGCCTGAAAGCAAAGCGAGCTCACCGTCAAAGTAACGCCATTCCGGCAGGGATTGCCGGACTGCGAAGGCAGGATGCCGAAGCGAACATTCGCGCAGCGAATGGCCCGAAGGGTATGCTGCAGGAGCAGCATGTAATCCAGACTGCGTGGATGCGATTTCGCAAAGACCGTTACGCACTCGTAACTCGAGGTCTGCCATCCTTGGCGCCTGGATTGATTCGCCGCATCCTGCGGCTCAACCTGTGGTCCGGCTTCGCTGTGCGCGATTGTTCCTACAATCGCGGTCGGCAACCCCTGCCGGAATGACAATTTTGTAGTTTTTCTTCATGTCCGAACTTTTTTCCGACGCCGCTCCCGAACGCGAAATCTTTTCCCCGAGCCAGCTCGTGCGCCTCGCCCGCGACCTGCTCGAGGACACTTTTCCGCTGATCTGGGTCGAGGGCGAAATCTCGAACTTCTCGCGCCCCGCCTCCGGGCACCTCTACTTCAGCCTGAAAGACGCGCAGGCGCAGATCCGCTGCGCGATGTTCAAGAACCGCGCGATGCTGCTGCGCTTCCGCCCTGCCGACGGCACGCGCGTGCTCGCGCGAGTGCGCGTGAGCCTGTACGAGGCGCGCGGCGAGTTCCAGCTCATCGTCGAGCATCTCGAGGAAGCCGGCGAAGGCGCATTGCTGCGCGCATTCGAGCAACTGAAAGCGAAGCTCGCTGCCGAAGGCCTGTTCGACGCGGCGAAAAAACGTGCGCTGCCGAAACTGCCGCGGCGCATCGGGGTGATCACGTCGGCCACGGGCGCCGCGGTCCGCGACGTGCTCAGCGTGCTGTCGCGGCGTTTCCCGCTCGTCGACGTCGAGGTGATTCCGGTACCGGTGCAAGGCAAGGAAGCGCCGCCCGCCATAATTACTGCGCTGAATGCCGCATCGGCGGCGCGGCGCCACGACGTGTTGCTGCTCACGCGCGGTGGCGGTTCGCTCGAAGACCTGTGGGCGTTCAACGACGAAGGCGTCGCGCGCGCGATCCGCGCGAGCGCGATCCCGGTCGTAAGCGCGGTCGGCCACGAGGTCGATTTCACCATCGCCGACTTCGCCGCCGACCTGCGCGCACCGACGCCATCGGCCGCGGCGGAAATCCTCGTGCCCGACGGCGCCGCGATCCTGCGCAACCTGCAGCGCGAGGAAGCGCGCCTCGAAACGCTAATGTTGCGCCGCCTGCAGAACGCCGCGCAACGCCTCGACCACGTCTGGACGCGCCTGCGCGCGCAACATCCGCGTGCACGCCTGCAGCGCGGCGGCGAACGCCTGGCCCATCTGCGTGCGCGCCTGCAGGCGCAACATCCGCTGATCCGCCTCGCGCGGCGCGGCGAGCAGCTTGCCGCGCTGACGCAGCGCCTGCACGCGGCAATCGACCGACGCCTGGACCGGCGCAAGCAGCACCTCGTCGAACTCGCACGTACGCTCAATGCAGTCAGCCCGCTCGCCACCTTGCAGCGCGGCTATGCGATCCTGCTCGACCGCGACAGCGGCGAGGTGCTGCGCAGCGTCGCCGTGGCGGCAAAGTCCGCGCATCTCATCGCGCGCCTTGCCGACGGCGAGATCGGTCTGCGGCAGGAAGCGAAATCGCGCACACAAAAACCGAAGACCGATCACGAATAGCGCCGCAGCACCGTGCGCACGCCGCCGAGATAGCTCGCGCCGAACAGGTTGAGGTGATTGAGCAGGTGGTACAGATTGAGCAGCGCAGCGCGCTTGCGCCAGGTCTTGTCGATCTTCGCGGCGGTTTCATAGGCGCAGAAGAACGAGGCCGGCGGTTCGCCGAACAACGTCAGCATCGCGAGATCGGCTTCGGCCCAGCCGTAGTGCACGGCGCCACCGTCGATCAAAGCGAGTTCGCCGTTGGCGCAGGCATGCACATTGCCCATCCAGAGATCGCCATGGACGCGCACCGGCGGTTGTTTCGGCAACATTTCGCACAAACGCGCGCAGATCGTTTCGAGCTGGCGCATATCGTCGTGCTCAAGCAGACCGCGGTCGAAAGCGCGACGGCCCTGCGCTAACAAGCGGCGTTCGGCGAAGAAATGGAAGCCATCCTCATCGGGCGTGTTGTCCTGCGTGCTGTCGCCGCACCATCCCCGGCTATCCAAACCGAAGCGTTCGCCTGCACTGCAATGCAAATCGGCCAAGCCGCGCCCGGCGTTTTCCCAATCGCGCGCGGACGCACGCCCACGACCGAGATCTTCGAGCGCAATGCCGTGTTCCCACACCGAGATCACATCGGGCACGCGCAAGGGCGCCGACGACAACACCGCCAGTCCGCGCGCTTCGGCAAGAAAGAAGTCGGCGGGCATGTCGTGACGCACTTTCACGAATATGCGCCCGCCGTCGGGTCGGACTGCGCGGTGAATGCCGTCGCGCAATTGCCCGAACTCGGCCACACCGGATTGCAGTTTCATCTTCGCATCTCGCGCAGCAGGGCGAACGAAACCCAGCTCAGCCAAACAAGAATCAGCGCAATAACGGTCTTTTGCGAAATGCCGCTCGGGTGCCGATCGGTTCCGGAATCGCTCATTGCACGACGATAACTCGACCGGCACCGTGAGACAAAATCGCCCGTTTGTTGCAAACTGCCGCGTCATCCATCGACCCGGCAACGCCATGTTCCGCAAATACCTGCTCACTCTGCCGGCCATCTTCGCGTTCGTGCTTTGCGCGTCCGCGCATGCGCAGACATGGCCGACGCCGAGCGAAGGCGATTTCGTCATCAAGGACTTCCGCTTTGCCAGCGGCGAGACCCTGCCCGAACTGCGTCTGCACTACCGCACGCTCGGCAAGATTCATCGCGATCGCAAGGGGCACGTCGACAACGCCGTGCTGATCATGCATGGCACCGGCGGCACGGGCGCGCAATTCATCAACGACCGCTTCGCCGGCCAGTTGTTCGGCCCGGGCCAGCCGCTCGACGCGGCGAAATATTTCATCGTGCTGCCTGACGGCATCGGCCACGGCAAGTCGAGCAAGCCGAGCGACGGGCTGCGCATGAAGTTTCCGCATTATGACTACGACGACATGGTCAAGGCCGACTATCGGCTATTGACCGAGAAGCTAAAGGTCGATCACCTGCGCTTGGTCATGGGCACCTCGATGGGCGGCATGCATACTTGGATCTGGGGCGAGACCTATCCGGACTTCATGGATGCGCTGATGCCGCTCGCTTCGCTGCCGGTCGAAATCGCCGGGCGCAACCGCATGTTCCGACGCATGTTCATGGACGCGATCCGCAACGATCCGGAATGGAACAACGGCGACTACACGAAGCAGCCTCGCGGCCTCGCCGACGCGCTGCACATCCTCATGATCATGGGCTCGGTGCCGCTGCAATGGCAGAAGGACTACCCGACGCGCGAGGCGGCCGACAAGTATCTCGAGGACCGCATCGCCACGCTGATGAAAGAAGACGACGCCAACGACTGCCTCTACCAGATCGACGCCTCGCGCAATTACAACCCGCTGCCGAAGCTCGCCACGATCAAAGCGCCGCTGCTCGCCGTAAATTCCGCCGACGACCAGATCAACCCGCCGGAACTCGGCATCCTCGAACGCGAGATCAAGAACGTCGCGCATGGCCGCGCCGTCGTCATTCCGATCAGCGACGCCACGCGCGGCCACAGCTCGCACACCTGGGCGGTGTTGTGGAAGGACTATCTCGTCGAACTGCTGGCGCAGAGTGCAGCTCAGCGGCAGCCAAATAAATAAACTCGCCGCGAGTTCGCTTTTCCGTTCGCCCTGAGGTATCGAAGGACGAACGGCCCAACTACGCAGGGGCCATATGAGTTTTTGGGTCTACATGCTCCGATGCGCAGACAATTCGTTCTACATCGGCCATACGGACAACCTTGAAACGCGCATCGCACGACACGCGTCTGGCGATTGTGCTGGTTACACGTCGTCCCGCCGTCCCGTTCACGTCGTCTATTCCCAGGAATTCCAGACACGCGATGAAGCTTTGCTAGCGGAGCGACAGATCAAAGGTTGGAGTCGCGCCAAGAAACAGGCACTGATCGATGGCGATTGGAAGCACATCCAGCAACTCGCTTGGGGTAAGCGAAACCCTCTACCGGAGCGTCTGAGTTAGCTTGCCGTTCGCCCTTCGATACCTCAGGGCGAACGGTGTCCATTATTCGTCCACAATGGGATTAAGGCCGGGAAACAGGATTTCGGTAAAGCCGAATTTGGAAAAGTCAGTGATGCGCGAAGGATAGAGCCGGCCGATCAGGTGATCGCATTCGTGCTGCACGACGCGTGCATGAAAACCTTCGGCCTCGCGCTCGATCTTCCTGCCCTGCGGATCGAAGCCGGTATAACGGATCAGCGAGTAACGTTCGACCGCGCCGCGCAGCCCCGGCACCGAGAGGCAGCCTTCCCAGCCCTCCTCCTTGTCCTGCGACAGCGGCATGATCTCGGGATTGATCAGGATCGTGCGCGGCACCGCGGGCGCGTCGGGATAGCGCTCGCTGCGTTCGAAACCGAAGATGACGAGCTGCAGATCGACGCCGATCTGCGGCGCGGCGAGACCGACGCCGCCTGCAGCCTGCATCGTCTCGAACATGTCGGCGATGAGCGCATGCAGCTCCGGCGTATCGAAGGCTTCGACTGGTTTGGCGACACGCAGCAGGCGCGGATCGCCCATCTTCAGGATTTCGTGGATCATGCGGCATCCCTTCAAGTCAAAACGCCCTGCCCGTCATTCTGCAGGCAGCGATGCTAACCCCGAAAGCGTTTGTTCTGCGTTACAACGCTCATGGCCGTCATTGCCGTCAACATCGAATCTGGCGCTGCAGCGCACAGTCCGGCTGCCGCGCGTGCGCGTTTTGTCGTACCCTGCGCGGCAATGGGGACCGGGAAGACCGACGAGGAATTGATGCTTGCCTATGCGCAGGGCGACGCGCTCGCGTTCGACGCGCTGTACGCACGCACGCGGGGCATGCTCTACCGTTTCATCCTGCGCAGCGTGCCCGAGCGCGCCGTCGCCGACGAGCTATTCCAGGACACCTGGAGCCGGGCGATCCACGCGCGCGCGCGCTATCGCGTCGAGGCGAAATTCAGTACCTGGTTGTTGCAGATCGCGCACAATCTCGTCGTCGACCACCAGCGCCGTCTGCGCCCGCAAGCCGACGCGGACGAGAGTGAACACGTGCTTGGCCTGCTCGACGTGCCCGAGCGTGAACGGCCCGAGGAAGTGCTGAGCGATTTCGAACAGCGCCGGCGCCTGCAGCTCGCACTCGAGGCATTGCCTGACGAACAGCGCATCGCCTTCCTGTTGCGCATGGAATCGAACCTCAGCCTGGAGGAAATTGCGGAGGTGACCGGCGCAGGCCACGAAACGGTGAAGTCGCGCTTGCGTTACGCCTTCGCCAAAATACGCGAGAGGCTGACCGAATGAGCGACATCAAGAAACCCTCGCAGACGACGCCGCCCGAACACGGCTTTGATGCCGAGTTCGATGCCTTCCTGCGCGAACAGAACTCGCGCCTGGCCGCGCTGTACCGCAAGCTGCCGCACCCGGAGCCTGACGCGGCCATCGATGCACAAGTGCGTGCCCAGGCGCGGTCGGCCCTACGCATGCCCAACGAGGCGGCGGTAGAAACGTCGCGACCGGCGGCGCGTTCGCGCGTACAGCGCTGGCTGCCCGCGTTCGGCGCCGCGGCGACGCTCCTGCTCGTCGCCGGCTTGGCATGGCGTCTGGTTCCGCCCACCGCGCCGCCGAGGCGCGAGACCGCAGCCATTGCCGACACGCCGGCCCCGGGCGTCGCTCAAAGCGAACGCACCGTGCCGATGCCGGCACCCACGGTGCCGCCGCCGGCGCAGCCCGCAACGCCGCCGGTGCCAGTGGATGCAACCGCGCAATACCGGCACACGCCCAACACCGTCGCCGCGAAGCCGGAATCCTCCATTGCCGCGGACAACGCCAAGACCGACGCGAAATCCAACGCGGGCGGCGCACTCGCCGCTGCGCCGAAGATCGCGGCGCCGGCATCCGCGACGCTGCCCGGGAGCGCCGAACCCAGGGCGTTCCCTTCGCGCGCGGTCGAGCAGCCGCGCGCGAAGAGTGCGCCGCCGCCGGTCGCCGCAACCGCTCCGCCGCCGCCACCCGCGGCGATGGAAGCGGAAACGGCACGCTCGGCAGCACGCGCTGCCGCAGCACCCGCGCCGGAGTTGCGCGAAAGCGCGAGCGCCGATGGCGCCGCCGCGATGCAGGCCTTCGCAGACAAGGCGACTGCGGGAGGATCGTCGTTCGTGGTCAGGCCCGAACCAAGCGCGCCGGGGCGTTATCACTGGGAAATCGGCGGCGGCCCGACCGCGGCGCCGGCGCGCGACGGCATCTACCCACCCGACCCGCCACCGCTGGCTGCGTGGGTCGAAATCGTGCGTTCGATGCTGCGCGACGGGCATCGCGACGCAGCCCGGCAGGCGCTCGCCGACCTGCGCGCGCAGCATCCGGATTTCCGCTTGCCGCCCGACCTGCGCAGCCGCGAATGAGCGGCACGCGTTTTGTCCTCGCCGGGCCGGCGACGCTGCGCCAGGAAGTGAAAAAAAGTATATTTTTAGCGAATGCCGCAAATGTCTCATCGCCCGATGCAGCGCTGGACTTCGTCACCGCGGCGGCCGACGCATCGGCGACGCACAACTGCTGGGCTTACCGCATCGGCCAACAATATCGCTTCAACGATGACGGCGAGCCGGGCGGCACCGCCGGCAAGCCGATCCTGCAGGCGATCGACGGCCAGCAGATGGACTGCACCGCCGTCGTCGTCACGCGCTGGTATGGCGGCATCAAGCTCGGCGCGGGCGGCCTCGCGCGCGCCTATGGCGGCTGCGCCGCGGAATGCCTGCGTCTGGCGGCGAAAACGGAAGCGGTCGAGATGGCGCAGGTCGTTTTCGCGCTGCCATTCGCCACGCTGCCGCTGCTGCATGCGCGCCTGGCCGAATTCGGCGCGTCGATCGCCGCCGAGCGTTTCGACGCCTCGGGCGCCGAATTGCGCCTGACCCTACCCGCGGTACGCATCGGAGCGCTGCGCCACTGGGTTACCGATGCGACACGCGGCCGCAGTTCGGTTCGCATGGTGGATTGAATTCGGATTCCGCGGCACCATCCAAGTCAGATCCCCGAATTCCAAGCCCGTTCGCGTGTCCGCATCCGTTGAATCCAGCAGCGAGCAGCACAGCCGTTTCTCCGCGCTGCCGCTGCTCTGGCCCTACCTCGCCCGCTACCGCGGCCTGCTGATCGGCTGGCTCGCGTTTCTGGCCATATCCTCAGCCGCGACGCTGACCTTGCCGATCGCGGTGCGCGTGATGATCGACCACGGTTTCGTCAACGCCAACGCCGCGATGATCGATTCAGGCTTCCTCGCCCTGCTCGGCGTCGCCGCAGTGCTCGCACTGGCGACGGCCGCGCGCTACTTCTGCATCACCCTGCTCGGCGAGCGTACGGTCGCCGACCTGCGCAAGCGCCTGTACGCGCACTTGATGACACTCGACCAAACCTTCTTCGAGCGCACGCGCGTCGGCGAGCTGACTTCGCGCCTTTCTGCCGATACCGAACTCGTGCAAACGGTCGTGACTTCGTCGCTGTCGGTCGCCCTGCGCAGCGTCGTCACCGCGCTCGGCGGTACGGCGATGCTGGTTGCGACGAGCCCGCGTCTTGCCGGCTACGCCGCGCTCGTAATTCCGCTGGTGATCGCGCCGATCGTGCTCATGGGCCGGCGCCAGCAGAAGCTTGCGCGCGCCAACCAGGACCGCATCGCCGACGCCGCGGCGATCGCCAACGAAACGCTCAACGCGACCTATGCGGTGCAGGCCTACGCGCGCGAGCCGTACGAGATCGCACGTTACGACACGGCGATTACGCGCGCGGTCGCGACGGCGAAAAAACGCATCGGCCAGCGTGCGATCCTGACCGCACTCGTGATCCTGCTGATCTTCGGCGCGATCACGCTCGTGCTCTGGAGCGGCGCGCGCAGCGTGATGGACGGCCGCCTCGACGTCGGCGTATTGAGCCAGTTCGTGTTCTATGCGGTGATCGCCGCAGGCTCGATCGGCGGCCTGACCGAGGTGTGGAGCGAGATCGCACGCGCCTCGGGTGCGATGGAGCGCATCGGCGAACTGCTCGCGACGAATCCTGAAATCCGTACCCCGACGCAACCTGTCGCATTGATGAAACCACTGCGCGGAGAAATCACCTTCGAGCATGTCGAGTTCCGCTACCCGTCGCGTCCGGACGCACCGACGCTGCACGATTTCAGCCTGACCGTTAAACCGGGCGAGACCGTGGCGCTGGTCGGCCCCTCGGGCGCCGGCAAGAGCACCGTGTTTCATCTGCTGCTGCGTTTCTACGACGCGCAGCGCGGCACGATCCGCATCGACGGTGTCGATCTGAAACAGTTGGCGCTGCCCGAGCTGCGTGGCGCGATCGCACTCGTGCCGCAGGACACGGTGATCTTCGGCGCGAGCGCGCGCGACAATATCCGCTTCGGCTGCGTCGACGCGGACGAGGACGCGGTGATCGCCGCGGCGAAAACCGCCGAAGCACACGATTTCATCGCCGCGCAGCCGGAAGGCTACGACACCTATCTCGGCGAGCGCGGCGTGCGCCTCTCCGGCGGCCAGCAGCAACGCATCGCGATCGCGCGCGCGCTGTTGAAAGACGCGCCGATCCTGCTGCTCGACGAGGCGACGAGCAATCTCGACGCGCAATCGGAAGCCGCAATTCAACAAGGCTTCGAGCGCCTCATGCACGGCCGCACGACGCTGATCATCGCGCATCGTCTCGCCACCGTGCTCAAAGCCGACCGCATTGTCGTCATGGACGCCGGTCGCATCGTCGCCCAAGGCACGCATGCGGAACTGCTGCACGCGGGCGGGCTCTACGGCGAGCTGGCGCGACTGCAGTTCGCTGCGTGAGGAACGTCTGTTCGTCCGCAGCGGGGGAAGCTCCGCTTCGGTTCAAACAGTCGGTCGTCAGTGGAAGCCTTCGGTAATCCAGCGCAACTCGCTCCAGGCCGGCCGCGGCAACAACATAACGCGCATCGCCGACCACTCCGCACGCGGGTCAGCGCGCGCAATCCTCGTGGATACGGGCCAGATGCGGGGCGTCGAGAGCGCCGATGGCATCCTCGGCCGCAGGCCAAAGCCGATCCACTTCCGCGAGCAAGACCTTGCCAGCGGCCCGATCGCCGGTCAGACAATTTGCCCGCGCAAGCGCCGCGCGCGCGATCAGGCAAAAATGGGAAGTCGTCGGAGCGCAGTCGGTAGCCGCCTTTTGCACCATGTCCACACCGCCGGGCCTGCCCAGAACAACCTGCGCTTCGCCCAAGCCGCGGCGAATGCGCAGGCAGGAAGCCAGATAGCTCTCCGCGCCGGTCACGCAATGCGCCAGCGCCTCCTCGAAGAGCGCGATTGCTTCGTCTGGCCGGTTTCGCACCAGCAGCAGTTCCGCCAAAGCCATTTCGGTGCGGGTAAGCCTGGGGCTGTCGGCAGGATAGAGCTTGCTCTGCACGGCGAGGACCTCGCGTTGCTGCGTTTCCGCACCTGCGTAGTCGCCCGCATTCAAAAGCACGGCCTCACGCATCTCCATCGCCTTGACCGTTTCCACATGCTGCACACCGTAGGCGCGGGTGAATCCGGCAAGCGCGGCGGTCGCATCCGCCAGCGCCGACGGATTGTCCCGACGCATCATGTCGAGCTTGGTCAAGTCGTAGTAAAGATTCGCGCGCTGCGCGTCCTGCCCGTTGGCCAGCGCCGGCACAAGCTCGAGCGCGCGATGCAATGCCGCCGCCGCTTCCTCCGCACGATCGATCGTCGCCAATGCCAATGCGCGCGAGGCGAGGAGCGCGATCACGAGTTCGCGCGCAGCCTCCTCGCTGCGCGGTTCGACCAGCGCCAGTGCGGAGTCGATTTCGGGCAGCGTCTGCGCTGCCTGTTCTGGATCCCCTTTCTTCAGCGCGAGACGTGCCGCGGCGGCAATGCGGCGCGTTCGTGCCAACGTATCCGTAGTCTCGTCCGAAAGCTGCACGGCGCTGCGAAACCGGGCCAGCGCCGCGCGGTCATCTCCGACATGCCGATAGATTTCGCCGAGCGCCTCGCTCAGATCCGCATGCAACTCGCGCTGCGCAGCCAGTTCGGTGTCCAACTGCGCGCTGCCTTGCGCGAGCATGTCGTGCAATGTCACCGGCGCGCCGTGATGCACGCTCGGGTCGGCGAAGCGAAACAGCGATACGAGAAAATCGCGCGTCACCTGCGCGCGTTGCGCCTGCCTGAGTGCGTCGTTGCGCTCGATCGCGAGGCGCCAGATCAATCCGCAGATCACGGCGAACGCGAGCGCTGCGGCAGCGACGGCATAGCGGTGACGGGCGACGAATTTACGCGCACGATAAAGCGCACGGTCCGGCGCCGCGTTGAGCGGCTTGCCATGCAGATGGTTTTCGATGTCATCCGCAAGCGCCTGCGCGGAAACGTAACGCTGTGCCGGCTCAGCCTGCAACGCGGTCGCCACGATAGTGTCCAGATCGCCGCGCAGCGCGCGTGCCAGCGCGGGATCCTTCGCGGCCACACTCGGGCGCGCCACGCGATCGCCGACACGCGTCTCGCGCAACGCGCGGGCGCTGACGAGTTCATGCAGCACGCAACCCAGGCTCCAGATGTCCGTCGCGGTGGTCACGCTCTTGCCTGCGTACTGCTCGGGCGCAGCGTAGGCGGGTGTGAACGCCTGCGTTGCGGTATGTTCGTCGGCGCCGGGATCGAGGAGTTTGCCGATGCCAAAGTCGAGCAGCACCGGCGTGCCGTCTTCGCGCACGAGGATGTTCGCGGGCTTGATGTCGCGATGCACGATCAGGTGCTGATGCGCATGCTGTACCGCGCGGCAGAGTTGCACGAACAGGCGCAGGCGCGCAGGCAGGTCGAGCGCGTGCTTGTCGCAGTACGCCAACAGCGGTGCGCCGGCGACGTATTCCATCGCCAGATACGGCACGCGATCGGGTGTCTCGCCCGCATCGAGCAGGCGCGCGATGTTCGGATGGTTCAACTCGGCGAGCAGTGCACGCTCGCGCGCGAGGCGTTCACGCGCTCCCGTGGTCGGAATGCCGCGGATCAGCTTGAGCGCCACCTTCTGCGGCGTATCGCCGAGCAGGCGTTCGGCGAGCAGCACGGTGCCCATGCCGCCCGCACCGAGTTCGCCGAGAATGCGATAGGCACCGATCTGGCCCTGCATCGGCCGCGCCAAACCCGTCACGGCGTCCAGCGCTTCCTTGAGGAAGCTTTCGCCCTGCGTGTGGCGCGCGAGCAGGCGCTCGACCTCGGCGATGATCTGCGTGTCGCTTTCGCGTGAAGTCAACTCATCGTGCCATTGCTCCGGCGGATATCCGAGCACGGCGTGGAACAGGGATTCGATCTGGGCAAACCGCGGACTGTCCATGGCGCACCTTGCTGATATTCACCGGTTCGCGAGGCATGCAGCCTCCGCCATCAATAACGCAAAATCGAGATTGAGCCCCTCATCATCCCAATCCCGCCGCAATCACGTGGCCAGACGTTCGCGCAGCCATGCGCGCGCGAAACGCAGATCGCGTTCCACCGTGGGCAGCGAAATGCCGAGCGTCTGCGCGATCTCTTCCTGCGGCAGGCCGAGCAGCAGCGACATCTCGACGACGCGGCATTTGCGCGCGTCGAGCGCCTCGAGTTCGCCGAGCGCCTGTTCGACGCCGAACCAGGCTTCCGGCCCGGCCACGGCGATGCCGGCGGCAGCGCCGAGGCTGATCGTGGCGAGGCCGCTGCCGCGCTTCTCGGCATGATCGCGGCGTAGCGCGTCGATCAACGCCTGGCGCAAGGCCAGAGCGACCGTGCGGAAAAAATGCACGCGATCGACCGCATCGAGCGGCTTCTGCAGCAGGCGCAGAAAGGCTTCGTGGGCGAGTTCGGTGGTCTGCAGCGCTGCGCCTCCGCCGGCTAGCCGGCGCGATGCCATCGCGCGCAGATCGGCATAAACGAGATCGGCGAGTGCGCGCGGCGCCGCTTCGTCTCCGGCGCGCCACGCGGCGAGGAGGTCGGTCACGCTGTCGAGCGGCGCGGGGTGATGGCTCGGGGCATGCATTTGCGTAGTTCATCCCAAAGGCGGCATTTCGCTTCGTTTTACGCGATGCGCGACGCCGGCCTGCCCCTGTCCGCCGTGAGTTTACACGAGTGCATGCAGGCGGCTACTCACCGACGAGGGCGGGATATGGAAGGCAGCACTGCAACCGAAACGTACCAGGCGACTCCGGCTCGTGCGAACCATCGGCATTGCCCGGGCGCGTTGCCAAGGCGGCAACCAGGGCACATCGCGAAATACGCGCGCGCCGTGATGTTGGCGCTGGCTCCGTGGCTTTGCTGCCTACCCACATCGGCGTTTGCCAAGACCACGCCGAATGCGGTCATGCAAATTGCGCCGGCGGCGCCAAGCGCTTTCGGCACCCGACTGACCTTCTACGCCATCCTGTCCTCGCCGACGCAAGGCGGACCGGTACCGACCGGCACGATCAACTTCGCATATCGCGACGCGTCGAACACCAACTACGATCTGTGCAGCCCTCTGACGATCGACACCAATTACACGGTGCAGTCCTGTCAGGCCCAGATCGGTGCCTATCCTCCGGCTGGAGCCGACCGCTTCATTCTCATCTATTCGGGCGACGCCAACTACGACGGCGATGCGACTGGCGCGCTGGCGCAGGAGGACTACGTCGTCACCTACCAGACGCCGACGATCGCGCTCGATCCGCCCGCACCGGTCTATGTCGGCCAGTACGCTGCCCTGTATCTGGTCATCGGCAACGCCACGCAGACGCAAGGTCATTTCGGTGCGAGCATCGGCGGCGATAACGGCACCTGCAACATCACCGTCCCTGGGGCCATTTGCTCCGCCGGCAAGACGCGGTTCGCCGGAACGTTCGAGGTCGACGCCGGCTTCGACGGCGATGCCAATCACGGTGTCGTTGCATCGGCCCCGGTCGGCCAGATCACGATACTGCCGGCGCCGACGACGCTGACGATCATTCCGCCCAATCCGATCGCCCTGGGCGACAGTGTTTTCATCGGGATGAATATCGCGTCCATTGTCGACCCTGCGGCAACATTCCTGGGCGATATCGTCCTCAGCGATGGTGAAGTCAACTGTCACGTCCACCTGGCTAGTCCCGGCAGCAGCGGAGCCTGCACCCTCACGCCCGTCAGCGCCGGCGTGCGTCATCTGACCGCGACCTATAGCGGCTATTCCGACGCCGCCGGCAGTACGGCGACCGCCGACCTCACCGTCGTCGCACCGGCGAGCTATACGATCACCACGGCAGTCAACCCGGTCGGCGCCGGCACGGTGACCTGCACACCCAATCCGGTCGCATCGGGCGGTAACAGCACGTGCATTGCGACGGCCAACTCCGGCTATGCGTTCGATGCATTCACTGGCGATTGCAGCGGTGCAGCCTGCGCGCTGACCAATGTCACTGCAGACAAATCCATTGTCGCTAATTTCACCACTGCGCAACGGCCCGGAACGATCAGCGTGCGCGGCATCGCCAACGGCGACACCACGCCGAGCACCGTCGACGGCACCGACTTCGGTTCGACACCGGTCGGCACGCCGGTCACGCACGCCTTCACCATCGACAACCTCGGTGCGCGCGAGGCAAGCGTACCGCATGGCGCGCAACGGTCGGCAAACGGTCAAGCCCTGCCAGCGGCAGACGGCGATCTGGTCGTCAGCTCGATCGCAAGCAGCAATCCCGCATTCACGGTCAGCGGCGGCTTGGGCACGATCGCAGTGAACGCCAGCGCGATGTTCAACGTGCGCTTCAACGCGGGCGCCACCGGCACGCAAACCGCGACGATCACGATTGCGAGCAACGACGCGCACACGCCGACCTACACCTTTGTCGTCTCTGCAGTCGCCGCCGCGATCACGCCAAGTAGTGTTCACGCCGCACCGACGGCGTCGAACTGGATGCTCGGCGTGCTCGCTGGACTGCTTTGCATGATCGGCCTAGCGAGCGTGTCAGGACGCAAGCGCGCCGAGCCGATGTCATGGCGCTGACGACTTCGACGTCAGCGCGTGTGCTGGAGCGCGACGTTCCCGCCCGCAAGACCATGAGGATTTTGCACGATGGATATTCGATCGACGCCCGACAACACAACCGCATCGCCGACAACGTCCGTTCTTCGTCGGCGCGATGAAAGGCAGTTTGCGCCAGCGCAACGCGACGCGCTTTCCGAAGACGTGCCGCGCTCCGTTTCCGCAGTGGAGGCGCTGGCCTTGTGCATGGAGACGGGTTGCTGCGGGGTGTGAGCGAGGCGACGCAGTCGCAGCACCGCACGCGCGCTGGCGTGATGGATCCTGCCTCCCATATGCGTAGATGGAAATGCGCAAACGATTTTCCACATCGACGAAGGCAACAGCCATGAACATCACGTTCTACCTCATCTGCACATCCGCGGCGCTCGCTCTCGCATCCGTCGCTTGCATCGACGGCACGGCGTTTGCGCAGGAAGGCCAGCAATACAACTGCGCGCCCGGCACGGTCTTGAGATATGACGAATGCGAGCCTGTTGCCGCCTCCGTGCCTGCCTCGCGGTCGCAGATGCAAACGCAGCAGCGGCATGCAACCGCACCGGCCGCACACGCGACTGCAGCACGAATGTCGCACCCGCAGGCGGCGCCGCCCAAGCTGGCCAGGCACATCAAACCGCCGCCGTCCGGCAGTTTGGCCAAACCGCAGCGCTGAAGTGAGCGACCGCGTCGACACGGGGGATCCAAATTGCTTCAACAGTCGTTGCCGTCGGTCATGTCGGCTCTTGGTTTCGGCGATGATCACGCAAACTTGGCAAGAACCCCTCCATCGGATGCGAGCGAATGCTTGCACTTTGCGTTCGAAGCACTGCGCAATGCGTGGGCTGCTTGCGGCGACGCTGATTTTCGCCGCAGCCGCAACCGTGCACGCACAGCTCGTCGACGTGACTCAGACCGAGCCGAACGTCCCCGGCGGCGCGATCGGCAAATCATTGCAGCAGCAGATCGGCGCAGGCCGCGGCGACGAATTCACGCCGGGCAGTTCGCTGGATCTGATCGCGCGCGATCCGGCACGCGCGATCCGCCACGGACGTCAATTGTTCCAGCGCAAGTTCACGATGCAACAGGGCCAGGCTCCGCGCGTCGATTTTCTTTCGCACGGAGACATCATGGCGCAACCCGCATTCGGCGCCGGCCTGACCGACAGCTGCGGTGTCAGGAAATTTTTCCTCCCGCCCGTTCGAGATAGCTCGCGACATTCGCCGCAAGCCGGCGCGAAGCGCGGTTCGCTTCGAACAAATGCCCGCGCAGGCTGTGCGTGTAACCGACAAAGAACATTCCCGGGCTCGTCGTCGGTTCGCCTGAGGGCGCGATCGGCTCGGCCGCTTCGTCGAGCACAGCGGCGTCTTCAAGCAGCGCATCGAGACCGCTCGAAAAACCGGTTGCCGCAATGATTGCGTCGAACGGTTCGGAATGCCCGTCGGCATAGACGGCGCCGGTCGCGGTCAGCCGCGCCAGCGCCGGGCGAATCCGCACGCGGCCGCGTCTCAGTGCATCGACGAAGCCGACGTCGATGACGGGCACACGCCGGCTCGAATACGGTCGCCAGTCCGCAGCCGGCATGCCGTAGCGCGAGAGGTCGCCTAGCGTCAGCCGCGCGGTGAGCCGGGCGATGCGGTCGGCCAGGCGCGGCGGCAGGAGGCTCAAGAGGAAGCTGGTGCGCTGCACCGGACTTCCGAATGGGTCGCGCGGCACGATCGGTGGCGCAGTGCGGATGCTGATCGCCACGAACGCCGCGCCGTGTTCGGCGAGATCGGTGGCGATCTCGGCGCCGCTGTTGCCCGCCCCCACGACAAGCACGCGCTTGCCTGCATAGGGTACAGCGTTGCGATAGTTGACGGAGTGCGTGAATTCGCCGTCGTAGCATTCCTGGCCCTGCAGCGCCGGCATGCGCGGAACGCCGTATTGCCCCGTGGCCAGCACGACCACGCGCGACTGCCAAGAATCGCACGCACCGACGATCTCCCATGTGACCGGCGCGATCGACGCCATGCGAACTTTGCGCACCCGGAAATCGGAGACGACGTTCAAGCCGAAATGGCGCGCGTAGTCGTTGAGATAAGCCGCGTACTCGTCGCGCGACGGATAGCGCAGGGTACTGCGCGGCATGGGATAGTGGGCAAGGCCGGAGCGCGCACGCACGGTGTGCAAATGCAGCCGGTCGTAGCGCCGCTGCCAGCTGCAGCCGAGCTGGCTCTCCTGCTCAAGAATCACGGCGTCGATGCCACGCTGCTTCAGCGCACCCGCTGCGGAAAGGCCGGCTGCACCCGCACCCACGATTATCAAGTCGGCTCGCGGCATGACTCAGTCAGGTGCAGAGTAGAACCATCGCCGACCGGATGGCTGCGCGAATCTCAGGCGAACGGATCGCGCAGCACGATCGTGTCTTCGCGGTCGGCGCCCGTCGCGACCAGGGCGAGGTGGCAACCCGACAGTTCCTCGACCGCGCGCAGGTACGCACGCGCCGCGGCCGGCAGCTTGTTCCAGTCGCGCACGCCGCTGGTCGGCTCGTCCCAACCTGGGAATTCGAGATAGACGGGTTTGCACTCGTCCCAGCCGTCGGCATCGAGCGGTGCGAGTTCGCGGCGCTTGCCGCGGTATTCGTAGGCGATGCAGACCTTGACGCTCGGCAGGCCGTCGAGCACGTCGAGCTTGGTGATCGCGAGACCGTTGATCGCATTGATCTGGGTCGCACGCTTGAGCGCGACGAGGTCGATCCAACCGCAGCGGCGCGGGCGACCGGTGCTGGCGCCGAATTCGTTGCCGACCTTGCGCAGGCGCTCGCCCATCTCGTCGTTGAGTTCGGTCGGGAACGGGCCGCCGCCGACGCGCGTCGCGTACGCCTTGCAGATGCCGAGCACGTAGTCGATGTCGCAGGCGCCGACGCCGGTGCCGGCGAGCGCGCCGCCGATCGTGGTGTTCGACGAGGTGACGTAGGGATAGGTGCCGTGGTCGATATCGAGCAGCGCACCCTGCGCGCCTTCGTACATGATGTGCTCGCCGCGACGGCGCGCGTCGTAGAGCAGCGTGGCGACGTCGTCGATCATCGGCCTCAGGTACTCGCTGAACGCAAGCGCGTCGTCGAGCACCTTCTGATAGTCGACCGCGTCGGCCTTGAGCCACTGGGTCAGGATGAAATTGTGGTAGTCGACCGCGGCGCGCAGCTTTTCCGGCAGCTCCGACGGATACATCAGGTCGGCGACGCGCACGCTGCGGCGCGCGACCTTGTCCTCGTAGGCTGGGCCGATGCCGCGCCCGGTCGTGCCGATCGCCGATTTGCCCGCGGCCTTCTCGCGCGCCTGGTCGACGGCGATGTGGTACGGCATGATCAGCGGCGTCGCCGGGCTGATTTTCAGGCGCGAACGCACTTCGACGCCGTTCGCCTCGAGCTCGTCGATCTCGGTCTTCAACGCCGCAGGCGAGAGCACGACGCCGTTGCCGATCAGGCACAGCGTGCCTTCGCGCAGGATGCCCGACGGGATCAGGTGCAGCACGGTTTTCTTGCCCTTGATCACGAGCGTGTGGCCGGCGTTGTGGCCGCCCTGGAAGCGCGCGACCGCGCTGACGCGCTCGGTCAGCAGATCGACGATCTTGCCTTTGCCTTCGTCGCCCCACTGCGCGCCGAGAATTACGACTGACTTGCCCATTTTAGAGTTCCAAAAGTATACAAAAGCATGATTTCTCGCTGCGTGCCGCAACAGCCGAGTCAATTCTTTTCGGTTTTACCGCATTTCGATTGCAGATTCAGCGCGTTGAGATCGATCTGGTAGATGTCGCCGAGGCCGTTGCCCGGTCCGCGGATCGCAGCAAGGTAGGCCTGTGTATCGAAGGTTTTGTCGGCGAGCCGGCGCATCGTGCTGCGCGTCGAGCTCCAGAAGAAAGATTTGCCGTCCGGCGAAATCTTCGGTGCGTACTCGTTGCCGGTCGAATTGACGCCGCCGCCAAGCGGTTCCGATTTGGTCCAGACGCCGTCGCACAACCAGCTGACAAAGATGTCCGAATCGCCGCGGCCTTCGCGGTTGTCGGCCATGAAGAACAGCGTGCGTCCGTCCGGCGCGAGAAACGGCTCGTATTCGTCGCCGGCCGTGTTGATGGTGTCGCCGAGGTTCTCCGGCGCGGCGTACTTGCCGTCGACGAAGCGTGCGCGATAAATATCGGTCTTGCCCTTGCCGCCGGGGCGGTCCGAGCCGAAGTAAAGCGTGCCGTCGGCGGCGACGGTGGGATACCACTCCTGCCCTTCGCTGTTCACCGGGCTGCCGAGGTTGCGCGGTTCGCTCCAGTGAGCGCCGACGCGATCGGCGGTCCAGATGTCGAGATCGCGATGCGCTTTGCCCGGCACCGGTCGGTCGGAAATAAAGAACAGGTGCTTGCCGTCGGCAGTGATGAAAGGATCGGCATCCTTGTAGCGGCCGGAAGCGAACGGCGCGAGCTTGGGTTCGCTCCAGCGGCCGTCGTGCCAAGTGGAGACGAAGATCGTCCAGAAATCGAAGCCCGGCGCGTTCTTGAGGAAGTACGCTTCCTTGCCGTCCGGCGTGAACGCGATATGGGACTCATGATCGCCGGTCGATATCAAGCCCGGGGCGAAGATCGTCGGCTCGCGCAGCGGACCCGGTGCGGCGTACGGGGCGGCAGCAGCGGCCAGTACGGCGCTGTTGCCCAGGCAGGCCATCGCAAGAATCGCTGCCAGCGATGTACGTGTCGTACGCATCAAGGTCCCGCCGCGTGCAGCTTATTTGCTCTCGCCCTTGGCCTCGCCGAAGTACTTCATGAACTCCGACTTCGGATCGAGCACGATCACGTCGCCTGAACCGAACGCACTGCGATACGCATCGAGCGAACGGTACAGCGCGTAGAAATCGGGGTTCTTGCCATAAGCGCCCGCATAGATCTCGGTCGCCTTGGCATCGCCTTCGCCGCGCTTGGTCTGCGCGTCGCGTTCGGCCTCGGCCTTGATGACCTGCACCTGGCGGTTGGCGTCCGCGGTGATCTTCGCCGCCTGCTCGGCGCCGGTCGAGCGCAGGTCGTTGGCCAGGCGCGTGCGCTCTGAACCCATGCGCTTGTACACCGACAGCAGCACCTCGTCGGGAAACTCAATGCGCTTGATGCGCACGTCGACGACATGGATGCCGAGACCCGCCGCAGCCTTGTTCGCCTGGTCGCGCACGCGCTCGGTGATATCCGAGCGTGCGCTCGCGATCAGGTCGGACAAGGTGTGCGAGTTGAACTCGAAACGCAGCGGATCCTTGATGATCGGGGTAAGCCGGCTGTTCGCCTGGCTCTGAAATGCATCCGGGCCGAACGAGCGGTAGTACAGTACCGGATTCTCGATCTGCCACTTCACGTAGAAATCGACATTGACCGGATTCTTGCCCGAATCGAAGTAACGCTCGGGCTTGGCTTCGAGGTTGAGCATGCGCCGGTCGAAGCGGACCACGGTCTGGATCAGCGGAATCTTGAAATGCAGGCCAGGCGCATAGTCCGGGCTGACCTTGCCACCGTCGCCCTGAATGCGGCCGAATTGGGTGACGAGCGCGCTCTCGCCTTCCTTGACGATGAAGGCGGAGTTGACTGCGAGCACGACCAGGAGCAGCGCAAAGATCGGCGTGATCAGTTTCATTGCGCAGCTCCCGTGGTGGCCGCAGCAGCTGCAGCGGCGTCGGCCTTCATCTTGTCGAGCGGCAGATAAAGTATATTTTTACCATTACCGGAATCGACCACCTTCTGGCTGTGGCCGAGCACCTGCTGCATCGTGTCCAGGTACAGGCGCTTGCGCGTCACTTCGGGTGCCGTGCGGTACTGCGATTCGATCAGACTGAAGCGCTGCGCGTCGCCGGTGGCCTTCGCGATCTGCGCGGCCTTGTAGCCTTCGGCTTCGGCGAGAATTGCCGACGCATCGCCGCGCGCGAGCGGCACGACCTTCGCCGCATAGGCCTGCGCGTCGTTGATCGCCTGCTTCTGGTTGTTGCTCGCGTTATTGACGTCGTCAAACGCTTCCTTCACCTCGTGCGGCGGCGCGAAATTCTGGAAATTGATCTCGTTGACGTTGAGCCCGACCGCGTAGGCGTCGAGCGTGCCCTGCAATACCTTCTTCGTCTCACCGACGATGTCGGCACCGTGGCTCGACAGGATCTGGTCCATGTCGCTCGAGCCGATCACCTGGCGCACCGCGCTTTCCGCGGCCTGCTTGAGCGTGTCGTCGACTGCAGTCGCGGCGAACAGGTATTTCTGTGCGTCTACGACCTGGTATTGCACGGTGAAGTTGATCTGGACGATGTTCTCGTCGCGGGTGAGCATGCGCACTTCGTCGGCGGTCTGCCGGCTCGTCGTCTCGACCTTGACCACCTGTTCGATCGGCGCGGGCCACTTGAGATTGAGGCCGTTCTGCATGATGCGGTCGAACTTGCCGAAGCGCAGCACGACGCCGACACGCTGTGCGTCGATCGAGATCCAGCTGTCGAACACGGCCCAGACCAGCGCCAGCGCGAAGATTCCGAGGAGGATGCCGCCGACCGGCGGGGTGGCCGAGGCGCCGCCCTTGCCGCCGCCGAAAATGCCGCCGAGGTTGTCGCGCAGCTTGCGCAGCAACGCCTCTACATCAGGCGAGTCCTTCTTGCCTTTCCAGGGGTCGCGATTGCCGTTGCCGGGTTCGTTCCAGGCCATCATGGTCTCCAGTGTGCCGATCTGGACGACGAGGCCGTGCCCGCGTCCGTTCCGTCGATATGCAACCGGATCGGCGAAAATCAAAGCGCGGTTGCTGCGGAATTGTAGGGAGCCGCCCCCGATGCGGCAAGTAATCCAGGCCGGGAGAGCTGCTCGCGCAGCCACTCGCCTTCCCCATCGGGCAGCCCGAACAGCGGTTCGATCAGCGCGCGCGGCGCATCGATCTGGATTTCCCAGCCGCGTTCGGCCGGACGTTCGGCGCTAACGAAACCCGCCGCGATCAGGCGCGCGCGCAGGCGTCCGGCGTGATCGGGCACGGCAAGCCAGGCGTGCACGCGATCGCGCTGCAAAGCCGTCGTCAGCGCATCACGCAGCAGATCGATGCCGGCGCCGGTTACCGCGGAGACCCAAACGCGCGCGATCTGGCCGCCGTCGATGTTCTCCGAACGCGGACGGGCGCCTTCGACCTTGTCGATTTTGTTATAGACGAAGATCTGCGGGACGTCCTGTGCGCCGATTTCCTCGAGCACACGCTGCACTTCCTCGATGCGCCGGTCGTGTTCGGGATCGGCGGCGTCAACGACATGCAGCAACAGATCCGCCTCGCGCGTTTCCGCCAGCGTCGATTTGAATGCGGCGACGAGATCATGTGGCAGATCGCGGATGAAGCCGACCGTGTCGGCGAGCAACACGGGCCCGCAGGCGAGACCGTCCATGCGGCGCAGGGTCGGATCGAGGGTGGCGAACAATTGGTCGGCCGCGTAGACACCCGCGCCGGTGATCTTGTTGAACAGCGTGGACTTTCCGGCGTTGGTGTAACCGACCAGCGCCGCCGTCGGCACGGCGTTGCGCTGGCGCGCACGCTTGGCGGTGTTGCGCTGTGTTTCGACTTTTTCCAGACGCTGCTCCAGCTGCTTCACGCGCCCGGCGAGCAGGCGGCGGTCGAGTTCGAGCTGGGTCTCGCCGGGGCCGCGCAGGCCGATCGCACCGCCGCGCTGGCGCTCAAGGTGGGTCCAGCCGCGCACGAGGCGCGTCGACATGTGCTTGAGCTGGGCGAGCTCGACCTGCAGCTTGCCCTCGTGCGAACGCGCACGCTGGGCGAAGATGTCGAGGATGAGACCGGTGCGGTCGACGACGCGACACTCGGTATACTTTTCCAGATTGCGCTCCTGCACGGGCGAGAGCGCATGGTTGACCAGGATCAGGTCGGCATCGAGCGCGGCGCGCTGCTCCTTCAGCTCCTCGGCCTTGCCGCTGCCGACGAAGAACTTCGGATTGGGCTTGTCGATGCGCGCGCCGAGCGAACCGACCACGGTCGCACCGGCCGAACGCGCCAGCTCGGCGAACTCGTCGATTTCCTCGGTATTGCGGGAAGCGGCGGAATCACTCGCCCGGCGCGGCTGCAGCAGCAGCGCGCGTTCACCTTTGCGCGAACGTTCGAACAGGAGGATTTATCCTTCCGCGCTTTCCGCTTCCGCCGCGGCATGCGGTTGATCGGTTCCGATGCGCACATTGCGGCTCGGTACGATCGTCGAGATGGCGTGCTTGTAGACCATCTGGCTCACGGTATTGCGCAGAAGCACGACGAATTGGTCGAACGACTCGACCGTCCCCTGCAGCTTGATGCCATTGACCAGATAGATCGAAACCGGAACGCGCTCACGGCGCAAGGCATTCAGGAACGGATCCTGCAACGACTGACCTTTGGACATTTCTTCTTCTCCTGACTTTCTTACCAACTTGTGCGAACCGACAAAAGGGGCGTACCCAAGAAAACGGTGGTCGCGGCGCCTCGGTTCAAGATGAATGGATTGTATCGTTTTTTAACAATCCGAGCTAGGACTTCTGACGGATTCCAATGATTCGTCGTCCGCATGAACGTGCCTAGCCGTGCTCCGGGCGGGTGAGGAAATCCGCCACCGCCTGTTCGGCACGGGCGATGTGGCCGGAATCGAGCGGATCGACCGCCAGCGCGTCGCGATCGGCGCGGAACCACGTGATCTGGCGCTTGGCCAGCTGGCGTGTCGCATGGATCGCGCGCTCGCGGCAGGCGGCGAGATCGAATTCGCCGTCGAGATGCTGCCAGATCTGGCGATAGCCGACCGCGCGCATCGAGGCGAGTTCGACATGCAGGTCGGCTCGCGCGCGAAGCCCACGCACTTCGTCGACAAACCCTTGTGCGAACATCGCATCGAGCCGTTCGACGATGCGCGCATGCAGGGCGGCACGATCCTCCGGCATCAGCACGAGCTTGAGCACGCGGTAGGCAAAGCGCTCGCGCAGGCCGCCCTGCAACTGCGACAAGGGCCGGCCGGTCAGCTCGATAACCTCGAGCGCGCGCTGGATGCGTTGTGCGTCGCCGGGGCGGATGCGCCGCGCCGCGGCGGGATCCAGTGCAGCGAGGCGCGCATGCAGCGCCGGCCAGCCCAGCGCGCGCGCCTCGCTGTCCAGTCGTTCGCGCAAACCGGGGTCCGCCTCGGGCAGGTCCGAAAGGCCGCTTTGCAGCGCACGGAAATACAGGCCGGTGCCACCGACCAGCAACGGGATTTTCCCGGCCGCCGAAATCGTCTCCATCTCGCGCAGGGCATCGCTGCGGAATTCGGCGGCCGAATAGGCGTCCCGCGGATCGCGGATATTCACCAATCGATGCGGATGGCGTCGCAACGTGCCTGCGTCCGGCTTGGCCGTGCCGACATCCATGCCGCGATAGACCAGGGCCGAATCGACGCTGATCAAATCGAGCGCAAACCGATCGGCCAGATGCAGGGCCAGCGCGGTCTTGCCCGAGGCAGTCGGCCCCATCAGGAAAATCGCGAGCGGGCGCTGGTCGGCCGGACCGCCTAGCATGTCAATATCCTCAATGTGGCGACCCGTTCCGATTTGCCACGAGCTGCCTCGCGGCAAAGCGCGGAGTATTTCACAACACATTTTTTTTACAATTTGCTACCATTAGTCGGTGTAGTACAACCGCTCGTCGGCCATCCGCGTGCAAAAACAACAGAAACTGTGTTGAACGCAGGTAAGCCGGTGAGCATTTTCCGCTGACGCGTGCGCCGCGGTCCTGCCAAACCAAGCAGGGTGGTGAAACCGCAGCGGCCGGGTCAAGCCACAGGGGTGTTTGGCATGCGCAGTCTGCAGTCGCGAACGGCCGGCTTCACGCTGATCGAACTCATGATCACGGTGGCTATCGTCGCCATCCTCGCCGCCCTGGCGCTGCCAGCCTATTCCGACTACATCACGCGCAGCAAGCTGACCGAAGCGACCAACGGCTTGGCGGATTTCCGCGTCAAGCAGGAACAGTACTACCAGGACAACCGGAACTATGGCACCGCCGCCGGCTGCGGTGCCAACACGACCTCCTTCAGCGGCGCGCTCAAGTATTTCGATTTCTCCTGCGATACGAAAACACCGTTTCAAGACTACACCGCAACTATGACGGGCAAGTCCGGTACACCGGTTGCCGGATTCGTCTACCAGGTCGACAACGCGAACAAGCAGACGACAACCAACCTGCCTCCCAAATGGGGCACGGCGCCACCTACCATCCCGTGCTGGGTAATCCGCAAGGGCGGAGGAGGCTGCCAATGACGCGTAATCGCGGCTTCTCGCTGATCGAGCTGATGATCACGATCACGATCGTCGTCCTGCTGATCCTCATGGCGCTGCCGAGCTATTCGCAGTGGCTCACCAACACGCGCATCCGCAATGCCGCGGAATCGATCCACAACGGCTTGCAGTTCGCGCGTAACGAGGCGGTGCAACGCAACACGAACGTGCGCTTCGAGCTCGGCGCGAGCGGCGCCGACTGGACCGTCTGCTTGCTGCCCTCGGGCAAGACGAGCTGCGCCGATGCCGGAGTCCCACAGCCGCCACTGCAATCGTTCACTGCTTCCGGCGGCGCCGGCGGCGTCGTGATCGGCACGCAAACCGACACCCAGTATGCGAACGACAAGTTCGATACGGCGCTGACCAGCGGCGCCGGCGGAATCACGTTCAACGCGCTCGGCCGGCCGGTCGGCTACAGCGTGACGTCGTTCGTGCGCGTCGATGCGTCCTCGGCGCAGTCGGGAACGCGCCGCCTAGTCACGACGATAGCGATCGGCGGCCGCATCCGCATGTGCGATCCGGTGCTCAAGAAAGATACCAGTCCGCAAGGCTGCTCCTGAGGCAGGAATATGCAGAACCCCAACGTTAAGCACAGGCAAACCGGAACGATCCTGCTCGATGCGCTGATCGCGATCGTGATCTTTTCGATCGGCATCCTCGGCATGGTGAAGCTGCAGGGCGAGGCCGTGTCCGCGGCCGGCCAGGCGAAGTACCGCACCGACGCCGCGCTGCTCGCCGACCAGATCATCGCACGCATGTGGGGCAGCAATCCGGCCCAGCTCGCGGCTAACTTCAAGGGTTCCAACGGTGCCGGCCCGCAGAACTATAAAGACTGGAACAGCGCGGTCGGCGCGCTGCCGAACGGCAAGGGCACGATCGACGTCGACACGAGCAATTTCGTCGTCGTCACCGTCTCCTGGCAGACGTTGGATTCCGCGGACCACCCGGTCCATAGCTACGTTTCGCGCACGCAGATCACCCGCTGAGGTAACGGAGCGAATATGCATACGAGAACGCGCGCCACCGGCTTCTCGCTGATCGAACTGATGATCGGCATGCTGATCAGCCTGATCGGCACGCTGGCAATGATGAAGACCTTTGCCGCGTTCGAGGCGCAGAAGCGCACGACGACCAGCGGCGATGACGCACAGCAGAACGGCGCCTACTCGACATACGAACTCGAGCGCCAGTTGCGCACCGCGGGCTCCGGGCTCGTGCAGGGCAAGAATTACGGGCTGTGGGGTTGCGCGATCACGGCCTATTCGAACGCCACGCAGCGCTTGCCGCTGGGCACGGCGAAACCACCGGCGCCGTTCGACACATACGGATGGCCAGCGACGATGCGCGCGGTGCCGGTGCTGATCGCAAGCGGCGACGCCTCGAGCGGTGGCGACCAGCTCGCGATGGTTGGCGGCAATCCGGCCGTGCGCACGTTCAAGTCGGCGGTGACCGTGAGCAGCGCAAGCGATAGCGTCGACGTCGACAACAGCATGGGCATCTACAAGGACGACTACCTGCTAGGCAGCGACAAGAGCGGCGATTGCACGCTCGCGCTCGCGAGCGCGGATCCCACGTCCGCGAAACGCATTTCACTCAGTGCGAATGACAGCCCCAGCGCCGGTTTCAAGGGCGCGTTCAGCGGCCAGGGCTACCTGTTCGACCTCGGGCCGAACCCCGCGTTCACGTTGTTCGGCGTCGACACGAAAACGAACGAACTGGTCAGCTACGACTTGCTGCAGCGAACCGGGAGCACGACCGTGCCGCTCGCCGACGGCATCGTCACAATCAAGGCGCTGTACGGCGTCGACGACGGCGCCAACGGGCACACAGCCGGCGATGGCGAGATCGACGAATGGGTCGCGCCCACCGGCAACTGGTCACTGGCCAGCCTGACCGCCAGCAGCACCGCCGCATCGAACGCGATGGCGCAGATTAAAGCGATCCGTATCGCCGTTGTCGCGCAAAGCGAGCTGCCCGAGCGCGATACAGCCAAAGGCAACGATGCCGATCCGGGCTACAACAACGTCAATGACAACCTGATCCTGTTCGGCGACATCGACGCGCTCAAGGTGACCGTGCCGATCCAGAAGCACTATCGCTACAAGGTGTACGACACCGTGATCCCGTTGCGCAACGCATTCATCCAGAAGTTCAGCTGAGGCACGCCGTGCAAAGAAGAATATTCCGGACAATCCCATCCGGTCGTGGTCCGCGCCAGCAGCGCGGCATGATCTCGATGCTCATCGCCGTCATCGTGCTAGTCGCCACGCTGCTCGCGGCGATCGCGCTGATGCGCTCGGTCGACACGGCCAACGTAGTCGCCGGCAGCATGACGTTCCGCCAGAGCGGCGTGCAGGAGGCCGAGAAGGCCTACGAAGCGGCCAAGACGCTGCTCGGCTCGCTCGGCGACGGGGAAAGCGACCAGCCGGAGTCCGGCTACTACGCCTCGGTGAAGGTTCCGACCCGCCGTCCCGGCATCCCCGACCCGTTGACCACCGGCTCGCCGTATACGGGCGTTGGCAGCGTCGTCGGTGCCACGAACAACGTCTTCTATGTCGTCGAGCGGCTCTGTCCCACGGCGGGCAAGGCCGACGCCAGTCTCTGCATCGCGCCCGACGTGTCGATCACCGCCGGATCGAGCGCGAACCAGATGAGCGACACCGCGTTCGCGCTGCACGGCGTCACCGCCGCCTTCCGCCTCACGGTGCGCGTGGACGGCCCGAAGAACACGGTGAGTTTCGTCCAGACGATCCTGCATTGAACGCCATGACGACCAGCCCTGCCCGCCCCCTCCCCAGTCCCCGTCTCCGGCGCCTGCTGCCCGGCCTGCTCGGCGCGCTGACCTGCCTCGCCGCGCATGCCGCGACGCCGCTGTCCGACCAGCCGCTGTACAGCGCGAGCAACGTGCCCGCGAACCTAATGCTCGCGCTGTCGGTCGAATTTCCGACCGGCAACGTCGCCGCGTATACCGACACGGCCGGCTACAAGAGCAGCAGCGCGTACCTGGGCTACTTCGATCCGCAGAAGTGCTACGACTACGACTCGACAAAGAACTACTTCGTGCCCGTTGCCCTGCTCGGCACCAGCGCCTGCGCCAAGACCACGAAGGCGGCGCACTGGAGCGGCAACATGCTCAACTGGGCGTCGATGACGGCGCTCGATGAATTCCGCCAGGCGCTGACCGGCGGCTATCGCGTCATCGACAACGCGTCCGGCCTGACCGTGCTGCAGCGTTCGCGGCGCACCTCGCAAGGCTCGAACAGCAATTTCCCGACCAAGCACTTGAGCGCGAGCGCGAACGTCGCGCCGTCCACCGTGGTCGGCGACTCCACCCTCGCCGCGGCCAGCGACGTGTACATCCGCTCGGTCAACGCATCCAATCCGCCGACCGAGCTGGGCAGCGGCAAGGATAAGGGCGTGTTCATCGAGGTCTCGAACAACGCGAACTTCACCGACGGTGGCGGCAACAGCGGCAAGACCAGCACCGTCTACTACGCGCGCGTGCAGGTGTGCGTACCCGGCATGCTCGAAAGCAACTGCAACAGCGCGCACGCGACCAGCGACTATCCGGGTGCCGGCAAGTACAACAAGCCTGAAGGCTTGATCCAGCAGAACGCGAACCGCATTCGCGTCGGCGCGTCCGGTTACGTGTTCAACAACGGCGGCAACCATCCGAACGGCCTGGTGCGCGCACTGCTGCGCGACAACGGCCCGACCAGCTACAACGGCTTCGGCGCGCGCCAGGACAATCCGAACAAGGAATGGGACAAAGACACTGGCGTATTCGTCGCCAATCCCGATCCAACCTCGGCCAGCGCATCCGGCGTGACGAACAGCGGCGCGATCAACTACCTCAACCAGTTCGGCCTGCAGGAAACCGGTTACGAGAACCTCGACACGCTGTCGGAGCTGTATTGGGCGACGCTCGCCTACTACAAGAAGGTCCCGCTCGCCGCAAGTTACAACAAGGGCGTTGGCAACCTCACCGCGGCCGATCTCGACGGGTTTCCGGCGATCACGAGTCCCAGCAATGATCCGGTCCAGTACGCCTGCCAAGGCAATGCCATTGTCACGATCGGCGACTCGCATACGCACTGCGATTCGGCGATTCCGAGCAAAGGTCCGAACTCGTCCGGCAACGGCGCGTGCAGCAACAAGGATCCGCTGGCGCCGCTGGCTGCGAACGGCAGCGATCCGGGCCTCGACGCACAAGCCTGGGTCAACGCGCTTGGCGACCTGCCGCTGGTCGAGGCGAAGGGCTCGCCGAGCGGAACCGCATCGAAGAGCATGGCCGGCTACCTCGGCATCGCTACAGGCACGCTCGGCACGATCTTCGAGCCGGACTCGACCTACGGCAACGCGCCCACCTACGGCATGGCCGGCATGGCCTACTACGCGCACACGCAAAATCAGCGCGCCGACCTGACCGACAGCGATCCGAACAAGAAAAATACCAAGATCACGATCGACACCTACACCGTTGACGTGATGGAACCTGGTCCCTACGACGGCAGCAGCGGCAACGAGGTCTACAATCCCGGCAACCTGAAGACCGGCCAGGTCTCGACCAGCCCGGGGCCGAACATGTACTGGCTCGCGGCGAAGTACGGCGGTTTCGACGTCGACGATCAGCAGTGCACGGCGAATCCGGCGAGCTGCGCCACGGTCGGCACGACCAAGGCGCCGACGCCGCAGAGTTTCCTCGGCTGGCACACCAACAGCAGCACAATCTCCGGCAAGGATCTGCGGCCGGACAACTACTCCCAAGGCAACCGTCCCGACCTGATCCAGTCTGGCCTTGCCCAGATCTTCAACCGTGTGTCGTCGAAGACACCGCTGGCCGCCTCCGGTCCGAGCGTCACCGCTTCGCGCGTGCTGTCGAACGCAACTGCGGCGTTCAACGCCGGCGGCGCGACCGGCTTCCCGCTGTACCAGACCAAATACACGCCGGGTGAATGGAGCGGCGATGTGAAAGGTTTCATCGGTACCGGCGTCAGCGGCGGCAGCATCACCGAAGTCAACCCGCCGCCGGACTGGCATGCGCAGACACAACTCGACAACCTCGTGCAGGCGAAGGAGAACGCCACCTCGAGCAAGCTTGCCTGGGACACCGGCCGGCGCATCATCACCTATAACGCGAAGGGCGTGCCGTTCCGCTACAACCAGTTGTCTGCTACGCAGCAAGCGGCGTTGAACAGCGACAGCGCCCTACTCAACTTCCTGCGCGGCGACCGCAGTCAGGAGGGCACGAAGTACCATGGACGCAAGCACGTGCTTGGCGATATCGTCAACTCGGAAGCCGTGCTCGTCCAGGCCGCGCTGTCGCCGATCTACACCGACGCCGCTAATCCCGGCTACGCCAGTTTCACGGCCACGGTGAAGGACCGCAGCCCAGTGGTCTACGTCGGCTCAAACGACGGCATGCTGCATGCATTCGCCGCGGACTTCTCGACGCCGACCGCTGCCAACACGGTCACCGGCGGCGGCAGCGAACTGTTCGCCTACGTGCCGAGCTTCGTCTACGGCGACGCGACCAGCGGGCCGGTCAGCGGCCTTGCCGCGCTCGGCAACTTGAACGGCGTGACCACGAATACGTACGCACACCATTTCTACGTCGACCAGACGCCGCAGGTCGCCGACGTCGACTTCGGTTGGACCGGCGGTACCACGCCCGGTACGCCGGAATGGCACACGTTGCTGGTCGGCGGTCTCGGCAAGGGCGGCAAAGGCATCTACGCGCTCGACGTGACCCAGGTACCCGCGGCGCTCGATACAACCAGCAGTTCGACCCAGGAAGCCTCAATCGCGCAGAAAGTGCTGTGGGAATTCACCGACAGTGACATGGGCTACACGTTTGGTCGTCCGCTGATCGTGAAGACGCGCAAGTACGGTTGGGTTGTGCTGGTGACTTCGGGTTACAACAACAGCAGCGGCCACGGCCATCTGTGGGTGCTCAACGCGAAGACCGGCGCCAAACTCGCCACGTTCACCACAGACGATGCCGGCACCGCCGCCAGCCCCAGCGGGCTGGCGCGCGCGACTGCATTCACGCGCACGCTGAGCGACAACACCATTGAGCAGGTCTACGCCGGCGACCTGCTCGGCAACCTTTGGCGCTTTGACCTGTCCGGCACCGGCACCTACCCCGACCCCACGCTGCTGGCCCAGTTGCAGGACGATAAAAATAACGCACAGCCGATCACCACCGCGCCGCGCATCGAGGTCGATGTCGACTCGGCCGGCCTGGGCTTGCGTCGCTGGGTATTCGTCGGCACCGGCAAGTTCCTCGACATCGGCGACCTGACCGACACCAAGCAGCAAACCATGTACGCGCTGCGGGATGGCACCGACCTCGCGCCCTCCAGCGCGACCTCGGCGATCAAACGCGGCGATCTGATCAAGGTCGACGACCTAACCGTCGGCCTGACCCAGACAGTGGCCGACACCGATTCCGGCTGGTACTACGACCTCAAGGGCACTGCAGGCGCCAATGGCGCCACCGAGCGCGTCGTGGTCGATCCCGATGCCGCGGCTGGCATCTTCCAGGTCGCCTGGGCCACGCTCACGCCAACCGCAGATCCATGCTCGTTCCAAGGCACGGTCTACGATGCCGACTACACCAGCGGCAAATCGGCGCTGCTCACCAGTTCCGGCGTAACGATCGGTTCGCTGAGCACGAAAAGCGCCGTGACCAAAGTGCAGATGGTTGCGTTGCCGGGCAGCAACAATACCAGCGAAGTCGCCCTGCTCTACGGCGAAACCGGCCTGTCGGTCGGCACCGCCAAGGTCAAGCAAGCGGCCGGAGGCGCGGGGGTCTCGCGCGTGAATTGGCGCGAAGTGCTCGACTGACGCAGACGCGCAACTCGCGAGGTTGCTGCCGCAGGCCGGCCTACAGCCCCTGCAGGCAACCCATTTGACTGTCGGATCGTGATGAGAGGCGCCCCGTCTCGGGGGGCCGCGCGCAGCTATAATTGCGCATTCCCGTCAGGACACTCTCATGTCGCAAGCAATGATGAAGGCGCTGGTCAAGCGCGAAGCCGGCAAAGGCATCTGGATGGAGCAGGTGCCGCTGCCCGAGATCGGCCCGAACGAGGTGCTGATCAAGCTCGAGAAGACCGCGATCTGCGGCACCGACCTGCACATCTACAAATGGGACGAGTGGTCGCAGCGCACGATCAAGCCGGGCCTGGTGATCGGCCACGAATTCGTCGGTCGCATCGTCGACATGGGCCCGGGCGTGCGCGGCTACTCGATCGGCCAGCGCGTCTCCGCCGAAGGCCACATCGTCTGTGGCGTCTGCCGCAACTGCCGTGCCGGCAAGCAGCATCTGTGTCCGCATACGATCGGTATTGGCGTGAACCGCAACGGCGCGTTCGCCGAATACATCGCGATGCCCTCTTCCAATCTGTGGCCGGTACCGGACCAGATTCCGTCCGAGCTCGCCGCGTTCTTCGACCCCTACGGCAACGCCGCCCACTGCGCGCTCGAGTTCGATCTGATCGGCGAGGACGTGCTGATCACCGGCGCCGGCCCGATCGGCATCATCGCCGCCGGTATCGCCAAGCACGTCGGTGCGCGCAACGTCGTCGTCACCGACGTCAACGACTATCGCTTGAAGCTCGCCGCCGACATGGGCGCGACGCGCGTGGTCAACGTGTCCAAGCAATCGCTCAAGGACGTGATGGCCGATCTGCACATGGAAGGCTTTGACGTCGGCATGGAAATGTCGGGCAACCCGCGCGCATTCGGCGACATGCTCGACTGCATGTACCACGGCGGCAAGATCGCCATGCTCGGCATCATGCCGAACGGCGCCGGCATCAACTGGGACAAGGTCATCTTCAAGGGCCTCGTGCTGCACGGCATCTATGGCCGGCGCATGTACGAGACTTGGTACAAGATGACGCAGATGCTGCTGACCGGCTTCCCGCTGCAGAAGGTGCTGACCCATCAGATCCATATCGATGACTTCCAGCGCGGTTTCGATCTGATGGACGCCGGGCAATGCGGTAAGGTCGTCTGTTCGTGGAATTGACGATGGGCCGCCGGAGCACGCGGTGAGCCACGATCCAACGCCTGCATTCGAACGCGGCGGCGAACGCGACTCGCGGTCTGCCGCTCGCCGCTGGTTCCATCGCGAGTCGATCAGTCTCGCCGAAATCGCAGTACAGACATTCTCGGTCGTGCTCGGCGTGTTGCTCGCGCTCGCGATCGGCGAATGGAGCCGCGACCGTGAAGAGCACAAGCAGGTCGAAGCCGCATTGCACGCGCTGCGCGCGGAGATGGAAGCGAGCCGCGCGGAAATCGCGCACGGCCTGAAGCAGATCGCCGAAGCCGACGCGGAGATGGCGGAGAAGGCGAAAACGGATGCCACACACACGCCGCGGCTCTGCAGCGAGACTCCCGGCTGGCACGGCATCGCTTATCCGCTGCTGCTCGATTCGGCTTACCAGACCGCGATCGCAACGCAGACGCTGGCGCACATGGACTTCGGCCAGGCCCAGCACGTGGCCCGTGTCTACGCCAAACAACGCGATTTCCAGAAGTATGTCGATCATCTGATCGAATTCCTGCTCCAGCCCAGCCGGCTGATGCCAGTCGACTCCTGCCGCTACGTCCTTTCCGGTGAGGAGAAAAACAATCTCGAGCGTCTCGACGCGGCATATGCCGAGTTCCTCGAGCAGAACAAGACCGTTCGCTGATCCGTTCAGCGCAATTCCGAGGCCCCTGGCAAACCCCGCATCGATGTGGCGCAAACTTTCCTTGGCGCTGGTCGCACTGATCTTGTCCGCGCATCGAGCGGAGTCCTTCGCGCGCGACGCGCCCGCGTGCGTGCGCGAATGCGGTTACGAATCGGAACCGGTGCTCGATGCGGCAGCGATCGCCGAACCGGCGCTGCTCAGCGGGCCGAATTTCACGGTTGACCCGAAAGCCCAGGTCGGCGGCTACATGGCGCGCTTCTCGATCACGACGCCATACGGCCCGCTCACGGCCGACAGCGCACAAATGCTCGCGATTCGCGTCAGCGAGATTCCCGCGATCGAGGCACTCGACCAGGCCACGCGCAGCGGCGCCTTTGGCCGCGCGCTTGCCGAGCGCGGCAAGAAAACCGGCAGCACCATCGTCAAGGTCATCAGCCACCCGGTCGACTCGATCGTTGGTCTGCCGATGGGCGTGGTGCGCTACTTCAAGAAGCAGATCGGCATCTGGGCAAACCGCGCGCAGAGCGTCAGCGACCGCTCCGCGCGCATCATGGAAAACAAGGGCGATCCGTTCCGCGCACCGGACGGCCCGATGACCGCGGGGCGAGACGTGCCGCTGGACGCGGCCGCGCGCGCCAACGCCGATGCGAAGCAGCAAAGTCCCGCCGCCCCCTCCGGCTATGTCGACGTCGACGCGCCTGCGATTGCCGCAGACGACGCACAAGGCGTCCCCGCTCCGCCCGCGGAACCGGAGAGGCCGAGCAAAGCCTGGTACGCCCGCGCCGGCCGCGATGCCGGACGTGAGGTCAAGCGCTATCTCAAGTACAACTCTTCGCGCAATGAGATCGCCAAGCGTCTCAGCTTCGATCCGAACACGTCGAACCCGTACATCGCCGAGCGTCTGAATTCGCTGGCCTGGGCCGCGGTCTGGGGCAATTTCTCCGCCGGCCAGGCCCTGGGCGCAATCGGCGGCATGGCCGCGGACGTGATTACCGACTCGAGCCTGGTCAACGAGTACGTGCTCAGCCACACGCCCGAACAGATTCGGGAGCGCAATGAGAAACAGCTCGCATCGATCTGCAGCGACGAGTTCGGCATCCGCCAGTTCCTCAAGCGCGGCGGCTTCAGCGACACGATGCGCACGCAGCTCGCCGACTCGATCGTCGCGCTCGCGCCGAGCGCGGGCTGCAACGAACTGCTCGAACTCGGCACGGTGACGCACGGCGAGGTCGAAGGCCGCTATCTCGTCGATGCGCTGTCGCAGATCCGCAAGCAGTGGCCGAAAGAGCGCGGCGGCAAGTTCGTGATCGCCGGCGCAGCGCTGGTCTACATCGCACGCGACGGCAGGCTGCTGTTGCCGATGCCCGTGGACTACCTAAGCTGGACCGCCGATATCGAGGAGTTCTTCACCCGTACCGAGTTCGGCGCTGCCGGCAAGACGGCGCTGATCGGCGGCGAAGCCTCGGCGCTGGCGAAACGCAAACTGCGCGAGCGCGGCTGGCATGTGGTCTTGCGCGCGCCCTACGACGGCGCACCGAAATATCCGGCCGGCGAGTTCACAGGGGTAGCGCGGCGCTAGCCGAACTCGGCGCCACTTCTATCTTGTCGAGCTGGTCCTCGTAGTAGCTGCCGCCCGAGGCGAAGATCAGGAACTTTCTCGCCGCCTTATGCGCGGCCGCGTCGGCGCCCGCATCGCGCAAGGTGTCCTCCGCGGCCGTCGTGAACAGCCGCTGCACGTTCTGCAAGTTGGCGTCGTACTGCTCGCGTAGGCGCCGGAACAGTGTCGCTCGCTGCGTCGAATCGAAGCTGCGCACCTGCGCCGCGGTCTGCGTACGCAGCGCGGCGAGCGCCTCGTCCGCGGACTTCGGCACCGGCTCCGGCTTGGCGTAGCGGATGCGGCCGAAGGTATCCGCGTATGCGCCCTGATCGAGCCGCCAGACGAGGCGCTCGCCACGCGCGAATTCGGCCTCGCCCGGCGTACTCGCGATGAGACGCGTGCCGCGAGTGACGTCGTCGAGCATGTCGCTCGCAATCGTCGCCCAGTCGCGGTTCGCCCGAGCGATGAGCTTGGGCAGCATCTCGCCCCACCACGGCAGCGCGAGCAGCGGCAACAACGTGAGCACCCACAACACGGGTGCCGACGGCTCGCCGGGGAAGAAGAAGCGCACGCCCATTCGCCAGACCCAGAACCCCGGCACGGCGAGCAGCAGCGCGAGGATCGCAGGCGCCGGGTACCAATCATGGCTGTCCTCGACGATGCGCGCCGGCATCGCCTCCTGCGGGCGTTTCGGATCGAAGCGCAGCGGAAAGTCCGGAACAGAGTGGGTCCAGCTCAACACCGCCACGTCGACCGGCAGGTCGAACTGTTCGCGCAGCGCGGCGAGCGCAGTGGTCGGCGGCGGCTTGCTCATGCCGAACGTATCGCGTGGCGAGTGATGCGAAATCCAGTCGAGCGTCGCGCGGCTCATGCGTACTTCCTGCAATTCGAAGCCGCTCGTATCGCGCAAGAATGTGAAAGGAATGCCTTCTTGTACCGCCTCGGCCCAGTCGCTCAGGCGGAAGTTGTCGCTGAACTGCAGGCGCATGCCGCAAAAGGCGCGGCGCAGCGGCGAGCCCCATTCACCGGCTGTGTATTCGACGACCGCGCAGCGCGAAATCTTGCTGGCGCGATCCCAGTACAACTTGCCTGCGGGAAGATTGGCTGGATCGAAGTCGATCGCCGCCCAACTTTCGACGATACGCCCAGAAGTGGACGCGGTGAACGGGGCGTACTGGCGCATGTCAACCAACGGCTTCATCGCGGCCTGCCAGGCGACGCCGAGGAAGATGCCGCCGAACAGCAGAAAGAAACCGGCGAACAGCCCGATCACCGGCGCCGCGGCCATCATGCCGAGCGTACCGATCAGCCAGTCGCGCAAGCGATGACCGCCGCTGGACGGCGGCGGAGAAGCAGGGTCCGCGGGCTTCGCCGCGCCGCGCCTGTCGTGTTCCGGAGACCGACCCTTCATCGCATTCCCCATGCCGCGCCGATGCATTGCCGCACCGATATCTTACTCCGGACGAATTTCCTTGCGCACGCGAATCGCGGACAATGGCAGATACTCCCGATATTGTCCGCCGGATTCCGCCATGACCTACGCTGCCCAGAACCGTCTTCAGTCCGAACTCGAGTCGATCCGCGAAGCGGGGTTGTACAAGACCGAGCGCGTGATCGCGACGCCGCAGTCGTCGTCGATCCGCACCGTCGACGGGCGCGAGGTGCTCAATTTCTGCGCGAATAATTATCTCGGCCTCGCCGACAACGCCGAGATCATCCAGGCGGCGAAGGATGCGCTGGACACGCACGGCTTCGGCCTCGCCAGCGTGCGCTTCATCTGCGGCACGCAGGACCTGCACAAGCAACTCGAAGCGACGATCGCGAAATTCTTCGGCACGGAAGACGCGATTTTGTATACCTCGTGCTTCGACGCGAACGGCGGTCTGTTCGAAACCATCCTCGGCGAAGAAGATGCCGTGATTTCGGATGCGTTGAATCATGCCTCGATCATCGACGGCATCCGCCTGTGCAAGGCCGAGCGCCGCCGCTATGCAAACAGCGACATGGTCGAGCTCGAAAAGCATTTGGCCGAGACGCAAGGCAAGCGCACGCGCCTGATCGCGACTGACGGCGTGTTTTCGATGGACGGCTACATCGCCAAGCTCGACGAAATCGTGCGCCTCAAGGAAAAGTACAACGCATTGCTCATGGTCGACGATTCGCACGCGACCGGCTTCGTCGGCCCGACTGGACGCGGTTCCGCCGAGCTGCACGGCGTTCTCGACAAAGTGGATATTTTCACTTCCACACTCGGCAAGGCGCTCGGCGGCGGCTCCGGCGGCTTCACCACCGGGCGCCGCGAGATTATCGACTTGCTGCGTCAGCGCTCGCGCCCGTACCTGTTCTCGAACACGTTGCCGCCGCCGCTCGTCGCCGCGTCAATCAAAGTGTTCGAGATGCTGTCGTCGAGCACGTCTCTGCGCGACAAGGTCAACGACAACGCGCTGTATTTCCGCAAGCGCATGACTGATGCCGGCTTCGACATTCGTCCCGGCACGCATCCGATCGCGCCGGTCATGCTTGGCGATGCCAAGCTCGCGCAGGAATTCGCCAGTCAATTGCTCGATGAAGGCATCTACGTGATCGGCTTCTTCTACCCGGTCGTGCCACAAGGCCAGGCGCGTATCCGCACGCAGATGAGCGCGGCGCATACGCGCGAGCAGATCGATCGCGCGGTCGCCGCGTTCGTGAAAGTCGGAGTAAAGCTCGGCGTAGTCAAGTAACTAACCGATAGCCCGATTTGGCGAAACTGCTAGGAAAGCATGCCGCCGAGATCTTTCAACTCGGACGCGGTCAATGGACGTACCTGCCCCTTGGCGAGTTCGCCGAGGACAAGCGGACCGATCGCAATCCGCACGAGGCGCAACACGCCGACGTCGCACGCCGCGAGGATGCGACGGATCTGCCTGTTTTTGCCTTCGTCGAGGACGATTTCGAGCCAGGAGTGCTTCTCGCCCCTGCGCAACTCACGCACCGATTTCAACGCGAGCCTCTCGCCAGCGTCGACGACGCCTTCGCGTAGGCGCGCAAGCAGGTCCGCATCCGCAAGCGCATCGATCTGCACGTGGTAGGTCTTGTCGAGATGTGAAGCGGGATCGGTCAGACGTGCTGCCCAGACGCTGTCGTTGGTGAACAGCAGCAAGCCCTCGCTAGCCTTGTCCAGCCGTCCGACCGGAGCGAGCCAGGTCATGTCGGCAGCTGTCTTCGCGGTGCTCAACAGGTCGTAAACCGTCTCGCGCCCACGCTCGTCGCTTGCCGTGGTGACGTAGCCGCGCGGCTTGTTGAGTGCCAGATAGATTTTTTCCCGCGCCGAGACTTCTTCGTCGTCGACGGCGATGCGATCACGCGCGCCATCGGTCGAAGCTTCCGGATCGCGGACGATGCGCCCGTTCACGCGCACGCGTCCCGCGCGCACGAGCGCCTGTGCCTGAGTGCGCGAACAGACGCCGAGCTTGCTCAAGACTCGCGCCAAACCGTGTCGAGGTTGAAGACTTTTCATAGAGAATTGCGGCCAGGGACGGCCGCTTTTGATCTTCGCGTTCAAGGACGAGCGAAAAAATATACTGAAGTGCGGCCATGAATGGCCGCTTCTTGATTTTCGCGATCACGGATGAGCGCAAAGATACGCCAACGAAAAAGCCCGGCTTGCGCCGGGCTTTTTCTTGTTGCTTGCACCAACTCGAGCGATCTTACTGCTTGAGTTCGACGCGACGGTTGCGCTGACGGCCTTCCGCGGTGTCGTTGGTGTCGATCGGCTGCGACTCGCCGAAGCCCTTCTCGCCGGTGATCTGGCTTTCCGGCACACCATGGGCGATCAGGTAGTCGTACACGCCCTTGGCGCGACGCTCCGACAGCTTCTGGTTGTAGGCGTCGGTACCCTTCGAGTCGGTGTGACCGTCGACTTCGACGCGGACGTCCGGATTGCGCTTCAGCGTATCCACGGCCTCGTCCAGGATCTGGACCGAAGCGGCGGTCGGCGCCTTCAGCGACGGCACCAGCTTCTCGCCCGGACGCGGATGGTCGAACTTGAACTCGACACCCTTGAGGTCAATAACTGCCGGCGGCGGCGGCGGCGGAGCAGCCGGCGGCGGCGGCGGGGGCGGGGCCGGCGGCGGCGGCGGCGGAGCAGCCGGGGCGCCACCGAAGCTGTAGGTCAGGCCAACCGTGACGAGAGCGTCGGTGAAGCCGCTCTCACGCTTGAAGCCGTAGGACTGAGCCAGCGGCGAGTTCAGCGAGTTGTTGTCGTGGTCGTAACGCGCCGCGACTTCGCCACGGAACGCCAGACGGTCAGACAGGTTGTACTGGAGGCCGACGCCGAGCAGCGCCATCGGATCCCAACCGCCCGAATCGGAGAAGCCCTGGGCCGACAGCAGCGAGCCCGAGTAGGCCTTGTGACGGAGCGCACCGAGCGCGCCGACCACATACGGACGCCAGCCGGCGCCGATGTCACCGAAGAAGTAACGCGCGGCGACGTCGAGCTGCACGCTCTCCCACTGGTGGGTATTGCGCGGCGAGCTGTTCTTGAAGTCTGCGTTGTTGATGCCGTATTCGAAATCGACGGCGAAGTTCGGGTTCACCCAAACGCCGACGCCAATGCCGCCGAAGCCCGACACCTTCGTGGTGCGGTTGCTATCCGGAACGACAGCGCCGAGGCGCGGGGCGACGTACCAGGAGCCGAAGTCCTGGGCTTGCGCCGTGCCAATTGCGCCGACACCACCCAGGGCGAGGGCGAGGGCGGCAAACAAGGTATTACGTTTCATTCGGAGTCTCCTTTGCATGGTTTTTCTTCGGGCGTCCGCCAAACCCCGTGTGCGGCACGCATATGTAACATCACTCCACACCAACATCTGATGCGTGCGTCGCGTTAATAAAACGTTAGTCAGCGGCAACGCGAGCGACCGCATAGTAACAAATCCGGGCGTTTGACTCCACTCCTAACCTTAACCATTCAGAATCGAGTCAGTCTATTCCCGCTTCGGCGCGCCAATCAAGAACTGAACTTCTTGTTCGGATTGAATATTTTCTTAACTTTTCGGCGCGAGGCGGGCCTGAACCAGGTGATGAATTTTACCTGTGCCGCGCACGAAAACCGTCATATCGAAAAATGGATTGCCGCTTTGCAGCAAGGGACCCAATCCTCGCCTGCGGTTCCGGACGGAAAATGTTTGCCATACTCGCGGTTTTCGACCTGGGGAGTTTCATGGCGAACCAACATGCCGCGGCCGCCGAGCCGCGCAGCGAATTGACTTGGCGCGGCATCGTGCTCGGCGTCGTCATCACCGTGCTGTTCACTGCCGCAAACGTGTTCTTCGGTCTCAAGGCCGGCCTCACCTTCGCCACCTCGATTCCGGCCGCAGTGATTTCAATGGCACTGCTGCGCGGCTTCAAGGATTCGACAATACAGGAAAACAATATCGTGCAAACGGTCGCGTCGGCCGCGGGCACCCTGTCGTCGATCATCTTCGTGCTGCCCGGCCTAGTCATGATCGGCTGGTGGAGCGGCTTTCCGTTCTGGGAGACGTTCCTGATCTGCGCGGTCGGCGGCGTGCTCGGCGTGGCCTATTCGATTCCACTACGCCGCGCACTCGTCACCGGTTCGGATCTGCCTTATCCCGAAGGCGTGGCCTGTGCCGAAGTGCTCAAGGTCGGCAGTCCGGGCGAAAACGCGACCGCGCAAGGGCTCGAGGAAAGCCGCGTGGGATTGCTCGCGGTGATCTGGGGCGCGGTCAGCGCCGCGACGTTCGCGCTGATCGTCGCGACGCGCGTGTTCGCGAGCGACGTCGCCCAGTACTTCCGCTTCGGCGGCGAGAAGGGCCCGGTCTCGGGCTTCGATTTCAACTTGTCCATGGCGCTGTTCGGCGTCGGCCATCTGGTCGGTCTTTGGGTCGGCATTGCCATGGGCCTCGGCGCGCTGATCGGCTGGATCTGGGGCGTGCCGCACTACTCGGCGCTGGCCGCCGTCGCCGGCGACGCGGCGCAAGTGGCCGCGGCGACCTGGAGCAAACAGGTGCGCTTCGTCGGCGCCGGCACGATTGCGGTCGCGGCGATCTGGACGCTGCTGAAACTCGTCACGCCTGTGGTCAGCGGTTTGCGTTCGGCGATGGCTGCCTCGCGCCTGCGCAAGGCCGGCCAAGGCGCGACTCTGCCGCGCACCGAACAAGACATCCCGATCGGTACGGTCGGCCTGATCATGCTCGCCTGCTTCGTGCCGATGGCCTTGCTGCTCGGCTACTTCAGCCACGAGAGCGGCCTCGGCCAGTTCACCACCTCGCTCGTGATCGGCGGCCTGATCTACAGCGTGGTCATGGGCTTCATCATTTCCGCCGTGTGCGGCTACATGGCCGGCCTGATCGGTTCATCGAACAGCCCAGTGTCGGGCATCGGTATCCTCGTCGTCATCGGCGCTTCGGTACTCCTCGTGCTCGGCATCAAACCATTCCTCGAACCCGGCGCAGAGAAAGGCCTTGTCGCGTTCGCCCTGCTTGTCACCGCGATGGTGTTTTCGATCGCGACGATCGCCAACAACAACCTGCAGGATCTGAAAACCGGCCAGCTCGTCGATGCGACGCCGTCGAAGCAGCAATGGGCACTGGTCATCGGCGTGATCGCCGGTGCAGCGATCATTCCGCCCGTGCTCGACCTGCTCAACCAGGCCTATGGCTTCGCCGGCACGCCGGGCTCGACGCGCGAGCACCCGCTACCCGCACCGCAAGCCGGCCTCATCTCAGCGCTCGCCCAGGGCGTGATCCAGAACAATATCGACTGGAGCCTGATCGGCGTCGGCGCCGCGATCGGTGCCGTGCTGATCGTGCTGGATATGGCGTTGCGCCGCTCGAGCAGTGACGCGCACTGTTCGCCGCTCGCGGTCGGCCTTGGCATCTACCTGCCGACCTCGGCGACGCTGATGGTCGTCGTCGGCGCGATTGCTGGTGCCTACTTCGACAAGCGCGCCGAGCGCTCGGACAAACCCGAGTCGCGCAAACAGCTCGGCGTGCTGCTCGCCTCCGGCATGATCGTTGGCGAAGGCCTGATCGGCGTCGCGATCGCCGCGATCGTCGCGTTCTCGGGCAAGGATTTTCCGCTCGCGATCGTCGGCGACGAGTTCGCTACCGCATCGGTATGGATCGGCGGCATCGTTTTCGTCGCCGCGATGTTCTCGTTGTATTACTGGGCCGAGCGCAGAAGTCGCCAGTCGGCGTGACCACGAGGATGAGGGCGCGTCTCGCAGTCTGAGACGCGCTCGCGCCAGCATCGCGCGATGCGCCAACTTGCCCTGCTCTACTCGCGCAATCCGTCGTCCTGCGTTCATCCTGATGCGCCAGCGCGGGCGCATAATCTGCCTATGGCGCTGCACGACTTCCATCCCGCCGTCGCCGCGTGGTTCGCGCAGGCGTTTCCCGCGCCGACGCCCGCGCAGACGCGCGCATGGCCGGCGATCCGCTCGGGCCGGCACACGCTGATCGCCGCTCCAACCGGATCGGGCAAGACGCTCGCTGCGTTCCTCGCCGCGATCGACGACCTCGTGCGCCAGGGCTGCGAGGCTACGCTCGCTGACGAAACGCAGATCGTCTACGTCTCGCCGCTCAAGGCGCTGTCGAACGACGTGCAGATCAATTTGCAGGCGCCGCTCGAAGGCATCCGCGCGCGACTCGCCGAGCTCGGTCATCCCGACGTGGAAATCCGCGCCAGCGTGCGCACCGGCGACACGCCGCAGAGCGAACGCGAGGCGATGAAGCGGTGCGCGCCGCACATCGTTGTGACCACGCCGGAATCGCTCTACATCCTGCTCGGCTCCGACTCGGGCCGGGCGATGCTGGCGACGACGCGCAGCGTGATTGTCGACGAAATCCACGCGCTCGCGCCGTCGAAACGCGGCGCGCATCTGGCGCTGTCGCTCGAACGCCTCGACGCGCTGTGCGGACGCAAGCTCACGCGCATCGGCCTGTCGGCGACGCAAAAGCCCATTTCCGAAGTCGCGAAATTCCTCAAAGGCGCGAATGACGACGCCTGCGAAATAATCGACGTCGGCTACACGCGCGAGCGCGATCTCGCACTCGAACTGCCGCCGGCGCCGCTGAGCGCGGTCATGTCGGGCGACGTCTGGCTCACGGTTTACCAGCGCCTCGCCGAGTTGATCGAAGCGCACAAGACCACGCTGATCTTCGTCAACACGCGGCGCATGGCCGAGCGCCTCGCCAAGCATCTGTCCGATCTGCTCGGCAAGGAGGCGGTGACCTCGCACCACGGCAGCCTCGCGCGCGAGCAGCGCCTGGCCGCCGAGCAGCGGCTCAAGCGCGGCGAACTGCGAGCGCTCGTCGCGACCGCGTCGCTCGAACTCGGCATCGACATTGGCGATGTCGACCTCGTCTGCCAGATCGCCTCGCCGCGTTCGATCTCGACCTTCCTGCAGCGCGTCGGCCGCGCCAACCACTCGGTTGACGGCACACCGAAGGCGCGCCTGTTCCCGTTGTCGCGCGACGATCTCGTCGAATGCACAGCTCTGCTCGATGCGGTGCGCCGCGGCGAACTCGACACGCTGCAGGTCGAACGTGACGCACGCGACGTGCTTGCACAACAGATCGTTGCCGAGGTCGCCTGCCGCGAATGGAGCGAGCAGGAATTGTTCGACACGATCCGTCGCGCATATCCATTTGCCGACCTCAGCCTGGATGCGTATCGCGACATCTTGCGCATGCTCGCCGAAGGCTACACGACGCGGCGCGGGCCGCGCTCGGCCTACCTTCATCGCGACGCGGTCAACGGCGTACTGCGCGCACGCCGCGGCGCACGCCTGACTGCGATCACCTCGGGCGGCGCGATTCCCGACACCGCCGACTACGAAGTCGTGCTCGAACCGCAAGGCTCGCGTATCGGCACCGTGCACGAGGACTTCGCCGTCGAAAGCATGGCCGGCGATATCTTCCAGCTCGGCAACACCTCGTATCGCGTGCTGCGCGTCGAGCGCGGGCGACTGCGCGTCGAGGACGCGAAGGGCGCGCCGCCGACGCTGCCGTTCTGGCTCGGCGAGGCGCCGGGGCGCAGCGACGAGTTGTCATTCGCCGTGTCGCGATTGCGCGAGGACGTCTCTGCGCAACTCGAATTCGGCTCCGATACCGCCGCGCGCTGGCTGCGCGAGCAGGTCGGCTTGAACGAATCCGCCGCGCGCCAGATCGTCGATTACCTCGGCGCAACGCAGGCCGCGCTCGGCCTGCTGCCGACGCAGACGCAGCTCGCGATGGAGCGTTTCTTCGACGAGTCCGGCGGCACCCAGCTCGTCATCCACTCGCCGTTCGGCAGTCGCATGAACCGCGCCTGGGGCCTCGCCCTGCGCAAGCGTTTCTGCCGCACCTTCAACTTCGAATTGCAGGCCGCGGCGACCGAGGACGCGATCGTGCTGTCGCTGTCGACGAGTCACAGCTTCCCGCTCGACGAAGTGTCGCGCTACCTGCATTCGAACACGGCCGAGCATGTGCTGATCCAGGCCTTGCTCGACGCGCCGATGTTCGGCCTGCGCTGGCGCTGGAACGCGGTGACCGCGCTCGCCTTGCCGCGCTTCCAGGGCGGCAGCAAGGTGCCGCCGCAACTGCAGCGCATGAAGAGCGAGGACCTGCTCGCCACCGTGTTTCCCGATCAGGTCGCGTGTCAGGAGAACATCGTCGGCGAGCGCCAGATTCCCGACCATCCGCTCGTCGCGCAGACATTGCACGACTGCCTGCACGAGGCGATGGACGTCGATGCGCTGCTGCGCCTGCTGAAAATGCTCGAAAGTGGAGAAATCCACATTGTTGCAAAAGACCTCACCGCGCCGTCGCCGCTCGCCGCGGAGATCCTGACCGCACGGCCCTACGCCTTCCTCGACGATGCACCGTTGGAGGAGCGTCGCACCCAGGCCGTGCAGAGCCGTCGCTGGGGCGACATCGAGACGACCGACGACTTCGGCCGGCTCGATGCCGAAGCGATCGCCTCGGTGCGCGAGGAGGCATGGCCCGAGGCCCGCGATGCGGACGAGTTGCACGAGGCATTGATGGGGTTGGGTTTCGTCACTGAAGCCGAGATGCGCGACAACGCCTCGTGGCGTGAACTGTTCGAACAACTGGTTGCGCAACGCCGCGCAACGCGGCTTTCAGCTCCCCTGCTCTCACCTGGAGAAAGGAAGCAAATCTGCATTCCCGCCGAGCGCCTGCCGCAATTCGTCGCGATCTTCCCCGACTTGCGCTGCGAACCTGCAGTCGACGCGCCCGAGGAATACGCCGCGATCGAATGGACGCGCGAGGATGCGCTGGTTGAAATCGTGCGTGCGCGCCTGACTGGGCTCGGACCCGTACTTGCAGCCGATGTCGCAACCTCGCTCGGCGTGGCGCAAAACGACATCGACCTCGCCTTGCTCGCGCTCGAACGCCAAGGCTTCGTCATGCAGGGTCGCTTCACCGACGACGCGAGCACCGTCGAATGGTGCGAGCGCCATCTGCTCGCGCGCATCCACCGCTACACGGTCAACCGCCTGCGCCGCGAGATCGAGCCGGTCGAGCCGCGCGACTACCTGCGCTTCCTGTTCGAGTGGCAACGCGTCGCGCCGGGCACGCAGGTGAGCGGGCCTGATGCGCTCGCCGGCGTGCTCGCCCAGCTCGAAGGTTTCGAGGCGCCGGCCGCGGCCTGGGAGAACGAAATTCTCCCCGCGCGCGTGACCGGCTACGAAATTTCCTGGCTCGACGACCTGTGTCTCTCAGGACGCGTCGTATGGACGCGCTTGCGTGCGCCCGCGTCACGTGCGGACGATGGGGAAAACCCGCGCCCACGCACCACCTCCGGCCCCGTTCGCGCGACGCCGATCGTGCTCGTACAGCGGCGCAATCTCGCGCTGTGGAATACGCTCGGCGCGACTGCGCAGAACAACCAGGCCGCATTGTCCTCGCGCGCGCAGGCGGTGGCCGATGTGCTGCGCGAACACGGAGCCTCGTTCTTCGACGAGCTGGTGGACGCCACGCATTTGCTGCACACCGAGCTCGAAGATGCGCTCGCCGAACTGGTCGCCGCGGGCCGGATCAATTCCGACAGTTTCGCCGGCCTGCGTGCACTGCTCGTGCCCGCCTCGCGGCGACCCTCGCCGCATCGGCGCCGCGGGCGCCGCACCGCGCTGCTCGGCATCGCCGATGCGGGACGCTGGTCGCTGTTGCGCCGATCAAGTATAGAAGTGGATAATTCCACAAAGCAGCGATCTACGAGAGACGGGCGCGCCGATTCCGAACAAGCGGAGCACGTCGTGCGCACGCTGCTCAAGCGCTATGGGCTGATTTGCTGGCGCCTTGTTGCGCGCGAAGCCGCTTGGCTGCCGCCATGGCGCGAGTTGCTTCGCGTCTGCCATCGACTCGAAGCGCGCGGCGAGATTCGCGGCGGCCGCTTCATCGCTGGTTTGACCGGTGAACAGTTCGCGCTGCCCGAGGCGATCGCGCCATTGCGCGCGATCCGCAATCGGCCACGCGACGGCAGCCTGGTCGGCGTCTGCGGCGCCGATCCGCTCAATCTCGTCGGCCACGTGCTCGCCGGCGAACGCGTGCCGAATATCGCCAATGCGCGCGTGCTCTACCGCGACGGTGCGCCGATCGCGACGCTGGTCACCGGCGAATTCGTCGCGCTGGAGGCGATGGACGAGGCCGCGCAATGGGCGGCGAAGAAGCGCTTGCTGCAGGGCGCACCAGAGACGGAGATAGTTGGCCTCGCGGCCGTCGAGCCGCAATAAGCCGTGTCGAGCAAGACGCTCAACCGCCGTCCGTGCGATCCACGTTCTCGCTCTCGACCAGTCCGCGCAGGCGCAGCAATGCTTCGCTCTGTATCTGCCTGACGCGCTCACGAGTCAGGCCGAGTTCGGCGGCGATCTCGGCGAGCGATTGCGTGGCGCTGTCGTTGAGTCCGTAGCGCCGCTGCAGGACAAGACGCTGTCGCTCCGGCAGCTGCTCCAGGCAATGCTCGATGCGCGAATTGCGCGGGTCGAGGGCTGCGCGTGTCATCGTCGCGCCGGCATCATCGACGATCAACTGTTCGATCAGCGCACGGTCGTCGCTGGCCGACAGCGGCGCATCGAGCGAGGAAATGCGGTCGGTCAGGGTGAACAGGCCGGCGACGTCGGTACCGCTCTTGCCGAGATGGCGCGCGAGCTCGTCGATGCTCGGCATGCGTTCGAGTTCGTGCGTGAGTTGGCGGCGCGCGCGCAGCACCTGGGCGAATTCGCGCAGCACGTGCACGGGCAGACGCACGGTGCGGCCCTGGCTCATCAGCGCGTGCTGCACGCCGTCGCGAATCCACCAGGTCGCGTAGGTAGAAAAGCGCAGGCGACGCGACGCATCGAATTTCTCCACCGCGCGAATCAGCCCGAGATTGCCCTCGGCGATCAAATCGAGCAGCGGCACGCCACGGCCGACGTAACCGCGTGCGATCGAAACGACGAGGCGCAGATTGGCCTCGATCATGCGCCTGCGCGCATCGGCATCGCCTTCGGCCACGCGCTCGGCGAGGCGCTGCTCGTCGTCCGCGTCGAGCAGCGGGATCAAGCCGATTTCGTTCAGATAGGCGCTGGTCGAATCGCGCGCCTCGTCGTCCTGCTGCGGTTCGACCGCCTGGATCAGCTCGAGCAGTTCGTCCGATTCGATGTCGTCGGCGCGCGGATCCGCATTCATCGAACTAGCATAGAACTTCGAGGATCAAGAGCCAAAGACTTTCGGACGCGATTCGGCGCAGACACCCGCGACGAAAGCGCTGCGTTCTACCGGGGTGGCAGGAAATCGAGCGGATTGACCGGCTTGCCGTTCTTGCGAATCTCGAAATGCAACTCGTCGCGCGAGCTCGCGCTCGACCCCATCTCGGCGATCTGCTGACCGGCACGCACCTTGTCGCCCTCGGCAACGAGGCGCTTGCGGTTGTGCCCGTAAGCGGAGAGGAAGCTCGCGTTGTGCTTGACGATGATCAGTTCGCCGTAGCCCAGCAGGCCGTTGCCGCTGTAGACGACATCGCCGTCTGCGGCGGCCTGCACCGGATCGCCCGCGGAGCCGGCGATGTCGACGCCTTGCTTGGTCTGATCGCCGGCGACGAAGGTGCCGACCACTTTGCCGCCATTCGGCCAATGCCAGGTGATGCCGCCGACATTTGAAGTGGCGGACTCGTTTGCCGGCTTCGACGGCGGCGACTCGGCGACAGGCTTGGCTGCAGGCGCCGCGACCGGCGGCGTGGCGGCGATCACGGGCGCTGCAGGAGGTTGCGCGACCGTGACCGGTTGCTGTGGCTTCGATGCCACAGCTGAAGTTGGCGCTGCGGCCTGTTCGACCGGCGGCGGCGCGGGCTCGTTCGGCACATCCTCGAACATGCTCGTGCTTTTCGGTGCCGACGGCGCCGGTGCAGCGACCGCGGGATTGGCGGCCGGCACCGGAGCCTGCGCGGTCACCTCGTGCGGCGCAGCCACGGCCGCCGGACGCGTGTCGACCGACGCGGTTTGCGTGCCCGGCGGACTGAAACGGAGTTCCTGGCCAACGAGAATCCTGTACTGCGGCGCTGCAATGCCGTTCCACTGCGCCACGTCGCGATAGTCGAGACCACGCTTGAACGCGATCGAATACAGCGTGTCACCCTTGACTACACGATAGCTGCCGCCCGGCGTGCTCGCGCGCACGGGCGGTGGCGCCTGCAGCGACGGCGATTCGCCGATCGAACGATCCTCGACATCGGCCGGATCGGAGGCGCAGCCGGCCAATACCAGCGCTGCCACGGCAAGCACGGCGAACGCGGTGCGGGAGCGCGGATGCGCAGTAATCGCCATCGTCGTCGACATCATCGGAAAAGCACGCCGCACGGCTGCATCAGTGATGCAGGAATTTGAAATACACCACGGCAAGCACGACCAAGGCAAGCAATCCCCAGCCGATCCATTCGATCCATTTATGTACGGTTTGCTCGGCCTTCTCGCCACCGAGGCGGATCGCACCGCAGAGCAGGTACACACGCTTGCCGCGGCCGACGATCATCGCGGCGAGAAATGCCCATATCGGCACGCCGACGATGCCCGACGACCAGGCGATGATCTTCATCGGGATCGGCAGGAAGCCTCCGCCGACGAGCAGCCAGAACACTTCCCAGCCGCCGAGCCCGCGCAGCTTGGCGACGTAACCATCGATGGCCGGCAGCCAGCCGAGATCATCGAGCAACGGCCGAAGGAGTTCGAAGCCGTAATGGCCCATCAGGTAGCCGATGATCGACCCCAATGTGGAGAAGAGCAGGCTCAGACTCGCGTAACGGGCCCAGCGCTCCGGCTTCCCCAGAGTCATCGGCGCAAGCATGATTTCCGGCATCAGCGGGAAGATGAAGGCCTCGACGAAGCTGATGCCCATGAGATAACGCTCGGCGAGCGGATGCTTGGCCCAGACCAGCGCTTTTTCGTAGAGGGGTTTGAACAATTTCAAAACGGTATTCCTTTCGTGGGGCGCGACTGTCTCGCGTCTCGCGCGACAGCATTCCAATACGTCCGCGTCCGATTCTAAAGTGCAGGCTTGTTCGCTCGGCGTTGCGAATTACACCAAACCGCCGAGCAGCGGCACGAAACTGACATCACCGAGCGACTCGCCAACCCACATCGCACCCTGCTCCTTTTCGACCAAACGGTAGCGCAGCAACTTTTGCACGCCCGGTTTGCCGACCGGGGCGACGAGCACACCGCCCGGCGTGAGTTGGTCGAATAGTTCCTCGCGCAGCGCGTCGTCCGCGGCGGTCAAGATGATCGCATCGTACGGCGCATGCTCGGCCCAGCCGAGCTTGCCATCGGCATGTTTCGAACGGATGTTGTCGAAACCGAGCTTGCGGAACCTCCGGCGCGCGTTGCGCAGCAGCTCGTCGATGCGCTCGACCGTGTAGACGTTTTCCACGAGTGCGGCGAGCACAGCGGCCTGGTAGCCCGAGCCGGTACCGACCTCGAGCACCTTCTTCGGCACTTCGCGCTCGATCAGCGCTGCGGTCATGCGCGCAACGACATACGGCTGCGAGATCGTCTGCGCCTGGCCGATCGGCAGCGCGGTGTCTTCGTAGGCGCGCGATGCGAGCGCCTCCTCGATGAACAGGTGGCGCGGCAGGCTGCGCATCACGTCGAGCACGCGCCGGTCGGCGATGCCCTGCTCCTGCAGCCGCAGGATGAGGCGATCGCGCGCGCGTTGGCTGGTCATGCCCAAGCCGCGCGCTTCCGGAGTCAACCGCTGGGTCATCATCACGCGGCCGCATCCGGCGCCAGCGACAGTGAGTTCACCCAACTTGAAACTTTTTCCAGCGCCTGGAAACGGGTCAGGTCCACGTGGATCGGCGTGATCGAGATGTAGTGGTCGCGCACCGCGTGGAAATCCGTGCCAGGGCCGTCGTCGTCGACTTCGCCCGCCGGCCCGATCCACCACAGCGGCCGCCCGCGCGGATCGACCTGGCGGATGCACGGCGCCGAACGATGGCGCTTGCCAAGGCGCGTGACCGCAAAACCGCGCAGCTCGTGCCAGGGCAGGTCGGGCACGTTGACGTTGAGGATGGTGTCGGCCGGCAGCGGATCGACAACCAGAAGCCGCATGATCGCGAGCGCGGCCTGCGCGGCGCTGTCATAGTGGTGGCCGCTGCCTTCGACGGTGACGAGCGAGACCGCGATCGCGGGCAGGCCGAGGAAGCGCCCTTCCATGGCCGCGGAGACCGTGCCCGAATAAATCACGTCGTCGCCGAGATTGGCCGAATTGTTGATGCCGGAAACGACGATGTCGGGATCCTTGTCGAGCATGCCGCAGAGTGCGAGGTGCACGCAGTCGGTCGGCGTACCGGCGACGCGGTAGCGGTTGTCGTCCAGCTTGACCACGCGGATCGGCTGATCAAGGGTCAGCGAATTGCTCGCGCCGGAGCGGTCGCGGTCGGGCGCGACGACGATGACCTCGCCTGCGGCGGAAAGCGTGCGCGCGAGCACCGCGATGCCCGGTGCTTCCACGCCGTCGTCGTTACTTACCAATACCCGCATGTTCCCGCTCGCACCTCGTCCAGCCGCGCCGGAGCGCGACGTTACGCCATCTATCGAATATCTGCGATTGTAGCGGAGGCATGCGCGATTGCACACGCGTGAGAATAATCGCCTTAGCCCAAGCAGGCCTCGTGAGAGATCCATCAGCGACAGGCAACCTTTCAGGGAATTAATGTCCAATCCCCATACCTAGCGTATAATTCGCGACCCGCGATCGGCTGCCTTCTTGGCCGCTGTGTCACAGGTACGGTCGCGCCCGCCCCCAATGCCGGTATGCCAGCGTGAGCGCCAATCTCCTCAAGGAATTCTCCGAGTCCTCGCCTCTTTCCGGCGGCAATGCCGCCTTCATCGAGGATCTGTACGACAACTACTTGCGCGACCCTTCCTCGGTCGCACCCGAGTGGAAGAAATACTTCGACACTTTCAAGGGCCGCGAGGCCGGCGACCAGCCGCACGGCGACGCAGTCGTGCGCATCGAGCAGGCGCAGAAGGTCAATGGCCGCGCCATCATGCTCGCCGCGGGCCAGCTGACCGACGCAGTCAGCAACAAGCAGACCGGCGTCTCGCGTCTCGTTACCGCGTATCGCTCGCGCGGCCACCTCGCCGCCAAACTCGATCCGCTCAACATGGAAGGCACCTACCCGGTCGCCGACCTTGAGGAAATCGGTCTGCTGCCGCGCCCGGGCGCGCCCGATCTTGACCCGTCGTGGCACGGCCTCGGCGCGGTCGACATGAACACCGAGTTCAACACCGGCTTCCTCGGCGGTCCGCCCAAGCTCAAGCTCGGCGAATTGGTCGAGCGCCTGAAGAAGACCTACGCCGGCAGCATCGGCGCCGAGTTCATGCACATCCGCGACGCCGACGAGCGGCGCTGGGTGCATCAGCAATTCGAAAGTGCGGGCGGCAATTTCGGACTCGCGGTGGAAGAGCAGAAGAAGCTGCTCGGGCATCTTGTCCAAGCCGACGGCCTCGAACGTTACCTGCACACCAAGTACGTCGGCCAGAAGCGTTTCTCGCTCGAAGGCGGCGACAGCCTGATTCCGATGGTGGCCGAACTGGTCAAGCGTGGTGCGGCCAACGACGTCAAGGACCTGGTCATCGGCATGGCCCACCGCGGCCGCCTCAACGTGCTCGTCAACATCCTCGGCAAGGCGCCGCAGAAGCTGTTCGACGAGTTCGAGCAGAAGTTCGACCACGACGACAATCCCGCGCACTCGGGCGACGTCAAGTACCACATGGGCTTCTCCGCCGATGTGAAGAGCGGCGACAAGACCATGCATGTCGTGCTCGCGTTCAACCCCTCGCACCTGGAAATCGTCAATCCGGTCGTCGCCGGCTCGGTGCGCGCGCGCCAGACTCATCGTAACGACGCCGATTGCCACCAGGTACTGCCGGTGTTGATCCATGGCGACTCGGCCTTCGCCGGCCAGGGCGTCAACATGGAACTGTTCAACATGTCGCAGACACGCGGCTTCGGCGTCGGCGGCACGATCCACATCGTCATCAACAACCAGGTCGGCTTCACCACCTCGAACCCGCACGACACGCGCTCGACGCTGTATTGCACCGATGTCGCGAAAATGGTCAACGCGCCGGTGTTCCACGTGAACGGCGACGACCCCGAAGCGGTGCTGTTCGTCACCCGCCTCGCCTTCGACTACCGTGCGAAGTTCAAGCGCGACGTGGTCATCGACCTCGTCTGCTATCGCCGCCACGGCCACAACGAGGCCGACGAACCTTCGGCGACTCAGCCATTGATGTACAAGATCATCAAGGCGCGGCCGCCGGCGCGCGAGCTCTACGCCAAGCAGCTCGAAGCCGCGGGCGTTATCGCCGGCGGCGATGCACAGGAACTCATCGATACCTATCGCGCCAAGCTCGAAGCCGGACAGCCGATTCCCGCGCTCGATCCGAATTTCAAGGATTCGTTCGCGATCGACTGGACGCGCCACCTCAACGCCTCGCTCGACCAAGCGGTCGATACCGGCGTGACCAAGGACAAGCTCGCCGCGCTCAACGCGAAGATCCTCGACGTGCCGAAGGATTTCACCCTGCAGGCGCAAGTCGGCAAGGTCTATGAGGCGCGAGCCAAGATGGCCGCCGGCGCACAGGCGATGGATTGGGGCTTCGCCGAGAACCTCGCCTACGCCACGCTGATCGACGCGGGTTACGACCTGCGCCTGGTCGGCCAGGATGTCGGCCGCGGCACGTTCTCGCATCGCCACGCCGTATTGCACGACCAGAACAGCGGCCGCGACATCACCATGCTGACCAAAGTGCGCGACGGCGCCACCGTCAACGTGATCGATTCGTTGCTCAGCGAAGAAGCGGTAATGGCGTTCGAGTATGGCTACTCGACTTCCGAGCCGCTCACGCTCGTGCTCTGGGAAGGGCAGTTCGGCGACTTCGCCAACGGTGCGCAAGTCGTGATCGACCAGTTCATTTCCTCGGGCGAGGCGAAGTGGTCGCGCTTCTCGGGCTTGGTCCTGTTGCTGCCGCACGGCTATGAAGGCCAGGGACCCGAGCATTCCTCGGCGCGCCTGGAGCGCTACCTGCAACTGTGCGCACTCGACAATATGCAGGTCGTCGTGCCGACCACGCCCGCGCAGATGTTCCACCTGTTGCGCCGGCAGATGCTGCGCGACGTGCGCAAGCCGCTCGTGGTGATGACGCCGAAGTCGCTGCTGCGCCATCCACTCGCCACCTCCACGCTCGACGATCTCGCCAACGGCAGCTTCCAGCTCGTCATCGCCGATTCGACCGCAAAGGACGCGAAAGCGGTCAAGCGCGTGGTGTTCTGCTCGGGCAAGGTCTACTACGACCTGATCCAGGAAGCGGCCAAGCGCAAGCTGAGCGATGTCGCCATCGTGCGCGTCGAGCAGCTTTATCCATTCCCGCGCACGCAGGTACAGGCCGAACTGGCCAAGTATCCGAACGTGCAGGAAGTCGTCTGGTGCCAGGAAGAGCCGCAGAACCAAGGCGCCTGGTATCAGATCAAACATCACCTCGCCGCCTGCATCGGCGACGAGCACACGCTGCACTACGCCGGGCGCATGCGTTCGCCGGCGCCGGCCTGCGGCCACTTGAACACCCACATCGCCGAGCAGGCCAAGCTCGTCGAGGATGCACTGGTCAAGTCGCCGGGCGATGACTATTCGGCGGATTGAACATTCGCTTCACCTGCGCGTGCGCAATGGCACGCGCGGGAAAGTTGGACGATTTCTAGAAGTATACAATTCCACAAAGGACAGAAAATGACGCTCGAAGTCAAAGTTCCGGTACTGCCCGAATCGGTCGCCGACGCGACGATCGCCACCTGGCACAAGAAGCCGGGCGACGCGGTCAAGCGCGACGAAAACCTCGTCGATCTCGAAACCGACAAGGTCGTGCTCGAGGTACCGGCGCCGGCCGACGGCGTGCTCAAGGAAATCAAGTTCGACACCGGCGCAACGGTGACCAGCCAGCAGGTGCTCGCCATCCTCGAGGAAGGCGCTGCCGCTTCCGCTCCCGCCGCCGCTGCGCCCGCCACGAAGGCAGCACCTGCGCCCGCACCGGCACCGAGCGCCGCTCCTGCTGCCGCCGGTGTCGATGCGCTCTCTCCGGCCGGCCGCCGCGTCGCAACCGAGAACCAGATCGATCCGTCCAAGGTGGCCGGCACCGGCCGCGGCGGCGCGGTGACCAAGGAAGACCTCGTCAACTACATCAGTGCGGGCGGCAAATCCGCGCCGGCACCCGCGACCGCCGCGGCGACGGCGAAGGCGCCGTCGGGTCCGCGCACCGAGGAGCGCGTACCGATGACGCGCATGCGTGCAAAAATTGCCGAGCGCCTGATGCAGTCGAAGAATTCGATCGCGATGCTGACCTCGTTCAACGAGATCAACCTCGCCAAGGTCGCCGCGATGCGCAAGGAACTCGGCGAGCAGTTCGAGAAGGCCAACGGCATCAAGCTCGGCTTCATGAGCTTCTTCGTCAAGGCCGCGGCGGAAGCGCTCAAGCGTCATCCGATCGTCAACGCTTCGGTCGACGGCAACGACATCATTTATCACGCCTACCAGGACATCTCGGTCGCCGTGTCGACCGACAAGGGTCTGGTCACTCCGGTGCTGCGCGATGCGCAGAACATGGGCTTCGCCGACGTCGAGAAGGCGATCGCCGGCTTCGCCAAGAAGGCACGCGAAGGCGGCCTCACCCTCGATGACCTGCAGGGCGGTACGTTCACGATCACCAACGGCGGCACGTTCGGCTCGCTGTTCTCCACGCCGATCGTCAATCCGCCGCAGAGTGCGATCCTCGGTATGCACGCGATCAAGGAACGCGCGATCGTCGAGAACGGCCAGGTCGTTGCCGCGCCGATGATGTACGTCGCGATCAGCTACGACCACCGTATCATCGACGGCAAGGATGCGGTGCTGTTCCTCGTCGACATCAAGAACCAGCTCGAGAATCCGCAGCGGATGTTGCTCGGCATGTAAGCGGAATTCGTCGTCGGGGAGCTGGATAACGGCTCCCCGATGCTCCATATCGGATTCACCCGCTTCCCAAAATCGGCGACAGCCACTCACTGGAATTTCCATGGCAGACCAATTCGACGTCATCGTCATCGGCGGCGGTCCCGCCGGTTATCACGCGGCGATCCGCGCCGCACAGCTCGGCCTCAAGACCGCCTGCATCGACAACTTCAAGGGCAAGGACGGCAAGCTCGCGCTCGGCGGCACCTGCCTTAATGTCGGCTGCATTCCGTCGAAGGCGCTGCTCGACTCGTCCAAGCAGTTCTGGAACCTGACCCAGCACTTCGACGTGCACGGCATCACGACGAAAGATGCAAAGATCGACGTCGGCACGATGGTCGGGCGCAAGGACAAGATCGTCAAACAGTTCACCGGCGGCGTCGCGTTGCTGTTCAAAGGCAACAAGATCACCGCTTATGACGGCTTCGGCACACTGCTGCCGAACAAGGTCGTCAGCGTCAAGCGCTTCGATGGTACGAGCAACGAACTGACCGCGCCGAACATCATCCTCGCTGCGGGTTCGACCTCGATCGAGCTGCCATTTGCCAAGTTCGACGGCAAGAACATCGTCGACAATGCCGGCGCACTCGACTTCGACGTGGTGCCGAAGCGCCTCGGCGTGATCGGCGCCGGCGTGATCGGCCTCGAACTCGGCAGCGTCTGGCGCCGTCTCGGCGCCGAGGTCACCATCCTCGAAGCGCTGCCGGATTTCCTCGCCGCGGCCGAAAAGGACGTGGCCAAGGTCGCCGCCAAGGAATTCGCCAAGCAGGGTCTCGACATCAAGCTCGGCGCCAAAGTCAGCAAGGCCGAGGTCAAGGGCAACACGGTCGAGGTCACCTACACCGATGCCAAGGGCGAACAGAAGCTCGTCGTCGACAAGCTGCTTGTCGCCGTCGGTCGCCGCGCGGCGACCAATGGCCTGCTCGCTGAAGGCACCGGCGTGCAACTCGACGAGCGCGGCCGCGTCGTCGTCGATGAACACTGCCACGCCACCGCGGACGGCGTCTGGGCCGTCGGCGATTGCGTGCGTGGGCCGATGCTTGCGCACAAGGGTTTCGAGGAAGGCATCGCCGTCGCCGAGCTGATCGCCGGCAAGCCGGGCCACGTCAACTACGACTACATCCCGTGGGTCATCTACACCGAGCCGGAGATCGCCTGGGCCGGCAAGACCGAAGACGAGCTGAAGAAGGCCGGCATCGCGTACAAGGTCGGCAGCTTTCCGTTCGCCGCGATCGGCCGCGCCGTCGCGATGAACGAAACCGCGGGCTTCGTGAAAGTGCTCGCGCATGCGGAAACCGATCGCCTGCTCGGCGTACACATGGTCGGCCCGGGCGTGTCGGAATTGATCGCCGAGGCCGTCGTCGCAATGGAATTCCACGGCTCGGCCGAAGATCTCGCACGCATCATCCACGCGCACCCGACGTTGAGCGAAGCCGTGCACGAGGCCGCGCTCGCGGTCGACAAGCGCGCGATTCACAAGATGAACTGATCGGCGCGGCGTCGCGGAGCGCGCAATGGTGACGAATCCGATCCGCAACGTTTCCGACACCGCGCTTTGGGTGGCGGTGTACCGCGCGATGGAGAGCGAGCGACGCGACGCGCTGTTCCAAGATCCATACGCGCGCCGCCTCGCCGGCGCGCGCGGGGAAGCCATCGTCGCCTCGATTCCAAGCGGCCGGTCGCTGAGTTGGCCGTTGGTCGTGCGCACGGTCGTCATCGACGAGATCGTGCAGCGCTGTGTGCGCGAAGGCGTGCGCTGCGTACTCGATCTCGCCGCGGGCCTCGACGCACGACCCTACCGCCTCGATTTGCCCGCTGCGCTGCAGTGGCTGCATGTGGACATGCCGGAGATGGTCGCCTACTACCGCGAACAGATGTCCGGAGAAACCCCGCGCTGCAAGTTGGACTTCATCGAAGCCGACCTGCGCGTGGCCGAGCGGCGCCGCGAAGTGTTCGCGCATGCACGCGCGCAAGGCCCGCTGCTGGTGATCACCGAAGGGCTGCTGATCTACCTCGAAGCCAAGCAGGTCGCCGAGCTCGCGCGTGATCTGCACGAAACCGCGCAGGCCCGCTGGTGGCTCGCCGACCTCGCTTCGCCGATGCTGCTCAAGCTTCTCGAGCGCCGCTGGTCGCCAAAACTGCGCGACGGCAACGCGCCGTTCCTGTTCGGCCCCGCTGAAGGCACTGCCTTCTTCGCGCCGCTGGGCTGGCGCGAAGCCGAGTTCCGCTCGACATGGGACGAATCCTTCCGCATCAACCGCACGATGCGCGGCGCATACGTCTGGCGCTGGTTGTCGCGCTTCCAGCCGGCCGCGCGCCGCGAAGCCTGGCGGCGCATGTCGGGCATCGCTCTGTTTGAACGCAGCTAAAGGACTACGCATGAGCATCGAAAATTTTTCCGCCTTCCGCATCCACGCCGACCGAGGCAACTACCGCGCCGGCATAGAGCAACTGAAGATCGACGACCTCTCGCCCGGCGAAATCGTCATCAAGGTCGCTTACTCGTCGATCAACTACAAGGACGCACTCGCCGGCACCGGCAAGGGCAAGATCCTGCGCGAGTCGCCGCTGGTCGGCGGCATCGACGTCGCCGGCCAAGTGATCGAATCGAGCGACGCGAAGTTCAAGGAAGGCGACGCCGTGCTCGTCACTGGCTGCGGCCTGTCGGAGAACCGCGACGGCGGCTATGCGCAATACGCGCGGCTTGAATCGAAATGGACAATTCCGCTACCGAACGGGCTGACGCTGCGCGAAGCGATGATCCTCGGCACCGCCGGTTTCACCGCCGGATTGTCGTTGTATAGAATGCGGCAAAATGGACAAATACCGTCGATGGGCCCGATCGTCGTCACCGGTGCGACCGGCGGCGTCGGTTCGCTCGCAATCGACATTCTCACGCGCGCTGGCTACGAGGCGCATGCGATCAGTGGCAAGCTCGAACACTTCGACGACCTGATCGCGCTCGGCGCCAAACAATGCATCTCGCGCAAGGACCTGTACTGGGGCCAGCGCCCGCTCGAAACGAGCCGCTGGGCCGGCGCAATCGACAACGTCGGCGGCGAAATGCTCGCCGGCTTGACCCGCGTCATCCATCCCTACGGCAACATCGCCAGTTGCGGACTCGCCGCCGATCCCGCGCTGGCGACAACAGTGATGCCCTTTATCCTGCGCGGCGTCAGCCTGCTCGGCATCGCCTCGGCGGGCACGGCGCGCGACATCCGCGATGCGGTGTGGCAACATCTGGCGAGCGACTGGAAACCGGCGCATCTGGACCGAATCGCCACGCGCGAAGTCGGCCTGGACGGGTTGCCGGCCGTGTTCGACACCATGCTCGCAGGCGACTCGTTTGGTCGCACCGTGGTCAAACTTTGAGCGTGGCGGACATCGCAAAACAGTGATGCCCGTCACGCATATTCAGGAACGCTGTCGCAATCGAGAACTTGTGCCTACAATCAACCTTCAATCAATCCTGCAGGGGGCAGGCATCCGTCCATGGCGCGCATACTGATCGTTGACGACTCGCCCACGCAATTGCTGGGCCTCAAACGCATCGTCGAAAAACTCGGCCATCTCGCAACCACGGCCGAGGATGGTGCCGCTGGCGTGGATACCGCCAAGCGCGAAATCCCCGACCTGATCCTCATGGACGTGGTGATGCCCAACCTCAACGGCTTCCAGGCCACGCGCACGCTCGCGCGCGAGCCGACGACGAAGCATATCCCGGTCATTCTCGTCACCACCAAAGGCCAGGAAACCGACAAGGTCTGGGGCATGCGCCAAGGCGCGAAAGCCTACGTGACCAAGCCGATCGACGAGAAGGAACTCATGCAGGCGATCAAGAACCTGTTGCCCGCGGCGGCTTGATCGGCAATAGAGCGCGCGACGCGAATCAAACCACGATTTGCGCGGATGGAGTTCGTTGATTCGCTCCATCCGCATCGGCGCTTTTTCGAGCCACCCTAATCACATCAGATTTGTCTTCGCTCAGACGCGCACGGCCGATTCGCCGAATTCCTTTGCCATCTGCTCGTAAAGCTTACGCTGTGCGTCGGTCTGCGCGGGCGGTGCGTGGATCTGCAGCGTCACGAACTGGTCGCCCGGCACGGCACCGGGCATGCCACGGCCGCGCAAGCGCATTTTCTTGCCAGAGTCGGAACCGGCGGGAATCTTCAGCTCCACATCGCCCGCCAGCGTGGGCACGGTCACCGTGCCGCCGAGCGCGGCTTGCCATGGTGCGATAGCCAGGGTCAGCAACACGTCGCGGCCATCGAGATGGAAGCGGCCGTCCTCGCCCAGCGCGATTTCGAGCAGCAGGTCGCCCGCCGCTGCGCCTTGCGAGCCTGGCGATCCCTGCCCGGCGAGGCGAATCTGCTGCCCCGGCAGGATGCCCGCAGGAATCTTCACCTCGAGCGTACGTTCGTCGCCGCTGCCGTCGCGCAGCGTGATCCGCTCCTTACCCCCTCTGAACGCGGTGGCGAGCGGAATTTCGACACGCGCCTGCACGTCGCGACCACGGCGCGGACCGGTGCGACCGCGAGGGCCTGGACGCGCGCCGGCACCGAACAACGACTCGAAGAAATCCGAAAACCCGCCTTCGCCCGCGTCGGAAAAATCGAAACCTTGCCCGCCACCGAAATCCGGCGGCGGCTGGTATTCCTGCCCGGGCCGATAACCCTGCGCCTTGATCTGGTCGTAGGCCTTGCGCTTCGCGGGATCGCGCAGCGCCTCGTAGGCCTCGTTGACTGCCTTGAACTTCTCCTCGGCGCCGGCCTCCTTGCTCACGTCCGGATGGTATTTCTTGGCGAGCTTGCGATAAGCGGTCTTGATCTCCGCTTCGGTCGCGCCGGGCTTGACGCCGAGGATGTCGTAGTAGTCTTTGAATTGCATGCGTGATTCGCGTTAGCGGTCAACAATTGGAGAGGACGCCAGCTCGTCATCCCGGCGGTCTGGATTACATGCCGCTCCTGCGGCATGCCCTTCGGGCCATTCGCTGCGCGAATGTTCGCTTCGGCATCCTGCCTTCGCAGTCCGGCTGTCCATGTCGAGATGACGGCGAAAAACGGAACCGCCCGCGGCCAGCATAGCTGACCGCGGGTTGTGTCAACAACGAGGCTTCGAGAAACTCAGTTCACCACGATCTTGCGCGGCGCCGCCTGCGCCTTCTTCGGGATCGCGATCTCGAGAACGCCGTTCTTGCCGCTGGCCGTGATCGCGTCCGCATCGGCGCTGTCCGGCAGCGCAAAGCTGCGCTCGAAGGCACCTTGGCGGCGCTCGACGCGTGTCACTTTCGCGTTCTCGGCGATCGTCTCCGACTTGCGCTCGCCCTTGATCGTCAGCACGCTCTTGTCCATGCTGATCTCGATGTCCTTCGAGTCCACGCCGGGGATGTCGGCAAGGATCACGTAACGAGTGTCTTCTTCGCGCACGTCGACGCGCGGCGTCCACGAGTTCGCATCTTGGTCGTTGACGAAGAAATGGCGGTGATGCGGGCGCAGCCAGTTCTGGTAGTGGGTGATGGTCATATCTTTTCCTGAAGTGATTCGGGCCGATTGCCCGCTGGCAAGAAAAATGCGGATGGCCGAAATCTTTTCAAGGGATGAAGTTGCTGCGGGTTAAGCCTTATGATCGACACCCACAACCTGAAAGGACCAGAGCCATGACCATCGCCGTAGGCGACACCCTCCCCAACGTCACCCTCAACTACCTCAAGGACGGCGTGCAGGCGGTCAATACGGACGAGATTTTCAAGGGCAAGAAGGTCGTACTGTTCTCCGTGCCCGGCGCGTTCACGCCGACCTGCTCGGCCAAGCATCTGCCCGGCTACGTGGAAAAATTCGCGGAGTTCAAGAACAAGAACGTGGACGTCGCCTGCATTGCGGTCAACGACGCCTTTGTCATGGACGCCTGGGCGAAGAACCAGCACGTGCCCGAAGGCTTGTGGATGCTCGCCGACGGCAACGGCGCATTCACCAAGGCGCTCGGCCTCGAAATGGACGGCACCGCGTTCGGCCTCGGCATGCGCGGCAAGCGCTTCGCGCTCTATGCCGACGATGGCGTGGTCAAGGCATTGAATCTCGAGGCGCCTGGCGAGTTCAAAGTCTCTGACGCGGCGTCGATGCTCGCGGTGATCTGATCACGCCACATGTAGGCTGGGCTTGTCAGCCCAGCCTACATGCACTTCACTCCGCAGGCGGCGGCAAGATTGCCACAGCGACATCCGCTTCGCCGGCCTCGTCCTCTTCGGCACCGATCGAGTCGATCGCTACAACACCAACAAGCGACTCATCGGCTGGCAAGCGAATCAGGGTCACACCCTGGGTATTGCGCCCGACCTTGGCGATTTCGCTCGCGCGCGTGCGCACGAGCGTGCCCTGGTTCGAGATCAGCATGACCTCGTGTGCTTCGTCCAATCCCACCGCACCGACGAGGTTGCCGTTGCGTTCGGAACACTGGATGCCGATCACGCCCTGGATGCCGCGACCCTTGCGCGGGTACTTCGACAGCGGCGTGCGCTTGCCGTAGCCGCGTTCGGTCGCGGTGAGCACGTAGGTTTCCGACGGTGATGCTGGCTCTTCGGCAAGCGCCTGGCCCTCGGCCGCTTCGATCGCTTCCTCCTCGTCGCCGCCTTGTTCCGCGGCATGCTCGACGACGAGCAGCGAGACGACCTGCGCGCCTGCAGCGAGGCGGATGCCGCGCACGCCGCTGGCGCCGCGCCCCATCGCGCGCACCTCGTCTTCGGCGAAGCGCACGGTGCGGCCGTTCGAGGCGAACAACATGACGTCGTGCGTGCCGTCGGTGAGCTGCACGTCGACGAGTGCATCGCCTTCGTCGAGCGAAATTGCCGCCTTGCCCTTCTGCAACTGGAATTCGAACTCGGTCAGCGGCGTCTTCTTCACCGTGCCGTTGCGCGTGGCGAAGAAGACATAATGGTCTTCGCGATACTCGTGCACCGGCAGGATCGCCTGCACCTTCTCGCCCTCTTCGAGCTGCAGCAGGTTGACGATCGGGCGACCGCGCGAATTCGGGCCGGCCTCGGGAATCTTGTACACCTTGAGCCAGTACACGCGGCCCAGGCTCGTGAACGCGAGCAGCGTGTCGTGCGTGTTGACGACCCAAAGCTTCTCGACGAAATCCTCTTCCTTGATCGCGGTCGCCGAACGACCCCTGCCGCCGCGCTTCTGCGCGCGATAGACCGTGGTCGGCTGGCGCTTGGCGTAGCCCGCGTGCGAAAGCGTGACGACCACGTCCTCGGACGCTATCAGGTCGAGCACGTCGAGGTCTTCCTGGCTGGCCTGGATCACGGTGCGGCGCGCGTCGCCGTACTGCGTCTTGATCTCGATCAGCTCGTCGCGGATCACGCGCAGCAACACATCGGGATCCATCAGTATCTCGATCAGGCCGGCGATCACGCCGAGCAATTCCTTGTATTCGTCGGTGAGCTTTTCCTGCTCGAGTCCAGTCAGGCGCGCGAGACGCATTTCGAGAATCTGCTGCGCCTGCACTTCGGACAATTGGTAGCCGATATCGGACAAGCCGACATTCGGCGCGAGATCTTCCGGCTTCGACGCATCCGCGCCCGACGCGGCGAGCAACGTGCGCACCAGACCCGGCTCCCAGCGCTTGGCGAGCATGCGTTCCTTGGCTTCCTCGCTCGACGCCGAGGTTTTGATCAACTCGATCATCTCGTCGATGTTGGCGAGCGCGACGGTCAGGCCTTCGAGCACATGCGCGCGGTCGCGCGCCTTGCGCAATTCGAAAATCGTGCGCCGGGTGACGACTTCACGGCGGTGGCGGATGAACGCTTCGAGGATGTCCTTGAGGTTGAGCAGGCGCGGTTGGCCGTCGACGAGCGCGACCATGTTGATGCCGAAGGTCACCTCCATCTGCGTCTGCTGGTAGAGATTGTTCAGCAGCACTTCGGCCAGCGTGTCCTTGCGCACTTCGATGACGATGCGCATGCCGTCCTTGTCGGACTCGTCGCGCAGGCCATCGGGCGAAATGCCTTCGAGCTTCTTCTCCTTGTGCAGCTCGGCGATCGCTTCGATCAATCGCTTCTTGTTCACCTGATACGGCAGTTCGGTGATGATGATCGTTTCGCGACCGTTGTCTTCAGTCTCGATCGCCGCCTTGGCGCGTACGTAGATGCGGCCGCGGCCGGTCTTGTACGCCTCGATGATCCCGGCCGCACCGTTGATGATGCCGTAGGTCGGAAAGTCCGGCCCCGGTACGAGGCGCAACAGTTCATCGAAGCCGAGATCGGGATTGTCGATCAGCGCAATCGTCGCATCGACGATCTCGGTAAGATTGTGCGGCGGCACGTTCGTCGCCATGCCGACCGCGATGCCGGCCGAACCGTTGACCAGCAGGTTCGGCACGCGCGCGGGCAACACGGTCGGTTCGAGATCCTTCTCGTCGTAGTTCGGCTGGAAGTCGACCGTTTCCTTGTCGAGATCGGAAAGGATTTCCGAGGTGAGCCGATCGAGACGGCACTCGGTGTAACGCATCGCCGCGGCGTTGTCGCCATCGACGGAACCGAAGTTGCCCTGGCCGTCGACGAGTGGATAGCGCAGCGAAAAATCCTGCGCCATGCGCACGAGCGCGTCGTACACCGACTGGTCGCCATGCGGATGGTATTTACCGATCACGTCGCCGACGACGCGCGCGCATTTGATGTAGGAGCGGTTCCAGGTGTTGTTCAATTCCTGCATCGCGTAGAGCACGCGGCGATGTACGGGTTTGAGGCCATCGCGCACGTCCGGGAGGGCGCGACCGACGATCACGCTCATCGCGTAATCGAGGTAGCTCTGCCGCATTTCGTCTTCGATGTTGACGCGAATGATTTCTTTGGCCAGGTCCGCCATCGTGGAATTCTTCCCGGTATTTTTCTGCTGGGCGCGACGCTTCGCGCGGGTGCGAAATCAGGCGATTTCAGCTGTCATAATTCTACCATACGCAGGCGTTCTTCCGGCGAAATTTCGACCCAGAAAATCCTTGTGATTTCAATCGGTTGAAAGACGACTCCGAGAGAACGAAATGTACGGTTCGGACGGCGTCGGGAAAGGCGAAAATCGCCATCATTTCCGCTAGCGCGAGCGACCAGGCGAAAGAGTACGGCGCGTATTCCTAAGCCTGCGGCTTGCTGCGATAAATCCAGTAGCGCGAGGCGAAATAGTTGACACCGAGCCCGGCCACCGAGCCCGCGGCGACGGCGAGCGGCAGATGCGCGCCATCCACATCGAAGGCGAGCACGAGCGCCGAATAGGTGGCGAAATTGCAGGCAAACCCGCCGCTCATCGCGAAGATGTAGCGCCACCATTCGCCGAAGCGCGAGTGGTTGCGCGTGCCCTGGAACGTGAGATTGCGGTTGAACAGCCAGGTCGCCGTCGCCGCGCAGAGAAACGAGATCAGGCGAGCGCTGAAGCGGTCCCAGGCGAAACCGCTGACGAGAATCTGCAGTACGCCCGCATCGACGATGAAGCCGAGCACGCCGCCGACGCAGAAAAGAAGCAGCTGGCGCATCGCTCAGCCTTGCACGCCCGCGAGCTTCGCCAAGCCGGGACCGAACGGCTCTTGTATCGCGCCGCGCTCGGTGACGATGACGTCGATCAGCTCGGCCGGAGTGACGTCGAACACCGGATTCCATGCGTCCGCGCCGTCGACGACCGTGCGCTTACCCGAGATCGAGAGCAGTTCCGCTGGATCGCGCAGTTCGATCTCGATGTCATCGCCATGCTTGGTCGCCATGTCCACGGTCGACCACGGCGCCACGACCATGAACTTGACGCCATGGCGCTTCGCGCTGATCGCGAGCTGATAGGTGCCGATCTTGTTCGCCGTATCGCCGTTCGCGGCGATGCGGTCGGCGCCGACGATGACCCACTGCACCACACCCGACTTCATCAGGTGCGAGGCGGCCGAATCGGCGATCAGCTTCGCCGGAATGCGATCGCGCACGAGTTCCCACATGGTCAGGCGCGCCCCCTGCAGCCATGGTCGCGTCTCGCCGGCGTAGACCCGGGCGATCTTTCCGCCCGCGTAACCGGCACGGATCACGCCGAGCGCAGTGCCGAAGCCGGCGGTCGCGAGCGACCCGGTATTGCAATGCGTAAGCACGCCGATGCCGTCGGCGAAGAAACTCGCGCCGATCTCGCCCATCTTGCGATTGGCGGCGAGGTCCTCGTCCTGGATCGCACGTGCCTCGGCAGTCAGCGCGCCCAGTGGATCGTCCTTCGCTGCAGCCAGCGTCGCACGCATACGGGCGAGCGCCCAGGCGAGGTTCACCGCGGTCGGCCGCGCAGCGTTCAAGGTGCCGAAGGTCGAGTCGAGCGCGGCGATGCTGACAGGCTCGCCCGCACCTTCAAGCAACCCTGCCTGCAGCACGACGCCCCAGGCCGCGGCGATGCCGATCGCCGGCGCACCGCGCACGACGAGGTCCTTGATCGCTTTCGCCACTTCGATCGCGTTGCGGCACTCGATGTGCGCCTCCGTGAACGGCAGCTCGCGCTGATCGAGCAGGCGCAGGACGCCGTCGGCGTAGTTCACGGCGCGAATCGTATCGTGGCGATCGAGATGGGCGGCGAGTTCGGACATGGCAAACCAGGCAATCAGTCAACGCTCAAGAATAACTCAGGATCGTGGCGCCCGCCTTGCCCACACATGACCGTATCGCCATGCGACGCGAGAAGGCGCGATTTCCGCTAGCATGCGGCCATGCCGCGCATTAAACGCGAACCGCAGGAGCAACTGCCCGTACGCAGGACGGGCACGCAAATCGCCGCCATACGCGCAGACGACCCCGACGCGCAATTCGTCGCCCTGCTGCGGCGCAAGGTCACGCGCGCCGCGCTGACCGGCGCGCTGACCGCGGCGATCGAGGCAATTCCGGGCCTCGGTCGCGTGCTCGGTTTCGTCTTCGGCGAGGTGCTCGACGCGAAGTTTCTCGCGCGCGTGCAGCGCGAGCTGGTTGAAGACGCATTCGCGCTGTACTCGCTCAAGTTGCCCGCGGCGCTACATGAGCAGTTGATCACGCGCGTGCAGACCATGGGCACGAGCGCGAGCATCGCCGGCGACGTCCTCGTGCGCGGCGTGCTGCATCGCCTGGCCGGACGCCTCGGCGGCGTGGTGACGCGGCGCTTCGTGCCGATCGCCGGCATCGTCTCATCGGCGGTGAGCAATGCCAGCGTGACCTACGCGATCGGCAAGCGCGCGCAGGCCGTGGCGAAATGGAAGGACGCGCCGATCACCGGCATGCCCGATGTAATGCGCGCGTTCAGCGGCGTCGACGAACGCCGCGTGCTCGATTGGTCGGTCGATGCGGTGAAGACGTCGCTCGGGATGATTGGCGATGCGTTGCGAAAAATGGTGCGCTTTGGGAAAAGCGAATCAAAGAAACGCGGAAGCGAAGATCAGAAGCGGAGATAGTCGCCGCTGGAAGCAAAAACCCGCGCAATGCACGGGTTTTGTTTGCAGCGATTTGTATATGTGGTGGGCGGTGCAGGGATCGAACCTGCGACCCTTGCCGTGTGAAGGCAATGCTCTACCGCTGAGCTAACCGCCCGTCAGGACGCTGTCGCGGCGTCGCTGGACCCGGCGCGGAACGCGCGGGGCGCGCATTATTGCCCAGCGACCGCCTCGACGCAAGGCGGGGTGCTGAATCGAAGGCGCAGCAGCACGGTCGCGTTCGTACCGGTGACCGGCATCAACGGATACACTAATACGATGATCGGTCCGATGCTTGCCGTAATTTCACTGCTTGTTGCACTTGCGCTGTGGCAGAACGCACTCAAGGCACGCGACCTTGCGCGCGCACTCGGGCACGATCTTTGCGCAAAAGCAGGCGTGCAGCTGCTGGACCAAAGCGTGTCGCTGGCCGGCTTCGGATTCACCCGCAATGGCGACGGCCATTTGCGCTTGCGTCGCAACTATCGTTTCGAAGTCAGCATCGACGGCCACGACCGCCACCGCGGCAGCCTGACGATGCTCGACGGCCGCCTGCTCGCATGGAGCCTGCCTGTTGCCGAAGCGCATCCGGTCGTGCACGGCTCGAACGTGATCGAACTACCCCGGCGCGTGAACTGAGAACTGCACTACTTCACGACGCGCAGATGCGGGCCCTTCTTCGGCGCCGGGTCCGAAGGTGCGACGGTAGCAGTTGGTGCGTCTGTCGACTCAGGCGGCTGCGCAGCTGTTTGATCCTCGGCCGGGAACATCATGCCCTGGCCGTTCTCCTGCGCGTAAATCGCCAGGACTGCGCTGATTGGCGCCTCGACCACCTGGGAAACTCCGGCAAAGCGCGCCATGAAACGCACTCGATCGCTACCGAGTTCGAGCTGGGCGACCGCACGCGAGGCGACGTTGAGCACGACGCGGCCGTCCTTGATCGAGCTCTTCGGCACCTTGACGCCGGGCGCATTGGCGTCGACAAGGATGTACGGCGTCAGGCCGTTGTCGGCGATCCACTCGTACATGGCGCGCAGCAGGTACGGGCGGTTGGAGGTCATCGTGGCGGCGGTCATGGTGTCATCTCGCGCGCAATCAAGCGCGCAATGCTTTCTCTTCTTCAGTCAGGCTGCGGGTGAAACCGGGGTTACGGAAAATGCGCTCGCCGTAGTCGTCGATCACGCGCGCTTCGCGCGGCAACTCGACGCCGAGGCTCGGCAGGCGCCAGATCAGTGGTGCGAGCGCACAATCGGCGAGGCTCATTTCCGGATTGAGGAAAAACTTTGCCGCTTTGAACAATGGCAGGCTTGCGAGCAGGGTTTCGCGCAGACGTTTGCGCGCGGCATCGGCGGGACGGCCACCGGCTGCAATCTGCTCGACGAATGGATACCAATCGCGCTCCATGCGCACCATTCCCAGGCGCAAGCGCGCGCGAGAGAGCGGGTCGATCGGCATCAGCGGCGGATGCGGATAGCGCTCGTCGAGGTATTCGCAGATCACGCCTGTTTCGTAGAGGACGAGGTCGCGGTCGACCAGAGTCGGCACGCTGTGATAGGGATTGAGATCGACGAGGTCTTCGGGCGGCGATGTCGGGTTGACCGCGACGAAATCGTAGGCCACTCCCTTCGCCGCCAGCACGAGGCGGACACGATGGCACTGCACGTCGTCGCGCGAAGAATACAGCGTCAAAACAGTACGCGATCGCGGATTCAAGACCATGCTGCGAGTTCCCTCTGTATCCCACGCCCCTGGGAGCCGATGTCGGCGGCTGCGGTGGCTTGCCGCCACGCTTTTGCAACAATCTACACCTACGCGAAGACGACGCCTAGCCTGAAAACGAAAACCGGCGCCGCAGCGCCGGTTTTGCAACAAGCCAGCTACTCGAAAGCCTCAGTGAACGTCTTTCCAATATTCGTTGTTGAGCAACCAGGCAAGGAAGGTGAAAAACGCGAGGTACAGAATCGCCCACACGCCCACCGCTTCGCGCTTCAGCGCCGCCGGCTCGCCGACGTACTGCAGGAACGCCGTAATGTCGCGCGCGGCAGCATCAAATTCCTCGCCCGACAGCTTGCCCTTGCTCGACAACTCCAACTTCTCGACCGCCGGCTCCTCGCCCGGCTTGGCGGGCGCGTAATGCGCGACCTGGGTGCCTTGCAGTTCCCAAAGCACGTTCGGCATCGAGGCCCCGGGGAACACGGTGTTGTTCCAGCCGACCGGACGCGAGGGATCGAGATAGAAGGATTTCAGGTAGGTGTAGATCCAGTCCGGACCCTTCGCGCGCGCTTCGAGCGAAAGGTCGGGCGGCGCCTTGCCGAACCATTCCTGCGCATGGTCCGCAGGCATGTTCGAGACGATCTGGTCGCCGATCTTCGCGCCGGTGAAGGCAAAGTTGCTCAACACCTCGTCAGGCGCGAGCTTGAGGTCGTCCGCCAGGCGCGAGTAGCTCTGGTACTTGATCGAATGGCAGCCCGAGCAGTAGTTGAAGTACAGGCGCGCGCCGCGCTGCAGCGAAGCGATGTTGCCGACCTTCGTGCCGGCGGGAAGCAGGCCGCCGCCTTCCTCGGCAGAGGCTGGTGCGACGAATGCGACTGCAGAGAAAGCAAGAGCGAGAACGATTTTGCGCATCATGTCAGTGACCTCCTCCCGTCACTCGCTCCGGCACCGGCTTGGTTTTCTCGTAGCCGAAAGCCGTGTAGCCAAACAGGAAGATGAAATAGCCGAAATACATGAGCACAAGCAGCCAACCAAAATGCATTTCGATGCTGGTCACATCGGCGCTGGCGCCAAAAATCTTCGGAATCCACTCCGCCGTAAGACCGGCACCAATCGAGCCGAGCAGCAGGAACGTCAGTGCGAATAGACCCAGCGCCACTTTGTAGCCGAGCCCGCGATAGCGGATCGACTTGACCGCGCCGCGGTCGAGCCACGGCAGCAGGAACAGCAGCACGATCGAGGCGAACATCGCCGAGATGCCCAGGCCCTTGTCGGGGATCACGCGCAGGATTCCGTAGAACGGCGTGAAGTACCACACCGGCTTGATTTCCGGCGGGGTGACGAGCGGGTTGGCCGGGATGAAGTTGTCGTTCTCGAGGAACCAGCCACCGACGGTCGGCTGGTAGAAGATGATGAACGCGCAGATCGTCAGGAAGAAGCCGACACCGACGATGTCATGCACCGTGTAGTACGGATGGAACGGGATGCCGTCGAGCGGCTTGCCCGTGGCCGGGTCCTTCTTCTTTTTGATCTCGACGCCGTCCGGATTGTTCGAACCGACTTCGTGCAGCGCGAAGATGTGCAGCACGACGAGCAGGAGCAGCACGAGCGGCAGCGCGATCACGTGCAGCGCGAAGAAGCGATTCAGCGTCGCATCGGCCGGGTTGTAGTCGCCCATTATCCACTGCACGAGCGTATCGCCGATCAGCGGCACCGCGCCGAACAGCGAAATGATCACCTTCGCGCCCCAGAACGACATGTTGCCCCACGGCAGCACGTAGCCCATGAACGCCTCGGCCATCAGCGCGAGGAAGATGAACATGCCGAGCAGCCAGACCAGTTCGCGCGGCTTCTTGTACGAGCCGTACATCAAGCCGCGGAACATGTGCAGATAGACGACGATGAAGAACATCGACGCGCCGGTCGAATGCATATAGCGAATCAACCAACCCCAGTCGACGTCGCGCATGATGTATTCGACGGAGTCGAACGCGGTCGCTGCGCCCGGCTTGTAGAACATCGTCAGGAAGATGCCGGTCAGTATTTGGTTGACCAGCACGACCATGGCGAGCACGCCGAAGTAGTACCAGAAGTTGAAGTTCTTCGGCGCGTAATACTCGGTCATGTGCTTGCGGTACACCGGCATCATGCCCGGTGCGCGCTCGTTGACCCAGTTGCCGATGCTCGTGAATACGTTGGCCATTAGGCTTTGTCCTCCGGATTCACGCCGATCAGGATGTGATTGTCGTCGACGAACTTGTACGGCGGCACGACCATGTTCGCCGGCGCAGGCACGCCCTGGAACACGCGGCCGGAAATGTCGTAGCGCGACTTGTGGCAGGGGCAGAAGAAGCCGCCCTTCCACTCCGGATCGAACGGTTCAGGCTTGATCTCGGGGATGTATTCCGGCGAGCAACCCAGGTGTGTGCAGATGCCGATCATGACCAGCCACTCGGGCTTGATCGAGCGCGTCTCGTTCTGCGCGTATTTCGGCTGCTGATCGACCTGCGACTTCGGATCGCGCAGGCGGCCGTCGAGGCCGGGCAGCGTGTCGAGCATCGCCTTGGTGCGGTTGACGATCCATACCGGCGAACCGCGCCAAAGCACGGAAATCTTCTGTCCGGGTTCGATCTTGCTGATGTCCTGCAGCACCGGCGCGCCCGCGTTCTTCGCGCGCTCGCTCGGCTGCCACGACTTGATGAAGGGAGTCGCCGCGAACGCAGCCCCGATGCCGCCGACGACCACAGTCGTCCCGGTCAGGAATCTGCGGCGTCCCTGATTCACACCCTCATTTGCCATCCGGCACTCCGAGATATTGAATGTTTGCAAAACCGGGCTTCCTGCCACCCGATGCCATATCGGATCGGGTAAACAATGGTCGCGGCCAAGCCGAACCACGTTTGCCGCACCATGCACTTGCATGCCTGATGCATCGGCGCAGCCATGCGCCGAGTCTGAAAATCCGCTGAGCAGCCTGCGCGGGCTCCCCCAAAAATCGTGCTAGTTTAACCAAAGCCCTACCTCGCAGACAACGAAAACAAACGTCTGCCGCCCGCTTCCGAGTCCGAATGAAAAATTTTGTCCGCCTGATCCAGTTCGTCGCGCAGTTCGTCACCCTGGGGCTTGCCCTCGCCTTCGTGATCTCGCTGCTCGCGCCGCAGTGGACCTCACGACTGCGCGGCTCATCGGCGGAACCGGCACCGTCCGCCGCAGCCGAGCAAGCCAAAGCGGCGAAACCATTGCCCACAAAGTCAACGACACGTGCGCGTGAACCCGGCGTGGCTTTCGGCCCCGGCGGCAGCTCCGCATCGACGACCAGCGAGACAGGCGCGATCACGACCTCTTATTCGGCCGCGGTCGAAGCCGCGAGTCCGGCAGTGGTCAGCATCTTCGTCAACAAGATCGAGCAGCAAACGCGGCAGGTGCTGGTGAGGACAGACAATCCCAATCTGCCCCCGGTGGTTCCCGCACAGGTGGTGACCAATGTGCCGACACAGAATCTGGGCTCTGGCGTGGTGGTCAACGCGGACGGCTACGTGCTCACGAACCACCACGTCGTCGAACGTGCCACCAACATCAGCGTCGGCATGCCCGACGGCCGCAGTATGCCGGCGAAGGTCATCGGCAGCGACAAGGAAACCGACCTTGCCGTACTCAAGCTCGACATCTGGAACGCAGCGACGATTCCGATCGCAGAAAAGCCGGTCGCGGTGGGCGACGTCGTGCTTGCGATCGGCAATCCGTTCGGTCTGGACAAGACCGTGACCATGGGCATCGTCAGCGCGCTGGGTCGCATCATCAGCGCCGAGAACGGCGAGGATTTCATCCAGACCGACGCGGCGGTCAACTCGGGCAACTCGGGCGGCGCGCTGGTCAACGCCTATGGCGAGTTGGTCGGCATTACCTCGCGCACCTACTCTCCTTCGGTGAACGGCGGCAACGTCGGCATCAGTTTCGCCATCCCGGTCGATCGTGCGAAGAAAGTGCTCGACCAGATCATCCGCTACGGGCGCGTTATCCGCGCCTGGATCGGCGTGACCTGCCGCGACGTGCCGATCCAGCCAGGCGATCCGATGCCGGTGATCACCGGCGGGGCTCTGGTCACGGCGATCGACGCCGACAGTCCTGCGGCCAAGGCCGGGCTCAAGGTCGGCGATGCGATCACGCGTATCGATGGCCAATGGGTGCCGAATGCACTGGCGCTACGCAACCGCGAATCGCATCTGGAACCGGGCAGCAAGGTCACCGTCTCTGCCCAGCGCGAGGGCAAGCAACTGCAGTTCGACGTGACCCTGGTCGAGCGCCCGCAGCCTCCTGCCCGCGCGGACCAGGGCGTCAACCCGCAGGGCGGTTGATCTTCCTTAGAGCCTGTTCTCAGTGCGCTTCGCCATAGCGCTTGCGCAAAGTCGCAACACGCTCGACATAGACCCGGGTTTCGTCGAACGGCGGCACCCCACTGTACTTCTGCACGTTCTGTGGGCCGGAGTTATACGCCGCCGCCGCCAGGCGCTCGTCGCCGTTGAACAGTTTGAGCAGCGCAGATAGGTAGCGCGCACCGCCGCGGATGTTCTGCGCCGGATCGAACGGGCTGGCCACGCCCATGTCGCTCGCCGTCGCCGGCATCAGCTGCATCAGCCCCTGTGCGCCCTTGACCGAGATCGCGTTCGGATTGAATGCCGATTCGGCATGAATCACCGCACGCAACAACGCCTGATCGACGCCGAACTCGGATGCCGCAGTGGCGACTTCGTCCTTGTACGCATCGAGGTTGAGCGCGAGCGTGGCGAAGTTGATCGCGGACTTCACGTCGCAGGCAAAGCAAGTCGCGATGTAGGTGAACATCATCGTATACGCGCCGCCGCCGGGCCTGACATTGGTGTACTCGACGATGCCATTCGCGCGCGCGACTTTGTACACCGCACCGCGGCGTACCTCGACGTTCTTCTCCGGCCTTTCGACTGCGTTCGGGGCGACCTTGACCGGTGCTTCGCCGTTGAGTCGCAACTCGCTGACCACGTCCGCGAATGGCGAGGCCGGCATCGATTTGTATTCGCTGCGCGGGCGGACGGCTTCGGCCGCCTTGGGTGGTTCGGCCGTCGCGACCGAGGCCGGCTTGGATGCTCCGGGCTTTGATGCTTCGGGCTTGGATGCTTCCGGCGCATCGGCCTGCGTGGCAGCGGACTTGCCCGGTTCCGGCACGATGGCGGCGGCCGTCTTGGCCGGTTCCTCTTTAATCGCCGGCTTGCGCGCCTTCGCCGCGGCCGGCTCGACATAGTCGCTATTCGGCAGCTTGGTGCACGCGGAGTAGCCATTCGGCTTGTTGGTGATCGCGATCTCGCCGTGGGGCCCGGCGCAGCGGAACACCGCGCCGGCGTGCGCGACGGACGGCAGGGTCGCACCCAGCAGACCCGCCGCGCACAGCACACCGAAAGCGAAGCTCTTGACCATAGACACCCGTATATCACGCAGTCGGCTTGCGCCGGCACATTCTGTCACAACCCCGGGAGCACGGCGGCGCCACCGCCGCACCCGGGTGCCACGCTGCCACGAACGCGATGCATCGCGGCGATCACGTACTTCGGCAACCACGTCCGCGCCCAATCGAATCACTCAACATCGATCGTGGTCGCGGAACGCACCGCTGTAACGAAAGATTCACTCAACCTTTACCGCAGGTTTACTCGGCCTTTACTTCGGGTTTACTCGCACGTGGATAGTCTGAACCGGCCGCGGGAATAAAAGTATACATTTTGCGAAGTTCCTCGCTGTCGTTGCACTTGCCATGAACAAACGTCGCTGCACGGCCGCCGCTGGGTGCGCCATCAGCGACGCCTAGGTCGCCGGTTCCAACAGACAGAAAGTCATGTCGTAGGTTCCGTGACGAACTCCGCCAGCCGGCATGGCACGTATCCGAGATCAACCTCGACTCGGCGGACGCTGTTACACAATGAGGGGAATTCGGCGCAGGTAGGGAGATTCCAACAGCCAGGGACGGCTCGCGCCACTGGCCGCACGACAGGTCGGCGCCACCCCGTGAGCTTGGGATCGAAGTGCCACCTCGTTCGACTTGGAAGAAGATTCCGTCCGGACCGACCGCCGCATCTGCGGCGCGGACTCGCAGAGGAGTCGAAGGCGCCGATCACCGCTGCAGCCGGCCAAGTGGTGTCCAAGGATACAGCGCGCTAAAATACGCGGTCCGCTCTCTTTCGCGTATCGCCCGCCATGCCCGGCAAACTTTTCATCAAGACCCACGGTTGCCAGATGAACGAGTACGACTCGGCCAAGATGGTCGACGTGCTCGCGGCCTCGCACGGGCTGGAATTGACCCAGAACGAGGCCGAGGCCGACGTCATCCTGGTCAATACCTGCTCGATCCGCGAGAAGGCGCAGGAGAAGGTGTTCTCTCAGTTGGGGCGCTGGCGCGAGCTCAAGGCAAACAACCCGAACCTCGTCATCGGCGTCGGCGGCTGCGTCGCGAGCCAGGAAGGCGAAGCCATCGTCAAGCGTGCGCCGTTCGTCGATCTCGTGTTCGGGCCACAGACGCTGCACCGTTTGCCGCAGATGATCGAGGCGCGCAAGGAAACGAAGAAAGCCCAGGTCGACATCTCCTTCCCCGAAATCGAGAAATTCGATCACCTGCCCGCGCCACGCAAGGAAGGCGTGACCGCGTTCGTGTCGATCATGGAAGGCTGTTCCAAGTATTGTTCCTATTGCGTCGTGCCGTACACGCGCGGCGAAGAAATCAGCCGTCCATTCGACGACGTGATCGCCGAAGTCGCGCAGCTTGCCGAACAGGGCGTACGCGAAGTGAATCTGCTCGGCCAGAACGTCAACGCCTATCGCGGCGCGATGCACGACGGCGGCATGGCCGATCTCGCCCTGCTGATCCACACGATCGCCGAACTCGACGGCATCGGCCGCATCCGCTACACGACTTCGCATCCGCTCGAATTCTCCGACTCGCTGATCGAAGCCTATGCGAACGTGCCGAAGCTCGCGAACTATCTGCACCTGCCCGTGCAATCCGGCTCCGACCGCGTGCTGAGCGCGATGAAGCGCGGCTACACCGCGCTCGAGTTCAAGCAGAAAATCCGCAAGCTGCGGCGCGTGCGCCCAGATATTTCCGTGTCGAGCGATTTCATCGTCGGCTTTCCCGGCGAGACCGACGCCGAGTTCGAGCAGACGATGAAACTGATCACCGATATCGGCTTCGACCAGAGCTTCTCCTTCATCTTCTCCAAGCGCCCTGGTACGCCGGCCGCGAACCTGGCCGACGACACGAGCGATGCGGTCAAGCACGCTCGCCTCGAACGCCTGCAGGCGACGATCAACGCGAACGCCAAGGCGATTTCGCTGGCAATGGTCGGCACGGTGCAGAACGTGCTCGTCGAAGGCCCGAGCAAAAAGAATCCGAAGGAAATGACCGGCCGCACCGAGAACATGCGCTACGTGAACTTCCCGGCGCCGGCTAATCTCGTCGGCCACTTCATCGAAGTGCAGATCACCGAGGCGATGAGCAATTCGCTGCGCGGGCGCATAGCCACGAAAGCGGCCGCGTAGCGCTCGAATGTCCGCCAACATCCACCACAACCTCACCCTCGAACCGGATGACGGCGAGCGCTTGGCCAATCTCGCCGGTCCGTTCGACCAGCATCTGCGCCAGGTCGAGATGCGCGTCGGCGTCGAGATCGCAAATCGCGGCAACGTGTTCCGCATCAGCGGCGAGTCCGCGAAGGTCAAGCTCGCCGAACGCGTGCTGCGCGACCTGTACGATGCGACTACAAGCGAAGCGCTCGACGGCGCACAGGTGTCGTTGCGCCTGTCCGAATCAGGACTGGAGTCTTCCGACGACAAGGGCTTCGAGGCGCAGGAAGTCACGATCAAGGTCAAGCGCGGCACCGTACGCGGACGCGGCGCAAACCAGCAGAAATACCTGCACGCGATCGCGCGCCATGACATCAACTTCGGCATCGGCCCGGCCGGCACCGGCAAGACCTGGCTCGCCGTGGCGATGGCGGTCGACGCGCTCAACGACTCGCGCGTGCAGCGCCTCGTGCTCGTGCGTCCGGCGGTCGAGGCGGGCGAGAAGCTCGGCTTTCTACCGGGCGACCTGACTCAGAAGGTCGATCCCTACCTGCGCCCGCTCTACGACGCACTCTACGAAATGCTCGGCGTCGACCGCGTGAGCAAGCTGATCGAACGCAACGTGATCGAGATCGCGCCGCTCGCGTACATGCGCGGACGCACGCTCAACGACTCGTTCGTCATCCTCGACGAGGCGCAGAACACGACGGTCGAGCAGATGAAGATGTTCCTCACCCGCATCGGCTTCGGCTCGGTCGCAGTCGTCACCGGCGACCTGACCCAGATCGACCTGCCCAAGCAGGTGAAGAGCGGACTGCGCGACGCGGTCGAAGTGCTGGCCAAGGTCGAGGGCGTCAGCATGACCTTCTTCGAAGCCAAGGACGTCGTGCGCCATCCGCTCGTGCAGCGCATCGTGCGCGCATACGAGGCACGCGAGGCCGATACCGAGCGCAAGGGCGAGGCGACGAAAAAGTGAGCGCCCGCCTCGATCTTTCCGTGTTCGTGCAAAACGACTTCGGTCGGCGCGGCGTTCCGGTTTCGCGTTCGTTCGAGACCTGGGTGCGCGCCGCGCTGACCGGCAGGCGCCGTGGTCGGGCCGAGGTGAACATCGCCCTGTTCGACCTCGAACCGGCTCGCGACTTCAACCTGCGCTATCGCGGCAAGGACTACGCGACCAACGTCCTGAGCTTTCCGTACGAACCCGCGCCGCGCGAGAAATCCAGGCTGCTTGGAGACCTCGTTCTCTGCCCGCCCGTGATTGCGCGCGAAGCCTCCGATCAGGGCAAGCGCGTGCGCGACCACTATGCCCACCTCACCGTTCATGGCGTGCTGCATCTTATCGGCTACGACCATGAGAAAGAACGAGACGCGCACAAAATGGAGGCGATCGAGCGCCGCATATTGGCCGAACTCGGCATCGCCGACCCATATAACTGATTGATTTTGAAATATTTATAATTCCGTCACCGATTCTCCGGTATACTGGATGGCCGCCCGGATGGGCTTTGCCTCGACGTAGATGAACGACGATCCTCCGAATTCGGCCCCGCCGCGATCCTGGCTGGACCGGATCAGCCAGATGGTCTCTGGCGAGCCGCGCAACATCGAAGAATTGCTCGAGGAGCTGCGCCACGCGCAGGCGAACGGCCTGCTTTCCGGTGACACCTTGTCGATGGTCGAAGGCGCCATCGAAGTGGCCGACCAGCAGGTCGGCGACGTGATGGTGCCGCGCGCACAGATGGTCGTGCTGCCGGTCGAGGCACCGTTCGAGGAAATCCTGCGCCGCGTGATCGAGTCGGGACATTCGCGTTTCCCCGTGCACGGCGAGGACGCCGACGAGATCGTCGGTATCCTGCTGGCCAAGGATCTGCTCAAGAGCTTCGCCAACGGCGCTGCGCCGCGCGACATCCGTCCGCTGCTGCGCCCGGTCGCGATGATTCCCGAGTCGAAGCGACTCGACATCCTGCTCAAGGAATTCCGCCTGTCGCGCAACCACATGGCGATCGTGATGGACGAATACGGCGGCGTCGCGGGCCTGATCACGATCGAGGACGTACTCGAGGAAATCGTCGGCGAGATCGACGACGAGCACGACGAGGAAGATCCCGCGCGCAAGAAGCTGATCCAGGCACAGCCCGACGGTCGCTTCCTGGTCAATGCACTGACTCCGATCGCCGACTTCAACGAGCGCCTCGGCAGCCGCTTCTCCGACGACGAGTTCGACACGATCGGCGGCATGGTCACGAGCGAGTTCGGTCATCTACCCGAGACCGGCGAAGAAGTCGATCTCGGTGGCTTCCATTTCCACGTCACCCGTGCCGACGACCGCCGCGTGCTGCAGTTTGCCGTGCGCCCGGCAGATGCTTGACCGGATCGTTCCGCTGTTCCGTGGATTGCAACACGCCCTCGGCGCACTCTTCTGCTGTCTGCTGATCACCTCGGCCTTCGCGCAGACCGCCGAAACCGCGCCTGTCGAGTCCGGCGCCAATCTCGCCGTCTCGCTGATCACCTTCGGCCCCGGCGAGGAAGTCTGGGAACGCTTCGGTCACAACGCGATCGAGATCCGCGACGGGGCAACCGGTGCGGCGCGCCTGTACAACTACGGCATGTTCGATTTCGCGCAGGAAAATTTCTTCGTCAACTTCGCGCGCGGCCGCATGATGTACCGCATCGCGGTCGGCGACCCCGCCGAGGAATACCCGGTCTACGTCGACGAAGGCCGCTGGATCGTGCGCCAGGAACTGAACCTGACGCCGGCGCAACGCGGCGAGCTCGCCGAATTCCTTGAGTGGAATACGCGCCCAGAGAACGTACAGTACCGCTACGACTACTTCCGCGCGAACTGCTCCACGCGCGTGCGCGATGCGCTCGACAAGGCACTCGGCGGCGCGATCAAGGCCCAGCTCGTCTCGCCCTCGCGCGGCTACACCTATCGCATGGATGCCGACCGACTCATGCGCCCCGATACGGCGCTCATGCTCGGCATCGATGCGGGACTCGGCCCGTATTCCGACCAGCGCCTGTCATACTGGGACGAAAGCTTCGTACCGACCGAATTCATGCGCCACATGCGCGAGGTCAAACTGACCGACGCCAATGGCAACACCCTGCCCCTCGTCGCCAGCGAAACCGTACTCAACAAGGGCCGCCTACCCGATCCGCTGGAACTGCCACCGCGCTGGACTTGGGCGGCTCTCGCGATCGGCATTGTCACAGCGATGATCCTGCTCGGCCTTGTGCGCGCACGTGCGAACACGGCAGCGCGCATCGCGTTCGCAGGCCTCGCCGGCACAATTGCTCTGGTCTGCGGCATTGGCGGTCTGGTGCTGCTCGGTCTATGGACGCTGACCGAACACATCAGCGCCTGGCGCAACGAGAATCTGCTGTTGCTCAATCCGCTCTGTCTGTTGTTGCTGCCCGCCTGGCTGAGTGCGTTGCGACGGCGCTGGCAGCCCACACGTTTCGCTAGGCGCGTCGCAGCGTTGATTGCCTTTTGCGCCGTTCTCGCCTGGTTCGTGAAAATCCTGCCTGGCTTCGTGCAGGACAACTGGCTGTGGATCGCGCTGCTGTTGCCGGTACATCTCGGCCTGGCACTTAGCACAACACTCGTCCCGACCCGCGAGCGATTGTAGGAAGTACCTACGCCGCGATTGCGGCTATCACCGTCCTTCCGGCATGATGCGCCGGTTCACGGCCATGGCGATAGAATCATGGACATGCCGGTCCAGCCCAGCGCTCCAGCGAATACCCCCGCGGCCGCTCCGCAAAACGCGGCTGCGGCGCCGATGCTGGTCAACTGCATCGCCTACGGCAAGGACGGGCGCAAGCTTGGCGATGTCGCACTCGACGACATCAGCAATGTTCTGCAGTACGCCGACCAGTTCATCTGGGTCGGTCTGCACGAACCCGACGAAGCCTTGCTCGAAAAGCTGCAGGAGGAATTCGGCCTGCACGACCTCGCCATCGAAGATGCGCATTGCGCACACCAGCGGCCGAAGATCGAGATCTACGACGACGTGCTGTTCGTCGTGCTGCACACCGCGCAGGTGGTGGACGGCAAGATCGAGTTCGGCGAAACGCATATTTTTCTCGGCAAAAATTTTCTGCTCACGGTGCGCCACGGCGCGTCGCTGTCGTACGCGGCGCCGCGCAAGGCCTGCGAGCAGACGCCCGAGCTCATGGCACTGGGGCCGAGCTACGCGATGTACGCGGTGCTCGACTTTATCGTCGACAACTTCATGCCGATCGTGTCGACATTCAAGGAAGAGCTGCACGAACTGGAAAAGGAAATCTTTGAAGACACGTTCAAGCGCGAGGTGATCGAACGCATCTATCTGCTCAAACGCGAACTCGTCACCCTGCGTCTGGCGGTATCGCCGATGCAGGACATCCTCAACCAGCTCTCGCGCTTTCACGGCAAGCAGATCGACGACGAAGTGCGCCCGTACCTGCGCGACGTTTACGACCACGCCACGCGCATCAGCGACGCTACCAACACGATGGGCGAGCTGCTCACCGCGGCGATGAACGTCAACCTGGCGATGGTCAGCGTCGCGCAGAACGAGGTGGTCAAGCGCCTCGCCGGCTGGGCCGGGCTGCTCGCCGTGCCCACGCTGTTCGCGAGCTGGTACGGCATGAACTTCCACAACATGCCCGAGCTTTCCACCGACTACGGCTACTTCATCATGATCGGCGTGACCGTGGTCGCCTGCATCGGCTTGTATGTGATGCTCAAGCGCGCTAAGTGGCTGTAGCTTCCTCGCGGCAGTGCTGCACATCTGCCGCTGAAATCCGTCGTTTCATCGCCTGCTCAACGATATTTTCGGCCTCTACCGACCACGTTGCGCGCGTGACTACAATCGGCATGCCGCCGTGTTAGATGTGCGGCAAACGAAGCTGACTGCAAAGCCGCCGACGAAGATCCGCTCATGCCAGCTTTCCGCTCCGCGAAATTCGCGACCGGCGGCGGCATCTGTGATGTCGCTCCAGGCAGGCCGCCACCGGAGGCACTAACATTCCGACGTCGCCCAGAAGCAAGCGAGTTTTTATGTCGACGCCCAGACTGCGCCGCGATCTGCAGTATTCACTTTTCGGCACGGGCTTGCTGCTCGCGGTCGCCACCAGCGCTTCCGCTGCGCCGGCCTTGCTCAATCCCGTCGCGCCGACTCCGGCGAATCAGGTCGCGATCGCCGCTGCCGAGCCGCTGAACTACGCGCAACGCCTGGTCGCACTCGATACGACGGCAATGCACGCGGCGCGTAAGGGCGACGTGCTCAGCGTCGCCGGCCCCTCGGGCGAGGTATATGCGGTGACTTACGAGCGTACCGACGACGTTTACGCCGGCGGCACGGTATGGGTCGGCCATTTGGACGATATCGGCCGCAATTATCCCGTCGTGATTTCAACCTACGAAGGACACGTCAGCGGCAGCATCTCTACGCCCTGGGGGATGCTGCGCCTGCGCGGCACGGAACAGGCAGCCGTGCTGACCGACACCGCTGCTGCCGGCGAACGCGCGTTCGAGCCGACGATCGACGACTCCCTGCCACTCCCGCCGGCGGCTTCGCAGGCGCTTGTGCCCGCTTCAGTCCTGGCAGCCGCAGGCAGCGTCGCACAGATCGATCTGCTCCTGCTGTTTACGCCTTCACTGCAGACCAAACTCGGCGGCTATGCGCAGACGATCGCGCGATTGAACCAATTGGTCGGCATTGCCAACAACGCGTACCTCAACAGTGGTGTCAACGTCTCGCTGAACCTCGTCTCGGCACAGCCCTATTCCGCATCTTACGTCGATCAGGATGACGCGACCGCGCTGCCGGGGTTGTCTAGTGATCCAACGGTGGTTGCGATGCGCAAGCGCTATGGCGCCGATCTCGTCACGCTGGCGCGCCCGTTTGTCGGCGGCGTCTGCGGCTTGGGCTATATTCCCGGATCCTACCCCGGAACCGGTAGCGGGGGGTTTACCGTATTCGAGGATGGCCAGATTCCCGCCCCGGGAGGCGGCTACTACTACTGCCTCGACGTCACGATGACGCACGAACTTGGCCACAACATGGGCTCGGAGCATGACGCCGGGACGACCATAAGCGGCAAGGCCTCCCCGCCGCCGGCTCCCGGCAATGGCACCCCCAGCTACAACCGCGGCTACTGCAATGGCACGGCCGGCACGCTGATGGCCTACAGCAGCACTCCCGGCTGCAGCCCGATCGTGGCCAAATTTTCCAATCCAAGTATCAGCACCTGCAACGGCGGCGCCTGCGGGGTGGCAAGTGGCTCGACGTACAGTTTCAGCTACCAGGACAACACGGGAGCCACGCAAACCAGCACCGCCACCGGTGCCGACAATGCCAGCGCCATCAATGGCAACGCACCGAGCATCGCAGCATGGTCCGCGCCGCGGTCCAGCTTCACCTCGCTGCCGCCGGCACGCTTGCTGGATACACGCGCGGGCTCAACAACTTTCGATGGCGCATATGCCGGCACCGGCGCATTCGGTTCCGGCGAGGCACGTGATCTCGCGGTGATCGGCCGCGGCGGCGTGCCCAACAACGTGGCGGACAGTGCGGTCGGTTCGGTGGTGCTCAACGTCACTGCAGTCACTCCGAGCGCAACCGGCTATCTCACGGTATGGCCCACAGGCGGCGCACAGCCGGGGACCTCGAACTTGAACTTCAATCCGGGGCAGATCATTCCGAATCTGGTCATTGCCAAGATCGGCTCAGGCGGCAAGGTGTCGCTGTTCAACTCGGTGGGATCGACCGACGTGATCGCCGACGTCGCCGGCTGGTTTCCGACCAGTTCGGCATTCAGCGCCTTGAGCCCGGCGCGACTGCTCGACACGCGCCCGGGAAAGTCGACGATCGACGGCAGTTTCGCTGGCGTTGGCGCACTCGGCCCTGGCGCCGAGCTCGACCTGGTCGTCCTCAATCGCGGCGGAGTACCGGCTAGCGGCGTCGCAGCTGTGGTGCTGAACGTCACCGCGACGGAGCCGACGGCCAACGGTTACATTACGGCTTGGCCCACGGGCAATTCGCGGCCCAACGCGTCGAATCTGAATTTCACGCCAAACCAAACGATCCCGAATCTGGTCGTCTCCCGGGTCGGCACCGGCGGCAAGGTCGCGTTATACAACTCCGCTGGCAACACGCAATTGGTTGCGGATGTCGCCGGCTGGTTTGCGTCGCCATCGGAACTGACCAGTGTCGGACCGGCGCGCTTGCTCGATACCCGTCCGGGCATGCTGACCGTCGACGGTCAGGCCCAGGGCGGCGGTGCGCTCGGCCCCGCGGCTACCCTGAACCTGCAGATCACCGGTCGTGCAGGCATTCCGAACAGCGGCGTCGGCACGGCGGTGTTGAACGTGACCGCGGTAACTCCGACCGCGCCCGGATATCTGACCATCTGGGGCGCAGGCGACGCACGGCCGAATGCGTCAAATCTCAATTTCACGCCCGGCATGATCATTCCCAACCTGGTATTCGCCAAGGTCGGCAGCGGCGGCCAGGTATCGATCTACAACAACGCCGGCTCAACCCATGTCGTTGCCGACGTGGTCGGCTGGATGCCTTGATCCGACCCGCAAGCGTCGAGCCGCAGCTGATGCAACGCGGCTTGACGTCCGACATGCCGCCACGCAAGCTGGTACACGGCCAATCAATCGCGGGAGGACGAGTGCAAGCCACTGCCCAGAAACTCATTTGGAGCATCGTCGCCGTCGCCGGCGCGATGTGCCTAGGCGTCGTCGCGCTGAATCGCGGCGAATCGGTCAACGCGATCTGGCTTGTCGCCGCGGCACTCGCGGTGTTCGCCATCGCTTACCGCTTCTACTCGAAGTTCATCGCCGACAAGGTGCTCGGCCTCGATCCGACGCGCGCGACGCCTGCGCGCCTGCGCAACGACGGCCTCGACTACGTGCCGACCGACAAGTGGATCGTCTACGGCCACCACTTCGCCGCGATTGCCGGCGCCGGTCCGCTCGTCGGCCCCGTGCTCGCCGCGCAGATGGGCTATCTGCCGGGCACGCTGTGGATCCTCGCCGGCGTCGTCATTGCCGGGGCGGTGCAGGACTTCATGATCCTCGGCCTCTCGGTGCGCCGCGACGCGCGCTCGCTCGGCCACATGCTGCGCGCCGAACTCGGCAATGCCGCGGGCGTGACCTGCATGATCGGCGTGCTCGTGCTGATGATGATCGTGCTCGCGGTGCTCGCGCTCGTCGTGGTCAAGGCGCTCGCGATCAGCCCATGGGGCACGTTCACCGTGGCCTGCACGATTCCGATCGCGATCTTCATGGGTATCTACCTGCGCTTCCTGCGCCCGGGCCGCGTGCTCGAGGTGTCGATCATCGGCCTGGTGCTGTTGCTCGTTTCGATCTGGCTCGGCGGCGTGGTCGCGGCCGATCCGGCGTGGGCGAAATATTTTACCTTCAATGCGGCGCAGCTTGCGTGGCTCGTGATCGGCTACGGCTTCTTCGCTTCGGTGCTGCCGGTGTGGCTGCTGCTCGCGCCGCGCGACTATCTGTCGACCTTCCTCAAGATCGGCACGATCGTGCTGCTGGCCGTCGCGATCTTCTTCTCGGCACCGTATCTGCAGATGCCGGCGGTGACCAAGTTCATCGATGGCACCGGTCCGGTGTTCCAGGGCAACCTGTTCCCGTTCCTGTTCATCACGATCGCCTGCGGCGCCGTGTCGGGCTGGCATTCGATCATTTCCTCAGGCACGACGCCGAAGCTGCTGTCGAACGAATCCGAGGCACGCATGGTCGGCTACGGCGGCATGCTTACCGAGGCCGCGGTGGCGATCATGGCGATCATCGCCGCGAGCGCGCTGCATCCGGGCGTCTACTTCGCGATGAACTCGCCGAGCGCGCTGATCGGCGCCGACGTTACGAGCGCGGCGACGGCGATCAGCCAGTGGGGCTTCGTCGTCACCCCGGAGCAACTGACGCAGACCGCAAAGGACATCGGCGAATCGACCATCCTTTCGCGCGCCGGCGGCGCGCCCACGCTCGCGGTCGGCATGGCCCAGCTGCTGCACGGAATCATGCCGAGCGAAGGCATGATGGCGTTCTGGTACCACTATGCGATTCTGTTCGAGGCGTTGTTCATCCTGACGACCGTGGACGCTGGCACGCGCGTCGGCCGCTTCATGATCCAGGAGCTCGCCGGTCTCGCCGTGCCGGCGTTGAAGAAAACGGAGTCCTGGACCGCGAACATCGTTACGACGATCTTCTGCGTCGCGATCTGGGGCTATTTCCTTTACGCAGGCGCGACCGATCCGCTCGGCGGCATCAACACGCTGTGGCCGCTGTTCGGCATCGCCAACCAGATGCTCGCGGCGATCGCGCTGACCTTGTGCCTCGTCGTCGTCGTCAAGAAGAAGCTCGCGCGCTACGCCTGGGTGCCGGGCATTCCTGCCGCATGGCTCGTCATCTGCACACTGAGCGCGGGTTGGGTGAAGCTGTTCGACGCGAAGATCGGCTTCCCCGCCGCCGCGGCGAAGTACGCGCAGGGCATCGCGGACGGCAAGCTGATCGCACCGGCGAAGACCGCTGCCGAAATGCAGCAGATCGTCACCAACAACACGATCGACGCGGCGCTTACTGGCTTGTTCATGGCCCTCGTCGTCGCCACCGTGGCATTCGGAGTGCGCGCGATCCTCAAGGCGAACGCGACCGCGCAACCGACCGTGAACGAGGAGCCGTACGTTGCCTTGAGTTCGTTGGTGCGCTCATCCTGATCGCGAAGTCAAAAAGCGGCCATCCGTGGCCGCACTTCTCAAATGAGCATGAATAGGTCTTTGCAGAATGTCTGGCGCCGCGCCGTGCAAACGGCGCGGCTCGCGATCGGCGTGCCCGATTACGACACTTACGTATTGCACCTGCGCCGCCATCATCCCGAACGCGTGATTCCGAGCTACGAGGAATTCTTCCGCCAGCGCCAGGATGCGCGCTACAAGAACGGCGGCACGCGCGGCTGCTGCTGAACCCGCCCTCGGGTTCCCCGGCCCCACCTGGCGACCCTGCCCGTGTTCGATTGATCCGCCGTGCGGAGCATGCGTTCCACGGCGCCGCGGCTTGCGCTCCATTCCATTGCTGATACGCTGCGCGTAACCAACAGGGGAGCGAAGAATGAGTCTGAAGCTGCGCTTGATCGTGATGAATTTCCTCCAGTTCTTCGTCTGGGGGGCCTGGCTGATCTCGATCGGTGCGTACTGGTTCCAGAACAAGCATTGGTCGGGCACGCAGTTCGGCGCGATCTTCTCGACGATGGGCATCGCCTCGCTGTTCATGCCCACGATCGCCGGCATCCTCGCCGATCGCTGGATCAACGCCGAGCGCCTCTACGGCATTCTCCATCTGCTCGGCGCCGGGCTGTTGCTGGTGTTGCCGACGGTCGAGGATCCGAGCACGTTCTTCTGGGTGATCCTGCTGACGATGATGTGCTACATGCCGACGATCGCGCTCGCGATCGCGGTGTCGTACAACGCGCTCAAGCAAGGCGGCGAAGACATCGTGCAGGTGTACCCGCCGATCCGCGTCTGGGGCACGATCGGTTTCGTCGTCGCTCTGTGGGTGATCGCGCTGCTGCACCTCGGTACTTCGCCGGGCCAGTTCTACGTCGCCGCCACCGCGGCGGTTGCCCTCGGCCTGTATGCATTCACGCTGCCGCCCTGCCCGCCCAAGCTCGGTCGCCCGTTCGACCAGGCGTTGGGCGATCCGCAGAAACTCGAAGTCGGTGCGCTCGACGCGTTCGGCCGCTCGAACCGGTTCGCTCTGCTCGTCGACACCTTCGGCCTGCGTGCGTTCACCCTGTTCAAGAACCCAAAGCTCGCGATCTTCTTCATCTTCGCCATGCTGCTTGGCGCCGCGCTGCAGCTTACCAACGCCTACGGCGACACGTTCCTGCACGACTTCGCCAAACTCGATGCGTACAAGGGCAACTTCGCCGTGCGCTATCCCGAGTTCATCATGTCGATCTCGCAGATCTCGGAAACGCTGTGCATCCTGCTGATCCCGTTCTTCCTCAAGCGCTTCGGCATCAAGACCGTCATGCTGCTCTCCATGATCGCCTGGACGCTGCGCTTCGGCCTGTTTGCCTACGGCGATCCGGGATCGGGTCTGTGGATGATCGTGCTGTCGTGCATCGTCTACGGCCTCGCCTTCGACTTCTTCAACATCTCGGGCTCCCTGTTCGTCGAAGGCCAGAGCGACGAGAAGATCCGCGCCAGCGCGCAAGGCCTGTTCATGCTGATGACCAACGGCATCGGTGCCGTGCTCGGCAGCACGATCTCGGGCTATGTCATCGATCGCTTCTTCACCGACCACGCCTGCGGCGAGGCCGTGGCGATCTGCAAGAACTGGCCCGGTATCTGGACGACGTTCGCGCTGTATGCGCTCGTCACCGGCGTTGCGTTCGCCCTGCTGTTCAAGCACAAGCACGAGCCGGACGCGATGGCGAAGGCGCAGATCGCGCACTGATGCACTTGCTTCCTCCTCGCGATGGGAGAATGGAAGCGTATACAATGTCGCAATGTTCATCGGCCTGTACCGCATAACCCCGCCAGTCGCTCTCGCGCCGATGGCGGGTGTCACCGACAAACCGTTCCGCCAGCTTTGCAAGAAGCTCGGCGCGGGTCTGGCCGTGTCCGAGATGACGACGAGCGATCCGCGCCTGTGGACCACGCGCAAGTCGCTCAAGCGCATGGATCACGCCGGCGAGCCCGATCCGGTCAGCGTGCAGATCGCCGGCTACGATCCGACGATGCTCGCCGAGGCGGCACGCTACAACGTCGACCACGGCGCGCAGATCATCGACATCAACATGGGCTGCCCGGCGAAGAAGGTGTGCAACGTCCACGCGGGCTCGGCGCTGCTGCAGGACGAGGCACTGGTCGCGCGCATCTGCGAGGCGACCGCGCGCGCAGTGAACGTACCGGTGACGCTGAAGATCCGCACCGGCTGGAACCGCGACAACAAGAACGGCGTGCGTATCGCGCGCATTGCGCAGGACAGCGGCATCGCCGCGCTAGCCGTGCACGGGCGCACACGCGCCGACCTGTACAACGGCGAGGCCGAGTACGACACGATCGCGGCGATCAAGGCAGCCGTGTCGGTTCCGGTGTTCGCCAACGGCGATATCGACTCGCCGCAGAAGGCGCGCGACGTGCTGAAGTATACAAATTGCGACGGCGTGCTGATCGGTCGCGCCGCGCAGGGACGGCCATGGATCTTCCGCGAGATCGCGCACTTCCTCGCCACCGGCGAAACGCTAGCAGCGCCCTCGCCCGCCGAAGTCTGCGCGATCCTTGTCGAGCATCTGGAAAACCTCTACGCGTTCTACGGCGAACAACAGGGCGTACGCATTGCGCGCAAGCATCTGGGCTGGTACGCGAAAGACCGCGAGGAAAACGCCGCTTTTCGCAACATCGTCAACCGAGCCGAAACCGCGGCCGAACAGCTGCGCCTCACGCGCGAGTATTTCGGCGAGTCCGCCTCGCTCGCACGCGCGGCCTGATTGCCGCATCACCGCCGAGAGCGGTGCTTTGCAGAAACGCGCCAACCAGCGCGCCGTGGTATTTCGAGCGGCGCAGCACCCACGACAAACGCCGGCGCAAATCGAGGAACGGTGTGTGCAGCGCCGTCAGCCGTCGTGCCCTCACCGCATCGACGACCGCGACCGCGGGCAGGCAAGCAATGCCGAGACCTGCAATGACGGCCTGCTTGATCGCCTCGCTCTGGCCGAGCTCGAGCACGGTCTGGCCCGGCGGCAGCGAAGCAAGGATGCGTTCGGTCATCGCGCGCGTGCCCGAACCGTCTTCGCGCAGGATCCAGCGCGCGCTGGCGAAATCGTCTGCGCGCAGGCGCTTGCGCTGCGCCAGCGCATGATCGGGTCGCGTGCAGATCACCAGTTCATCTTCGCGCCAAGGGCGCACGTCGATGTCCATGTGCGCGACCGCACCTTCGACACAACCGAGATCAAGCGTGTGATCTAGCACGCGCTCGACGATCGTGTCGGTGTTTTCGACCGCGAGTCTGATCGCCACCTTCGGGTGCTCCGCGGTGAACGCGCCAAGCAGGTCGCCGACGAGATAGTTGCCGATCGTGTTGCTCGCGCCGAGGCGCAGTTCGCCTTCGAGCGCGGCGCCGTGCCCGTGCACGCTGCGCCGCAGCTCGGCGGTGCGCTCGAGGATTTCCTGGGCGAGAGGCAGCGCATCGCGGCCGCGTTCGCCGAGATAAAGCCGCCCGCGCTTGCGGTCGAACAAATCCGCGCCCAACTGCGATTCCAGCTCGGCCAGGGCCATGCTCAGCGCGGGTTGGGACAGATGCAGCTGCTCGGCCGCCGCGCGCACGCTGCCTTCGCGCGCTACCGCGACGAAAACCTCGAGCTGGCGCAAGGAAATGCCTAGCATCAGCGAATCTTATCGCCTAGATAAATAGTTTTCAATTTTCTTATAGATGACGCGGGTCGAGAATAGGCCAAATTCCGCGGATTTCCGATCGTGAATGCCAGCACCCTCGCCAACTCCACCACCAGCTCCGCCGGCAATCCGCTGCGGCGCTTTCTGCCCGGGCTAGCGCTCGCGCTCACGCTCGGCGTGGTCGGATTGCTGCTTGCCGGTTGGGCGCCCTTGCAGCGTGCGCAGATCAGCGCACTGACAATTGCGATCGTTCTCGGCATGACCATCGGCAACAGCTTCGGCGCGCAACTGCCGGCGACGTTGTCGCCAGGCGTGGTGTTCGCCCAACAGAAGTTGCTGCGTCTCGGTGTGATCCTTTATGGCCTGCGCCTGTCGTTCGGCCAGATCGCCGCGATCGGCCCGGCCGGGCTTGCGATCGACGCGATCATCGTCGTCGGTACGCTCGCACTGGGTTCGTTCCTCGGCCGGCGCCTGTTCGGCCTCGACCGCGACAGCGCGCTGCTGACCGGCGTCGGCAGCGCGATCTGCGGTGCGGCGGCCGTGCTCGCGCTCGAGCGCGTGCTCAAGCCCGATCCGGCCAAGGTCGCGATCGCGGTCGCCACGGTCGTGCTGTTCGGCACGCTCGACATCTTCCTCTACCCCGCGCTGTATCCGTACCTGCACATGGACGCGGCGCACTTCGGTCTCTACACCGGCGCGACTGTGCACGAGGTCGCCCAGGTGATCGCCGTGGGCAGCGCGATTGATCCGGCAACCGCCGATAGCGCCGTCGTGGTCAAGCTGACGCGTGTCATGTTGCTGGTGCCGGTACTGTTCTTCTTCGGCTGGCGCCAGGCGAAGCTCGCAAAATCCACCGGCGGCGAGAAGACAAAAGTGCCGCTGCCGTGGTTCGCGCTCGCCTTTGTCGCGGTCAGCGCGATCAATTCGCTAGTTACCTTCCCGCCGGCGATCAAGGCGCCGCTGCTGACCTTTGATACGCTTCTGCTCGCCACCGCGATGGCGGCCCTCGGTCTCGAGACCCGCGTCGCCAAGCTGCGCAGTCTCGGCCCGAAGCCGCTGCTGCTTGCCGCGCTGCTGTGGCTGTGGCTGATCCTCGGTGGTGCCGCGATGGTGCACACCCTGGCTTGAAACAACGGAGCAGGCCTGCGTACGCGGGCCTGCTCCTATCTGCACTTACTGCATCGAGTTGCCGAGCTTGCTCGACACCGCCGCCGTCGCACCCGGCACAAGCGGCACCCCGATCGACTTGCCTGATCCCTGACCGTTCTGCGCGGCGGCCGGGCCGCTGCCCATGAACAGATCGCTCATGGTCGGCAGATCGGTGTCGCAAGCATGGTTGAGGCAGGGCAAACCGAGACCGGCCTCGATCGATTTCAGCAGCGAGAAATGGTTGTAGTAGACCACGCTCTGCACGCCACCCGCTGCGTAGTTGGTATCGACGATCACCGGCACCTGATTGACGTTCGGCGCAAGGCTATAGTCGTTCTCGTCCCAGACGACGACGATGGCGTTCTTGCCCTTGTGCCAAACGGGCGATTTCTTGATCGCGCCGACGAGCTTGCGCAGCGTCATGTCGCCGCGCAGGATCAACGCCGGGTTCAAGCCCGACTGCGAGCCGTCATCGCTTGGATCGTAGGCGCAGCTCTGGTCGGAGTTGCCACGGCCGTGCTGATCGTTGCACTGGTTCGGCGCGATCAGCGAATAGGTCGGCACGTTGCCCGCGGCCAGGTCGGCGTAGAGACCGTCGGCGCCGGTGAAATCGACGACGTTGTCGAGGCTGTTGTTCGGATCCCAACCTTCCTGCACGTTCTGGAAGTAGACGAATGGGTTGTGCTTGGCCGCGTACAGCGCGACGATTCCGCTCGATGCCAGCGCCGGTTTCATCGGCGGCAGAATCGCGGCGAAATTCGTGTTGTTGGTGAACAGTCCGTCGCTGTAGTTGACGTTGTCGGCGCCTTCTTGCGGCAGGTTTTCCTGGTAGCTCTTCCAGCTCATGCCGGCGGCGACGAGTTGATCGGCGATGGTCTTGCCGGAGGTGTGATTGGCGGCCGGGTAGGATTTCTGACCGTCGATATTGACCGTTCCGGGCGCGCCCTGGGTTTCGTTCGTCGTATCGATCGCCGGAATCGCCGCATCGGTGCCGACGCCCGCGATCGGGCAGATATTCGGGCTGGCCGGTGTGTCGGAGTTGACCGTCGCCGAGGCGAGATTCGTGGTGCAGTAGAAATTGTGCCAGTCGGGATAGTTGTCGCTCTGCACGCCGAAGTTCGACCCACCGACGATCTCGAGGTAGTTGCTCAGGCTCGGATGGGCGACGGCGAAATAGTTCGTCGCCAGGTTCGTGGTGCGCGCGTAGTAGTTGGTGAATGGCGCGTTCGGATTGCCGATGATCTGGCTGTAGCCGTGGTTCTCCATCATGACCACGAACACGTGATCCAGATGCGGAATGCCGGTCGGCACGGGACCTTCGGCGGCAAAAGCGCCGGAAATGGCACAGGACAACGCTCCGATAGCGGCAGCAATTCTTTTCATGACGGTTATACCTCGCGTGGATTGAAGGAAAGACTCCCATCGACCCCCAGGTTGCGCGGAACGAACCGCCCAACCACCCCAAGTCGGGGCGCGAGTGTGTGTTGCTGTTGTGTCAGGCAGATGACGCCGCGACGGGCGGCGTCATGCCGGCTGCCTAGAACCTATCTCAAAACGTGGCGAGCGAAGACAGTTCGCGTGACGCCGGAGCACAGGAACCGGAGTTTACTGATAGTAAATGAGGATTCCGAGCACCGCCGGCGCGCGAAATGTCAAGCGCAGCAGTTTTGAGATGGGTTCTACTTGGTGCCGAACAGGCGATCGCCCGCATCGCCCAGACCCGGCACGATGTAGCCGTGATCGTTGAGATGGCTGTCGATCGCCGCGGCGTAAATCGGCACGTCGGGATGCGCTTCCTGCAGCGTCTTGATGCCCTCGGGCGCGGCGACGAGACAGACGAACTTGATCGCACGCGCGCCGCGGTCCTTGATCCGATCGAGGGCGGCAACAGCCGAATGTCCGGTCGCGAGCATTGGATCGAGCACGACGGCGAGGCGCTCGCCGATGTCCAACGGCAGCTTGCAGTAGTACTCAATTGCTTCGAGCGTATGCGGATCGCGGTACAAGCCGACATGGCCGACGCGCGCTGAAGGGATCAGATCGAGCATGCCATCGAGCAGGCCGTTGCCGGCGCGCAGGATCGAGATCAGGCAGAGTTTCTTCGACGACAGCATTGGCGCATTGATCGTCGCGAGCGGCGTTTCGATCTGCGTCGTTTCCAGCGGCAGATCGCGCGTGACCTCGTAGGCGAGCAAGGTCGCGATCTCGCGCAGCAGTTGGCGGAACTCGGCGGTCGAGGCCTCCTTGCGCCGCATGAGCGTGAGCTTGTGCTGTACCAGCGGGTGATCGATTACGACGACGTTGGACATGGGTTCGTTCCTCTGTTTTCGTCATTCCTGTGCGAGCGGGAACGACGAGCGAAAGCATTCAAAATACCGTTCCGTCGCTGACGATGTTCAGCGGCGGCGCGCCACCGGGACGCTTCTCGGCGGCGATCTTGCGCCCGGCCGTCCACGTGCCGCCTTCGAGCACGCGCGCAAGCGGCAGGCTCGCCGCGTCGAGGCCGAGCTTGGCGCGGATGCGTGCGGCCAGGCGATCGAGGCCGATCACGGTCAGCGCGCGCCATTCGACAATCGCCGCATGGTCGACCGTCAGCGCCTGGGTATACAAATTCGCATCGCGTGCGGCGATCACACCGAAGTCGATCAGCAGGCCACCGTTGCGGTATTCGGGCAAGCCGGTGAGCTCATCGAGATCGGTGACTTCGAGGCCGCCGTCGGCCAGCGGTTCGAGCAGCGAATAGGCCAGCCACTGGGTGAGCTTGTGGAATGGCACGAGACCGTCGGTCGGGTCGCTCGCATCGTTCGCGGCGCACGGGTGCTTCCAGCAATCGCCGAGATCGACGCCGCCGATTTCGAGCCGCCCCGGCCATACGGGGCCAAGCGCGTGCAGCAGGGTTCCGAGCAGCAGCGTCGCCGGAATTTTCCCATCGACCGCACGCGATTTGAGATGGTCGTAGAGATTGCCGAGGCGCGCGGGCGTGCCGAACACGTTGGCGTTCACGCGCGCTGCCGCGCCGAGCCTGCGTAACAAATTCACGCGACCTTCGACGCCGACCAGCGGATTCATCGCATCGACCTGGAACCCGTGCTCGACATCGCCGCTGGCGATCTGCATCAGCGCCGACGCATCGCTGCGCAGTGGGTCGCTCTTGTCGGCGGCGAACGCGCCGTTGACGAACATGTCGAAGCTCGCCACGCCAAGGCCTTCCGAGCGCGAAAAGCCCTTGTGATGCGCCTCGTCGTAGTACTCCCACGAGGCGCCGGCGCCGGCATCGAGCAACACGCTCGGAATGGTGAGATCGATGCCGATGCGCGCGCGCTCCGCCGCGTGTTCCGGGCCGGACAATCTACGCTGCGCGACCAACTCGCTCCAGCGGTGGATGCCGCCCGCCTCGAAATGACGGCGACGGCTGTGGATCGGCACGTTGAGGTCGGGAAAGCGTTTGCGCATCACGCCGAGCACGTAGTCGGCGCAGGCGTCGAGCTTGTCTTCGTGCCAGGTGAAATGCGGCGTCTTGCCCGCCTCGGCCGCGGCCATGATGCGAGCGCAACGTTCGCGCACGGCGGCGGCGCTCAGCAATTTCAGCGCAGCCTGCTTTTCCCTGCTCTCCGCTCCCTGCTCGCCGTTACTCATTCAGTCCCCGCCCCTTCGCCTTCTCCAGCTCCGCCGCCGACGGCGCCGCCTCGGTGCTGAAGTAGCCCGCGGCGACCTTGGCGTCCATCTCCACGCGCGCGTCCTGCGGAATCAGCTCATCGGGAATCGCCACGCGTTCCACTACCTCGATGCCCTGCTCGGTCAGCGCGCCGTGCTTCATATTGCTCATCGACGCCCAACGATCGATGCGCGTGATGCCAAGCCAGTGGAACACGTCGGGCATCAGCTCCTGGAAGCGCATGTCCTGCACGCCGGCGACGCATTCGGTGCGCGCGAAATAGGTTTCGGCGCGGTCGCCGCCTTCCTGGCGCTTGCGCGCGTTGTAGACGAGGAATTTGGTCACCTCGCCGAGCGCGCGGCCTTCCTTGCGGTTGTAGACGACGAGGCCGACGCCGCCTTGTTGTGCCATCTCGATGCAGACCTCGATGCCGTGCGCGAGATACGGGCGGCAGGTGCAGATGTCCGAGCCGAACACGTCCGAGCCGTTGCATTCGTCGTGCACGCGGCAGGCGACTTTGGTCGCGCTCTTGCCGAGCTGGTTGATGTCGCCGAAAAAGTACAGCGTCATGCCGCCGATCGGCGGCAGGAACACGTGCAGGTCGGGGCGCGTGACGAGTTCGGGAAACATGCCGCCGGTCTGCTCGAACAGGCCGCGGCGCAGATCCGATTCCTTGATGCCGAAACGCTGCGCGATGCCGGGCAGATGCCAGACCGGATCGACCGCGGCCTTGGTCACTTTCACATCGCCGTTCGCGTGCAGGATGTGGCCGTCGGCTTTGAGCCGGCCTGCCTCAATCGCATCCTTGAGTTCGGGCATGTTGATGTGTGCGCGGGTCACCGCGATCGTCGGGCGAATATCGGCGCCCGCGGCGATCTCGTCGGCGAACGCGGTCGCGACCATGTGTCCCCACGGATCGAGCGAGACAATCTTGTCCTGCCCTTGCGCGTTCTTCTCCCACCACTGCACGTGCGGGCCGATCGCGTCGGCCGGCGCAGTATTGGTCAGGTCGGGGCGATGGCCGCGGTCGAGGCGACCGGAGGCGATTGCGAGTGCGCGGTAGACCGCGTAGGCACCAGAGTGGGTGCCGATGACGTTGCGTTTGGCGGGATCGGTCAGCGAGGCGATAATGGGCCCGCGCTGCTTGGGCGTCGGCGCACCCCAGTGGATCGGCGCCGCCTGACCGCGGCTGTCGGGATGCGAGGTCAGGACGATATGACGTGAACTCATGTCTTTATGTAGTCACAAAAAAGCAGCATACAGAGTTTTGTGGCCGTGTAAAGTGGGCGAAAACCCCTCTCCGCCGTCATTCCCGCGAAGGCGGGAATGACGAACCAGGAAAATGTGCAGGCGCATGGCTTCTACATCCAAATAGCCGTCTAAACGTCCAAATAAGCGGACGCTGAACACGCGGCCCCCACGCAGTCTTCGCGGCTGCAAATCGGCGCTCATACGTGTATGATGCGCGGTTTACATCTTTCCATCCGAATCAAAGGATATATGCCGACATGAGCACCACCCTGTTCACCTCCGAATCGGTGTCCGAAGGTCATCCGGACAAAGTCGCCGACCAGATCTCCGACGCCGTCCTCGACGCCATCCTGGCGCAGGACAAGAAGGCACGCGTTGCCTGCGAAACGCTGGTGAAAACGGGCGTGGCCATCGTTGCGGGCGAAGTGACGACGAGCGCGTGGATCGACCTCGAAGGCATCACGCGCAAGGTCATCCTCGACATCGGCTACAACAGCTCCGACGTCGGCTTCGACGGCGCCACCTGCGGCGTGCTCAACCTCATCGGCAAGCAGTCGCCCGACATCAACCAGGGCGTCGACCGCAAGTCGCCGGAAGAACAGGGCGCAGGCGACCAGGGCCTGATGTTCGGCTACGCGACCAACGAAACGCGTGACTACATGCCGGCCGCGATCTACTACTCGCACCGTCTCGTCGAACAACAGACCAAGGTGCGCAAGAAGGGCAAGCTCAAGTGGCTGCGTCCCGATGCGAAGTCGCAGGTCACGCTGCGCTACGAAGACGGCAAGGCCGTCGCGATCGACGCCGTCGTGCTGTCGACCCAGCACGATCCGTCGGTCAAGCAGAAAGACCTGATCGCCGGCGTGCGCGAGGAAATCCTCAACCCGGTCCTGCCGGCCAAGTGGCTGCACAAGGGCACCAAGTTCCACATCAACCCGACCGGCAAGTTCGTCATCGGCGGCCCGGTCGGCGACTGCGGCCTGACCGGCCGCAAGATCATCGTCGACACCTACGGCGGCTGGGCCCGCCACGGCGGCGGCGCGTTCTCGGGCAAGGATCCGTCCAAGGTCGACCGCTCGGCTGCGTACGCGGCACGCTACGTGGCCAAGAACATCGTCGCGGCCGGCCTCGCCGACCGTTGCGAAATCCAGGTCAGCTACGCGATCGGCGTGGCTGAGCCGACCTCGATCTCGGTGACCACGTTCGGCACCGGCAAGATCAGCGACGAGAAGATCGAGAAGCTCGTGCGCAAGCACTTCGACCTGCGCCCGTACGGCATCATCAAGATGCTGGATCTGATCCACCCGATGTACCAGCAGACCGCTGCTTATGGTCACTTCGGCCGCACGCCGCAGGAGATCAAGCTGCCGAACGGCGAAAAGTACACCACGTTCTCGTGGGAGAAGACCGACAAGGCCGAACAGCTGCGCGCGGATGCGAAGCTGAAGTAAGCCTCATTTCTCCAGTTCACGAAAAAGGCCGCTCACGCGGCCTTTTTTGTTGCCCATGGCCGGGCCCGGAGTTATCGGCAATCTTTTGCGACGGAACTTTTGCACTTGCCGTCCTATCAATGCCTCAACGCTTTTCGGAGCCGTTGCACCATGCGCCGCTATTTGCTGCTCGCCTTCGCACTGCTGTTCGCAAGTCCACACGCCTTCGCCCTGCGCTGTGGCAATCTCCTGGTCAATCGAGAAATGCAGGATTTCCAGGTCCGCGACCGCTGCGGCGCCCCGTTCTGGACCGAAAGCTATGCGGCCTACGACCTACTCGGTTCGCGCGACACCGGCCAGATCGCGCGCGAAGTGCAGTTCGACATCTGGTACTACAACTTTGGGCCGAACAACCTGATGCACCGCCTCGTCTTCCGCGACGGCATCCTCAAAGACGACGACACCCTGGGCTACGGCGTCCGCGAGATCGGCACCAAGTGCGATCCGCTGATGCGATTTGTCGACCTGAGCGTAGGTGAGCTGGTTGCCTTCTGCGGCGAGCCGATCTCGCGCCGTCAGAATAGCGACACTGTCGTCAACCGGCTGTCCCCCGAATACCGCCATGTCCGCGAACAACGGCGGGAATTGTGGACCTACGATTTCGGCGAAAGCCGTTTCCTGCGGCAACTGCAGCTCGTCGAGGGACGCGTGGTATCGGCACAGGCCATCGCGCGCTGACGCCGCATTTTTAGCAAAAGAAAAAGGCCGCTTGCGCGGCCTTTTTCGTTGTTGCGAGGCGAAGACTCCGCCGCTTACTCTCCTTGCACCTCACCGACGAACTCGGTCACGCCGCCACGCAGCGTCTCGAAGTCGGCGTCGGACAGCGCGCCGGCCTTCTTGCGACGCTGCTTGTGGTACGCAAGACCGGTACCCGCCGGGATGAGGCGACCGACGATGACGTTCTCCTTGAGTCCGCGCAGCGTGTCGCGCGTGCCGCGCACGGCGGCTTCGGTGAGCACTCGGGTGGTCTCTTGGAACGAGGCCGCCGAGATGAACGACTCCGTGGCAAGAGAAGCCTTCGTGATACCCAAGAGCATCGGATCGAATTCGGCCGGACGCTCGTCGCGCGACTTGGCACGCGCGTTTTCGTCGGCGACGCGCTTGCGATCGCTCTGCTCGCCCTTGAGGTAACGCGTGTCGCCCGGGACGGTGATCTCGACCTTGCGCAGCATCTGGCGAATGATCGCTTCGATGTGCTTGTCGTTGATGCGCACGCCCTGCAGGCGATACACGTCCTGGATTTCCTTGACCAGGTAGGCGGCCAGCGGCTCGACGCCGAGCAAACGGAGAATATCGTGCGGATTCGGCTCGCCGTCGACGACGGTTTCGCCCTTCTCCACATGCTCGCCTTCGAAGACGATGACTTGACGCCACTTCGGGATCAGCTCCTCGTGATCGTCACCGTCCGCATCCTTGATGACGAGACGCTGCTTGCCCTTGGTGTCCTTGCCGAAGCTGACCACGCCGGAAACTTCAGCGAGGATCGCCGGCTCCTTCGGCTTGCGCGCTTCGAACAGGTCGGCCACGCGCGGCAGACCACCGGTGATGTCGCGCGTCTTCGAGGTCTCCTGCGGTATACGTGCGACGACGTCGCCCACGCCCACTTCCGCCCCATCCTGCAGGCTGATGATCGCGCCGGCGGGCAAAAAGTACTGCGCCGGGATATCGGTGCCGGGCAGACGCAGGTCCTTGCCCTTCTTGTCTTCGAGACGCACGATCGGACGCAGGTCTTTGGCCTGCGTGCCGCGGCGCTTCGGATCGGTGACGACCGCCGACTCGAGGCCAGTCAGTTCGTCGGTCTGCGCCTGCACGGTCACGCCGTCGATGAAGTCGATGAAGCGCACCTTGCCGGCCACTTCGGTGACGATCGGATGCGTATGCGGATCCCAGTTCGCAATGGTCTGGCCAGCCTTGACCGCCGAACCATCCTTGACCGAAATCGTCGCGCCGTACGGCACCTTGTAGCGCTCGCGCTCGCGACCATGTGCGTCCATGATCGACAGCTCGCCCGAACGCGACACGGCGACGAGATGGCCGGCACTGTGCTGCACGGTCTTCAGGTTGTTGAACTTGACCGAACCGGTGGTCTTCACCGACACGTTGTCCACCGCCGCCGCACGCGACGCCGCACCACCGATGTGGAACGTGCGCATGGTCAGCTGGGTGCCGGGTTCGCCGATCGACTGCGCGGCGATGACGCCGACCGCTTCACCCATGTTGACGAGGTGGCCGCGCGCGAGATCGCGCCCGTAGCAGTGTGCACAGATGCCGAAGCTCGATTCGCAAGTGATCGGCGAGCGCACGAGCAGGGTCTGCACGCCGGCGACCTCGAGCTTCTCGACCCACTTTTCGTCGAGCAGCGTGTTGCGCGTGACGATCGGTTCGTCGTCGTTGCCCGGGGCATAGGTATCGGTGGCGACGACACGGCCGAGCACGCGATCCTTCAGCGGTTCGACGACGTCGCCGCCTTCGACGATGGCGGTCATCGTCAGGCCGTTGAGCGTGCCGCAGTCCGGTTCCGTGACGACGACGTCCTGTGCCACGTCGACCAGACGACGCGTCAGGTAACCCGAGTTCGCGGTCTTCAACGCCGTATCCGCCAGACCCTTACGTGCGCCGTGCGTCGAGTTGAAGTACTGCAGCACGTCGAGACCTTCGCGGAAGTTCGCCTTGATCGGCGTCTCGATGATCGAGCCGTCCGGACGCGCCATCAGGCCGCGCATACCGGCAAGCTGGCGGATCTGCGCCGCGCTACCGCGCGCGCCGGAGTCGGCCATGATGTAGAGCGAGTTCATCGACTTCTGCTCGACCGTCTCGCCCTTGGCGTTCTGGACCTTGTCGAAGCCGATACCCTTCATCATCGCCGCGGCGACGAGTTCATTGGTGCGCGACCAGATGTCGACGACCTTGTTGTAGCGCTCGCCGGCGGTGACGAGACCGGAAGCGAACTGCTCCTGGATTTCACCGACGTCTTTCTCCGCGACTTCGAGGATCTTCGCCTTCTCACCCGGGATCTTCATGTCGTCGATGCCGATCGAGATGCCCGCGCGCGTGGCGTAGTTGAAGCCCGTGTACATGAGCTTGTCGGCGAACACGACCGTGTCCTTGAGGCCGAGGCGGCGGTAGCACTGGTTGATCAGTCGGCCGATTGCCTTCTTCGACAGCTCGACATTGACGAGCTCGAACGGCAGCCCCTCGGGAATGATCTCGGCGAGCAGCGAGCGGCCAACCGTGGTCTCGACGATCGACGATTTCTTCGTGCGCTCGCCGTCTTCGCCGACCTGCGTCTCGACCAGGCGCACTTTGATCTTGGCGTGCAATTCCACCGCACGATTGTCATAGGCGCGCTTCACTTCCGCCGTGTTGGCGAAAACCATGCCCTCGCCCTTCGCGTTGATCAGCTCACGCGTCATGTAGTACAGGCCGAGCACGACGTCCTGCGACGGCACAATGATCGGGTCACCGTTCGCCGGCGACAGGATGTTGTTCGACGACATCATCAGCGCGCGCGCTTCGAGCTGCGCTTCGAGCGACAGCGGCACGTGCACGGCCATCTGGTCACCGTCGAAGTCGGCGTTGAACGCGGTGCAGACGAGCGGATGCAGCTGGATCGCCTTGCCTTCGACCAGCACCGGCTCGAACGCCTGGATGCCGAGACGATGCAGCGTCGGCGCGCGGTTGAGCAGCACCGGATGCTCGCGGATCACCTCTTCAAGGATGTCCCACACCTCGGCTTCTTCGCGCTCGACCAGCTTCTTCGCTGCCTTGATCGTGGTGGCGAGACCACGGCGCTGCAGCTTGGAGAAGATGAACGGCTTGAACAGTTCGAGCGCCATCTTCTTCGGCAGGCCGCACTCGTGCAGCTTGAGCGTCGGGCCGACCACGATGACCGAACGGCCGGAGTAGTCGACGCGCTTGCCGAGCAGGTTCTGGCGGAAGCGGCCCTGCTTGCCCTTGATCATGTCGGCGAGCGACTTCAGCGCGCGCTTGTTCGTGCCGGTGATGGCGCGACCGCGGCGGCCGTTGTCCATCAGTGCGTCGACCGCTTCCTGCAGCATGCGCTTTTCGTTGCGCACGATGATGTCGGGCGCATTGAGCTCGAGCAGGCGCTTCAAGCGGTTGTTGCGGTTGATGACGCGGCGGTACAGATCGTTGAGATCGGACGTCGCGAAGCGGCCGCCATCGAGCGGAACGAGCGGACGCAGATCGGGCGGCAGCACCGGCAGCACGGTCATGACCATGTATTCGGGACGGTTGCCCGACTCGAGGAAGGCCTCGACCAGCTTGATGCGCTTGGACAGGCGCTTGAGCTTCGTCTCGGAATTGGTCGACGCGATCTCTTCGCGCAGCTTGATCAGCTCGGCATTGAGGTCGATCGTCTTGAGCAGCTCGTAGACCGCCTCGGCGCCCATGCGCGCGTCGAACTCGTCGCCGTGCTCCTCGACCGCCTGCAGGTACTGCTCTTCGTTGAGCAGCTGGCCACGCGTCAACGCAGTCAGGCCCGGATCGACGACGACATAGGCTTCGAAATACAGGATACGCTCGATGTCGCGCAGGGTCATGTCGAGCATGAGACCGATGCGCGACGGCAGCGACTTCAAGAACCAGATGTGTGCGACCGGCGAGGCCAGCTCGATGTGGCCCATGCGCTCGCGGCGCACCTTGGTCAGGGTCACTTCGGTGCCGCACTTCTCGCAGACGACGCCGCGGTGCTTCATGCGCTTGTACTTGCCGCACAGGCACTCGTAGTCCTTGATCGGACCGAAGATGGCCGCGCAGAACAGGCCGTCGCGCTCGGGCTTGAACGTGCGGTAATTGATCGTTTCCGGCTTCTTCACTTCGCCGAACGACCACGAACGGATCAGCTCCGGCGAGGCCAGCGCGATCTTGATCGAGTCGAAATCGAGCGACTGGCGGGTTTGGTTGAAGAGGTTAAGCAAGTCTTTCATTGTCTATCTCCGGGGAGGAGGAAATTCTGGGACTGGAGTCGGGAGCGCGGATCGCGGCGCGGAAGGGTCAACCTCCCGCGCCGGATGAGATCAATGTTCCTCGAGCTCCATGTTGATCGCGAGAGAACGAATCTCCTTGACCAGCACGTTGAACGACTCGGGCATGCCCGCAGCCATCTCGTGGTTGCCGTCGACGATGTTCTTGTACATCTGGTTGCGGCCCGGAACGTCGTCGGATTTCACCGTCAGCATTTCCTGCAGCGTGTACGCCGCACCGTAGGCCTCGAGCGCCCAGACTTCCATTTCGCCGAAGCGCTGACCGCCGAACTGCGCTTTGCCGCCCAGCGGCTGCTGGGTGACCAGCGAGTACGGGCCGGTCGAACGCGCGTGCATCTTGTCGTCGACGAGATGGTTGAGCTTGAGCATGTGCATGTAGCCGACCGTGACCGAGCGGTCGAACGCCTCGCCCGTGCGGCCGTCGTACAGCGTGGTCTGGCCCGACTCCGGCAGATCGGCGAGCTTGAGCATGTGCTTGATCTCGCTTTCGGCGGCGCCGTCGAACACCGGCGTCGACATCGGCACGCCTTCCTGCAGATTGTTCGCCAGGGCGAGGATTTCCTCGTCGCTGAGCGACTTCAGGTTGACGCGCTGGCCGAACGTATCCTTGTCGTGGTTGTAGATCTCGTCGAGATACTTGCGCAGCTCGGCCACCTTGGCCTGCGCTTCGAGCATGCGCTGGATCTTTTCGCCAAGGCCCTTCGCGGCCCAACCCAGATGCACCTCGAGAATCTGGCCGATATTCATACGCGACGGCACGCCGAGCGGATTCAGCACGATGTCGATCGACTGACCGTCCGCCATATACGGCATGTCTTCGACCGGACGAATCATCGAGACGACGCCCTTGTTGCCGTGACGGCCGGCCATCTTGTCGCCTGGCTGGATGCGGCGCTTGACCGCCAGGTAGACCTTGACCATTTTCAGCACGCCCGGGGCGAGATCGTCGCCCGCGGTGATCTTGGCCTGCTTGGCCTTGAAGCGCTTGTCGAACTCGGCGCGGTGCGCGTCGATCTGCACCTTGGCCTTCTCGAGCAGGTCGGCGGCGTCCTCGTCCTTCATGCGCAACGAGAACCACTCGTCGTGCTTGAGACCATCGAGGTACTCGCTGGTCAGCGTGGTGCCTTTCTTGATGCCCGCCGGGCCGCCGTTGGCGACTTGGCCGATCAGCTGACCGCGCAGGCGCGCGTAAATCGCACTTTCGAGGATGCGGAACTGATCGTCGAAGTCCTTCTTGACGCGCTTGACCTCCATCTGTTCGATCTGCAGCGCGCGCTTGTCCTTCTCGATGCCGTCACGCGTGAACACGGTCACGTCGATGACCGTGCCATCCATGCCCGGCGGCACGCGCAGCGAGCTGTCTTTCACGTCGCTCGCCTTCTCGCCGAAGATCGCGCGCAGCAGCTTCTCTTCCGGCGTCAGTTGCGACTCGCCCTTCGGCGTGACCTTGCCGACGAGGATGTCGCCCGCCTTAACTTCCGCACCGATGTAGACGACGCCTGATTCGTCGAGGCGCGACAGCGCCTGTTCGCCGACGTTCGGGATGTCCGCGGTGATTTCTTCCGGCCCCAACTTCGTGTCGCGGGCTTGAATGGTGAGTTCTTCGATATGGATCGTCGTGTAGCGGTCTTCCTCGACGACGCGCTCCGAAAGCAGGATCGAGTCTTCGAAGTTGTAGCCGTTCCACGGCATGAACGCGACCAGCATGTTCTGACCGAGCGCCAGCTCGCCCAGATCCGTCGACGAGCCATCGGCCAGCACGTCGCCCTTCGCCACCTTGTCGCCGACGTTGACCAGCGGACGCTGGTTGAGGTTGGTGTTCTGGTTCGAACGCGTGTACTTGGTCAGCGTGTAGATGTCGACGCCGGCATCGTTCTCGCCGATTTCGTTCTCGTTGACGCGCACGACGATGCGGCCCGCGTCGACCTGGTCGATCACGCCGCCGCGGCGCGCGGCCGCAGTGACGCCCGAGTCGCGCGCGACCGGGCGCTCGATGCCGGTGCCGACGAGCGGCGTGGTCGAGCGCAGCGTCGGCACGGCCTGGCGCTGCATGTTCGCGCCCATCAGCGCGCGGTTCGCGTCGTCGTGCTCGAGGAACGGCACGAGTGCGGCCGCGACCGACACGGTCTGCATCGGCGAGACGTCCATCAGCTGGATGTCCTGCGGATGACGCAGTTCCGATTCGCCCTTGTAGCGGCAGGCGACGAAGTCTTCGGTGAACGCGCCGTTCTTGTCGAGCGGCGAGTTCGCCTGCGCGATCACGTAGTCGCCTTCTTCGATCGCGGAGAAATACTCGACCTTGTCGGTGACCTTGCCGTTGACGATTTTGCGGTACGGCGTCTCGAGGAAGCCGTAGGAGTTGGTGCGTGCATACACCGCGAGCGAGTTGATCAGGCCGATGTTCGGACCTTCCGGCGTTTCGATCGTGCAGACGCGGCCGTAGTGGGTCGGGTGCACGTCGCGCACCTCAAAGCCAGCGCGTTCGCGCGTCAGGCCGCCCGGACCGAGCGCGGAAACGCGGCGCTTGTGGGTGACTTCCGACAGCGGGTTGTTCTGATCCATGAACTGCGACAGCTGCGAGGAGCCGAAGAACTCCTTGATCGCCGCGCCGACCGGCTTGGCGTTGATCAGATCCTGCGGCGTCAGGCCTTCGGCCTCGGCCAGCGACAGGCGCTCGCGCACCGCGCGCTCGACACGGACGAGACCGATACGGAACACGTTCTCGGCCATTTCGCCGACCGAACGCACGCGGCGGTTGCCGAGGTGATCGATGTCGTCGACCGTGCCGCGACCGTTGCGGATGTCGACGAGCACCTTGAGCACGTCGAGGATGTCCGAGGTGCTGCCGAACCTCTCGACCAGCGACTTCGACTCCGCGTCGTTGCGCGCGCCGAAATACTTCGAGTCGTAGAGCACGCCGGTGCCGGTCGTTTCCTTGCGCCCGACGCGGCGGTTGAACTTCATCCGGCCCACGGCCGAGAGGTCGTAGCGCTCGAAGGTGAAGAACAGGTTGAAGAACAGGTTTTGCGCGGCTTCCTTGGTCGGCGGCTCGCCCGGGCGCATCATGCGATAGATTTCGACCAGCGCCTCGAGCGGCGTCTTGGTCGAGTCGATGCGCAGCGTGTTCGAAATGTACGGGCCGCGGTCGAGATCGTTGACATAGAGCGTGCCGATGCGATCGATGCCGGCCTTGCGGAAATTGGCCAGATGGGTCAGGTCGAGCTCGGTATTCGCCGCAGCGAGCAGTTCGCCGGTCTTCGCATCGACGATGTCGTGCGCAAGGATGCGGCCGACGAGATAATCGTCCGGCACTTCGAGCGACTTGAGCTTGGCGTCCTGCAGCAGGCGCACATGGCGCGCGGTGATGCGCTTGCCGGCCTCGACGATGACCTTGTCGCCGGCCTTGACGTCGAAGTTCAGCGTCTCGCCGCGCAGGCGCTCGGCGACGAGCTCGAGCTTGGCGCCTTCCTTCTTGTCGAGATGGAAGACGTTCTTCTCGAAGAAGATGTCGAGGATTTCCTCGTTGTTGTAGCCGAGCGCGCGCAGCAACTGCGTCACCGGCAACTTGCGGCGGCGGTCGATGCGCGTGAACAGCGCGTCCTTCGGATCGAACTCGAAGTCGAGCCACGAGCCGCGATAGGGGATGATGCGCGCGCTGTACAGCAACTTGCCCGAGGAATGCGTCTTGCCGCGGTCGTGGTCGAAGAACACGCCCGGCGAGCGGTGCAGCTGCGAGACGATGACGCGCTCGGTGCCGTTGATGATGAAGGTGCCGGTGTCGGTCATGAGCGGCAATTCGCCCATGTAGACTTCCTGCTCCTTGACGTACTTGATCGCCTTGTTCGACGCCGGCGATTCCTTGTCGTAGATGACCAGGCGCACGAGCACGCGCAGCGGCGCGCCGTAGCTCATGCCGCGCGAACGGCACTCGCGCTCGTCGAACGCGGGTTCGCCGAGGCGGTAGCTCACGTATTCCAGCGCGGCGTTGCCCGAGTAACTGACGATCGGGAACACCGACTTGAGCGCCGCGTGCAGGCCGTGATCCGCGCGCGACTTGCCGTCCACGCCTTCCTGCAGGAACTCGCGATAGGAATCCGTCTGGATCGCGAGCAGCGGCGGCACGCCGAGAACTTGCGGGCGTTTGCCGAAGTCCTTGCGGATGCGCTTCTTTTCGGTGAAGGAGTAGGTTTGCGACATGGCGGGCACCACCTTGAGTTATGCGCCGGTCTGCACAGGCTGACCGGCTGGGGAGGAGAAGAAGGCGTCAGACAGAAGACGTGAAACGAGGCCGAAACACAGGTCTTTCAATGAATCGTTTCGAGCCTCGAAACTTCACATCTTCTGTCTGCCGTCTTGCGTGTGCATCAACGAACAAAGCCCGGGGGCGAAAACGCCCCCAGGCTCGACGACACTTGGCGAACCAAGCGTCTCAATCGCCTTACTTGATCTCGACGGTCGCACCAGCGGCTTCGAGTTCCTTCTTGAACTTCGCGGAGTCGTCCTTGTTCACGCCGTCCTTGACGGTGGCGGGGGCGGACTCGACGAGGTCCTTGGCTTCCTTCAGGCCGAGACCGGTGATCGTGCGCACAGCCTTGATCACTTCGACCTTCTTCTCGCCGGCGGCCTTCAGCACGACGGTGAACTCGGTCTTCTCTTCCACCGGAGCGGCGGCGGCAGCGGCGCCACCAACGGCGGCGACGGCCACCGGCGCGGCGGCGGAGACGCCGAACTTGTCTTCCATCAACTTGACCAGATCGGTAACGTCGATCAGGCTCAGGTTGGCGATTGCATCAACGATTTCTTCTTTCGTAACGGCCATTGTGATTTACCTCGATAAAGTGAAACAGGGATGTTGATGTCCCGGGCAGCACGCGGACGTGCATCGAGCCGGGACCATTCCGTATGCCTAGTGGCAAAAATGTGCGATTAGCCTGCGGCCTTCTGATCGCGTACCGCCGCAACCACGCGCGCGACTTGCGCGGCGGGCTCGGCCAGCGTGCGGACCAGCTTGGTGATCGGTGCCTGGATGACGCCGAGCAACATCGACAAAGCCTGCTCACGAGTCGGCAGCGACGCGAGCTTCTCGACGTGAGAGCCCGGGAACATCTGCCCACCGATCGCGACGACCTTGGGGACCAGCTTTTCGTTTGCCTTGGAAAACTCCTTGACCAACCGGCCGGCAGCACCCGGGTCTTCCTCGGAAAAGGCATACAGCATCGGGCCGACCAGCGCGTCCTTGACGACGGCATAGTCGGTACCTTCCACTGCACGCCGCACCAGGGTGTTCTTCGCGACTTTCACGAAGACCTTGGATTGGCGAGCCTTCTTGCGCAGCTCGGTGAGCTGCTCCACGGTAAGACCTGCGTACTCGGCGGCGACCAACGAGTGAGCCTTGGCGGCCACATTCGCCAGTTCGGCAACGACGACTTTCTTTTGCTCAAGATTGAGCGCCATTGCTTTACCTTTCTTCAGTGGAACGATTCCCGCGCTTGCCTGCGGGTGCCGTTCCGCCATTCACTCGAGCCCGCCTCCATGTGGGCCCGCTGGCATCTCGCGATGCCGAACTGGTGGCCGTTCGAGATATCTCACGGGCAACACCATCTACGCAGGTTGTCTTCCTTTTCGATTAAGGTTCAATATCGCTCGCCGTGAATCGCGCTTCCTGCACTTGGCGAGTACTTCCTTGCGGCGATATCGCAACCACCTGCGGTCTTTGACGGCTCCAGCCCACTTGCGTGAGCCGGCGCCCTCAAAATTTTGTTTCAAAGCCTCTTTCCCACCGGGAGAGAGGCTGGGATGAGGGTTTGGCCAGCGGAAGGATTTTCCGACACCGGACCCTCGTCCTGCGCTTCGCGCCACCTTCCCCCAACGGGAGAAGGAAAAACATTAAGCCGACAGCGTCGCCTGATCGACCGGAATGCCCAGACCCATCGTGCTCGACAGGTAGACCCTCTGCAGGTACACGCCCTTGGCGGTCGACGGCTTGGACTTGTTCAGGTCGGCGATCAGCGCGTTGAGGTTGTCTTTCAGCGCACCGACTTCGAAATTCACCTTGCCGATCGAGGCGTGCACGATGCCCGCCTTGTCGTTGCGGTATTTGACCTGACCGGCCTTCGCGTTCTTCACCGCGGTGACGACGTCGGCGGTGACCGAGCCGTCCTTCGGGTTCGGCATCAGGCCGCGCGGACCGAGCAGCTGGCCCAACTTACCGACGACGCGCATGGCATCCGGAGTGGCGATGATGCGGCCGAAATTCAAGTCCCCGGCCTGCATTTTCTCGGCCAGATCGTCCATGCCCACGGCGTCGGCACCGGCGGCCTTGGCCGCTTCCGCCTTCTCGCCCGCCGGGCAGAACACCGCGACGCGCACGGTCTTGCCGGTGCCGTGCGGGAGCAGCGTCGAGCCGCGCACGCCCTGGTCCGACTTCTTCGCGTCGATGCCGAGGCGGATCGCCACGTCAACCGACTCGACGAACTTGGTCTTCGCGTTGTCCTTGAGGATTTTCAGGGCCTCATCGACCGGATAGAGCTTGCCTTCGGCAACCTTGCCGGCCATCGCCTTGATGCGTTTCGTAATCTTTGCCATGGTCAGATCTCCGTGTTGAGGCCCATGCTGCGCGCGCTACCCGCAATGGTGCGCACGGCGGCATCCAGATCAGCGGCGGTGAGATCCGCCTGCTTGACCTTCACGATTTCCTCGAGCTGCTTGCGCGTCACCTTGCCCACCTTCTCGGTGTTGGGACGCTTGCTGCCCGAAGTAATGCCTGCGGCCTTCTTCAACAGGATCGACGCCGGCGGCGACTTCATGATGAAGGTGAAGCTGCGGTCCGAATACGCGGTGATGATCACCGGAATCGGCAGACCGGGCTCCATCTTCTGCGTCGCGGCGTTGAACGCCTTGCAGAATTCCATGATGTTGAGACCGCGCTGACCGAGCGCGGGACCGACCGGCGGCGAGGGGTTGGCCTGACCGGCCTTCACCTGCAGCTTGATGTAGCCAACTACTTTCTTTGCCATTGTTTATCTCCTCGAGTTCAAACGCCTGCACGTTCGAAACGAACTGCGGGGCTCCTCGTTGGTGAGCCATCCCTGGTCGATACAACGGGACTCCCTGCCCCGCCGTTGCCGCTTGCGCGACGTATCCCTCAGGCTTTCTCAACCTGGCCGAACTCGAGTTCGACCGGCGTGGAACGCCCGAAAATCAGCACCGCCACGCGCAGGCGGCTCTTTTCGTAATTCACTTCCTCGACCACGCCGTTGAAGTCGTTGAACGGGCCTTCGGTGACGCGCACCATCTCGCCCGGCTCGAACAGCACCTTCGGCCGCGGCTTCTCGACCGCGTTCTGCACACGCTGCAGGATCGCGTCGGCTTCCGAATCCTTGATCGGCAGCGGCTTGTCCGCCGTTCCGCCGATAAAGCCCATCACCTTCGGCGTCTCCTTGATCAGATGCCAGGACTCGTCATCGATCTTGATCGCCTTGTTGTCCGTGTTCGTCTCGATCTGCACGAGCACGTAGCCCGGGAAGAACTTGCGCTCGCTGCGGCGCTTCTGGCCGGCACGCATCTCGACCACTTCCTCGGTCGGCACGAGCACGTCGCCGAACTTGTCCTGCATGCCGGCGCGCGCGACGCGCTCTTTCAACGTGCGCGCAACCTGATGCTCGAAACCCGAGTAGGCGTGAACCACATACCATCTCTTAGCCATGGTCCTCAGCCTCCCTTCAGCAGACCGTCGAGAATCGCCCACTTGAGCAGCAGGTCGATCAGACCAAGAATCAGGCTCAGCACGATAACGACGACGAAGATCACGAGCGTGGTCTGGATCGTCTCCTGCCGCGTCGGCCACACGACCTTGCGCAGCTCGAACAAGGACTCGCCGAGGAAATCCTTTGCGGCGCGGCCCGAACGCGTGAAAAACGCGATCGCACCCGAAACAGCGAAGCCGCCGAGCAGGATCAGCAGGCGCTGCCACGTCTGGAAATCGTTGTACCAGTAGTACGCAAAAATCGCCGCGCTCAGGATCAGCAGCGCAACGACGAGTTTCGCGATGTCGGCGGCGGAATTTCCGCCCACCTGTTCAACCTTCGTATTCATAGGTATTTTCAGCCATCCTGGCTCATTTATGCGCTCCTCCGTGAGCGCAAAGATCAGACCGGCATCCCTGCTGGACTATTCAAAGTATCTGGCACGCCAGGAGGGACTCGAACCCCCAACCTGCGGTTTTGGAGACCGCTGCTCTGCCAATTGAGCTACTGGCGTGTGTAGGTTGCTTCTGCCGTCGTCCGTGACGGCCAAGATCAAACCGGCATCCGTGCCGGACTTCTCAACAAGAGCAGCGTTTCTTCCAGGTACTTACTTGATGATCTTGGCCACGACGCCCGCGCCGACCGTACGGCCGCCCTCGCGGATCGCAAAACGCAGACCCTCATCCATCGCGATCGGGTGGATCAGGCTCACCACCATCTTGATGTTGTCGCCCGGCATGACCATTTCCACGCCTTCCGGCAGCTGCACCGAGCCGGTCACGTCCGTCGTGCGGAAGTAGAACTGCGGGCGGTAGCCCTTGAAGAACGGCGTATGACGGCCGCCTTCTTCCTTGGAGAGGACATAGACCTCGGCCTCGAAGTCCGTGTGCGGGGTGATCGAGCCCGGCTTCGCCAGCACCTGACCACGCTCCACGTCGTCGCGCTTCAGACCACGCAGCAGCAGGCCCGCGTTGTCGCCCGCACGGCCCTCGTCGAGCAGCTTGCGGAACATTTCCACGCCCGTCACCGTCGTCTTCTGCGTCGGACGGATGCCGACCACTTCGATTTCGTCGCCAACCTTGATGATGCCGCGCTCGATACGTCCCGTCACCACAGTGCCGCGGCCCGAGATCGAGAACACATCTTCCACCGGCATCAGGAACGCCTTGTCGATGTCGCGCTTGGGCTCCGGAATGTACGTGTCCAGCGCCTCGACCAGCTTGATGATCGCCGGCACGCCGATTTCGCTCTGGTCGCCTTCGAGCGCCTTCAGCGCCGAACCCTTGATGATCGGGGTATCGTCGCCCGGGAACTGGTACTTGCTCAGCAGGTCACGCACTTCCATCTCGACCAGCTCGAGCAGCTCGGCGTCGTCCACCATGTCGGCCTTGTTCAGGAACACGACGATGTACGGCACGCCGACCTGGCGGCTGAGCAGGATGTGCTCGCGCGTCTGCGGCATCGGGCCGTCCGCGGCCGAGCACACCAGGATCGCGCCGTCCATCTGCGCCGCACCCGTGATCATGTTCTTCACGTAGTCCGCGTGACCCGGGCAGTCGACGTGCGCGTAGTGGCGGTTCGGCGACTCGTATTCCACGTGCGCCGTCGAGATCGTGATGCCGCGCGCCTTCTCTTCCGGCGCCGCGTCGATCTGGTCGTATGCCTTGAATTCGCCACCGAAGCGTTCTGCACCAACCTTCGTCAGCGCCGCCGTCAGCGTCGTCTTGCCGTGGTCCACGTGACCGATCGTGCCTACGTTCACATGCGGCTTGGTCCGCTCGAATTTGCCTTTTGCCATGACCTAAAACCTCGGGTAGTTCTGCAAGGTGGGAAAGTGAAAAAATATAAACAGCGGATATTGCGGAAACATGGTGCTCACGAATGGAATCGAACCATCGACCTCCTCCTTACCAAGGAGGTGCTCTACCGACTGAGCTACGTGAGCGGAAATTTCAGCCACATCCCTGAGGGAAGAACAGACCAGCATCCATGCTGGACTTCTCAAAAAAGCGGGTGGATCTCGTTTCAATGGAGCGGGAGACGGGAATCGAACCCGCGCTAGTAGCTTGGAAGGCTACAGTTCTACCATTGAACTACTCCCGCCCGGGGGTACTTCGCTTTGTCCTGCAACTCTTCGAGAGGCTTCTACCTTACGACTTTCGCCGAGATGGTGGAGGGAGGTGGATTCGAACCACCGAAGGCATGAGCCAGCAGATTTACAGTCTGCCCCCGTTGGCCGCTTGGGTATCCCTCCGGCACTCTCAAATTTTCAAAATCTTTTGCACAAATCTCGCTGGAGGTGGGTGACTCCGGGCATCCTGCCCTTCGCCCTTCTGGCCATCTCGCCACGCGAGATGTTCGAAATCGTTTCGAGACGATCTCGTCTAACCTCCGAGGGCATGAGCCAGCAAATTTACAGCCGGCCCCGTTGGCCACACAGCATCTCTCCACGGAGCCGCCTATTTTCGGGCTCAGCAACCACTCTTGTCAAGGAGAGTTTTTGACTGTTTCCGAGGAGTGGTCGCCAGCCCAGGCGAGGTGTGCTGCGTCGCGATAGCGGGCGACCTCTTGCTCGATGTTCCTGTCCAGCTGCATCAGCCTCTGGGCATAGGCGGCCAAGGCCTTGTCATCGTCGCTCTGTGGTAACCATTTCGGCACCGACGAGGGCTTGCCGTCCTTGTCGGTGGCGACCATGACGATAACGCAGTGCGTGGCCAGTTTTTCCTCGCCGGTCTCCAGCCGCCGCGCGATCACGTCGACGCTGAAATGCATGCTCGTGTTGCCGGTGTAGATCAACTGGCAATGCACCGTAACCATGTCGCCGATCAGGATCGGATTGACGAAGCGGATGCCGCCGACTGCAACGGTTACGCAATACTGTCCGCTCCACGCTACCGCGCAGGCGTAGCCGGCCTGATCGATCCACTTCATTACCATGCCGCCGTGGACTTTGCCGCCGAAATTGACGTCGGTGGGCTGGGCGAGGAAGCAAAAGCGGACTTCGCGGTCGATTCCAGGCATTTCGAATCTCCATTGCCGGCGCAGAACACGGGAAGTTAGCAGATCGGCACGTCCACGGCATCCGCCACCTACGGACGGCGTTTCGCGGGGTCCTGGGCGTGAGCCGCCTGGCGATAGCGCTTCGGCGCCATGCCGAACCGGCGCTTGAACAGTTCGCCGAATTGCGAGGCGCTGGAAAACCCCAAATCCTCCGCTATCTCGAGCACCTGTTCGTCGCTTTCGAGCAGGCGCCGACTGGCGAGGTGCAGTCGGTGTGCGCGCACATAGTCGCTCCAGGAAAGGCCGATCAACTGCTTGAATCGACGGCTGAAATAGGCCGTGGACAGGGCGCAGGCAGCTGCCGCGCGTTGCGCGCCGTGTGCGGCTGCCGGCGCAGCGCGCAGGCGATCGATGGCCGGACGCAGCCGCTTGAGATCGTTCGGATCGACATCCACGGCCACGCCCTCGACGCGCGGCGCGCGCGTCGCCGCACGCAGCAGCAATTCCGCAAGCGGCAACGCCAGCGGATCGGCCGGGTCGATGTCGGCAAGCCATTCGGCAAGCGCGCGCAGGCGTCGATACGACGCAACGGCCGGCCGCGCGCAGAACGACTGCGCAAGAAGTGCCAGACCCGGCTTGCGCGCCAGGACATCGCCGGCTGCGGCGTCGATCTGGACGAGCACCCAGTCGCGCGAACCGCCTGCCAGCGCAAAATCGTGCTGGCGCATCGAAGGTACGTAGGCAATGCTGCGCGACTGCAGGTCGTAACGCCGCCCTTCCACGGCGAATTGACCGTCAACGTCGCCGAAAAGCACCAATTCGTAGACATCGTGGAAATGCGGAAATGGTTCGCTCGGCAGCGCCTCGCGCCCCTGCCGGACCCGCACGACGCGCACCGGCGCACCCGGGCCGAGTTCGACCGGTTCGCAGATCGGGCGATCGAGATGGGGCAGCGTCACGCCGGCCATTGTCGCCGAAGTCCGGCCGCCACGACCGGAATTCAACGCGTTCCGAGCAACCGCACCTGCATCGGTTTCAGCGACGCATCGAGCGGCGCGGCAGGCTTGCCTTCGAGAAGATCGATCAAGTCGGGGGCAAGCCCAAGGGCATTTTCACCCAGTACCGGTCTCGCATCGCTCGCGCCAAGATTGACCATCAGCAAGGTCCGATGTGGTCCGTCGCTGCGCAGGATGCAGAGCACGTTGCCGGTCGGACAGAGAATTTTCTGATCGCCCATGCGGAGTTCCGCTCGCTGCTGGCGCAGCGCAAGCAGCTTCCGGTACCAGTTGTAAATCGAATCGGGCCTGCCCTCTTCCTCCTCGAGCGAAACGCCGTCATGCGAACGGTTGTAGCGCTCACTCCACCAGCGTTCGCCGCCGCGGTACCAGATCGCCGAACCCGGCGCCTCGAGGTCGGCTTGCCAGCGGAATGCCTCACGTGCCGGAATCTGGATGCCGTCGGAGATCTCGATGTTCTTCAACTCGCGGCCGAGCATGCCGAGTTCCTGGCCGTAGTAGATCAGCGGCTCGCCCTTGAGTGCCAACAAGATCGCCGCGCCCGCGCGTGCCCGCGCCGGATCGTCGCCGACTACGGACATGTAGCGGTCGACATCGTGGTTTTCGAGGAAGAGCACCTGGCTCTTGCCGCGCGGCGTCTTCGCCTCGGTCTCGCGGATCGCATTGACGATCTCGCGCTTGTCGAGCTTGGTCAGCGCACCACGCAACGGGAAGGCGAACACGAGATCGGCATGGCCGCGCTTGAGCCAGTCGTCGCCGTAGCCCCAGTCGGCCTGTTCGGCGAGGATGCGCAGGCCCGGGCGGCGCGCCTTGAGCTCGCCGAACATTGGCACCCAGAAATCGGCGAACAAATGCTTCTCGATGCCCTTGTGGTCGAGGTCGTCCATCATGTGATCGATGCGCAGGCCATCGACACCATCGGCGCCGCTGCCGTCGCCGTGCGGATCGATCCAGAACAGCATCAAGTCGCGGAAATAGCGCTGCACCTTGGGTTGCTTGAGGTCGACCATCGCGATGCCGTAGTCGCGGCCGTCATAGCCTTTCCATTTCGGCTTGTCGAGAAAGTACTCCGCGATGCAGTGCTCCTTGTCGCGCCAGAGCAGGTAATCGGCCCACGGCGCACCCGGCTTGCACTTCGATTCCTCCCACCAGGGATGGCCCTCGGCGACGTACTGGAATTCTTGATCGAGGTAGACCTTCAGGCCATGCGCATGCGCGGCGCGCACGAAGGCGAAGTAGTCGTCCATCGTGCCGTACGCGGGATCGATGGCCTTGAACTCGGTGGCGAAATAATTGTGGTAGTACGGCGAGGGTTGCAGCGGCGTGAGCAGAATCGAGGTGATGCCGAGCTCGTGCAGATAGTCGAGTTTCGCCGTCAACCCCTTGAGGTCGCCGACATGGTCACCGCTGCCATCGCGGAAGCTGCGCGGCATGACGTGATAGAACACTTCGCCGGCCGGGGCAACGCGCGGCGAAACCTCGGCAACACGTGTCGTCGTCGCGCAGGCCACGAGCAGGACGGCGAGGCAAAGAGCCAGCAAATTCGCCTTGATCATTTCGACTCTCCGCCTTGATTCAAGTCGCGCAACACCTCGCCGAAAAAAAGCAGCGTATCGGGCAACGCGCGCGTCCAATAAGTCCAGTCGTGGCCGCCGTCGCTCTCGACATAGCGATGCGCGATGCCGGCGCGGTCGAGCTCGCGATGGAGAGTGCGATTGGCATCGATGAGCCAGTCGTCGCGGCCGCAGTCGAAGCGGATCGGCGGCAATGGCCCGGCGGCGCCGGTCAATGCCGCGAGCACGCTGCGATCCGCGGGCGCAGCGCGCCAGCCGCCGATGCCTTCTTCGAGATGCGTTTCGAGCTGGGCCGCTTCGGTCACGCTCGAATGCGCCGCGGCGGCGGCGATCGCGCGCGGATACTTGCCAGCCAGGCGCAGCGCGCCGAAGCCGCCCATGCTCAGGCCGGCAACGAACAGCGGCGAACGCGGCGAGCAGCCAGGTACGATCTCGCGCGCAAGCGCCGGCACTTCGTCGATGATCCAGCGCTCGGCATCGCCGGCTTCGCCCGTAACGAAGCCGGAACCGTCGCCGGCAAGTCCGTCCGATGGCATGAGCAATGCCAACGGCGGCAGCGCGCCTGCGTCGATCAGACGTGCGGCGCTGACGTGCGCTGCGCCCTTGAACGCCCATGCCCAATGCGAACCGTAGGCGCCGTGCAACAGGATCACGATCGGCAGATCGCGCACGCCGCGCGCCTGCGACGGCACGAACAAAGTCACGTCCGCGCGGCGACCGAGCGCACGGCTTTTCACCGTGGCAAATCCCAGCCCGGCCGCATCGATCGCCGGATTCGAAAGTTCGATTTTGCGGAACGTGGGCGAAGCGATGCTCATGTGCGCTCGAACAACACCGGGTTCTTCGGCGTGGCTATGATCTCGCCGATCTTCGCGCCGGGACACCAGCGCTCCCAATCGGCCTGTTGCATCCTATTGATCGGGGCCTGCAGGCGCATGTCGCGATCCATGTAGATCACGGTCATCACCGAACGCGGATTCGCCGAGCGGTTCGGGCCGGCGCGATGGAACGTCCAGCCGAGGTGGAAGCTCACCTCGCCGAGTGCGAACGGTTCGTCGACGACGCGAAAGCCCTGCTTGTCGAGATTCGCGCTGATCGCGCGCTCGCTCTCGTCGGAAATTTCCAGATCGCGGCCGAATTCCTCGCGCTGGCTGCCGGCGTAGAACGCCAGCGGCCCCATGTCCATCGGCACGGCCTGCAGCGGCACCCAGGCCGTGATCGAGCGATCACTCGCGAGCGGCCAGTAGAACTGGTCGGCGTGCGCCGGGGTGAAGCCGCCGCCCGGCTCTTTGTACAGCGACTGGTCGTGATAGAGACGCACGCCGTCGACCTGCAGCAATGCCGCGGCGAGGCCGGCGAGGCGCTTGCCGAACACGAACTCGCGCGCAAGGCCGCCTTGCTCCCACAAATTCATCACCTGCAGGAAGGCACGGTCGTAGGTGCTGCGCTGTTCGAGCGGCAGCGTCTGTGTGTTCAGCGCAATTGTCAGCCGCGCAATTTCGTCGCCGTAGCGGCGCAGTTCATCGGCTTTGAACACGTCCTTGAGGCGAATGAAACCGTCACGGCGGAAATCGGCGATTTGGCGTTCCGTCAACGCATAAGGTCTATCGAGATCGATCGCCACGTGCACGCTTCCTCAGCGGATTGCAGATGTGGCGATACTAGGCTCACACGCGCCGAATCGCATCGGCGGGCGTTGTCGAACCCGGCGGGCAAACTATCGGATTCATGACCTCCGCGTCGTCGCGGAGGCCACAGCGCGCCAGTTCAGACGTTGAAACGGAAATGCAGCACGTCGCCTTCCTTGACGAGGTATTCCTTACCTTCCAGGCGCAGGCGTCCGGCGTCGCGTGCCCCGGCTTCACCCTTGTACTTGATGTAGTCGTCGTACGCGATCGTCTCGGCGCGGATGAAGCCGCGCTCGAAATCGGTGTGGATCACGCCGGCGGCCTGCGGCGCGGTCGCGCCCTTCTTCACCTGCCAGGCGCGCACCTCTTTTTCGCCCGCGGTGAAGTAGGTTTGCAGGCCGAGCAGCTTGTAGCCGGCGCGGATCACGCGGTTCAGGCCGGGCTCGTCGAGCCCCATGTCCTGCAGGAAGGCGAGCTTGTCGGCATCGTCGAGCTGCGAGAGTTCCTCCTCGATCGCCGCGCACACCGGCACGACTTCGGCGCCTTCGGTCTTCGCGCGCTCGACGACTTTGTCGAGAAACGGGTTGTCGTGAAAGCCGTCTTCCTTGACGTTGGCGATGTACATCAGCGGCTTCAGCGTGAGCAGGAACAGGTCGCGCACGAGCGCCTTCTCGTCGTCATCGAGACCGGCCGCGCGCGCGGGCCTGCCCTCGTTGAGCACCGTCGCGAGCTTTTGCAGCACGGGTCGCTTGGCCAATGCTTCCTTGTCGCCCGACTTGGCCGAACGCTCGGCGCGCTGCAAGGCCTTGTCGACCGAGTCGAGATCGGCGAGCGCGAGTTCGGTATCGATCGTGTCGATGTCCGAGATCGGATCGATCTTGCCGGCGACGTGGACAATGTCGGTGTTCTCGAAGCAGCGCACGACATGCGCGATCGCATCGACCTCGCGGATGTGCGCGAGGAATTTATTGCCGAGCCCCTCGCCCTTCGACGCACCGGCGACGAGACCGGCGATGTCGACGAACTCGATCGAGGTCGGGATGATCTTCAGCGGCTTGGCGATGCCGGCGAGCGCCTCGAGGCGCGGATCGGGCACCGGCACGACGCCGATGTTCGGATCGATCGTGCAGAACGGGAAATTCGCCGCGGCGATACCCGCCTTGGTCAGCGCGTTGAAGAGAGTCGACTTGCCGACGTTCGGCAGGCCGACGATGCCGCATTTGATGCCCATGAGGAGTCCGTGAGACGGAAAACGAAAGATGTAAAACGTGAGGACTCGCTATTCCGAATCTGACGTCTTACATCTGGCGTCTTACTCTTTCGCCGTGTGCAATTTCTTCATCGCCTCGTTGAAGTCTCCGCGCACCGCAATCGGCAAAACCTCGAGCGAACGTCCGACCGCATCGATGATCGCCTTCTCGTCATCGACGCCGGGCCGGCCGAGCACCCAGGAGGTGACGCGATTCTTGTCACCCGGGTGACCGATACCGAGGCGTAGCCGATGGAACTTGCCATGGCCCAGGTGCGCCATGATGTCGCGCAGGCCGTTCTGTCCGCCATGGCCGCCGTCGAACTTGAGCCTTGCTGCGCCTGCAGGCAGATCAAGATCGTCGTGCGCGACGAGCATTTCCTCGGGCTCGATCTTCCAGTAGCGCAATGCCGACTGGATCGCGATGCCACTCTTGTTCATGTAGGTCGTCGGCTTGAGCAACCATAACGTCTGACCGTCGATGACGATCTTCGCGGTCTCGCCGTGCAGCTTCGACTCCATGCCGAAACGCGTACCGTGTGCCTGAGCCAGGGCGTCAATAAACCAGAACCCGGCATTGTGCCGGGTTCGCAGATGTTCGGACCCGGGGTTGCCGAGGCCGACAAGGAGACGCAGATTCGCCATGACGAGCCGGGTGCCGCGCACCCGCCGAACACGGCCCCCGCCACCGGACGGTAGCGGGAGCCGAGGCGGTTACTTCTTCTCGTCTTTCTTCGCAGCGGCGGCCGGAGCCGCGGCCGGAGCGGCGGCAGCGGTCGCACCCGCGACGGCGGTTTCGACCGGAGCGGCCTCAACCTCTTCCTTCATTTCCTGCGCGGTGACCACAGCAACGTCGTGTTCCTTGCCGAGGCGCAGCTCGGGGATTTCGACGCCCTCGGGCAGCTGGACTTCGGACAGATGGACGATGTCGCCCACATCGAGGTTGGCGAGATCGACTTCGATGTACTCCGGCAGATGCTTCGGCAAGCAGGAGATTTCGACTTCGTTGAGCGCATGCGAGATCAGCACGCCCGCCTTCTTGCCGGCCGGCGACTTCTCCTGGTTGAGGAAGTGCAGCGGCACGCTGATGCGGATCGCCTTGTTCTCGTCGACGCGCTGGAAGTCCAGATGCATCAGTTGCTGCTTGAACGGGTGACGCTGCAGATCGCGCAGCAGCACCTTCTGCACGTCGCCGTTCAGAGACAGGTCGAGAATCGCCGAGTAGAACCATTCGTGCTGCGAAGCGAGCCAGACGTCGTTGTGTTCGATCTGGATGCTGACCGGGGCGAGTTCGCCACCGTAGACGATGGCCGGAACCTTGCCCGTCTTACGCAGGCGGCGGCTCGCACCCCTCCCGTCGTCGTCACGGCGTTCGACCTTGATTTCATGTGTAGTTGCCATTTTGAAGCTACCTTTGATGTTGCAGTTGAACCGCCTCGCGGCGGTGATGACCCTCCCCCGCGACCAGGGGAGTGGATTGCGCGCGACCCGCGGCGGAATGCCCGGTGTCGCGCAAAAAATCAGTCCACGTACAGCGAACTCACCGACTCGCCGAACGCAATGCGGCGGATCGTCTCCGCCAGCAGTTCCGCCACGCTGAGCTGGCGGATCTTGCTGCACGCCTTCGCCTCTTCCGACAGCGCGATCGTGTCGGTGACGACAAGTTCGTCGAGCTGCGAGCCGTTGAGGTTGCGGATCGCCGGCCCCGACAGCACTGGATGCGTGCAGTAGGCGACTACGCGCTTCGCGCCGTTCTTCTTCAGCACCTCGGCACCGGCGCAGAGCGTGCCCGCGGTATCGACGATGTCGTCGATCAGCACGCAGACCTTGTCTTCAACGTCGCCGATGATGTTCATCACCGCGACCTCGTTCGCACGCGGCCGACGCTTGTCGATGATCGCGAGGTCAGCATCGTCGAGGCGCTTGGCGATCGCACGAGCGCGCGCCACACCGCCCACATCGGGGCTGACCACGATCAACTCTTCGGGGCGGTTATATCGCCAGATATCAGCGAGGATGACCGGCGAAGAGTATACATTGTCCAGCGGAATATCGAAAAACCCCTGGATCTGGTCCGCATGCAGGTCCACGGTCAGCACATGGTCGGTACCGACCGTCGAAATCATTTTCGCGGCCACCTTGGCCGTGATCGGCACACGCGCCGAGCGCAGGCGCCGGTCCTGCCGCGCATAACCGAAATACGGTATCACCGCGGTGACGCTGGCAGCCGAGGCGCGCTTGAGCGCATCGATCATCACCAGCAGCTCCATGAAGTTTTCCGCAGTCGGTGCCGAAGTCGGCTGGATCACGAACACTTCCTGGCGGCGCACGTTCTCGTCGATCTCGACGCGCACTTCGCCGTCGGAGAACGTCGTCACCTGCGCCTTGCCGAGCGGCACGTTCAACACCTTGCAGATGTCGAGCGCGAGCTGCCGGTTGGCATTGCCCGAAAAAATCTGCCAGCCGCTGCGTTCGCCGCGGCCGAGCGGATAGGTCCCGGAATAACCTGCCGCCGGATTGATCGTGTTCACGGATTGGACCTTGTCAGGGTTCGATCATTGCAGGGTGGCTGGGGCGGCAGGATTCGAACCTGCGTATGCCGGGATCAAAACCCGGTGCCTTACCGCTTGGCGACGCCCCAATGATTCACTTATCCCGGCAAAACCGGGATTCCAATTATCTTTGCTTTTCAGCTTTGGCTTTCAGCCTTGCCCGCCTGATACGTATCCACCGCATCAAGCAACCGCGATCTATTTACTCCACTAGCGACGTACGCCGAAAACTCCGACGGACACGCACTCACGATGGCATTCGCTTCGTCGCGCGATTTCACCGCAACGAAAACGCAACCACCACTGCCGCTCAACCGCGCATCGCCGAACCGGCCAAGCCAGTCCAACGCCGCGACGACATTGGCATAGCGCGCACGCACCACCGGAGTGAAAACGTTGCCGGTTTCGATCCCTGAAAGAAAGCCCTCCATTGTCGCCGCAGGGGAATTCCGTGTCAATTCCGCGGCTTGGAACAGTGCGGCTGTCGGCACCGTCGCGCGCGGGTCGAGAATGACGTATTCCCGCGGCGGCAGAGCGATCGGAGTGATTTTTTCGCCCACGCCCTCCGCCCACGCCGAATGACCGCGCACGAACACCGGTACGTCGGCGCCGAGGCGCAGGCCGAGCTCGGCCAGTGCGTCGACGGACAGGCCCGTCTCCCAGAGCTCGTTCAGCGCAACGAGCACGGTCGCCGCATCCGAGCTGCCGCCGCCGAGGCCGCCGCCCATCGGAATGCGCTTTTCCAGCGCGATATCTACGCCGAACTCCGCTTCGGCATATTCGGCCAACGTGCGCGCCGCGCGCACGCAGAGGTCGTGCTCGGGCTCGACCCCGGGCGCGCCATCCACGCACACGATCTGCGCATCGTGACGCAGACGCAGGCGCAGCGTGTCGCCCCAGTCGAGCAGTTGGAACGCGGTCTGCAACAGGTGATAGCCGTCGGCGCGGCGGCCGACGATGTGCAGGAACAGGTTAAGCTTGGCCGGCGCAGGCCAGACGCTCCACCCGCCTTCGATCGCGTCGGTCAATCGAAACTCCACGATTGGACCACGAGCCTGACCTTGTCCTTGCCGCGTGTTGCGAACACCTTCTTCGGCAACGGCGGCGAGAGATCGCCGAACCAGTCGAGGTATTCGACCGTCCAACCGTCCTGCACCAGTTGCGCCGGCAACTGCTTCTCGTCGAATTGCATCTGCGCCGGATCACCCGCGACGCGCAGGCCCAGCGCCCAGCGCCGCAGCGCGGCGAACGGCACCTCGGCGCCGAGGCGTTCACGCAGCAGTGCTTGCGGATCGCGGCCGACCTCGGCCTGCGCATCGACACCTTCAAGCAGCGCATGCTCGGCATCGCCGCTGAGGCGCAAGGTCCGGCCGTTCGCGCCGCGCACGCTGAACGAATACGCGTCGCCGTCCTGATGCCAGGTCAAATCGCCCGAGCCGCCGTTCGCACCGGATACGGCGATGCGTGCCTCGAGCGTCCAGCGCGACTTGCCGGCCAGCGCCGCCTCGCGTGCATCCTGCCCTGCCAGCGCTGCGGGCGTCGCCGCGTTCTGCTTCACGCGCACAGGCGCGCAGGCAACTAGCAGCGAGACAAACGCCGCCGAAAGCAGCAGACGAAGTGTGTGCAGCGTGGAACCGTCGAGGAACGTCATCGAACGAATACGCATCAGTGCCGCGCCGCCGCGCTCTTGTCACGCAATGCCTTGAACTCCGAACCCGCCTTCCACTCGGGCCAGCGTGCTGAATTCGCGAGGTCGCGACCGATGTCGTACATCAGCGTGATGTCCTGCACCGCGCCGTCGAGTTTCCAGTCGGGACCATAGGCGTCGCAGGGCTGGTGGTAGCAATGGCCAGTGTAGTCATCGACCCACTTCTGCCCGGCCGCGCGGCCGCCGGCGACGAGATCGGATGCGCCGGCAATGCCCATCATCAGCAGCACCGGCACGCCGCGCTTGGCAAACGAAAAGTGATCGGCGCGATAGAACAGACCGCGCTCGGGCAAACTTTCCGGCGTGATCGTGCGTCCCTGCGCCTTGGCGAAGCGGGCGAGATCGTCTTCGAGCGTGTCCTGCCCGCCGCCGACGAGGATCACATCGTGTGCCTTGCCCGCGGTCTGCAGTACATCGATGGTCAGATTGGCGACGGTCTTTTCCAGCGGATAGATCGGATCGAGCGCATATGCCTCCGAGCCGAGCAGGCCGCGTTCTTCCGCGGTCCAGACGCCGAAGACGATGCTGCGCTTCGGCGCCGGCAGCGCCTTGAACTGACGCGCGATCTCGATCAGGCCGGCGACGCCGATGCCGTCGTCGTTGGCGCCGCGGCGAATCGTGTTGCCCTGAGCATCGGCCGGGCCTTTGCCGTAAGCATCCCAATGCGCGCCGTAGAAGACGATTTCGTCGGCACGCGTGCTGCCCGGAATCTTTGCCAGCACGTTATGGCTTTCTACGACCTCGTGTACGACCGGGATATCGGCCGAGAACGTCTCGCCCTTGAGCACAACCGGGCGGAAGTCCGCGCGCCGCGCCGCCTTGCGCTGCGCGGCCAGGTCGAGGCCCGCATCGGCAAACAGCTTGGTCGCCGCTTCGGCCGAGATCCAACCCTGCAGTGCGAGGCTGGTCAGCTTGTCCGGCGCGCGCACGATGTCGAAGTTCTCGCCGTGCGGACTGACGACGACATTCCAGCCGTAACCCGCGCCGGGCGTGTCGTGCACGATCAGCGCGCCGATCGCGCCATGGCGCGCGGCCTCTTCGTATTTGTAAACCCAGCGGCCGTAGAAGGTCATCGTCTTGCCGCCGAAGCGGCCGTAAACCGGCTCGTCCTTTGTTGCTTCGAAATCCGGATCGTTGACCAGGAACACGGCGACCTTGCCCTTAAGATCGACGCCCTTGAAGTCGTCCCACTGGCGCTCCGGTGCATTGACCCCGTAGCCGACGAAGACCAGCGGGGCGTGCTCGATCAACGCACGATCGTCCGGACGGATGGTCGACAGATACACGTCTTTGCCGCGTTGCCACGGCTGCATACTGCCCCCGACGCTGACACCGAGCGCCTTCGGCTCGCCGAGCGTCGTGTGCAGCAACGGCGCCGCCTGCACCCAGCTGCCGTCCTTGCCGCCCGGTTGCAAACCGAGCGCCTCGAATTGGCCGATCAGATAGCCAACCGAACGCTCTTCGCCGCGCGTGCCGGGCGCACGGCCTTCGAAGAAATCCGAGGACAGCGTCTGCACCGCGGTCGCGATGCGATCGGCGCTAAGCTGCTGCGCGGCGACGGGCAAGGCAAAGGCGAAGAACGAGAGCGCAACGGGCAGAAATTTCATCACGGCATCATCTGGAAGGACGACGTGATTCTAAGCCGAAAGTCTCCGCGGCGATGCGCAGGCGAAACTACGACGCCAGTCGTTTGATCGTTTCCAGCAGTACCTTGTTGCCGGCGTCCTTCTTGCGTCCCTCGTCCCAGACCTGGCGCGCCTCGTCCTTGCGCCCGGACACCCAAAGCACCTCACCGAGATGCGCGGCGATCTCGGGATCGCGTTGCTTGGTGTAGGCGCGGCGCAACTGCTCGACCGCGGCATCGAGATTGCCGAGGCGGTATTGCACCCAACCCATGCTGTCGAGGATCGCCGGTTCGCCGGGTTTGAGTGCGAGCGCCTTCTCGATCAGTGTGAGCGCCTCGGCCTTCTTGTCGGTGCGATCGGCGAGCGTGTAGCCCAGCGCATTCAAAGCATCGGCATTGTCGGGCTTGAATTCGAGCAGACGGCGCAGATCGTGGATCGCCTCATCGACGCGATCGACGCTCGCACAGGCCAGCGCGCGTGCGTAGAGCAGGCGCGGGTCGTCCGGCAGGGCCTGCAAGCCGCGATCGTAGACCGCGATCGCATCGGCCTGGCTCTTGCCCTTGTCGCCAACCAGTTCGGCTTCGAGCAGGAAAACCTCGCCCAGCGCCTTCGCCTCGTCGGCGACGCGGGCTTCGAGTTCGTGCAGTAGGCTCATCGCATCGGCGGCACGGCCAGTGTCCTGGAGCAGGATCGCGGTGCGCTGTTGCGCATCGAACCATTCGTCCTCGCCCTCGCCGACCTCGGCATACCACTTGAGTGCATCGGCCTTGCGTTCGGCCAGTTCGCTGAGCTGGCCGAGCAACAGCAGGCGCATCGCCGGGCGCGGCTGGGATTCGGCCAGCACCTGCCGATACAGGGTTTCGACCTGCGCCATGTTCGCCTTCGCGTCGCCGTGAGCGAGATAGGCTGCGCGCGCCGCATAGATGCGATCATTCTGCGGTCCCTGCGCGAGCACCGCCGATGCCTGCGCAAAGTCGCCGAGATCGCCGAGCAGCGCGGCATAGGCGACGCGCAGGCGTGCGTTGTCTTCGCGCCCTTCGTTGTCCGGTGTCGACTTCGCGTTGCGCAATGCATCGGCGAACAGCTTGCGCGCACCTTCCTTGTCGCCCGCGCCGATCTTCACCTGCGCGGCCCAGGCATAGGTTTCGGGCGTATGGAAACGATCGGTTCCTCGTTGCGCCAAAATCCTGGCGATATCGCCGCGATCGAGCCGTATCGCCAGTTGGCCGACCGCAATCCATACCTGCGGGTCGTGGCCGAGATCAACAGCCTGAATGGTGTTGCCCGGCGCGGCGCCGTCGCCGCGCAGCAGGCGCTCGAACATCAGGCCGGCGGCATTCTTGTCCTCGGCGCCAAGCAGCGCCTGCGAGACCGCTCGCCAGCCGCTGCCGCCTGGGCGGTGCGCAAGCCAGGCCAGATCGGCAAACGCCGAATCGTTCGCGCCGGCGTGCAGGGCGAGCATCGCGCGCGCCTGGCGCACGCCGACCTCGTCGCCGTGCAGCGCCTGCCAGCGCAGCAGCGCGGCCTGCGCCGCCTCCCATTGCCTGCCCGCGATCGCGATATGCGTCGCCTGCTCTGCGATCGCTGCGTCTTCGCTGGCCTGCGCCGCATCGACATAGCGGCGTGCGGCGGTCACCGCATCCGAATCGACCAGCGCGAGCTCGCCGGCAAGCAGGTTCGCGATCAGGTCGCGCTGGCCCGGATCCGGGGCGACATCGAGCCTTTGCAGCGGCTGCGTCGCTGCCATGCGCGCCTGCGGATTGCCTGCGGGCGTCGTCGCGCAGGCCGCGAGCAGCATGGCGGCAACGGCCGGCAGCCACTCACGCGATCGGAACCAATCTGTCTTCACGGTCTGCTATTCCACTTGCCCGCATCTGCGGTTTGTTGTCGCTGTCCTGCGTACCTCGGGGCGCAAAGCCCTGATTTCAAACCTAGGCCGCACCGCCGCTCGCTTGATATCGCAACGCACGGGCCGCACAATTTCGCGTCGGTACAGGCTGTTCCGGCGCCTGCCGCAAGCTTAACCGATTACCTAGAACATGGCCCTGATCGCCCTCGGACTCAACCACCAGACCGCGCCGCTCGACCTGCGCGAGAAGGTCGCGTTCGCGCCCGAGGCGACCGCCGACGCGCTCAGCGACCTCGCCCACCAGCCCGGCGTCAACGAGGCGCTGATCCTGTCCACTTGCAACCGCACCGAACTCTACGTCGAGGTCGAGGCCGGGGCGGAAGACGCGGCGCAGCGTTGGCTGCTCGATCACCATGGATTGACCCAGCGCCGGCTCGACGAGTTCCTCTACCGGCACGAGGACAACGCGGCCGTGCGCCACCTGTTCCGGGTCGCCACCGGCCTCGACTCGATGGTCCTCGGCGAGCCGCAGATCCTCGGCCAGGTCAAGGATGCCTACCAGACCGCGCGCAGCGCCGGCACCCTGCGCAGTTCGATGGAGCGCTTGTTGCAACAGACCTTCGCCGTGGCCAAGCGCGTGCGCACCGATACGCGCATCGGCGCGAATCCGGTCTCGGTCGCCTACACTGCGGTGCGCATGGCCGAACGCCTGTTCGCCGACTTATCCGACGCCTGCGTGATGTTGATCGGCGCCGGTGAGACGATCGAGCTCGCTGCCCGCCACCTGTCCGAATCGAAGGTGCGCAGGCTGATCGTCGCCAACCGTACACTGGAAAACGCGCAGGCGCTGGCTGTGCGTTTCGGTGCCTATGCCATTTCGCTCGCCGACCTGCCCCAGCACCTGGCCGAAGCCGATATCGTGATCTCGTCCACGGCCAGCACTATGCCGATCCTGCGCCGCGATCTGGTCGAGAACGCGATCCGCGTGCGCAAGCACCGGCCAATGTTTCTCGTCGATATCGCCGTACCGAGAGACATCGAGCCGGCCGTGGCCGAGCTCGACGACGTATTCCTCTACACGGTCGACGACCTCAAGCAGGTGATCGACGACAACCTGCGCTCGCGCCAGGCGGCGGCCAGCGAGGCCGAGGCGATCATCGAACTGCAGGTCGAACACTATCTCGCCTGGCGTCGCGCGCTGGCCGTGCGCAATCCGCTCGCGACGCTGCGCTCCGATGCCGAGGCGCAACGCGACGCGACGCTGGACAAGGCGCGCGCCCTGCTCGCAAGCGGGCGCACGCCCGAGCAGGCGCTCGAGTTCCTCGCCCACACGTTGACCAACAAGCTGCTGCACGCACCGAGCGCCAATTTGCGCGCCGCCGCGTTGCGCGGCGACGTCGAGCTGCTGCGCGCGGCAGAAACGCTGTTCGACTCCTCGACGCCGTCGAAGGAATAAGCAAAGGCGCTTAACGCAGATAAATGCGGATGAATATCTGATCAAAGCCGATCGAGCGCAATAAAAAGCATTGCTTGATCCGCTCTTATCGTCTCCTATCCGCTCTTATCCGCGTTAAAATTCGCTCTTCTATGAACCCATCGATCAGACGCAAGCTCGACGAGCTCGCCGAGCGTCATCAGGAAGTCTCCCTGCTGCTCGCCCAACCCGAAGTCATCGACGACAACGCGCGCTTCCGCGATCTGTCGCGCGAGTTCGCGCAGCTCGAGCCGCTGACGGCCTCGCTGCACGCCTACGACGACGCCGGGAAAAATCTCGAGGCGGCGCAGGCGATGCTCAAGGATCCCGAGCTGAAGGAACTCGCGCAGGGCGAAATCGCCGAGCTCGAGGCGCGGCGTGAGGCGCTCGACCACGAATTGAGCTTGCTGCTGCTGCCGAAGGACGCGCGTGACGAAGCGAATATCTTCCTCGAAGTGCGTGCCGGCACCGGCGGCGACGAAGCGGCGATCTTCGCCGGCGACCTGTTTCGCATGTACACCCGCTACGCCGAAACGCAGGGCTGGCGCGTCGAGGTGCTTTCCGCAAATCCCGGCGAGCATGGCGGCTACAAGGAAGTCATCGCGCGCGTCGAGGGCAAGGGTGTGTTCTCCAAGCTCAAGTTCGAATCGGGCACCCACCGCGTGCAGCGCGTGCCGGAGACCGAGGCGCAGGGACGCATCCATACTTCGGCGGCGACCGTCGCGATCCTGCCGGAAATGGACGAGATCGAGGACGTCGAGCTCAATCCGGCCGACCTCAAGGTCGACACGTTCCGCGCGAGCGGCGCCGGCGGCCAGCACGTCAACAAGACCGACTCGGCGATCCGCATCACCCACCTGCCGAGCGGCATCGTCGTCGAATGCCAGGACGAGCGCAGCCAGCACAAGAACCGCGCCCGCGCGATGTCACTGCTCAAGGCGCGCCTCACCGACGAGCAGCGCAGCAAGCAGACCGCAGCGCAGGCCGAATCGCGACGCCTGCAGGTCGGCTCCGGCGATCGCAGCCAGCGCATCCGCACCTACAATTTTCCGCAGGGGCGCATCACCGACCATCGCGTCAACCTGACTCTGTACAGTCTGCCGGCGATCATCGGCGGTGATCTCGACCCGCTGCTCGGTCCGCTGACCCAGGAGTATCAGGCCGATCAGATGAAGTCGCTCACCGAAGGAGGCCTGACCGGATGAACGCGGCGCTGCTGCCGGCGACGCTCGATTCGATCGCCACGCTGATCGAGCGCGGCGACCTCCTTGGTGCCGAACGCCAGGCGCAAGCGGCACTGCAGAACTTGCCGCCGCATGCGGAAGTCTGGCGCTTGCTCGCAATCGCGCAGATCCGCTTGGGGCGCATGGACGCGGCGGCGCGCTCGCTGCAACAGGCAGCGCGCCTCGATCCGAATTCAGTCGAAGTGCTGTGCAACCTCGCCGCAGTCGAACTGCATACCGGCAAGGCAGAGACTGCGGCGGTCACGCTCGAACGCGCGCTCGCGCTCGCGCCGAACCATGTCGGCGCGCTCAACAATCTCGGCCGTCTGCGCCACCAGATCGGCGACTACCTCGGCGCGGCGCAATGCTTCGAGCGCAGCTTGCGCGCAGACCCCGGTCGTGCCGAAACTTGGTTCGACCTCGCCAACGCCAGCGCCGCTCTGCACTACTGGAGCGCTGCAGAATCGCACGTGCGTCAGGGCATCAACCTGGCGCCGCGCTCGGCCGACGGCTGGTACGTACTCGGCTATCTTTACGAACGCCAGGGCCGGCTCGCCGACGCGTTGCAGCCGTATCGCAACTCGATGGAGTTGAGCCCGCGCCCGCAAACCGCGCACAACCTTGCCTTGGTGCAGGACCAGCTCGGCGACTGGCAGGCCGCGGCGCGCACGATGGAGCGCGCGCTGCAACTCGCTCCAGACCTATTCGAAGCACTCAGCCAGCTCACCTACACCAAACGCCGACTGTGCGAATGGCAGGGCCTGCCCGAACTCGCAACGCGGCTCGTCGCCGGCGTCGACGCAGGACGGCCGGGCATCCTGCCGTTCTCGCTGCTCGCCGAAGACACCACGCCGGCGCAGCAGCTAGCCTGCGCGCGCACGTTTGCGCGACAGTTCGCATCCGTGGCGACTCCACATCAAGCCGCGACTTTGTCATCGGCAGGCGATGGATCGCTGCGCATCGGCTTCGTCTCCTCAGGCTTCAAGGAACACGCCACCGGCCTGCTCGTGGTCGAACTGATCGAACGCCTGCGCGCGACGAACCTGAGCACGATCGCATTCGCGACCACGCCCGGCGACGGCAGCGAGCTTCGTCAGCGCCTCGAACTCGCATTCCGCGAGTTCCATGATGTCGCCCAACACACGCCCGAAGCGATCGCGGAGCACATTCGTGCCGCGCGCATCGACGTGCTGATCGACGTCGATGGTTATTGCATGAATTCGCTGCCACGCATCTTCGCGCAGCGGCCCGCGCCCATCCAGGTCAACTGGCTCGCCTACCCCGGCTCGCTCGGCGCGCCGTGGTACGACTATCTGATTGCCGACGATGGCGTGATTCCCCCGGCGCAACGGGCGCATTACGACGAGAAAATCGCCTGGCTGCCGCGCTGCTACCAGCCTACCGACACAAGCCGCATCGTGCGCGAAGCGCCCGCACGCGAGGCGTTGGACCTGCCCGCCGACGGTTTCGTCTACTGCTGCTTCAACGCCAACTGGAAAATCACGCCGCAGAGCTTCGCATTGTGGATGCGCATTCTGCGCGAGGTTCCCGGCAGCGTGCTGTGGCTGCTCGACGAACGCCCCGGCAACGGCGTGATCGAGCGCCTGCGCGACGCCGCGCAACGCGCGGGAGTCGATCCGCGACGGCTGGTATTCGCACCGAAGGCGAACCACGCCGATTATCTCGCCCGCTACGGCCACGCCGACCTGTTCCTCGACACGAATCCGTACAACGCCCACACCACCGCGTCGGACGCGCTCTATGCTGGCTGCCCCGTGTTGACCCGACCCGGCGACACGTTTGCCTCGCGCGTCGCGGCGAGTCTGAACCGCCAGATCGGCCTCGACGAATTGATCGCTGCCGATGACGAGGCCTATGTCGCGCTTGCAATCGAGCTGGCGCGCCAGCCCGCGCGCGTGGATGCCTTGCGCGCGCGCCTGCACGACCCAGCCACGCGCGCGCGACTGTTCGACATGCAGGCGTATGCCGACGACTTCGCCGCGCTGATCCAACGCATTGCCGCGCATGCGCGCGCCGGCCAGCCGCCGCAGGATATTTCGCTGTAGGATGGCGGCATGACCGCTGCCAAAGAATTCGCGCCGCTCAATCTCTGCGTGTTGACCGTGTCCGACACGCGCAGCGCGCACAACGACACTTCCGGCGACTATCTCTGCGATGCATTGGCCGCAGCGGGCCATCGCCTGCATGCGCGGGCGATCAGCCGCGACGACAAATACAATCTGCGCGCCATCGTCTCCGCGTGGATCGCGCAGGCCGACGTGCACGGCATTCTCGTGACCGGCGGCACCGGTTTCACCGGCCGCGATTCGACGCCTGAAGCGCTGCTGCCGCTGCTTGACAAGCAGATGCCCGGTTTCGGCGAGATGTTCCGCGTGCTCTCGTTCGAGGAGATCGGCACCTCGACACTGCAGTCGCGCGCATTCGCCGGCCTTGCCAACGACAAATTCGTGTTCTGCCTGCCCGGCTCGACCTCGGCCTGCAAAACCGCCTGGGAAAAGCTCATCCAGGCACAGCTCGACTCGCGCACCGCGCCGTGCAATCTGGCCGGCTTGAGATCACGTCTGCGCGAAACCTGAGTTTCGACCAGCGCAAGGATCACTTCGATGAAGAAGAAGAAATACGAGCATCATCTGAAGGAACTCGCAGTCGAACTGGTCGAACTCCAGCGCTGGCTGATCCACACCGGCAAGCGCGTCGTCGTGCTGTTCGAGGGGCGCGACGCGGCCGGCAAGGGTGGCACGATCAAGGCGATCAGCGAATACCTCGACACGCGCCACTACCGCATCGTCGCGCTGTCGAAACCGAACGAACGCGAGCGCACGCAGTGGTACTACCAGCGCTACATCGAGCACCTGCCCGCGGCCGGCGAGATCGTGCTGTTCGACCGCAGCTGGTACAACCGTGCCGGCGTCGAGCACGTCATGGGTTTCTGCAGCGAGGAGGAGTACAAGCGCTTCCTCGCCGAATGCCCGGTGTTCGAGAAGGGCCTCGTCGATGACGGAATACTTTTGTTCAAATACTGGCTCGCCGTTGACCAGGCCGAGCAGGAAGAACGCTTCGCCGAGCGCGCGTCCGATCCGCTCAAGCGCTACAAGATCTCCCCGATCGATGTCGCCGCGCGCAACAAGTACCGCGAATACGCCGAGGCGCGCGAGGCGATGATCGCAGCGACGAGCACCGAGCACGCGCCGTGGCACGTGGTCGACTTCAACGACCAGCCGCGCGGCCGCCTCAACCTGATCCGCGATCTGCTCGACCGGCTGCCCGACCGCAAAATCCCGGTCAAACCACTCAAATTGCCCAAACTCAAGGGCGATCTCGGCGTCGAAGAGCTGGCCGACAGCTCGCTTTGGGTAAAAACCGTGTACTGAAGCCGCGTCCGGGACGCGCCGGCTCGACTGTCACAAAACCGTCACGTGAAAATGACGGCTTATACGCCCAAAATTTTGCGATTCCTTTACAATCGCCGACAAAAAGCAACACGGGAATTCCTCCGGCCGCATGCGTCGTGAATCCGCGACGATCCTGCGACCCATGCCCGCATCGATCGGGCACGGCAGGAGGGATCAAGGGACGAAGTTCTTCGCAATATTTCGCCCATTCAACTGGAGAGACCCGATCATGTCATCGCACAGCCTCGCTCGCGCCTCGCGCGCGCCGCGCCGTTATACCCTGAGCCTCGCCATCGCCTTAGCCCTCGCCAGGAACGCGGTGTACGCCGCCGATACCGCGCCAGCCGACGATGCCAACGCGCCCAAGCAACTCGGCGACATCACCGTCACCGCGGAAAAGCGCAGCGAGAACATCCAAAAGGTGCCCGAGTCGATCACCGCGATCGATACCGAGAAGCTCGACGTGCTCAAGTCCGGTGCCGACGACGTGCGCTTCCTGTCCGCGCGCGTGCCGAGTCTGCTGATCGAGTCCTCGTTCGGGCGCACGTTCCCGCGCTTCTACATCCGCGGCCTCGGCAATACCGATTTCGACTTGAACGCCTCGCAACCGGTGTCGTTCGTCTATGACGACGTCGTGCTCGAGAACCCGATCCTGAAAGGCTTCCCGATTTTCGACATCGACCAGGTCGAAGTACTGCGCGGCCCGCAGGGCACGCTGTTCGGTCGCAATACGCCGGCCGGCGTGGTCAAGCTTGATTCGAAGAAGCCGACGCAGGAACCGGATGGCTATGTAGACGTCAGCTACGGCCGCTACGGCACCACCAACGTCGAGACCGCGTTCGGCGCGGGCATCAACCAGGACTGGGCGTTCCGCGTCTCCTTCCTCGACCAGCACCGCGACGACTGGGTGAAGAACACCGCACCGGGCAAGAGCAACGAGCTCGGCGGCTACAACACGCAAGCGTTGCGCCTGCAATTCGAATACAAGCCATCCGACACGTTCGATGCGCTGCTCAACGTGCACGGCATGAACATCAACGGCTCGGCGATCCTGTTCCGCGCCAACATCATCCAGCCGGGCACGAATGATTTCGTTCCGGGTTGGAAACGTGACGAAATCTCGATCGATGGCAACAACTTCCAGGACGTGACGTCGAGCGGTGCAAGTCTGCACTTGACCTGGAGCTTGGAGAACATGGAGCTGGCCTCGATCACCAGCTTCGACCGGGTCAAGACGCTGAGCCACGGCGACATCGACGGCGGCTACGGCGCGTCCTATGCACCCGGAGGCGTGATGGGCCCCGGTTTCATCCCGTTCGCGTCCGAGTCCGCGGACGGCCTGCCGTTCCATCGCCAGATCACCCAGGAAGTGCGCCTGTCCTCGAAGAACACTTCACCGCTCGACTGGATTCTCGGCGCGTACTATTTCAACGAGAACCTGACGATCGACAGCTTCGACTACGAAACCATCTTCAGCCACGGTGCGCTCGACGGCTACGCGCAGCAGAAGCAGAAGGATGTGAGCGAAGCGCTGTTCGGCTCGCTCGGCTATCAAGTCAACGACGCGTTCAAGATAAAGGGCGGCCTGCGCGTCTCGCACGACGAAAAGAACTGGACCGCCACGCGCTATATCTCGCCGATCGGCGGCGGTGCACTCGGCCCGTTGTTCGAGAATCCGTCCTACACGCACACCACCGGCGATCTGTCGGCCACCTACAGCCTCGACAAGGACACGACGCTCTACGCGCGCGCCGCGACCGGCTATCGCGCGCCGAGCATCCAAGGCCGCTTGTTGTTTGGCGATACGCCTTCAGTGGCCAAGGCGGAGACGATCACTTCGGGCGAAGCGGGCATCAAATCGGATCTGTTCGACCATCGCGCCACGATCAGCGCCGACGTCTACGTCTACGAGATGAAGAACCAGCAGCTCACCGCGGTCGGCGGCACGACCAACTTTGCCCGCCTCGTCAATGCGAAGAAAACCGAGGGGCGCGGTTTCGAACTCGATGCACGTGCCTACGTCACCGACAACCTGATGGTGACGGCAGGCGGCAGCTACAACTACACCAAGATCAAGGACCCGAACCTCTACATCACGCCGTGTGCGGCGTGCACGGTGCTCGACCCCGAAATCGTCGAGGGTGGCGTCACTCTCGCCTCGATCAACGGCAACCCGCTGCCGCAGGCGCCGAAGTGGATCGGTAACGTGACCGCGCGCTACGCGATCCCGTTCAAGGACGGCGAGCTGTTCGCGTATACCGACTGGGCCTACCGCAGCAAGGTCTCGTACTTCCTCTACCAGTCGGTCGAGTTCACCGGCAAGGCCTGGGTTGAAGGCGGCCTGCGCGTCGGCTACGCCTGGCACGACAACAAGCGCGAGGTATCGTTCTACGGCCGCAACATCCTCGACAAGAAGGCAATCACCGGCGGCATCGACTTCGACAACCTGACTGGTTACGTCAACGAGCCGCGCATCTGGGGTGTGCAGTTCCGCGGCGAGCTTTGATCTCGGCGCATCAACTTTGCCCGAGACAAAAAAAAGCAGCCGGCGCAATGCCGGCTGCTTCGTTTCAATCACCTGAAAACCGATCAGATCTGGATTTCGGTGCGCTGCTGCTGGCGCATCATCGTCACGATCAGGGTGCCGAACAGCAGCACCGAAGCGACGATGAAGATCGTGATGCCGAGGCTTTCGCCGCGCAGGCCCTGAGCGACTGCCGTGGCATCCGCCGTCGGCACGAAACCGGCCGCGGCCATTGCCGTGTAGTGCATGCCGCAAACCGCCACGCCCATGACCAGCGCGGCACCGAGCAGTTGCATCCAGCCGCGCAGGTTGAACGCAAGCCATAACGCCGCGATCGAAGCGACGATTGCGATCACCACGGACAACGCGACGATGTTCTGATCGTAGACCGTCTGCGCCGGCATCAACATCGCTGCCATGCCGGTGTAGTGCATGCCGGCGACCCCCAGACCCATCAGCACGCCAGCGAGCACGAGCTTGCCCCAGGAAAACACGCCGCTGCTGGCGACCGCGAGGCCGAGCGTGCACGCGGCGATGCCGATCACCGCGGACGCTGCGGTCAGCGGCAGGTCGTAGGTCACCGGGACGTTCATCTGGCATGCAAGCATCGCGATGAAGTGCATCGCCCAGATGCCGCCACCGCCAACCGCGGCGCCCGAACCGATCAACGCCTGCCAGCGCTCGCTCGCGTTCTTCGCGGTCGGGATGCCGATCGCGAGCTGCAGCGCGGTGTACGACCCGAGTACCGAAACCAGGTAAGAAAGCAGAACAAGAAAGGTATTGTGATGGCAATGTATCGCGTTCATGTCGTTCCCCCGAAGATGTGTCAAGTCATTCGCTGAAGGTAAATACGCAGTAGCTGGCTCCCGAATTGCGACAATGCGTCTCCTCGACGCGCGCCGGCGCGTCGGCACGAGAGGTATTGATCAAGCCTTCGAAAAAACCGGAGAAAAAATGGCAGGTGCGGCCGTGCTGGCCATTGCCGCAGAACGGACTTGCCTTGAGCCGCAAACCGTCGTCTTCGATATCCGCGGGCAGCAACTGGCGCACGGCGGGCAAAGCGATATGGCGCACGGCGTCGTGCAGGCCGAGGCGCGCGCCGAGCGCGAAGTCGCGCTTGTACACCCAGGTGCCGACACGGTTGCCGACGTAACGCAGCACGCTGTCGTGTTCCGCGGGCGGAATCTCCTGCTCGAGCAAGACGAGACGCGGCAAGATCTGCGGGTAGTCCGCCGCGAGCTTGGGCAATAGGATCTCCAGACGCGAACGGTCGTAGCTGGGCCGCGGCGCGGCCATGCGATTGCCGAACTCCGCCGCACGTCCATTGAGCGGCATTTCCTGCGGCGCTTGCGGCGCCGGATACGCAGCAGGCGGCGCATAGCTCGGCGCTGGCGTGTATTGCGGTGCGACGCGCGGCATCGGCGCGCCCCCCCGTGGCGGTGCCGGGGCGGCCACCTCGTGCATCATCGACTCGTACGAGCGCACACGACGATGCGTGGCAATGCGGTCCTCGAGTTCGAGCATGCTTGTTTCCGGGCCGCGCACCGCAAAATTAAGCGAAACCCCTTCATTGCTCTCGGCCATGCGCTGGCGTACCAGACTGAAGCCGCAGGCCATGACGATCTGCCCGAGCTCGAATAGCAAACTCTCTTTCTGATCCGCAACGACGCGGATTTGCAACTCGACGTAACGCGAGTATGGCTCGTTCAAGATGTCCCCCTTGAGCACTGAACACGAACGACAAAAACGCTAATAGTTCACACTAATCGCCGCCGCACGATTTCCTGCATTTGTGAGTTGTAACAATTTTTTCGCGACGATAACGAGAATTGCAGCATGTTCCGCCGCTATTCTTAAAAATGCGTTCGCGATTTTTGGCTAAAAATCGCCAATTGGCTCACAACGTGCATTATTCGCCGCAAATCGAGAATCCGTCCGCGGGCGATGCACCGGGAAAATTGCCGGAAACACCGATATCGGAGCCATCAAGGTCGATACGACTCACGTCGTCGACACGGGCTGCGGGAGGGCCCAGCTGTAGCCAGGATTGGAGCCGGTTCAACGCGTCTTCGGTACCGCAGGCAAGCACCTCGACGCTGCCATCGGCCAGGTTCTTCGCGTAACCACCCAGCCCCAACGCCTGTGCTTGGGTACGCGTCGACGCGCGGAAGAACACACCCTGTACCCTGCCCCGGACGAGGAATTTTGCGCAAGGCATGCGCGAACCTCAGGGCTTGATGATCGCGTCGAGATCCTTCATCTGGATCGGCCCTAAAAAGGCCTTGGCAACGCTGCCGTCCGGCGCAATCAAATAGGTGTTCGGCAAACCTTTGGGCGTGTCGAAATCCTTGGGCGGATCCATCACGTCGACTTGCGCGACCGGATAACTGAGCGGATGCGCCTTGAGGAACTTCTCGATATCGGCCTTTTCGCTGTCCTCGTAGGCGAGGCCGATCGCCGCGACCTTGTCCTTGTGCGCGTCGACGTAGGCGGAAATGTCCGGCAATTCCTTGATGCATGGCGAGCACCAGGTAGCCCAGAAATTGACGATTACCCATTTGCCGTTCTGCGCGGACAAATCGAAAGTCTTGCCGTCGAGCGTGGTCAGCTTGAGCGCAGGTTTCGGTGCGGTCGCGGCGCAAGCGATGCCCGCCATCAGCAACGCGGCGCAGAAAAGAAAGCAGAAACGTTTCATGCAGGTCCTTCGGGATCGGGGTTCGCTATGCATTCGACCGCACGGCGGCGGGAAAAATTTCGTCGAGCGGTGTGTCCAGGGTCGCACGCAGCTCGTTCGCTGCTTCCCCGAGCTTGCCGGTGGCGAGCGCATCGAGTGCGAGATCGCCCGCAATCGGCAGCGGCTCATGCAGAGGGATGCGATAACCGCTCGCGGCATACAGGTCGTACAAGCTCATCGAAGCAAGATCGCGCGCGAGGATGAAATCGCCGCGTTCGCTGCGCTGGATCAGCCCGGCATGGACCAGGTCGCCGAGGTACTGTTGGGTCGACTTATCGCTGAGAAACGGCTCGCGCCGGCGCAACTCGTCCGCGCTCGTGCCCGTGCCGGCGCGCTGCGCCGAGGCGAAATGCGCGAGCACACGCACGAGACCGCGGAACTCGTCACCTGCGGCGAGCTTGGGCGCGTTCGGGCGATAGTCGAATGCGGCCAGCGTCGAGGCGATCGATGCACCCACGAGCACGATGATCCAGGAAAGGTAGATCCAGACGATGAACATCGGCAGGATCGCGAGCGCACCATAAACCTGGTTGTAGCTCTTGCCGACGTAGCTCGTGAATCCGCGCTTGGCGAGTTCCGAAGCGATCGCCGCGATCAACGCGCCAAGCACGGCGTGGCGCACGCGTACACGGCAATTCGGCACGAGCACATAGATCGCGGTCAACATGAACCACGAAATCAGGAACGGCAATATGCCGAGCAGGCGCGCCTTGATCTGGAACGACTCGCCGGCCTGCGCCAGCATCGGCAGCGCGAACACGTAAGACGAGATCGCGAGCGCGCCGACCATCAATATCGGCCCCGCGGTCAGCACGGCCCAGTACATTAGCAGGCGCGACGTCAGCGGTCGCCCGGTCGGCACGCGCCAGATGCGGTTGAACGCGTCCTCGATGCTCATCATCAACGAGATCACGCTGAACAGCAGAACGAGGATGCCGATCGCGGTCGCCTTGCCCGCATTCGCGGTGAACTCGGTGAAATAGGCGTGAATCGTGTCACCGGCCGACGGCACGAAATTGTCGAACATGTACTGCGTGATCTTGTCCTGCCATTCGGCGAACGCGGGAAACGCGCTGAGAATTCCGAGCACGGCCGTAATCAGCGGCACCAGCGCGAACAGCGTCGTATACGCGAGCGCGCCGGCGGCCTGCGGGCAGCGGTCGTCGAGGAAGCGCTGCAGCATGAAGCGCGCGAACGCGAGCGGTCGATTGCGATCGAAGTTCATCGGCGGTATCCGGGGTCGTGCCAAGGCTATTTTGCCGTCATTGCACGGCGGACGCGAACGACAAGCTTATACTTCGACGGACTGTTTCCGCCTACCGCGTTCCGCGCATGCCCGATATCCTGATCGTCTACTACAGTCGCACCGGCAACGTCGCGCAGCTCGCGCGCCTGGTCGCACGCGGCGTCGAGGAAGTACCCGGCATGCGCGCACGCCTGCGCAGCGTGCCGCCAGTGGCACCCGTCACGGAAATCGCAGCAGCGCCGGTGCCCGATGAAGGCGCGCCGTACGCAACCCCAGCCGATCTGCGCGAATGCGCAGGTATCATCCTCGGCAGCCCGACGCGCTTCGGCAACATGGCCGCGCCGCTCAAGCACTTTCTCGATTCGACCGGCGCGGAATGGGCCTCCGGTGCTCTCGTCGGCAAACCGGCCGCCGCATTCACCTCGACCGGAACGACGCATGGCGGCCAGGAAGCAACCTTGCTCGCGATGCTGCTGCCTCTATTGCATCACGGCACGCTCATCGTCGGCCTGCCGTTCACCGAAGCCGCACTCAATGCGACGCGCGCCGGCGGCACGCCGTATGGCGCCAGCCACGTCGCCGGAACCAGCGGTGATCGCGGCATAGGCGAGGAGGCGAAAATTCTCGCGCGCGCGCTCGGCCGTCGCGTCGCGACGATCGCGGCGAAGCTCATCGCATGAACTCTGCGCTGCGCACCGCCGTCGCCGCATTGATCGCGCTGCTGGCGCTGCAGGCGTTCTGGCATGCATGGCTGGCCCCGCCGAAACCGGGTCTGCTCGTGCCGACTCTCGTACTTGCCATGGCGCCGCTGCTGCTCAGCTTGTGGCTAGCGGCCAAGTCGCTGCGCCGCGGCGTGCTGATCGGCGGCATGACCTGCCTGTTCTATTTCTCGCACGGCGTCGCCGAGCTATGGAGCGGCGCTTCACCGCGCTGGCCGGCGCTCGCGGAAACCGCCCTCGCCCTGCTTGTCGTGTTGGCGCTGGGCTGGGAGGTGCGCATGAACAAGCGCGCCAAATAGATTATCGCCATGTCGTTCGTCCAAGCCGCTCCGTTGCTCGGCAATCAATATCGCGACGACGCCTTGCTGCGTTCGTATCTGCGCCACGCACTGGATGCGCGGATGCTTGCAGCGATCGAGCCCGACCTCGACGCGCTCGGCCAATTCGCCGCCGACGCCTGGCTCGCGGCGCGCACGCACCTCGACGAGGAACCGGAGCTTACCCACTGGGACGCCTGGGGCGAACGCGTCGATCGTCTCGAACTCACGCGCGCATGGCAGGCCGCGGCGCCGCTCGCAGCGCGTCACGGCCTCGTTGCCGCCGGCCACGAAACGACGCATGGTGCGGCGGCACGCGTGCATCAATTTGCACTTGTATACTTATACCACTGCGCGAGCGAATTCCACTCCTGCCCGCTGGCGATGAGCGACGGCGCGGTGACGGCGATCAAGGCCTCAGGCAACTCCGAGCTGGCCGCACATGCGCTGCCGCACCTGCTGAGCCGCGATCCGGCGCAGCACTGGATCGGCGGCCAGTGGATGACCGAGAACGCGGGCGGGTCCGATGTCTCGAACAGCGAAACCACGGCACGCTTCGTCGACGGCGAGTGGCGGCTGTACGGACGCAAATGGTTCACCTCGGCGATCAACGCGCAGATGGCGCTCGCGCTCGCGCGGCCGGAGGGCGCAGCAGCCGGCGCCGACGGCCTCGCCCTGTTCTACCTCGAGCCGCACGATGCGCAGGGACGCTGGCAGAACATCACGCTCGACCGGCTCAAAGACAAGCTCGGCACGCGCGAGCTGCCGACCGCGGAAATCCATCTCGACGGCGCACCCGCACGACTCGTCGCTGGCACGGACCACGGCGTGCGCGCAATCGCACCGATGCTCAACGTCACGCGCACTTGGAACGCGATCTGCGCCGTGGCGACGATGCGCCGCGCACTCGCTCTTGCCGAGGATTATGCACAGCGCCGCCGCGCGTTCGGGGGGCCGCTCGCCGAGCAACCGCTGCATCGTGCCACGCTGACGAATCTGCGTGCGCGGTTTGAGGCCGCATTCCACTTGAGTTTCCACGTAGCCGAATTGCTCGGCGTCGTGCAAATCGCAGAAGCGAGCGAGGCGCAACGCAATCGCCTGCGTCTGCTCACACCGCTCGCAAAACTGTGGACCGGCAAGCTCGCCGTGGCGATCGCCTCCGAATGCTGCGAATGCTTCGGCGGCGCCGGTTATCTCGAAGGCACCGGCATGCCGCAGCTGCTGCGCGATGCGCAGGTGTTCCCGATCTGGGAGGGCACGACCAACGTGCTCGCGCTCGATTTCCTACGCGCGCTGCGCGGCGCCGGCGGCACACAGACGTTGCTCGATGCGCAAGCCGAATGGCACGCGCAGATCGAATCCGCAGAACTCGCGACATGCATGCAGGCAGCCGGTGCGCTGGCGCACAACGCTGCGACGCGACTGCAATCGCTCGCGAAAGACCGCGACGCGCTCGAAGCGCAGGCGCGCGATCTCGCCTTCGCCTTCGCCCAAAGCCTCGCGCTGAGCCTGCAGGCGCGCCATGCGGACTGGGCGCTGCGCAACGAGAACGATGGCGCACGTGTCGCCGCGGCGCGGCGCTTCGCCTGCTTGTCGTCCATTTGAGTAGCACGATTACATTGTGCTCGCCGCGTCGAACAGCGCATCCTGCTTGCCCGCGTCGCAAACGGCGTAGGTGAAACCTTTCTGGATCGCGTAGGCGCCGACCTCGCCCAGACGATTCAGCGCGAGAAACCCGACCTGCAGATCCTTTGCCGTCTTCATGCGTTTGCGCACGATGCGGCGCACGGCTTCCTCGCAAGCCTGCTGCGGCGAGCGCCCCTGGCGCATCAGCTCGACGACTAGGAAGCTGCCCGCGGTGCGGATCACCTCCTCGCCGACTCCGGTCGAAGTGGCCCCGCCGACTTCGTTGTCGACATAGAGACCCGCGCCGATGATCGGACTGTCGCCGACCCGGCCGTGCAGTTTCCACGCCATGCCGCTGGTCGTGCAGGCGCCGGCGAGGCGGCCCTGCGCATCGACAGCGAGCAGGCCGAGCGTGTCGTGGTTGTGCGCGTCGCCGGGCTTGCCCTTGCCGTACGTCTCGTTCTCGCTGTTTGCCGAAGGCTTGTATTCGCTCTTCTTCAGCCATTCGCGCCAGGCCTGCTCGGAGTCGGGCGTGAGCAGGTCCTCTTTGGCGAAGCCCTGCTCGAGCGCGAACTGCAGCGCGCCGTCGCCGACGAGCAGCACGTGCGGTGTCTTCTCCATTACGCGCCGCGCGACCGAGATCGGATGCGCGATATGTTCGATCGCGGCGACTGCGCCGCAGTCGCCGTTGCCGTCCATGATGCTCGCGTCGAGCGTGAGGCGGCCGTCGCGATCGGGATAACCGGCACGACCGACGCTGTGATTCTTCGGATCGGCCTCGGGCACGCGCGCGCCGGCCTCGACTGCGTCGAGCACAGTGCCTCCTTTGCCGATCACCTGCCAGGCGGCCTGGTTCGCAGCGACGCCGAAATCCCAGGTCGAGACGACGCGCGGACGCGCTCGCCCCGACAATTTCGCCGGCGCGGCACCAGCGGCGGACGACAGCGTACCCATCGCGGTTGCGGCGAGCGAGGCAGCGAGGAAACGGCGGCGATCGGCCATGAGAGGTTTCATCCAAATGGTGGCGGCGCGAGTTTAGCCGAAAGCGCCGGCGCGCCTGATAAACTTCCGCCACGTCTTCATCGCGGAAAGCACCATGCTCCAGCACCTGACCATCGTCACCACCGGCGGCACGATCGACAAAGTATACTTTGACGATAAATCCACTTTTCAGATCGGCGCTCCGGCGATCGGCGACATCTTGAAGCAGCTCGGCGTGGCCTTCGAATTCGACGTGATCGCGCTGCTGCGCAAGGATTCGCTGCACATCACCGACGAGGACCGCGACTTGGTCAAGCGTTCGATCGAGGCGCAGCCGCACCGGCATATTCTCGTCACCCACGGCACCGACACGATGGTCGAAACCGCGCGCGTACTGCGCACCATCCCGGGCAAGGTGATCGTGCTGACCGGCGCGCTCAATCCGGCGCGCTTCCAGGGCTCGGACGCCGTGTTCAATATCGGTTGTGCGGTCGGCGCGCTGCAGACCCTGCCCGATGGCGTCTACATCGCGATGAACGGGCGCATCTGGGATCCGCTGCGCGTGCGCAAGAATCGCGAAGCCAATCGCTTCGAGGCCGCCGGCCTGTAAGCGATTCGGCGGCGAACCTAGTCGCGATTTGCCGGCTTTTCTCGCGCCAAAAAAAATCCCCCGGCCAGCGATGACCGGGGGATGAAGTGCTTGGGTATATCGAAGATTAGTTATAGCTGCCCGTCAGCGAAACGCCCGAGTAGGTCGAATAGGCATTGAGCTTGACGTGGTAGACACCGCCGGCCGCCGGCGGGGTGAACGTGCAGGTCTCGCTGTTGCCCGTGACGTAGGGGCGGCAGTCGTAGCTCGACAGCGTCGGCACCGCGTTGAGCTTGACGTACAGGTCGGCATCACCGGTGCCGCCGGAGATCTTGATCGTCACCGAGGTCTTGCCCGAGGGCACAGTCAACGTGTAGTCCGCCGACAGCGTGCCGCTGGTCCCCGACAGGCCGGTCACCGGCACGCCGTTGGTCAGCGTATTGCCGCCGCCACCGCCACCCGCCGTGTAGCTGCCCACCAGGCTCACGCCCGTGTAGGCGGTGTAGGCATTGAGCGAGACATAGTAAGTCACGCCCGCCGAGAGGCTGCTGCAGGTCTCGTTGTTGCCCGTGACGTACGGACGGCAGTCATAGCTCGACAGCGTCGGCGCAGCACCGGCCTTGACGTACAGATCGGCGTCGCCCGTTCCACCCGAGATCTTGATGCTGACGTTGGTCGCACCGGCGGGCACCGTGAAGGTGTACACCGAGGACATGCCCGAGGTTCCGGACAAACCGGTCACCGCAACGCCATTCGTCAGCGTGTTGCCGCCACCGCCCGACGAGGTCACCGTGACCGATTTCGTGGTCGAGTTCGTCGCCGAGGTGTTGACGCTGTCCGCCACCGTTTCCGTCACGCTGTAGGTACCGGCCGCCGCATACGTGTGGCTTGGGTTGGCTGCGGTGGACGTGCCGCCGTCACCAAAGGTCCACGAGTGCGTGCCGATCGTGCCGCCAGAGTCGGTCGAGGTGTCGGTGAAGCTCGCCACCAGACCGTTGGTGGTGAAGCTGAAGTTCGCCGTCGGCGTACCGCCGCCACCACCGCCGTGGGTCAGGATCGCATGCGAGATCGCGCAATTGGCCGTGTCGTTCGACCAGCTCGCCTGTTCGGCGAAGGTGCCGGTCGAGAAGGTGACGTTGGCCGCACCGCCGGCAGTGCCCGGAGAGAGCCATGCGCACTCGTCGGAATTTTCCTGGCCGTTGTAGCTACCACCGGTCTTGTTGGTCCAGCCGCCGGCCGGGAAGAAGTCCGACATCGTCTCATGCCATTCGTGACCGAGCGTCATCGTGTAGCCGTCGAGCTTGCCGTTGGTGCTGCCGTTGACGAAGCCAACGCCGCAGCTCGAGCCGACATCCATGTTGTACGGCTGGTTGCTGAACGCAATGTCGCCGCCAGGAGCGGTGACGCCGTAGCCGTCGCCGGTGTAGTCGTGCCACGCGCAGTAGCCCTGGGTCGGACTCTGGTAATTGTCCGGATTCGTGCCGTGCGGCGACAGGATGATGTAGTAGGTGTAGCGGTTCGACCCGGTCGCGGTATTGCCGAAATGCGCCGCGGCCTTGACCGCTTCCTGCGCGAGTTGCGTGCCGGTCGCCGAACTCGGCGAAGCCGCCGAATTGTCATACCACACGCCGGCGACCACGTTCTGCTGGTACGGCACGAAAGCGGCATTCGAAGGGCAGCTCGTCGCACCGTTGGCGACGTTCGGGCCGTCGCACCATTGGGTCAGGTCGGCCTGCCAGGTCTCACCGTTGGTGCCGATGCCCTTGAACATATTCTGCACCGCACCCGCGGCGCCGTACGAGTCGCCCGAGAACACGAGGTTGCCGCTGCCATCTGTGGTCTGCGTGCCCCACTGCGTGCCGTAGAACACGATGTAAACCTTGACCTGGCCGCTGCCGACACCGACGCCACTGACGCCGCCACCGAACGTGAGCTGGCCTGCTGAAGCCGAAGGCTGGGTCGAAGCGAACGCCGCACCGTGGTGATAGAACTCCTGGTTCCATTTGTCCATCGCCGCCTTGGTTTCCAGGGTCGGCACGGCGCCATGGCGCCAAGGATGGTCGTAAGCGGGATGATGGGGATTCTCGGTCCAGTTGCGCAGGCCGTTGCCATTGCCATTGCCGGGATCGGCATGGGCAACGCTCAGGCCGCCGGCGATCAGCGCGGCGAGTGCGGCGGCGGTCAAACTGGTCTTGCGGTGCCACGATGCATGCATTGATTGGGTCACGCTTTGTCTCCAGATTCGATTAATGTCGAAAGCCGCCGAAAACGGCGGCGAAGCGGATACACGTATGACGCTAGCTTTGCTCTTGATGGCTCCCTGAATCCGCTCTGGCTCCTCCCTTTTCGGACACGCAGTCGCCCGCGCCGCCGGGATTACCCGATTGCGATAGGAACGAAATATCGTGCCTCATCATGATCCGCGCGCCTGCCCACATCCCCATGTTTTACGGCGGCGGATCATTGCGGAATTCGCGCCGGCTCCGAGAAGCGGAACGGGGCGCGGGCGGAAGAAGACTATCCATCGCGTTAAATATTCCTAAAACGGTCAGTCGACCTGCAATTCCCGGAATAATGTAATAACGCATTATTGTATTGGAAAGGGCGCGCCGCGGCTGGCCTTGCGCGAGCCAGACAGGGCTGGAAACGTTTCGATAAGCGAGTTTTGCCGCAGCGCAGCGATGCGACGGCCTTGACGGCGATATTGCAGAAATTGCGCAGATTCGTGTCCGCCAATGCCGCTTATCGACCGATCACGCCCGCCGGTCGGCCCGCAAACGATGCACGAAACCGAGGAACGCCGGCCTTCGCCAGCGCAAGGCTTACATCATCCCGGTTTCGAGCTTGGCCACGTCGGACATCATCGCGTGGTTCCACGGCGGGTCGAACGTCAGCTCGACGTCCGCCTCAGCGATGGTCGGAATCGCCTCGATCTTGCTGCGCACGTCGTCGACGAGGATATCGCCCATACCACAGCCGGGCGCAGTCAAGGTCATCTTCACCTCGACTTTACGCGCGCCGTCGTCGGTCTTGCCGATCGTGCATTCGTAGACCAGACCGAGGTCGACGATGTTGACCGGGATCTCGGGGTCGAAGCAGGTGCGCAACTGCTGCCAGACGAGTTTCTCGACCTCGTCCTCGCTGGCGTCGGCAGCGAGTTCGATCGGCGTCGGCGGCTCCTTGCCGATCGCGTCCGCGTCCTTGCCGTCGATGCGGAACAGGTTACCGTCGACGAACACGGTGAAACTGCCGCCGAGCGCCTGGGTGATGTAACCGTTCTGCCCTGCGGGCAGGTTCACCGTCTCGCCCTGGGGCACCATGACGGCGTTGCAGTCGCGCTCGAAGACGATCGGTTCAGAGGTATTGCTGTAGCCGCCCATGAAATCGTTGCAGTCGGATTGAATCGGGATTATCGCAGGTTCGCTGCCTGCCAGGCCGATGTGTGTGCGCTTCGACCGAATGCAAGCCGCAGACCGCGCGCTACGAGCCCAGCACTTGGCGCAGGAACGGGATCGTCACGCGTCGTTTTGCCGCCAGCGATTCGCGATCGAGTCGATCGAGCAGAGCGGTCAGGCTGCCGAGATCGCGCTGCGTGCGCGCGAACAGCCAGGCCAGTGCGGCGTCATCGAGTTCAATCCCGCGTGCCGCGGCGCGCTCGCGCAGCACTTCGCTGCGGGCGGCGTCATCGAGCGGCTTGAGCGGCGCCTGCGCGCACGCCGACAGGCGCGAAACCAGGTCAGGCAGGCCGATGCCGAGTTGCGCGGGCGCACGCGAGGCGGCGAACAGGAAGGTGTACGTTTCCGCCTTGCCGCGATTGTAGAGGTCGAACAACGCATGCTCGGCATCGCGTCTGCCCGTGATCGCGTCAAGGTCGTCGAGCGCGAGCAGGTCGCTGCCGCCGAGCGCGCGGATCGAATCCGGCGCGCCGCCGGACAGATTGCGCAGCGAGAGATATTGCGCGCGGCGGCCGGCCGCGGTCGCCACGGCGCAGGCGGCGATCAGCAGGTGCGTCTTGCCGCTCGCCGCCGCGCCGCTGACGAAGACCCAGGGCGCCGCGGCATCGGTTGCGGCACGCTGCACGAGATCGAGGGTCGCGCCGTTGTCGCCGGCAAAAAAGGTCTCGAAGCGTTGCTGCGCCGGCCAGCGCATGGCAAGCGGAAGCTGGTCGGGTTTCATGCTCGAGATGGCGGCACCGCGGAAGGCGACGCGGCCGTTGGCTTGGCTTCGACCTGCGTCGCCGCGGGCGGCAACGGAGCGTCGGCGCCGCCTTCTGCCATGGGCGCCGGGCCTTCGTGCGCGTACAGCAGGCTCGCGCGATAGCGCTCGTTCGCGTAGCGCAGCAACACCATGAGCACCGAAGCGACCGGCAGCGCGAGCAGCACGCCGAGGAAACCGAAAAGTTCGCCGCCCGCGAGCACGGCAAAGATCACCGCGACCGGATGCAGGCCGATCTTCTCGCCGACCAGGCGCGGCACGAGCACATAGCCTTCGAGCAACTGGCCGATCACGAACACGGCGACGACGAGGGCGACATGGGTGACGTCGCCGTATTGCACGATCGCCGCGATCACGCCCAAGAGGATGCCGGTGATGCTGCCCAGGTACGGCACGAAGCTAATCAGGCCGGCGATCAGGCCGATCAGCGGACCCGTGCTGAGGCCGACGGCCCAGAGCCCGACCGCATAGATGATGCCGAGCGCGATCATCACCGAGAGCTGGCCGCGGACGAAGGCCGACAGCGTCTCATCCGATTCGCGCGCCAGGCGCGAGACGGTCGGTTCGATCGAGCGCGGCAGCAGGTCGTGGATCTTTGCGATCATCACGTCCCAATCGCGCAGCAGGTAGAAGAACGCGACCGGGATGACGACCAGGCGCGTGACCCACGAGATCACCGCGAAGCCCGATTTGGAAATGCTGGCAACGATCGTCGTCGCGATGCCGCCGGCTTCCTTCCAGTGGTTCTGCAGCACGGTGACGACCTGCTGCAGGTCGGGCATCTCGAAGTCGAGTTCGAAGCGCTCGCGCAGCCACGGCACGGCGACATTCTGCATCCACGCGAACCATTCCGGCAGCGCGGCGATGAATGCGGCGACCTGGCGCGACAGATACGGAATCAGCAACAGCAGGATCAGGGTGACGACGAGGCTCAAGGCGAGGAAAACGATGCCGACCGCCGCGCTGCGCGACAGCTTCCAGCGCTCGAGCTGGTCGGCGAGCGGATCGAACAGGTAGGCGAACATCGCCGCGATCGCGAACGGCGTCAGCACCGGCGCGAGGAAGTACAACGCCGCGACGAGCAGCACGAACAGGGCCAGCATTTGCCAATGCAGGTTGTTGGTCGAATTCACGCATTCTCCCTGCGCCGGGTCTCGAGCGCCTTGTGTGACCAGACCGCAACGTAATGTACGCCGCTGGCGAGCGTGGCCAACGCGGTGAGCCAGATCAGCGTCGTGTCGATGGCGTCGGGTAGCGGAAGCAGGCCGCTCAGCTTCAGCAACAGGGCGAGCGCGCAGATGATCTGAGTGAATGTCGTGATCTTCGACAGCAGCGACGGCTGCGGCACAACTCGGCCGATCAGGAAGTGATATGCGGTCGCACCCGCGGCGATCACCAGGTCGCGGCCGACCACGAGCCACATCAGCCAGTCCGGGATCACGCCGGCCAGGTCGAGCGAGACGAAGCAGGCGACCAGCAACAGCTTGTCGGCGAGCGGATCGAGCACGCCACCGAGCCAGCTCTGCCAGCCGTAGCGTTTGGCGAGCAGGCCGTCGAGCGCGTCGCTCGCGCCGGCTACGGCCACAAGGACGAGCGCCGCTCCGAAGCGATGGTTGGCGATCAGCCAGACCAGCGGCGCGACCAGCGCGATGCGCGTCAATGTGATCGCGTTCGGCAGGTGGCGCCAGGGGGAGTCGCTGTTCGTCGTGGACGGCATGCGTGGCACTTCACTGCTCGAAGTCGAGCACCGCATCCACGCCTTCGACCGGTGGCTTGGTATTCGTCGGATGCGCAATCCGCGCGATATTGAGCGCTTCAGTGAGGCTCTGCAGCGAACCGCGCGCGTCGACGCGCGCCTGCAGGACGTTGCCATGCGCCTGCTCGATGCGCAATGTGCGCACCTCGGGGTTGGCGCCGAGTGCGCCGACCAAGCGTGCATAGTCTTCGGCCGAACGCAGGCCGCTGAACCAAAGGCGGTAGGCGCCGGCGGATGCGGGCGCGACGTCGGCCGGAGCCGCGGGGGCATCGGGGCTCGTTACCGGCGTCACATTCGACCCCACGGCTGGCGGCGGTGGCGTGGCAGTGGCCGCTGTCGGCGAGGACGCGGCAGCCATAGGCTGATCGCGCACCAGCGCATCGATCTGCGCGGCATCGAACTCGGCGACGAGCAGGAATTTGGCCGGCGCCTTGGCCGGATCGGTGTTCGGCTTATAGCTGTAGCTGCGTGCGTAACGCTCGGCGCGGGTCAGCGCGCGCGCGACCTCGGGGCGTTTGAGCACGTTCGCATCGCCTTTCGCCGCCTGGGTCACCGCCTGGCCGAGCGCGGTGCGCAGGGCCGCGGCGCGATCCTGGTCCGATTGCGAGGCGACCGCCACGGTGCCGGTGTAAATGCCCGCCGCAGCCGCAAAAATCGGCATGAGGCCGACGACCACCAGTAGCAGCGATCTGAAAATTCGATGATTCCCTCGATTCACGAAATCCTTCCTGCCCGGCATGCCAGATGCGTTCCCGGCCATGCTGCAAGATAACAAATTTGGATCGCGGCCGTGAAATCGCCGTCTACGGTATCATGCGCGCCCATTCAGGCCGACTTTCCCCAACGCATGTCCGCAGAAAAAGAATCCCTGACCTACCGTGCCGCGGGCGTGGACATCGATGCCGGCGAGGAAGTCGTCGAACGCATCAAGCCGCTGGTCGCGCGCACGTTCCGCAAGGAGGTCATGGCCGGCCTCGGCGGCTTCGGCGCGCTGTTCGAGCTGGCCGGGCGCTACAAGGATCCGGTCCTCGTCTCCGGCACCGACGGCGTCGGCACCAAGCTCAAGCTCGCCCAGCAACTCGGCCGCCACGACACGATCGGCATCGACCTCGTCGGCATGTGCGTCAACGACGTGCTCGTGCAAGGCGCGGAGCCGCTGTTCTTCCTCGATTATTTCGCCACCGGCAAGCTGCATGTCGACACCACGGTCGCGGTCGTCGGCGGCATCGCCAAGGGCTGCGAACTCGCCGGCTGCGCGCTGATCGGCGGCGAAACGGCCGAAATGCCCGACATGTATCCGCCGGGCGAATACGATCTCGCCGGCTTCAACGTCGGCGCGGTCGAGAAGTCGGCCCTGATCGATGGCTCGAAGATCCAAAAAGGCGATGCAATCATCGGCATCGCCTCGTCCGGACCGCATTCGAACGGCTACTCGCTGATCCGCAAGATCGCCGCGCGCGCCGGCAATCCATTCGACCTCGACCTCGGCGGAGTCACCCTCGCGGACGCGCTGATGGCGCCGACGACGATCTATGTGAAGCCCATTCTGGAGTTGTTGAAAGCACAACCCGTGCACGGCATGGCCCATATCACCGGCGGCGGCCTGACCGAAAACATCATCCGCGTCGTGCCCGACGGGCTTGGCCTCGCCCTCGACAGCTCGACCTGGAAGCTGCCGGCCGTCTTCGACTGGCTGCAGCGCGAAGGCAACGTGTCGCAAGCGGAAATGTGGCGCACGTTCAACTGCGGCATCGGCTACACGCTGATCGTCGCAGAGCGCGACGTCGCGACGACGCTGGATCGTCTGCGCCGACTTGACCTCGCCGCCCAGCGCATTGGCGAGATTATCGCGACGGACGCGACGGAACGCGTTCACATCCGTTGAAACCACTCCGTCGGACGCCGCACAGCTATTAACAATCCTTAACCCGGAAGCGCTTGTTTCGCCGTTCACGATGGGCGTAGGGTTGTTGCGTGGGTGCAGGAAGCTTCGCTGTCAGCGAATCATGCGGCGTGTTTCCCGATCCAGTCGCCACGGGCTCGACGTGGAGGTAACATGAAACCGACAATGTTGTTTGGCTTGTTTTTCGGCGCTTGCGGCGCCGCTGGCGCGGCGACACCGCAGTTCGACGTGCCCGCAGAAGGAGCGCGCACTTTCTATGCTGCGCAATCGCTGCATAGCGGCGACGTATTGCAGATTCGCGCGCGCCATCTGCTCGGCGACGAAACTCTCGTGTTCGCCCGTTGCAGCGACGACGAGCTCTGCCGCAGCGCGCAGATCGTCGCGCTCTGGCGGCACGGTTTCCATGACGGCAGCGGCATCTCCAATACGGTGATCCGCAACAATATTGCAGTGCGCGCGGATGGCCGCTACTTCTTCTGGCTGGTGAAGAACAGCGACTGCTTCGTCGATCACTGGAGCTGTCGCAACGGCGCCTGGCCCGGCGTGTTGACCTACGGCAAACCCGAGGCGCTGCCGATCGCGCAGGCCGCCCAGGATGGCGCGTTCTACAAGGTCAAATACGATTCCGGCAGTTTGATTTACGTGCGCAAGCTCGGAGCGGAAGCCGCGCACGGATAACTCAAGGCAGACGTCTTAAGTCGTACATGTCGCACGTGAGTTTTGCACCACGCTGAGGTAGGCTGCCGCACCTTTCAGTGGCGGGATTCGGCAGTGGCGCGTTTTTCCCTCGTCGTGCTGTGCTCGGGGCGTGGCTCCAATCTGCAGGCGTTGATCCACGCATTGGATTCGGGGACGCTGCCTGCCGGCATCGCTGCCGTCTGCTCCGACAAGCCCGACTGCGCCGCGCTCGAGCGCGCGCGGAAGGCCGGCATTGCCACATGCGCACTTCGCCAGAGCGATTTTCCCGATCGTGCCGCATTCGATCGCGCGCTATTCGACGAAGTCGCACTGTTCCAGCCCGATCTGGTCCTGCTTGCCGGCTACATGCGCATCATCGAGCCCGCGGTCGTCGAGCAGTGGATCGGACGCATGATCAACATCCATCCTTCCCTGCTGCCGAAATATCCCGGACTGCGCACGCATGCGCGCGCGATCGATGCGGGCGACGCCGAGCACGGCGCCAGCGTGCACTACGTCACCGCGGAACTGGACGGCGGCCCGGTGATCGCGCAAGCCGCATTGCCGATTCTCGCCAACGATACGCCCGAATCGCTGGCTGGGCGCCTGCTGCCGTTCGAACACCGCCTACTCGTCGCCACGGTGCGCTTGATCGCCACAGACGAAATCGCGCTGGAAGGCAACCGCGTCGTGCGCAACGGTGTTGCGCTTCGCGCGCCGCTGCGCCTGAACGACGGCGGCGATCTCGGCTGACGTTTCCGCGCACCGGGGTGCGATATCGGTTTCGTTCAGTCGCCGCGCGGCAGACTGCTTGTGCGTTTCCCACAATATCGAACCTGTCATGCGCAAGATCGCTCTCGGATTCCTTCTCGTCCTCGCCGCCGGTGCCGCCCAGGCCACCGAGCTGAAGCAAGCCAATGCCGTCTATACCGTTACCCGCGACGGCTCGGCCATCGGCGATTCGAACTTCAGCCTGAAGCAGAACAGCGACGGCACCTGGACGCTGACCAGTGAAACCAAAGGCACCTCCGGCAAGGCGCGCCTGCTCGGCATCGACGTGCGCGAGGAGTCCGTGTTCCGTTGGAACGGCGGCAAGCCGCAGAGCGTGGTCTACGACTATCACCAGAATTCGATGATCAAGAGCCGCACGCGCCACATCGAGTTCGACGCGGCCGCGCAGCAGGCGCATTCGCAGGAGAACAAGGATCGTTTCACCTACGCGACGCCGCCCGGCACGACCGACCGCAGCACGCTGCAGCTTCTACTCGCTGCGGCCGTCGCCGAGGGCAAGAACGAGATCACGGCGCCGGTAGCGGTCCGCGATCGCGCCGAGGAGCAACGCTACACCGTCGCCAAGAACGAAACCGTCCAGGTTCCGGCCGGCAGCTTCAGCGCCACCCGCGTTGAACGCACCGACGGCAAGGCGATCAACTGGTATGCAGCCAACGTCGGTCTGCTGCCGGTGAAGGTGCAGCAGATTTCCGGCGACGGCTCGACGGTCGTTCTGGAACTGAAGCAGAAGTAATACTGCCGCGATCAGGCAAAGGCGAAATGCTGCGCCCCACTCACTTCGCGTCAATGTAGGCGCGCAAGCGCTCGACCTGATGCGACAGAACCGTGTCGACGTCGCCGCGAACCGCATCGAGACCGCCGCGCAGGTAGCCGTCAACGAGGTAGCTCATGTCGACTTCGCTGCCGCTGCCTTCACGCTTGATCGTCCAGGTCATGATCGCGGTCACCGGCGCCGCCTGTAGCGGACCCAGGCCACCGGACAGGCGCAGCATGCGTCCCGGCATCGCAGCGAGCACGGTCATGTGCTGCACGCTGCCGCCGTCGGCAAGTTGTTCGCACCAGCAGCCGCCCGCGCGCGCATCGAGCGACAGGTTCGAGGCGTTGCCCGAATAGGTGTGATTCGAATCCCACCAGCGCGCGACGCCGGTAATGGCAGCGTAGGCGCGATCTGGCGCCGCACCGGTCTTGAAGCTGTAGCGGAATTCGAGATGCCCGGCCGAAGGCGCATCCGCCTGGCTCGCTGGATTTGGCGCAGTCGCCGCACCCGGCGCAACGGACTCGACTTTCGCCGCTGGCGCGGCCACGGGTTTCTCAGCCGTAGCCGGCGCGGCTGCGGGCGCTTCGTCCTTGTCGCCATGGCCGATCAACGGAACATGCGAGCACGCGGCGCAGATTAGCGCGAGCGCCAGGCACGCGACGGGTTTCGCTGTCGTCTTCATCTTCATTCTCTCGTTCCCCTGAATGTGTCAGTCACTGCCTATTTATTCTTCGCCCATCGCGCGACGATGCCGTGCAATGCATCCAGGCCATCGAACAGCGCAGCGGGTCCGGGCTGCAGGATGATCGGCGATTTTACTTCGTGCAGCTCGCCGTCGCGCACGGCGGGAATCGCGGCCCAGCCGGCGCGCGCAGCCACCTTGTCGGCACGAAAGCGCTTGCCGCACCACGAGCCGATCACGATGTCGGGCGCGCGGCGGACGACTTCGTCGCCATCGGCAATGATGCGATCGCGCGCAAGCGAGGCCTGTGCGAGTTCGGGAAAAACATCGTCGCCGCCGGCAATGCGCACGAGCTCGGCGACCCAGCGGATGCCCGAGATCATCGGCTCGTCCCACTCCTCGAAGTAGACGCGCGGACGCCGCGGCAGGCGCGATGCCGCATTCTGCACTTGCATGATCTTTTCTTCGGCTGCCTGTGCGAGCGCCGCGGCCTTGTCCGTCGCGCCGACCAGCGCGCCGAGCCGGCGGATGTAGTCGAGGATGCCGGCCACCGAGCGATGATTGCTGATCCATACCTCGACGCCGGCCTTGATCAAGTCGCGCGCGATGTCAGCCTGAATGTCGGAGAATCCGATGACGAGATCCGGCTCGAGCTTGAGGATTTCGCCTATCTTCGCACTCGTGAATGCGGAAACTTTCGGCTTCTCGCGCCGCGCACGAGGCGGGCGCACAGTGAAGCCCGAGATGCCGACGATGCGATCCTGCTCGCCGATCGCGTAGAGGACTTCGGTCGGCTCCTCGGTCAGGCAGACGATGCGTTGCGGACCGTACATCTCGCGGCTACGGATAGATCAGGCGCTTGCTCCAGCCGCCCGCGCCGCGCTCGTAGCGCACGCGATCGTGCAGGCGCGCACGCTGGCCGAACCAGAGTTCGATCATGTCGGGGACGAGGCGGTAGCCGCCCCAGAACGGCGGCCGCGGCACGTCGGCGCCGGGGTAGCGCTGTTCCGTTGCAGCGATGCGCGCGTCGAGTTCGGCGCGGTCGGGCAGCGTCTGCGACTGCTTCGATGCCCATGCGCCGATGCGACTTTCACGCGGACGCGAGGCGAAATAGGCATCGGCCTCCTCGGCATCCGCTTTGCCGACCACACCTTCGACGCGCACCTGGACGACATCACGCAGCGTTTTCCACAGGAAGCACAGCGCCGCCTGCGGATGCACGGCGAGCTGCTCGGCCTTCGCGCTCTCGTAGTTGGTGTAGAAGACGAAGCCGTGCTCGTCGACCGCCTTGAGCAGGACGATGCGGGCCGAGATGCGGCCTGCGGCGTCGGCCGTGGCCAGGGTCATCGCGGTTGGTTCGGGTTCGCCGGCGGCGCCGGCTTCGGCGAGCAGATCGCGAAACTGCGCGATCGCTTCGAGTTGGATCGGATCGGAATGATTCTGCGTCGTGTGCATCGCGAAATGCTAGCACGCCGCGCAAGGGCACCTCGAAAAACCTACTGCGCTCGATAATTTGCGCGCTACGGTTTTCGAAATGACCTCAGGCGGCCCGTCGCGTCGCGCGGCGGGCCGTACCGAATGGCATATTCAGTCCAGCACGAAGTTGACGCGCATGTTGACGCGCCATTCGCTGACCTTGCCCGAGTCGTCGGTGATGACCTTGATGTCGTTGACCCAGGCGCCCTTGATGTTGTTGATCGTCTTCGCCGCGCGCTTCAAGCCGTCCTTCACCGCATCCTCGATGCCCTTGGACGAGGACGATGAAATTTCGATCACCTTCGCTACCGTCATGAGACCAGCCTCCGTCATGGATGCGCGCGGCGAGGCGCCGTGCGTCAGGCGAGTCTAGTGCCGGCGAAAAGGAAAGGCTTATGCGGTCGCAGCAAGCGGCGGCGCGGGTGGCGGAGCCTGCGGCGGCGGCGGATTGCGCGGCAACCAGCGCAGCCAGACCAGCCAGAACACGAGCGCATCGAGGATGATCAGCGCCTGCCACAGATATAGATGAAACCATTCAAACCAGACGTGATTCCACTCGTTCAGGTAGTACAGGCTGATCAGGCGCACCACGTTCAACGACTGGATCGCGAAGAAGCCGATGCCGATGCCCGCGAGCTTGTATTTCCACGGCGCCGGAAAGGCCAGCACTGCGGAAACCAGGATGATGACGGCCTCGACGCCACTGCACCCGGCGACAATCTCGATGCCGCCACCGCTGAGCGTGTTGCGCATGATGTTGGCCTGCGCGGCGACGTGGCTGTCCCACAGATGCATGATCGCGACGCAGACGTACGCGATCGCCGAGGTCAGCGGCAGGATCACGTGCTGCTGCACCGGCTGGTACAGATCGAGCGGGAACAACACCGCCAGGCAGCCGAGAAAGACGAGAATGAAGCGGGACATACGCGTCATTCTACGCGATTCGGTCCAGGCGAGCGCGAGGAATGGCCAGCTGGTTTGCTAAAATCCCGGTCATGAACCCCGCCCCCAGCCTCTTCCTGATCGGCCCGATGGGCGCCGGCAAGACCACGGTCGGGCGGCGCGTCGCCACACAGCTCAGCCTCGATTTCTTCGACCTCGACCACGAGATCGAGGAACGCAGCGGCGCGACGATAACGCTGATCTTCGAACTCGAAGGCGAGGCCGGCTTCCGCAAGCGCGAAATGGAACTGCTGACCGAATTCAGTGCCAAGCCCGGCATCGTGCTGTCGACCGGCGGCGGCGCGATCCTCGCCGCGGACAACCGCCGGCATCTGCGCGAACGCGGCTATGTCGTCTATCTCGAAACCACGATCGAACAACAAATGAAACGTCTCGCCCATGACCGCAAACGCCCCCTGCTCGCCGCGCCCGACCGGCGCGAGCGTCTGGCCAGGCTGGCCGCCGAGCGCGAATCGCTCTACCACGAGACCGCCGATCTCATCGTACCCACGGGATTCAACGGCAGCAGCAGCGCCACCGCGCGACGTCTGGTCGAGGAATTGAACGTACTGTGGCAGCGCGGTTCGGCGCAGGCCTCGCCGGGGCAGGCAGCATGACGACCGCACAGGCAGTGACCGAACTCACGGTCGAACTCGGCGCGCGCAGCTATCCAATCGCGATCGGTGCCGACCTGCTCGGCGATGCCACGCGGTTTGCCGCGGCGATCCGCGGTCGCCATGCGCTGATCGTCAGCAACGACGTCGTCGCTCCGCTCTACCTCGATCGCGTCGCGGCGACGATCCGCGCAGGCAACGAAAAAGTACAGATTTCCACTTTGTTGCTTCCCGACGGCGAGGCGCACAAGACGCTCGCCTCCGTCGCACAGGTATTCGATGCGCTCGCCGCGATGAAGGCGAATCGCGACGCGACCATCGTCGCGCTCGGCGGCGGCGTGATCGGCGACCTCGCCGGCTTCGCCGCCGCGTGCTGGATGCGCGGCATCGCCTTCGCCCAGGTGCCGACGACGTTGCTCGCGATGGTCGACTCCTCCGTCGGCGGCAAGACCGCAGTCGACCTGGCGCAGGGCAAGAATCTCGTCGGCGCATTCCACCAGCCGCGCGCGGTCATCGCCGACACTGCCGTGCTCGCCACGCTGCCCGCACGCGAGCTGCGTGCCGGCTTCGCCGAAGTGATCAAGTACGGCGCGCTCGGCGATGCGGATTTCTTCGCCTGGCTCGAGCGCCACGCCGACGCCCTGCTCGCGCGCGAGTCCGGCACTCTAGCCACGACGATCGCGCACTGTTGCCGGCAGAAGGCCGGCATCGTCGCGCGCGACGAAACTGAACAGGGCGAGCGCGCGCTGCTCAACCTCGGACACACTTTCGGTCACGCGATCGAGACGGCGATGGGTTACGGCGGCCTGCTCCACGGCGAGGCCGTTGCGGTCGGCATGGTGCTCGCAGCTACCCTGTCGGCGAACCTCGGCCGCGCACCGACCGCAGACACGCAGCGCCTCGTCGGCCTGCTCGAGCGTTTTGGCCTGCCGACGACGATTCCCTCAGGCCTGGATCCGGATCAACTGATCGGCCTGATGCAGCTCGACAAGAAGAACCTCTCCGGCAATCTGCGCCTGATCCTCTGGCGCGGCATCGGCCGTGCCGAGATCGTGCCCGATGTCGATGTGGCGGCGATTCGCGCTGTGCTCGCGTAGCACACTGTCGTTGCTCGTCCAGCGCTAGCTGGAATCCAGTTCTTGCACCGTCCTGCTCCGCTTGCTGGCGCGTCCCTTCGCTTTTCCGCGCGCATCCAGCGCGCGGGTCACTTTTCTTTGCTTGCCCAAAGAAAAGTAACCAAAAGAAATGCACCCCGGATGCCGCGCCGCCTGCGGCGGTGCGCGAGGTCAGGCCGGGGTTCGTTGATTGAACATCCGTGTCCAAGCAACGAACTCGCGCGCATCGTGCGCGCGCTCCTGCGGACGTTTCCGGCCTGCCCTCGCCGCGGCAAACGGGGAGCCAAGATCAAGAGCCAGGGCGTGCGAGGCTTTTTCTTCCGCGTGCAGGAGCACGCTGCTTTGGCTTTTCCGGGTCCCCATTGCATTGCGGCGGCAGCGGCCGGAAACGCCCAAAGGGGCGCGCGAGGACCGCGCGCATTCCGCTATTGCACATGGACGTGCAATTAGCGGAACCCGGCCGCTGACGCGGACCCGGTGCGCAGGATGCGCGCAGGGCGCAATGCTCTGGGGCGTGTCTCTTTGCTTACTTTCTCTGCACGAGCAGAGAAAGTAAGACGCTCGTCCGCAGGACGAGCGGAAGCCCTTGCTCTCAACCACAAAGAAACAAGACAAGAACTGGATTCCCGCCTGCGCGGGAATGACGAGCACCAGCAAAATCTAGGCGCGAAGCACAGTTACATCTCGCGCAGACATTCACCGAGAATGCGCATCGCCGCCTGCAAGTCGGCGGCAGGCAAGTCAGCGTAGCCTAGCAGCAGGCCCGGTCGCGATGGAGACTTCAGAAAGTACGGCGCGATCAAGTACAGCCCGAGCCCACGCTCCTTAGCGCGCGCGACGAGCTGGCGCGACTGTGCCGGCTTCAGGCGTGTCAGCCAGGCGAGCACATGCATGCCGGCGCTCGAATCGGCGACCTCGACTTCATCACCCGCATGCTTGCGCAGCGCGGCGAGCAGGGTTGCGCGGCGCGCCTTGAGCGACTTCGCCGCCGCGCGCAGATGGCGCTCGAACGCGCCGTCGGCCATCAGGCGCGCGAGCGCGGCCTGTTCGATCGCGGGGCAGCCGCGATCGGTCAGCCACTTCGCGCCGATGAAGGCGTCGCGCAGCCCCGGCGGCAGCACGATGTAGCCGAGGCGCAGCGACGGGAACAGCACTTTGGAAAAAGTACCGAAGTATAAAACGCGGCCATCGCGGTCGAGCGACTTCAGCGCGGCGAGCGGGCGGGCGTCATAACGGAATTCGCCATCGTAGTCGTCCTCGACGATCCAGCAACCGCTGGCCGCCGCCCAGGCGAGCAGTTCCATGCGCCGCGCCAGGCTCATGACCGCGCCACTCGGAAACTGGTGCGAAGGAGTGACAAGGACGAGCTTGGGGTGGCCCTGCGTCGGCAGTTCGGCGCTGACGATGCCATTCTCGTCGACGCGGCAGCCGACGATCTCTGCACCGCTGGCCTGCATGATCTGGCGCTCGCCCTGATAGTGCGGGTCCTCGAGCACGACGCTGTCGCCCTCGTCGAGCAGCAGTTCGGCGGCGAGCGTAAACGCCTGCTGCGCTCCGCTGACGATCAGCACGTCTTCCGGCGCAGCGAGGATGCCGCGGCGGCGCGCGAGGTAGTCGCAGATCTGTTCGCGCAGCGCGAACAGGCCCTGCGGATCGGGATAGTCGGCCTGCGCATGCGCGGCCGCGTGCGCGAGTTCGCGCCGCCACGCGCTCGCGAGCTGCGGATTGGTCATCGGCATGCCGTACTGCAGGTTGTAGCGCAAGCCGATGTGCTCGCGGCCCGGAATGCGCTGGTCCCACAGTTCGCGGATGCGCTCGCCGCGCCGCGACAACGGCGCACGCGCGGCGCCGCTGCGTGCGGCGGTTTTGGCCGGCGCCGCCGTTTGCATCGCCTCGATCGCGGCGACATAGCAACCCGAGCCGACGCGGCCCTCGATGAAGCCTTCGGCGGCGAGCTGCTCGTAGGCGGCGAGCACGGTATTGCGCGACAGGTCGAGATCGCGCGCGAGCACGCGCGTTGCGGGCAGGCGCGAATGCGCGGCGACTCGGCCACCGAGGATGGCCTGCTTCAATCCGCGCGTGAGCTGGGCGTAGCGCGGGCCTTGTCCGTCGAGTTCGAGATACATGATTGGCTCTATTATCCACGGAAATTGCGGTTCTGGATAGGGCCATTCGTCAATCCCACACTGGCGGCAACAAACTCGCCAGCGCAACCGAGGAGATGTCATGCAAGCACGACTCAATCACCGTCAGGCCTCACCGGGGGCGATGAAGACCTTGGTCGACATGCGCGAGTATCTTGCCGGCTGCGGCCTGGAACCCCGCCTGCGCCTGCTGATCGAGATTCGCATCTCGCAGATCAACGGCTGTGCATACTGCGTCGACGCGCATATTCGCGAGGCGCGCACCGCCGGTGAGTCGCAGCAACGCCTGGACTGCCTGTGCGTGTGGCGCGAAGTGAGCTTTTTCGACGCACGCGAACGCGCCGCGCTCGCCTGGGCCGAGTCGCTCACCCTGCTGCCACAATCGCAGGCACCCGACGACGTGTATGCGCAGGTGCGCGAGCAATTCGACGACAAGACCCTCGTCGACCTGACCCTCGCGATCGCCGGCATGAATGCCTGGAATCGCTTCGGTGTCGGCTTCCGCCTGCAACCGCCGTCGCGCGCCTGATCGAAGCGAACCTGCCTCGAATGTACAGCGCAGCCTTCCTCTTCGAACCCGGCGAATACGACGCGCGTTTCCACGAGCTCAACGCACGCATCGACGCCGCAGCAAAAGCGACACCGGGTTATCTCGGCCGCGAATCCTGGCGCTCGCCCGACGGCAGGACGGCGAACGCGACCTACTACTGGGAGTCGCTGGAGGCCTTGAAGAAATTTTCCATGCACCCGGATCACCTCGCCGCCAAGCGCGAATACGCGAAGTGGTATCGCGGCTACCACATCGTCATCGCGCAGGTGCTGCGCGCCTATGGCGACGGCAGGCTGCAACACATCACGCCGAACGAACGCAGCGAACGCAGCGAACGCATCGACCGGAGCAGTTGAGATGGACAGCGCAACCTTGCACGCACTGAGCTCGTTCCCCGAGCGACTCGAGGAGTTCTACGCCGCCGTGCCCGCGGACCGCGTCGGCTGGACGCCGAAATCCTGGATCGGCATACCGAGCGAATCGTTCAGCGCGATCGGGCAGATCTGCCACGTGCGAGACATCGAGATCGACGGATACCACTATCGCCTGCGGCGCGCGCTGGACGAGCACGAACCGTTTCTCGCCAATATCGACGGCTATCGCCTCGAACGCGAACGCGACTACGCGCATGCGGACGCCGCCGACGTCCTCACGAAGTTCCGCGCTGCGCGCACGCAAACCGTGGAGCTGATCCGCGGACTCGACGCCGCCGCGCTCGACCGCCGTGCGGTTTTCGAAGACTACGGCGCGATCACGGTGCGCGGCCTCGTCCATCTGCTGTGCAGCCACGACCAGCAGCACCTCGCCGGCTTGCAATGGCTGCTCGGCATGATCGAAGCCGCGCGGGCCAAAGGAGAAACGTCATGAACTGCCAGGTTCGCCAGGCTACGATCCACGATCTCGACACGGTCACGCCACTGTTCGACGCCTACCGCCGGTTCTATTCGCAGCCAGGCGATCTCGACCGCGCGCGCGGATTCCTGCGCGAGCGATTCGCCCATCATGAGTCGGTGATCCTGCTCGCATTCGATGCCGACGGTACGGCACTCGGCTTCACCCAGCTCTATCCGTTGTTCAGTTCGGTGCGTTGCATGCGTGCCTATCTGCTCAATGACTTGTTCGTCGCGCCGGCGGCGCGCAAGCAAGGCGTCGGCGCGCGACTGCTGACTGCGGCGGCCGAGTTCGCGCGCGCGAACGGCGCCGCATCGATGTCGCTGAGCACCGCGACTGACAACGCGGCCGCGCAGCATCTCTATGAAGCGCTCGGCTGGAAGCGCGAAACCGGTTTCCTCGAATATCATCTGCCGCTGTGACAAACCCCCACATGCCACACCCAAACGAAAAGCGCCTGATCGAAGTGCGCGCGTACAAGCTCAAGCCCGGCGCCGACACCGAATTCGACCGACTCATCTCCACCGTCGCACTGCCGATGCTGCACGCCGTGAACATGGACGTCGTCGCCAGCGGGCCGTCGGCGCACGAGGCCGACACCTACTTCCTCATCCGCGCCTATGCCGACCTCGCCGATCTCAACGCACAGCAGGACGCGTTCTACGGCTCGGACGCGTGGCGTCAGGGGCCGCGCGAAGCCGTGCTCGCATGCATCGACCATTTCCTCAACACGGTGCTGTGGCTGTCGCCCGAGGGCGTCGAAGACCTGCGCCGCTCGAATCCCCTAACCATTTGAAGCAGGACGAAACCCAATGATCTGGCCCCCTTCGATCACGCTGCAGGGCGAGCATGTTGCAGTCGTGCCGCTCGGCGTCGAGCATCACGACGCGCTAGTCGACGTCGTCCGCGACGGCGAGATGTGGAAGTACTGGTACACGAAAATCCCCTCGCCCGAGGCCATGCAAGCGGATATCGAACGACGCCTCGGCCTGCGCGAGCGCGGCAGCATGCAGCCCTTCGTCATCGTCGACAAGGCGAGGAGCAAGGTCGTCGGTGCGACCAGTTACATGAATATCGACGCTGACAACCGCCGCGTCGAGATCGGCAGCACCTGGTACGCGCAGAGCGCACAGCGCACCGGCATCAACACCGAGTGCAAATACCTGATGCTGAGCCACGCCTTCGAACAACTCGACTGCATCGCGGTCGAATTCCGCACGCATCACCTCAACCGCCAGAGCCGCGCCGCGATCGAACGCCTCGGCGCCAAGCTCGACGGCATCCTGCGCTGCCACTGGCGTCTGGCCAACGGCGCGCTGCGCGACACCTGTGTGTACAGCATCGTCGCCGCGGAATGGCCGACGGTGAAAGCGCACCTGGAATGGCAGATGACGAAGCCGCGGGCGTAATGCGACTCGCGCTGATTCGCGCGAAAATGCACTCCTCCACTGCGCGACAGGTGCCAGATGACTCGTGATGCCGGCCTGGAAGAACTGATCGACGGCGAACTCGAAGGTGTGCGCGGCTTGTCGAACAAGGCGATGTTCGGTGGCTGGGCGTGGCTGCTCAATGGCAATCTGCTCTTCGGCGCGCGCGACGCAGGCTTGCTTGTTCGCCTTGGCAAGGATCGCGACGATTGGGCGCTGCGTGTGCCGGGCATCGAACGCGCCATCATGCGTGGACGCGCAATGCAGGGCTGGGTGCGCGTATCGCCGGAAACTTGCGGCGACGACGCGTTGCGCGGGCGACTGGTCCGCGCAGCGCTCGATTTCGTGGGCTCGCTACCGCCGAAACGGTAACGAGCGCCCGTCGCGCTTACTTGACCTCGACAACCGCCAAGCCTTGCGGCGGCAACGTGATCATCAGCGTGCCATCCTTGATCGCGACCGATTCGGGCGCGGGCAGTTCGGCTGCCTTGCGCAATTCCTTCTGCTGCGCGACCGTGGGGTAGCGCGGCGAACCCATCTTCTCGTAGGCCGGGCGCAAGTCGCCGTGCTCGCGGTCGACGCGCGAAACCTGCGCGCTGGTCGCCTTCGAGTTTCTCAGCTTGAGCGTCAGCGTGACCGGCGCGCTCTTCGCCTTGTCGGCCTTGTCCGCGGCCTGGTCCAAGCCGGACGGTGCGTAATTCCACAGCGCGAGCACGAGCGAGCCATCCTTGTTGCGCGTCGCCAGCACCGAGTCGGACTGCAGCGGAATGCGCTCGTCGCCAAGCTTGTGCAGCAGCTTGAACGCGTTGTACGCGGGCTTGGGTAGGTTGTCCGCGGCGATCAGGCCGAAGCCACCGTAGAACGGCGTCTTGACCACGCCCTGCTCCTCGAACACATCGGAGAACGACCAGTACGACATCACGTCGACGAGACCGTCGCACTGCGCGATCGTCGATGCCATCCACGGGCCCATGTAGGTCGAGTCTGTGACCTGCGTCGTGTTGTCGTAGGCAGCGTTGAACTCGCTCCAGATCAGCGGGGTGCCGGGTGCGGACGACTTCTTGATTTCCTCGTGCACCTTCTTCACCGCGCGGCAGACCATCTTGTCACGCGGGATTTCCTCGTTCGTGCCGAACACGTTGTCGGCGGTGTCGTTGCCGTAGACATGCGTAGAGGCGAAGTCGAACGGAATGTTCTTTTCCTTGCAGTGCTTGATGAACTCGGCGACCCAGGCGGCCTGCGCGGTCGACGGGCCGCCGACGCGCAGGCGCTTGTCCACGCCCTTGAGCGCGAGCGCGGTGTGGTCGTACAGCGTCCAGTACGTCTTCTGCGGCGGGAACCCCGCCCAGAAGCCGATGTTCGGTTCGTTCCATACCTCGAACAACCAGCTCGAAACTTCCTCAATGCCGTAGCGTTCGATCAGGTGCTTGGCGAACGCCTGGATCATCGCGTCCCACTTCGCGTAGTCCTTGGGCTCGGAGATGTTCGGGTGGTACCAGAACGGATGCCAGAACTCGGCCGAGGCGAGTTTCTTCGGCATGAACGACAGTTCGACGAAGGGCTTAACGCCGTCGGCGAGCAGACCGTCGTAGATCTGGTCGACGTAGGACCAGTTGTAGACGGCCTTGCCTTGTGCGTCCTCGTCGTAGATGCCGACTTCGTCGTGGAAGATATTGTGGAAACGCACGTATTTGAAATCGGTCGCCTGCTTCACCGCGCGGATGTCCTGGCGGTACGAATCGCGCAGCGCGAGGATCGCGCGGCCGGAGCCGAAGCTCTGCTCCCAGAAATGCGGGAACGCGCGCGCCTTCGCCGTAGCGTCGATCTCGACGGTCTGCGCAAACAACGCCGGCGACGCCGCGGCGAGCGCGAGCGACAACAGGCCGAGCTTGAGTTTCGATGCACCCGTGGAATTCTTCATGGATATCTCCCCGACTATTTTTCTGATTGCATGCTCACTCGGCGGGCGGGCCGGTGATCGCTAGGGTAGCAGCAAAACGCTGTAATGAAAACGTTTACATTGGCGTCATAGCGGTATTTTCCCATGTGACCGGATTCCGCTTTTTATGCACGCGACGCGCAGGCGCGATTCACTGGATAATGCCGCGAAGCTCGACGCCGATCACGACATGCCTGCGAATCCTTCCGCTCCGAACACATCCAATCGCGCCGCACCGCGCGCAATCGCGATCCTCATGTCCGCCCTGCTCGGCGGCATGGCCGGAGGCGTCGCCTGGTGTTTTCTCTCGCTGTGGCTGCCGTGGTTCGCGCAATTCTGGATCGTGCCGATCGCGATCGCGCTCGCCATGTCCACGCGCTGGCAGGGCTATCGCGAAGGCGCGTCGATCGCCTGCACTCTGCTCGCGGTAGTGATCGCCTTCGCCTACGCGCAATACCTGTTCGGCGCCGTGCGCATTGCGGACTCGATGGGTTTGCCGCTGCGCGAGGCGCTGTTCAAGGCCGGCTTCGGCCTGACCGCTGATATCGCCTGGGCAAATTTGCGTACCCCGGATTGGGTCGCACTCGCGCTGGCCGTAGCGGCCGGCGTAGCTGTCGCTCGATTGCGCAGCTCAAGTCGTCGAATCAGCGGCGACAACTAACCCGATTTCGGCGCCGAGCCTGGATTCTGCTTGCGGAATTCCTCCGCCGGCAACCCGGCGATGCCCCAGTTCTCCATCGGCACTTCGTCGATCACGACGATGGTCGTCTTTGGATTCTTGCCGAGCACGCGTTGCAGCAGCTCGGTCGCGCCCTGGATCAGCTCGGCCTTCTGCGCCTCGGTCGCACCTTCGCGCGTGATGCGGATATTGACGTAGGGCATCAGTGTCCGCCTCCGCCGTCAACCGCCTTCAAGCCCGCGATCAGTTTGTTTGCCGCGTCCTGGCCGTCGGCGTAGAGCATGTTCGTGTTGTCCTGGTAGAACAACTCGTTCTCGATGCCGGCGAAGCCAGTGCCTTTGCCACGCTTGATGACGATCGTCTTCTTCGCGCTGGCGACATCGAGAATCGGCATGCCGTAGATCGGCGAGGATTTGTCGGTCTTGGCGGCCGGATTGACCACGTCGTTGGCGCCGATGACGATGGCGACGTCGCAGTTCGGGAATTCGGGGTTGATATCGTCCATGTCGGCGATCAGGTCGTACGGCACGCCGGCTTCGGCGAGCAGCACGTTCATGTGGCCCGGCATGCGTCCGGCGACCGGATGGATCGCGAATTTGACGCTCTTGCCGCGCGCGATCAGGTTCTTCGACAGTTCCCAGATCTTGTGCTGCGCCTGGGCCACGGCCATGCCGTAGCCGGGCACGATGATGACGGTGTCGGCCATATACAGCAGCGAAGCCGCATCGTCCGCCTCGATCGGCTTTTGCGAGCCCTTGATCTCCTGTGCGCTCGCGCCACCACCACCGAAGTTCGAGAACAGGACGTTCGCGATCGAACGGTTCATCGCCTTGGCCATGAGGCGCGTCAGCAATGTACCCGCGGCACCGACGACGGTACCGGCGATGATCAGCGCGATATTGCCCTGCACGTAGCCCTCGAAGCCGACTGCGAGGCCGGTGAATGCGTTGTACAGCGAAATGACGACCGGCATGTCGGCGCCGCCGATCGGCAATGTCATCAGCACGCCGAACAACAAGGCAAGGGCGAAGAACAGCACGATCCACTGCGTTTGCAGATGCCACACGGAGTAGAGACCAATCAGCAACGCCGCGAGGAAGCAGGCACCGTTGACGAGCTTCTGCCCGCCGAAACGGAAGGTCTTGTCCATGCGCCCGTCGAGCTTGGCCCAGGCGATGATCGAGCCGGTCATCGAGATCGAGCCGATCAGCGCACCGATCACGGCGAGCAGGGTCTGCGTCGTGGTCAGATGATTCTCGAAGTGGGTCTGCGTCGCCGCGCCGAGCAGCGCGGCCGCGCCGATCGCCGCAGCCGAGCCGCCGCCCATGCCGTTGTACAGCGCGACCATCTGCGGCATGTCGGTCATCGCGACTTTCTTGCCCCAGATCCATGCGATCGCGGTCGAGGCGGCGATCGCGACGAAGATGAGCGCGGCGTTCTCGATCAGCACGTGACCGGGAACTTCACTATGGAAAAACGTCGCGACCACCGCGATCAGCACGCCGATGCCGGCCCACTGGATGCCGCTGCGCGCAGTCACCGGCGAAGACATGCGCTTGATGCCGAGGATCAGCAGCACCGCGGCGACGAAATAGCTCGCCTGGATCAGCAATGAAACGATCTGGGCCGCTTCCATTACTTGCCCTCCGCTGCGGCCGCCGGCTTCTTCGACGATTTGAACATCTCGAGCATGCGCTCGGTGACGACGTAGCCGCCGGCCGCGTTGCCCGCGCCGAGGAACACGCCGACGAAGCCGATCAGCTGCTGCCACCAGGTCGTCGCCTCGCCGAGCGCGATCATCGCGCCGACGAGGACGATGCCGTGAACGAAGTTCGAGCCCGACATCAGCGGCGTATGCAGGATCACCGGCACGCGCGAGATGATCTCGTGGCCGGTGAAGGCGGCAAGCATGAACAGGTACAGCGCGAGGAATCCGTCGATCATGACTGCGCTCCTTCCACCAATTGCTTCGTCGGCTCGTGTTTGATCTCGCCTGCGTGGGTCACGCAGGTCTTGGCGATCAACTCGTCGTTCCAGTCGAGGTTGAGATCGCCGCCCGATGTGATCGACAGTTCGAGGAAGTTGTACAGATTCTTCGCGTACAGTTCGCTCGCGTGGATCGGCGTGGTCGCGGCGAGGTTGACCGGGCCGATGATGGTCACGCCGTTGTCGGTGACGATGGTCTTGCCGGGTTCGGTCAGCTCGCAGTTGCCGCCGGTCTCGGCAGCGATATCGACGATGACCGAGCCGGCCTTCATGCCGCGGACCATGTCGGCGCTGATGATGCGCGGCGCCTTGCGTCCCGGCACCGCGGCCGTGGTGACGATCACGTCGACACCCTTGATGTGTTCGGCGAGCGCGGCCTGCTGCTGCGCGCGCTCCTCGGCGGTGAGTTCGCGCGCGTAGCCGCCAGCGCCCGCGGCGCTGACGCCGAGTTCGACGTATTTCGCGCCGAGCGACTGGATCTGTTCCTTCGTCTCCGGGCGCACGTCGAAGCCTTCGACTTGCGCACCGAGGCGGCGCGCCGTCGCGATCGCCTGCAGACCGGCGACGCCGGCGCCGACGATCAGCGCCTTCGACGGCCGCACCGTGCCCGCGGCGGTGGTCAGCATCGGGAAGAATTTCGGACTCGCCTCGGCGGCGATCAGCACAGCTTTGTAACCGGCGATGTTCGCCTGCGAGGACAACACGTCCATCGCCTGCGCACGCGTCGTGCGCGGCAGCAGTTCCATCGCGAAACTCGTGATCTTCGCGTCACGCAGCGCCTTGATGCGCTCGGGCGCGAGATGCGGCTGCAAATAGCCGATCGTGACCGCACCGGGCTTGAGCGCGGCAATCTCTTCGAGCGTCGGCGGCTGCACGGTCAGCAACACGTCGGCTGCGGCTAGCGCACTGCGCGCGTCAGGCGCGACCTCGGCATCCTTGTACGCACCGTCGGCAAAACTCGCCGCTTTGCCGGCATCGTGCTCAATGACTAGACCGACCTGCTTAGCCTTCAGTTTCTTCGCCACGTCCGGCGTCAACGCCACTCGGCGTTCGCCCGGCACGGTTTCGCGCACCGTGCTGATCGTGATGCTCATGCGCCAATCCCCAAGGAATACGAAACTTCATCCTAGCCGAGCTTCGCAGCCGGCGCCATACGCCCTTGTGTCCAATGATATCCTGCACTTCGAATTTCAGATGCGAAGCATCCCATTTAAGTGCAGACATGTCGCCACTCGATTTCTTGAATAGCCGTCTATCCGTGCCTTCGCGGCAGCTCGGCGAACCGGCGCCGTCGGTGCAACAACTCGAACAACTGCTCGCCGCTGCCGTTCGTGCGCCCGACCACGGCAAGCTTACGCCGGCGCGCCTGCTGCTGATCCGCGGCGAAGCACGCGGCAAGCTCGGCGCGGCGCTTGCGGCAATTCACCGCAGGATCGAGCCGAACGCGCCCGAAGCGGCTTTCGCCAAGGATCGCGAACGCTACACCTTCGCGCCGCTGATCGTTTGCGTGGTCGCGCGCATCGACGAGGACCATCCGAAAATCCCCGCGCAGGAGCAGATCCTCTCCGCGGGATGCGTCGCCTACAACCTGCTGCTCGGCGCGCAGGCGCTCGGCTTCGGCGCACAATGGCTGACCGGCTGGGCCGCCTACGACCGTGACGCCGCAGCGCTGCTCGGACTCGCTGCGAACGAACGCGTAATCGGTTTCGTGCATATCGGTACGGTGCTGAAGCCCGCAGTCGAAGGACCGCGACCCGTTCTGACAGACATCGTCAGCGAGTTGAAGTTGTGAGCGCGATGCAAACGCTGCATCTGATCGACTCGAGCCTGTACATCTTCCGCGCCTGGCATTCGCTTCCGGACGAGTTCCGCGACGTCGACGGCGCGCCGGTCAACGCGGTGCAGGGTTACACGCGCTTCCTCTGCGATTTCCTCGAACGCACGCGGCCGACGCATGTGCTCGCGGCGTTCGACGAGTCGCTCGTGTCCTCGTTCCGCAACGCGATCTATCCTGAGTACAAAGCCAACCGCGAGCTGCCGCCGGCGGAATTGAAGGTGCAGTTCGCCTACTGCAAGCAGGTCGCGGCGGCGCTCGGCGTCAGCGTGCTCGCGGACGAACAGCTCGAGGCAGATGATCTTATCGGCAGCGCGGTCGAGATGTCGCGCAAGGAAAATTTTCGCAACGTCATCGTCTCGGCCGACAAGGATTTCGGCCAGCTCATCGGCCTGCACGACGAGCAGTGGGATTTCTCGAAGAACGAGCGCTGGGATGCACAGGGTGTCAAGCAGCGCCTGGGGGTGCGCCCGGACCAAGTCGTCGACTACCTGGCCCTGACCGGCGATGCGGTCGACAACATTCCCGGCGTGCCCGGCATCGGACCGAAAACCGCGGCGACGCTGCTCGCCCACTTCGGTTCGCTAGCCGCGCTGCTGACGCGCATCGAGGAAGTGCCGTTCTTGCGCTTCCGCGGCGCGGCCCAGGCTTATGTGAAGATCAAGGCGAACCGCGAGCAGGCACTGCTGTCGCAACGCCTGTCGGCGATCGTGCTCGATGCGCCGCTGCCAGGCGGGGTCGAAACCTTGCGCTGGCGCGAGCCCGACCACACCGCACTCGATGCGTTGTTCGACCGTCTACGCTTTGGCCCGTTGACGCGCTCGCGCTGCCGATCGCTCACGCCCGCAGCCTGAACGACGAAAAAGCCTTTAAACGCTCAGGACTTGTTCGGCTGCAACAGCGGCGGTGCCTCGTTCTTGGGCGGCGTACCCGAAGGCGGAATGATGCCCTTCGGCCGCTCCCTGCGCATCTTCTCGATTTCTTCCGGAGTGTACTTGTGCGGCGGCGCCATCTGCGGCGCCTTCTGGTTCCACGCGAACAGCAGGTCGGTGCGGAAAATGTGGACCGGCTCGAGCTTGTCCGCATCGGTGAGCACGCCAAGATCGCTGTACAGCCCTTTCTGGCTGTTGGCGATGAAATAGAGGCCCTTATCCACAACCGTGCCGACCGTTGGCAATCCGAATGCCGGCTGCGCCGCTTCCAGAGGCTGCTCCTGCACGATACTGCGGCCGTCGCTGCCGAGGCGCAAGCGCATCACGCGCTTCGGCGACATATCATTCTGGATCGCGACGAGCGTTCCGTCGAACCAGTACAAGCCGTCGATGCCGCCGAGCGTGAGCTTGTCCTGGTTGTACGTGATGTTGAACGGCTTGTTCTGCGCCAGATCGATACCGAACAGACCTAGTGCAATGTCGGCAAAGTATAGGGTGCGTCCATCGCCCGAGACCGCGAGACCGCGAATACCGCTCAGCGATGGGTTGCCGGCGATGAGCTTGAGCGCACCGTCATCGTACTTGTAAATCTGCTGGACAACGCCATCGGCGACATAGACCTTGCCGGAAGAATCGGTCGCAATGCTCGATAGGATGTGGCGGCCATCGTCCACCGGCAAAAGCGCGCTGCGTACGAACTTGCCGCTCGACAACACGAACTCGAACAACCCAGCCTTGCCGACCATGGCCGCGTCGAAATGGTTGAAATGGGCGACGCCATTGCTGATCGCATAGAGCCTATCGTGCGTGGCATCGACGGCGAGGCCGAACACGGCCATGAGGCCGTTGGCCGCGTCGGCCTTGATGAATTCCTTTACGCCACCTTTGCCATCGGCAATGTAGATGCCGCCATCGCGCACGCTGCCGACGAGGAACTGCTTGCGCTTGGGGTCCCAGGCGATCGACTCGAACAGCTTGTCACCCTTCGGCAGGTCGAAGGCGACCTTACCCTCGCCGAACGGCTTGTTGGCGTCTTCGAAGGTCTTGACGATGTAGTCCCACACCTTGGTGCCATGCGCGCCTTCGAAGCGCGGATCCTTGCCGATGTCGTAGTAGTAACCCTGATTGATCAGACGCAGCAAGGTGTCGTAGGTCTCGGTCTTCTTCTCCTGCCCCGCGTAGACCATTGCGAGTTGCAGGCGCAGGTTGCCGGAATTCGGGAACAATTGCGTGAGGCGTTGCAGCGTCCATTGCATGTGCTCGGACTCGCCCGCTTCGGCGTAGATCTGTCCCAGTTTGCTCAGCGAGTCGGGATCGCGCGACTCCATGATCTGGGCTTGCGTCAACGCCACCGCCTTGTTGACCATCTCGGCCTTGGCCGCTTCCTCGGGCGTTTGCGCCGGTTTCTGCTCCGGCGCTTGCGCAGACGGCGTCGGCGCAGGTTCGGCAGGAGGCGGCGCTTGCTGCTGCGAGCACGCAGCCAAGGAAATCGCCGCGATCAACGGATAGAATCGTGTTTTCATGGGCATCAGGGAATCGGCGGCCTGCAAGGGCCCTCGGAGTCGAAAGAGAAGACCGCGCTGTGACCACGCGATGCCGGCAAAGTTCGCGGCATGGCCACGCAGGACCGGAAATCGGGAAATTGTACACGATGACAGAAACTGAAATCCTCCATCAGGGTCGCTGGCTGCGCCTGCTCAAGCGCGGGCGCTGGGAATACGCCGAACGCACCAACCCGGGCGGCGCGGTCATCATCATCGCGCTGACCGACACCGACAAGATCCTGTTCGTCGAACAGTGGCGCGAACCGATCCAGGCGCGGACGATCGAGATGCCGGCAGGCCTGATCGGCGACATCGCCGGCAGCCACGACGAATCCGCGATCCTAGCGGCCGAGCGCGAGCTGCTCGAGGAAACCGGTTACCGCGCCGCGCACATCGACTACCTCACCGAAGGGCCGTCGTCGGCCGGCATGAGCAACGAGGTCATCGCCTTCGCGCGCGCCCGCGGACTCACGCGCGAGCACGCCGGCGGCGGCGACAACACCGAGGACATCGTCGTGCACGAAGTGCCGCGAGCCGATGCGCCGCGCTGGCTGGTCGGCAAGATGCGCGAGGGCTATTCGATCGATCCGAAGCTGTTCGCCGGGCTCTACTTCCTCGAGCATGGCGAGGCATTGTTCCGCAACTAGCCCGTCGATCCGAAAAGCTATTTCGTTTCGAGCCGGTTGCCGCGCTTCACGCCGGCTAACTCGACTTCACCCGCGGGCACGATGCGATAGCGCACGCGCACGGTGCCGATCTGCGGATGCGCCGCATCGCCACCCGCATAGAGCACGCCATCGGCGACGTTGAACGTCGCCGCCATGTTCGGCGGCAGGGCGCTGGTCTTGACGGGATAGTCCTGCGCCGCTTGTGTATCGAGCAGTTTCGGATCGACGATGAGATCGCCTAGCCGGATCTCACCGGCGACAAAGCGCGCATCGGCGAACGGTGCCGCAGGATTCTCGTGTCCTTTCGGCTCACGAAACTTGCCCGAATCGACGTGCTCTGACGACCACGACTTGTCGTACGAGCACGCGCCTCCGGCCAATTCGCAGCGCTCGTGCCATTGATACATTTCCACAATGCGCAAAAGTATTGCCGCGTCGGCCACGATGCCGAGCTGGGCATCGCGCGGCGGATGCTTAATGGAGAGTTTGCCGCCCAGCTTGACCGGAACAGGGGCCGTGTCGGTGGACACGACATCCGCCTTGCGCGCCGGCAGCGGCAGCTCCGTACTGACCGTCGATATCGCCGACTGCACACGCGCGCGGTGTTGCCATGCCCAGATTGCACCCAGGCCGAGCAGAATCAGCGCGACGAAGACCCCGATCCGGCGCGGCGAAACCTTGTGTTTGCGCTTGCGAGCCATGTCGAATCCGGGCCTGGCCTACTTGACCACCGCGCCGCCCGAGGTCTGCCGCGGATCGGTGCCCGCATGCAGCTTGTTCGTCGTCCGGTCCCAGCTCACCGCGTTCATGAAGCCCCAGGTGCGCTCGGATTCGCTGACCTTGTGGCCCATCGCCTCGAGCGCCTTCACTTCGTCGGCGCTGAACGCGTTCTTCTCCGCCGAGATCACGTCGGGCAGGTACTGATGGTGGTAGCGCGGGTTGCCGACAAATTTCTCCGGCTGTTCGCCGTCGATGAAGGCGAGGATGCCTTCGAGCACCATCGTGATGATGCGGCTGCCGCCCGGCGTGCCGATCACGCCGATGCGGTCAGCACCGACGACAAAGCTCGGCGACATCGACGACAGCGGCCGACGCCCGGCGGCGGGCGCGTTCGCATCGGTGCCGACCACGCCGTAGACGTTCGGCTTGCCGGCGACCAGCGCGAAATCATCCATCTCGTCGTTTAGCAGGAAACCCGTGCCCGGCACGACCATGCCGGAGCCGAACACGAAGTTCACCGTCTGCGTCGCCGACACGCGGTTGCCGTCCTTGTCGATGATCGAGAAATGCGTCGTATGCGGACCCTGCGGTGGCGTCATGTACGGCGGTAACAAGTCGCTCGGCGTCGCCCTCTCAGGATGGATCGTCGAGCGCAGGCCGGCGGCATACATCGGGCTCGACAACTCATCGAGCGGCATCTTCACGAAGTCGGGGTCGCCGAGGTACTGCGCGCGGTCGCGATAAGCGCGGCGCATCGCCTCGACGATCAGATGCGTGCGGTGCACACGGTCGAGCTTGGCGAGATCGTAGCCCGAGAGGATGTTGAGCATCTCCTCGATCGCGATGCCGCCCGAGGACGGCGGCGGCGCGGTGACGATCTGCCAATCGCGGTATTTGAACGCGATCGGCTCGCGCTACTTGACCTTGTAGCTGGCGAGATCTTCGAGCGACCAGCGCCCGCCGTTCTTCTTCACGTCGTCGACCAGGCGCGCCGCGAACTCGCCGCGGTAGAAACCCTCGTTGCCTTTGGCCGCAATCAGCTCGAGCGTCTTTGCGATATCGGGATTCTTGAACACCCATCCTGCCTGCGGCACTTCGCCGTCGACGAGGAACAATGACTTCGCCGCGGCATAACGCTCGAAGATCGGCTTGCGATAGCGCACCTCGTCGACGAAGCGCTTGTCGACCGCGAAGCCCGCGCGCGCGATGCGGATCGCCGGGGCCATCGACTTCGCCAGCGGCAGCTTGCCGTAGTGTTCGGCGAGCCAGACCAGGCCAGCCGGCTCACCCGGAATCGCCGCCGACAGCGGTCCGTTGAGGGAATGATCCTTGTCGAGGTCGCCGTTCGCGGCAAGGTAGTCCTTCGCATCGACCGCAGCCGGTGAAGTCTCGCGCGCGTCGACAAAGATGTCCTTGCCGTCGCTCGCACGATGCAGCAGGAACATGCCGCCGCCGCCGATACCCGAACTCTGCGGCTCGACCACCGACAGCGCCGCCGCGACCGCGACCGCCGCGTCGAACGCGTTGCCACCCTGGGCGAGTGCCTCGAAGCCGGCATCGGTCGCGAGCTTGTGCGCGCTCGCGATCGCCGCACGCCCCGGCCTGACGGCACCTTCGGCCTGCTGCGGCGCGGCCGCCTGCGCGCCGGTGGCCACGACGATCAGCGCGAAGGAAAAAATATACAAAATCCGTCTAGACATCATTCGGCTCCGGCTTGTCCGCCTGATCTGCGGTCAGCACGTGGTATTTTTCAAGCAAGGTTTCGCGTGACTCCACGTGCGCCGGGTCGACGATGATGCATTCGACCGGGCATACCTCGACGCACTGCGGCGTGTCGTAGTGACCGACGCATTCGGTGCAGCGCGAGGGTGCGATCTCGTAGATGATCGCGCCGAGCGCAATCGCCTGGTTCGGGCAGACCGGTTCGCAGACGTCGCAGTTGACGCAGGTGTCGAGAATTATGAGAGACATGTACTTTTGCTCTCGTCCCTGATCGCGAAGTTCACAAAGCGGACATCCCTGTCCGCGCATTTCAATAAAAGCCACGTCGCCCCGATAGGGAAGCCGGGGCGATGATTCGGCATGCCGATCGCGCTACGCGCTCTCGGGCCGATTCGTCACTTCAACTCGACGAAATAGTAAGTCGCGCCCGTGCGTTCGACTTCCGGCTTGACCCGCTCGGAATCGGCCGGCGTGCCGATGAACAGGATGAACACGCCCTTGAACGAACCGTCCTTCGCATCCTTGAACGCGGCGATCGCGGTGTCGGCCGTATAGGTCGAGCTCGGGCCACCGAAGGCCATGAATGCGCCCGGCAGCACGCCGCGCTGCACCGTGGTCTGGATGTTGTCGAGAGCGTTCTGGCGATCGCCTTTGGCCGCGTCGTCGTCGCCGGCCGGAATGTAGTAGATAAACGGATGGTTGGTCTTCACCGTGGTCGCATTGTCGCGCAAGAACTTGGTGATGACCGCCTTGAAATAGCCCTGCCACTTCGCCTTGTCGTTGATGTCCGTCGGCAGCACGAGCGCGGCGGTTTCCTTGGCCAGCGCCTCGGCCTTGGCGGCGGCTTCGGCAGCCTTGGCCTTCTCCTCTTCACTCGGCCCGCAGGCGGCGAGCAGCAATACGGCGGCGAGCGCCGCAATCATACGAAAAGTATACTTTTTCATTTTATCTCCCATTACTGATTGCAAGAAAGCTGTCGAACGCAAAACCAAGCATTCGCTTCAGGCATGCCCCCAGCGCTTGCGCATCGCGTGCTGCACTGCTGGATGGACGAAGCCGGACACGTCGCCGCCCAGGCGCGCGATTTCGCGCACGAGCGAGGAGGAGATGAAACTGTACTGCTCCGAGGGCGTCAGGAACAAGGTTTCCGCACGCGGAATCAGATGGCGGTTCATGCTCGCGAGCTGAAATTCGTACTCGAAATCCGACACTGCGCGCAAGCCGCGCAGAATAACCCCTGCGCCAACCTCCTCGACGAAATGCGCGAGCAGCGAAGAAAACCCGCGCACCTCGACATTGGCGATGTCCGCCAGCGCTTCGCGCGCGAGCGAGATGCGCTCGTCGAGACTGAAACCAGGCCCCTTGTTCGGGCTTTCCGCGACCGCCACGATGATGCGCTCGAACAACGGCGCCGCGCGTATCGTCAGATCGACATGCCCGTTGGTGATCGGATCGAACGTGCCGGGGTAGATCGCAATGCGTGCGCGTTCGGCAGGAATGTGGTTCGGCATGGGATCGCGTCCGGCTCGGGCAATGCCTTCAACTAGGCCGCAAGCTTATCCGATCGGCGATACAGCGCATAGCGCACCGCGCCGGCGTGGCCTTCACGATGCAACTGCCATGCGGACGGCAAATGCAGCGCCTGGCCCCGCGGCGTCTCGACGTAAACCAGCGCCGCGGGCGCGAGCCACGCGTTCGCCTCGAGCAGCCGAGCCGACTCGTCCCACAGATTCGATGCGAACGGTGGATCGAGAAAAACGAGGTCGCAGGGCTGCGTAGGCGACTCACGCAGCACGGTCAGCGCGTCCGTGCTGCGCACGTGCCCGCTTTCCTGGTGCAGCCGCGCCAGGTTCTCGCGCAATGCCTGGGCGAGGCGCGCATCGCGCTCGATGAAATCGACCTGCGCGGCGCCGCGCGACAGCGCTTCGATGCCGAGCACGCCGGTGCCGGCGTAGAGATCGAGGCAACGGACGCCGGCGATGTACGGCGCGAGCCAGTTGAACAGCGTCTCGCGCACGCGATCGGGCGTGGGCCGCAAGCCCTCGGAGTCGGCGACCACCAGCTTCGATCCGCGCAGGTTGCCGCCAATGATGCGCAGTTTGCCGGTCGCCGCGATCGTGCGGCGATTGCTTGAGATCGACCTCATCGGCCCAAAATCGACGGCGGCGCCAGTGTTAGCATGGCGCCATTGTCTTTCAATTTGTAGCGAAGATGTTCAAGTTCTGGAAGAAAAAACCTGCCGAAGAGCACACGGAAGCAGAAGTCGGCAACCCCGAAGCGGAACGGCCCGAGCGAGCCGACCACGCCGGAATTCCAACCGAGGCCGTCGAAGTGCCGCCCGTCGTCGCGGAATCCGAACAATCCGACGTGGACGACATCACCTCGCCTGCCGAGGCCGATGCACGGCAAGTCCGCGAAGCGTCCGTGCCGACCCGGCGCAGTTGGCGCGAGCGTCTCGCTGGCAGCATTTTCAACCGCAGCATCGGCAGCCTGTTCGCGCGCAAACCCAAGCTCGACGACGCGCTGCTCGACGAACTCGAAACCGCACTTATCGGTGCCGACGTCGGCGTAGCGGCGACCACCTCGCTCGTTGAAGATCTGCGCAAACGCATGAACAAGCGCGAATTCGCCGATGCCGACGCACTGCTTGCCGCGCTCCGCGCTGACCTCGTCGCGCTGCTGCAACCCGTTGCGCAGCCGCTGCGCATCGATGCTTCGAAAAAGCCGTTCGTCATCCTCATGGTCGGCGTCAACGGCGTCGGCAAGACGACGACGATCGGCAAGCTCGCGCGCCGTTTCCAGAGCCAGGGCCACGGCGTCGTGCTCGCCGCCGGCGACACCTTCCGCGCCGCCGCGGTCGAGCAGCTCAAGACCTGGGGCGAGCGCAACGGCGTGCCCGTCGTTGCGCAGGGCTCGGGCGCCGACTCGGCCAGCGTGATCTTCGACGCCCTGCAGTCGACGCGCTCCAAACAACTCGACATCCTCATCGCCGACACCGCCGGGCGCCTGCACACGCAATCGGGCCTAATGGACGAACTCGCCAAGATTCGCCGCGTGCTCGGTAAGCTCGATGCCGAGGCGCCGCACGAAGTGTTGCTCGTGATCGACGGCACCACGGGCCAGAACGCGGTCAACCAGACGCGTCAGTTCCGCGCCGCGATCGGCGTGACCGGCCTTGTCGTCACTAAGCTCGACGGCAGCGCCAAGGGCGGCGTGGTGTTCGCGCTGGCCAAGGAGTTCGGCCTGCCGATCCGCTACGTCGGCCTCGGCGAAACTGCCGAAGATCTGCGTGAGTTTGAACCCACCGAGTTTGTCGATGCGTTGCTGCCGGCGAGCCTCGGCAACGGCGAAGCCGCGGCGACGTGAGTGACGATTTCGCCCCGCGCTTGCTGCACTGGTTCGACGCGCACGGGCGCCACGACCTGCCCTGGCAGCATCCGCGCACACCTTATCGTGTCTGGCTATCCGAGGTGATGCTGCAGCAGACCCAGGTGGCCACGGTCATTCCGTACTTTTTGCGCTTTGTAGAAAAGTTGCAAAGTATAGAATCGCTTGCTGCGGCATCCGAAGATGAAGTTTTCGCGCTGTGGTCGGGGCTCGGCTACTACAGCCGCGCGCGTAACCTGCATCGCGCCGCGCAGCTCTGCGTCGAATACCACGGCGGTGAGTTGCCCGAAGACTTTGACGCACTGCTCGCGCTGCCGGGTATCGGCCGCTCGACCGCAGGTGCCATCGCAGCGCAAGCCTTCGATCGTCGCTGCGCGATTCTCGACGGCAATGTCAGGCGCGTGCTCGCGCGCTTCCACGGCATCACGGGCTGGCCCGGCGAAGCGGCGATAGAAAACCGCCTGTGGACACTCGCCGAGGCACACACGCCGCACGAGCGCGCGGCCGACTACACGCAGGCGATCATGGATCTCGGCGCGACCGTGTGCACGCGCGCGAAGCCGCGTTGCGACGTCTGTCCGCTCAGCACCGATTGCGTTGCGCAACGCAACGGACTGACCGCAACCCTGCCCGCGCGCAAACCCGCAAAGGCACGGCCGACGCGCCGCACGATCATGCTCGTGCTGCGCGACGCACACGGCCGCCTGCTGCTCGAACGGCGCGCGCCCACCGGCGTCTGGGCCGGCCTGTGGAGCCTGCCCGAGGCCGCGGACGAAATTTCCGCGCGCAGCGAAGTCGCGCGTGTGCGCGGCTCCGATGCGGACGCAATCGTCTTTCACGCATTGCCGCCATTCGTGCACGGCTTCAGCCACTACTTGCTCGACGTCACGCCGCTCGCGCTCGACATCGACCCCGCCCCCGGCATCGCCGACGGCGCCGGCCGCCGCTGGCTGCATCCTCGCGACGCCAGCGCGCTTGGCCTGCCCGCGCCGGTGCGCAAGCTGATCGAATCACTTTCCTGAAGATCGAGACTCACCATGTCCCGCACCGTTCATTGCGTCAAACTGCAACGCGAAGCCGAAGGCCTCGCCTATGCACCCTACCCCGGCGAACTCGGCAAGCGCATCTTCGACAACATATCCAAGGAAGCATGGTCACAATGGCTCGCACATCAGACCATGTTGATCAACGAAAACCGCCTGTCTCCGCTCGATCCGAAGGCGCGCAAATTCCTTGAGGGCGAAATGGAGAAATATTTCTTCGGCTCAGGCTCGGCCGCGCCGCAGGGCTATGTCGCGCCGGACAGTTGAGACTTTCTACGACGCCTCGCGAACCATCCCACCTATGGTTTCGCGCAGCTGGGGCCGCAGACGTCCGAACAGGCCGCACTTCACGCCGGCCAGCACCTTGAGCATCTCGCCGCGCAGGATCGGCGCGCGGCCGAGCGGCCCGAAGAAGGCGTCGCGCCCGCGCGCAACGAGGTCGTGGTCGGACTGGAACAGCGGTGTCAACCAGCGACTGATGAACTGGTAGATCGGCACGTGCGCGCGGCGCGCGCGTGTGTAGGCCGCAAGCGCGGCGTCGATGTCCGCCTCGCGCTGCAGCACCGTCGCCAGCGCCTGCGCGTCGAGCAAGGCCATGTTCGCGCCCTGCCCGAGTTGCGGACTCATCGCATGCGCCGCATCGCCGAGAAACACGACGCGGTCGCGATACGGCCGGCGCATCACCACGTCGCGATACGACGCTCGCGCAAATTGCATGGGGCTGTGCTTGTCCTCGACAAGTTCCGCGATCTCCGGCCAGTACGCGCGCAAGTCTGTTTTCCACGCATCGAGGTCTTGCTCGGGCCAGCGCGCGAGTGCGTCACCGCGCAGGCTCCAGAAGAAACTGACGCGATGCGCTTCGACGCCCTCATCCGGCAGAATGCCGACGGGCAGCACGCCACACATGCGCCTCGCGAGGCGGTAGCGTTGCCGCAACTCGCCGTCGAAGCGTCGCGCCGGGTCCGCGCACAGACACCATACCGCGCCCCAGGGATACAGTCGGTCGCGCACCTGCGGCATCAGCGCCTTGCGCAGCGCCGAGGCGGCCCCGTCGGCGGCGATGATCAGGTCGAAGGGTCCGTGCCTGCCGCCGCCAGCATCGCGCAGGCCGCGTCCATTGTCATCGACGCCGACGATCTCCGCGCCGGAAATGACATCGTTGAAGTGTACAAATCCACTTTTCAACAATTCGAACAGCGCGCCGCGCTGCATACCGAGCCCGAACCAATCCGGGGCGAGATCGCTATAACGCATGTCCATCACGCGACGCCCGGCCGCATTCGTGCCGACCAGACGATGCACCGGCGCGCCGCAGGCCAGCGCGCGACCGAGCAGGCCGAGATCGGCCAACACCGACAACCCGGTCGGCTGCAGCAGGATGCCGGCACCGACCGGACCGAGCGCGGCGCTGCGCTCGAATACCTGCAGGCGATGGCCTTGCCGCTCAAGGTAAATCGCAGCGGCCTGCCCGGCCGTGCCGTAGCCGACGATCGCGATGTCGAGTGCGCCTATCCCCATGCACAAAGCATGACACAGCGTCGCGACCGCCCGTGGCGGACGCGCCCAGCCACCGCGGGCGATTTTCCCCTTGACTCGCCGACGCCGAGCGGCTGTAATACGCGACCTTCCGCGGCCGTGCCTTCTGCGCCCCGCATAGAAAGCCTCTTCGGCCAGGTAGCTCAGTTGGTAGAGCAGGGGACTGAAAATCCCCGTGTCGGCGGTTCGATTCCGTCCCTGGCCACCATTCCAAATCAAACACTTAGCGAGAGTGAACCAGACGCAAATTTGCTCGCTGTGTCAAATTTGTGTCGTCAATTCGGCACGCTGCCGCGCGTAGGTTTTCGGTCGCCAGGTGTGCGTAACGCAACACCATTTCATAGCTCGACCAGCCACCCAACTCCATCAGTTCCTGCAGCCGTGTTCCGCGTTGCACGTGCCATGACGCCCACGTGTGCCGTAGATCGTGCCACCGGAAATCCTCACTGATTCCCGCGCGTGCCACTGCCTGCTTCCATGCCCTCGTCGAACATCGGTCTACGGGCTTACCCTGAAAAGTAAACACGTATACTTTGTGCTCTCCGAGACGCTCGCGTAACACGCCGAGCGCTTCCTGGTTCAAGGGAACGCCAATGGCCTTCCCGGCCTTGGCCTGGTCTGGGTGTATCCACGCCACACCGCGACTCATGTCGACCTGGTCCCATTGCAGGTACGACACATTGCGCTGTCGTAGTCCCGTGGCGAGCGAGAATCGCGCCATGACCTTGAGGTGCGCCGGCAACTCCGCGAGAAGTCGCCCCGCTTGCTCCTGGGTCAGGAAGCAAATCCGCCGCTTCGGTTCCCGATACAGCCGGACTTTGGGAATGCGATCCACCCATTCCCAATCGTCCTTCGCCCGCCGCAGGATCGAACGTATTAAAGCGAGATAGCGATTGGCGTTGCTTCGGCTGGATTCTTTCGCCTTATGCTCCGCAATCTTTTCGATCTCGTCCCGAGTCACCTCGTCCAACATCAGACGACCCAGAAAGCGATCGAGCCACCGCAACTTCGCTACGTCCTTCCCGTGCGAGCGTTTGTCGCTCGTCTCCTTCACCCACCGTACGGCCGCTTCCTGCCAACTGCGCCTCGGCTTGACCCCGAGGCGTTGCATTTCCCAATACCTCACTTTCAATCGATCGAGGTATTCCTGCGCCTGCCGTTCATCGCGAGTCCCAGAAGATTGGCGTACTCGCTGGCCGTTCGGTGCGGTGAATTCGATCCACCAGACATCACCGCGTCTTGATAGCCCCATGTAGATTCCTCCACGTTGGAGCCACTTAGCGGCGCTTGCCGTCTGCCAGCGTAAAGCGCACCGAGAAAGACAGCAAGATCGTCTTCGAGGAACACCCAGCACTTGCCCGGCTTGGCCGCTTTGACGAGGCCCTGGCGGGCTTTTTGGCGCAGGACGGCCGGAGACATGTGCAGGAATTGCGCCGCTTCCCGCAGGTCGAGCGTGCGCATGATCTAGTCCTCGTCATGGCCGCGCATCCGGGTGTTGTAACGACGGGCCTTGAGCAACGCCTTGCGCTGCATGTAGGCCGACAAGCCGCCCGACGCGGGGATTTTGTCGAAATAGCGTCCGAGGTCGTGCAGGAACTGCCCTAATCCCTCGTCCAGATTCGTGATGCCCTCACGCGCCATGAACGACGACAGCCCCCACAGGCCGTGCTTGAACAGGACTTCGTCGGAAGGCGCACGATGCATCGGCACGCGCGTCATCAAGGGCGCATCCGGCGGCACCTCCCACACGTCGGCAATCGCCTGCCACACCGGATGCGTCGGCCAGCGCGTGCGTGTGTCGTCGGATTCGGACGGCATCGCGAGCCTCAGCCACTCCGTCGCGAGATAGCGCCACCATGCGGCCATATGCGGCAGCGCGTCGACGGCGATGCCTTTGAGCGGTCCGGGAAACGCTTCCCGGCGCGACTGAAACTCCATGCGCCAGACCGTCTCCCCTTCCTGCCAGCCCTTCGCGGCCCACAGCGGTTTGAGATAGTCCTTGCCGGATTTCTTGATCTCTGCGGTCTTGTCGTACAAGCGGGCGCTCAGCTCGTTGCCCGGACCGAATGAAATGCCGGTGATCCGGTCGCCTTCTTCGTGAATATCGCGCTTGCGGCAGCGCTTAACCCACGCAAAACCGGGTTGTGCCGTTAGGTCGTGATCGCCAACGAAATCCACGAACAGGTCGACGCGACTAATCGAGGGCACCGCCGCGTCGCCCAAGAACATGACGATGTCATCCAAGGTAGCGATCGCTTCCTCTGCCCCGACCGCCGTCAAGTACTCGCTGCGGATTTGCACATGCGCCAGCGGCAACGACACGGCATTGGATACCTGGATAGAAAACCAGTTGTCCTCCAGGACGTAGGCAAAGCGACCACGTCCGCGAGGGAGCACCGTAAGAAGGTGATCACCAAACGTCGTGGCCGCCCGCGCAACCAGTTCGTCGGTGGATGACTGCGCCAATTCCTTGGCTTCCTGCAGCTCGATCGCGACATTTGGGTCGATCTTGCCGGGATAGGACACGTACAGACTATCTATGCCGTGTCGCAATGCCCGGATGCTGTTAGCGGGTGCTGTGATACACGTTTTGGCACCCGCGGCGGGCACGGGCGCCGCTGGCGCTGCGCGCGTGCCCGCCTCTGCCGCGTCACGTTCGGTCGCAGGACCGGAAGCAGGATTTGGTTGTTGCATGCTCGACTCCTTGGTTGTTGAAGGAGTCGGAACAATGTCGTGCAGCATCGCGGCGAAATAGCCACGCGAACGGCAAAAAAGGATACGGAACGATGGGGTGCCGCGCTAACCAGCATGAATGCTGGGTTCCTGCTATTCGGGCGGATCGCTTTGCGTACCCTTTTTCTTGGCTGGGCGTCCCCTTTTTGCTTTGACTTCTGCGGGCGCAACCTCGCTGAGCCATCGCCGCACAACCTCCTCCGCCTGATATTGCGCGCCGCCGTATCTTCGAATCATCCCGTCGCCAACCATCGCGGCAATCGTCGTATCTGGCTTTTCCTTCCAAATCGCTTCTGCTATTACTTGGCAGGCGATGCGGCGCCGTTGATCCGGCCTGAGGTGCGCAGGACTCGATGCGTCCTCAACTTCCCCGCTTTCGTCGTCCTCGTCGCGAAATTTGTAGTCGAGATTCCAACCGGATGGGAACCAGAATTCCGGGAGCGCGATACCCTGGCCCTCGCACCAGCTTTTAAAGCTCCAACGCTCAACACGCGCCCAACGCATGAGGTCGCGATCGAATTTCGTCCCGTGGATACACGCCTCGACCTTACCCAAATGATATCGGATGAAATGCGGCTGCATGTCATCGCCGTCCTCTGGCTTCCATTTGTTCAAACTCAGCGTGTCGCAATCCAGTCGACCGCGCAGAATCGCATCCATCATGAGTCGAAAGTAGTCGCGGACAGCCAGAGGCAGTCTGATCCTGAGGTGATCTGGGTCTTTGCCTGCCCAGCGAAAGGCAATTTCCCAGACAGACAGACCGTCGTTTAGCAGAGGCATGGGCTTCCCGCCTTCATCTAGAATACGCGCCAGTAGTTCGAGGTCATTGACAAGCGACGACACCCACGATATTGAACCAACAATCCACATCATCCAAGGGGCGTTGTGAATCAGCTCTATTTCGGCGATAACCTCGACATTCTGCGCGAACACATCGCGGACGAATCGGTCGATCTGATCTACCTGGATCCACCATTCAACTCTAAGCGAGATTACAACCTACTGTTCAAGACGCCGAAGGGCCACGAGTCAGACGCGCAGATCACCGCGTTCGAGGATTCCTGGCATTGGGGCGAGCAGGCCGAGCGAGAGTTCAACGAAATCCTGCGCCAATCGAACACCCATGTTGCCGAACTGATGCCCGCGCTGCGCAGCTTTCTCGGTGAGAACGACATGATGGCGTATCTCGTCATGATGGCGAACCGCCTGCTCGAACTGCATCGCGTGCTCAAGCCGACCGGCAGCTTGTATCTGCACTGCGATCCGACGGCGAGCCATTACTTGAAGATGGTGTTGGATGGAGTATTTGGTAAAGAGAATTTCCGAACCGAAATCAGTTGGCGACGATCTAGTGCGCACAACGATGCAAAGCAGGGAAGGAAACAATATGGCAACGTTCGAGATGTGATTTTCTTTTACACGAAAACAGATGATTGGGCGTGGAATTGGCAGTACACCGGGTACACGAAAGAATACGTTGACGGCTTTTACACTCATGTCGAGGAAGGTAGCGGGCGCAGATATCGCCTTGACAATTTGACGGCAGCGAAGCCAGGCGGGGACGTATCGTATGAGTTCTATGGAACTCGACCGTACAAGGGGCGCTATTGGGCGTACTCGCGCGATAACATGGAGAAATTCAAAGCGGAAGGACGCTTGTACTTCCCAAAAAATGGGGGAACTCCAAGCTACAAGCGCTACCTCGATGAAATGCCGGGAGTGCCTCTCCAAAACGATTGGGACGACATCAAGCCAACGAGTTCTGGCGAATATCTGGGATATGCGACTCAAAAACCTCTCGCTCTGCTCGAACGCATCATCAACGCCAGCTCCAACCACGGGGACATCGTGCTCGACCCTTTCTGCGGTTGCGGCACGGCGGTCGATGCTGCGCAGGCACTAGGACGGCGTTGGATCGGCATCGATATCACCCATCTGGCGATCGCGCTGATCGAGAAACGGCTGAAGGATCGCTACCCATATCTCAATCGCACCAAGGCGGAAAAAGAAACGGCTAGTGCCGCCGGTGTCGCCGAACTTACTCCCGACTACATGCAGACCTTCGAAGTGATCGGCACGCCAGAAGACCTCGACGGCGCGCGCGATCTTGCCGAGCGTGACAAATACCAGTTCCAGTGGTGGGCGTGTTCGCTGGTCAACGCACAGCCATATCAGGGCAAGAAAAAGGGCGCTGACGGCGGCATCGATGGTCTCATTTTTTTCCAAGACGACAAGAACGCGGCGAAAAAGATCGTCGTGTCAGTCAAGGGTGGCGAGAATGTCAGTGTCGCGATGGTACGCGATCTCGCCCACGTGGTCGCGCGCGAGAAAGCTGAAATCGGCTTATTCGTGACGCTCGCCGAACCAAGCAAGCCGATGCAGATCGAGGCTGTCAAGGAAGGTTTTTACACATCGCCAGTGACAGGAGCGGAGTTTCCCCGCATTCAGATTCTTACGATCGCCGGGCTATTGAGCGGCAGCGAAAACGCACGCTACCCCGACCTCGCCAAGGGCGGGCATACATTCAAGAAGGCAAAAGTGGATTCTGGCAAGAAGGACCAAGGCAGTCTTTTCGGATAGATTACACAATGAAAATAAAATTGACGTTCAAAAATTCCTCCAAGAAATCGGAGGCAAAAAAAGTAACGGTCGTCGCCAAATCAGCACGCTCATATGCAAAGAAGATTGCAAAAAAGAGTGCGAAAAAGAACGCCCGTAAACCGGTCAAGACCGTGGCCAAAGCAAAAATCGTTAAGAAATGGCCTGTGGGGAAACCTCAGTCTGGGAACGGCGGCGGACCAAAGCGTAGTTAAATATGACTCTTGAAGAAGCAAGAAAGCTCACCGACCTTTTCACCGCCAAAGCCAGTGATCTCACGAGCCAGCTGGCGTTTGCCGGAATTGCCGTTGTTTGGATTTTTAAGACCGGTACGTCGTTGCCACCAACTCTGCGTTGGCCACTCTGGCTATTTGTTCTTTGCTTATTTTTTCACTATTTACAATACATCCTTGCGGGATTCCTCTGGGACTATTTCACCACAGATCAGGAAAAAAAATATGGATCTGACAAGGACACCAAGATTGCAGATTCCCCTAATTGGATCAATCTACCGCACTCCATTTGCTATATTCTGAAAATATTCTCATTATTTCTAGGCTATGCGATGCTGCTTTACGGTATCGGAAGCGCGTTTCTCAACTGAGGTTTATGCTGCCACTGCATGCACCGCGAAACCGCTAACGTTCGAGGCCAGGTGAAACCCCGTGTCGGCAGTTCAATTCCGTCGCCGGCCACCGCCCTGCGAATTCTCATAGCCCGATCATCGCCTGCCTTGGGCGCCACCAGCTGTACGCACCAAGAATCACCGGCTCTATTCCTGAGCGCTAAGCTTGGACGGTTTACGCAAACTGCGGGAGAAGCTCATGCTTGATTTGTCAGGCGCTCAGTTGGAACCACACCGAGCTTTGCACTTCTTTCATGAGCGTCTGAACGTCCACATTAAATGCTCCACAGCGGGGGCAATTCTATTGGTCAATCAGACTACACGCTCAAGTAACCCGCGCGAACTCGGGAATGTCATCAGAGCATCACATCCTGCCTGGAATACACCGCCCATCCATGAGATGGATCTTCTTATCAACAAGCAACTTTATGGTGCAGTCGGTGTATTTGCCATTGTTTCGCTATTCTCAGCGCTCGACGATTTCATTGACGGAGTGGAGGCTGACATATCTAGGCATACTAGTTACGGGAACACTGTAACCACCTACGACGCCAGTAAAGTGCCAGACGAAGAAGATAAGGTGCACAAGCTATATGTGCGCTATGGATGGAGCACGAAGGCAATAGCACGGCTGTTGCCCGCTCTGAAATACTTTCGGCATATAAGGAACTGCATCGCACATCGTTCCTCGCGCTGCTCAAAGGCTTTAGCGGAGCTTTCTGTTTCCGACGAGGTAACGAAAGCGATGAAACCGCTCCTTGATCGAACAACGAAGTCGCATCCAACATTTTCTTACGAAGACGAGATACTCGTCGAGCCTACACTGGCGATCGCCTGCTCCGACGTGCTAAGAAAGATCTGCGGCGATTGTAATCGACAATACATTTCCACAATCGGTCACGATAGCTTTCTCCGGATCGTGATGCACAATCTCCTATTCAAAGACAAGATTGTTCGAACTGCCGCGGGCAAAACGCCCGAAGCCGTGTTGAATTTTGCACTTTCAGACCGTTATCGAGTTCCGGTTACGGATCGACTTGAGCCGGCCGGAGAATTGAAGAGAATCGGCGTCTGGAAAGAATTTTTCCGCCAGTTCAAGGTTGTATACAGTTAGTTCTTTTCGACGTTCGCCTTCGATGAAGCTTTAACACCGGGCTAAGCGGCTGCTCCGCGTCTCGACAGATTGCGCCGAAAGCAGACAGGTACGTGTGTGTCGCATTGAAATGCGCTGAGCCATCAGTCAAATGACACAGTGAAAGCGGGCAAACGCCGCAAGTGGCTGATTTAGGTTATATTTTCCAAACTTCCGAACCCGGCTGAAAATCCCCGTGTCGGCGGTTCGATTCCGTCCCTGGCCACCATTCCTGATCAAGCACTTAGCGCGAGTAAACGAGACGCAAAATTGGCCGCCGTGCCAAATCTGTGCCGCTGATCCGGCTCGCCGCTTGGCGCAGTTGATCGGTCGCGAGATGCGTATAGCGCGACACCATCTCCTAACTCGACCCAACCCCCAATTCTATCAACTCGTGCACTCGCGCTCCGCTCTGCACGTGCCATGACGCACGCGTCGAAGATCGTGCCGGTAGAAATAGAATCCGCCGTGCATACCACGGCCTTGACAGACCCCATCGACTTCTCAATCCTTGATCGCGCCCTCCGGAGATTCCGCCATGGTCCGCAACACTGCGCGCAATCGAGTCGAGTCGCTGCTCACGCTTGCCGGCGTGCGCATCGACGGTGACGCACCGGTCGATATGCAGGTGCACGACGAGCAGCTCTACGCACGCATCATCGCGCACGGTTCGCTCGGCCTCGGCGAGGCCTATATGGATGGTTGGTGGGACGCGGCGGACCTCGACGGCTTCCTGTTCCACCTGCTCGATGCGCATCTCGACGAGCGCGTCGGCGGCATCGACGATGCGGCCCTGTTTCTGCGCGCCAAGCTGGTCAACATGCAGCGCGGCCGGCGCGCGTACAAGGTCGGCGAGCAGCACTATGATCTGGGCAACGACCTGTTCCACGCGATGCTCGGCAAGCGCCTGGTCTACAGCTGCGGCTACTGGAAGGACGCGCCGGATCTCGACGCGGCGCAGGAGGCCAAGCTTGACTTGGTCTGCCGCAAACTCGACCTGAAGCCCGGCATGCGCGTGCTCGACATCGGCTGCGGCTGGGGCGAGGCGCTCGCGTACGCGGCGCGGAAATACGGCGTGACCGGTGTCGGCGTCACCGTGTCGCACGAGCAGGCGGAGTACGCGCGCGAGCTGTGCCGCGACCTGCCCGTCGAGATTCGCGTGCAGGACTATCGCGAAGTGCCCGATGAAATCGGCGATCGGAAATTCGATCGCATCTGGTCGATCGGCATGTTCGAGCACGTCGGCGTGAAAAACTATCGCGCCTATTTCGAGACCGTGCGCCAGTCCCTGCGCAGCAACGGGCTTACCTTGCTGCACACGATCGGCGGCAACGAATCATCCAGCCACACCGATCCTTGGATCGAAAAGTATATTTTTCCGAACTCGATGATCCCGTCTGCCGCGCAGATCGCGAAAGCCGCCGAAGGGCTGTTCGTGCTCGAGGATTGGCACGGCTTCGGACCTTACTACGACCGCACGCTGATGGCCTGGCGCGCGAACTTCGATGCCGCGTGGCCGGCGCTCGGCGAAAAATACGGCGAACGCTTCCGCCGTATGTGGCATTTCTACCTCGGCGCCTCGGCGGCGAATTTCCGTGCGCGTCGTCTGCAGCTCTGGCAGATCGTGTTCTCTCCGCGTGGCGTGCCGGGCGGTTATGCAGCGGTGCGCTGACGCCGCACCCGCGACGATCTAGCTGCTGCTGCCGCCAAGCGTAGAACCAACACGCGGGCTTGCGGCGAGCACAGGGCGCCGCTCACTCCGCACATTCGCAACTCGTCAGCGGCCGTGTGGCGATGTAGGTCAGGTTGTTCGTATAGGAAACGAATCCATGCTGCCGCCCGTAGAGTCGCAGCAAGCAGACATCGGATTTCTTCTGCACGAAGAAGGCATAGTCGGTGCCGGATGGCGCGGGCACGAGGAACGGCCTCGGGCCAAACGCTTTGTCCGCCAGCGTCGAGCGCGCTTCCCGCGCGAGCGATTCGCCGGCATACGCGCTTTCCCCCTGCTCTACGAGGATATCGCTCAAGCCACGCTGCATTTGCTCGGCGCAGGCTGCGGTGGACAAATTGGTTACTCGCGCCACCGATGCGCACGCAACGAGACCCACAGACATCGACGCTATCGCGATCATCCGGCGCAGATGCGTGATTTCCTCCCGATCAATGCTCACGATTGAACCCCATGCACTGCAACGGTTAGTAGGACAACGCCGTTTCAAAGGCTCCGATGTCGCAGCGCGCGCCCTGCGGTCGCGAATTTTCTGCTTCGTCCTTCGACAAGGGGATGCCGGTCAGCGTTAGTCCCAACGGAATGCAGCCGAAGGCTGCGCCGCCGTCGCGCAACGGGCTTCCCGGCTGCAGCGGCAGCGTCTGCGGCAGGCGGTCGTTCGGCGCGATGCCGTTCCAGCCCAGGGTCGGCGACAGCAGCGGATCGGCCCCAACGATCACTCCGATACCGGTGGTCGGACCGTATGTGCAGGTTCCTGCCTGGATCAGGCTGTAACCGACCGTGGCCAGGTTGCCGTCGCAATCGGGTGTCTTCGAGTCCGTGTCGTGGTTGCTGCCGAGTGCGCTGTTGAGCACGGCAACTTGTACGGGATCGCCCGTTTCCACGCGCAGGCCTGCCCCGCCGTGAAACAGCGGTGGCGGAAAGACGTTGCCGATTCCCGGCATGTTGTTGTAGGCGATGGTGACATTGCTGAAACTCGCGCTGCCGGCGCCATTGACGTAGACACCGGCGCCGCCGAGATAAGAAACGTTGTAGGCGAACGTGCTGTTGACCACGCGCGCATTGCCGTCGTGGAACCATGCACCGCCGCCGTGACCGAGCGTGAAGATCGAACCGAAATTGTTGCGGAACGTACTGTGGTCGACCAGTACGGTTTGCGCGTCGAGCGGCCACGCGAACAGGCCACCTCCGGCCTGCGCGGAATTGCCGAACACGTCCATGCCGTACAGCAAAGCATCGCGGTGATAGACGAAGATGCCGCCGCCGGGATCGCCATAAAGGATCGGGTTCGCGAACGCATGACCGTTGCTCACACCGAATTCGAGCAGCGATGCCGGCGGCACGAAACCGGAATCCGCGGGCACATCGATCAACAACACGCGCGCGTCGGGCGCGGCGTCGGCGCGGCGGACGATCACGTCGCGCGAGCCGTCGCCGATCAGCAACAGCGGAAAATCCACGCTCAACTGACCGAGTTGCAGGTTGTAGACGCCGCTCGGTATGTGCAGGGTTTGCGTCGTTCGCTGATTGAAATAGCGCACGCGCAATTCCTCGACTGCTGCGCGCAGAGTGCATTGCCCGCCGGTGGTTGCGCAGATGCCGTCGCCAGGATTCGCGTCGTGGTCGTCGCCGGTGTAATCGATGTAGAAGCTGTCCTGCACCTCGACCGCGCCGGAGTCGCAGGCGCCCTGCGCCGGGCGCGGAAAACCGCGCGCATCGAGGGCTTCACATGGCGCCTGCGCAGGATCGGTGCCAGCGCGCGCGTTGCGTGCGAGACTCAGATAGCGCGGGTGCATCGTAGGTACCACTCCGCCATAGTTCCATAGTGGCGCCAGGCCGATGCCGTCGTAGATGATATTGCCGTCGTTCGTACCGGACACGTCGCAGCCGAAGTCCTTCGGCAACAGATTGAAGCGAAGCGCGGCCAGACTGCCGTGGCAATCTGCGAACTGATCCGCCTGGTTGTCGATGACGATGGAATTGGTCACGAATGCCAACGGATGGCCGTGCACCTCGATGCCTCCGCCGAGCGCCGAGTGATTCGAATTGCTCGCACGATTGGCGCTGACGGTGACGTTGTTCATCGTCAACGACGGTCCGCTCTTGGCGATTTGTGGAAAGCCAAGCGCGAATACGGCGCCGCCGGCCCGTTCGGCGCGATTGTCCGTCAATGTGACATTGCGCAGCGTGGTGTTCAGACCGCGCGTGAAGATCGCACCGCCGTAGCCTCCACCGTTGTTGCCGATCTGCACGGCAGCATTGCCATGCAACGTGCTGTTGATCGCCTGCATGCCGGCTTTGTCGTCGACGTAGACTGCGCCGCCTTCACTTGCGGAATTGAGGCGGATTTCGACGTTCAGCAGCTTCAGCACCGGCTTGCCGCTGGTTCCGCCGACGCGGATCGCGCCGCCGTTCGGCGCCGCCGTCTGCACGACGTTGCCGGACGTGAGGACCAGGTCGGACAGAATCAGCTGTCCCGAGTGCAGGTCGAAGATGCGATCGAGCGATCCGCCGTCGATGACCGCCCCGTTGCCGACGATGCTGATGTTCGATGCGACATCGAGGTCGCCAGTGAGGTTGTTGTCTTCGTCGGCGCCAGCCTGCGAAATCTGGATCTGGCTGACCGCCAACACGATTGAATCGGCACCGGAACCGGCCGGGCATCCCCCGGCCGGAGCGTGCGTGTTCGAGGCCTGAATGGCCTGGCGCAAGCTGCAGACACCTGGAGTGCTTAGGGCAGGATCGGCGCCGGTGTCGACGACGATCGTCGCCGCGTGCCCGCAGCCACATGCCGCAGCCAGCACCAACGCCGATGAAAATGCCGCCTTATACGGCGACGGGAACGGATTGCGCATAGCCTACTCCTCCACGCCCACTACCGGACTGGACTTCCGGGCGGACGTAATTTACGCCGAAAACCGCGTGTCAGCTGCGCGATACGCACCATGATCCCGCCAAAGAAAGCAAGCCACCGTTTCCCCGGCCCCACCGCAGGCAATGTGCAAGGTCGGGCAAGCACCCACCCAGGCCCCCACTTCCCCTAAAATCGCGCTTCGATTCGCGCAATACGGTAATTCATGAATCTGCAAGCCAACTACGAACAACTGCCGCTCAAGGAATTCGCCGAGCGCTCGTATCTCGACTACTCGATGTACGTGGTCCTCGACCGCGCGCTGCCGTTCATCGGCGATGGCTTGAAGCCGGTGCAGCGGCGCATCGTCTACGCGATGAGCGAGCTCGGCCTCGATGCCGCGGCGAAGCCGAAGAAATCGGCGCGCACGGTCGGTGACGTGATCGGCAAATTCCATCCGCACGGCGATTCGGCCTGCTACGAGGCGATGGTGTTGATGGCGCAGCCGTTCTCGTACCGCTATCCGCTGATCAACGGCCAGGGCAACTTCGGCTCGCCCGACGATCCGAAGTCGTTCGCGGCGATGCGCTACACCGAATCGAAGCTGACGCCGATCGCCGACCTGCTGCTCGACGAGCTCGGCCAGGGCACGGTCGAATGGACGCCGAACTTCGACGGTACGCTCAAGGAGCCGTCGTGGCTGCCCGCGCGCGTGCCGCACGTGCTGCTCAATGGTTCGACCGGCATCGCGGTCGGCATGGCCACCGACATTCCGCCGCACAACCTGCGCGAGGTCGTCGAAGCGGCGATCCTGCTGCTCGACGAGCCGGAAGCGTCGATCGCCAACCTGTGCCAGAAGATCAAAGGCCCGGACTTCCCGACCACGGCCGAGATCATCACGCCCAAGGCCGAGCTCAAGGCCATGTACACAAGCGGCAACGGCTCGGTACGCGCGCGTGCACGCTACGTGATCGAGGACGGCAACGTCGTCGTCAACGCACTGCCGTACCAGGTCTCGGGCGCAAAGATCATCGCCCAGATTGCCGAGCAGATGCGCGCGAAGAAGCTGCCGATGCTCGAGGACCTGCGCGACGAGTCCGACCACGAGAACGCGGTGCGTCTCGTCCTGATCCCGCGCTCGAACCGCATCGACCTCGACGAGATGATGCAGCACCTGTTCGCGACGACCGATCTCGAGAAGAGCTACCGCGTCAACCTCAATATGATCGGCCTCGACGGCAAGCCGCAGGTCAAGGATCTGAAGAAGATTTTGAGCGAGTGGCTGCGCTTCCGCGAGCAGACCGTGACGCGCCGCCTGCAGCATCGCCTCGACAAGGTCGAGCGCCGCCTGCACCTGCTCGAAGGCCTGCGCATCGCCTTCCTCAACCTCGACGAAGTCATCCGCATCGTGCGCACCGAGGAAGAGCCGAAGCCGGTGTTGATCGCGCGCTTCCGGCTCAGCGAGGAGCAGGCCGACTACATCCTCGAAACGCGGCTGCGCCAGCTCGCGCGACTTGAGGAAATGAAGCTCAACGCCGAGCGCGATGCGCTCGAGGAAGAACGCGCCAAGATCACGGTGATCCTGAAATCGCCGGCGAAGATGAAAACACTGATCAAGGACGAGTTGCGCGCCGATGCCGAGAAGTACGGCGACAAGCGCCGCTCGCCGATCGTCGAACGCGAGGCCGCGCAGGCGCTCGACGAATCCGCGCTCGTCGCGAGCGAGCCGATCACGGTGATCCTGTCCGCGAAGGGTTGGGTGCGCGCGGCCAAGGGCCACGACATCGACGCAGCGTCGTTGGGCTATCGCGAAGGCGACGGTTTCCATCAGGCTGCAAAGGGCAAGACCGTACAGAACGTTGCCTTCATCGATTCCAATGGCCGAAGTTATTCGACGCCGGCGCATACGCTGCCCTCCGCGCGAGGCAATGGCGAGCCGCTGACCGGCCGCTTCACGCCGGCCGGGGGCGCGCGTTTCGACGCGGTCGCGATGGCCGACGCGGCGACGAAACTCGTGCTCGCCTCCGACTTTGGCTACGGCTTCGTGACCAAGTTCGAAGCGCTGCTCGCGAACAAGAAGGCCGGCAAGCAGATCATCAATCTCGACGACGAGGCGCACGTGCTCGCGCCTGCCTACGTGAACGATCCTGCGCGCGACCGCATCGCCGTGGCGACCAACCTCGGTCATTTCCTCATGTTCTCGGTCGCTGAGCTGCCCGAACTCGACAACGGCGGCAAGGGCAACAAACTGATCGAGATTCCGAAAGCGAAACTCGGCGAGGGCGAGCGCGTCGCCGGCATCGCCGTCGTCAGCGAAGGTTCGGGCGAAGTAACGGTCTACGCCGGCCAGCGCAAGCTCATCCTCAAGTGGGCCGACCTCGTCGAATACAACGGCAACCGCGCCCAGCGTGGCGGCAGCCTGCCGCGCGGCTTCCAGCGCGTGGAGCGGATCGAGACGACGGGCTGATCGCAGCGTCAGCGCATTGCACAGCGGAATTGCGCCGAGACGGTGCGTGCCGTCTCCGCGATGCGCAGCTGCCACGCATCACCGATGCGCGCGATGCGCAGCGGCACGGTCACGCTCGCGGCGTTGCGATCCGGCGTGAGCAACAGGTCGAAGCTCGCCGCATCGTGCCAGCCTTTGAACGCCAGCGCGGAGTGGTCGCCACCGAATTGACACGACAGTACGAGACGCGGCCCGGTCTCGTCGAGCGCGGCCACACGCAGCGGACGCGTTGCATCGTCCGCATTGAACTCGACGAGATGTCGACCATCAGGCGCCGGTGCGACCAAGTCCGCGGCGTTGTGCACGAACGCGATCTTGCCGTTCGCCGGGTTGACGAGGAAGCTGCCCGGCGCGTCGTGGGCGAATTCGACTTCGACGCGGTGATAGCCGCTGCCTGGCAGGCGACCGAGGTAGCGGTGCGTCTCGCCGTCGCCATCGGCGGTCGCAGTCGGCGGGCGATTCCAGTCAACGAACTCGACTGTCGCGCCCTGCGCCGGGCGTACGCCAAGGAGTTCGCCGGCGCGCGCCGCGGCTCCCGCGGCCAACGCCTGGCGTTCGCCTGCATCGAGGCATGATCGATTCGCCGGGGCGCAATGGAAGACATCGGCGGCGACCGGCAACGGCAGTGCATCGGCGCCGACGATCGGAGCGACGCGGATCGCGTCGACATCGGCCGGCGTAAGCAGAACCGTTTCGGCGCGGCGGTCGGCGGCGGCGGCCGCGGATGCAGCAAGATCGAGCACACCCGGGCTGTCGAAGCGCGTGCCGCGGTCGACTTCGGTCGCAGCGAGCGCGGAAGCACAGAATGCGATCGCCGCAACGAGGCAGGCGCGGCGGGTAGAGCGCAGGCTGGAGACGTTCATGGCGTGGATTTCCAAAGCGGTTGCGGCACCGTCGTCGCCAACGGCATCTAGCGCGAATTCTCACATGTGGCGGCAAGCGCAATGCGCGACCGGTTGCCATTTGATCCGTGAGGCATTTCGCATTGCGTGGGGTGCACCAAAGGCGCGACGCATGCCTTACCATCGCCATACATCCCTGTTGCGCCCAAGCCCATGCTTCTGCGAATCCTGCGCCGCCTGTTCCTCGCCTTGATCGTCGTTCTGGCCGCCGTCGCAATCGGCGCATACCTCCTCGTCCGTGCCAGTCTGCCGCGGCTCGAAGGCGAGATCGCCGCGGCGCGCTTCGCCGCCACGGTCGAGCGTGACGCCGCAGGTGTCGCGACGATCAAGGGGCTGGACCGGACCAGCGTTTCGTATGCGCTCGGCTATGTGCACGCACAGGAGCGCTATTTCGCGATGGACCTGATGCGCCGCGCTGCCGCGGGCGAGCTGTCCGAACTGGTCGGCGCGGCGACACTGAAGCTGGACAAGCAGCGTCGCGTGTTCCGCATGCGCGCGCGCGCCGAAGCGTCGCTCGCCGCGCTGCCGCCCGAGCAGCACGCCGATGTCGCCGCGTATCGCGACGGCGTCAACGACGGCCTCGCCGCGCTCGCATCAAGGCCGTGGGAGTACTGGCTGCTCGGCACCCAGCCCAAGCCGTGGACCGAAGCCGACTCCATCCTCGTGCTCGATGCCATGTTCTTCGACCTCAATGACTCGAGCAACGCGCGCGAACTCGCCTACGCGAAGATGAAGACCGCGCTGCCCGAGAGCGTGATCAGGTTCCTGCGCACGACCAGCGGCCCGTGGGACGCACCGCTGTCCGGCGCGGCGATGCCGCTGCCGACGCTGCCGCCCGAAGTCGACATCGACTTGCGCAAAGCCGACGCCAAGCTGATCAAATTGGCCGATGCCACCTCTGCGCCGGTCGACGTGCTCGGCAGCAACAATTTCGCGGTCGGCGGATCGCTGACCCAGACCGGTGCGGCGATGGTCGCGAACGACATGCATCTCGGCCTGCGTGTGCCGAACATCTGGTTTCGCGCGCGGCTGCAGTATCCGAACCCGCACCATGCGGGCGAGAGCATCGACCTGATCGGCGTCACCCTACCCGGCCTGCCCTCGCTCGTGGCCGGCAGCAACCGTCATGTCGCCTGGGGTTTCACCAACAGCTACGGCGACTGGCTCGACTGGGTGCGCGTGAATCTCGATCCGGGCGACAAGAACCGCTATCGCACCGCTGAGGGCTGGCAGGCGATCGCGAAAAGTACAGAAATCATCAAAGTACACAACGGCGCCGACGAGAAGCTCGAAGTGCGCGACACGCAATGGGGCCCGATTCTCGCCGACGACGCCGATGGCACGCCGCTCGCATTGGCGTGGACAGCATTGCAACCCGGCGGCAGCAACATCGAACTGCTCAATCTCGACTCCGTCGCCTCGGTCGACGAGGCGATGGCAGTCGCGAACCGCGCCGGCATGCCGGCACAGAACTTCACCGTCGGCGATGCCGCCGGCAACGTCGGCTGGACGATCGCCGGGCGCATTCCGCACCGTGTCGGCGACTGCGATCCGCAACTGCCCTGCGACTGGAGCCGGGCCGGCAACGGCTGGGACGGCTGGCTCGATCCGGCCGACTATCCGCACGTGATCAACCCGCCCGCGGCACGCATCTGGACGGCGAACTCGCGCACGCTCGATTTCGACTCGCCCGCATATACGCGCGTCGGCGACGGCGGCTTCGACCTCGGCGCGCGCCAGCAGCAGATTCGCGACGACTTGCAGGCGAAACAGCAGTTCGCGCCGGCCGATTTCCTCGCGGTCCAGCTCGACGATCGCGCCTTGTTCCTGCAGCCATGGCACGAGCGGCTGCGTAGCGTGCTGGCGAGCGCAGAGTCAGCCGATCTCGTCGGCATGAAAAAGTATGCCGATGACTGGAACGGCCGCGCCGATCCGAATTCCGTCGGCTACCGGCTCGCGCGTGCCTTCCGCCTCGAAGTGCTCGACACAGTGCTCGGCGGCTTCGCCGCGGCGGTGCGAGCAAAGGTCCCCGATTTCAAATTTCCGGCGCAGTTCCAGAGCGAACATCAAGTCGAAGCGATCCTGCAGGGCCGCCCACTTTATCTGCTGCCACCGGGCTACGCCGACTGGGACGACCTGCTGCGTCAGTGCGCGCAGCGCGTCGCCGCCAAGCTAGACGCGCAACCGGGTGGACTCGCCGCGCGCAATTGGGGCGAGGTGACAAAGACGAATATCGCCCACCCGCTCAGCGCAGCGGTGCCGCTGCTCGGCAAGCTGATCGACATGCCTTCAGAGACGCTGCCGGGCGATAGCAACATGCCGCGCGTGCAAGGCGCAACGTTCGGTGCGAGCGAGCGCTTCGGCGTACAGCCCGGGCACGAAGAGAGCGGCTATTTCCACATGCCGGGCGGACAGAGCGGTAATCCGCTGTCGCCGTTCTATGGCGTTGGCCACGAGGATTGGGTCCAGGGCAAGCCGACTCCGTTTTTGCCCGATGCCGCAAAGTATAAACTTGCATTTTTGCCAAAAGGATAATACGCAACGTGACTACCGAAACCCTGAACCCCTCCAGCGTCATCACGAAGGCCAATCTGTTCGCCGACGGCAAGTGCGTGTCGCACACGCTGCATTTCGTCGACGGCAGCCGCAAGACGATCGGCGTGATCCTGCCGTCGACGCTGACTTTCAACACCGGTGCGCCCGAAGTCATGGAAGGCGTGGCTGGCTCGTGCGAATACCGCCTCAACGGCGGTGAAGCATGGATCAAATCCGCCGCTGGCGATAAATTCAGCGTGCCGGCGAACTCGAAGTTCGAGATCCGCACGAACGAGGGCTACCACTACATCTGCCACTTCGGCTGAGACTACACAGGCACGGGCGGATTTGCTCCGCCCGTGCCGAACAAGAGACCGCTCAGCGCACGCTTGCGCGGCCGGTCGAAGCGATGCCGATCCCGGCCATCAGCACCCCGATCAGCAGCAGCGACCACAGGTTCGACGCCGGCGCCGGCACGGCTGTCGTTGCGGGCGGCGCCGCGGTCACGACGACCAGCAGCGGCACCGTCGTCACGACCGGCTGGAACGCGGCGTCGCCAGCGTAGTACGCGGCGATCGAATGGGTGCCCGGCGTGGCAAGCGTCGTCGAACAGGTCGCAGTGGAACTCGTCGTGCCCGCCACCAGCGTCACCGCTGGCGCGCACAGCAGCGTGCCCGTGCACGTGCCGCCGCTCAATGCGCCGTCGCAGAACAACACGGTGCCGCTCGGCGGATCGCCGGCCACGGTCGCCACGATCTGCAGTTGTTGGCCAGGCTGCGCCGAAGCCGGCCCGCTCAAGGTCAGCGTCGTCGATTTCTTCGCGATCGTCACGTTGTGCGTCACCGGCGTCGCGGCCGCGTGACCGACATCGCCCGCCTGGCTTGCAGTGAGGGTGCAGATGCCTGCTGCCCGCATCGTGACCGTCGCCATCGCCGTCGGCGCGGCGAAGCTCGTGCTGCTGATGCTGCACACGCTGCCGGTGCTCGTCGAGAATGCGGCTTGCAGGCCGGAGTCGGTGTCGGCAGTGATTGTGAACGTGCCGTTCGTCAGCATTTGCGTTCCCGGATCCGGGAACGTGATCGTCTGCGCCGCGAGGCCGATCGCGACGTTCTGCGTCGCTTCCGTCGCTGCCGCATAGTTGCCGCTCGCACTGGCCCCGGTGTTCGCCGCAAGCGTGCAGGTGCCCGCGCTGACGATCGTCACCGTCGTAGCGCTTACCGTGCACACTGGCGTCGTCTTCGACGAATAGACGATCGGCGAATCACCGTCCGTCGTCGCCGGCGGATTGATCGCGAACGTGCCGCCGCTGACGTAGGTCTGCGCCGCCTGCGGCGGGAACGTGATTGTCTGCGCCGCCAAACCGATCGCGACGTTCTGCGTCACCTCGACCGCCATCGCGTAGTTGCCGCTCGGGCTGGCGCCCGTGTTCGCCGCAATCGTGCAGGTGCCGCGGCTCACGATCGTCACCGTCGTGCCGCTGAGCGTGCACACCGCAAGCGTCGTGGACGAATACACGATCGGCGAATCGCCGTTCGTCGTCGCCAGCGGATTGATCGCGAACGTGCCGCCCGCCGAATACGTCTGCGATGCCTGCGCGCCGAAAGTCAGCGTCTGGCCAATCGGGCTCACCGTGGGCTGCGGCGCCGCGATGTAGGTCAACTGGTAGGGAAACGGCACGCTCGCGCCCTTGCCGCCGATGTTGACGGCCGTGCCGGCGGCGCGCTGCGGATCGTCGAACCACGCCAGCGTGCCACCCAATGCCACGCTCGTTCCATACCGGTCAAGGCTGGTGTAAGCGGCGACGGTCGGCGTTGACGAGCCGTAGGTCGCCGTCACGCCGCTGGCCGTCACCAGCACGTAGGGAAAGCCTTTCAGCACCGGATACGGATAGCCCGCCACCCACGTCGCAGACGTGTCCCACAAGCCAGTCGCGATCGGACCTTGCGAGAGCCATTGCACCGACGAAAGGCCCTTTGCGTCAGCGGCGGCTCCTCCCGTGAGCCCCGCCAGCGAATCGGAGGTGACGATGCCCTGGAAGCTCACATCGGTATTCCAGAAGCTGTGCGCGATGCTGCCGCCGTGCTGATCGGCGTTGGCGCTCACCAGGGCGCCGGCATTGATGCCCGAGAGGCTGGCGATGGCGTAGGTGTTGCTGATCGCGCCATAGTTGGTGCCCACCAGGCCGCCGACATAGCTGTCGCTCGCCGTCACGCTGCCGGTCACGTAGGCGTTGCTGATGCTGCTGCTGCTTCGCCCGACCAGCCCGCCAACGGTGTTGCCACCCGACACGCTGCCGCTGACGTAGACATCGCTGATGCTGCCATCGAGCGAATAGCCCACCAGCGCACCGACCCACATGCCGCCGGTGACGGAGACATTGCGCAGCGCCAGGTTTTGCAGAACCATTCCCGTGGCCTTGCCGAACAGGCCGATGCGGCCGCCGTCGGGTTGGTTGATGGTGAGGTTGGCGATGAAGTGATATTGCCCGTCGAGACTTCCGCTGAAGTCGTTGCCGTCGCTGCCTATCGTGAAGAACCCCGTCTGCGCCCACATGCCGTTGCTGTTCGCCGCCGTGCCGTCGTTGCGGCCGGTTTCGCTCGCGTCGAGGTTGCCGAGCAAGGTGTAGGGGCCGCCGAGCACATAGCTCGCGCCCAGCACCAGGTTCATCAACTGCAACTGGTGCATGGTGTCGATCGTGGTCGCGTATTCCATTTGCAGGAACGGGCGCGTGTAGCCGTTGAACACTACCCATGCGTTGTCGCTGGTCTTGCAGACCTCGTACAGGCAAGTCGAGGCACCGAGGTTGGAGTAGGCACTTTGCTTGAAGGCGTAGTTCGCCGCGCCGCTTTGCGCCGGGTCGCTGGTGACGGCGCTGACGTTGGTGACGGTACCGATGCCGCCGGCACCCGTCGCACTGTTCTGGCCGGTGCTGAAACTGTCCCAGTAGCTGTTGCTGACGGTGCTTTGATCTCCGCTATCGCCCAGCAGGCCGCCGACCTTGCTGCCCGCCCCCGACACCCGGCCGCTGGCCCAGGCATGATCGAGGCTGCCGCCCAACGTGCCGCCCAGCAGACCGCCGGCGCCATCGTTCGCGACCGTCACGCTGCCGGTGGCATAGGCATAGTCGATGCTGCCCGTGCTGAAACCCACCAGACCGCCGCCGTAGTTGGTGCCGGAAACATTGGCGGTGGCGAAGGCATTGCTGATGCTGCCGTCGTCGCTGTAACCCACCAACCCGCCGACCGCGTAGTAGCCCGAGACCGAACCGCCGTCCACGCCCACATTGCGCACCACGCTGCCGATGCCAATGGCGCCGAACAGGCCCGCGCACAGACCGCTGCTGCCGGGGTTGATCGTCGGATCGACGACCACATGCCCGAGTCCGTCGAAGCGGCCGTTGAAGCCGCCACTGCAATCGCCGATCGGCACGAAGCCCTCGCCGCCGTTCCAGCCGCTCGTGGCCGTGGCGTCGATGTCGTTGAACAGCGCGAAGTTGCCGGCGAGGTTGGCGTTGATCGCCTGCAACTGGTCGAGCGTGGTCACGGGCGTGTAGAGCAGCGCGCTGGCAGCGCTGGCGCTTTCCGCCTGCACGTACACCGCGCCGGGCAGGGATTTGAGGTACGGCGTGGTTTTGCCGTTCTGGTTGTCCCACACGGCCGCGTCGAAACTGCCCGGCAACGCCGAAACCAGATTCGCCAGCGAAATCGCCGTGCCGACGCCATTGTCCGGGTGCGCACCGGCCGTGTCGCTGGCGAACCAGCCGTCGCTGACGCTGCCGCCAGGGCCGGCATCGTTGAGACCCACCAGACCGCCGACATAGCTGTTGCTGCTGGCCGAAACGCTGCCGGTGGCAAAGACGTGCTCGACGGGGCTCATGTTGTGGCCCACGAGGCCGCCAACCTGGATGCTGCCCGTCACGTTGCCGGTGGCATAGGCGTTGCGCAAGGTCTCGCTGGCGGTGGCATTGGTCTGGGTGACTCCCACCAGCCCACCGATGCTGTCCTGCCCCGTTACGTTGCCGCTCGCCCAGACGTTGTTGACGGCACCGCCAGATTGGGTGGTACCCACGAGGCCGCCGACCGCACCCGTGCCGGTCACGTTGCCGCTGGCCCAGGCATCGGCGATCAGGCTGCCGCTGCCGTTGTGGAAGCCCACCAGACCGCCGACGAACAGAGTGCCCGAGACGGCGGCCGTGGAATAGACGTGGGCGATGACGCCGAAGTTGTCGCCGACCAACGCGCCGACCCACCCACCGCCCGACACGCTGCCGCCGCGCACGCCGACGTTGCGGATCACGCCGCCCGAGTTGTAGGAAAACAGTCCGGTGTCGTCGACGCTACCGGCAATGACGAGATCGAGCAACTGATGGCCGAGGCCGTCGAACCGACCGCTGCCGCCAAGGAAACCAAGCGGCGTCTGGCTGGTCGCGCCGCTCCAGTCCACATCCGCCGCCAGCGCGTAGGCGCCCGTGATGGTGCCATTGGAGGGAGGACGGATCGCTTCCAGTTCGGCAAGGGTGTGGATCAGCGCGTAGGCCGTGCCGTTGACGCGGTAACTTTGCCCGGTTCCGGTGAAATCCACGCGCCCGGTGAAGCCGCCGGCCGTCAGCGCCATGGCCACGCCGCCGTCGGCAGCGGACGCGGCGGTCTCAAGCGATAGGCCGGCCGAACCCGAGGCCGTCATCACCGCGTCCACGTTGACGCTGCCGGCGGGCGCGGACAGCGTCAGCGTGTGCGCATTCCAGTTCACCGTGTCGAGCACGACGAGATCACCCGACGCGGCCGTCAGTGTGACGTCGCCCTGGGCAAGCCGCGCCGACAAGCGCGCGCCAGTTATGTCGCCGCCATACGGTGCGATCACGTAATCGGCGAACGCCGGCGCGGCCACGCCAAGTGCCGCGAGCGCGGCGAAAAAACGAAAAATGAAGCGCATGGGATTCCCTGCTGTGGCCGTCGCGACGCGCGAGCCGTTCAATCAGCGATGATGCGGTTGGCGCCGTGCCGGGCACAATCACACTTTGGAGTGAGGCGCACCGTCGAGCGAAGCTTGCTCCGTTACTTTTCCCCCGCCCCATCGCCGTGAGAGACAACACATGAGTGACCGTTATCACATTTCGAAAGAAATGCGCCGACGCGGCACGCTAAAATTTGGTGTCCGATGGCTACGCACTGATCGATATCGATGAACGTGAAGTTTTCCGAATCCGACATACAGGCGCGCTTCCAACAACGCTTGGTCGAGTTGTATGCGGCCGAGCCGGACTTGCATACGCTGCCGCGCGAAGTGTTCGCCTGTCTGGAACTGGCGGTCGAACATGACGTAGGCGGATGCGACATGGCCGGCTTCGGCGAATTTCATCTCGACAGCGGCGAGTTCCGCGTCGAGTATTCGCGCGTCGACCCCGATCCGCAGCGCCGCGCCCAGGGTGTCGCCGCGTATGCGAAGCACGCGGGCAGTCATCCCTTCTGGGGCAGCGACCCGGCCTTCTTCGGCGAGCGCGCACTGCGCGAATCGGATTTCTTCAGCGACGAAGAATTCATGGCCTTGCCGATCGCAAAAGAGGTGTTCCTGCCGTCTCACGCGCATCGGCAGATGAAGGCGGTGATCATGCAGCACGGCTACGCGTTGTCGATCTCGGTGCATCGCATCGTCGGCAAGCCGGCGTTCTCCGATGTCGAGCGCGATCGCATGCAGGAACTACGCCGCCATCTTGCGATCATCTACCGTCAGGCACTCGAACGCACCGCGCAAACGTTGCCGCCGGCCGAAAAGCTGATCCACCTCTGCCCCGACCTCACGCCGCGTCAGCGCGACGTGTCGCGCCTGCTCGCGGACGGCAAGTCGAACGAGGCCATCGCCCAGTTGCTCGGCGTGCGCCTGGACACCGTCAAGAGCCACCTCCGCATGGTGTTCGACAAGCTCGGCGTGGACGATCGGCTCGGCGCGGCCTTGGCCGTGCACCGCCGGCCGCCGTTTGCGCGCATGCCGCCGATGTGGACTTTGCCCGGCTCGCGCTGGTCGCCGTCGGGTGAGCACACCATCGCCTTGGCCGCGTCGCCGACGCCCGCGGCCAAGGCGGCGTGAGCGGCCCGCGCGTCACTTGAGTACCTGCTCTGCGTCGACGATATCGACGCCCTGCATCTGCCCGAGGAAATTGTCGAACCAGGGTTTGTGGGAGGCGCCGACGAGCGCCAGCACGCGAGCGCCCGGGCACTCGACGAATGCAGCGCGGACGTTGGATATCATGCGCAGATTGCGTACTTCCCAACCGGCAACGTACAGCCGGCCGTAATGCTCTGCGGAGGTGTCGCGCAACGCCGCGCCAAAATCCGCCTCCACCGTGCTGCGCAATCGATTCGGATCGTTCATCAAACGATACAAGGCGAGCATGTCGTTGCGTCGGGTCAAGGCGGCTTCCTGCTCGCGCAAGGCCTTGGCCAACGGCGCGGCACGATCCCACGCTTGCTGAATGGCTTTGGCGTAGGCCTGTTCGTCGCTCACCGTAACATTGTCGCCGGTGTGATCGTCCGCGGCATACACGCGTTGCAAACCCAGCCGTACGGCGACCTGTGCGGCGATCAGATAGTCTTCGCTGTTTTGCGTTTCCAGCTTGTGCAGTGTCGTCACCAGCGCCTCGTCGAGGCCATCGCCGGCGATGCGTTCGGCCGCGGGCAATTGCAGCCATTGCACCAATGCGGACGTCTCCTCGTTCGCGGCGAGAAACAGCGCAGCCAGATGCCGGCGCTGCGCGGACGCGGGCTGGGCGGGCCAGCCCTTCAGCGTCTTGCCGATTTCGGCGATAGCCGCCGGCACGTCGAGACCAGTCGCGGCCCTCGCCGTCGCGGCATCGCGGCAATACTGCTTCACGTCTTCGGCCGCATACACGGACGGATAGCGCGCCATCGTGTCGCAGCCTTGGCCGGAAATCGCTTCGGTCGTGACGATATTCGGTTTGTAGGCGACGAGCCGGTCGAGCAGCGGATTCAGCGCCTCCGCGTTGAAACTCTTCGGCATCTGCGAAAGATGCACGCTGCCGAGCACCAGCACCTGCGTCTTCGGCCCAGCCATGTCCTTGTTCAATCCCGCCAGATCCACGCGCGCCTGCGCGCCACCGCCTGCGATCAAAGCCAAACCGATTCCCAGAACCGAACAGCGTTTACGCATGTCTACTCCTCAGCTTTAAGACGCCACGATTTGTCCGGCACGCGCACGGCGATCCGGACACTGCCTGTCGGCAAACGCAGCCTGTGATTTTCTGTTTACGGGAAAGGTTCAGTCCCCAACCCGGGCTCAGGCGAGCAATTTCTCGGCGATGCGCAGGAACAGCGCAGGCAGCTTTTCGAGATCGGCCAGCGCGACATGCTCGTCGATCTTGTGAATCGAAGCGTTGAGCGGCCCGAGCTCGACGACTTCGGCGCCGAGCGGCGCGATGAAGCGCCCGTCCGAGGTGCCGCCGCCCGTGTTCGCTTCCGGCGTGACGCCGCAGACCTCGCGCACAGCTGCGCTCGCCGCCGCGCGCAACGCGCCTTCGCGCGTGAGGAACGGCTCGCCCGACAGGTCCCAGGCGATTTCGAAATCGAGGCCGTGCCGGCGCAGGATCGCATCCACGCGTTCGCGCAGCGAGTCGGCTGTGCTCTCGGTGCAGAAGCGGAAATTGAAATCGACTTCGAGCGCGCCCGGCACGACGTTGAGCGCGCCGGTGCCGGCGCGGATATTCGAAATCTGCATCGAGGTCGGCGGGAATTCCTCGTTGCCCTCGTCCCATTTCGTCGCCGCGAGTTCAGCCAGTGCCGGCGCGGCGAGATGGATCGGATTCTTCACCTTGTCCGGATAGGCAACATGACCCTGCACGCCGCGCACGACGAGTCGCGCCGACAGCGAGCCGCGCCGGCCGACGCGCATCACGTCGCCGAATGTCTGCGCGGATGAAGGCTCGCCGACCACGCACCAGTCGATACGCTGGCCGCGGCGGCGGAATTCCTCAACGACGCGGCGCACGCCATCGAGATTGGTCGGCCCTTCCTCGTCGCCGGTGATAAGCAGCGCGATCGTGCCCTTGTGCGTCGGGTGATCGCGCACGAACGATTCCAGTGCGAGCGTCATCGCCGCCACGCCGCTCTTCATGTCGGCCGAGCCGCGGCCGTATAGACGTCCATCGCGGATCGTCGGTTCGAACGGGGGACTCGTCCACTTGTCGAGCGGCCCCGGCGGCACGACGTCGGTATGGCCGAGGAATACGAGCACCGGTCCGTCGGAGCCATGCGTCGCCCAGAGATTGTCGACCTCGCCATAGCGCAGGCGCTCGATCGTGAAGCCCGCCCGCGCGAGGCGATCGGCGAGGAGTTGCTGGCAACCGCGGTCTTCCGGCGTGACCGAGGGACGGCGGATCAGATCGATCGTGAGGTCGAGGATATCGCTCATGCGTCGAAAATCTGTTTGAACAGCTTGTCGGTGAAGCCGAGGCTCACCTCACCACCGCGCACGACGACGGGGCGACGAACGAGTGCGGGATATTCTTTGATCAGCAGCAACCACTCCGGATCGGACTCGGGCGCTTTGCGGTTCGGCGGCAGGTTGCGCCAGGTCATGCCGCTGCGGTTGACGAGCTTGTCCCAACCGCCGACCTGCTTTGCCCAGTCCTTCAGTGCCGGTGCGTCGACGCGATGCTCGCGATAGTCGATGAATTCGTACGCAATCTCGTGTTTATCGAGCCACTTGCGCGCCTTCTGGCAGGTGCTGCATTTTTCCAATCCGTATACTTTGGTACTCATGCCTTCGATCCGAAATTGAGTTCAATGCCATTGCCCGCGGGATCGCGGAAGAATATCTGGCGCCGGCCGGTCAGCGGTACATCTTCGATTTCATACGCGATCCCGGCAGCCGTTAATGCAGCGCGCATCGCTTCGAAATTCTCGCACGTGAACGCGACGTGATCGAATGTCGGCACGCTGCCGACCTCGCGTATTTCACCCGCACGAGTCTGGGTCAAATGCAGCACATCCTGATCGTCTGCATAGAGCCAATATCCGCGACTGCGGAAAGCCGGGCGTGTGCCGACGCGCAGTCCCACCATCGCGCAGTAGAAGTCGCGTAACTCCTCCAGCAAGGGGCTTGGCGCGCGAATGTTGTAGTGGTTGAGACCGATGGCTGACACGAACGGACGAGTGCGATTAGTCGCCGCTGCGCAACAGCTCGTTGATCGAAGTCTTGCTGCGCGTCTTCTCGTCCACCTGCTTGACGATCACCGCGGCATAGAGACTGTGGCTGCCGTCCTTCGCCGGCAACGAGCCGGCGACGACGACGCTGCCGGCGGGCACGCGGCCGTAGCTGACTTCGCCGGTGGCGCGGTTGTAGATGCGCGTGGACTGGCCGATGAACACGCCCATGCCTATCACCGAACCGCGCTCGACGACGCAGCCTTCGACAACCTCCGAACGCGCACCGATGAAACAATCATCCTCGATGATCGTCGGCCCGGCCTGCAGCGGCTCGAGCACGCCGCCGATGCCGACGCCGCCGGACAGGTGCACGTGCTTGCCGATCTGTGCGCACGAGCCGACCGTGGCCCAGGTGTCGACCATCGTGCCTGCACCGACGTAGGCGCCGATGTTGACGAAGCTCGGCATGAGTACGACGTCCTTGGCGATATGCGCGCCGCGGCGTACGACGCTGCCGGGCACGGCACGCGCGCCGAGCGCGCGGAATTTTTCCTCGTCGTAGCCTTCGAAGCGCAGCGGGACCTTGTCGTAATACGGCGCCGGCGCGGCATCCATCATCTTATTGCCGTGGATGCGGAACGACAGCAGCACGGCCTTCTTCAACCACTGGTTGACCTTCCAGCCGCCCTGCCCGTCGGGCTCGGCGACGCGTAGTTCGCCGCTCTCGAGCAGGTCGAGCGCGCGCTTGATCGCAGGACGCAGTGCGGATTCGATTTCGGTAGGTTGCAGATCGGTACGGCGCTCCCACGCCGAGTCGATGGTGTCTTCAAGAGATAACATAGGTCTCCACGGTCTGGGTGTTCGTGACGCTCGGCGCGGCGAGGCGTTCGATGAGCGCCTCGCGCAGCACCTTGCACGCGTCGGCATCGAGCATGCGATTGTATTCGTCGGTGAGCTGAAAGAAATCCTCGACACGCTCGCCGAACGTGGCGATGCGCGCGTCGTGCACGCGCAGCTTGCGCGCACGGAACACCTGCGCCACCGCGGCTAGCAGGCCGGGACGATCCGAGCAAACCAGGGCGAGCTGGGTGCGCGCGCTCTGCGCGTCGTCGCGGAATTCGATGCGCGTGGGGATGTGGAAGTGGCGCAGTCGGCTCAACGGCCGCTGCGCGCCGACCGATACCGGATACGGATCCTGGCGCAGCGTTTCCTCGAGCGTCGAACGCAGGCGCTGCACGGTGCCCGAGTCGAGCGTGCGCGAATTCGCGTCGAGGACGAGGAAGTTGTCCATGCCCATGCCGCTCTTCGAGGTGACGATGCGCGCGTCGAGTACGGACAGGCGCATGCGTTCGAACACGGCAGTCACCGCGGCGAACAGGCCATCGCGATCCGCCGCGTAGACGAAGACTTCGCTGCCGCCGCGCGGCCCCTGCGGGTCGACGAGCACGAGTGGCGCTTTCGCGTCGCTCGCGTTGGCGATGCCCGCGGTCTGCCACGCGATCAGGCTTGGCTTGAAGCGCAGGAAGGTTTCCTCGGGGAAGTCCGACCAGATGCGCCCGATCGACTGCGCCGACAGGCCGAGTTCGGCCAGCGCCTCGTACGCCTGCGCCTGCGCCTCGCGCACGCGCTCGGGCACGTGCGGCGGCCGCTCGAGGCCGCCACGCAGCGCATAGCGTGCGCTCGTGTAAAGATCGGCGAGCAGCTTGTCCTTCCACGAGTTCCACAGCTTCGCGCTGGTGCCGGCGATGTCGGCACAGGTCAGCAGGTACAGATAATCGAGCCGCTCGGAATCTTCCACCGTGGCGGCGAAACGATGGACGACGTCGGGATCGTTGATGTCCTGGCGCTGCGCGGTCACGCTCATGTGCAGATGCCAGCGCACGAGCCAGGCGACGAGGTCGATGTCGGCCGCGGACAGGCCGAGCGCAGCACCGAACTCGCGCGCATCCTTCTCGCCGAGTTCGGAATGATCGCCGCCACGACCCTTGGCGATGTCATGGAACAGGGCGGCGAGAATCAGGAGCTCCGGCTTGGCCAGGCGCTCGAACAGCTGGTGCGCGAGCGCGAATTCGCGGCTCTTGTCCGCGTCGGCGAAGCGCGCGACGTTACGCAGCACGCGCATCGTGTGCTCGTCTACCGTGTAGACATGGAACAGATCGTACTGCATGCGCCCGACGACCTTGCCGAACGCAGGCAGGTACTGTGCGAGCACGCCGTACCGGTTCATGCGGATCAGCGCATCGACTGCCGGCGCGCCCTTGCGCAACAGGCGCGCGAACGCGGCATTGACTCCGTCGTCGAAAGCGAGATCGCGGCCGATCTTGGTCAGTGCCTCGTTGATGCGGCTGACGAGATCGGCGCGCAGGCCCTTGATCTCGGGATGCTCGACCCAGACACGGAACAGGTCGATCAGCGCGGCAGGACGGCGTAGCAACAGGTCGGGCGGATCACAGTCGAGGCGCCCGGCGAGACTGACGAAGTCGATGCTGAGCCGCTGCGGCACGGCCGATGCGGAGTCCGCATCGAGCGCCTCCTCGCAGCGCTGCAGGAACTGCTCGTTGAGCCGGGCGACCACGATCGCGGCGCGAAAGAAGCTTTGCATGAACTGCTCGACGCCGAGGTTGCGCGCATGCTCGTCGGTGTAACCCAGGCGCTCGGCCAGCAGACGTTGGTAGTCGAACAGCAGACGTTCCTCGGGGCGTCCCGCGGCAAGATGCAACGCATAGCGGATGTGCTGCAGGCGCGCGCGCGCAGCCTCGACCGCAGCGGCTTCATCCGCGGACAACATGCCGCGCGCGACCAGCGCCTCCAGCGTCGGCGCATCGAACAGGCGCTTGCCGAGCCACAGGATCAGCTGCAGTGCGCGCAGGCCGCCTGGGCCGTCCTTCAGATTCGGCTCGAGGTTGTAGGCGGTGTCGTTGAACTTGGCCCGGCGCTGTTCCTCCTCGGCGCGCTTGGCCGCGAAATATTGCGCCGGCGGCCACAGGGTTTCGTCGTGCATCAGACGCGCGAATTCGTCGGCGAGCGAGGTCGAGCCGAGCAGCAATCGTGCGTCGAGCAGGCTCGTGTAGATCACCGCGTCCGCGCCGGCCAGCTCGCGGCATTCGGCCAGCGTGCGCACGGCGTGGCCGGGCTTCAAGCCGATGTCCCATAGGCAGGTGAAGAACGATTCGACCGCGCGCAGCGCCGCCGGCTCCGGTTTCGGCACGCTCAACACGAGCAGGTCGACGTCGGAGTACGGGAACATCTCCTCGCGCCCGAATCCGCCGGCAGCGAATAGCGCGAGCATCTCGCTCTCGCCGACGCAGGCGATCCAGACATGGGCGACGATGCGCTCGACCGCGCGCGAGCGCGCGCGGATCAGCTCCGACGTGGCCGCATCGTAGCGATCACGATCGATCGCGGCGAACGCCTCGGCGAAACGCCGATCGGTATCGCCGAGCAATTGCCGCAGCGCAAGCCGCGCCTGCTCGGACACGCCCGAGCGCGGCACGCTTTTGGGCAGACGCGGCAAGCTCAAACGAAGATCGAAGTTTGCCGCCGCTTCGGACATGATCCGGCCTAGGCCGCGCGCGGCCAGGGCGTGAGTATCTCGACGCCGTCGTCGGTCACGGTGACCGTGTGCTCCCACTGCGCGGACAGCGAATGGTCGCGCGTGACCACGGTCCAGCCGTCGGGCAGCAGGCGCGTATCGCGCTTGCCCGCGTTGACCATCGGCTCGACCGTGAAGGTCATGCCCTTCTCCAGGCGCAAGCCTTGGCCACGATGGCCGTAGTGCAGCACCTGCGGGTCCTCGTGATAGATCTGACCGATGCCATGGCCGCAGTATTCGCGCACGACCGAAAATCCGGCCGCTTCGACGTGCTTCTGGATCGCATGGCCGATGTCGCCGAGCGTCGCGCCGGGCCGGACTTGGCCGATGCCGAGCATCATCGCCTCGTAAGTCACCGTGCACAGGCGCTGTGCGCGCACGTCGGGCTTGCCGACGTAGTACATGCGGCTCGTGTCACCGTGCCAGCCGTCCTTGATCACGGTGACGTCGATGTTGACGATGTCGCCGTCTTTCAAAACCTTGCCCGGGCTCGGGATGCCGTGGCAGATGACATGGTTGACCGAGGTGCAGATCGTCTTTGGAAAGCCCTTGTAGCCGACGTTGGCCGGGATCGCCTTCTGCACATCGACGATGTAATCGTGGCAAATCCTGTCGAGATCCTCGGTCGTCATGCCCGGTTTGACGTGCGGCACGATCATTTCCAGCACCTCGGCGGCAAGCTTGCCGGCGACGCGCATTTTTTCGATCTGTTCGGGATTTTTGATGGTAACGGGCATGCTTTTCTCGGTCCGGCCCGGGGCTGCTTGTCCCCAAGCGGGTCCACAGGCTATAATTTCAAAGTTTCGCGGGCCGCTGCAAATACAGAAGCCGGCTTTCGAAATGCGGTCGCGGGAGCAAATTCCCAAGTCCGCCGGGCATTCTGCCCAAATCCGCACACGTATCGATACCGTTGTCGGGGTGCTTCGATCCCTTCGGGAAACGAGGTCGCCAACGCTGGATACGTGGAGGTTAAACCCCGGACTCATCGCGCCAACGACAACGCGCGAGGATGTCCATTGCAGTGAGAGTATACAATGCCTCAAGTCACCATGCGCCAGATGCTCGAAGCCGGCGTGCATTTCGGTCATCAGACCCGCTACTGGAACCCCCGCATGGCGCCGTACATCTTCGGCGCGCGCGGCAAGATCCACATCATCAACCTCGAAAAGACCCTGCCGCTGTTCACCGACGCGATGAACTTCCTGTCGGCGATCGCGCAGAAGCGCGGCACCGTGCTGTTCGTCGGCACCAAGCGCTCGGCGCGCGACACGCTCAAGGAAGAAGCCGCGCGTTGCGGTATGCCCTATATCAGCCAACGCTGGCTCGGCGGCATGCTGACCAACTTCCGCACGGTCAAGCAGTCGGTCGGTCGCCTGAAAGAGATCGAGGCGATGTCCGTCGACGGTCGTTTCGAAAAGCTGGTCAAGCACGAAGTGCTCGGCCTGATTCGCGAGAAGGAAAAGCTCGAGAAGTCGCTCGGCGGCATCAAGAACATGAACGCCCTGCCCGACGCGCTGTTCGTGATCGACATCGGCCACGAAGACATCGCGATCAAGGAAGCGAAGAAGCTCGGCATTCCGGTCATCGCCGTGGTCGATACCAACTACGACCCGTCGCTGGTCGACTACGCGATCCCGGGCAATGACGACGCGATCCGCGCCGTGCAGCTGTACGCGCGCGCTGCTGCCGATGCGGTGCTCGAAGGCAAGGCCGCTGCGCCGGCCTACGTTGCCGCGGCCAAGGACGAGTTCGTCGAACTCGACGCCGAAGGCAATCCGGTGACGAAGAAGCGCGCTGACGACCGCGACGACCGCCGCAAGCCAGGCCCGCGCAAGCCGGCGCCGAAGAAGGCCCCGGCCGGTCAACGCCGCGGCCCCGCCCCGGCGGCGAAGAAGGCTGGCGACAACGACGCTGCCGGCCTCGCCCGCGCCGAAGCCGAAGTCGCCGAGAACGAAGCGGCCGACAAGGACGCGGCGGTCTGATCCGTCGCGTTGCCTTTCGCTTTCGAAGGCAACGAAACATTCAACTCAGCGTAACGCGCGATCTGCATGATCGCGCGTCCATCTTTTGAATCACGCAAAGAGGTACCCATGGAAATCACCGCAAGCCTGGTCAAGGAACTGCGCGAGCGCACCGGCGCCGGCATGATGGAGTGCAAGAAGGCGCTCACCGAAAACCAGGGCAACATCGACGCCGCGGCCGAGTGGCTGCGCAAGCAGGGCCTGGCCAAAGCCGACAAGAAGGCCAGCCGCGTCGCCGCCGAAGGCCGCATCGCGATGGCGCAGGCCGCCGGCAAGGCCGTGCTCGTCGAAATCAACTCGGAAACCGACTTCGTCGCCAAGGACGCGAACTTCATCGCCTACACCGATGCCGTTGCCCAAGCCGCGCTGGCTTCGGGTGCCGCTGACGCGGAGGCGCTCAAGAGCGTCAAGCTCACTTCGGGCGAGACGGTTGAGGAAGCCCGCGCCGCGCTGATCGCCAAGGTCGGCGAGAACGTACAGGTGCGTCGCCTCGTGCGCATCGACAGCGCGAACAACGTCGGTGCCTATCTGCACGGCGGCCGCATCGGCGTGCTCGCCGAGGTCAAGGGCGGTGATGCCGACTTCGCGCGTGGCGTCGCGATGCATGTCGCCGCGATGAACCCGCCGTACAACAAGGCCGCCGACGTCCCGGCCGACTTCGTCGCCAAGGAAAAGGAAATCGAGCTGGCCAAGATGAGCGAGAAGGACAAGGCCAAGCCGGCCGAGATCCTCGAGAAGATCATCGGCGGCAAGATCGCCAAGATCGTCAACGAAAACACGCTCTACGGCCAGGCCTACGTGCTCGACACCGACAAGAGCGTCGAGGCCGCGGCCAAGGCCGCCGGTGCCGACATCCTCGGCTTCAAGCGCCTCGCGGTCGGCGAAGGCATCGAGAAAGTGGTCGAGGACTACGCGGCTGAAGTGGCGAAGGCGATGCAGGTTTGAACGCCTCGCGTTGAAGAAAACAAAAACCCGCAGGCAACTGCGGGTTTTTTTATGGCCACCACCCTGCGCACCAAAGCTGACGCGATGTCAAAAATCGCTCCCGGCGATTTTTTGTGACTACCATCCATGGCACTCACCCTGCCGGCCATCGCTGACGCGATGTCAAAAATCGCTTCCGGCGATTTTTTCTGCACCGCGATATAATTTCTCAAATCACGACGAGATCCGCCCATGCCCGCCGAGACGAAATACAAGCGCATCCTGTTGAAACTTTCTGGCGAAGCGTTGATGGGCGATTCCGACTACGGCATCGATCCGAAGGTGATCTACCGTCTCGCGCGCGAGACGATCGAGGTGGAACGCGCCGGCGTGCAGGTCGGCATGGTCATCGGCGGCGGCAACATCTTCCGCGGTGAAGGCCTCGCTGCAGCCGGCATGGATCGCGTCACCGGCGACCACATGGGCATGCTCGCCACCGTGATCAACGCGCTCGCGATGCAGGATGCGATCGAGAGATCGGGCGGCGAAGCGCGCGTGATGAGCGCGATCAAGATCAACGAGGTCTGCGAAGACTTCATCCGCCGGCGCGCGATCCGCCACCTCGAGAAGGGCCGCATCACGATCTTTGCCGCCGGCACCGGCAACCCATTCTTCACCACCGACTCGGCCGCCGCGCTGCGCGCGATCGAGATCGGCGCCGGCCTCGTACTCAAGGCGACCAAGGTCGACGGTATCTACACCGCCGATCCGAAGAAGGACGCCACCGCGACTCGTTACGATCGTCTGACCTACGACCAGGTGATCGAACGCAAGCTCGCAGTGATGGACACCGCAGCGATCGCGCTTTGCCGCGACAACAAACTGCCGCTGCGTATCTACGACATGGGCCGCGAGGGCGACCTCATGCGCATCATGCGCGGCGAAGCCGTCGGCACGCTGGTCGACACCGGCAAGTAATCCGCCCTCGATAGTCGTTCCCGCAGCGCATGTGCAAGGCATGCGCGCTTACCTGTGCGCGTCTTTTTTTCGCGCTTCGCCGACCCGGCTGTAATCGCGCCGGCCGATTCCCGCAATGATGGTCGAAGGCAAAAACTTCGGCCGGCGCACGATGCGAAGGCCCAAGCGTCAGGGAACGGATGCGGTCAAGGGAAGGGCCGCATCCGTGTTTCGGAACGTTTTTTCGTCCATCCATCACATCGAGGAAACATCATGAAAACTCTTCTGCTCAACATCGCAATCGCGCTTTCCGCAACAGCCGGCATCGCCCAGGCGGAACCGCAATCGTCCCTTCCGTCGGTCGTCGTGCATTCGGAGCGTTCGTCCGCCAAAGCTCCGCGCAGCGGCTATACGCTCGACTGCACGCCGCCCAACTCGGCCGTCGAATGCGCGGCCTTCCACAAGGAGATCCGCCGCAATTTCACGACGGGCGAAATAGGCATGCTGTTCGGTGCGGCGACCACCTCGCTTCAGTACGCCACCTCGTACGACAAGGTCGCGCGCCGCTACGACTCGTTTGCACGCACCTACGACGAGCAGCACCTGACGGCGTTCGCATCGACGAAATGAGTCGCACACGCGATTCCATCTTGTGTGAAGTTCGCCCCGCCGATGCGGGGCGACTTTTTTCCGAGACCGCCTTTACCCTGCACGGCGATTGCGCGTAAGCGGATCGCTTGATCGTGAAGCGTTTGTGGCAGACTGTAGGCGCGTCAACTAGGGGAGACGTGTCGATGGCCCGGTTCGATACGACGCATTGGAGCGTGGTGCTGCGCTCGCGTGGCGAACAAGCCGAGGCGCGCGTGGCACTGGAATCGCTATGCCGCACCTACCGTCCACCCGTGCTCGCCTACATTCGCGCCCGCGGCCACGCGTCAGACGTCGCCGAGGATCTCGCCCAGGGCTTCTTCATCCGCTTCATCGAGCGCGCCGTGCATGCACAGGCCGACCCTGCGCGCGGCCGCTTCCGCTCCTTCCTGCTGACTGCGCTCAAGCATTTCCTCGACGATGAAAGCGACCGCCAACGTGCGCTCAAACGCGGCGGCGCCGTCCGCCACGCCGCACTCGACGATCTCGATACCGGCGACCCACTCGGCGACACACAACAGCCCACCACGCCCGAACAGGTTTTCGAGCGCAGCTGGGCGCAAGCCGTTCTGCACGCCGCCATTCGCCGACTGCGCGCCGAGACGGCCGCGGCGGGCAAGGAAGATCTGTTCGACGCCGTCAGCGAATTCCTGATCGAACGCCCCAGCGAAGACGACTACGCGCGCCTCGCGGAGACGCTGCAGATGAAACGTGGCACCCTCGCGGTCGCGGTGCACCGCTTGCGCGCACGCCTGCAAGCCTGCGTGCGCGAAGAACTTGCAGAGACGACCGACGACCTGGTCTCGCTTGACCACGAAATCGATCACGTGCACAAGACGCTGCCGGGACTGCTTCCATCCGAATGACGTCGGCGCAGCCCGTCCTCCTCGCAGCCACGGCCGACACCGTTGCCTGACGCTGCCGGAGCCGCGAGATCACCCGCGGGCGGGCTGATATACTCCGCAGCCTTTCCAACACCACGGAGCCCGCCATGCTCAACAACATCAAAACCGACGCGCAGACGCGCATGGCCAAGAGCGTGGACGCGCTCAAGCACGAGTTGACGCGCCTGCGCACCGGTCGCGCGAGCACGGCGCTGGTCGATCATCTCAAGGTCAACTACTACGGTTCCGACGTGCCGATCGGCCAGGTGGCCAACATCGCTGTCGCCGACGCGCGCTCGCTGACGATCACGCCGTGGGAGAAGCCCATGGTGCAGGCCGTCGAAAAGGCGATCATCGCCGCCAACCTCGGCTTCACCCCGACCACGGCCGGCACGGTAATCCGCATCAACATCCCGCCGCTCACCCAGGAGCGTCGCAAGGAATTGTCCAAGCACGTTTCGCACGAAGGCGAGAACGCGAAGATCGCGATCCGCAACGTGCGCCGCGACGCGCTGCACCAGATCAAGGAACTGCTCAAGGACAAGAAGATCACCGAGGACGAAGAGCGCAAGGCCGAGGACGACATGCAGAAGCTCACCGACAAGTTCGTCAAGGACGTCGACGGCGTGGTCAAATCGAAAGAAGACGAATTGATGGCCATGTAAAAAACAAAAAAAGAGACGCAACACCTCACGTTTTTTCTTTTCCGCTTTTGATCCTCGGGTCCCCGTTTGCCGCGGCGAGGGCATGACGGAAATGCCCGAAAGGTCGCGCGCACGATGCGCGCGAGTTCGTTGCACGCATCACGGACGTGCGTTCAACGAACCCCGGCATTCATGCCGGAATGACGAGCAAGACACTACAAAGTGGAAAACTCCACAAATAAACTCCCGCGCCATATCGCCATCGTCATGGACGGCAACGGCCGCTGGGCTAAACAGCGCCATCGGCCGCGCACGTTCGGTCACCGTGCCGGGCAGAAGGCGGTGCGTGAGATCATCGAGGCCTGCCTGCGCCGCGGCATCGAGGCGCTGACCCTTTTCGCGTTCTCCTCGGAGAACTGGAAACGGCCGCAGGATGAGGTCGGCGCGCTCATGGAACTGTTCCTCAAGGCGCTCGACCGAGAGGTCAACGAACTGCATGGCCACGGCGTACGCATCCGCTTCGTCGGCGAGTTGGCCGCGTTCGCGCCTGCGCTGCGCGAGCGCATGTACGCGGCGATGGAAAAGACTGCCGGCAACGCCAAGCTCGCGCTCAACATCGCGGTCAACTACGGCGGACGCTGGGACATCGCGCAAGCCGCGCGCCAAGCCGCGCAAGCTGCCGTCCGCGGGGAAATCGATGCGACGCAGATCGACGAGGCGCGTCTGGCTGGATATTTCTCGCTGGCGGACCTGCCGCCGCTGGACTTGTTCATCCGCACCGGCGGCGAGAAACGCGTGAGCAATTTCCTGCTTTGGCAGCTCGCCTACGCCGAACTTGTCTTTTCCGAAACGCTCTGGCCGGACTTCGACGCAGCTCACCTCGATGCCGCGATCGCCGATTTCGCCGGACGCGAGCGCCGATATGGTAAAACGAGCGCCCAGGTCGGGGGCGGAACATGATCGCGAAGTTGCAATCTGATTTGAAAAGTGCGGCCAACGATGGCCGCTTCGTGATTTTCGCAATCAGGGACGACTGCAGAGACAAATCCGGCCAAGGATGGCCGCTTTGTGATCTTCGCAATCAGGGACGGTTGCTATGAAACAACGGGTCATTACCGCGCTGCTGATCACGCCGTTCGCGATTGCGTTGTTCCTGTTCGTACCAACACCGGCGTTCGTTGCGGTGATCGGGACGATCTGCGGCATCGGCATGTGGGAATGGACGCGTCTTTCCGGCATGCAAGCGCGGCCATGGCGCGCGGGCGCGGTCGCGCTCGGCGTCGGCGCGATGCTGGCGTTGTATTTCACCTCGAACGTCATGCTGTGGTGGTCGTTCATCATCCTCGGCAGCCTCGCCTGGATAGGCGCGATCTTCTGGCTGCGCGATTTCTCTTACGCCGCATCGCCGACGCGTGAGCACACCGCGGTGAAACTTGCCGCGGGCGCGCTCGCAATCCTGCCCGCATTCGCCGGCCTGATGCGCATCCACCAGACTCAGGCGATACCGCACACCTGGGCGCTCTACGCGATGCTGCTGGTCTGGTCCGCGGACACGTTCGCCTACTTCGCAGGCAGCCGCTGGGGCAAGGTCAAGCTCGCACCGCAGATCAGTCCGGGCAAGACTCGCGAAGGGCTGTATGGCGCGCTGATCGGCTCCGGCATCGTCGCCGCGATCGGCGGCTGGCTGCTCGACGTGCGCGGCGTGACCCTCGCGCTGCTCGTCGTGGTCGCCTTGATCAGCGTCGCGTTTTCGGTCGTCGGTGACCTGTTCGAGAGCTTGATCAAGCGCCATGCCGGAGTGAAGGATTCGGGCAACCTGTTCCCGGGTCACGGCGGCGTCTGCGACCGCCTCGACGGCGTGTTTGCTGCGCTGCCCTTCTTTGCCTTGGGCAAGGCGCTGCTCGGACTATGAGAAACGTCGCGATTCTCGGCGCCACCGGCTCGATCGGTGCGAGCGCGCTCGACGTGATCGCGCGCCACCCGGATCGGTTTCGCGCAAGCGTGCTCGCCGCGCACCGCAAGGTCGACGAACTCGTCGCGCTGTGCCTGCGCTTCAAACCCGATCTCGCGGTCATCGCCGACGCCGCGCTCGAGACCTCGCTGCGCGACAGACTCGCCGCAGCCGGGCTTGCGACACGTGCCGCCGCCGGAGCGCGCGCGCTCAACGATGCCGTGTCGGGTGAGCTGTGCGACAGCGTTGTCGCCGCGATCGTCGGCGCCGCCGGGCTTGAGTCGACGCTTGCCGCCGCACGTGCCGGCAAGCGCCTGCTGCTCGCGAACAAGGAATCGGTGGTCATGGCCGGCCCGCTGCTGCTCGATGCGGTACGCGCGGGCGGCGGCGAGCTGATCCCGGTCGATTCCGAGCACAATGCCATTTTCCAGTGTTTGCCCCATCAACCGAGGGCGGTTGATGTCGAACGCCTGCCGGGCGGCAGACCCGATCTCGCCGCCGCCGGCGTGCGCCGGATTCTGCTCACGGCCTCGGGCGGCCCGTTCCGCGGGCGCAAGCGCGCCGACCTCGCTGGGATCACACCCGACCAGGCTTGCGCGCATCCGAAATGGAGCATGGGCCGCAAGATCTCGGTCGACTCGGCGACGCTGATGAACAAGGGCCTCGAGGTGATCGAGGCGCACTGGCTGTTCGGCGCGGCGCCGGCGCAGATCGAGGTGGTCGTGCATCCGCAAAGCCTCGTGCATTCGCTGGTCGAGTACGCCGACGGCTCGGTGCTCGCCCAGCTCGGCAACCCGGATATGCGCACCGCGCTCGCGCACGCGTTCGCGTGGCCAGAGCGGATCGACGCAGGCGTGGCACCGCTCGATCTGGTCAAATCCGGCGCGCTGCAGTTCGAGGCGCCCGATCGTGACACGTTCCGCTGCCTCGACCTCGCCTACCGCGCCTTGGCCGCAGGCGGCACGGCTCCGACCGTGCTCAACGCGGCCAATGAGGTCGCCGTCGGTGCGTTCCTGGAGGGCAACCTGCCGTTCCTCGCCATCGCGGAGTTGATCGAGGCCACTCTCGACGCAATATCGGCTGAACCGGTGGCCGACGTCGAACACCTCGTTCACGTGGATTTAACGGCACGCCAGACGGCGCAACGTAAGATGCGACAAGGCTTTTGCTGATCTCTTCTCCTTCTCGCCTAGGGAAGGGAAGCGAGCATTTTTCCATCCCGAACCCCACCGCGATTCCCGATTTTCTCCATGCAAGAATTCTTCGGTTCCATCTTCTGGCTCGCCGTCACCCTCGGCGTGCTGGTCACCTTCCACGAATTCGGCCACTACTGGGTGGCGCGACGCTGCGGCGTGCGCGTGCTGCGCTTCTCGATCGGCTTCGGCAAGCCGATCGCCTCGTTCTGGCGTGACGGCACCGAGTGGGCGATCGGTGCGATTCCGCTCGGCGGCTACGTCAAGTTCCTCGACCAGCGCGAGGCCGACGACCCGATCGCCGCGGCGCGCGAACCGGGCGAGTTCTATTCGAAGCCGCCGTGGCAGCGCATCGCCATCGCCGCTGCCGGGCCGGTGTTCAACATCCTGTTCACCCTCGTCGCATTCTGGGCGATGTTCGTGATCGGCCGGCCGGACTACCAGCCCGTCATCGGCACACCCAAGGGCCTGGCCGCGGAAGCCGGCCTCAGCGCGGGCGACCGCATCGTCTCGGTCGGCGGCGAGAAGATCGACTCGATGAGCAATGCGATCCAGGCCATCTTCGAGGCGGCCGCGCTGCACCGAGACACGGCCGTCGAGGTAACCGACGCGAACGGCCAGGCACGCAGCACCGTGCTGGCACTGAGCAAACTGCCGCCCGGCGCGCCGGACAACCGCGCCGCGGTCGACGCGATCGGCATCTACGCCAAGCCTACGCCGCCGATTGTCGCCAGCGTGAGTGCGGGGCAGCCGGCCGAGCGTGCCGGCATGCACGCCGGCGACCGCATCGTGCAGGTCAACGGCATCGCGACCGCCGATACCGAACGCTTTGCTTCGATACTGGCCGATGAAACGGCCAAGTCTCCCGACCTCGAATTTCTCGTCGAGCGCGATGGCCAGCGCATTGCGTTGCATGTCGTCGCAGAAAAAAGCCTCGTCGACGGCAAGGAGAAGACCAAGATCGGCATCGGCTACGGTCCGGCCCCGGCAACCAAGGACGCGCTCGAGCACTTCGGCCCGCTCGCCGCCGTGCCTGCGGCGTTCGCCGAGACCTGGAAGCAAGCCGCCTCGATGCTCGGCATGATCAAGAGCATGGTGGTCGGCGAGGCCTCGGTGAAGAACCTGTCCAGCGTCATTTCGATCGCCCAGGTCGCCAACGCGTCGGCCAACCAAGGCGTGGCCTGGTTCCTGTCGTTCCTCGCGGTCATCAGCCTGAGCCTCGGCATCCTCAACCTGTTACCGATCCCGATTCTCGACGGCGGCCACATCCTGTTCACCCTGGTCGAATGGGTGAAAGGCGGCCCGGTCAGCGAACGTACACTGATCGCCGGCCAGTATGTCGGCCTCGCTTTGCTGATGAGCCTGATGAGTCTGGCGTTCTACAACGACATTGCGCGCAATCTCGCGCAGGTGTTCGGCTCGTAGGTCCATCGGCAGCGCGGACACGGAAATGGACCCCGATTGACGACGGTATAGGTAGGTTGCCGTTTGTTTTCGCCCTCAGGGCCGCCTTTTCCACTAAACTTGTCTTTTGATTTTGTCTCCGGAAGTGACGATGAAGCGTATCGCCGCCCTAGTTTTGTTTGCCTGCCTTACCGCCAAAGCGCACGCCATCGACCCTTTCGTCGCTTCCGACATCCGCATTGACGGATTGCAGCGCATTTCCGCCGGCACTGTATTCACCTACCTGCCGGTCGAAAAAGGCGACACCGTAACCACCGAACGCGCCCAGCAGGCCGTGCGTGCTCTGTACAAGACCGGCTTCTTCACCGACGTCCAGCTCGGCCGCCAGGGCAACATCCTCGTCATCTCGGTCAAGGAGCGCCCGGCGATCTCGAAGATCCAGCTCAAGGGCAACAAGGACCTCAAGGAAGAAGATCTGCTCAAGGGCCTCAAGGACATCGGTCTTTCCGAGGGCGAGCCGTTCGACCGCCTCTCGCTCGACCGCGTGACCCAGGAACTGACGCGTCAGTACTACAACCGCGGCAAGTACAACGTCACGATCAAACCGACCGTGATCAACCTCGATCGCAACCGCGTCGAGCTCTCGATCAACATCGCCGAGGGCAAGGTCGCCAAAATCAAGAACATCGAGCTGGTTGGCAACAAGACCTATCCGAGCAACGAGATTCGCGGCGATTTCGAATCCGACACGACCAACTGGACCTCGTGGTACTCGCGCGACGACCAGTATTCGCGCGAAAAGCTGACCGGCGACCTCGAAAAGCTGCAGTCGTACTATCTCGACCGCGGCTACCTCGACTACAACCTCGATTCGACCGAGGTCTCGATCAGTCCGGACAAGCGCGACATGTACCTGACCGCGTCGATGACCGAAGGCCAGGTCTACAAGATCTCCGACGTGCAGTTGTCCGGCACCCTCGTCGTCAGCGAGGACGAGATGCGTAAGTTCATCGACTTCAAGCCTGGCGAGGTGTTCTCGCGGCAGAAGGTGCAGAAAGCCTCCGAACAGATGACCGCGGTGCTCGCCAACATCGGCTATGCCTTCGCTCAGGTCACGCCGATTCCGACGCCGGACAAGGAAAAACTCACCGTCGGCATCAACTTCTTCATCAACCCGGGCAAGCGTGTCTACGTGCGCCGTATCGAATTCGCCGGCAACGGCCGCACCGAGGACGAGGTGATGCGCCGCGAGATGCGCCAGCTCGAAGGCGCATGGTATTCGCAGGCCGCAATCGATCGCTCGAAGGTGCGCCTGCAGCGCCTGGGTTACTTCAAGAAGGTCGACATTTCCACGCCGCGCGTGCCGGGCACCGACGACCAGATCGACATCAAGGTCAAGGTCGAGGAGACCAACTCGGGCAGCTTCACCTTCGGCGTCGGCTATTCACAGCTCGACAAGCTGATCCTCTCGATCTCAGTGTCCGAGAACAACTTCCTCGGCTCGGGCGACTCGGCCGGCGTCAGCGCGTCGAAGAGCTACTATCAGCAGTCGTTCGGCGTGAACTACTTCCAGCCCTACCTGACCGACAGCGGCATCGGCCTGGGCTACAGCGCGCGCTACACCAAGAGCGACTACGGCAACGCCAATATCGCGAACTACACGAACGACACGGCCTCGCTCTCGGCCAACAGCGCGGTGCCGATCGGCGAGAACGACGCCATCAGCGTCTCGCTCGGCGTGAGCAAGACCAAGATCCGCACCTTCTACGACAGCTTCCTCATCGCCAAGGACGCAAACGGCGCGCCGATCTACGACGCGAACGGCAATCCGGTCTACCAGACCGATCCCGACGGCAACAACATTCTCTACCGCAACTATTACTCGCCCGTTGAGATCATCAATTATCTCAACGCGATCGGGCACTACACGTTCCACCAGTTGAGCTGGTCGGCGCAGTGGACCCACGATACACGCAACAAGTACTTCAACCCGACCCACGGCTCGGTACAGTCGCTCGGCATCGAGGTCGCGTTGCCCGGCTCGACCGCGGAATACTGGCGCATCAACTACCGCTACCAGCAGTATTTCCCGATCACGCACGGCTTCGTGCTCGAAGGCTCCGTCAACATCGGCTACGGCGAAGCCTACGGCAAGTACTCGGATCTCGGCCTGCCGTTCTTTGCCAACTACTATGCCGGCGGCGTCTCCGATGTGCGCAACTTCCGCGACAACACACTCGGCTCGACTGCGACGCGCACCCTGTACCAGGGTTGCACCTCGTTCACCCAGGCCGACTACTGCCTGCAGCCGCTCGGCGGCGCGTTCAAGACGACCGGCTCGCTGGAATTGATCATCCCGCTGCCGTTCATCAAGGACGAGACCTCCACGCGCCTGTCCTGGTACGTCGACGCCGGCAACGTCTACAAGAATTTCAGCGACTTCTCCTGGTCCGGCAACGACGGTCTGCGCGCCTCGACAGGCTTGTCCCTGCATTGGCAGGCGCCGGTCGGCCCGATCGTGATCAACCTCGGCCGTCCGATCATCAAGAAGCCTGGCGATATCTCCGAGACCCTGCAATTCAACTTCGGCGGCACGTTCTAGAAACTTCGCCCGCAAAGCGGCAGCGCCCGCATCGCGGGCGCGCGCACGCCATTCGATCCGACAGTCACGGAAAACACCCCGCCTTGCTCGCCTCGGTCCAAAGTGGCTTCAAGGCTTCGCTCGTGGCACCCACAAATCAGCTTCCCGCACGGGGCGACGTGAGCCGCACTCTCGGGTTAAGATGACGGCTTGAGCCGCGCCGGTGCCGTCGCCATGCGACATGCCGGCGCTTTGCGGAGAGCCCGACGCTTGATTAATCCATTCGGTGCCAGCGGACGTTTTGCCAAGTGCGCGTTGATCGCAGCGCTGGCGCTGTTCGCACCCGCCTGGACCTGGGCCCAGACGACCGCTTCGCCGCGCATCGGCTATATCGACGTCAAACGCCTGATCGACACCGCCCCCCAATTCCTCGAGTCCAAAGCCAAGCTCGAACGCGAGTTCGCCAAACAGAATGCGCAGATCAATGCCGATGACGCAAAACTGGCCGCACTCAAGCAGCGCTACGAGCGCGACAGCGCCATCATGACCAAGGACAACGCCGATGCGCTAAAGCGCGAGATCGACGCGACCGAGCGCGACAACAAACGCCGTCGCGACGAAGCGCGCACCGAGTTCAACGAACGCGGCAGGGCTGAGAATGCGCGCAATTTTGCCGTCATCAACGATACCGCGATCGAGTACGCACGCACCCAGGGCTACGACATGGTCGTCGGCAGCCAGGCCGTGCTTTACGCGAGCGCGCGCCTGGACATCACCGATGCGGTTCTGCAGCGCCTGAAGGAACTCAACGCGGGCAGCGCCAAACCGTGAGCGGTGTGCAGGCGACCTATACGCTGGCGGAACTCGCCAAGCGTTTTGCACTGGAGCTGCGCGGCGACGTTGGCGTATCCATCGATGGCGTGGCGACGCTGGCCGCAGCGCAGTCGACCCAGATCGGCTTTCTCGCCAATCCGCGTTACCGCGGCGAGCTCGCGACGACGCAGGCCGCCGCGGTGATCCTGCGCGCCGAGGACGTAGAACACTTCGCACGCGCAGCGCTGGTAACAAAGGATCCCTACGTCGCCTACGCGAAGATCGCCGCGTTGTTCGAGCGCCAGCCTGCTAGCGCGCGCGGTATCCATCCCAGCGCGGTGATCGCCGCCGATGCGCAGATCTCCGCAAGCGCCAGCATCGGCCCGTTTTGCGTCGTCGAAGCGGGCGCCTGCATTGGCGACGGCGCCGTGCTCGGCCCGCACTGCCATGTCGGCATGGACTGCCATGTCGGAGCGCAGTCGCGGCTCGTCGCGCGCGTCACCCTGGTCGCTCGCGTGCGCCTCGGCAAGCGCGTGCTCGTGCATCCGGGCGCCGTACTCGGCGCCGACGGCTTCGGCCTCGCCTTCGATGCGGACCGTTGGATCAAGGTGCCGCAGCTCGGCGGCGTCGTCGTCGGCGACGACTGCGAGATCGGCGCGAACACGACGATCGACCGCGGCGCACTCGAGGATACGGTGCTCGAGGAAGACGTGCGCCTCGACAACCAGATCCAGATCGCGCACAACGTGCGCATCGGCGCGCACACGGCGATGGCCGGCTGCTCGGCCGTGGCCGGCAGCGCGAAGATCGGCCGCTGGTGCCTGATCGGCGGCGGCGCCGGCGTGCTCGGGCATCTCGAGATCGCCGACAAGGTGACGATCACCTCGATGGCGCTGGTTACCCATTCCATCCACGAGCCCGGGGAGTATTCCTCGGGTACCCCGATCCAGGATAATCGCAACTGGCGTCGCAATGCGGCGCGCTTCAAACATCTGGATGAGTTGAACCGGCGCGTGCAAGCGCTGGAGAAGGACGCAAAGCCATGAACGACACGAAGACCCAACCCACCCTGCCGATCGAGGCGCATGACATCTCGAAGATGCTGCCGCATCGCTATCCGTTCCTGCTCGTCGACCGCGTGCTCGCGTTCGAAGCGGGCAAGACGCTGACCGCGATCAAGAACGTGACGATGAACGAACCGTTCTTCCAAGGTCATTTCCCCGGCTTCCCGGTCATGCCGGGCGTGCTAATCATCGAAGCGCTCGCACAGGCGTCGGGCGTACTCGTGCACCTGTCCTCGCAGTACGCGCCGGGTGCGCATCCGCTGTACTTCCTGGTCAAGGTCGACAAGGCCAAGTTCAGCCAGATCGTGACGCCGGGCGACCAGCTCACGCTCGACATCGAATTGAAGCGCATGATCCGCCGCATGGCTATCTTCCACGGCCGCGCCTCGGTCAACGGCAAGCCCGTCGCCGAGGCCGAGATGATGTGCGCGGAGAAGACGGACTGATGATCCACGCCACCGCTCAAATCGACGCCAGCGCCAAACTCGGCGCGAACGTCGGCGTCGGCGCCTACAGCGTGATCGGCGCCGACGTCGAGATCGGCGACGGCACCCAGATCGCGCCGCATGTCGTCATCCAGGGTCCGACGCGAATCGGCCGCAACAACCGCATCGCTTCGTTCGCCTCGGTCGGCGGCGATCCGCAGGACAAGAAATACCACGGCGAGCGCGGCGAGCTGGTCATCGGTGACGACAACCTGATCCGCGAATTCGTCACGATCAACCGCGGCACCGGCGACGGCGGCGGCGTCACCCGCATCGGCGACAGCAACTGGATCATGGCCTACGTGCACATCGCACATGACTGCCTCGTCGGCAGCCACACGGTGTTTTCCAACAACGCCACGCTCGCCGGCCATGTCGAGGTCGGCGACCACGCGATCCTGTCGGGTTTTGCCGGTGTGCACCAGTTCTGCCGTATCGGTGCGCATGCGTTCGTCGGCATGAATTGCATGGTCAACGGCGACGTGCCGCCGTTCGTGATGATGGCCGCCGACTACGGCCGTCCGCGCGGAGTCAACACCGAAGGCCTGAAGCGTCGTGGTTTTTCCGCCGAACGCATCGCCGCGATCAAGCGCGCCTACCGGGCGTTGTACGTGTCGAAGTCGCCGCTCGACGAAGCGCGCGCCGCGCTCGCCGCCAGCGCCGAATCCGAGCCCGACGTGCGCGCCATGCTCGACTTCATCGAGCGCGGACAGAGGCCGTTGGCACGGTGACTCCCGTGGCGCCGCGCTTCGTCGTCGTGGCCGGCGAAGCCTCGGGCGACCTGCTCGGCGCCGATCTGATCGCCGGACTCAAGGCGCGCTTCCCGAACGCAAGCTTTGCCGGCATCGGCGGCGCGCGCATGCGCGAGGCAGGCATGGAGATCTGGCAGCCGATGGAACGCCTGGCGGTGATGGGGCTGGTTGAAGTGCTCAAGCACCTGCCATCGCTGCTCGCGCTGCGCCGCGCGGTATTTCGGCGCACGCTGCAGGAAAAGCCCGACGTCTTCATCGGCATCGACGCGCCCGACTTCAACCTCGGCCTCGAAAAAAAACTCAAGCGCGCCGGCATCCGCACCGCGCATTACGTCAGCCCGTCGATCTGGGCCTGGCGCGAAAACCGTGCGGAAAGAATCGGCCACAGCGCCGATCGCGTGCTCTGCCTGTTTCCGATGGAGCCGTCGATCTACGCGCGCCATCACGTCGATGCACGCTTCGTCGGCCATCCGCTGGCCAATGCGTTCGCACTGCATCCGGACAAGCTCGCCGCACGCCGCGCGTTGGGTCTCGCCGACGATGCCCTTGTGCTCGCCGTGCTGCCTGGCAGCCGGCTTGGCGAGATCGCGCGGCTTGGTCGCGATTTTCTTGGCGCCGCGATACTGCTGCGCAAGGAATTCCCCGATCTGCGCATCGTCGCGCCGATGGCGAACGCGTCTTGCCGCGCCGCGTTCGAGGAGTTGATGCGCGGCGTCGGTCTGGCAGAGCCCGGCACGGAGCCTTGGGTCACGCTGCTCGACGGTCGTGCTCACGAGTCCATGCTCGCCGCCGACGCGATCCTGCTCGCCTCGGGCACGGCGGCGCTCGAAGCGATGCTGGCCAAGCGACCGATGGTCGTTGCCTATCGCATAGCGTCGATGACTTACCGCATCGTGAAGACGCTCGGCATGCTGAAGACGCAGGTGTATTCGCTGCCGAACATTCTCGCCGGCCGCCGCGTCGTACCCGAGCTCATGCAGGACGACTGCGCCCCACAGTCGCTCGCCGCCGCGATCGCACCGATGCTGCGCGCACGCGTGCTGGCCGCCGACTCACTGGACGAATTCGTGCGCATCCACGAGTCGCTGCGCGGCGAGGCGGGGCACGACGCTGCTGCCGCAATCGCCGAATTGATTGGTGGAGAGCAGAAAACATAACTCGACACGACATCCTGAATCTGCGTTCACCGCTACCGCGCCGCAGCACCGGTCGACGTTGACCTGCGCACGCGCTGCCCGTAACGTTGCGCGGTGCCGACACCCACACTTTCCGCGATGCCCGGATCCGCGTCGCTTCCGCGCAGAAGCAAAGTCCTTTTTTCCCTCGTCCTCGCCGCCATCGTCGCGCTGATTGCATTCGGTCCGCTGCGCGAGGCGACCTGGATCGAATGTGCGTTCTCCTCGACCCTGATCCTGGCCTTCATCGTGCTGCTCGTCCTGCTGACGCGGCGCTGGATGTTCGCGCTCGCGCTGCCGACGCTGGTCTTCGGCGGCCTGCTGATCGCGAGCATCATGAAGTTCCACTATCTGACGACGCCACTGATGGCGCCGGACCTAGTCTACTTCGTCAATCGCGACCTGCTCGACGTCGCCCTGCACTACCCGCCGATCCTCATCGCCGTGATCACCGCCGCGATCGCGATCCCGACCTTGCTCGTGCTCGCCTGGCGCTGGGATCGCCCACGCTTCCTTGCCGGCCTCTCGCAGAAGCGGCGACGGCTCGCGCGCATCGGCGCAACGCTGACCACACTCATCGTCCTCGCACTCGCACTCTGGCCGCGCGGCCCATTCGCCAGCGTGTTCGAGAAGGGCATGTGGCAGGCGATGAACGATAAGAGCTACCTCACCGACTTCGTCACCTCGTTCTACCAAACCCAGGTCGTGATCCCGGCGTTCGCCCACGACGAGGAAAGCGGCCTCGACTGGACGCAAACCGCCGCCGACAATCCACCCGCCTGCGCAACGCCCGCGTGCAAGCCCGACGCGGCGCGCGCCAAGGACGGGCAGGAACATCCCGATATCGTCGCCGTGCTCGAGGAGAGCACGTTCGACCCGGCGATGATCAAGGCCTGCACGCGCGCGGACGTATGCAAGCGCAAGATGTTCGTCTCCGACGGGCGCACGCGCGCGCACGGCCCGCTGACCGTGCACGTCTGGGGCGGCGGCACCTGGACCAGCGAATTCTCGCTGATGACCGGCCTCAATCACCTCAGCTTCGGCGACGCCGGCCTGTATGCGCCGTACAATCTTGCGCCGCGGGTGAATTTCACCCTGCCGCGCATGCTGCACGAGGCCGGCTATCGCGCGATCGCGATCTATCCTATGTCGGGAGATTTCATCAATGCGCGCAACGCCTACAAGAACTACGGCTTCGACGCGTTCTACGACGGCAAGGACTACGGCCTGTCGTGGGAATCCTCGGACAACGACTTGTTCCAGGTGTTCAACCAGATCTACGACAAGGAGAAGCAGGTCTACGCCAAGCAGCCGCTGTTCGTGATGATGCTGACCTTGCGCCAGCATGGCCCGCACATGACGCCGCTGAAGACGCTGCCCGCGCCGTACGACAAGCCGCTGTTCCCCGGCAAGTTCACGCCGAAATCACTGGACGAGTGGATGAACCTCAACTTCGGCAACTATCTGCAGCGGCTCGAAGGTTCCGACATCGCGATGGCGGAACTGGAAAAAAAGCTGCTCGACGCCGACCGCCCTGTGTTGCTTTTCCATTTCGGCGATCATCAGCCCTCGTTCGACGGCGCGATGCGCGCGCTGGACAAGAACCTGCCCGCGGCCGATGGCGACGCGAATTTCATCACCTACTACGTGCTCAAGACCAACTACAAGCCGGCAAAACAGTATGGCGAACGCGAAATGGATCTGAGCTTTGCGCCATCGCTGATCCTCGACGTCGCCGGGGTGAAGAAAGACACGTTCTTCCAGGCCAATGCGCTGATGCGCGAACGCTGCGGCGGCTTCTACCTGAACTGCAGCAAGAGCGAAATCCTGGACTCGTACCAGAACTACGTCTTCTACCAGCTGGGAGCGCTGCACGAATGAACGACGACGCCCTCGTCGCCGGTGTCGACGAAGCCGGCCGCGGCCCGCTCGCGGGGCCGGTCGTCGTCGCTGCGGTGATCCTCGATCCGGCGCGGCCGATCATGGGACTCGCCGACTCCAAGGTACTCAGTCCCGCGCGGCGCGAGGAACTCGCCATCGAGATCCGTGCGCGCGCGTTCGCTTTCAGTGTGATCGAAATCGGGGTCAACGAAATCGACGAGTTGAATATCTTGCAAGCCAGCCTGCTCGGCATGTCGCGCGCGCTGCATGCGCTTGCGACGCGGCCGCGGCTCGCCCTGATCGATGGCAACAAATTGCCGCGTGACCTGCCTTGTGACGCCCGCGCAATCGTCGACGGCGACGCGCTCGAGCCGGCGATCGGTGCCGCGTCGATTCTCGCCAAGGTCGTGCGCGACGCACGCATGCGCGAACTCGACGCACTGCATCCGGGTTACGGCTTTGCCGTGCACAAAGGCTACCCGACCGCTGCGCACAGGGCCGCGCTGGAGCGGCTCGGACCGTGCCCCGAGCATCGCCGCAGTTTCGCTCCGGTGCGCCAGCAGACCTTGTTTGATTAGGCGTCGGCCCACAATCCCGCCCTCGCAACCCTGCGCTCCTGCGTTTATTGCCCCGATTTTCGGTAATCTATTCGGGCGCGTCGGCCCGATGGGCACCGCAAACGATCTCGAACGCTCACCGCACCGCCGTCGCAGGCGTCCGCACTCCGCGGATATCGCTTCGCATAGATCGGGGGAATGCATCATGAAACGTTTGATCAGTCTCGCCACTTTTGCTGTTACTTGCGGTCTTTCCGGCGTGGCGCTTGCCGCCGATGCCGTCGGCGCCGATGCCAAGGCAGCCTACGCGGACATTGAGGCCACCTTCGGCAGCGTGCCGACCTTCCTCAAAGTATTCCCGCCCGAAGGCATTGCCGGTGCCTGGGCGGAGATGAAGAATTTTCAGTTGAATCCGCACACGGCGCTGTCGAACAAGGAAAAGGAGTTGATCGGTCTCGCCGTCGCGGCGCAGATTCCGTGCCACTACTGCATTTACTTCCATACCGAAGCGGCGAAAGCCAACGGCGCGACCGAGGCGGAAGTCCGTGAAGCGATCGCGATGTCTGCAGCGACGCGTCACTGGAGTACCGTGCTCAACGGCTCGCAGATCGACATGGAGCAATTCAAGACGGAGTTTGCGGCGATGATGAAATTCGCCGGTGACAAGGCCGAGAAAGCCAAAGCACAGGCGCAACCGGCAAAGAAGTAATCGTAGGCAGACGCAGCACAGTTCGTGCGGCGCGATGCCGCGCGAACTGTGCATGCCGGCCCCAGGCGCCGCTGCGATCCGCTAAAATGATCGGTTTATGACCGAATCGCCGTTGTTGCATCCACCGCTGCCTAGCGACGTCAAGCAGCGCCGTTTCTGGAACGCCCCACATGGCAGCGCGCTGGCGCTGGCCATCGCCGCGGCCGCGCGCGCGCACGCCGGCGTCGTCGTCGCGGTGACGCGCGACACGCATGCCGCGCACACACTCGAGACCGACCTGCGCGCACTCGCCGGCAATGGGATCGACGTGCTGCATTTCCCTGACTGGGAAACGCTGCCCTACGACCTGTTCGCGCCGCACCCTGAAATCATCTCGCAGCGCATCGCCGCGCTGTATCGCCTGCCGGCGACGCAGCGCGGCGTGCTCGTCGTGCCGATGTCGACGCTGATGCAGCGCCTCGCACCGCGCAGCTTCATCGGCGGATCGAGCCTGGTCCTCGCGCTGAAGCAGACGCTCGACTTCGCGACCGAACAGCGCCGCCTCGAAGCTGCCGGCTATCGCAACGTGCCGCAGGTGCTCGAACCCGGCGATTTCGCCGTGCGCGGCGCCCTGCTCGACGTCTTCCCGATGGGCACGAGCGAGCCCTACCGCATCGAGCTGTTCGACCGCGAGATCGAATCGATCCGCACGTTCGATCCGGAAACGCAGCGCTCGGCGCACAAGGTCAACAAGATCAATCTTCTTCCGGCGCGCGAATTTCCGCTGACCGAGGATTCGGTGAAGGCGTTCCGCAACACCTTGCGCGAACGCTTCCCGATCGATCCGCGTCACTGTCCGATCTACCAGGACATCAAGGAAGGCACGACCCCGGCCGGAATCGAGTACTACCTGCCGCTGTTCTTCGAACGCACCGAAACGCTGTTCGATTACCTGAGCACCGAGTCGGTGTTCGTTCTCGCCGAGAACGCGCTCGATTCTGCGGAAACGTTCTGGCAACAGGCGCTGACACGCTACGACAGCCGCGCGCACGACATCGAACGGCCGATCCTGCCGGTCGCCGAGCTGTACCTGCCGCCGCAGGAGTTGCGCGAGCGGCTCAATCGCAGCCTGCGTGTGGAGATCGTCAGCAAGGGGGCAAGCGAACACGCCGTCGATCTCGGCACCCAGCCCGCGCCGAGTGTGCCGCTCAACCAGCGCGGTGAAGAACCGGCGCAGGAACTGAAACGATTCCTTGATGCCTATCCGGGCCGCGTGCTGATCGCTGCAGATTCGGCTGGACGACGCGAGGCACTCGTCGAACAACTCGCGACCATGGAGGTGCGGCCGAAAGTCGTCGCGTCGTGGAATGAATTCTTTTCGCCGCCAAGGGACGGCGAGCCGCGCTTCGCGATCACCGTCGCCGCGCTCGACGACGGCTTTGCCCTGACCGACCCCGCGCTGACCGTCCTCACCGACCGCCAGCTCTACGGCGAACGCGCGCGCGCGACGCGCCGGCGCAAGCACGCGGTGCGCGAACCGGAAGCGATCCTGCGCGACCTCTCGGAGCTGACGATCGGTGCGCCGATCGTGCACGCCGATCACGGCGTCGGCCGCTACCAAGGCTTGCTCAAACTCGATGTCGGCGGCGCCGGCGGCGAATTCCTCTGCATCGAATACGCGAAAGGCGACAAGCTCTACGTACCGGTCGCACAACTGCATCTGGTCTCGCGCTACTCGGGCGCGGCGCCGGAACTCGCGCCGCTGCATGCGCTCGGCGGCGAAGCCTGGGAAAAAGCCAAACGCAAAGCCGCACAGAAGGTGCGCGACGTCGCCGCAGAACTGCTCGCGCTGTATGCGCAACGCGAGGCGCGCGGCGGCACGGCCTTCGTCTACGATCGCAACCTCTACGAGCAATTCGCCGCCGCGTTCCCGTTCGAGGAAACGCCGGATCAACTGCGCGCGATCGAAGCGGTGATCTCCGATCTCGCCTCAGGCAAAGCGATGGACCGCGTCGTCTGCGGCGATGTCGGCTTCGGCAAGACCGAAGTCGCGCTGCGCGCCGCGTTCGTCGCGGCCATCGCAGGCAAGCAGGTGGCTATGCTCGCGCCGACCACCCTGCTCGCCCAGCAGCACTACCAGAATTTCCAAGACCGCTACGCCGACTGGCCCGTGCGCGTCGAAGTGATCTCGCGCTTCAAGTCGAAAGCCGAGGTGAACGAGGCATTGAAGAAACTCGCGAACGGCCAGATCGATGTGATGATCGGTACGCATCGCCTGCTCCAGGCCGATATCAAGTTCAAGGACCTCGGCCTCGTCATTGTCGACGAAGAACAACGTTTCGGCGTGCGCCAGAAAGAACAGCTGAAAAAACTGCGTGCCGAAGTCGACCTGCTGACGTTGACCGCAACTCCAATCCCGCGCACGCTCAACATGGCGATGAGCGGCCTGCGCGATCTGTCAATCATCGCCACGCCGCCGTCGCATCGCCTCGCGGTGAAGACCTTCGTTGCGCCGTGGGACACCGCGACGATCAAGGAAGCGTTCCAGCGCGAACTCGCGCGCGGCGGGCAGATATACTTTTTGCACAACGAGGTCGAGACAATCGAGAAGACCGCGCGCGAACTCGGCGAGTTGATTCCGGAAGCGCGCCTGCGCATCGCCCATGGTCAGATGCCCGAGCGCGAACTCGAGCAGGTGATGCTCGACTTCTACCGCCAGCGTTTCAACGTGCTCGTTTGCACCACGATCATCGAATCGGGCATCGACGTGCCGAGCGCGAACACGATCCTGATCAATCGCGCCGATCGCTTCGGCCTGTCGCAGCTGCACCAGCTCCGCGGCCGCGTCGGCCGCTCGCACCATCGCGCCTATGCCTACCTGATCGTGCCGGACAAACGCAGCATCACCGCCGATGCGGAGAAACGCCTCGAAGCGATCGCCTCGCTCGAGGAACTCGGCGCGGGCTTCACCCTCGCCACGCACGACCTCGAGATCCGCGGCGCGGGCGAGCTGCTCGGCGAGGAACAGTCGGGCCAGATCGAGGCGGTCGGCTTCTCGCTCTACTCCGAACTGCTCGAACGCGCCGTGCGCGCGCTCAAGTCGGGCAAGGTGCCGGATTTCGACCTGGTCAACGAACACGACGCCGAAATCGAGCTGCACATCCCCGCGCTGATCCCCGACGACTACCTGCCGGACGTACACGCACGCCTGACCCTGTACAAGCGCATCGCCAGCGCGCGCGACGCGCATGCGTTGCGCGAATTGCAGATCGAGATGATCGACCGCTTCGGCCTGCTGCCCGAACCGGTCAAGCACTTGTTCGTCTCGGCTGCGCTGAAGCTCGCCGCAACCGCCATGGGCATCAAGAAGCTCGAACTCGGCGAGCGTGGCGGTCGCGTATTGTTCAAGCCACAGCCGAACATCGACCCGATACGCATCATCAAGCTGATCCAGGGCCAGCCCAAGATCTATTCGCTCGATGGCCAGGACAAATTCAAGATCCGCATGGAACTGCCCGGCGCGGCCGAACGCATCGGTGCGGCGCAAAGCCTGCTGACCGCGCTTGGCGGTCGCTTGGCCGAAGCGTAGATGGCGACAGCGGCGCGCATTTGGTCCGGACCGGCGCAGGCCATCGGGAATTTTTCCCGGCATTGGAAGTCCGAGTCCGACAAGGCTTGAGCGAATCGGCATACCCGGATAACGTTCATGGCCTGCCTCCCAACGCCGGAATCCGAAATGCGCCTTTCCCGCCATGCCTTGATTGCCGCCATCACGATCGCATTCTCCACGCCGGCCCTGGCCGCACCGTTCGCCTACGTTTCAAACCAGGCCAGCGGCACGGTATCGGTGATCGATACCGGCAAGGACGAAGTCGTTCGCACGCTGAGTGGCGAAGGCAAGCTCGGCAAGAATGTGCGCGGCATCGTCGCCGAGCGTACCGGCAAGACGCTTTTCGTGGTCGACGCGAAGGGCGGCAAGGTCGATGTGCTCGATATCGCCACGGACAAGGTCAAGGCACAGGTTCTTGTCGGCGACAGTCCAGAAGGTATCGGCATGTCCGCGGCAGGCGATTTCCTCGCAGCCTGCCTCGAGGACGACAACGCAGCCGCCCTGATCGACGTAAAGACGCTGAAGGTCGCCAAGCACATAACCCTCGCCGGCAAGAATCCGGAACACTGCGTCTTCAGTCCCGACGGCGCGCTGCTGCTCGCGAGCAACGAAAATTCGAACGACGTCGACGTGGTCGATCTGAAGACTGGCGTGGCGCTCGGCACGGTTAAATCGAGCGGGCATCCGCGCGGCATGGCGTTCCTGCCCGGCACGCATATCGCCTACGTCGCCGCCGAGACGGCGAATGCGGTCGACGTCATTGATGCGGACAAGCGCCAGGTCGTGCGCACGATTCCCGCTGCGTTACGCTCGGCAGGCGCCATTGCATCCGCAGACGGCAAGACGATCTACATCGCCAATGGCGGTGCCGGCAGCGTGTCGCTGATCGATGTGGCGAAAAATTCCGCAGTTGCGGAAATCCCGGTCGGCAAGCGGCCATGGAACATGGCGCTGACGCGTGACGGCAAGAAACTCTATGTCGCCAATGGCCGCTCGAACAGCGTCAGCGTGATCGATATCGCTACGCGCAAGGTCAGCAAGGAAATTCCCGTCGGCGAAATGCCCTGGGGCGTGGCGATTCCCTGATCGTGCAATGCGCGAATTGCGCAGGACAACGACCTTGAGCGCACAAACGTGCGCAGGCACACGCATACGCTTCATTCGTGGTGCAGTCCGCCGCCGCGAAGGTGTCACGCCGAGGACACACTTTCTACCGCGGCGCAGCATCGCGTCGCGCGTCACGCGCCAGTAATCAATTGATATATCGATACTTTTTAGCGAAGACATTCGTTCTCGCTACGCGCGTCGACATCATTGCCGCACAACTTCCGTGCAATCGAGATGCATCTCGCATCGCCTCTGGCTAACGTGGTCGCACGCGGTCGAATCCGCGCGCATATGCAGCGCATAGCCGCACGAGTTTCAAGAAAGCAAGCGGGAGGAGGGAGGTTCATCCGAGTGAGAACGGAGGTTCGTCAACCGCAGTTCGCGACATTCAATGTCGCGCATGTCGCGGCTGCGTGGGTCGGCAACAAATCTGACATAACCTTTGCCAAGAGGAAATTCACGATGAAAGATTTCACGTTGCAACGAAAGCTCAAGATGGTGGCGGCGATCACGGCGTTGGTCGCGCTCAGCGGTACGGCGAGCGCGGGTTCAGATGCCGAGCAGTTCGCCCGCTTCAAGGACCCCAACCAGTGGGGCGCACCGGCCGGCAACCTCGACCAGCACCGCTACAGTGCGCTCAAGGAGATCACTGCCTCGAACGTGAAAGACCTGCAGTACGCATGGTCGCAGTCGAGCGGCACGCTACGCGGCCACGAGGGTCAGCCTCTGGTGATCAACGACGTCGGCGGCAAGCCGATGATGTTCCTCGAAAGCGGCTGGCCGAACATCGTTCAGGCGCTCGATCTGTCCGATCCGGATCATCCGGTGCAGGTGTGGAGCTACACCAAGACCTCCGGACGCGACGAGTCCGCCGTGCCGCGCGCTTGTTGTGACACGGTGAACCGCGGTCTCTCCTATGCCGAAGGCAAGCTCGTGTTCGGCACGCTCGACGGTTACGTGATCGCGCTCGATGCGACGACCGGCAAGGAGGCGTGGGTGGTCAAGCACGCCCATCCGGACAAGGGCGAGACGATCACGCCGGCGCCAATCATCGCCAACGACAAGGTCATGATCGGTTTCGGCGGCGACGAATTCGCCGCGCGCGGCCGCTTCACCGCCTACAACCTCGCCGACGGCAAGAAGGCGTGGGAGTTCTACAGCAATGGCAGCGACAAAGACGTCGGCCTGACCGCGAAGTCGAATGCGAAGAACCCGCACTACGGCACCGCCGGCAAGGATCTCGGCATCCACACCTATCCGGGTGACGAGTGGCAGCGCGGCGGCGGTGCGGCCTGGGGCTGGTATGCCTACGATCCCGACCTGCATCTGGTCTACTACGGTACCGGCAACCCCGGTCTGTGGAGCCCTTCGTTCCGTTGCGGCGCGAAACCGCAAACGCAGGCCGCCTGCAACGACGGCTCGTGGGACAACAAGTGGTCGATGTCGATCTTCGCGCGCAACGTCGATACGGGTGAAGTCGAATGGGTCTATCAGAAGACGCCGTTCGACCAGTGGGACTATGACGGCATCAACGAAGTCATCCTCGTCGACAACCTCGACGTCGACGGCAAGAAGCACAAGGCACTCGTCGAGTTCGACCGCAACGGCTTCGCTTACGTGCTCGACCGCACCGACGGCACGCTGCTGCGCGCGCACAAGTACGTCACCACGAACTGGGCCGAGAAGGTCGACCTCAAGACCGGTCGTCCGGTCAAGGTGCCTGAGCACTCGCCGCTCGATCCGCAAAAGAACGTGCAGGCCTGTCCGTCCGCGATGGGCGGCAAGGACCAGCAGCCGGCTTCGGTCGATCCGAGCGATCCTGCCGTGTTCTACGTGCCGACGAACAACTGGTGCATGGAACTGAATCCACAGGAGCGTTCGCATACGCAGCAAGGCACGGTGTACGTGTTCGCCAACGTGTACATGTATCCCGAGAAGCCCGGCGTGACCGGCAAGATCAAGAAGTTCAACGTCGTCACCGGCAAGACCGAGTGGGAAGTGCCCGATCAGTATCCGAACTGGGGCGGCACGCTGACCACCGGCGGCGGCTTGGTCTTCTACGGCAGCCTTGGCGGCGACTTCCGCGCCCTCGACCGTGCGACCGGCAAGATCCTGTGGTCGCGCAAGCTCGGCTCCGGCATCATCGGCAACCCGATCACCTGGTCGGTGAAAGGCAAGCAGTACGTGACCGTGTGGTCGGGCATCGGCGGCTGGATCGGCCTGCCGGTCACCGCGGGCCTCGATCTCTCCGACAAGTTCGGTGCGATCGGTGCTACGGCGATGACCAAGGCGGCGGGCTTGAATCACATCCCGCAAGGCGGCACGCTGTACACGTTCCGTCTTGGCGGAGGCTGAGGCATCCGTTTTCAGTCACGATGAAAGCATGTGTCCGGCGCGCAACGCGCCGGACACACAGCAAGGGTTCATCCATCGGCGATACGATGCATGAACGGCATCGCAGTAAACAGGAACAGACGATGAAGCGTTCCCTTCACCTCGCCCTCGTGTTTGTCGGCGCCTCGGTGTTCGCCAGTCATGCGCGTGCAGCCGACGACGGCCTGAAATCACTGACCGTCTGCGCCGATCCGGGCAACATGCCGTTGTCCAACCAGAAGGGAGAAGGGTTCCAGAACAAGATCGCGCAGGTGCTTGGCAAGGAACTCGGCACCGGCGTTTCGTATTACTGGCGGCCATCGATCGAGCGCGGCCTGATGCGCACGACTCTCTCCGAGGGCAACTGCGATCTGTGGATGGACATGGCCGCCGACACCGAAGGCGCCATCGTCACCGCACCGTTGTACCGTTCGACCTTCGTGCTCGCCTACCGCAAGGACAAGGGCTTCGGCAAGTTCCAGTCGCTCAACGAACCTCGGCTGCAGAATCTGCGCATCGGCGTGTTCCAGATGTCCGCGGCACGCCAGGCGCTCTCGCAACACGGCATCATGACGAACACCGTGGTGCAGTACATCAGCCACAACGGCGATCTGGTCGAAGAAAACCAGCCTTCTTACCAGGTCAAGCAGGTAGTTGACGGCAAGCTCGACATCGCTGCCGCCTGGGGCCCGATGGCCGGGTATTACAAGACGGTGAAGAAAGCGCCAATCGTGCTGCAGCCGATGAACACGATCGACGACACGGTACCGCTCGAATTCAGCATGACCCTCGCCACCGCCCGCGGCCGCCCCGAAATCAGGGCTGCGGTCGAGCGCGCGATGCGCGCGCGCAAGGATGAAATCCGTAAGATTCTCGTCGACTACGGCGTGCCGCTTGTGCACTGCGCCGACTGCGTGATCGATGGCGATCTGCCCTCGCACGGCGATTACAAACCACTGCCGCCGACCGAAGTCGCCACGGCGGAAACGGTCAAGGCGGAACAGGACGCGCACCTCACTGCCGTCAAGGAAGCGTTGAAGAACGGCGCGGATGCAAACGACGAACTCGGCAATGCCATCGTCGCCGCGGATCTGCCGCGCGTGACCTGGCTGCTCGACCATGGCGCCAATGCGAACACGCGCTTCAACGACGGCTATACCCCGTTGGCCAACGCGACGCGCTTCGGCTTCAATGCCATTGCTGCCTATCTGGCGGAGCACAAGGCCGATCCAAACCAGGCCGACATCAGTCACTGGACGCCGTTGATGTATGCGGCGTGGAACGACGATCCGGAACAAGTGCGCATGCTGATCGCGCATGGCGCCAAGGTCGACCTCGCCGACGAAGAGGGATTGAGCCCGCTCGCCATCGCCGCGCAAAATGGCAAGGCCAAATCCGCCGCGGCGTTGATCGATGGCGGCGCGAACGTCAACCTCGGCGTTGGCAAAGCCGGCTATACGCCGCTGATGCTCGCCGCGAGCGCAGGTTCGCTCGATATCGCCGACCTGCTGCTCAAGCGCGGCGCCAAGGTGAACGCGAAGAACGCCGGCGGCGTCACCGCACTGATGATCGTCGCCGCGAAAAACCAACCGAAAGTCGCCGCGCGCCTGCTCGCCGCCGGCGCCGACGTGACCGCGACAAGCCAGGACGGCCGCACCGCACTCAAGATCGCCCAGTCCAACAACAGCGAAGCTGTGCTCAAGCTGTTGCAGGCCGGCGACAAGCGGAGCGGTTCCTGACGCGCCAGCCCGTATACCTGCCGTGGCACGCCATGCAAGGCGGAGGGACGTGACGCGGTTTTCGGGGCAACACCCATGATGCAAAAAGCAGAGGAGTTGAAGTGGTGGTGAAAAAATTTCTTGGCGGTTTGGCTTGCTTGCTGGCCCTCAGCGGCGCGGCCTATACCCTGCAAACGGCTATCGCTGCCGATGCGCCGAAGGCGGTGGATCTGACCGCGATCAAGCCTGCCGATCTCGTGGCGAAAACGCCGAAAGGCCAGTTGAAGAATCCGTACAAGGACAGCGATGCGAAAGTCGTCGCCGAAGGCGAACATATCTTTCTGAGCTACGGCTGCAATGGCTGTCACGGCGGCGGCGGCGGCGGCGGCATGTGCCCACCCCTAACCAACGACGTGTGGGTCTACGGCGGTGACGACGACACGGTCTATCGCCTGGTCACGCTCGGCAGCGACGAGCTGCAGAAGGCCGGCTACATGCGCAAGGGCCGCGAGAACGTGGTCGGCCCGATGCCTCCGTTTGGCGGCATCATCAAAAATGCCGACGAACTGTGGAAAGCCATTACCTTCGTGCGCTCGAAATATTCGTCGAACGCCGATCCCGCGTACAAATACGGCACGCCGCCCGAGCAACAATAAGTGTTCCGTTTCCGGTACATTCGGCACCAAAATGTTGCAGTGCAGTTTGCTCAGCCGATGCGATAGGCGGAATCTAACGGCAACCAGAACCGCCGAGTAATGCAGTGCCACGAGGGGGCCCCGATGGTTTGCCATCGGGGAGGCACCAAATCGGCCAGCACTCGAGGGTAGTCGCGTGACTCAGTCGCAATCGGTACTCGCCTCCAGTCATGCCTCGCGCATCATCCATACGGTGCAAAGCGGCTTGAAGCCAGCCGGCATCGAGCCGCATGTCACCCGCTCATGGCACCGCTGCATCAAGGAGTACAAGCTCGAGCCGCAAGGCCCGCGCAAGATCGCGGTGCGCGATCCGGTCGCGGTGAAGGAACTGCAACAGCGCATGGGCGAGTTGCTGCGCGTCGCGCGCGCGGAGATGGAAAGCCTCTACGAACAGATTTCCGGGTCCGGCTTCGCGGTAATGCTGGCCGATTCCCAAGGCACCTTGCTCAATACCATCACCGACCCTACCCTGCAACGCGAATTCCGCCAGGCCGGCCTGTGGCTGGGGGCCCTCTGGGACGAGCGCCACGAAGGCACCAATGGCATCGGCACATGCATCGCCGAAGGCGCCTCGGTCACCGTACATCGCGAGGAACACTTCCGCGGCTACAACATGGCGCTGTCGTGTTCGGGTGCGCCGATACTCGATCCACACGGCGAACTTCTTGCCGTGCTTGATGCCTCCTCGGTGAACTCGCTCGACAGCCGCCTCATTCAGCGCCATACCATGGCCTTGGTGAACATGTCGGCAAGCCTGATTTCGCGCTGGAACTTCCTCCATGAATTTCGCGATGCGTTCGTCCTGCGTTTCCACAGCCGCCCTGAATTCGTCGGCCTGTTGCACGAAGCTTTGCTCGCGGTCGATGCGACCGGCCTCGTGCTTGCCACCAACGAATCCGCGCTGTTGCAGTTGGGTTGCCCAAACCGGAAGCAATTAGTCGGCAAGCCGATATCCGATTTGTTCCAATTCGACTTCGCAACGCTCGAGCAGCGCGCGCGCAGGGAACCCGGCGCGATCTGGCCCGTGCGCGACGTCGCGCTCGGCCGTCGTTTCTTCGCCATCGTACGCGCACCTATGGTCCAACACGTCAACAATCCTTTCCGCGCGGCGACGACGGGCGCTGCCGAATCGCTTGCGCAAATCCAGGTCGATGCGCGCGTGGATGTGCATCAGAAATATGTCGGCAACGACGATGCGATCCGCAAAGCCCTGGCCTGCGGCCACCAACTGTTCGCCAAGCAGGTGCCGATCCTGCTGCAAGGCGCGACCGGCAGTGGCAAGGAGGCGTTCGCCCGCACCTTGCATCGCGAAAGCCACTGGCACGACAAGCCGTTCGTTTCGATCAACTGCGGCGCAATTCCGGAGAGCCTGATCGAGAGCGAGTTGTTCGGTTACGGGCGCGGCGCGTTCCCCGGCGCATCGAAAGACGGCCGCGTGGGCAGGATCCAGCAATCGAGCGGCGGCACTCTGTTCCTCGACGAAATCTGCGACATGCCAATGGCGCTGCAGACCAGCCTGCTGCGCGTGATCGAGGAACGCGAGATCACCCAGGTCGGCAGCGAGACGACGATTCCAGTCGACCTGCATGTGATCAGCGCGAGCCACCGCGATATTCGCACCATGGTCGCCAATGGCGAATTTCGTGAGGACCTCTACTATCGCCTCAACGGCATCTCGCTGTCGCTGCCGCTGCTGCGCGACCGCACCGACAAAGCCGACTTGATCCGCGCCTTGCTGCACGAAGAGTCGCCCGATGCCTCGATCGATATCGCCCGCGACGCGTTCCAGCGCCTTATCGACTATCCCTGGCCCGGCAACGTGCGCCAGTTGCGCAACGTGTTGCGCACGGCCTCGGTGCTGTGCCGCGATCATATGATCCGCTTGTCCAACCTGCCACAGGAGATCCTCGACGGCGACCTCGGCGCACCGACGGCCAAGATCGCCGCAGGTGCTGATGCCCAGCACGCCCAGGATGCCGCTGGTTCACCCTCGACGGCGCTGCGCGAAGCAGAACGCGCCGCCCTGCTGCGCGAACTCGAACGCCTGCGCTGGAACGTGAGTCGCACCGCGCACGCGCTCAATATCAGTCGCAACACGCTTTATCGCAAGATGCACAAGCATGGCATCGTGCTGTCGCATTGAGCGATATCGCACGGATGACCACTTTGCTCGACGTCAAAAAGACATGGAGTCCGCGCATCTCTTTTTTTAACCCTGTACATGCGGACCTGGGTTGATTCGCTATCACCAGCACCAAGTACCGCACTTCGGGCCGCTATAGGAATTTCCAAAAATGCGCTGTTCTACGGCGCGAGGATTGCGTTCGATCAGCGAATGGTCGTACCGGATATTGACCAGGGTGAGCCACACCTCGCGCGTCAACGCGACAGGAAATACAAACCCCACTGTCTTCACGTGGTTGGATACATCAACTAAGCCGCCCCGTGCCGGTTCAACGCTTCGACTAGACGAGTTTCCCATTGCTCCATTTCTGCTTGATCTAATTCGCTCGACCTTTGTCGCTGGATGGAACCAACGCCGCGCTGCGGCGTCCGCCCGGCAAGATTGCCGGGCGGTTCCGTAAACATTCGAGAAGTCTTTCTCTTCCCGGAGCGGCGGCATTTGATTCAGCGACGGATTGCGCCGAAGCGGGAGAAAACGGCCGCGGCCGCGATTGACAATGCCAGGAGTACCAGCGCCCAGCCTGCGTTCGCAGGAGCGGGCACCGGTGCCGTCGAGCCGTTCGTAGTGAAGCTTGCGGCGTTGTTGGCGGGGTTTGGGTCTGCGGCGCTGCTGCCGGCCGTCACGCTTGCCGACACACTTCCACTCGCCGGGATCGTGAAGGACGCGCTACAGACGATCACGCTTCCCGAAGCCAGCGCGCTTGCCGTCGGCACGGCAGGCGTGCAGGTGACGACCGCTGCGGCGGGCAACCCGGCGATGCTGCACGTTGCCGCCGTGGCTGCACTGGGACCGTTGTTCGTACAGGTAAAAGTTCCACTTGCCGTGCTTCCCACAACGCCGCTGGAGGGAAAATTCGCCGTCGCGGTCATGTCCGCCGATACGGATACGGCCGTGCTGTAAGGCGTCGGGTTGTTGCCGGCATTCGGGTCGGATGTGGTGCTGCCGGCCGTCACCGTGCCGGACACGCTGCCGCTCGTGGGCGCGGTGAAGCCGACCTCACAAACAATGGAAGACCCGTTCGCCAACGGACCGGCGGTCGGCACTGCCGGTGTACATGTCACCGTCGACGCAGGCGGCAATCCGGCGATGTCGCAGGTTGCGGCCACTGCAGCACTGGGACCGTTGTTGGTGCAGGTGAAACTACCGGTTACCGGGCTGCCGGCGGTCGCGGTGCTCGGCAAACTGACGGTGGATGCCATGTCTGCGGATGCGGACACCGCCGTACCGTAAGGGGCCGTATTGTTGCCCGCATTCGGATCGTTCGTGGCGCTGCCGGCGGTGACGGTGCCCGATACGCTACCGCTCGCCGGCGCCGTGTAACTGACATTGCAGACCACTGAACTTCCGCTGGGCAATGCGGCTGCGGTAGGCACGCTGGGTGTGCAAGTCACCGTTGCGGTCGACGGCAGGCCACTGAGGGCGCAGGTCGCCGCCGTCGCCGCACTGGGCCCGTTGTTCGTGCAGGTGAGGGTGCCGCTGACGGTACTTCCGGCAACCGCGGTCGCAGGCAAATTCACCGTCGCGGCCATGTCCGCTTCCGGCGTGACATTTGCCGCGTAAGGCAGCGTATTGTTGCCGGGATTGGGGTCGGCGGTGCTGCTCGCCGCGGTCAACGTCGCATTCACCGTTCCCGTTGCTGGCGCCGTGTAGCTCACATTGCAAACCAGCGTTGCACCATTGGCCAAACTCGCCACCGGAGTCGCGGGCGTGCAGGCGGTCGTTGCACCCGCCGGCAATCCCGGAATCGCACAAGTGGCATTCACCGCGGTGCTGGGCCCGGCGTTCGTGCAAGTAATCTGACCGGTCACAACTTGGCTCGCGGTCACGGTCGTCGGCAGTGTATTGCTCGTGGCGACCATATCCGCCGACGGAGAGATTGCGGTGCTGAAGGGCGCCGTATTGTTGGCCGCATCCGAATCGGTGGTCGAGCTGCCCGTGGTCGCCACACCGCTTACCGAGCCGGAGACCGGCGCGGTATAACTGACACTGCAGACGACGGCGCTTCCGCTCGCCAAGGGAGCCGCGGTGGGAACGGTCGGTATGCATGTCACCACCGCCGCGGCGGGCAAACCGGAGATACCGCACGTCGCTGCGGCCGCCGAACTGGGGCCGTTGTTCGTGCAAGTGAAGTTGCCGGTCACCACGCTTCCGGCGACCGCGCTCGCCGGAAGATTGACCGCTACCGCCATGTCCGCATCCACATCATTACGGATGACGCAACTGATTTCGTCCTTCTGGGTTTGCACGTTGATCGTCGGCGGGTTTGCCGGATCATAGGCAATCACCGCTCCGCCGCCCGGAAGCACCGTGGGCGAGCCGGCATTCGTGTTGCTGCATTGAATCGTCTTTACGTACGACGCCAGAGTCGAAGCACTGCCCGCCGCCATGTCTTCCTGCAGGGTCACCACGTTGCCGTTCGTCACCGCCGCGCCGATTGCCCCTTGCAACCCCGTACTCGTACCGGTCGTGGTGCAATCACCGATCTGGTTCGGCTGAGCCAACGTGCAAGGTCCGCCGCCGACGGATGCCGTCGCGGAGTTGACGATCCGATAGACGAACTGATCCGACGGATCATTGCGTGCCACGATATTCTTGTCGAGGCTGACCGAAGCCACGCGTATGCCCAGCATGATTCCCTGCTTCTGGGCAGAGTTCAGCGTCGCTGAAGTGGAGAAGCCGGCGCCCGAATTGGCCGTGGCCAGAATCCAAGCGGGAACCGGCGATGCTCCTGCAGGCTGCACCACGGTTTGAGTGTTCACCCCAGTCAGAGCGACATTCGTGCGACCCGCCGCGGGCACACGCTCGATGGATTGCCAATTTCCGCCGGTCGTCGTGAAAGTGATATTTGCCGACGCGCCGTCACCGGTGTCCATGCTTTCCGCATCGGCCATGACGATTTCGAAATTGGGCACGACAGCGTGCAACGGGTTGGTGAGCACAATGTTGCTCAGGGTGAAGGTGATCGAGGTCGAGATAGCGCTGCTCGAATACAGTGCGACCTTCGATGTGTTGAGTCCGGTATAGCCCGCATTGCCCATCGCGGCGCCACCGAATGTCGGCACCGTCGTCGCTGCGACCGCCGCCGTACTTGGCCCGGAACGGACCAGGTCGAGATCGAGTTGGGAGCCGTCGGTGAGATTGAAGGTGAAATGCTGGGTGCCACCGGCAGCGGGAATGCTGTAGCCGGTCCAATCCATCCAATAGATGTGATCCGCATACTGGCCGCTTGTCGGATTAGCGAGCACGCCGACATTGGCATACGCAAACGAAGAGGCGCTGCACGCGAAAGCGCAAATCATCCACGCGACAACACGTTGCGCCCGCAGAGGCACAAATCGATTCGACATCGTAAATTCCCTGAAGAAATATAGTTTTAGCGCGTGCGGATCCTGAGGCGTGGATCCGCACGCTACGAGTGAAACCGGAGCTGCCGCGCAGAGAGGCTTAGCGCTTTTGGCGACGTACTGTCCGGGTTTCGGTAATGAGGTTGATCAATGCCCCCGTGTTCAAATCTTTCGTCGCTGCCCCTTCGATGAATTGGCGGCGAATATAGAGAACCATGTCTCAAAAATCACTCACTAAACCTCACCAAATTTCACCAAACGTCGAACGTTCGAAAACATCAAAGTCTCTCGCCCAGTTGAAGGCGCAGCTAAAGCGGTCAACCTCCGCCTGTTCGCGAGATTGCTTCGCGTCGTGGTGCTTTTCGTAGTCGAATCGGGCGCTAGCAGATAAAAAAAGCCCTCCTTGGAGGGAGGGCTTCGTAACAAACACTTTAAGCGAACACCTGAGCATTGCGCCGACGTTTTTTCCGCGATCGAAACGTCTTAAGTCTTGAGCACGCCGCTCAACTTGGCCGCTTGCGTTGCCAGCGCGTCCATCAGCGGCGGGTTCAGGCAGTCGTAGTAGTCGTTGCCGAAAATCTCTTTCAGGCGACCGCGCACCGCGCCCATGTTGTTCGGATCGGCACCACCCTCGATGATCGACGACACGAACGCCGCAAAACCTGCGGGCGCCCAGCCCGACTGGGGCGACAGTTCGGTGTGGATGAAGTCGAGCCCATAGAACGCGTGCTTGTTGTTCTCGATGCGGCCGAACAGATGCACGCCGCAACCGGTGCAGGCATGACGCTGGATCGTCGCCTTGTCGTCGACGATCTTGAGCTTGTTGCCATTCTCGACCACCTTCACCTTGTCCTTCGGCACGACGCCGACGACTGAGAACAGCGCACCGGCCGGTTTCCAGCACTTGGTGCAGCCGCATGCATGATTGTGCAGCACCTGCGAATCGATCTGCACTTTGACCGGATTGCTGGTGCACTTGCAGACCAGTGTGCCGCCCGCGAAACCCGCGGCAGCGGGCTTGAGACCATTGTCTACCGATGGATGAATTGCAACTGCCATGGCTGTTCCTCCCGATGATTGAAATGCTTGCCGTGATCGACGGCACCACACGCTGTTGTTGCGATCGTCCGTTATCGCGAAGCTAAGCACAGCGGCCGTCCACGGCCACCCTTCTTTCGAGAATCAGTACTTGATCACCGAACGAATCACCTTGCCTTCGTGCATCAGGTCGAAGGCATGATTGATCTGCTCGAGCGGCAGGGTTTCGGTGACGAACTCGTCGACCTTGAGTTCGCCGGCGAGGTAGCGATCGACATAACCCGGCAGCTGCGAGCGGCCCTTCACGCCGCCAAACGCCGAGCCACGCCAGACGCGGCCGGTGACGAGCTGGAACGGACGCGTCGAGATCTCCTGGCCCGCGCCGGCGACGCCGATGATGATCGACTCACCCCAGCCCTTGTGACAGCACTCGAGCGCCGAACGCATCACGTTGACGTTGCCGATGCACTCGAATGAGAAGTCGACGCCGCCATCGGTCAGATCGATCAGCACCTGCTGGATCGGCTTGTCGTAGTCTTTCGGATTGACGAAGTCAGTGGCGCCCATCGCCTTGGCCATCTCCCACTTCGACGGATTCAGATCGACCGCGATGATGCGCGAAGCCTTGGCCATCACCGCGCCCTGGACGACGGCGAGGCCGATGCCGCCGAGGCCGAACACAGCCACTGTTGCGCCAGGCCACACCTTCGCTGTGTTGAGTACCGCACCGACGCCTGTCGTGATGCCGCAGCCGAGCAGGCATACCTTGTCGAGCGGCGCCTTCGGATTGATCTTGGCCAGCGAGATTTCCGGCAGCACCGTGTATTCGGAAAACGTGCTCGTGCCCATGTAATGCAGCACCTGCTTGCCCTTGTACGAGAAACGCGAAGTGCCGTCCGGCATGAGGCCTTTGCCTTGTGTCACGCGAATCTTCTGGCACAGGTTCGTGCGGCCGGATTTGCAGAATTTGCACTCGCCGCACTCGGGCGTGTACAGCGGAATCACGTGATCACCCGGCTTGACGCTAGTCACACCCGGACCGACTTCCTCGACGATACCGCCGCCTTCGTGGCCGAGGATGACCGGGAAAAGACCTTCCGGATCCGCGCCCGACAGCGTGAACGCATCGGTGTGGCAGACGCCCGTCGCAACGATGCGTACGAGCACTTCGCCTTCCTTCGGCCCCTGCAGATCGACATCCACGATTTCGAGAGGTTTGCCCGCTTCGAAAGCGACCGCCGCTTTGGTTTTCATGTCCATTCCTCGCAACAAGTTTTGATAAAAAGATGCCGCCACGCGTGGTTTCGAATCACCGCAATCTGAACCTCGCATTCTCAGGCGAGGCAACGCTCATGTCCGCAGCACCGCCGCGTGATGACGCAAGTGATCCTCGATGAAGGTGCTGATGAAGTAATAGCTGTGGTCGTAGCCCGGCTGCATGCGCAGCGACAACGGCTGCCCGACTTTCCTGCATGCGGCCTCGAATATCTCCGGACGCAGGTTCTCGTTGAGAAAACTGTCCGCGTCGCCCTGATCGATCAGGATCGTGCCGGGAAACTTCTTCTGCTGGACCAACTCGGTCGCGTCGTACTGTTTCCAGGTTTCGCGATCGGGTCCGAGCAGACGCGGAAACGCGTTCTCGCCCCAACGCACCTGCATCGGCGCGACGATCGGCGCGAATGCGGACACCGAGCGGAACCTGTCGCTGTGCTTGAGCGCGATCGTCAGCGCACCATGGCCACCCATCGAATGCCCGAAGATGCCGACGCGTTGCGTATCGATCGGAAAATGCTCGGCGATCAAGCTGGGCAATTCGCGGCTGCAATAGCTATACATGTTGAAGAATTTCGACCACGGCGCGACCGTGGCGTCGACGTAGTAGCCCGCTCCCGCCCCGAACTGCCAGTCGTCCGCCTCACCCGGGATGCCGGTGTTACGCGGACTCGTATCGGGCGCGATCACGATCAACCCGAGTTCCGAAGCCACACGTTGCGCGCCGGCCTTGATCGTGAAGTTCTCTTCCGTGCAGGTGAGCCCCGACAGCCAGAACAAGGCCGGCACGCGACCATGCTTTACCTGCGGCGGCTGATACACGGTAAAGCGCATCGGCCCATTGCATGCGACCGAATCGTGCCGGTAGAAACCCTGCATCCCGCCAAAACTCTTCTGTTCGGAAATTTTTTCGATTACCGCCACGGGCATAGTCCTTGTCGTTGCTTGGGGAGCTTGTTCGAACCACGACGGGCACGACCCGTTCCCCAAGGATTGACGAGGATTCTAGGGCGGCTTTGCGGTACGGGAAGAGATGTGCGAAATCTTGGAGCGACGCTACGCAAACTGTCCCGGAAGCGGGACATCGGCGATGCTCGAAGCCACTGCGGGGGGACGCTTTCTACAACGCCCGCTATTGCCTTGTGTCTGTAGAAGTCGGGCCCGATGAATCGGACCCTTGACCATGCTCCACAGACAACGCTAGCTCACTTGCTGCCGTTCGGCGCCGTCCACTTCTTGATCCAGGCATTCACCGTGTCGTGCCAGAGCACGCTGTTCTGCGGCTTGAGTACCCAGTGGTTCTCGTCCGGGAAAGTCAGCAGTTCACTCGGAATGCCGCGGCGCTGCAGCGCGGTGAATGCGGCCAGTCCCTGCTCGAGCGGAATGCGAAAATCCTTTTCGCTATGGATGACGAGCATCGGCACACGCCAGTCCTTGACGTAGTTGACCGGATTGAACTTCTCGTAGTTCGCAGGCGCATCCCACGGCGTCCCCTTGTTCTCCCATTCGGAGAACCAAAGTTCCTCGGTCGAATAACCCATCATGCGGTTGTCGAATACGCCGTCGTGATCGACCAGGCACTTCCAAGGCTGATTCCATTTGCCGGCGATCCAGTAAACCATGTAGCCGCCGTACGACGCGCCGAGCGCACAGGCGCGACTGCCATCGAGAAAAGTATACTTTTCCAGCGCCGCCACCCAACCCTTCTGCAGATCCTCGAGCGGCCCGCCGCCCCAGTCGCCCGAGATCGCATCGGTGAACGCCTGGCCGTAGCCGGTCGAGCCATGGAAGTTGACCATGACCACAGCGAAACCCTGGCCCGCGTAGGTCTGCGGATTCCAGCGATAACTCCAGTCGTTGCCGAACGCGCCCTGCGGTCCACCATGAATGAGAAACGCGACCGGATATTTCTTGCCCTTATCGAAACCGACCGGCTTGACCACGTAGCCCTGCACGCTGTCGCCGTTCGCACCCTTGAAGGTGAATGGCTCAAACGCGCCCGTATCGACGAACGCCATCTTCGTCGAATTCTGGTTGGTGAGTTCGCTGACCTTGCCACCGCTCGTCGCGACGCGGAACAGATCGGCCGGCGTCTTCAACGTCGTGCGCGCGAACACGATCTCGTTGCCGCGCACACTGTAGTCGTGCACCGAACCCTGACCTGCGAGTTTCGTCGCTTTGCCCGAGGCGATGTCGACAGCGAACAACGGATGCTCGCCGTTGTCGTCCGCAGTCGCGAACAGTGTCTTGCCGTCGGCCGAGAGCTTGAGCCCGCCGGCAGAACGATCCCATTGCGGATCGATCTCGCGCGTCGCACCGCTCGCGAGGTCCATCGCCATGATCGCGAAGCGATCCGCTTCGAAAGTAGGACGCTTCATCGCCATGTAGTACAGCATCTTGCCGTCGGCAGACGGTACCGGCGCGGTGTCCCAGGCGAGATTCGCCGCGGTCAGGTTCTTCGGTGCGGCGCTGGCGTCGGCAGGCGCCGAGTAGATGTCGAAGTTGGTCGACCACGGCTCGCTGTTGCCGGCAATGCGTACGCTGAAATACACGCTCTTGCCGTCGACGGAAAAAGCGAACTCGTCGTCGCCGCCGAACGGTTTCGAAGGCACGTCGCCGTCGATATCTCGCGTCAGAAGTTTCGGCGCGCCGATTTTTCCGTCCGTGCCAACCATCGCGACGAACAGCTGCGAGCGGTGTCCGTCCGCCCATGTATCCCAATGGCGGACGAAGAGCTTGTCGTAAACGCGCCCGCTGGCCTTGCTTTTTCCCTTGTCGTCGTCGTGCTTCTTCGTGCAAGCGATCGGATCGTTCTCTTTGCCGCACTGCGGGTCGATGTCGAGCGACAACAACACCTGCCTGCCGTCCGCGGAAAATTTGTAGGCATTGATATCGAGCGCGAGATTCGTTGCCTGCAGCGCAGAGCCCTTGCCGCCGGCCGGCAGGCGCCAGATCTGGCCCTTGTCCTGGTAATAGATCGCGCTGCCGTCGGCAGACCAGCGCGGCGCGGTGGCATTGGCCGTCACGTCGGTCAACCGCGACGCCTGCGCCTTCGGATTGCCAAGCTCGATCGCCCAGATGCCGTTCTTGCCCTTGTTTGCCTCGTAATCGGTCTCGCGCACCTGGTAGGCGACGCGCTTGCCGTCGGGCGAGATCTGCGGGTCGCTGACGCGGTCGAGCATGACCAGATCGTGGATGCCGAATGGATGCGGCACCGATGCAGCGGCATTCACGGCGGCGAGCAGCGCAACGCCGGCAATCAGGACTCTCATGGGTTTCCTCGCAAAAAACGAAAGGCCCATGCTACCGACACGCCGGGCTCGGCGAAAGCCGGCGGCGGCGATGAGAGACGCCCGGGCTCCTCGAACCCGGGTCCTTGATCAAAACGCGGACCTTATCCGCCGCGGACCGTGGTCCGCTCACGCAGCGCGCCTGCCGCCCCGGCGCCAAGCAGCAGCGCCATCAGCACCAGCATCCAGCGTGCGTCAAGCGGCACCGGGCGCGCAGGCTGGCTCGACGCCGGCGTGTAGGTCGCCGTGCCCGATACCGACTGTGCGCACGCACTCACTGCTCCCGGACTGTTCCCCGAGTCGTAGCACGCCAGCGCCGTATTGGTCACCGGCGTCGGCGCGGCCGAGTATTTCGCCGTGAACAAGATCACCAGTCGGTTCGGCGCCGTCGCCGGGGTCGCAACGCCAAGGTCGGAGCTCAGCAGGGCGTCCGCCACGATACGGTTATTGGCCGCATCGAATGCACAGCTCGACACCGTCGACGATCCGAACGCTTGGCAGTTGACGCTGCCGGAGACGAAGGTGAGTCCCGCCGGCAACGGATCGCGCACCTCGGTGTACTGCGCGGTCGCGTTCTGGTTGTTGTCCACCACCACGGTCCAGTTCAGCGTCTGCAGATCAACCGCCTCTACCGACTTGCTGATGAACGGTGGATCAAACGCATTCGGCGGCGTCACCGTGACATGCACAGTCGCCGTACTGCACAGCGCCTGATACGGAGCCGGTTCGCACACCGTGTAGGTGAACGAGTCCGTCCCGTTGTAGCCGTTGGCCGGTGTATAGGTGTAGCTGCCGTCCGCATTCATCGTCACCGTGCCGTGGACCGGGTTGGTCGCCACGACGAACGTCGAACCCGGCGGATACACGTCGTTGCCCGATACGTTTCCGTTCACCGGACTGCCTTGCGAGGTGCTAACCGTATCGTCGTTCGCCTTCGGTCCGACCGCGATCGTCACCGTCGTCGAACCGCAGCGCGCGGGCGGACCGGAGTTGTCGCACACCGTGTAGGTGTACGTGTCGATACCGGTGAAGCCCGCATTCGGCGTGTAGGTGCAGTTGCCCGATGCATCGCAGCTCACCGTGCCGTGCGCCGGCTGCGTCGGCACCACCGAGGCCGGGTTGATCGTCGATCCCGCCGCCGTATCGTTCGCGGTCACATTGATCGTGACCGGCGTGTTGAACGGCGTCGTCCCGGAGTCCGGAGTCGGCGTGATCTGGCCCGGGTTGATCGTGGTCGTTGCCGTGTTGTTCGCCGGATTCGAATCCGGCGTGTCGCTGTCGGCCGTCGTCACGATCACCACCGGCGTCGCGCTGGTTGGCGTGAACGTGGTCGTGCAGGTGATGCTGCTACCCACTGCCAGCGTCGCCACCGGCATGCTGGGCGTACACGTCGTCGCTCCGGCCGGGGCGCCCGTCACCGTACAGATCGCGTTCGCCGCGGCATTCGGGCCGCCGTTCGTGCACGTCGTCGTCACCGTCACCGACGTGCCGATCGTCGCCGGCACCGTCGTCGGGCCCGTCGCCTGCATGTCCGCGATCGCCGTCGGCGTCTGCACGCAATGCGGATCATTCGCCGCACAGTTGGTCGGCGGCGTGCACGGGCTCTGCGTGCAGCCGGTCGGCGGCGGCGGCGGTGCACACGTCGCACCGGTGCAGGTCGCGGGCTCGGTGATCGCGTTCGCGATGAACATCGTCCCATCCGGGATCGGGCTCACCGCCTTCATCGTCACCTTCACGCTCGCCGTGCCCGGCGTCGCTCCTACCTGCGCCGGCACACTGGCGAAGATGATCTGGCACAGCGTGCCCGCAGTCTCGCCGCCCAGGCAATTGCTCGTCGCCGCGACCGTGCCGCTCGTCGCCGAGACGAAGGTCGTGTTAGCCGGCACGACTTCATTCACCGTGTATCCGGCCACGGCCGTGCCGCCAGTGTTCGTCGCGGTCAGGTCGTAGACGATCGATTGGCCGCCGACGATCGGTGTGGTCGTCGACGCATCGAGCGTCTTCACCGCAGTCACCGCCGCCGAACTCGGCGTCACCACGTCCGTCGCCGCCGTGTTGTTGCTCGTGTTCGGATCCGAGGTCGTGCTGCCCGCGGTCGTGACGATCTGGACCGTGCCCGCGCTCGTCGGCGTGAACGTGGTCGTGCACGTGATCGTACCGTCGACCGGCAACGGGTTGGGCGCAGGCGCCGGACTACAGGTCGTCGTGGCGCCGGCCGGCGTACCGCCGGGGAAGCCGACAACGCAGGTCGGATTGGCCGCCGGATCGGGACCTAAGTTCTTGCACGTGGTCATCACCGTCACCGGCGTGCCGATCGTACCGGGAACGCTTGTCGGACCCGTCGCCTGCATGTCGGCTTGGCTGGTGGGCACCGAAACGCAGGTCGCGTTCGTCGGGCACGTGGTCGGCGGGGTCGCGCACACCGTGTTTGTCTCCGTACAGCCGGTCGGAGGCGTCATGCTCTGTGTCGCCACGTTGAAGATGCTCGTCGCACCGACCGGCAGCGGATTCGCGGTCGTGAAAGTCGCCTTCACTATTTGCGGTGTAGCGGCCGCGATTGGGTTCGTCACTGTAATCGTGCACAGCGTGCCTGCCGCCGCCGGCAAGGCGCAACTCGTCGTGCCGTTGCTGATCGCCGTGAACGTCGTGTTCTGCGGCACCACTTCATAGAAGCTGTAGCCCGCTGCCGCCGTCGTGCCCGTCACCGTGTTCGTCACGGTCAGGTCGAACACCGCGTCCTGGTTCGCGCCGATTGGGTTCGGTGTTGATGCATCGACCGTCTTCACCACGGTTAGTGCAGCCGTGCTCGTCGGCACGCTCGAACACGTCGCGTTCGTCGCCGGACACGTGCTTGGCGGATTCGTGCACGTGGTGTTGCTTGTCGTACAGCCCGTCGGCGGACTCGTCGTGTTCTGCGTCGCTAGGTTGAAGAGGCTCGTCGTTCCCGCCGCCAGCGGATTCGCCGTGTGGAACGTCGCTTTCAGCACCTGTGGTGCGCCGGCCGTGATCGGGTTCGTCACCGTGATCGTGCACAGCGTGCCTGCGGCTGCTGGCAGTACGCAGTCCGTCGTGCCGTTCGTCAGCGCCGTGAACGTCGTGTTCTGCGGCACCACTTCGTAGAACTGGTAGCCCGCTGCCGCCGTCGTGCCCGTCACCGTGTTCGTCACAGTCAAGTCGAACACCGCATCCTGGTTTGCACCGATTGGGTTCGGCGTCGCCGCATCCACCGTCTTCACCACGGTCAGTGCGGCCGTCGAGGTCGGCACTGAGGCACAGGTCGCGCCAGTCGCCGGACACGTGCTCGGCGGATTCGTGCACACCGTGTTGCTTGTCGTGCAGCCCGTCGGCGGACTCGTCGTGTTCTGCGTGACCAAGTTGAAGATACTCGTCGTGCCCGCCGCCAGCGGGTTCGCTGTGTGGAACGTCGCCTTCAGCACCTGCGGCGCACCGGCCGTGACCGGGTTCGTCACCGTGATCGTGCACAGCGTGCCAGCGGCTGCCGGCAGCGCGCAGTCCGTCGTGCCGTTGCTGATCGCCGTGAACGTCGTGTTCTGCGGTACCACTTCATAGAAGCTGTAGCCCGCTGCCGCCGTCGTGCCCGTCACCGTGTTCGTCACGGTCAGGTCGAACACCGCGTTCTGGTTCGCGCCGATTGGGCTCGGCGTTGACGCGTCCACGGTCTTCACGACCGTGAGTGCGGCCGTGCTCGTCGGCACACTGGCGCACGTTGCACCGGTCGCCGGACACGTGCTCGGCGGATTTGTGCACGCGGTGTTGCTTGTCGTGCATCCGGTCGGCGGACTCGTCGTGTTCTGCGTCGCCAGGTTGAAGAGGCTCGTCGTCCCCGCGGCCAGCGGGTTTGCCGTGTGGAACGTCGCCTTCAGCACCTGCGGCGAACCGGCCACCACTGGGTTCGTCACCGTGATCGTGCACAGCGTGCCGGCGACTGCCGGCAGCGCGCAGTCCGTCGTGCCGTTGATCAGCGCGGTGAACGTCGTGTTCTGCGGCACCACTTCGTAGAACTGGTAGCCCGCCGCCGCTGTGGTGCCCGTCACCGTGTTTGTCACGGTGAGGTCGAACACCGCATCCTGGTTCGCGCCGATCGGGTTCGGCGTCGCCGCATCTACCGTCTTCACGACCGTGAGTGCGGCCGTGCTCGTCGGCACACTTGCACACGTTGCGCCGGTCGCCGGACACGTGCTCGGCGGATTCGAGCACACCGATCCGCTCGCCGTACAACCTGTCGGCGGAGTCGTCGTGTTCTGCGTCGCCAGGTTGAAGAGGCTCGTCGTTCCCGCCGCCAGCGGATTCGCCGTGTGGAACGTCGCTTTCAGCACCTGCGGGGATCCCGACACGATCGGGTTCGTTACCGTGATCGTGCACAAGGTGCCTGCCGCGGCCGGCAGGGCGCAGTCTGTCGTGCCGTTGGTCAGCGCCGTGAACGTCGTGTTCTGCGGTACCACTTCATAGAAGCTGTAGCCCGCTGCCGCCGTCGTGCCCGTCACCGTGTTCGTCACGGTCAGGTCGAACACCGCGTTCTGGTTCGCGCCGATTGGGCTCGGCGTTGACGCGTCCACGGTCTTCACGACCGTGAGTGCGGCCGTGCTCGTCGGCACACTGGCGCACGTTGCACCGGTCGCCGGACACGTGCTCGGCGGATTTGTGCACGCGGTGTTGCTTGTCGTGCATCCGGTCGGCGGACTCGTCGTGTTCTGCGTCGCCAGGTTGAAGAGGCTCGT